>PVMN01000064.1_pt1 | contig 249076 bp, 216 predicted proteins | sample 1853401 | NCBI WGS metagenome assembly PVMN01 (sample SAMN08533510, study PRJNA380276) | Human gut metagenome, whole genome shotgun sequencing project.
TGAGGAAGTGAAAGAACTTCCCTTGGAAACTGAAACAACTGTCGAGACGGTCTGCCTGTTGTCGAAGAAACCTTGAGTTTACGCGGGTTAACGGTTTTTTTAGAGAATATGTACCTGCGTTCTGACAGAAAATGCATATAATAAAGAAAGTTTTGATATCAATATATTCTGTAAGATTTCTAAGAAACGTCGGGATTTCGCGCAAGCGCCTTGGCAGTGTACCGGAATATCGTTTTTGCCCTGTTCGTTAAGCTCGCTCGTCTGGCGCTGCCGGTATTGCGGACACATGATTTGTCCTGTTTTCCGATGGCGGCGTTATATTCCTCGTAATTCTCAATGTCATCCGTGCGCTGCGCGTGCCCAATCGGCAGGATTGCTGTATAATAAGCATTGACAACTCCCGCTCATAGGAGAATAATAGTACACGAGTATAGAGCAAAACTGTCGACGGCATGAAGCCGCGAGGAGATATAGATATGACATTGGATAAACTGAAACCGCATGAAAGTGCGAAGATCACCGCAGTAGGCGGAAGCGGAGCCTTACGCCATCACCTGCTCGATATGGGACTGACGCCGCAGACCGAGGTTACGCTGCAGAAGGTCGCACCGATGGGGGATCCGGTGCAGTTTGAGCTGCGCGGCTATGAATTGACCCTGCGCCTGGATGAAGCGCGGAAGATCGAAGTCGGCACGCCGTATCAGCGAACCCAAAAGCCTTCCGCCGGACAGGTACGCCACCGTCCTGCGGCGCACCCCGGCATGGGTGAGCTCAGGAAATCCAAGGACTACCACATTTATGAGCACGCCAAAGCCGCGGCTGCCGATAAAAAACTGACATTTGCGCTTGCCGGCAATCAGAACTGCGGCAAAACGACGCTGTTCAATCAGCTGACCGGTGCCAACCAGCATGTCGGCAATTTTCCCGGTGTTACGGTGGACCGCAAGGATGGCACGATCCGCAGCCATCCGGAGGCAACCGTTACCGACCTGCCCGGCATCTATTCGCTGTCGCCGTATTCCAGCGAGGAGATCGTAACCCGCAGCTTTCTGCTGGACAACAAGCCGGACGGCATCATCAATATTGTAGACGCGACCAACATTGAGCGAAACCTCTACCTGACCATGCAGATGATGGAGCTGGGCATTCCGATGGTGCTGGCGCTGAATATGATGGACGAGGTCCGTGCGAACGGCGGCACCGTCCATGTAAATGAGCTTGAGCAGGCGCTCGGCATTCCGGTAGTGCCGATCTCAGCCGCAAAGAACGAAGGCATTGATGAGCTGATCGACCACGCGATCCACATCGCCCGCTATCAGGAAACACCCGGAGGCATCGACTTCTGTCAGGACAGCAGTGATAAGAACGATCCGGTAGCCGCTGTTCACCGGTGCATCCATGCAACCGCTCTGATGATCGAGCCGAATGCCAAACGAGCCGGTCTGCCGGTGCGATTTGCCGCCACCAAGCTGATCGAAAAGGACCCGCTCATCGAAAAGGCGCTCGCGCTGTCCGATGACAATCGATCCGCTTTTGACCAGATCGTATCCGTCATGGAGAAGGATTCCGGTCTGGACCGTGAAGCGGCGCTGGCAAACATGCGGTTCAGCTTTCTGGAAAACCTGTGCAGCACAACAGTCGTCCGCCCGCACGAGAGCAAAGAGCATAAACGCAGTATGGCGATCGACCGCTTTTTGACCGGCAAATACACCGCTATCCCTTGCTTTGCCGGTATCATGGGTTTGATCTTCATCATGACCTTCAGCTGGGTCGGCGCATGGCTGTCCGACGGCATGACCGTTCTGGTCGATGCCTGCATTTCGTGGCTGGATGCCGGGTTATCCGCCCTGCAGATCAACCCCGTTGTTCACTCGCTCGTTGTAGATGGTATCGCAAACGGCGTTGGCAGCGTACTCAGCTTCCTGCCGACCATTGTAACGCTGTTCTTCTTCCTCTCGATTCTGGAGGACACCGGCTATATGGCGCGTGTGGCCTTTATCATGGACCGGCCGCTCCGCAAGCTGGGACTGTCCGGCCGCAGCTTTGTGCCGATGCTGGTCGGCTTCGGCTGCTCGGTTCCGGCCATCATGGCTACCCGCACACTGTCCAGTGAGCGTGACCGCCGCATGACGATTTTACTTACCCCGTTTATGAGCTGCTCGGCCAAGCTGCCCATCTACACCATGATGATCAGCGCCTTTTTCCCCAGGCGGTATCGTGCGCTTGCCATGATTGGCCTGTATCTGTTCGGCATTCTCTGCGGCATCCTGTATGCGGTCATTTTGAAGGTCTCCCGCTTCAAGGGCGAACCGGTTCCGTTCGTTATGGAGCTGCCGAATTACCGTCTGCCCAGTGCCAAAAGTGTTGTGCACCTTATCTGGGAAAAGGCAAAGGGCTTTATCCAGAAGGCATTTACCATTATCTTTGCTGCTTCTATCGTAATCTGGTTCCTGCAGACCTTCGATGCACGCTTTAATGTGGTGTCTATGCCGGAAAGCAGCCTGCTGGCTGCGCTGGGCAGCATTTTTGCACCGCTGTTCGCACCGCTCGGCTTTGCGGACTGGCGTGTGTCCACCGCCCTGATTACCGGCTTTACTGCAAAGGAAAGCGTGGTATCCACGCTGACCCTGCTGCTTGGCGGTGAGGTATCCAGCATCGGCACCCTGTTTACGCCGTTTACCGCGGTCGTATTTCTGGTATTCGTGCTGCTCTACACCCCCTGTGTTGCGGCAATTGCCACCGTAAAGCGCGAGATGGGCAGCACGCGGGCTGCCATCACGACTGCGCTGACCCAATGCGTGATCGCATGGCTCATTGCCTTTGCCGTCCGCTGTGTCGGTCTGGCATTTGGCCTGGCATAAGGAGGCACGGTATATGAATCTTCCCACCATTTTGATTCTGGCATTGATCGGCATCGCGCTGTTTGCCGCGCTCCGTTCGATGAAAAAGCATCCGTCCGGCTGTTCCGGACACTGCTCCGGCTGTCCCGTGCAGTGCAAAAGTGAAAAACACAGATAAAACAGCAGCCTGTCCGCTCCAAGAGCGGACAGGCTGCTGTTTATCGGTTTCTAAAAAAAGAGGGCAGGCATTCTGCCCACCCTCTAAATGGTCTCAATTACTTGTTGAAGTAACGCTTCAGCAGGCCCTCGAAAGCCTTGCCGTGACGAGCCTCGTCGCGTGCCATCTCATGTACGGTGTCATGGATCGCATCGAGGTTGAGAGCCTTAGCGCGCTTTGCCAGATCAAACTTGCCGGCGGTTGCGCCGTTCTCAGCGTCTACACGCATTTGCAGGTTCTTCTCGGTGGAGTCGGTTACAACCTCGCCGAGCAGCTCTGCGAACTTAGCAGCGTGCTCTGCTTCCTCGAATGCAGCCTTCTCCCAGTACAGGCCGATTTCCGGATAGCCCTCGCGGTGTGCAACGCGAGCCATTGCCAGATACATACCAACCTCGGAGCACTCGCCCTCAAAGTTAGCACGCAGGTCAGCCATGATGTCCTCCGGAGCGCCCTGTGCAACGCCTACAACGTGCTCAGCAGCCCAGGTCTTTTCGCCAGCCTGCTCCTTGAACTTCTCTGCCGGTGCGTGGCAGATCGGGCACTCTGCCGGAGCTGCTTCGCCTTCATATACATAACCACATACGGAACAAACAAACTTTTTCATGATTTTTTCCTCCTGTATCGTTGAACAAATTTATTTTTGAGGGGGCAGGAAACGATCCATTGTTATCGAACAAAGCTGATCGCGCAGAGACCGGTTGATCTCCGAGAACACGCGATGAAAATCACATTCCTTCTGGGTGCCCATGTGTGTGCACTGGAACTCATTTGCAAGGCAATGATTGATAGCGATCGGACCATCAATGCATTCGATGATCGCGCCGAGACTGATCTCCGATGGGGAGTGGTTCAGCTCATAGCCGCCGGCAACACCCTTGTAGGATTTTGTAATACCGGACTGCGTCAGCTTGCGGAGAATTTTAAGTGCAAACCGGAGTGTTACGCCGGTTACCTCGGAAATATCCTTCGCGCACTGCTTTTCGCCTGCAAGTGCCAGACAATAGGTCACACGAATTGCATAATCCGCTTCATGTGTGATTCTCAAATCGTTCCTTCCTTTCTCTCCTTGGAACAACTTTAGTATAACCGTGTTGTGCCAAAATGTCAATAGTTTTTTGTAGAAATAAATAATATTTTTTATTTGATATTAGTTATCAATAAGCAACTTATTCTTCGGCAGGATTAACTATACCAGATAAGGACAGTATACCATGGCGGGAGACTTTTGTCTATCGGTTCAGGAATGGAGAGTTGAGGATGGAAAATGAACGTGGAGATTCAGCATTCGTCATTTATTCATTTGTATTGTGCGATACGGTGGGGAAATGTGTTTGGAATCTTTGTACCGATTTCGTTTTGTGCGCTTGTACTGTATAATAGGTAATGCAAAATGCAAGTACGAAAAATTTTCCTTTCATAAAACCATTTGCCGCACCGAACCGTCTAATAGATGAAAGCAGCAGACAGGAAGCGCTTTTCGCGAAACCTGTCTGCGCTGTCCGGACGCTTTCGGAAAGGAGAACCCGCTTATGATGGATAGAGAGCAATTTACCTCCGCGGTGCTGGCAGCCGAGCCTACGCTGTACCGGGTCGCGAAAACCATGCTCCGCAGTGAGCATGACTGTGCAGACGCGGCGCAGCAGGCAATCCTGCGGGCCTGGGAGCAGCTGGATTCGCTGCGCAGCACGCGGTATTTCAAAACATGGCTGGTCCGCATACTCATCAACGAGTGCAGCACGATATTGCGCCGTCAGCAGCGGCTTGCGCCGTATGACGCGGCTGCTGCAGAGGCGATACCGACGCCTGCGGCTGATGATTACAGCGATCTGTATGCCGCCATCACCGCACTGGAGGAAAAGCTGCGCCTGCCGGTGGAGCTGTACTACTTAGAGGGCTTTAAGACCCGTGAGATTGCCGGAATGCTCGGCATACCGGAAAACACGGTCAAGACCCGTCTCCGAGCGGCAAGAGAGCATTTGCGCAAGGACTTGAAAGGAGCGTGCTTCGCATGATGAACCATAATGATTTCCCGAAAATGACCGAAGAATTTGACCGCAGTGTCCGCAGAGCGCTGGACAGCCTGCCCGAGCGAGAAAGCAAGCCGGTACGCCGTTTCTCAGCAAAGAAAATCGTCTGCGCCGGACTGGCTGCCGCGCTGTGCATCGGCGGAACTGCATTTGCCGCGAATGCACAGAGCTGGTTCCCGCTGCTGTTTCCGAATGGCGGAGACGCGAATCTCGAAGGGTATGTACAGACGGCGGACAACGCCAAGTTGACCGACGAGAACGAGCATTACCGTCTGTCGGTGGAGTCCGTGCTGTTTGACGAGAGTGCGGGTACGGGCGTTATCAGTCTGCACCTTGCAAACAAAAAGCAGGACGGCGTAAAGCCGTTCACGCTGGCGCACCTGATCGACAGCTATCGGAACAAGCCCGACATCACATGGTCCACGCTGTCCTCGTGCTATGCCGAGGAGGGACAGCTTGATTTCGAGGTCATGTACGGCGACAGCGGCTTCTGCGGCAGTGAATTTTATCTCGATACCGCACGTTCGACCGACAACGACTACTATTTCGAGGGCGCATTTGCGATTTCGAGCGATTATAGGCAGGGAGAGCCGCTCCGTCTGGAGGCACTTGAGCCGGGTAAAACGACCGTGCGTGCGGACGGAGCGGGTACCGCAAAGACGGTTCTGGCGGTCGATCTGCCGGAATTTCAGCAGATGCCGTACCTGACGAGCGAAAACGGCGATGTAACGCTGTCGCAGATCGGCATCCGCATCCGCAATGCGGATATGCACTGCACGGTGGACGAGGTCGATAAGCTGAGCGTGCAGCTGAGGGACGGCTCGGAGTACGTCATTCTGGACGAAAATGCGGATATTGACCGTACTTTGTATACCTACGGCTTCAATTCCACCGAGGATACCGACCGTATCGACACCGAGATTGCCGTGCTCGCGCGTGCGTTTGATCTGGATAATGTGCAGTCCGTTACCATCAACGGCGAGGTGTATCCGCTCTCGCAATAAACGGGCAGGATAGAGCAAAACAGACCGCAAATGCGGTCTGTTTCAGCTTGTCAAAAAAGTCAGTATTGAACCAATCTTATCATATCGCGCGGCAGCGCGCGTTAAATAGAATTTGCTTTGCAAATTCATAAAAACCGGGAGCGTGTATCTCTGTTTTTATACCTTAAGAGGGAAAAAGTTTCCGTATGGGAACTTTTTGACGACTTTGGAACGGCCTACGGTCCGTTCCTGCTTGTCGGCGAAACTGTAGTTTCGCGACAGCCTCAACAGACCGCAAATGCGGTCTGTTTTTGCGTTTATGCGGTGAAAAACTGCGCCCAGTACGCGGTTCCGTTCACAACAGTACAGCCGATGCCGATGGTGGTGAAGCTGCTGCTGAGAATGTTCGCGCGGTGGCCGGACGAGTTCATCCACGACTGGACAACAGCCTCCGGTGTGCTCTGGCCATAGGCGATGTTCTCGCCGGCACGCGCGTAGGAAACGCCGGCCTCGGTCAGCGCGGTAAAGCAGGATGCGCCGCTCGGACGTGTGTGCGAAAAGCTGGTTTGCAGTTCTCCGGCGCGGGTCTGCGCCGCCTGCTGCACCGCGGTGCTGACGGTCAGTGCGGGCAGTCCCTGCCTGGCACGCTCGGCGTTTACCAGAGAGACCACCTGCGCGGCGTAGCTGCTGTTCGCAGCGGTGCTCTGTAAGGGCTTGCTCGCAGAAGGACGGCTGACCGTCTGCGTGTAACTCGGACGCACGGCGAACGAAAAGCGGTTCTGCGGCAGACGTGCAGCTTCTGCAGCGGCGGTGGATGCGATGGCAAGCGCGAGTGCCAGCGGCACGAGTCTCTTGAACTTCATAGGTAGGTACCTCCTTGGATTTTGCGGGAAATTCCCATGCACCGTATGATAGCGGGTTTTGTAACCGTTTTGCAATGGAAATCCAAGGAGAAACTGCCGGAATACGGCAAAAACCGACCGAAACAGGGAAAACTCGGTCGGTTTGGTGAATTTTATCCCAGCTTTTTGATGTCGTACAGGCTGTTCAGCACAAGCCACAGCTGCGGAAAATACCGCATAATATTCCAGATGCTGACGCCTGCCAGCTGATATTCTCCGGCAAGCGCCAGCTTGGCGCGGACAGAACGCGCGTCCTCGAACCAGACCTCGTGCTCGGCACGGTCGCGCCAGTAGTTGTAGTGCGGAGACTGCGCCGTGGCATCATAGCGAATCGGCGCACCGACCTGAATCGCCTGCTCGACGGCCTGCACGCTGCCCAGACTGCGGGCGCGCGACTGTCCCTGCACATAGGGCAGCGTCCAGTCGTAGCCGTAGTTCGGGATGCCCATGAACAGCTTATCCGGCGGCACCTGCGACACGGCAAACCGCACGACCTGCTCTACCTTGTTAATCGGCGCGACCGCCATCGGAGCGGACAACGCGTAACCCCATTCATAGGTCATCAGCAGGGCACGGTCCGCCGCAGAGCCGAGCGCGGCATAGTCGTGCGCTTCATACAGAAGACCTTGCTGCGCGGCGGAGGTTTTAGGTGCGAGTGCCGCGAAGACCGTGTATCCGGCAGGCGAGAGCCGCTCGCGGACCGAGCGGACAAACGCGGCATACGCGTCAGCGTCCTCCGGCGGCACATACTCAAAGTCGATGTCCACACCGGCGAAGCCCTGCATGGCAAGCACCTGTGCCAGATTTTCAATCAGCGCCGCGCGAGCCGTCGGGGTGTTCAGCAGCCGGTGGGCGCGTTCGCCGGAGAACTGCCCGTCCTCGCCGAGTGTTGTCAGCACGAGCAAAGGCTTCACCTGATACTGCCGCGCTATGCGCACGAGCAGCTCGGCAGAGAACGGTAAAATGCGTCCTGCGTTGTCAAAACCGACGGAAAATACGGATAAGTACGTCAGATAGGGCAGTGTGCGGCGCAGAACGCGCAGGTCGATGCTCGGATAGGCGTAGCCGTTCACCGCAAAGCGTCCCAGCTTGTTTCCATAGCTGAGTACAAGCATCTGCCCCGGCTGAATGCGGTCGGTGCCGCCAAGCTGCGGATTGTTCTGCCACAGCTGCATCACGGTTGTGCCGTTCTGTGCGGCAATACTGCCGAGCGTGTCGCCGCGGCGGACGATGTACGTCTTTTCCGGCTGCGGAACGACAATGGTCTGCCCGGGCGTAAGCCGGTACGGCTCGTGCAGCTCGTTCTGCTGGATGAGGAACGGCAGGGGAACACTGTGCAGCTGTGCAATGCGGTACAGCGAATCGCCCGGCTGAACAACATGGATCACCATAGAAAAACCACCTTTCTCCTGCATTTTATGCAGGGGAAAGGTGGTTCTGTGAATGGAGAATTAGGGTATCGCGCAAGGATAGCGACATTTTCCATTCTTCATTTTCAATTATAACAGAATTGCCGAGCCAATCGACACGATAAGTGCCGTCAGCAGACCGGCAACGCCAATCGCCAGACCGGAAATCGCGCCTTCGGTCTCACCCAGCTCAATGGCACGCGAGGTACCGACCGCATGGGAGGCCGTGCCGATGGACAGGCCCATCTGCACCGGATTGCGCACGCCGATGCACTTGAGAAAGGTCGGCAGGATGATCGCGCCGATGATGCCGGTGATGACAACCGCAATCGCGGTGATGGAGGTTACGCCGCCGAGCATTTCGGCTACCGCGACCGCAATCGGAGTTGTTACCGATTTCGGCACGAGAGAAAGCGTCGTGCTTTCGCTCAGACCGAACAGATGGCTGAAGAGCAGCACGCTGCCGATGGATACCATCGAGCCGACGAACGCGCCGAGCAGGATGGGCAGCAGGTTTTTCAGCAGTACATCCAGCTTGCGGTAAATCGGGATCGCAAGCGCTACCGTTGCCGGCGTCAGGAAGAACGAGATCAGCTTGCCGGATTCCTCATAGGTCTGGTAGGGGGTGCCGGTTGCGATCAGCAGCGCACCGACCAGAATCGAGGCAATCAGCAGCGGATTGCAGACCGCAGAACCGGTTTTCTTTTGAATCTCTACGCCGAGCGCATAAAAACCGATGGAAACCAGCAGCCAGAACTGCGAGGAGGAGAGAAGATCAGTCATGGTCGAACGCCTCCTCGGTTTCACGGTGCTGCAGACGGAACACGATATGTACGGTCAGTGCGGTAGCAGCGGCAGTACACAGCGTGGTCAGCAGGCAGACGGCAAGGATGGCAAGCGCTTCGCTTTTGATGTCGTTCCAGATTTCCAGCACGCCCAGCATGGCGGGCAGAAAGAAAAATGCCATGTTCTGCAGCAGAAAATCCGCTACGCTCTCTACATGGTGCAGACGAACCGCACCGAAGATGAGCAGGGCGAGCAGCAGGGTCAGACCGAGCACGTTGCCGGGCAGCAGACCGCGGAGTAAAAGGGAGAGCAGTGAGCCGCCGACACAGCAGGCAAGCAGCACACCGAGTTGCTTCATGTGTTTCAAGGTTTTTGCGCTTCTTTCTCGTTTGCGTAGTTTTTGGTCATTGCGGTGAGCAATGTTTGATAGACGGCCTCGGCGTTTTCCTTAAAGGTACGCTCGAGCATGGCAGCCTGTCCGTGACTGACGACGTTCATTTCCACCGCGAACACCTGCTCCATTTCCATGCGGACGGTCAGGTCGTTCGGGCCGTGCTCGGTGACGGCGGTGTGGATGCCGGCGTCGCGCCGGATCTGGCGGACGACACGCAGCGCAGAGCGCTGTGCGGCTTCGCGGACCGGATAGGGAAGCTGCTTCTCGAAAATGCGGGTAGCCTCGCGTCCCTTTTCGGTGATGGCGTACAGGGTTTCTCCTTTGTCGGGTATCTCCTCGATGTGCCCGGTCGGGACCATCTCGTAGAAAGCCTCGCTCAGCTCGAAGTAGCCAAAGCCTTCGTCACACCAGGTCGTTAAGTCCACAATGGTGCTGAAGCTGACCGGAAATGGCAGCAGATCCATGGCGAACAGGACCAGAAACTTGATATCCTCTTTGGTATGGATAAAACCGTAGCGAACCATATGCGCGATGCCTCCTTCTCTTCCCCGGCAGGGCGAAACGCCGTTTTCGTCAGTGCTTTTCATAGTATACTACTCGGCAAGGCAAAATGCAATCGGCTGAAATGACAAAGAATATTATATAGAACGGCAAGAATTATACTGTAAAAAAATCAGCAGATACAAGGCGAACAAATGTGCGGTTTTTTGATAATCTCCTATTGAACATAAAAAATGAATGCGGTATACTTATATCGAGATTATGTCGAAACGAGGAAAAAATCATGCCGGAAGTTGTTCTGCGTCCTGCAGAGGAAGAAGATATTGCCGAGATGCTTGCGCTGTATGCGCCGTATGTTGTTCAAACCACTGTGTCGAGCGAGTACGATGCGCCTTCAATGGAGGAGTTTACCCGCCGGTGGCGCACCTATACCCAAAAGCTGCCGTGGCTGGTCTGCCGCATCGACGGCGAGGTCGTCGGCTATGGCTATGCTGCGCCGCACCGTACCCGCGCCGCCTATCAGTGGTCTGTCGAAACATCTATCTATGTTGCACAGGAGCAGCACCGCCACGGTATCGCCGGTGCGATTTACGCCGCGCTGTTTGAACTGCTGGCGATGCAGGGATACTATAATATCTACGTCGGCATCACTTCACCGAATGAGCGGTCGATGAAGTTCCATAAAGCCATGGGCTTTATCATCTCGGGCGCATATCAGGAGAGCATGTATAAATTCGGTCAGTGGCGCGATGTCCTCTGGATGGGCAAGAGCCTGCGTCCGCATGACGGCGCACCGCAGCCGACCGTTCCGTTCCCGGAGATTAAGGACAGTCCGCTGGTAACCAGAGCGCTCAATCAGGCGGTGGAGAAGATTCATTTTTAATGGAGAATTGAGAATGGATAATGGAGAATTAAGGAAACGCCGCGAAGCGGCGTATTAACAATCGCGCAGAGCGTGATACTGCTTTCAATCTTCAATTTTCAATTCTCCATTCTCAATTTTGTACAGGGGGAGGGAATACAGATGCCGGACAACCCGCATATGGGTCATCGACAGCGCATGCTGGATAAATTCCGCCGGTTCGGACTGGAGATCTTCAGTGACCACGAGGTGCTGGAGATGCTGCTGTATTTTGCGGTGCGGCAGGGCGATACCAACCCGACAGCACACCGGCTGATGCAGCGGTTTGGTTCACTGCATGCGGTGCTCGAGGCAACCGAGGACGAGCTGCAGACGGTCGAAGGCGTCGGTCCGCGCTCGGCGGAGCTGCTGCACCTGTGCTTTGCCCTGTTTCACCGTTATCAGGCGGATGTGGCGAAAATGGAGCAGTTTACCGATAAACTGAACACCTATGACCGCATCGGCGCGTATTTCGTGCCGCAGCTGTGCGCCGAGCGGGAGGAAGTGCTGCTGGCCGCCTATGTGGATGGCGCGGGGCGTGTGCTCAAGTGCGAGGAGATCGCCCGCGGCGGACATGCGCGGGTGCAGGTGGACAGCTACAAGATTGCCCGCGGTGCCTTGATGGCCGGTGCGGCAGGCGTTGCGCTGGCGCATAATCATCCGAACGGCACGCCGACACCCTCGCAGGAGGATTTTGATATGACTGACCGTCTGCAGCGCACGCTTTCCGAACTGGGGTTGGAGCTGGTCGATCACTGCGTTGTGGCACGCAGCAATTTCACATCGATCGGTCGATTAAGAAGCGGAAGCCTAAGAAAACGGTACTGATTTGTAAACGGTCGAAGTAATGGAAAATTGAGAATGGAGAATTGAGAATTAAGGAACCGTGCATAGCACGGAATTTGATACGCCGCTGTGCGGCGCACATTCATTCTCCATTTTCCATTCTCCATTCTCAATTACTGCACACGCTAAAAGCAAAGAGGGAGGTCTATTTCCTTGCCTGATTTCAAGATACACAGCCCCTACCAAATGGCAGGCGATCAGCCGGAGGCGGTAGCCAAACTGGTGGAGGGCATCAACAACGGTCTGACCGAGCAGACGCTGATGGGCGTTACCGGCTCGGGCAAGACGTTCACCATGGCGAACATCATCGAGCAGACCCAGCGCCCGACGCTGGTGCTCGCGCACAATAAAACGCTGGCCGCACAGCTCTGCACCGAGCTGCGCGAATTTTTTCCCGAGAATGCGGTAGAATATTTCGTATCCTACTACGATTATTACCAGCCGGAGGCGTATATCGCCTCGACCGACACCTATATTGAGAAGGATTCCGCCATCAATGATGAAATTGACCGCCTGCGCCACTCTGCGACCTCGGCGCTGAGCGAGAGACGCGATGTGATCATCGTGTCGTCCGTGTCGTGTATTTACTCACTCGGCGACCCGATCGACTACAAGAGCATGGTCATTTCCATCCGTCCGGGCATGGAGATGAGCCGCGAGGAGCTCATCCGTCGACTGATAGACATTCAGTACGAGCGCAACGACATTGCGTTCGAGCGCAACCGCTTCCGCGTGCGCGGCGACACGGTGGAAATCTGGCCGGTATACTCGGATGAGGATGTTGTCCGTATCGAGTTTTTCGGTGATGAGGTGGACCGCATCAGCCGTATTAACCCGCTGACCGGCGTTTCTCTCGGTGAACTGGGGCATATTGCTGTTTTTCCGGCGAGCCACTACGTTACACCCAAGGAAAAGCTGGAGGAAGCCATCAAGGACCTTGAAGAAGAACTGGAACAGCGCGTAAAATACTTCGAGGAAAACGGCAAGCTGATCGAGGCACAGCGCATTGCGCAGCGCACCCGCTACGACATTGAAATGCTGCAGGAGATCGGTTTCTGCTCGGGTGTCGAGAACTATTCGCGCGTGCTGTCGCGGCGTGCGCCGGGAAGTGCGCCGTACACGCTCATCGACTATTTCCCGAAGGATTTTCTGCTTATCGTGGACGAGAGCCACGTCACGCTCCCGCAGGTGCGCGCCATGTACCACGGCGACCGCGCCCGCAAGGAAAGTCTGGTCGAGAACGGTTTCCGCCTGCCGAGCGCGTATGACAACCGCCCGCTCAATTTTGACGAGTTCAACGACCGTCTGAACCAGATTGTGTATGTTTCCGCAACACCTGCTGAGTATGAGCTGTCGCGCTCGGGTCAGGTGGTCGAGCAGGTCATCCGCCCGACCGGTCTGCTCGATCCGGAGGTCGTTGTCCGTCCGGTTGATGGCCAGATTGACGATCTCATTGGAGAAATCAACGCCCGCACAGCCAAGGGAGAACGGGTTCTGGTCACCACGCTCACCAAGAAAATGGCGGAGGATCTGACCGATTACCTCGAAACCGCAGGCATCAAGGTGCGCTACATGCACCACGATGTTAAGACCATCGAGCGGCAGGAGCTGGTGCGCGATCTGCGTCTCGGCGTGTACGATGTGCTGGTCGGCATCAACCTGCTGCGCGAGGGTCTGGATATTCCCGAGGTGTCGCTCGTCGCCATCCTCGACGCGGATAAAGAGGGCTTTCTCCGGTCGGAAACCTCGCTCATCCAGACCATCGGCCGCGCCGCCCGAAACGAGCACGGCATGGTCGTGCTGTATGCGGACAGCATCACGCCCTCGATGAAGCGCGCGATGGACGAGACCGAGCGCCGCCGTGCGCTGCAGGATGCGTTTAATAAGGCACACGGAATTATCCCCAGGTCTGTGCATAAAAAGGTGCAGGATGTTATCGAGATCACCTCGAATGTGCCCTCGAGCAGCAAGAAAAAGCTGCGCAGCAAGGGCGAAAAACAGCAGGAGATCGCCCGCCTGACCCGCCAGATGAAGGAGGCCGCGAAGATGCTCGAGTTTGAGATCGCGGCACAGCTCCGTGATCAGATTAAGGCGCTTGAAAATGGATAATGGAGAATTGAAAATGGAAAATGTCGCTATTCTTGCGCGAGTTCCGTCCGTGCTGCGACGAGGTGCGCCGCTTTGCGGCGATAATTCTCCATTCTCAATTTTCAATTACTCAACCCGTTATGCGTAACAATAAAGGAAAATAAAAATGCAGGAATACATTCACGTTAAAGGTGCGCGAGAGCACAACCTGAAAAACATCGACATCAAGATTCCGCGCGACAAGCTGGTGGTGTTCACCGGTCTGTCCGGCTCGGGCAAATCGTCGCTGGCGTTCGACACCATCTACGCCGAGGGTCAGCGCCGCTACGTTGAATCGCTGTCCAGCTACGCGCGGCAGTTCCTCGGCCAGATGGACAAGCCGGATGTGGACTATATTGACGGTCTGTCGCCCGCCATCTCCATCGACCAGAAGACCACCTCACAGAACCCGCGTTCAACAGTCGGCACGGTCACCGAGATCTACGACTATATGCGCCTGCTGTGGGCGCGCATCGGCACGCCGCACTGTCCGAAATGCGGCAAGGAGATTCACCAGCAGACCATCGACCAGATCATCGACCGGCTGATGGCGCTCGAGGAAAAAACGCGCGTGCAGCTGCTCGCGCCGGTCATCCGCGGCAAAAAGGGCGAGCACGTTAAGGTGTTCGAGAACGCCCGCAAGCAGGGCTATGTCCGCGTGCGCGTGGACGGCGAGATTCACGACCTGTCCGAAGAATTTAAGCTGGCAAAGACGAAAAAGCACAACATCGAGATCGTTGTTGACCGTGTTGTCATCCGTCCGGATGCCCGCGGGCGCATCACGGATTCGGTGGAGACCGCCTCGGCGCTGTCCGGCGGCCTTGTCATCGCGGATGTTATCGGCGGTGAACCGCTCACGTTCTCGCAGAACTATGCCTGCGACGACTGCGGCATTTCCATCGAAGAGCTTACCCCGAGAATGTTCTCATTCAACAACCCGTATGGCGCGTGCCCGGTGTGCACCGGTCTGGGCATCCAGAAGCGCGTTGACCCGGACCGCGTCATTCCGAACCGCCACCTTTCCATCAAGCAGGGCGCTATCCGCGCGCCCGGCTGGGGGAGTGCCGACACGGGCAGCATCGCGGCGATGTACTACAACGCACTCGGCAAAAAGCACGGCTTTACGCTGGAAACGCCCATCGAGGAGTTCTCCGAGCAGGCACTCGACGAGCTGCTGTACGGCACCGGAGATGAGCCGCTCGAGCTGTCGGTCAGCCGCATTTCGGGCGGCGTGATGCGCCAGCCGTTCGAGGGCATCATCCCGAACCTTGAACGCCGCTACCGCGAGACCAACAGCGAGTGGTCGCGCGGCGAGATTGAAGAAGTGATGAGCGAAAGTCCGTGTCCGGCGTGCCACGGCCGCCGTCTGCGCCCGGAGGTGCTGGCGGTCACGCTCGGCGGACTGAATATCGCGGAGTTTGCGGAAAAGTCGGTCGTCAAGGCGATGGAGTTCCTACACACGCTCAAGCTGACCGAAATGCAGCACAAAATCGGTGACAGAGTAATCAAGGAGATCATGGACCGTCTCGGCTTTTTGCAGTCGGTCGGACTGGAATATCTGACGCTTTCGCGTTCGTCCGGCACACTGTCCGGCGGCGAGAGCCAGCGCATCCGGCTGGCAACGCAGATCGGCTCATCGCTGATGGGCGTGCTGTATATCCTCGATGAGCCGTCCATCGGTCTGCACCAGCGCGACAACGACAAGTTGCTGGCGACCCTGGGGCGGCTGCGTGACCTCGGCAACACGCTCATCGTGGTCGAGCACGACGAGGACACCATGTTTGCAGCTGACCACATTGTGGATATCGGTCCGGGCGCAGGACGCAACGGCGGCGAGGTCGTGTTCGAGGGCACGATAGACGAGCTGCTCAAAAGCGACAAATCCATCACCGGACAGTATCTTTCGGGCAAAAAATTCATTCCGGTGCCCGAAATTCGGCGCAAAGGCAACGGCAAGAGCATCACGGTCAAGGGCTGTGCGGTGAACAACCTCAAGCACGCGGATTTCACGATTCCGCTCGGCACGCTGACCTGTGTGACCGGTGTTTCGGGTTCGGGCAAGTCCTCGTTCGTCAACGAAATCCTGTACAAAAAGCTGGCAGCGGAGCTGAACGGCGCGAAGACTCGTGCAGGCGCGCACGACGAATTCATCGGCATCGAGAATTTGGATAAGGTCATCGACATCGACCAGTCGCCCATCGGGCGCACGCCGCGTTCCAACCCGGCGACCTATACGGGGGTGTTCAACGACATCCGCGAACTGTTCGCCAAGACGGCGGATGCCAAGGCGCGCGGCTACGGCCCGAGCCGTTTCTCGTTCAATGTCAAGGGCGGCCGCTGCGAGGCGTGTGCGGGTGACGGCCTGCTCAAAATCGAGATGCACTTTCTGCCGGATGTTTATGTGCCGTGCGATGTGTGCAAGGGCCGCCGCTACAACAAGGAAACGCTCGAGGTGCGCTACAAGGGCAAAAATATCTATGAAGTGCTGGATATGACGGTGGATGAAGCATGTGAGTTCTTCGCCAACGTGCCCAAGATCGCACGCCGATTGGAGACTATGCGCGAGGTCGGTCTCGGCTATGTTAAGCTGGGTCAGTCCTCCACGACGCTGTCCGGCGGTGAGGCGCAGCGCGCCAAGCTGGCTACCGAGCTGTCCAAACGCTCGACCGGCAAGACCATCTATATTCTCGATGAGCCGACCACCGGTCTGCATGTCGCAGATGTCCACAGGCTTGTGGATGTTCTGCAGAAGCTGGTGGACGCAGGCAACACGGTTGTCGTCATCGAGCACAATCTGGACGTTATCAAAACGGCGGACTATATCCTCGACCTCGGTCCCGAGGGCGGCGATGGCGGCGGCCGACTGGTCGTTTCCGGCACGCCGGAGGAGGTTGCACAGTGCAAGGGTTCGTATACCGGACAGTATCTCGGACCGATTCTCGCCCGCAAAAACGGCGGAAAACGCGAACAATAAAACAGCAAATCAAAGCGGGCACTCCGACAAGGAGCGCCCGCTTGTTCTCTTTCCATAGAGAACAAAGCGAAAAAATTATGCCTCGCGCGACAGCGCGCATTCAATCGGATTTGCGTAGCAAATCCATAAAAAGGCGGGGCGTGTACCTGCCTTTTTATACAAGGGACGAAAAATTGTGCCCGTCAGGGCGCGGCTTTTCGTCGAAATTCGCTCGAAAGCGTGGTTTCGAGCGAGAAGCTGTTCCCAAAACGATCGTTTTGGGAACAGCTTCAAAAATGTTGTGATTTTGGGCGTGTTTTGGTATAATAGTGATAATATAAAATCGGAGTTACCATACGCAGACGCCGGAAGGCGTGCTGCTGCCGTGACTCAGGAAGGGATCGTTCAATATGAGAGCAAAGCGATGGGTGATCGCCTCGCCGGACACCGAGCGGGTGCGGGTGCTGTCGCGGGAGACCGGCTATACACCGCTGACGGCGGCGGTGCTGTCGGCGCGCGGCATTGACACACCGCAGGCTGCGGCGGATTACCTGAGCTGCGATGTGCGCGGACTGCATGATCCGTTCGGTCTGACCGATATGGATAAGGCAGTCGAGGTCGTCCGCAAGGTAATAGATCGCGGAGAGAAAATGGTGGTCTACGGTGATTACGACGTAGACGGCATCACGGCAACGTGCACACTGGTGGATTATCTGCGCAGCAAGGGCGCAAAATGTGAATATTACATTCCCAATCGTCTGACGGACGGCTACGGTCTGACCCGTCCGGCGATGGAGCAGCTGTATGAGCAGGGCACGCGCCTGCTCATCACGGTGGACTCGGGCATTACAGCCACCGAGGAAATTGCCGTCGCACGCGAGCTCGGCATGCAGGTCGTCATTACCGACCACCACGAGTGCCACGAAAACCTGCCGGACGCGCAGGCGGTCGTGGACTGCAAGCGGACGGACGATACCTATCCGTTTTCCAGCCTGGCGGGTGTCGGTGTGGCATTCAAGCTGATCTGCGCACTCGAGGGCGACACGCTTTCCGTGCTCGACCGGTACGCCGACCTTGTAGCGCTCGGCACGGTGGCCGATGTCATGCCGATTGTCGGTGAAAACCGCATTATTGTGGCGGAAGGGCTGAAAAAGCTGGCCGTGACGGCGAATATCGGTCTGGAAATGCTGCTGCGCGAGGCGGGGATGAAGAACAGGCGGCTGACCTCCTCGACCATCAGCTATGTGCTTGCGCCGCGCATCAACGCGGCGGGCCGTATGGGAAAGGCCGAGCTTGCCGCCGAGCTGTTTCTGACGAAGGATCCGGTACGGGCACAGGCGCTTGCCGCTGAGCTTTGCGAGCAAAACAAGCTGCGCCAGAACGAGGAGAACAAGATACTCGAGCAGACGCTCACGCGTTTGCGCCGGGAATACAACCCGCTTGAGGATAAGATCATCGTGCTGGCCGGAGAGGGCTGGCATCAGGGCGTTATCGGCATCGTGTGCTCGCGGCTGTGCGACCGCTACGGCTGTCCGGTCGTGCTCATCTCAGTGGATGAGGATGGCGTAGGCAAGGGCTCCGGCCGCTCGATCGGCAGTTTCAATCTGTTTGAGGCGCTCACCTCGTGCGAGGATTTGTTCGAGCGCTACGGCGGTCATGCGCTTGCCGCAGGACTGACCGTGCAGGCGGACAGAATCGAAGAACTCCGCGCGCGCCTGCGCAAGTACGCGGAAACGCATGTCACCATGGCGGAGCTCGTTCCGCAGCTGCACATCGACTGCATGGTGCAGTCGGAGTGGCTGACGCAGGAGAACATCGAATCCCTGAGCGTACTCGAGCCGTACGGCATGAAAAATGCGGAGCCTGTGTTCTGCATGAAGAACATGACCGTTGAGGAGATTACGCCGCTGTCCAGCGACCGGCATGTTCGTCTGTCGCTCATCAAGGACGGCAAGCGGTTTTCCGCGATCTGGTTCGGCATCGGTGCGGGCGGTCTCGGCTTTGTCGAGGGCAACACCGTGGATGCCGCCTTTCATCTGGAGATCAACGAATTTCGAGGCCGCCGCTCGGTGCAGCTGACCATCTGCGATGTGCAGCTGAGTGACTGTGAGCATCTGGCGGATCAGAAGATTCTCAATCTGTATAATACACTCATGCAGGACGGCCCGCTCACCGCAAGGGAAGCGCGTCTGCTCCTGCCCGACCGCAAGGATCTGGTCGCTGTCTGGCGGCATGTGACCTGCCGCGCGGAGGACGGACGGCTTTCCGTACCGGACGGGGCGCTTTCCCGCCGGGTTGCGTGGGAAAGCCGACGCGACATTAACATCGGCAAGCTGTTTGTCTGTCTGGACGTTTTTCAGGAGTCCGGACTCATCAGCTATCATTTCAAGGAAGGCATGCTCAACATTTTGCTCAAACCCTACGAGGGCAAGGCCGATATTTCCGGATCGGTTGTCCTTGCCACATTGCAAAGCATGGCGGGGTGACACGAATGGGGGAAGGATCTATGCAAACGAAACTGGATTTTTTGATCGAACGCGTACAAAAACAAAACCCGCAGGCGAATATCAAGAAGATTCGCGCGGCATACGAATGTGCGGCCAAGGCACATGAGGGACAGAAGCGCCGCAACGGTGAGCCGTATATCATTCATCCGGTCGCTGTCGCCGAGATCGTTGTGGAGATGGGACTGGATACGGATTCCATCTGTGCAGCTCTATTGCATGACTGCATTGAGGACACCGAGTTCGGCTACAAGGAGATCGAAAACAAATTCGGCACGCCGGTCGCGGAGCTGGTGGACGGCGTAACCCGACTGGGCATGCTGCGCTACTCCAAGGAGCAGGAGCAGTTCGAGGACCTGCGCAAGATGTTCCTCGCCATGGCGAAGGATATCCGCGTTATCCTGATCAAGCTGGCTGACCGCCTGCACAATGCCCGCACGTTCCAGTTCCTGCCTGAGCGCAAGCAGCGCGACAAGGCGCTGGAAACCATGGAGATTTACGCGCCGATCGCGCACCGTCTCGGCATGAGCCGCATCAAGTGGGAGCTTGAGGATCTGTCGCTGAAGGTTCTCGACCCCATCGGCTACAACGAGATTGTGGAAGGCCTAAAGGCCCAGAGTGAGCAGCACGAGGAATTCCTGCAGGGCATTCAGGACCGCATCAGCACCAAGCTGAAGGAAGCGAACATCCACAACACGATTTCGGCGCGCGTCAAGCACATTTACTCGATCTACCGCAAGATGTACGCCCAGCACAAGACCATCAACGAGATCTACGACATCTGCGCCGTGCGCGTCATTGTCGATACCGTGGCGGACTGCTACAACGTGCTCGGCTACGTCCACGACCTGTACAAGCCGATTCCGGGCCGCTTCAAGGACTATATCTCCACACCGAAGCCGAACGGCTATCAGTCGCTGCATACGACGGTCATCGGCCGAGCGGGCATCCCGTTTGAGGTGCAGATTCGTACCGTAGAGATGCATAAAATGGCGGAATACGGTGTAGCGGCGCACTGGAAGTACAAGCAGGGTCTGGATAAGAAGGGCAACGAGGAAGCGTTCGCGTGGATTCGCCAGCTGCTTGAAGCCCAGCAGGACACCGAGGCCGAGGACTTTATCAAAAACATCAAGGTTGACCTGTTCGCGGACGAGGTATTCGTCTTTACGCCCAAGGGCGATGTGGTCAATATGCCGGCAGGTGCAACGCCGATCGACCTTGCGTATGCGATTCACTCCGCAGTCGGCAACCGCATGACCGGCTGCAAGCTGAACGGCCGTATCGCACCGATCGACAGCCAGCTGAAAAACGGCGATATCGTTGAGATCCTGACCTCCAAGGAGGCACACGGTCCGAGCCGTGACTGGGTGAAGATCGTCAAGACCACCGAAGCGCGCAACAAGATCAAGCAGTGGTTCAAGAAGGAATGCCGCGAGGAAAATATCGTCAACGGCAAGGAGGATCTCGACCGCGAGCTGCGTGCTAACCTGCTGTATAACGGCTTCTATGAGAACGAAGAGGTGCAGAAGAACACGCTCAACAAGTTCTCGTTCAACACGGTCGATGAGCTGTACGCGGCCATCGGCTACGGCGGCATTATGCTGACCAAGGTCATCAATAAGGTTAAGGACGATGTCGGCAAGCTGCGCCGCCAGCGCGAGCAGGCCGAGCGTGCCGCGCATCCGCAGAACGAGCAGCAGCAGCGCCGCCAGAATAAATCCAGCGACGGTGTTGTTGTCGAAGGCATTGATAACTGTCTGGTCAAGTTTGCCCGCTGCTGTACGCCGATTCCGGGCGATGAGATCGTCGGCTTTGTCACCCGCGGCTATGGTGTTTCCATCCATCGCCGCGACTGCGTGAATGTCCATATCGAGGAAGAACCCGACCGCTGGGTCCGTGCCTGGTGGGATGAGGATATGGCGGTCAATGCCGGTCATGTCAATAAGTTCTCCACCGGTCTGCAGATTTCCACGCGCAACCGTATCGGCGTGCTGAGCGATGTAACGCTGGCGTTTGCGTCCAGTAAAATTAATGTGCACGAGATTTCCGCACGCGATTTGAATGACGGCTACGGCGTTATCAACGCCATGGTTGACGTCACGAGCGTCCATCAGCTGGATAATATGATCAGCCGCCTGCGCTCCATCAAGGGCGTTGTCGATGTGACCAGAACGGTGGATACTAACTGAAAATAGGCAGGAGTTAGGAGTGAGAAGGTAGGAGTTACCCGACAGGTAAAATTCGCAGGTGCCGTCCATAATAATGCGCAAACGAGTTGCGCGACACGGGTATCCCCCAGGGGACCTTCTCTTGCCCTTTGGGCAATTCACCTTGTGCCGCACTCTGCGTAGACTAACTGACCTGTGTAGCAGTCCGCTATCTGTGAACTGCGAATAGGCGGAGAAAGACACGCTGCGGTAACCCGACTGCCGTTCCCCTTTTCGGAGCGGTCGCCGCTCTCCGATTTCCACCAGACTAAGAAATAAAGGAAACTGGAGTCCCAAGAGGATAGAAACCATTGGTGTCTATCCTTTTGGCCTCCCAGCCAAAAGTTGGCTCCTATTCTAACATCTTTAGCAAACGATTAAATTAAAATGAAATGAGGAAATAACTATGCGGGCGCTGGTACAGCGAGTCTCCCACGCGTCGGTGACGATCGACGGCAGGATTCACGGACAGATCGGACAGGGCTTCCTTGTCCTGCTCGGCATCACAGACGGTGATACCGTGGACGATGCGGTTTATCTGGCCGATAAAACGGTTAAAATGCGTGTATTCACGGACGAAAACGACAAAATGAACCGCTCGCTCGCGGATGTCGGCGGCGGCTTGCTCATCGTGTCGCAGTTTACGCTCTACGGTGACTGCCGCAAGGGCAACCGCCCGAGTTTCACGAACGCTGCCCGTCCGGAGACCGCCATCCCGCTGTATGAAGCATTCATTGCGCGCTGCCGCGAGAGCGGACTGCCGGTCGAGACCGGCGAGTTCGGCGCGGATATGAAGGTCGATCTATTGAATGACGGCCCGGTAACGCTGTGGATGGACACTAAGGATATGCGGCGATAATGCCGCATTTAGAGTGAAGAGTGCAGAGTGGAGAGTGAAGAGAAACGCACATCTCCACTCTCCACTCTTCACTCTCCAATCTTATAACATGGGAAAGGATAACAAATACCTATGAAATTGATGCAACTCTGTGTGGGCATGGTCCGCACGAATTGTTATATTGTATATGACGAAGCAACCCGCGAAGCCGCGGTGATCGATCCGGGCGACAATGCCAAGTCGATTTTGCACGCGGTAAACGAGGAACAGTTGAATGTCAAGTATGTGCTGCTGACGCACGCGCATTTTGACCACATTCTGGCGGCGCACGAGGTACTCGAAGCCACCGGCGCACAGTATGTTGTGCCGGAAAAGGACACCTGGCTGCTGAACCGGGACAACATGGGTCAGTTCCGCGGACTGGCACGCAATTATGTGCAGGATACGCCGGATATTCTGGCGAACGAGGGCACCGAGGTGACGTTCGGCGGTATGACCGCAACCTATATGGCAACGCCCGGTCACACGCCCGGCTCGTCCGTCATTAGGATCGGCGACTGCCTGTTCACCGGCGATACGCTGTTCCGTCACGAGTGCGGGCGCTGCGACCTTGAGGGCGGCGATTTCTCTGCCATGCTGCGCTCTTTGAAGCGTCTGCATGACCTTGACGGCGATTACAAGGTATTCCCCGGTCACGAGGGCATTTCTACGCTGAACGAGGAACGCGCATACAATCCATATATGCTGCAGGCGATGGGAAAATGATCTATACACTGGAAAATCACGAACTGAAACACGCGGTAGAGGAAATGCTGTTTCATCTGCTGCCGACCGAGACATTAACGCGCGTTGAGACGGTCGAGCAGCGCACCGAGCCGTACTGCCGCAGCATTTTGACCGAGGAGAACGGCGAAGCCGCCGCGCGTGCGATCGTCTGCATGGACGGCGCAGTGCATGAGGCGGAAAAGCGCGCGTCCGTTACCGGATTGGCAACGCTGGACTACAAGCGCACCATCACCGAACTGGTGAAAACGACCGTGTACGACGCAGTCGTGCCGTTCCTGCCGCAGGCTCCGGTCTGGGGCAGCCTGACCGGCGTGCGTCCGGCCAAGCTGGCACGCGGCATGATCGAGCGCGGCATGACGCGCGGCGAGGCGGCGGTCGAGCTGCGCGAGCACTTTCACGTTTCGCCCGAGCGCACGGCGCTGACGATTCGTGCAGCCGCAACCGCGATGGAGATGGACAAGACCATCGGGGAGAACGATATTTCGCTGTATGTCGGTATTCCGTTCTGTCCGTCGAGGTGCTATTACTGCTCGTTCGTATCGGCAACCACGGCGCAGTCCGGTAAACTCATCGAGCCGTATCTGGACACGCTCTGCCGCGAGATCGAGGAGACAGCCGCGCTTGTCCGTGCAGCGGGCAAGCAGGTGCAGAGCGTCTACATCGGCGGCGGCACCCCGACCACGCTGGACGGACATCAGCTGGCACGGCTGCTGTCGGCGCTCGAAAATCACTTTGATTTTTCACATTTGCGCGAATATACTGTAGAAGCGGGCCGTCCGGATACCATCACACCGGAAAAGCTGCGCGTGCTCAAAAGCGCGGGCGTTGGTCGCGTGAGCATCAACCCGCAGAGCATGAATGACGCCGTTCTGGCCGCAATCGGCAGAAAACACGGCTCGGCAGACGTGCTCCGCGCGTTTGACGAGGCGCGGCAGGCGGGCTTTGACGAGATCAACATGGATCTGATCGCCGGTCTGACCGGCGACACCGCCGAAACTTTTGCACAGACTGTGGATACTTTGCTGAATCTTTCGCCGGAGAATATCACGGTGCACACGCTCGCCATCAAGCGCGGCGCTGATCTGACTGACAAGGCGGCTGCCGCCGCACAGCGCGAGACCGTTTCTCAAATGCTGGATGGAGCATCGCACGCGCTGCAGAACGCAGGCTACGGTCCGTATTATCTCTACCGACAGAAATTTATGGCAGGCGGATTTGAGAACGTCGGCTGGTGCAAGCCGGGCACCGAATGCTTCTACAACGTGAGCATGATGGAGGAGCTGCAGACCATTCTGTCGCTCGGTGCGGGCGGTGTTTCCAAGCGTGTCGTGCGCGAGACCGGCTGGATCGAGCGCGCGAACAATCCCAAATATCCGCTTGAGTACATTCAGGCGGCGGACAGACTGGCCAACGGCAAGAAAAAGCTGCTGTTCCCCAAGAAATGATCAGGATAGGGAAATGAGTGAGTAATTCCGTAAGAAGGGACTGGCTATGGCAGAATACACACTGAAATACATCAATCACCGCGCAGAACACGATGCGGAGGCCTTTGTGCATGACTGCGAGGAAGGCTATCACCGTCAGCTGCATCTGGTGGCTGACCAGATCGCCGCGAACTGCAAGCGCAAGCCGGTCGTGCTGCTCAACGGTCCGTCCTCATCGGGCAAGACTACCACGAACGACCGTCTGGGCCGCATCCTCGAGCTGGCGGGCATTCACGCGCACATGATCTCAATGGACGACTATTACCGTACCTCGGGCACCTACGACATTCCGTTTGACGAGGAAAACGGCGTCAATGACCTCGAAAGTCCGGAGTGCATGGATCTGGATCTGCTCCGCGACCACCTGACGCGTCTGGTGGCGGGCGAGGAGATCCTCGTGCCGCGCTTTGATTTTGAAACGCGCACCTCGCATCGCAACGAGCGTGCGGTTCAGCTGCACAAGGACGAAATTGTGATGATCGAGGGCATTCACGCGTTTAATCCGGTCATCATGGGCGATCTGGAGAAGCATGCGACAAGCGTCTATCTTTCGGTAGCGAGCGTGCTGCTGACCGACCATAACATCCGCGTTGAGCCACACATGCTGCGTTTCCTGCGCCGCGCCATGCGCGACAGCCTGTTCCGCAGCTCGCCGGTGGAGCACACCTTAAAGCAGTGGAACTCGGTGCGGAGAGGCGAGAGACTGTATATTTCGCCGTACCGCGGGCAGGCTGACCTTACCGTGGACACCTATCTGCCGTACGAGACCAACATCCTCATGCAGTATCTGAGTGAAAAGCTGCAGGGTGAGGAGCGCATGCTCGAGCAGGCTGACCTTGCACCGCTCAGCGCGATTTTGGATAAGGTTTCGCCGATCGACTACAAGCCGTATATGCCGGAGGATTCGGTTCTGCATGAGTTTATCGGCTGAAAAATGTCCGGATTCTTGCTTTTTGGCAGGGTATGAAGTATAATGGCAATACCACATAATTGAAACTGCGGCGTTTTGCGGAAATTCTCCCGCAAATCGCCCTTGTTCCATTACGCAATATTACCATGAGACCGGAAACGGAGACATTCCGTCGGAAGGAGCGACAAGCTATGGATATGAAAATGCAGGCTTTTCTGGATAAGGTAAAGGACATGGCGGATAAAACCGGCAAGGTCTCCCGTCATGCGGCAGGCGTAGCCGGCAAAAAGGCGAACGACCTTGCACTGGCGACCCGCATCAACCTGCAGATTTTCGATCTGAACACCGAGTGCGAAGCACTGTACAAGGAAATCGGCAAGCTGGTGTACGATCTGCACCGCGGCGCAGAGGTCACCAACGAGGAAATGGACGAAAAGATGGCGCAGGTCGATGCCAAGCAGGAAAAGCTGGCTGCGCTGCGCGACAAGCTGGCGGAAATGCGCTCGGTAACGGCGTGCCCGCACTGCGGCAAACCGTGCGGCAAGGATGACGCATACTGCTCGTCCTGTGGCGCAGAGCTGTAACATAATACGGTTTGATGCATCATATTGTAATATCGGGCAAGGGCAGCTATGCCCATTCTGATCAAAGGAAGGGGCGTACGGCGTTTGCAGCGTAAAAAACAGAATTTCATTCAAGGTGCGTTCATTTTGATGCTGGCCAGTCTGCTTGTCAAGGTGATTGGCGCATTCTTCCAGATACCGCTGCTCAACATGATTGGCGGCAAGGATTCGCCGGCGTTCGGCATGTTCAGTGCGGCGTACCGTGTGTACACGGCGATGCTGATGATCTCGACCGTCGGTGTTCCGGCGGCGCTGGCGAAAATGGTCGCGGAGGCCACAGCCCGCGGCAGAGAGCATGAGGTGCGGCGTACCGTCCGTGTGGCGGGAAGCATTTTCATTCCGCTCGGTGCGGTCTGCTCGGTCGTGCTGTTCCTCGGCGCGGGCACGTTTGCATCCTGGATCAAGAGCGCGGATTCCCGGCTGGCGGTTATGGCCATCGCACCGAGCGTGCTGATGGTTGCTGTTCTGGCGGTGTTCCGCGGTTACTATCAGGGCCGCTCGAACATGGTGCCGACGGCGGTTTCGCAGGTGATCGAGTCACTCGGCAAGCTGTTTATCGGTCTTGGACTGGCGTATTACGCGGTTCAGCATAACTTTTCCGATCAGGCAGTCGCGGCAATGACTGTCCTTGGCGTTACCATCGGTGAGGTGGCTGCCGCCGTTTATATGCTCATTCAGGGTGCGATCACGCATCGCAGCAGTTCGGCAGTGCACGCGCTGGACGACAGCGTGCGTCCGGCGGGCCAGCTGGCGAAAACGCTGCTCAGTCTGTCCATTCCGATCACGATCAGCTCAGCGGTTATGAGTCTGACCGACCTGATCGACGTGGCGCTGATCTCCACGCGTCTGCAAAGTCCGGCGGTCGGTATGACGGCAAGAGAAGCAATGTCCACCTACGGCATTTACACCGGTCAGGCCATCAACTTCTTCAATCTGCCGCAGACGCTCATCACCGCACTGGCGGTCAGCGTGCTGCCGACCATCGCAAGCGCACGCGCGGCGGGCAACCATGCCAAGGTCTCCAAAACACTGGGTACCACGCTGCGCATGACGGTTATCATCACCCTGCCGGCTGGCGCGGGCTTCATCATGCTCGCCGGACCGATTCTGCGCATGCTGTACTCGCAGGGAACGGAGCTTGGCGGTGTGCTGATGGGTCTGCTTGGCTTTGCCGTACCGGCGGCGGCACTTGTGGCTGTCACCAACTCGACGCTGCAGGCGTTCGGCCGCATTGACCTGCCGCTTGTCTCGATGTTTGCAGGCGCGGTTGTTAAAATGCTCGGCGACTATTTTCTCATCGGCAATCCGGCGCTGAATATCATGGGTGCGCCCATCAGTACGGCGCTCTGCTACTGGCTGATCGCGGTCATCAACCTGTTCCACATCAGACGTCTGACGGGTTCGCTGCCGCCGATCGGAAAAACGGTCTGCCGTCCGCTGACGGCCACCATCGGCATGAGTGCGGCGATTTTCATTGTGCAGCGCGTGCTGAACGGTGCGTTGAGCGCAGCTCCCGGCACCATGCCTGACAAGCTGATCACGCTCGCGTGCATCGGTGTGGCGGTTGCCGTGTATGCCGTTCTGCTGCTCGCGCTCGGTGCAGTCGAGCGGGATGATGTTCTGCTGCTGCCCAAGGGCGAGAAAATCGCAGATATTTTACATCTAAAGTAATCAGGAAGTGCAAAAATGGTTGATTTTGAAATAAAGGATTGTTACAAGTTCGATGATCTGCTCCGCATTATGGAAATCCTGCGCGCGCCGGACGGCTGCATGTGGGATCGTGAGCAGGATCATCATTCTATTCGCCGCAACTTCATCGAGGAGACCTACGAGGTCTGCGAAGCCATCGATGACGAGGACACCGAGCATATGAAGGAAGAGCTTGGCGATGTTCTGCTGCAGGTGGTATTCCACGCCCAGATGGAGAAGGAAAAGGGCACATTCGACATCGACGATGTGGCGGACGGCATCTGCAAAAAGCTGATCTTCCGTCACCCGCATATCTTCGGCAATGTCGAGGTCGCCTCGTCCGAGGAGGTCCTCAGGAACTGGGATGATCTCAAGCGCAAGGAGAAGCATCAGGAGACCGATACGCAGGCGCTCGAAAGCGTAGCAAAGAGCCTGCCGAGTTTGATCCGTGCAGAAAAGCTGCAGAAGAAGGCGGCAAAGGTCGGCTTTGACTGGGATAACGTGAAGGATGCACTTGACAAGGTGCAGGAGGAGCTTGACGAGGTCCGCCGTGCCATCGACGGTGACGGCGATCCGGAGGAGGAGATTGGCGACCTGCTGTTCGCGTCCGTAAACGTGGCGCGTCACCTGAAGATCGACCCGGAGGCTGCCGCCGAAAAGACCTGCAACAAGTTTGTCAGCCGCTTCGCGGAGATGGAGCGTCAGGCGACTGCCGCAGGCAAAAAGCTGGCTGACCTGTCCCTTTCCGAGCTGGACGCACTGTGGGACAGCGCAAAGCACGAGGAACACGCATAAGGAGCAAAACCATGAAGAAAAGCGAACTGGTGACGCTGGTCGCAGAAAAGACCGGCTTTTCCAAGAAGGACACCGAAAAGACGATCGACACTGTGTTTACCGCCATTGCGGATATCATGGCGGCCGGTGACAGGCTGCAGATCAGCGGCTTCGGCACGTTTGAGACCAAGGAGCGCGCAGCACGCACGGGACACAATCCGCGTACCGGCGAGGAGATCAATATTGCAGCGGCCACTATGCCGGTGTTCAAGCCGGGCAAAGTTTTGAAGGATAAGGTAGACGGAAACAAGTGAGATTAGACAAGTATTTGAAGGTATCCCGCCTGATCAAGCGCCGCACGGTGGCGAATGATGCATGCGATGCAGCGCGCATCACGGTCAACGGCAAGCCGGCCAAGGCTTCGTATCAGGTGAAGATCGGCGATGTGATCGAGATCGCATTCGGTCAGCGCACGATGAAGGTGGAAGTGCTGAATATCGCGGAGCATACGCTCAAGGCAGATGCGTCTGCGCTGTATAAGGAACTGTAAACCGAACATAACGTATCCCACTCTCGCATATATTGCAGAGTGGGATACTTTTTTGCAGTCAGGAGGGGAGTTATATGGCGCAGGAGGAACGAAGCCGTGAAATGCCGCACAGTGTCATTCTGGAGGGGAGAGAGAAGCTGACCATTTCCGGTGTGACCGATGTGCACAGCTTTGATGAGGAACAGGTGCTGCTTGAAACCGTGCGGGGCATGCTGGTCGTGCGCGGTCAGGGACTGCATGTAGAGCGGCTGCAGCTCGAGGCCGGAGAGCTGATCATTCAGGGGGAGATCGGTCTGCTCGAGTACGACGACAGCGTGCAGCCGCGCGACAGCCTGTTTCGGCGGATATTCGGCGGGTGAGCGGCCATGCCGGTGTTTACGAACAGCCAGCAGGTCACGCTCGTGCTGCAAAGCCTGCTGCTCGGTGTCGGGATCGGGGCGGTGTATGACGTACTGCGGGCACTGCGTCTGCATTTCCGGTGCGGATGGGCAGGGGTGGCGCTGCTCGATACGCTGTTCTGGGCGATCGTGCTGGCGGCCTTATTCGAGTTCGGGCTGATCGCGGCCGCCGGTCAGCCGCGCGGCTTTGTGCTCTTAACGGCGGCAGGCGGTGTGGAATTGTACCTTGTAGCACTGAGTGAAACCATGCTGGAAGTGTTTATGAGGCTCCTGCAGGTGCTTGCAAAGCTGAGACGCGCCGTATACGGCCTGCGGATGCACTGTCAAACGGTGGTAAAACAGCGGTGCAGTCCGGTAAAAATTCGGTTTTTGACGAAAAAATTTGAAAAAGACTCTTTTCTTTTTCGCAAAAAAGGTATAAAATAAAACCTGTATCAGTCTGACGCGCAAGCAAACGATATGAGGTGAGCAGATGACAAGGCGCACGCGGATGATCCTTATCAGGGCAGCGGTAGTGGTGTTTCTGCTTTACGCGGTCGTCAATGTGGTAAACTTGCGCACGCAGATCAAGAGCAAGCGGGATGAACTCGCGTCTCTGACCCTGCGGGTGGAGGAATATCAGAAGGCGAACGAGACGCTCCGGCAGGAAATGCAAAGCGGCATTTCCGAGGAGGATATCGGAGAGATGGCGCGGACAGAACTGGGCTATGCGGAACCGGGCGAGCGTATTTTTGTAGATACGTCCAGTCGGTAAAAGGGAAATAATAACGGAGGCAAAACAGCTTATATGGATTTGGCAGTGGGAGCAATCGTAGAGGGCAAGGTAACCGGCATCACCAAGTTTGGTGCATTTGTTGCGCTGCCCGAAGGCAAGTCGGGTATGGTGCACATTTCGGAGGTCGCTTCGACTTTTGTAAACGACATCAAGGATTTCCTGCAGGAGGGCCAGCAGGTCAAGGTAAAGATCATCAATATTGATCAGGCAGGCCGTATCAATCTTTCGATCAAGAAGGCGCAGCCGCAGGAGCCGCGTCAGCCGAGACAGGAGCGCCGTGAGGGCGGCTTTGCGCCGCGTCAGCCGCGTTTCCAGCGTTCGTCCGCACCGCGCGGACGTGTGCAGCAGGCACCGAAGGACCCGTCCACGATGAGCTTTGAGGATAAGCTGAAGGCGTTTATGTCGGACAGCGAAAGCCGTCAGGCCGATGTGCGCCACGCAACCGATCGCAAGAACGGTTCGCGCCGCCGCAGATAAAGAAGAAAACCGAGGGAAACCTCGGTTTTGCTTTTATATGCCGGTGCACGAAGCGTCGGCAGGGCTTTTCGGCACCGGCTGACCGGGGTACACGAACTGCGTTAGCGTGTTCGCCCTGACGGGGCGGCTCCTTTTCTGCACCGACCCAGCGGGGTGCGCGAACTGCCGCAGGCGGGTTCGCCCTTTCCGGGCGGGAGGTTTTTTGCTGAACCTCAGAGGGGATTCGCCGTCTGCGGACGGCGGGAGCGTCGCGGCGCCCGCCGCGGGGAGACGCCGTACCCACGGCGGTGGGCAAAAAGGAAGGACAACCTGCGGTTTTCCTTCCTCTTTGAACTCCTACCTTTCCCGTGGATAGTCTGGCGCAGATTGCCGATATGTGACCGCTGCGAAATAGGGGAACGGCAGTCGGATTACTGCAGCGTGACTTTCTCCGCCTTTTCGCAGTTCACAGACAGCGTACTGCTACACAGGTGGGTTCATCTAAGCAGGCGCGACATAACAGTGTCGCGCAACTCTTTAACGCGTTATACCGCATGGCACCTGCGAATTAGGCGTTTGGTACAATTTATCTTCGTAGGTGCTATCTATCATAACGCGCTTACGATTTGCGCGGCACTGCTATCCCCCAGGGGACCCTCTCTTGCCCTACGGGCAATTCACCTTGTGCCGCGCTCTGCGCAGAGTAAACCGTATGTGTAGCAGAACGGTATCTGGCACTGCGAATATGTCGGGATAGGGGAGCACACTGTGCTCCCCTGCGGTAGAAAAAACTCCTCTGCCGTTCCCCTATTTCGCAGCGGTCACATGTCGGCAATCTGCGCCAGACCCTCCAAGGGAAAGGGGTGATTCACAAGAGGGTGGAAACCGCAGGTGTCTACCCTCTTGTGCGCCCGCGCGGCGTCAGCGCAAATCCCCCGCCGCGGGGCGCGGCACGTTCCCGCCGCCGTAGGCGGCGCACTCCAGCTGAGGTTCAGCGAAAAACCCACCGTCCGTTAGGGGAGAACCGCCTGCGCGGTTCGTGTGCACCAGACAATCGCTGCAGGAAAAGGTGCTGCCCGGACAGGGCGTATTGCTGCGCAACTTGCGTGCCCAGCATAGTTTGTGCTGGAAAAGAAGCGCAACTCCTGCTTTTGCGCAAAAAAAAGCGCGCTCTTCCTTGCGAAAGAGCGCCAAAAGTAGGATTGTGGGGATAAAGATATGAACGGTGCATGGCGGCTTTCCCAACCGCCATGATAAATATACCATAAATTACCATACTTGTCAACAGTTTTTGGAAGAGGTTTTCCATGAATCAAACACTGATCAGAAATGTAAACATTTGGACAATGGACGAGGAGGATACCCGCTTTTACGGTTGGGTGCTGCTCGAAAACGGAAAAATCGCGTCCATGGGCGAAGGCGAACCGCCTGCAATGCCGGTTCAAATAGACGGCGATGTCGTGTACGGCGAGGGCGGCGTGCTGACACCCGGCCTGATCGACATCCATTCGCACATCGGTCTGTACGAGGACGGCCTCGGCTTTGAGGGCGCGGACGGCAACGAGGATACCGATCCGGCGACGCCGCATCTGCGTGCACTGGACGGCGTCAACCCGTTCGACCGCAGCTTCCGCGAGGCACTTGAGGCCGGTGTGACGGCTGCCGCAGTCAGCCCGGGCAGCGCAAACCCCATCGGCGGACAGATTGCGCTGCTCAAGACGGCAGGCCGCCGTGTGGACGATATGATTCTCAAGGCGCCGCTGGCGATCAAGTTTGCGCTGGGCGAGAACCCGAAGTCAGTCTACCACGACAAGGACGAAACGCCCGTCACGCGCATGGCAACCGCAGGCATCATCCGCGAGGAGCTGTACAAGGCGAAGGAGTATTTCTTGCGCAAGGCGCGCGCGGAGGACGATCCGGAGCAGGACGAGCCGGATTTCGACATCAAGATGGAAGCACTGCAGCCGCTTCTCTGGGGCAAGGCCGAGGCACATTTTCACGCGCACCGTGCGGATGATATCTTTACCGCGCTGCGCATTGCGAAGGAGTTCGGTCTGCGGGCGGTTATCATTCACGGCACAGAGGCGCACCTTGTAGCCGACCTGCTGGCCGAGGAGCACGTTCCGGTGGTCAGCGGCCCGTATATGACTGACCGTTCCAAGCCGGAGATCCGCAACCTGTCGGATGCCGCGCCCGGACTGCTGTGCAAGGCCGGAATCGAAACCGCCATTACGGTCGATCACCCGGAAATTCCGCTGCGGCTGCTGCCGATGGCGCTTATGCTGGCGGTGCGTGCGGGTATGGATAAAACGGATGCGCTGCGCGCGGTCACATCGGTACCCGCGAAAATTGCGGGCATGCAGGACAGAATCGGCAGCCTGAAAACCGGTTTGGATGCAGACTGTGTGCTGTGGAGCGGCGATCCGCTGGATATTGCAACCCAGGTGCAGGCTGTTTTTGTAAACGGCACACCGGAATATAGGAGGACAAAATGAGGACGATTGAGGTTTCGGAAGTAACCAAGCTGGTGCGTCAGCTGTGCATTGACGCCAACTACTATCTGCCCGCAGATCTGCGGCAGGCGTTCGTGGATGGTCAGAACGCGGAGGAGTCTCCGCTCGGCAAGACCATCTTCGGTGAAATGATCGCCAACTGCGACCTTGCACGCGAGAACAACGTACCGGTCTGCCAGGATACGGGCATGGCGATCGTGTTCGCGGAGATCGGTCAGGACGTGCATCTGGCCGGCGGCTCGTTCGAGGATGCAGTCACCAAGGGTGTCCGCCGCGGCTATATCGACGGTTATCTGCGCCTGTCGGTGGTCGGTGATCCGCTGCGCCGCGAAAACACCAACGACAACACACCGTGTATCCTGTACACCTCGGTCGTTCCGGGTGACAAGGTGAAGATCACGGTTGCCCCCAAGGGCTTCGGCTCGGAGAATATGACCCAGATGAAGATGTTCACGCCTGCCGCTACCAAGGCGCAGATCGTGGATTTTATCGCGGATGCGTGCATCCATGCGGGTTCCAACCCGTGCCCGCCGATCGTTATCGGCGTCGGTCTGGGCGGCACGAGCGATAAGGCGGCATATCTCGCCAAGCGTGCGCTGCTGCGTCCGGTCGATCAGCACAACGCCGATCCGCTGTACGCCGAGATGGAGCAGCAGATTCTCGATAAGGTCAACGCATCCGGTGTCGGCCCGCAGGGACTCGGCGGTACGGTTACCGCTCTTGCGTGCGCGATTGAGCCGTTTGGCACGCATATCGCCGGTCTGCCGTGCGTGGTTAATATTTCCTGCCACGTTACCCGTCACGCAGAGGGCGAGCTGTAAGCAACCTTGACAAGAAATTGTAAAACCTCTTGGGAAATATGCTGAACAAATTGTGAACTTCTGAAAAATTGTTGGACAAGTTGCATAGGTTGTGCTATACTGAAGATAGCAAAAACCCAATACCGTTTCCGCCACACCACGGCGGCCGCGGATAAAGCCATCAAAGGCGGTTTACGCCTGTTAGGAGATGATTTTATGAAGTTCACTATCGTCGAAAGAAAAATCAAGATCGAGGACGAGCTGCGTCAGTACGCACTGCGTAAGGTAGAGAAGCTGGATCGCTACTTCCAGCAGGATTCGGATACCACGATTACATTCAGCGAGCTGCGCGGCAAGCAGACGGTCGAGATCACGGTGCGTCAGGTTGGTCTGGTTGTCCGCGCCGAGGAAACGACGACTGATATGTATGCTTCCGTAGACGGTGCCATCAGCAGTATCGAGCGCCAGATCCGCAAGCATAAGACCCGTCTGGAGAAGCGCCTGCGTGAGGGTGCATTCGACAAGATGGCAGAGCAGAAGGCCGCACTGACCGAGGAGGATTTCGATGTAGTACGCCGCAAGCGCTTCGACGTAAAGCCGATGAGCGTGGACGAGGCTATCCTGCAGATGAACCTGCTTGACCACCAGTTCTACTTCTTCCGCAACGCCGACAACGACAATATTCACGCCGTTGTTTACAAGCGTGCGGCAGGCGGTTACGGTCTGATCGAGGGCGAGGAGTAAAATCCGCGTGAAACAGTAAAAAGTTGCATTACATAGGGACCGGCGGCGTTCTGCCGCCGGTTCTTTTCGGTTAAAAGGGGAAAACGAATGAATTTATGTGATATTGAGACAATCCGAGCGGTTCTGGGCCGTCACGGATTCCATTTTTCCAAATCGCTCGGACAGAACTTTCTGACGGACGAAAGCGTGCCGCGCCGCATTGCGGAGATGAGCGGCGCGGCCGAGTGCGGCAACGCGATTGAGGTCGGCCCAGGCATGGGCTGCCTGTCGGCGGAGCTGTGCCGGCGCGCGGATAAGGTCGTAGCGGTCGAGCTGGACCGTGCCCTCATGCCGGTTCTGGCAGAGACACTTGTGGATTACGATAACTTCGAGGTCGTGCACGGCGATGTGCTGGAAACCGACCTTGCCGCGCTCTGCAAGGAGAAATTCGGTGACGGAAAGGCGATCGCGTGCGCCAATCTGCCTTATTACATCACCACACCGGCGATTACGGCGCTGCTCGAGAGCGGCGCGTTCGAGCAGGTGACGGTCATGGTGCAGAAGGAGGTCGCGCAGCGCATCTGTGCAGAGCCGGGCACGGCGGCGTACTCGGCGTTCTCGATTTATGTGCAGTACCACGCCAAGGCGGAAATTTTGTTTGATGTTCCGGCGGACTGCTTTGTGCCCAGACCCAAGGTGGATTCGGCGGTGCTCAAGCTCGTGCCGCTCGACAAGCCGGCGGTTGAGACCAAGGACGAAAAGCTGTTCTTTTCCCTCGTGCGCGCAGCCTTCAATATGCGCCGTAAGACGCTCGTGAACGCGCTCGGTCCGGTGCTCGGCTCGTCGATGAGCAAGGAGGAGATCACCGCACTCGTAGAAGCAGCCGGTCTGGATGCCCGCGTTCGCGGTGAGCGGCTCAGCCTTGCAGAGTATGCGAAACTGGCAGATCTCGCGGCGGAAAAACTCAGTAATTGAGAATTGAGAATTAGAGTGAAGAGTTTGTAAGATAAAGCGTGTTTGCAAAGAAATATTCGCAGGTGCCGTGCATAACAACGCGCAAACGAGTTGCACAACATTGTTATCCCCCAGGGGACCCTCTCTTGCCCCTTCGGACAATTCACCTTGTGTTGCGCCTGCGGAGACTAAACCGCATGTGTAGCAGCAAGGAATCTGGCACTGCGAAGCGGTAGAGAAATGGGCGGCCACTGGCCGCTCCTACGGAAGAAAAAATCCTCTACCGTTCCAAAATTTCGGAGCGGTCACCGGTCTCTGGTTTGCGCCAGACGAACAAATAAAGGGAAACGGGAGTTAAGAGGGTAGAAACCGTAGGTGTCTACCCTCTTGCCCCCGCCGCGGATGCGGCGAACCTCCCCGCCAAAGGTTGGCGCTCATTCCCGCTGCTTTAGCAAACAGATAAATCAAAACTATCCCCACCCTGTGGACAAAAGAAAAAGCCTGCACACGCAGGCTTTTTCTCATACCACAATGGCTCTCGGCGGCACCGGCGAGGAAAACACGATCTGTGTTTCGGTCTTGCCGAATTTTTGCAGACGTCCGATAAAGCCGTCCAGCTCCTGCGTCGAGGCGAACGACACCTTGATCAGCATGGAGTAGTTGCCGGTCACGCAGTTGCACTCGAGCACATTCGAGCACGCAGCAATGAACGGATAAAATTCCTCTTTCTGGGTGGGCTGCATATCCAGATGAATGTACGCGAGAATGTGATGGCCAAGCTGCAGCGGGTCCAGATCGAGCGTATACGCACGAATAACACCCTGTTTTTCCAGCCGCTCAATACGCGCGGAAACCGCAGGGGAGGAAAGGCGAACCTCACCTGCAAGGGCCTTGATGGGGGTGCGGGCATTCTTCTGCAGCAGCCGCAAGAGCTTCAGATCAATTTCGTCCATGGGGCAAATAGCCCTCCTTATCCTAAAAATAAAAACAGGAGTCCGACCCGCCTTCGCGGGACGAACTCCTTTGTTCACTGTTTATTATAAAGCACGACCGGGTTATTGTCAAATAAAATAAGGCTTCGAACAAAAGTTTTTATACATCCGAGTCGGTGATGACCTTGAATTCCATCCAGTCCGGCGTTGCGGAAACGTAAATGGTATCCTCGTCAATGAACACAAAATCCCGGTTATCGCTGAAATTGGACTGGTTGTTTTCGGTCGGAACATCGTTTCGGTTTGCCGTTTTCGAGGTGATCGAACCGTCAGGCGTTCCGCAGAACGGCTCGGAAGGCAGGTTTCCGGTCTCCTGATACAGCTTGCCATCCACCATGACCATCCGCGGTACGGTGGCATCCTGCTCGAACACGATCCACTGGTTATCAATCAGCACCTCGATATGGTCGTCTATGCGCTGGTAGCCGTAGCCTGTGCCGAAGTTGGACTGGCCGTTCTCGGTGGGCGCGTCCGTGCCGTTCGCCGTCTGCGAGGTGATCTCGCCGTCCATGTTGCCGCAGCGGCCATCGACCGTGCTGACCTCACCGGTAGACTGATACAGCGTGTTATCCACCATCACCATCATGGGTGCATCTGCGACCGGTTTCTGCTCGGTGGTATCTGGCAGGGCAGCTGCGTCATCCGTGCTCTGGCTGCCGATTTCGGCTTCCGTGGTTTTCGGCTCGGCATTGCCGCAGCCGGTCAGCAGCAGCGCCAGAAGTGCAAGAAGCATTGCTAAAGTACGTTTTGTCATAAAAAAACACCGCCTTTCGTAACTCTGATAGTATAGACGAAAGACGGCGTAAAAAGTTCCGTATAAAATTATTTTTTCTTTTTCGGTTTTGCCCAGCCGGTTTTTTTACCCTGATTCGGCTTGCCCTGTGCCGGACGTGAAGCCGGTCGTTTGCCGTTCGGTGCACTGTGCTTGCCGTTATTAGGCGCAGAATGACGGCGGTTGTTATTCTGCGGTCTGCCGCCGTTGGACACGCCGTGGCGACTGACGCTGTGCTGCTTGCTGCCCGGCATGCGCTGGTCGCTGCCTCTGCCCGGACGAATGAGACATTCCTTGCCAAAGCCGATGAGATCCTCACGGTGCGCCTTTTTGAGCGCGGCAATGACGATCGGGCGCTTGTCCGGTCGGCGCCACTGCAGCAGCGCACGCTGCATGGCCTTGTCCTCGGGCGTTTTTGCCACGAAAACAGGCTTCATGGTGCGCGGATCAATCTCGGTGTAGTACATCGCGGTGGACAGCGTACCCGGCGTGGGATAAAAATCCTGCACCTGCTCGGGCATGTAGCCGACGCGGTTGAGGTACTGCGCGAGCATGATGGCGTCATCAAGCGTTGCACCCGGATGCGAGCTCATCAGATAGGGCACAAGATACTGCTTGCGGCCCAGCTTTTCGTTGATGCGGGCATACCGCTCGCGGAACTGCTCGTACACCTTGAAGGACGGCTTGCCCATGTAGTACAGGGCGTTGTCGCTCATGTGCTCCGGCGCGACCTTCAGCTGACCGGAGATGTGGTGCTCGACCAGTTCGCGGAAGAACGCATCGTTCTTCTCGGCCATCATGTAGTCGTAGCGCAGACCGGAGCGCACGAACACCTTCTTCACGCCCTCGATGCGGCGCAGCTCGCGCAGCAGCTCAAGGTAGTCGGTATGGTCTGCTTCGATGTTCTGGCAGGTGGTGGGGAACAGGCAGCGCTTGTCCTTGCAGCAGCCGTATTTCTCCTGCTTTTTGCAGGCCGGAAAGCGGAAATTCGCGGTCGGGCCGCCGACATCGTGGATATAGCCCTTGAATCCGGGCATTTGGGTGATCTTTTTTGCTTCCTCGATCACGCTCTCGTGGCTGCGCACCTGAATGTAGCGTCCCTGATGGAACGCGAGCGCGCAGAAGTTGCACGCGCCGAAGCAGCCGCGGTTGTGGATGATGGAGAACTGAACCTCCTGAATGGCAGGTACGCCGCCGAGCGCTTCGTAGGACGGATGATAAGTTCGCATATACGGCAGCGCATAAACGTGGTCCATCTCCTCGGTGGTCAACGGCTTTGCGGGCGGGTTCTGCACAAGGATGCGCTTGCCGTGCCGCTGGAGAATCGCCTTGCCGCGCACGGCATCCTGTTCGTCGTACTGGATTTTGACCGAACGGGCGTAGTCCGGCTTGCTGGCGCAGACATCCTCGTACGAGGGACATTCGACCGCATCATACTCCAGATCGTCCGTATCATGCACCATATAGGCAGTGCCGCGGACTCCCTTGCACGCGTCTGCGCCCTTTTTGCCGTGCTTGAGGTTGTTTGCCAGCTCAACGACCGAGTGCTCGCTCATGCCGAACATCACACCGTCCGCGCCGGTGGATTCCAGAATGGACGGCATAACACGGTCAGCCCAGTAATCATAGTGTGCAAATCGGCGCAGACTGGCTTCAATGCCGCCGAGATAGACCGGCGTTTCCGGGAAGGCGCGCCGCGCAAGCATGGAATAGACGGTTACCGCACGGTCCGGGCGCTTGCCGCCCACACCGCCCGGCGTGTACGCATCGTCCGAGCGGCGCTTTTTCGCCGAGGTGTAATGCGCGACCATCGAGTCGATGTTGCCGCCGTTGATGAGCACCGCATAGCGCGGACGGCCCATTTCGAGAAAATCGTGCTCATCGAGGAAATCCGGCTGACTGAGGATAGCGACCTTGTAGCCTGCATCCTCCAGCACGCGTGAAATGATCGCCGTGCCGAACGACGGATGATCGACGTACGCATCGCCGGTGACGATGAGAAAATCGCAGTAATACCATCCGCGATCGGTCATATCTTGTTTGGAAATAGGGAGAAAACCGTTCATATATACCTCTTTGGCTTTACAAGGTGAAAATTATAGGTTACAATAAAAAAACGGGTAATCCGGCAAAAGATTGAGAGACGGTTGGCCATACTCCCTGAAGGGAGGTGGTATTATGGATCAGATTTGGCAGATCATTATGTTACTTATTCTGCTTGAGTTTGTCAAAACCATAAAAAAATAACCGTCCTCGGCCAAGGTAACGGTTATTTTTCCAAAGAATAATCTTACTTCAGGTCAACCGTCTTCTGCCGGATTGCCCTTTTCTATCTATAAGTATAGCAAATCTGCGGTAAAAGTCAAGCCGCAGAGCACGGAAATGTTTTGCAAAACAAAAAATAACCGCCCTCGCCAAAGGTAACGGTTATTTTTTCGCAAATAAGGTATACGGTTATTCTGCAAAAACTCAGTTATCCAGATAGAACTGAACCAGCTCCTGCATGAGTTCGTCGCGGTCGATCTTGCAGATCAGGCTGCGGGCATTGTTGTGGTTGGTTATGTAAGTCGGGTCCTCAGAGAGAAGATAGCCGACGATCTGGTTGATCGGGTTGTAGCCTTTCTCCTTGAGCGCATCATACACAGTGGTAAGCGTGCGCTTCATCTCCTTGTTGGACTCGTCTACCAGACTGAATTTTCTCGTTCCGTCAAGCATATTTGGTTCTCCTTTCCGATCCTACCTGTCGGTGTTTATCGTTACTTACAGCATAATACAAAAAGCAGAAAAAGTAAAGCCTTATCCGCGCAAAACTCGCATGAAAACTTTTTCCGCCTGTGGCATACACTGTATGGTGAGGGAAAAGGAGACGGTGTTTTACGAGCTGTAATTTTCCAGCAGCCGCGCCAGCTCCTCTGCGTTATCGAGCGTAATGCCGTCCGCAAGTGCCTGCTGCTCGGCGGATGGCAGCGTACGTGTGTCGATGCCTGTGCGCAGGACCGAGCCATCGCTCTGCCGGATGACAAGCCGGTCATTTTCGCTCTGCACCGTGTAGCTAATTGCTGCGCTCGCCGGAACGGCAGGCGCGGACGGCAGCGCGCGTCCGGCCAGCACCAGACTGATCATTGCCGCAAGACACGCCAGCGCGGCAAGCAGCGTGCGCCGCCGCGCCTGCTGCATGGCAAGCAGATAAAAACCCTGCATCATAGTCAAAACTCCTTCACTCAGTGGGACTTGCTTTGAGTATTCCCACAAAAATACGGTCTATTCTAAAAGCAGTGTAAAAAATGTTTGGAATTTGCAAAGTCCTGTGGTATAATGCTATCAGAGTGCCTATTACATCGGCAGTAAGCTGCCGGAAGAAAATCGGCACAGGCAGCTATTGTACAATTCATTTAGCCTTATAAGACGGTAATACCGATGAATTTTACGGTATTGCCAACAATACACGGTGCTTCAAAAAAACAAGACCGTGTGCGGGAACAAATAGGACGTGTTCCGCGTCTTACCCGACAGGACCCTGCGGTGCATATCGTGGGGCAAGGAGGAAAACAAATTGGCAACTGGCAATCAAAAAGGAACGGGGATTGGACATCTGCTCTCCCGCATACTGATTACACTGGTATTGATCGGCGTGCTGTGCGGCTGCTTCTGCGGCATTGCGTTTGCGATGTATGTGCACATCTATATCAATCCGTCCGCGCAGGAAACTGCGGTGGAGATCAGCAAGGGACTGGGTCTGAATCTGAATTCATTCATCTATGCAAAGGAATCGGATTCCGATGAATACACGCTGTACGAAACCATCAAGGGCAAGGAAAACCGTGAATGGGTGGACAGCGACAAGATTCCGGATACCCTCAAGAACGCAGTCGTTGCAATCGAGGACGAGCGCTTTTACAAGCACCACGGTGTAGACTGGGTGCGCACGATCGGTGCGGTCAAGGGCTGGCTGCTCGGCGGCACGCAGTACGGCGGCTCCACGATAACGCAGCAGCTGATCAAAAACATCACGGCTGACAACGATTACTCGGTAAAGCGCAAGGTAAACGAGATTTTCCGCGCGTTTGCACTCGAAAAAGAGATTGACGACAAGGACCGTATTCTGGTCATGTACCTGAACACGATCTATCTGGGCTACAACAGCTACGGCGTGCAGACTGCGGCGATGCAGTACTTTGACAAGGATGTATCGCAGCTGGATCTGGCAGAATCCGCCGTGCTGGCAGGTCTCACCAACAACCCGTCGATTTACGACGTTTATAACCATCCCGAAAAGGTAAAGGAGCGTCAGGAGACCATCCTTGCACAGATGCTCGATCAGAAGATGATCTCGCAGGAGGAGTACGAGGCTGCCGTAGCAGAGGAGCTTAACTACCGCCCCTACGAGGAGTATCAGCAGGAGATCAAGTCCACCTACAGCTACTTCACCGATGAAGTCATCAAGGACGTGATCAACGACCTGATGACCGAAAAGGGATATTCCCGTCTGGTTGCGGAGAACATGGTTTACTCCGGCGGTCTGAACATCTATGCGACCATCGACACCAAGGTGCAGAATGCACTCGATGAGGTCTGGGCTAACGCAGATAATTTCCCGAACACCGAAAAGTACGGCGAAATTCCGCAGAGTGCCATGGTCATCACGGACAAGCAGGGCGATATCGTTGGTATTGCCGGCGGCCGCGGTGAAAAGACCAGCAGCCGCGGCTTCTCTTACGCGTCTGACGCACGCCGTCAGCCGGGTTCCTCGATCAAGCCTCTGGCGACCTATGGTCCTGCGATGGATGCCGGTATTGCTACGCCGGACACCACGGTTTACGACCGTGCGCTCATACAGGATGAGGAAGGCAATCCGTGGCCGATGAACGACGGCAAATATCCGACCGGCCGTGCAATGACGGTCAAGGAAGGTATGACGCGTTCGCTCAATACCATTTCGGCACAGCTGCTCAAACAGCTGACTCCGCAGAAGTCCTACGAATTCATGACGCAGCAGCTTGGCTTTAAGCTGGTAGACAGCCGCACCAATGAGGACGGTACCGTGCAGTCGGATATCGACCTTGCACCGCTGGCGCTCGGCGCACTGACGGACGGCGTTACCGTTCGTGAGATGGCGGGCGGTTTCTCGACCTTCATCAATGACGGTGTTTACGGTGGTACTCGCACCTACACCAAGGTGACGGACAGCGAAGGCAACACCATAATGGAGAATACCCCTAACACGGATAAGGGCTTTACCAATGTCCGCACGGCTTATTATATGCTCGATTGTCTGCAGAACGTTACCGCACACGGTACCGCCTACGGCATTCAGCTTGACGGTGTAGAAACCGGCGGCAAGACCGGTACCACCACCTCCAATACCGATATCTGGTTCTGCGGCATCACGCCGAAGTATTCCGGTGCGGTATGGGTAGGCTACGAGCATAACTACCGTCTGGACGGCCTGTACGGCCGCAATGCGGCGAATATCTGGCTGGCCGTTATGCAGAAGGTGCATGCGGGTGATTCCGGTCTGGTATTCGATTCGCATCCGCAGGATTTCGAGGAAGTCACCTACTGTATGGATACCGGTCTGCTGGCATCCGGTGCGTGCCGCGCTGCGGGACGTGCTGCAACCGGCCGATTCTGGAAGGACAAGGTTCCGACCGAGACCTGCAGTCATCAGAATATCGAAAACAAGTATGATTTCGAGAGCATGGGCGTAGATAATTATTACTACGACGATGAAGAAGATGACAGCGATTCGGATAGCAGCTCTTCGGATACCGACACCGGCAATGAGGATTCCGGTGACGGCGGATCGTATGACAGCAGCGACAGCGGCGATTCCGGTGACGACAGCGGAGACGGCGGTGACAGCGAAGACGATTCGGGCGACAGCGGCGATTCCGGTGGCGACAGCGGAGACAGCGGCGACAGCTCGGAGGATCCGGAAGCATAAAGCCGAATTGTTCGGCACAAACTGAAAACTGAAAATCGTTCAGCGCCGCACAAGGCCGCACAAGTCGGGGCGTTAGCGGTGCCTTGAACCCGCAATCCGCTTCAGCGGGGACTATGCGGGTAACAAGGAGCACACATGCGGCGAGGCAGCCACTCACAGGGCGATGAGGAACCGGTACTGCGCAACGGAGGACTGTGAACCATGTCAGGCGGGGAACCGAGCAGCATTAAGCAGAAACCATCGTGTGCCGCAGATCTGCCGATTCTGAGCCCGAAATGCGGAAAGGCAGCCGGGTGTGTGTATTCGAATTACCTGTGTGCGGTCTTGTGGGGCGCTGAACGATTCTCGATCGAAACCACGCTTTCGATCGAAGGGATATGCCGAGCCTGCGGCTCGGACAAATCCCGGCGGGACAAAAGTTCCTCCCGATGGTCGAAACTTTTGCTCCGTCTTGTATAAAAACCCACGCACATGTCGCGGGTTTTTATGAATCTTACGGCGGGGCCGTAAGACTCGATTGAATGCCGCCGTGAAGCGGCGGAGACCGATGACTCGGTTTTCTGGACGAAAACCTGCCATGTGGTTAGTCGCTGCATGCAGCGGTTGGTTGATTTAATGCGCGAACTTTGTTCGCGGAAGACGCTTTGAGGCGGGCTTACGCCCGCCTCTTTATTTTATTGAGGGGAGGATTTTCGTTTGTATCAGGCTTTATACCGCAAATGGCGGCCGCAGACGTTTGCGGATGTGATTGGGCAGCAGCATATTACGGACACGCTGCGCGCGCAGCTGCAGTCCGGACGTTTGAGCCATGCATATCTGTTTACAGGCACACGCGGCACCGGCAAGACCACCTGTGCGAAGATCCTCGCGCGCGCAGTCAACTGCGAGCATCCGGTGAACGGCGATCCGTGCAACGAGTGTGCGGCGTGCCGCGGCATTCTGGACGGCTCGGTGCTGGACGTGACCGAGATTGACGCGGCGTCCAACAACGGTGTGGATAACATCCGTGACCTGCGCGATGAGACGCGCTACACGCCTGCACAGGTCCGCAAGCGCGTGTTCATCATCGACGAGGTACACATGCTGTCCATCGGTGCGTTCAATGCGCTGCTCAAAACACTCGAGGAGCCGCCGGAGCACGTTCTGTTCATCCTCGCTACCACCGAGCTGCACAAAGTACCTGCGACCATTCTGTCGCGCTGTCAGCGGTTTGATTTCCGCCGCATCAGCGCGGAGGACATTTCCCGCCGGCTTCTGGATGTTGCGGCAGGTGAGGGCATTGCGCTGACCGAAGGTGCGGCACGCCTGATCGCTCGGCTGGCGGACGGCGCCATGCGAGACGCGCTTTCCATGCTCGACCGTGCGGCGGCAGCCGGTGCGGTGGACGAGAAAACGGTCACGGCGGCGCTCGGCGTGATGGGTCAGGACGATGGCATTCGCCTGGCCGAGCACCTGAAAACGGGTGATCTGGCGGCGGCAGTCGGCCTGCTGGACGAATATTACAATGCGGGCCGCGATCTGGCATCCGTGTACGATCAGATGCTTGGCCTGATCCGCGATGCACTGCTGGTCAAGACCAGCAAGACCGACGTTTCCGCGCTTATTTCTCCGGCGTACAGCGTAAAGACGCTGCAGGCGCTGTGCGATGGTCTGGCGTCGTCCACGCTCATCGCGTGGAGCCGCATTATCAGCGATTCGCTCGACCACATGCGCACGGCAGCCAACCGCCGTGTGGAAGCGGAGCTGTGCGCGGTGCGGTTGTGCAGCCTGGGCGCTGACAACTACGACACGCTCGGCGGGCGTGTAGAAGCGCTCGAGGAAAAGCTGAAGAACGGCGTTCCGGTGCAGATGGTGCCCGCAGCAGCCGCGCAGCAGGCAGGCGATGTGCCGCCTCCGCCGAGTGACGATGATGCACCGCCGCTTCCGGGCGACGAGGATGCGCCTGACTGGGCGCGAGAGGAAGACGGGACCGCAGAAGAAGACACGCCTAAGCAGGAAGTGACACTGTGGAGCCAGTGGCAGCCGCTGCTCGAAGCGCTGACCGGCAAGATCAACATCGGCGCACACACCAATATCAAGCTGAGCGCGAAAGGCGTGCTTGAGGACAACGCGCTCGTCATTCTCTGCGAGGACAAAATGACGGCCATTCTCGCGGCAAAGGAGCCGACCATTTCGGTCATCCGGGAGCAGGCGGCCAAGCTGAACGGTGCACCCATCAAGGTCAAGGTGCGCGAAGCAGGCGAGGAGCTTGTTGTGAAAAAAAATATCGCAGTCGATGAACTGATCGACCGCGCTAAATCAATGGATATTCAAGTGAAACAGCTTTAAGGAGGACATTTATTATGGCAAAGGGTAAGGGTTTCGGCGGCTTCGGCGGCGGCATGAACATGCAGGCGATGATGAAGCAGGCACAGAAGATGCAGGAGAGCATGCTCAAGGCGCAGGAGGAGATCGCGCAGATGGAATCCACCGGCACGGCAGGCGGCGGCATGGTTACCGCGACTGTAACCGGCACTTCCACGCTCAAGAGCATTGCAATCAAGCCGGACGTTGTTGATCCGGACGACATCGACATGCTGCAGGATCTGGTCGTTGCAGCGGTCAATGAGGCACTCAAGGCGGCTTCCGACAAGTCGCAGAGCCAGATGTCCGCGATTACGGGCGGCATCGGCGGCGGTCTGGGCGGTCTGCTGTAATGGAGCTTTTTGCACCGCCGGTCGAACGGCTGATCGAGGAGTTTGCAAAGCTCCCGGGCATCGGCCAGAAGACCGCACAGCGGCTGGCGTTTCATGTGCTCGACCTGCCGAAAGAGGACGCCGAGCGGTTTGCGGATGCCATCCGTGAAGCAAAAGCCAAGACGTTCACCTGCAGGCGCTGTCAGAATCTGACGGACAGCGAGATTTGTCCGATCTGTTCGGACAAGACGCGAAACCAGAAGGTGATCTGCGTGGTGGCAGAGCCGCGCGACGTAATCGCGTTCGAGCGCACGAAGGAGTACAAGGGTTTGTATCATGTGCTGCATGGCACGCTGTCTCCGATGGGACACGTCGGACCGGACGACATCCGTATCCGCGAGCTGGTCAAGCGCGTGGCAGAGGAGGAGACCGAGGAGGTTATCCTCGCCACCAATCCGGACACCGAGGGCGAAGCCACGGCGATGTACATTTCGCGGCTGCTGCAGCCGTTCGGCATCAAGATTACGCGGCTGGCGTATGGTATTCCGGTTGGCGGGCATCTGGAGTTTGTTGATGAGGTGACGCTGACCCGTGCACTGGAGGGGCGAAAGGAGCTGTAATGGCTCCTTTGCAGCCTTATGGGCGGTTCGGCTGAATCGAATCGGTGCAGCTGGTCCAGCTGGGTGGTCCAAAAGGATAGACACCAAGGTTTCTATCCTCTTGGGACTCCAGTTTCCTGTTGTTTGTTAGCCTGACGCAAATCAGAGACCGGCGACCGCTTCGAAAAGGGGAACGGCAGAGGATTTTTTCTACCGTAGGGGCGCACAGTGTGCGCCCATGTCTCTGCCTGTACGCAGTGTCAGATTCCTTGCTGCTACACATACGGGTTCATCTACGCAGGCGCAACATAACAGTGTTGCGCAACGATTTTACTGGGTTGCTGTGCATGGCACCGTTGGAGTTAACTGGAAGAAGAGCGTCAGCGTGCAGAGCACGCCCGGTGACAGCGTACCGCTTCGCGGATCGTGTGCACCGGATAGATGGTGCTGAATAGAATTTACAACGTAAACTCTCATTTTACCTTTGAAAAAGGTAAAAAAACAGGAACAGCCGAACTTTCGCCCGGCTGCTCCCGCAATAAAAGGTAGGATAGAGAGTAGAAAGCAAGAACATGTGGGGGGATCTTACGCTTTCCACGTCATTTATAATACTGGTGAATTGTGAACATTCTGTGTACATTCTACAACAATATTAGATTTTTGATAGATCGGGAGGAAAAAGTCTGTGGCAGACCTGAAAAAAGAAATTGAAAATCGGCGCACATTTGCAATCATTTCGCACCCTGACGCCGGTAAAACCACCATTACGGAGAAGTTTTTGCTCTACGGCGGAGCCATTCAGGAGGCCGGCATGGTCAAGGGCAAGAAAAACAGCCGTCATGCGGTTTCCGACTGGATGGAGATCGAGAAGCAGCGCGGTATTTCGGTAACGTCCTCGGTGCTGCAGTTCCGCTATGAGGGCAAGTGCATCAACATTCTGGATACCCCGGGTCATCAGGACTTCTCGGAGGATACCTACCGCACGCTGATGGCGGCTGACTCTGCGGTGATGGTCATTGACGCCTCCAAGGGCGTCGAGGCACAGACCCGCAAGCTGTTTAAGGTTTGTGCGATGCGCGGCGTGCCCATCTTCACCTTTATCAACAAGATGGACCGTGAGGCACGCGACCCGTACGAGCTGCTCGAGGACATCGAGAACGAGCTGGGCATCGGCACCTATGCGGTAAACTGGCCGATCGGCTCGGGCAAGCGCTTCAAGGGCGTGTACGACCGCATGGACGATGAGGTTATCGCGTTTGAGGGCGCGGATTTCCGCCACGAGGTCAAGGCGCAGCGCCTGTCGATCGACGATCCGATCCTCGAGGGTCTGCTGCCCGAGGACCAGTACCAGACTTTGATCGACGACGTGGAGCTGCTCTCCGGTGCGGGCGATGAGTTTGATCTCAAGGCTGTGCACGAGGGCAAGCTGTCGCCGGTGTTCTTCGGCTCTGCGCTCACCAACTTCGGCGTTGAGCCGTTCCTGAAAAAGTTCCTGCAGATGACGCCGCCGCCGACCGCGCGTACCGCTGACATCGGTGTGATCGACCCGTTCGACCCGCATTTTTCGGCGTTTGTGTTCAAGATTCAGGCGAATATGAACAAGGCGCACCGCGATCGTGTTGCATTCATGCGTATCTGCTCGGGCAAGTTCGAGCGCGGTCAGGACGTTCTGCACGTTCAGTCCGGCAAGAAGATGGCGCTCGCCGCACCGCAGCAGCTGATGGCACAGGACCGCTCCATCGTCGATGAGGCGTATGCGGGCGATATTATCGGTATTTTCGATCCGGGCGTGTTCTCTATCGGTGATACCGTGTGCGATCCCAAGCATAAGTGCGTGTTCTCCGGCATTCCGACGTTCGCACCCGAGCTGTTTGCCGTTGTCCGTCAGAAGGACACGCTCAAGCGCAAGCAGTTCGTCAAGGGCGTCGAGCAGATCGCACAGGAGGGCGCCATCCAGATCTTCCGCGAGCCGAATGCCGGTATGGAATCGGTTATCGTCGGCGTTGTCGGTGTGCTGCAGTTTGAGGTGCTCGAGTACCGTTTGAAGAACGAGTATAACGTTGAGATCATCCGCGAAAACCTGCCGTATGAGCACGTTCGCTGGGTTGAGAATGACGAGGATGACTTCGACATCAAGAAGCTCCAGCTCACGAGCGATACCAAGATCGTCGAGGATCTCAAGGGCAACAGCCTGCTCCTGTTTACCTCGCCGTGGAATATCACCTACGCAACCGATCATAACGAGAACCTGCGTCTTGCGGATTTCTCGGAAAACGCGTAAAATGCCTGTCGCGAAACTACAGTTTCGCCGACAAGGGGGAACGGACCGTGGGCCGTTCCAAAGTCGTCCGAAAGTTCCTCCTGATGGTCGAAACTTTCTCCCTCCAGAAGTATAAAAACCGAGATACATGCTTCCGGTTTGCTCTCATTAAATCTTTTTAAGGATAGAGGCCTACGGGCTATGAATTTGCATAGCAAATTCTATTTGAAGCGCGCTGACGCGCGAAATACGGGACACAGGCGGCTGCGCCGCCGTGTCCCGTACCCGCGAACGCAGTTCGCGGCATAAAATACGCAGTATGCCCCGCAAACCGCACCCACAGGACAGCCACCTGTCGGCGGTGAGTCCTTCGCGGGCGACAGCGTTCACGCCAACCCATAAAATCCCCGACGGGGATTTCAGCACCCAGCCAACTCATCACGCCGCAGAGCGCATCAAATGGAGCGCTTTCAGCGCGACAAAAATGGCCCAGCTTTGCCGGGTCATTTTTAACGAACAATAAAAGAGCACCGGAATTTCGATTCCGGTGCTCTTTTATTGCAATAGCCCTTACAGGCAAAGCCTGTCAAGGGCGTCTCTCGAATTGAAGGGCCTTGGCCCTTCAATTCGAAGACGAAAGTCTTAGCATACGCCCTGAGCCAGCATAGCGTCAGCGATCTTCTCGAAGCCGCCGATGTTAGCGCCCATAACAAGGTTGTCCTTGTGGCCGTACTTCTCAGCTGCAGTGATGCAGGTGTGGAAGATGTTAACCATGATGTCGTGCAGACGCTGGTCAACTTCCTCGAAGGTCCAGGACAGACGCAGGGAGTTCTGGCTCATTTCCAGACCGGAGGTAGCTACGCCGCCTGCGTTAGCAGCCTTTGCCGGGCCGAAGAATACGCCGGCTGCCTGGAATGCTGCAACAGCCTCCGGGGTGGACGGCATGTTAGCGCCCTCAGCTACGAACTTGCAGCCGTTGGCGATCAGAGCCTTTGCGTTCTCCTCGTTCAGCTCGTTCTGGGTTGCGCACGGCAGAGCGATGTCGCACTTGGTGCCCCACGGACGCTGACCCTCGGTGTAAACGCTGCCCGGTACGCGCTCAGCGTACTCCTTGATGCGGCCGCGCTTTACTTCCTTGATGTCCTTAACAACATCCAGGTTGATGCCGTTCGGATCGTAGATGAAGCCGTTGGAGTCGGACATGGTAACAACCTTAGCGCCCAGCTGGGTAGCCTTCTGGCAAGCGTAGATTGCAACGTTGCCGGAACCGGAGATTGCAACAGTCTTGCCCTCGAACGAAGTGCCCTTGTATGCGAGCATTTCCTTCGTGTAGTAGCACAGACCGTAGCCGGTAGCCTCGGTACGAGCCAGAGAACCGCCGTAGGACAGGCCCTTGCCGGTCAGAACGCCGGTGTACTCGTTGCGCAGACGCTTGTACTGGCCGAACAAAAAGCCGATCTCACGGCCGCCAACACCGATATCGCCGGCCGGTACGTCGGTGAACTGACCGATGTGCTTGCACAGCTCGGTCATGAAGGACTGGCAGAAACGCATGATTTCAGCATCGGACTTGCCCTTCGGGTCGAAGTCGGAGCCGCCCTTGCCGCCGCCCATCGGCAGAGTGGTCAGGCTGTTCTTGAAGCACTGCTCAAAGCCGAGGAACTTGATAACGGATGCGTTAACAGAGGGGTGCAGACGCAGACCGCCCTTGTAGGGGCCGATTGCGGAGTTGAACTGTACGCGGAAGCCGCGGTTAACCTGAACCTTGCCCTGATCGTCAACCCACGGTACACGGAACATGAACATGCGCTCCGGCTCTACGATGCGCTCCATGATGCCGTTCTTCTCGAGCTCCGGACGAGCTTCAACAACCGGCTCAAGGCTCTCCAGAACCTCGTATACAGCCTGCTGGAACTCCGGCTCATTCGGGTTGCGCTTCTGTACGGTTTCGTACACGCCCTGCAGATAAGAATTGGTAAGTGCCATTTTTATTGTCCTCCTTACATTCTATACCACTCGCTTAACTTTCGTAAGTAATCCGAGTGGAATGCTTTTATATTTGGTGACGGTTCTATTATATAGCAATTTTTTTGCATATGCAATACTTTAGCACGATAAAATTATACAGTTTTTTAGGCCGAAAAACCTATGGATATTGGCAATCTGACTTGATATAATAAAGCCAGTACCGCATAATTAAAGCGGCGGTGCTTTGCGAAAATTTACTTTCTTGACTTCGGTGTGTTTTCTTGCAATACGAAAATACTGCTGCAAAACCATGCCTCGTCAAAAAAAGAAAATTTACTCGCAAATCACTCTTGTTTCATTATGTGGTATTGACTGGTAAAAGAAAGGTGGATTAGCTATGGCAAACAGCTTTGACCGAATATATGCAGTGGTGAAGAAAATTCCGCGCGGAACGGTGGCCAGCTACGGGCAGGTCGCGCTGCTCGCGGGCAATCCGAGATGGGCGCGCGTTGTTGGCTATGCGCTGCATGCCAATCCCGATCCGGAGGGGATTCCGTGCTACCGCGTGGTAACGAAAGACGGACGAACGTCACCGGCATTTGCGTTCGGCGGCGCGGATATCCAGCGCGCACTGCTCGAAGCGGACGGCATCGAGTTCACCGAGGACGGCCGCGTGGATATGGCGAAATACGGCTGGACAGGATTAGGGTAACACCGCACAATTAAACTGCGGCGCTTTACGGAAATTTTGTGCTCTGACGTCGTTGTGCTTTCACGGTAATACACAAAGTATTACCGCAAAATCACGCCTAGTCAGACCGCAAAATTTACTCGTAAATCGCTCTTGTTCAATTATGTGGTATTACCCTGACTTGACAAATCCGGTCGTGCGGTGCTATGCTTGCGCCAAAGGAGTGACACGCATGATCGACATCGAAAAGCTGACCGCGCTCGCCATCGCGTATGACGCAGGCGACGCAAAACGGATTCAGCACTTTATAAAGGTATACGCGTACAGCCGCCTGCTCGGGCGCAGGGAAGGTCTGGATGAGCAGAAGCAGAATGTACTCGAAGCTGCAGCCGTCCTGCACGATATCGGCATCCACGAAGCCGAACGGAAGCACGGCTCGAGCGGCGGGCACTGGCAGGAGATGGAAGGTCCGGCGGTCGCGGCTCCCATGCTGCAGCAGTGCGGCGCAGATGAGCGGGAGAGCGAGCGCGTGCAGTGGCTCATCGCGCATCACCATACCTATACCGCCGGAGAGGAAAAAGATTTCCGTATTCTGCTTGAAGCGGATTTCCTTGTCAACGCCTACGAGGACGGTATGACGGCAGAGCAGTGTAAAACCGCGAAAGACCGCGTGTTCCGAACCGAAACCGGCAAGCAGTATCTTGAAGAAATGTTTCTCAAACCGGCATATCAGGCGAAATAATGGAAAATTGAAAATGGAGAAGACACCCACCGCAATGGGCGTCCAGCGAGCAACCGCCCATAGGGCGGCTCTTAGCGAGTCGGAATGGAGAATGAACCCCGAGGTAGGGCATTCTCCATTTTTTCATTTTTATTGAGTGCCAGCCGGATAGCACGGTGCGCCGAGGTCGTACCCCAGGGCACCTTCTCTTGCCCTTCGGGCAATTCACCTTGCCGCACCCTACGGTAAACATTCATTATCAAATTAAACTCGCAGGTGCCGTCTGTAGCCACCAGACCAACGAATTGCGCGACACAGGTATCCCCCAGGGGACCCTCTCTTGCCCTTTGGGCAATTCACCTTGTGTCGCGCCTGCGGAGAGCAGGCCGCATGTGTAGCAGTACGTTATCTGTGAACTGCGAATATGTCGAGAAATGGGCGCACGCTGTGCGCCCCTACGGCAGAGTAACCCGACTGCCGTTCTCATATTTTTCGAAGCAGTTGCCGGTCTCTGGTATGCGTCAGGTTAAGGAACAAAAGGAAGTGGGAGTTAAGAGGGTAGAAACCATTGGTGTCTACCCTCTTGCCCCTCGCCGTGGGTACGGCGCGCCCGCCGGGCAGGCAAGTTCCGTTCGCTTTGCAAGCGACCACTCCCCGAAATGTGAACATTTCGTGAAACCCGTTGACATTGCCGAGTGGCGGTGTATAATATGTTAGCAAGCTAACAGTAAGGAGGCTAACAATGAATTGCTGTGACCATAATGAATGCTGCGGTCACTCGAACGACCGCATCGGTGCAGAAATCGGCATGCTGCATAATCTGCTTCGGCGGCAGATGGCGTGTATGACCGAAAAGACTGCGAATGCAGCAAATGTGACTGGCATGCAGGCGATGATCGTCCATCACCTGATCATACACGAAAAACAGGGCGATATATTCCAGAAGGATCTGGAAAACGCGTTCCAGATGCGCCGCTCGACCGCAACGGGCATACTGCAGCTGATGGAGCAGCACGGCATTATCCGCCGTGAGCCGGTGGAGCATGACGGCCGCCTGAAACGTCTGGTGCTGACCGAGCAGGCGCGTGCAATGGATGAATACATTACTGAGCGCATGAAGCAGATGGAACAGCTTCTGCGGCAGGGCATCACCGAGGACGAGCTGAAGGGCTGGTTTGCGGTCTGTGAAAAAATCCGCTCCAATCTGGAGCAGTACCAATGCAATATGTGCAGGGAGGGACAGAAATAATGATAAAACGACTGCTGAAAAGTGTGCGTGAGTTCAAAAAGGACGCACTGCTCACGCCGTTTTTCGTTGTGCTCGAGGTCGTGATGGAGGTCATCATTCCGCTGGTTATGGCGCTGCTGATCGACAAGGGCATTGACGGGCAGGATATGGCCGCCATTTGGAAATACGGCATCATCCTTGTGCTGTGCGCCATGCTCGCGCTGGTGTTCGGCGCGGCGGCCGGCACCTTTGCGGCGAGAGCCTCAACCGGCTTTGCCCGCAATCTGCGTCACGATATGTACTACAATGTGCAGAATTTCTCGTTTTCCAACATTGATAAGTTCTCCACCGGTTCGATCGTCACCCGTCTGACCACCGATGTTACCAACGTACAGAACGCCTTTCAGATGTGCACGCGCATCGCGGTGCGCTGCCCGGTCATGCTGGTCTTTGCGCTGTTCATGGCGATGAAGATCAACAGCAGGATGGCGCTCGTATTCCTCGCGGTGCTGCCGATTCTGGCAATCGGCATGGGCATCCTGATGAAGGTTGTCGGTCCGGTCTTTGAGCGCGCATTCAAGATCTACGACCGCATGAACACGGTCGTACAGGAAAATGTGCGCGGCATCCGCGTTGTTAAGACCTATGTGCGTGAGGACCACGAGACTGAAAAGTTCGAGGGCGTTTCCGGCATGCTGTACCGCACGTTCTCCAAGGCGCAGAAGACCATGGCAGGCGTTATGCCGCTGATGCAGTTCTGCATGTACGCGTGCATGCTGCTCATTTCGTGGTTCGGTGCGCGTCTGATCGTCGGCGGCTCGATGACCACCGGCGAGCTGACCAGCATGTTCTCCTTCGCGATGCAGATCCTGATGAGCCTGATGATGGTAGCGATGGTTTTCGTTATGATCACCATGGCCAAGGCGAGCGCAGAGCGTGTTGCCGAAATCCTCGATGAGCAGCCCGACCTGCACAATCCCGCAAACCCGATTCACGAGGTCAAGGACGGCGCGATCGAGTTCGATGACGTTTCCTTCAGCTACAAGGGCGATGAGCGCAAGCTGGCGCTCAAAAACGTCAACCTGCATATCAAGGCCGGTCAGACCGTCGGCATTCTCGGCGGCACCGGTTCTGCGAAGTCTACGCTTGTGCAGCTGATTCCGCGCCTGTACGATACCACGCACGGCACGGTCAAGGTCGGCGGCGTGGATGTCCGCGATTACGATATCGAGGCGCTGCGCGATCAGGTTGCCATGGTGCTCCAGAAGAACGTGCTGTTCTCCGGCACGATCAAGGAAAACCTTCGCTGGGGTGACGAAAATGCCTCGGACGAGGAGCTCGAGCGCGTATGCCGTCTGGCACAGGCGGATGAATTCATCCAGCAGATGCCGGATAAGTACGACACCCACATTGAGCAGGGCGGCTCGAATGTTTCCGGCGGTCAGAAGCAGCGACTCTGCATTGCGCGTGCGCTGCTGAAAAAGCCGAAGATCCTCATTCTTGATGACTCGACCAGTGCGGTAGATACCAAGACGGATGCGCTCATCCGCAAGGCATTCGCGGAGGAAATCCCGGACACGACCAAGATTATCATTGCACAGCGTGTTTCCTCTGTGCAGGATGCGGATCAGATCGTCATTCTCGACGGCGGCACCGTGCAGGCTGTCGGCACGCATGATGAGCTGCTCGCCGCCAACACGATCTATCAGGAAATCTACAACCAGCAGAACAGAAAGGGCGGTGAGGAATAATGGCAAGACCTCAGATGCGCGGACCCGGCGGCCGCAGAGGCATGATGGGCGGCAAGCGCAGCAAAAATCCGAAAAAGACGCTCGGACGTCTTATGAAATATATTCAGAAGGGCTACGGCGTACAGTTTGTGGTCGTACTGATCTGCATTCTGCTGTCGGCTGTGGCAAACGTGGCAGGCTCCATGTTCCTCAAGAGCCTGATCGATGACTATATTTCTCCGCTGCTGCTGCAGGCATCTCCGGTGTTTACCGGTCTGCTGCATGCGCTGATGAGCATGGCGGTGATCTATCTCATCGGCATTGCGACTACGTTCATCTACAACTGGCTGATGGTCGGCATTTCGCAGGGCGTGCTAAAAAAGGTGCGTGACGAGATGTTCGCGCACATGCAGAAGCTGCCGATTCGCTACTTCGATACGCATACCCACGGCGATCTGATGAGCCATTTCACCAACGATACCGATACGCTGCAGCAGATGCTCAGCCAGTCCGTGCCGCAGATGTTTTCCTCGGCGATGACCATTATCTCGGTGTTCATCGGCATGCTGGTGACGAATGTATGGCTGACGCTGTTCGTACTGCTCGGCGTGTGCGTCATGCTCAAGGTGGTAAAGAAGCTGGGCGGTCAGTCCGCGAAGTACTTCCTCGAGCAGCAGAAGTCGCTCGGCAGGGTCAACGGCTATATCGAGGAGATGATCAACGGTCAGAAGGTCATCAAGGTGTTCTGCCACGAGGAAAAGTGCAAGGAGCAGTTCGATGAGCTCAACGATGAGCTGCGCGAGAATGCTGCGAGCGCGAATACCTTCGCAAACATCCTCATGCCGATCATGATGAACATCGGCAACCTGCTGTACGTTCTGGTGGCGGTTGTCGGCGGTGCGCTGGCGCTGTCCGGCGTGGTTGGAAACAGCATCACCATCGGCGTTATCGCGTCCTTCCTGCAGCTGACCAAGTCGTTCACCCAGCCGGTAACGCAGATTTCGCAGCAGTTCAACTCCATCGTTATGGCGCTTGCCGGTGCCGAGCGTATCTTTGAGCTGATGGACGAGGAGCCTGAGGTAGACAACGGCTACGTTACTCTCGTTAACGCCAAGTACGACAAGAACGGCGAACTCGTTGAAACCCCGGAAAAGACCAACATCTGGGCGTGGAAGCACCCGCACGAGGACGGCACCACCACCTACACGCAGGTCTGCGGCGATGTCCGCTTCTTCGATGTGGATTTCGGTTATAACCCGGATAAGATCGTTCTGCACGACATCACGCTGTACGCCGAGCCCGGTCAGAAGGTCGCGTTCGTCGGTGCAACCGGCGCGGGCAAAACGACCATCACCAACCTGATCAACCGTTTCTACGACCTCGCGGACGGCAAGATCCGCTACGACGGCATCAATATCAATAAGATCAAAAAAGCCGATCTTCGCCGCTCGCTCGGCATCGTTCTGCAGGATACCAACCTGTTTACCGGCACCATCCGCGATAATATCCGCTACGGCCGTCTGGATGCGACCGACGAGGAAGTCGAGGCAGCGGCGCAGCTTGCCAATGCGGACGACTTCATCCGCCGACTGCCGGACGGCTACGATACCGTCATCGACGGCGACGGCGGCAGTCTGTCGCAGGGTCAGTGCCAGCTGCTTTCCATCGCGCGTGCGGCTGTTGCCGATCCGCCGGTTATGATCCTCGATGAGGCGACCAGCTCGATTGATACCCGCACGGAGTCCATCGTGCAGGCCGGCATGGACGGCCTCATGTACGGACGTACGGTGTTCGTTATCGCGCACCGCCTGTCCACGATTCAAAACGCAGACGTTATTATGGTGCTGCAGCTCGGTCATATCATCGAGCGCGGCAACCATGAGCAGCTGATCGCGGAACACGGCAAATATTATCAGCTCTATACCGGAGCGTTTGAGCTGGAGTAAGATCAAAGAACCCGAAACGAGAGTTTCGGGTTCTTTTTTGCGCCGAATTGAGAATTGAAAATGGAGAATGGAGAATTGACATGGTGGTTTTCCGTTGTGTGGGCGGTCAATGACCGCCCCTACGATTAAATGTGTGCAAATCGTTTGCTACGGTGCGCCGAGGTCGTCGCACCCTACGGTAAGGTTGGTTGATAAATGAAATTCGGAGGAACTGTCTGTAATAACGCGTAAAAGAGTTGCGCGGCACGGTCATCCTCCAGAGGACCCTCTCTTGCCCTTTGGGCAATTCACCTTGTGCCGCGCCTGCGTAGAGCAGCCGATATGTGTAGCAGTAAATTATTCGACACTGCGGATAGGTTAAGACATGGGCGCACACTGTGCGCCTCTACGGAAGAAAAAATCCTCTGCCGTTCTCCTTTTCGGAGCGGTCGCTGGTCTCTGGTCTGCGCCAGACTATCTAATAAAGGAAGATGGAGTCCCAAGAGGATAGTACTCATTTAATCCGCGCACGGCGCGGGAACAAGGTTTAGTGGCCTACGGGCAAACCTTGGTGTCTATCCTTTTGGCCCGCCGCACTAACGACAGCGCATATCCGCACATTCCAATACTTTATAAGCGCCGCTGTCTATCCTTTTGTTTCTGTGGCGAAACCGCCACTTTTTCGCGCTCGAAAGTTGGAATATGCGCTTAACTTTTTTCAAAACGCAATTCCCGATGTTATTTCCCGCCAAGCGGCACGTCTGTATTGGGATATACTGGGAAAACAGCAAGGGAGGCGTAACGAAATGGATAAACAAAGGGCAAGACGGTCCGCGTCGATACCGGTGCGGATCGGGCATGCAGCAGCATGGGCTGCCGGATTATGGAAACAGGAGCATTTGCGGACGCTCATCACAGGCGCACAGCGATTCGTGCTGTGTGCGGTGCTGGCACAGGGAACCATCCTTGGCGGGTACATGCCGTTCGGACTGGCGATGACGGCGGCCTTGATGGCTCGAGGAGCGGGTCTGTCCGCGCTCGGCGGTCTGGTGTGCGGCGTCATGCTGCGCGGCGACGGATTCCACGGCGGCATTTACGCCGCGGCAGCGCTGCTGGTGCTGTGCGTGATGAGCGTGTGCGCCGGTCTGCGCGTGATGTCCGAGCGGTGGTTTGCACCCGGTGTAGCAACGTTTGCAAGCGCGGCGTGTACATTCGTGTTTCTGCCGCTCGGCGCAGAGCTGACCGCACCGGCGGTGCTGACATTCCTGCTCGTGCAGGGCATCACGTTTGGCGTGTGCTGGATGTACGGCGCGGCCTTTGCACCGCCGCGCGACGAAAACGACTGGCGCAGACCGGTAACGCTTTTGGTGCTGACCGCAACCGTGCTGTTATCGCTTTCGGGTATCAATCTGTTCGGCGTGTTCGCTCCCGCGAGAGCGGGCGCGCTGCTGCTCGTGCTGGCGGCGGCGTATCTCGGCGGACCGGCGGCGGGCGCGGCAGCCGGTGTCGCGTTCGGCGCGGCAATGGATCTCAACATCGGCTACGGAGCCTTGTTCACCTGCTGCTATGGCCTGTGTGCGCTCGTTGCCGGACTGTTTCATGACAGCGGCCGCGGCTGGTTTTCGGTCTGTGCGCTCGGCGGCGGACTGTGCGCGGCTATGCTCGGCGTGGAGCATCCGCTGTTCATTCCGCTGATTGCAGAGCTGTTCTGCGCGGTCCTCATGTTCGCGGCGCTGCCGCCCTTCGTGTGGGAGGCCATCCGGCGCAGCCTGCTGCCAGATACCCTGATGGGCGAAGCCGCCAGTCAGCGTGTGCGCAGACTCGCGGGCACCTGTGCGACCGAGGCGGCGCAGGCGTTCTACGAACTGTACCTTGCTATGCTGCATGGCGTCAGCGAGGGCAAAGCCGCCGGAGACCGGAATATTCGGGCGGTATTCGACTACGCGAGCGATCATGTCTGCAAAAACTGCATGCTGTGTACGCAGTGCTGGCAGCGGGACTATGTGAGCACGCTGGCGGCGCTCAATGATGTGACCCAGCCGATGCTGCAGCGCGGGCGAGCGGAAATGAGCGATTTTCCCTATCATTTTGCGGCACGGTGTGCGCGTCTGCCCGAGCTGATGCGTGCCATCAACAGTGCACTGTTTGCGCTGCGCGAGCGCGAAAGCCTTCGGCGGCAGCAGGAGGAAAACCAGAGCCTGCTTGCCAGGCAATACGCAGGCATTACGGACATTCTTCGGCAGCTTGGCGCAGAGGTCACGCAGGATGAAACGGCGCAGCCGCTGATGGAACGGCAGGTGCGCCGGTACGCAGCAGCGTTCGGATGGATCGACCGCGTGTGCGCGGTGCGGGATTCGCAGGGCAGGCTGACCGTTGAGTTATACGGCGAGGGCATTGACGACATCATGAAGCAGGGGGACGGCTTTTCAGCCGGTCTGTCGGCGCTGCTGGGTGTGACGCTGACCGCACCGGAGAAGAAAAAGGGCAGCCAGGGCATCCACGTTGAGATGCACGAGCGGGCGCCGTACCGTGCGGTGGTCGGCATTGGCCGTCAGCAGAAGGAGGGCGCGTCGGTCTCGGGCGACAACGCGTGCTACTTTCTCACCGACACCGGAACGGCGTGCCTGCTCCTGTCGGACGGCATGGGCTCGGGTGCCGCCGCGTCGCGGGACAGCCGCATGCTCATCACCTCGCTCGAGCGGTTCCTGCGTGCAGGCATTTCGGTCGGAGACGCGCTGCACGCGGTCTCTCCGGCGCTGCGCCTGCGGTCGGACGGCATGCGCTTCACCACACTGGACGCATTCACGCTCGACCTGTTCAGCGGACGCGCGGAAAACCTCAAGTGCGGCGCCGCACCGACCTACATGCGGCTGAACGGCCGGTGGACCATTCTACCGGGCACGGCGCTGCCCATCGGTCTGGCGGAGGAGGACAAACTTGGCGATGCCGTGCCGCTGCAGATGAACGACGGCGATATCGTGGTTCTGCTTTCGGACGGCGTGACCGACGGCACGGATGATAAATGGGTGCGGCAGCTGCTCATCGCGCATGCAGGCGACAGCCCGAAGGAGATCGCGGCACAGCTTGTGAACGAGGCGAAAGGCCGCGGACACGATGATGATCGGACCGTAATGGTCATGAAAATTGAAAAGCTGGAATGAGACTGGTATAAAATCACGAAAGAGGGGAATGATGGAACAAAGGGAAAAGGAGGAATCTATATGGTACGAGGTGTCAGCCGCCGCGTCATTGTCGTCAAGCCGGAGCAGCCGGCGCTGTTTGAGCAGGCTATTTTCCTTGTGCGGGACTACAATGCGCCGCGCGGCGACATGGTGCGGGAGGCCTGCCGCATCGCAAACAGCTATCTGCCGCGCAGACGGCGGTCGAGAAGAAAGGCGGACGGTCTTTCTCTGCTTGCCGGATTTTGGGCTGGCGCACTGCTCATCGGCACCATTTGGGCGCTGACAGCGCTCGTTTTGTAAACAGATTATAAAATAAGAGGCCGTTCCCTTGTACCCTTCGGTTTTGGTTGGTATACTATAGTACACAGACGAAAATTTCAGTTTTCGCTTACTATAGATCAAACGGAGGCGGCTATTATGACGGCCGAAACCTTTTTTCAGCTGTTCAACCAGTACGGACTGATCCTGGTCTGTGCCGTGGTTTTCTGCGAATATATGAACCTGCCCGGATTTCCGGCAGGCGTTATCATGCCGTGCGTCGGTGTGCTGATCGCCCGGAGCGAGCTGTCGCTGCCGCTGACGGTTTTTCTGAGCGTGGTCGCCGGTGTGCTCGGCAGTCTGGTCATCTACGCCGTGTGCTACTGGGGCGGCGAACCGGTGATGGAGAAACTGTTCGGCAGGAGCAAGAAATTCAAGTCTCTCGTGCGTAAATGCCATGAATTTATCGACGCACAGCATGGGCGCGGACTGGCGATCATCCGCGTGATCCCGTGTATCCGCACCATTGTTTCCATCCCGGCCGGACTGCTCCGGATGCCGGTCAAGTGGTTCGTCGGCTGGTCTGCGGCGGGCATCACGGTGTGGAATACCGCGCTCATTTCGTTCGGGTATTTCTTCAGCGAGAAGATTCTCAGCATGGTAATGTAACCAAATATATCGACAGGGTAAATCCTCGGATTTGCCCTGCTTTTGCGTTTTTCGGTCGAAAAATGGGTGCATCCATTCTGTAAGTTGCATTTGCAGTCGCGTTATGGTAAAATATACACCGTTATTATAATATGTATAAGACGGAGGAACGATATGCAGATCGGCAACGTAACAATCAACGGAAAACTGGCGCTTGCACCGATGGCAGGCGTGACCGATCTTGCATTCCGCCATATCTGCCGGGAGCACGGCGCGGCGCTGACCGTGACCGAAATGGTCTCCGCAAAGGCGCTGTGCTATAAGGATAAGAAAACGCCGCGTCTGCTTGAGCTGGGGGCGGACGAGCATCCGGTGGCTGCCCAGATTTTCGGGCACGAGCCGGACACGATGGCCGAAGGCGCGAAACTGGCGCTGGAGAAATCCGGCTGTGATATCATCGACATCAACATGGGCTGTCCGGCGCCGAAGATCGTGAACAACGGTGACGGCTCCGCGCTGATGAAGGACCCGGAGCTGGCATCCAAGGTGATTGCAGCGGTCGTAAACGCAGTCGATGTGCCGGTAACGGTCAAGTTTCGCAAGGGCTGGGATGAAAAAAGCGTCAACTGCGTGGAATTTGCAAAAATGGCTGAGCAGTCCGGCGCGGCAGCGATCACGCTGCACGGACGCACGCGCTCGCAGCAGTACAGCGGTACCGCCGACTGGGATGTGATTCGTGAAGTCAAGCAGGCGGTTTGCATTCCGGTGTTCGCCAACGGAGATGTGGCCGAGCCCGAGGACGCGGTCCGCATTCTCGCGCACACCGGCGCGGACGGCGTGATGATCGGGCGAGGTTCGCTCGGTGATCCGTGGCTGTTCGAGCGGGCAAATGCGCTGCTCGAGACCGGCATCTGTCCGGCGCTGCCGCCGTTCGCGGAGCGCATTGACACGGCCGTGCGGCAGATCGAGCTTGCCGCCGAGCAGAAGGGCGAGCATATCGCCATGCTCGAGGCACGCCGACACGTTAACTGCTATCTCAAGCGGGAAAGCGGTGTCAAGACGTTCAAGAACCGCATTTGCGCACTTACCAAGCTGAGTGACCTGTATGAAATCGCAGACGAACTGAAAGCCTTCGTTTCGGCGAAGGAGAACATATAATAATAAGGTAAGAGAAAGAGAGGGGAGACGCAGTGGACGACAAGCATATTGTGGCGCAGGCGCGGCGCGGCGAGCTTTCCGCCTTTGAGGAGCTGGTAACGCGCTACGAAAAGCGCGTGTATGCGATCGCGCTGCGCTCGTCCGGCTCGCCGGAGGATGCCGCAGATATCACGCAGGAGGTTTTCCTTCGGGCATGGCGCTCAATGAAGGACTTCCGCGGGGACAGCGGCTTTGCGACCTGGCTGTTCCGCATCACGATGAACCAGTGCGTCGATTACGCGCGGCATAAGCAGAGCCAGCCGCCGACGCAGCCGCTCGTGCAGGGCGAGGATGACGAGGAACGCGAACTGCCGCTTCCGGATACGGCTCCCTCTCCCGAGGAGCATCTGGAGAACAGCGAGCTGGGACGCGAGCTTGCCGCCGCGCTCGATGAGGTGAGCGACGAGCACCGCAGAATCGTCCTGCTGCGGGACGTTTCCGGCATGAGCTACACCGAGATCGCTGAGATACTCGAGGTCAGCGAAGGTACGGTAAAGTCACGGCTGTCACGCGCACGCATTGCTTTACGCAAAATTTTACTCAAACGAGGGAACCTTTTTCATTTGCCTTCGTCTAAAGATATGGAAGGAGGCGAGGAGCATGAATGAGGAGGAATATTTTGAACAGCTTTGCTCGAACAGTGTGGACGGAACCCTGACCGATTCCGAAAAGCAAAAGCTGGAGGAGCATCTGGCAGAGTGCCCATCGTGCGCCGCGCTGAAAGAGGATCTGGAGCAGATGCACAGTATGCTGGCGGTGGACGAAACCGAGCCGCCGGCCGGACTGCATGACAGCATTATGGAACGTCTGCGGCAGGAGGAAACCGTTCGGGTGGTCGCGCCGCAAAAGCCGATGCGCCGTCTGCCGGTGTTTACGATGGTGGCCGCTGCGGCGGTTGTCGTGCTGGTCGTGCTCGGCGGCGGACTGATGCCCGCGTTCAGCACGGTGGGCAGCGGCAGCACGGCGGCAGCGGATTCCGCTTCGGCGGACGCAGGAGACTGCACGGCGGACAGCGGTATGCAGGATGAGATCGAGCAGTCCGTGCGGGATAACGCCGATGCATCGAGCGGCAGCGCATCGAATTCGAGCGTGCAGCAGAGCGGCACGGCTTCGCAGAGCACGAACGGCAGCGCATACAGCGGACAGAATGACACCGGCGAGGACTCTGCGGCGAATACGCAGAGCGATGCGGGCATTGATGCCGAGCAGTATGCAGACAGCGAGCGGTCGATCGCAGCGCCTGAGCCGATTGCTGATGAGTCGGTACAGACACAGGTGCAGACCCGTCCGGTGCTCACGCTCCCGCAAAGCCTGCACGGCGCACACACCGCGTACTGCTATGTGGCCGTCGGCGGCAGCAGTCTGCCGGATATCGATGGTGAACTGCTCGCGCAGGAGAACGGCGTTTCGTGGTTCCGGCTGGACAACAGTATGGAAACGCTCGAAAAGACTCTGCAGACAGTAGAACAGGCAGGCTGCACGGTGACTGCCTATGATAAGGTCGATCTGACGATCGACAGCCATGCAGATTCGTGGATCTTAGCGGTTGTTACCGGTTGAGATTGGGCAAAACAGACCTGGAACGATGGTTTTCGGGTCTGTTTTTGTGCATAACGCGAAAAATTCCGATTTACACAAAAAATCGCTGAAAATTTTGTGCAAACACTTGACTTTCCCATGAAAGTATTGTATTATGTATAAGCACTTGCGAGAGCAAGTTAAAACGCGATGATACCGGAGATTGCTGCTGTGAGCAGGTAACTTCGGTGGAGTAGGTCCGACAATCGGGCGGTTGAGATAACTGCTATCAGCTGAATTCAGATATTCAGCAAAAACGCAATGTTCATGCGTAAATTCGGGACTCGCGGCGCGTGCGCCGTTAAGCCGATAGTCTGAACCACTTACGTTTCTTATCGTGACCGGATTGTTGCGCTGCGGAGTCAGTGCGCCCGGTTATTTTCATGCCCGTTGCGTGATACGCACGGCGGAGTTGCAGTTTCTCTCCGTAGCGAGTCAAAACATTATTTAATGTATGGCACACATACGAGGAGGAAATTCCACAATGGCAAACGCACAGAAGATTCGCATTCGCCTGAAGGCGTATGATCACGAGCTGATCGACCAGTCCGCAGAGAAGATCATCGAGACCGCTAAGCGCAACGGCGCTAAGGTTTCCGGCCCGATCCCGCTGCCGACCGAGAAGCAGATCGTTACCATCCTGCGTGCTGTTCACAAGTACAAGGATTCTCGTGAGCAGTTCGAGCGCCGCACCCACAAGCGCCTGATCGACATCATCAACCCGAATCAGGCTACCATCGAGGCTCTGACCACTCTCGACCTGCCGGCTGGCGTCGAGTTCGAGGTTAAGCTCTAATTTAAGTTAACAAGCTGACCGGATTAACCCACCGGCGGTTTGAAGCCCTGCCGCGACACGCGCGGCGAGGTCATGTTGGCGGTCAAATGCCGTCAACCAATAACCTTTAAGGAGGAAAAACAAATGCTGAACAAAGCAATCATCGGCAAGAAGGTCGGTATGACCCAGATCTTCAATGCTGACGGCAAGGTTATTCCCTGCACCGTAATCGAAGCAGGTCCTTGCGTTGTAACTCAGCTCAAGACCGAAGAGAAGGACGGCTACAATGCTGTACAGTTCGGTTTTGAGGATGTTAAGGAAGCTCGCCTGAACAAGCCCCAGAAGGGTCACCTGAAGAAGGCTGGCGACTCCCTGAAGAAGTACCTGAAGGAGTTCCGTTTTGAGGACTGCACTCCGTTCCAGCTCGGCGATGTTGTTAAGGCTGACATGTTCGTTACCGGCGATTATGTTGACGTTACCGGCACTTCCAAGGGCAAGGGCTACGCTGGCGTAATCAAGCGCTTCAACGCATCCCGCCTGAAGGAAAGCCACGGTACCGGCCCTGTACACCGCCATGCGGGTTCTATGGGCGCTTGCTCTGATCCGTCCAAGATCATGAAGGGCAAGATGATGCCGGGTCACATGGGCGCTGAGCAGGTTACTGTTCAGAACCTGGACGTTGTAAAGGTTGACGCTGAGCTTAACCTGATCGCCGTTTGCGGCGCAGTTCCGGGCCCGAAGGGCGGCATCGTAGTGCTGAAGAACACCGTTAAGAACAACAAGGTTGCCAAGGGCGAGGCTGGCATCAGCAAGAACCCGCAGAAGGCTTCCGCAAGAAAGTAAGGGAAGGAGGAGCAAATCATGCCTACAGTAGCAGTTTTTGATATGACCGGTAAGAAGACCGGCGAGATGGAGCTGAACGCGGCTGTTTTCGGTATCGAGCCGAACATGACCGTTGTACACGCTGCAGTAAAGAATTATCTGGCTAACCAGCGTCAGGGCACTCAGTCCACGCTGACCCGCGCCGAGGTTCGTGGCGGCGGCATCAAGCCGTGGCGTCAGAAGGGCACCGGCCGTGCTCGTCAGGGTTCTATCCGCTCTCCGCAGTGGACCCATGGTGGTATTGCCCTCGGCCCGAAGCCCCGTTCCTACAACTACAGCCTGACCAAGAAGACCAAGCGTCTGGCTATGCTGTCCGCTCTGTCTGCAAAGGCAGCAGCAGGCGAGATCATCGTAATCGATGGCCTGGATATGGGCGAGATCAAGACCAAGTCCTTCGTTGGTTTCCTGAACGCAGTTGAGGCAACCGGCAAGAGCCTGGTAGTTACTCCGGAAGTTCGCACCAACGTAGTTAAGTCTGCGGCAAACATCCCGGGCGTACGCACCACGATCGCGTCTACCCTCAATGTATACGACATCCTCAATGCTGACAAGTTCATCATCGACAAGGCAGCAGTTGAGAAGCTGCAGGAGGTATACGCATAATGAAGTACGCATACGACATTATCAAGAAGCCGATCATCACCGAGCGTTCCATGATGGGCGCACAGGACAACAAGTACACCTTCGAAGTAGCGATCGATGCCGGCAAGGTAGAGATCAAGAAGGCTGTAGAGGAGATCTTCGGCGTTAAGGTTGCCAAGGTTAACACCATCAAGCTGCCGGGCAAGTGGAAGCGCATGGGCGTTCACGTTGGCAAGCGTTCCGACATCAAGAAGGCAGTAGTTACTCTGACTGCCGATTCTAAGAAGATCGAGATCTTCGAGAACATGATGTAAAAACCACTTCGGCTGCTAAGGCGAGCCTGAGTGTTCCCGCGAAGCGGGTTTTCAATAGAATCTGCTTGCAGATTCATAAAAACCGGGAGCATGTATCACGGTTTTTATACAAGAGCGAAGAAAAGTTTCGCTGGTCGGAACTTTTCGCAGCCTTGGTTTCATCCGCGCTGTGCGCGGTGGAACCTCTCTCGTTTGAAAACGTGTTTTCAAACGAAGTAATTGTATGGGGAAGCCACCCCGATAATAACGTATCAAGGAGTTGAAATTCCAAATGGCTATCAAGACTTTCAACCCGACGACGCCCTCGCGCAGAAATATGACTGTGCTTTCCTACAAGGGTCTGTCTAAGGTGAAGCCCGAGAAGAGCCTTCTCGAAAAGGTCAAGAAGACCGCTGGCCGCAACAGCTACGGCCGCATCACCGTTCGCCACATCGGCGGCGGCAACAAGAAGAAGTACCGTATCATTGACTTCAAGCGTCAGAAGCTCGACGTTTACGCCGAGGTTAAGACCCTGGAGTATGATCCGAACCGTTCCGCTAACATCGCTCTCGTTCAGTACGAGGACGGCGAGAAGGCATATATCCTCGCTCCCGAGGGCCTGAAGATCGGCGACAAGGTCGTTTCTTCCAAGGATGCCGATATCAAGCCCGGCAACTGCCTGCCGGTTGAGAACATTCCGGTTGGTACCATGATCCACAACATCGAGCTGTACCCGGGCAAGGGCGCACAGCTGGTTCGTTCCGCAGGCGTCGGCGCTCAGCTGATGGCTAAGGAAGGCGGCAAGGCAATGGTTCGTCTGCCCTCCGGTGAGCTGCGTTACGTCCGTCTGGACTGCAAGGCTACCATCGGCGTTGTTGGTAACTCTGATCATTCTAACGTGCAGCTGGGTAAGGCTGGCCGTACCCGTCATCTGGGTATCCGCCCGACCGTTCGTGGTTCTGTAATGAACCCGTGTGATCACCCGCACGGCGGCGGCGAAGGCAAGAGCCCGATCGGTCGTCCGTCTCCGGTTACCCCGTGGGGCAAGCCGGCTATGGGTTACAAGACCCGCAAGAAGAACCACCGCACCGACAAGCAGATCGCTCGTCGTCGCAACGGCAAGTAAGAAAGGAGTTATCTTAATATGGGCAGAAGTGTTAAGAAAGGCCCTTTTGTGGCTCCTGAGCTTATCAAAAGAGTCGTTGAAATGAACGAAAAGGGCGAGAAGAAGGTCCTCAAGACCTGGTCCCGCGCTTCCACGATCTTCCCTGAGTTCGTCGGTCATACGATCGCAGTACACGACGGCCGCAAGCACGTTCCGGTATACGTTACCGAGGACATGGTTGGTCACAAGCTGGGCGAGTTTGCTCCCACCCGTACCTACAGGGGTCACGCGGGCAGCAAGACCTCCAATAACGGCAAGTAAGGAGGAGTTAAAGTAACATGGAAGCAAGAGCTATTGTACGCAACGTACGCATGACCCCGCGAAAGATCAAGCTGATCTGCGATCTGATCCGCGGCAAGGATGCGGGCGAAGCTATGGCCATCATCATGAATACCCCCAAGGCAGCATGCGAGCCGATGGAGAAGCTCCTCAAGAGCGCAGTTGCCAATGCCGAGAACAATCACGGCATGAACACCGACAAGCTTTACGTTAAGGAAGTTCACGTCGGTCCCGGTCCGATCATGAAGCGCGTTATGCCGCGTGCACAGGGCCGTGCATTCAGAATCCTCAAGAGAACCTCGCACGTAACGCTGGTTCTTGGCGAGAAAGAATAAGGGAGGGTAATCAATGGGCCAGAAAGTAAATCCGAACGGTCTCCGTGTCGGCGTTATCAAGAATTGGGATTCCCGTTGGTTCGCTAAGGACAATGTGTTCGGCGACCTCCTCGTGGAAGACTACGAGATCCGTAAGGATCTGAAGAAGCGTCTGTACGACGCAGGCGTTCCGGCGATCGAGATCGAGCGCAAGAACGACGAAATCAAGATCATGATCCAGTGCGCACGTCCCGGCATGGTTGTCGGCCGCGGCGGCGAGGACATCAAGAAGCTCGAAGAAGAGCTGACCAAGAAGTACGGCAAGAAGGTTCGCTGCTCCATCATCGAGATCAAGAACCCGGACACCAACGCTACCCTGGTTGCTGAGAACATTGCAGCTCAGCTCGAGAAGCGCATCGGTTTCCGCCGTGCAATGAAGCAGTCCATGGGCCGTGCAATGCGCATGGGCGCCAAGGGCATCAAGGTTTCCTGCGGCGGCCGTCTGGGCGGCGCGGAAATCGCACGCACCGAGCATTACCACGAGGGCACCATTCCGCTGCAGACCCTGCGTGCGGACATCGACTATGGTTTTGCTGAAGCTGCGACCACCTACGGCCGCATCGGTGTTAAGGTATGGATCTACAAGGGTGAGGTTCTCCACGGCGGTCCGCGTCTGGGTCGCTCCATTGAAGCTCCGAAGCCGGCATTCGAGCGCCGCGATCGTCGCGGTGACCGTCGCGGCCGTCGTGACTTCAACCGTGGCGAGCGTCGTGCTCCCCGTCAGGAAGGAGGCAACCGTTAATGCTGCTCCCTAAGAGAGTTAAGTATCGTCGCGTTCATCGCGGCCGTATGACCGGCAAGGCTACCCGCGGTAACTTCGTATCGAACGGTGAGTTCGGTATCCAGGCTACCGAGCCGTGCTGGATCACCTCGAATCAGATCGAGGCAGCCCGTATCGCTATGACCCGTTACACCAAGCGTGGCGGTCAGGTATGGATCAAGATTTTCCCCGACAAGCCGGTTACCAAGCATCCGGCTGGTGCTCGAATGGGTTCCGGTAAGGGCGCACCCGAGTACTGGGTTGCAGTAGTTAAGCCGGGCCGTGTACTGTTTGAGATCGCAGGCGTTTCCGAGGAAGTTGCTCGTGAGGCACTGCGTCTGGCAAGCCACAAGCTGCCCTGCAAGACCAAGTTCGTTGCCCGTGAGAAGAATGGCGGTGAAGCATGATGAAGGCATCTGAGATCAGAGAACTGACGGCTGAGGAGCTGTCTGCAAAGCTCGGTGAGCTGAAGAAGGACCTCTTCAACCTCCGTCTGCAGCTCGCTACCAATCAGCTCGACAACACCAACAAGATCAATGAAGTCAAGCACGACATTGCTCGTATCAATACCGTTATCCGCGAGAAGCAGATCGCGGAGAAGGCATAAGGGAGGGAAACGAATATTATGAGCGAAAGAGCATTACGCAAAACGCGAGTAGGCAAGGTCGTTTCCGATAAGATGGATAAGACCATTGTCGTAGCAATTGAGGATCGTGTAGCACATCCTCTGTACAAGAAGGTTATTCCGCACACCTATAAGCTGAAGGCACACGACGAGAACAACGAGTGTGGCATCGGTGATAAGGTTAAGGTGATGGAGACCCGTCCGCTGTCCAAGGACAAGCGCTGGCGCCTGGTCGAGATCATCGAGAAGGCAAAGTAAGGAGGAGAGCACATGGTTCAGCAGGAAAGCTTTCTGCGTGCAGCTGACAACAGCGGCGCAAAGGAACTGAAGGTAATCCGTGTTCTCGGCGGCTCCGCACGCAAGTACGGCAACATCGGTGACGTAGTTGTTTGCTCGGTGCGCAAGTGCACCCCGGGCGGCGGCGTAAAGAAGGGCGATGTCGTTAAGGCAGTTATCGTCCGCACCGTTAAGGGCCTGCGCCGCGCTGACGGCAGCTATATCCGCTTTGACGAGAACGCTGGCGTTATCATTCGTGATGACAAAAACCCCCGCGGCACCCGTATCTTTGGGCCTGTCGCTCGTGAGCTGCGTGACAAGGATTACATGAAGATCCTGTCGCTTGCTCCGGAAGTACTGTAAGGAGGTCGCCAACAAATGAACAATTTGCACGTTAAGACGGGCGACACCGCAGTCGTTCTTTCCGGCAAGGAAAAGGGCAAGCGCGGCAAGGTCCTGTCCGTAAACCCGAAGAAGGGTATGGTAGTAATCGAAGGTGTGAACATGATCAAGTGCCACACCAAGCCCCGCCGTCAGGGTGAAACCGGCGGCATCATCGAGCGCGAGGGTGCGCTGCGTGCCTGCAAGGTAATGCGCGTATGCCCGAAGTGCGACAAGCCGACTCGTGTTGCTCACAAGATCACCGAGAACGGCACTAAGCTGACGGTGTGCAAGCACTGCGGCGAAACGCTTTAAGAAGAGGAGGTTGCAATAAATGGTTCCGAATATGAAAGCAAAGTATACTGCGGAAGTTGCGCCTGCTCTGATGAAGAAGTTTCAGTACGAGAGCGCAATGCAGATTCCGAAGCTCGACAAGATCGTAATCAATGTCGGCTGCGGTAAGGAAGCAAACGGTAACTCCAAGGTTATCGAGGCTATTGTCCGTGATATCACCCTGATCTCCGGCCAGAAGCCGATCATCACCCACGCTAAGAAGTCCATCGCAAACTTCAAGCTGCGTGACGGCATGCCGGTAGGCGTTAAGGTAACCCTGCGCCGTGACCGCATGTGGGAGTTCCTGGATCGTCTGTTCAACGTAGCTCTGCCGCGTGTACGCGATTTCCGCGGCATCAACGGCAACGCATTTGACGGCCGTGGCAACTACGCTCTGGGTCTGAGCGAGCAGCTGATCTTCCCGGAAATTTCCTACGATCAGATCGACAAGATCCGCGGCATGAACATCGTTATCTGCACCACTGCAAATACCGATGAAGAAGCAAAGGAGCTGCTTACTCTGATGGGCGCTCCGTTTGAGAAGTAAGGAGGAGAAGTTAAATGGCTAAGAAGTCGATGGTTCTCAAGCAGCAGGCTAAGCCGAAGTTCTCCAGCCGAGCTTACAACCGCTGCAAGATCTGCGGCCGTCCGCACGCTTACCTGCGTGATTTCGGTATCTGCCGTATCTGCTTCCGCGAGCTGGCTTACAAGGGCCAGATCCCGGGTGTCCGCAAGGCATCCTGGTAAGGAAGAGCGATTTCAAAAAGGAACCCGTAAGGGTTCCTTTTTTTATGTCTTCAGGCAGAAAGTAAGCGGTGCACACGAGTTGCGTAGCAATACGTTGTTGCTGGGCGGCGTTTACACGCTATCAATGATGTTTAAGAATTGAATTGTGGTGAATATCTAACATGTAGGGCGGGGTGACCTCACTCCGCCGTTTTTTAACGGTTTGCTGTCATTTACATACGGCGGGATGAGGTCATCCCGCCCTACAATATAACATGTTAAATTATTTTGTGTGTGAAACAAATTTGTGATATAATTCGATAGCTATGGACGGCACCTGCGGGTTATATTTGATGTAAGGCTTTACCGTAGGGTGCGCCGACTCGGCGCACCGCTTGTAAACCATCTGCATATCGCTTAATCAGGGCGGACACACTGGTCCGCCCCTACGGTGAATTTTTGATGCGATTGATTTGGAAATCCGTTGTTTTCTGATGTAAAAATTCATATATTTTAGGTAAATTTCGCGTTTTCCTCTTGCATTTTCCCGCAAAATGTGTTTTAATTATTCTGTTATAAATATTTCAATGCGATGAGCAGGAAAAGTAACGCTGTGTTCCTCTTTCTCAGAGAGAACGGTCCCATGGCTGCAAGCCGTTTATCGAGGTATGGCGCGAAGTTCCCCTGTGAGCACCGGTGCTGAATAGATGCAGTAGGCGCCGGCGAAGTAACGCTCCGTTACCGGCGTTCAATGAGTGCCCGATTTTTTCGGGAATCAGGGTGGTACCACGGAAGTTTTACGCCTTTCGTCCCTATTTTACGGGGACGGAAGGCGTTTTTTATTACCACTGTAATGGATGATACCCGTAGGGCGCGACGACTCGGCGCGCCGCATCGAACGGCAGCTGATGATTTCAGACGGCGTGCCGAGGTCGTCACGCCCTACGAATTATCCGCCCTCACTCTATCACAAAATCACATTCCAAAGGAGAATTGGTATGAAAGAAAAGCTGCAAGGCATTTTGCAGACCGCGAAGGAGCAGCTCGCTGCCGCGAAGGATTCGCGCGCGCTGGACGAGGCCCGCGTCAAGTTCCTCGGCAAAAAGGGTGAGCTGACCGCGCTGCTCAAGGGCATGAAGGACGTTGCCGCAGAGGAGCGTCCGGTTGTTGGTCAGCTGATTAACGACGTTCGTGCGGAGATCGAAACCATCATTGACAAGCAGAAGAAGCTGATCGAGCAGGCTGCGCTCGAGAAGAAGCTGGAGGCGGAGACCATCGACGTTACCCTGCCGGGTGAGGACGTTGTCATCGGCAAGAAGCATCCGCTGAACATCGTGCTCGACGAGTTCAAGGAGATTTTCCTCGGTCTGGGCTTCTCGATCGCTGAGGGTCCGGAGGTTGAGCTGGATCACTACAACTTTGAAGCGCTGAACATTCCGAAGGATCATCCGGCACGCGACACGCAGGATACCTTCTATATTTCGGATAATGTTGTGCTCCGCACGCAGACCTCTCCGATGCAGGTCCGCACGATGGAAAAGCGCAAGCCGCCGATCCGCATTATCGCGCCGGGCCGTGTTTACCGTTCGGATGCCGTTGACGCAACCCACTCTCCGCTGTTCCATCAGATCGAGGGTCTGGTTGTCGATAAGGGCATCCGCATGAGCGACCTGAAGGGCATTCTCGAGCTGTTCGCAAAGAAGCTGTACGGCGAGGACACGGTTGTTCGTTTCCGTCCGCATCACTTCCCGTTCACCGAGCCGTCTGCGGAGATGGATATCCAGTGCTATCGCTGCCACGGTGAAGGCTGCCCGCTCTGCAAGGGCGAGGGCTGGATCGAGATCCTCGGCTGCGGCATGGTTCACCCCAAGGTGCTTGAGATGAGCGGCATCGACCCGAATGAATACTCCGGCTACGCCTTCGGCATCGGTCTGGAGCGTATGGTTATGGGCCGCTTCAAGATCGACGATATCCGTCTGTTCTATGAGAACGACGTTCGATTCCTGCACCAGTTCTAAACCTGCACCCGTAGGGCGGGATGACCTCATCCCGCCGCACTCTCCCGCATGTTACAAGCGATACGTATTATCGTAGGGCGCGACGACCCCGGCGCGCCGCTCGTAAGTATATGCAGGCGGCAAATACGGCGCGCCGAGTCGTCGCGCCCTACGGACAACAATAACACCAAAAGGAGTGTTCCTATCAATGAAACTGCCATTATCCTGGCTTTCGGATTATACCGATATGAACGGCATCACCCCGAAGGAGTATGATGCCAAGCTGACTATGTCCGGCTCCAAGGTCGAGGAGGTTTACTACCTCGGCGCGGAGATCGACAACGTTGTGACCGGCAAGATCCTCGAGGTTGTCGATCACCCGGATTCCGACCATCTGAAGATCTGCCAGCTCGATGTCGGCAAGGAGGAGCCGGTGCAGATCGTCACCGGCGCACCCAATGTAACGCCTGCGTCCGTTGGCGAGATCTGCCCGGTCTGCCTGCACAAGTCCACCCTGCCGGGCGGCGTGAAGATCACCAAGGGCAAGCTGCGCGGCGTGCCGTCCAACGGCATGATGTGCTCGTTCCAGGAGCTGGGTCTGTCCCACGGCTGCGTACCCTATGCGTGCGAGAACGGCATCCTGTTCCTGCCGGCCGGCACCCCGGTTGGCGAGGACATCAAGAAGGTGCTCGGTCTGGACGACTGGGTTTCCGATTTTGAGATTACGTCCAACCGCCCGGACTGCCTGAGCGTGATCGGTCTGGCCCGCGAGACTGCGGCTACCTTCGACCGTCCGTTCAGCGTCAAGACCCCGGAGGTCAAGGGCGTGGGCGACGACATCAACAAGTATATGTCCGTCGAGGTCAAGGACACCGACCTGTGCCCGCGCTACACCGCCCGCATTGTCAAGAATATCAAGATCGAGCCGTCTCCGGCGTGGATGCGCGAGCGTCTGCACGCCTGCGGCGTTCGTCCGATCAACAACATCGTTGATATCACCAACTATGTTATGCTCGAGTACGGCCAGCCGATGCATGCGTTCGACTACAAGTGCCTGTCCGATGGCCGCATTGTTGTCCGCCGTGCCCGCAACGGTGAGTCCATCCAGACTCTGGACGGCGTGGATCACGATCTGAGCGACAAGATGCTCGCCATCTGCGACAACGACAAGCCGGTCGCTGTTGCAGGTGTTATGGGCGGCGCAAACTCCGAGATTATGGACGATACCAAGACCGTCGTTTTCGAGTCTGCAAACTTCCACGGCGCTACCGTTCGTATCACCGCAAAGGCGCTCGGCATGCGTACCGAGGCCTCCGGCCGCTTTGAGAAGGGCCTTGACCCGCGCATGACCCTCGATGCGGTCAACCGTGCGTGCGAGCTGGTGGAGCAGCTGGGCGCAGGCGAGGTCATCGACGGCATTATCGACGTTGATAACTCCGACCCGAACCATAAGCGTCTGCCGTTCGAGCCGGACAAGATGAACGCCCTGCTCGGTCTGGAGTTGTCCGCCGAGGAGCAGGTAAAGCTGCTCGAGAAGCTGGACTTCAAGATCGAGAATAACGAGGTTGTTGTGCCGTTCTTCCGCACCGACATCAACCGCATGTGCGACGTGGCTGAGGAGGTTGCCCGCATGTACGGCTACGACAAGATCCCGACCACGCTGTACGCAGGCGAGATGGTACAGGGTGAGTTCACGCCGTCTCAGCAGGCGGAGCGCGCTGCCGCTCTGGTTTGCCGCGAGGCAGGCTTTGACGAGTCCATGAGCCATTCGTTCATCTCCCCGAAGTTCTATGACATGATCGGCTGGGACGAGAACGACCCGCGCCGTATCTCCACCACCATCCTCAACCCGCTTGGTGAGGATTTCAGCGTAATGCGCACCACCGTTCTGCCGTCCATGCTGGATAATCTGGCGCACAACCATGCACACCGCAACCCGACCGCTTCGCTGTACGAGCTGGGCACCATCTACACCCCGACCGTCAAGGACGGCAAGGCTGACCCGGACGTTTTGCCGCACGAGGAGAAGATCCTGACCCTCGGCAGCTACGGCCGCCTGTCGTTCTTCCAGTTCAAGGGTGCCATCGAGGCGCTGCTGCGTGAGCTGAACATCAAGGGCGCGTCCTTCGCTCCTGAGAAGTCCAATCCGTCCTATCACCCGGGCCGCTGTGCCAAGGTGCTGATCGACGGTAAGGAGATCGGCGTATTCGGCACCATTCATCCGACCGTTGCCGCACGCTACGGTCTGTCCGGCGAGGTACTCGCTGCCGAGCTGCAGATGGATGCGCTGCTGGCTGCCATCGATCCGGAGAAGCTGTATCATCCGCTGCCCAAGTTCCCGGCTTCCACCCGCGATATCGCGGTTCTGGTTGACGATGCCGTTCCGGCAGCCTCCATGCAGGCCACTGTTGAGAAGGCAGCAGGCAAGCTGCTCGAGTCGGTCAAGCTGTTCGACGTTTACAAGGGCAAGGGCATCCCGGAGGGCAAGAAGTCCGTGGCGTACTCGCTGTCCCTGCGCGCACCCGACCGTACCCTCACCGATGAGGAGTGCGACAAGGCAATGCGTGCCGCTATCTCGGCACTTGAGACCGAGTTCGACGCTCAGCTGCGCGGTTAAGTTCCTGAATTGGATAGAGAAAGAGCAGATGCTTGGCATCTGCTCTTTTTGTGTTTATAGGAATGTCGAAAGAAAATCAGACATATCGGTGATTTCGTTACCGTCCTCATCATAATAGGTGCTTTCCGTATCCCACAAAATGATTTTGCTGCCCTTGGGCGGATTAGCGGTCGGTGCGGTATCTGTCGGAGACGCGGTAAGTGTGCTTTTGCGCACCAGCTTGCTCTTGTTTTTAACCTGTTCGGTGCGCGTAAAGCTGAGACTGCGCAGCTTGCCGGAGAATTCAATCGTCGTAATAGACTGCGTATACCAGTTGGTATAGCTGCTCGATGTAGAACCGGAGATCGAACCGTTCGACGTATCCAGCGTATACTTTATTGTGCTGGTTGAAGTATCAGGATCGCTGCCGAGCATATCCCGCAGATCCATATTGGCGGTATAACGCGAACCGCTGCGCGTGAACAGACTGTCGCCTGCAAGTGCTTCCCAGTTGCGGCATTCCTCGTAGGCATCGGCAAAGAGTTTAGACCATTCGTACCCATAGGTGTTTTTTTCGCTGTTGATGACGATGGATTCACCGACTGTATTCACCTTGCCCTGTGCCAGTTCGGACCAGCGTTCGGCAAAATCGGTTGCGCCGAATACGGTGTCCATCGTTGCAACATTGACCCATGCACCGTTTTTCATGGCGGTGCGTTCTTCCGGACGGTCCTTTTCCGTGCCGCGGTACATCTCCGACAGGGCAGGACTGCGCATGTAAAAGCAGCCGGCACCGGAGTCACTGCCGCACAAATCAACTTGCAGATTTTTGAGCGTGCTCTTGTCAGAACTGCGTAGTGTGCGGAAGATGGACCACTCAAACGAATCATCCGTAACAAAGGGGATAGAGGAATAATTCGGATAATATTCACTGGGAAGATCGCTCAAATCAGCGGATAGATGGACTTCTGCGGCATTTTCATCGGTCAGTGCGTTGATTTTTGCACTTGCGCGATAGGACTTGTCTCCTGCGATGGAATCATACAGAGTGTAGTCAGTCGAAACATTGATGGTGCTGCTCAGTGCCTTTGCATTCTGACCGTAGGACGGCTGTGCTTTGAGCCACTGGTTGAGCATAGTAAAGTGACTGTCAATGTCTGCAATCAGTGCATCGCGGTCATATAAAACAGCGGTCTGCACACTGTTCTCCCACTGCACGGTAAGGCCGAAGCCTTCCGCGAAAAAGCGTACCGGAACATAAGTGCGGCCCTTCTTCTTGTACGGTGCGGAATCAACAGAGGTGGTCTTGATAACCTTGCCGGTGCTGTCATCGGTTATGGTTAGCTGCTTGCCGCCGAGCGAGAAAGCAAGCGTCTGTCCGTCCTTCTTGGCGGTGATTGCGCCTGCGTTGTAGTCTACCTCAGCGCCGAGCGCCTCGGCAATCGCGCGGAAGGGAACCATGGTACGGTTGTTGGCCTTCTCCGGCTGGGCGTCCGGGAATTTGACGGCCTGACCGTTCAGCTGCACTGCAAGCTGCTCGGACCGGTAATCGGCGGTCTGTATCATTTCTCTTGCGGCCTGACGGCAGTAGTCGTCCATATCTTTCCACTGGCCGTAGTCGATATAGCGGTACAGCATGTCCGTATCTTCCAGACCGAAATAGGAAAATCCGAGCGATGGATCGGCGTGCAGCTGCTGTACATACCGGCGGAACATATCGCTGGCCGTATCGTAATCGAAATGAACGAAATTGCCGAGATAGCTGCGGGCAAAATCCTCCGCACTGTCATACCCAAACTGCTGATACATCGGCGGTGTGGTATCCAGTGCGAGCGCGCTCGGCGCCGAGCCGGCGAGCAGCAGCGCTGCGAGTGCGGCAGCGGCAAAACGGTTTCTCTTTTTCATATTGTGCCCCCTCACATAGGTGTTACTACCAGTATACAGGAAAACGGTGGGATTTGTCTATCCGCAGTTTGGCGCAAATTGGCGGGCAAAAACCGTCATACTGTCCATGCGGGCGCATAGGGTAGAGCAAGGGAGGGCACTGCTATGTTTATCACGATCACACGCACGGGTCTGCATCGAATTGGTGTGGGACTTAGCGTTTTTGCGGTTCTGACCGCGGTTTTCATCCTGTTTCCGCGCGAAAATGCTGAGCCGACAGCCGCCGAACAGGCGGTTCCCGCGGCTGTCAGCGACTGGGGATTGTCGTTCCAAACCGAGGGTCAGCCGCCGGTCGGCAATGTCTCCGCCGAGGAACTGCGGCAGTACAATGCGTTTTACGTCGGTGACACGAGCCGAAAGACCATCTACCTGACGTTTGACGCGGGCTACGAGAACGGCTGCACGCCTGCTATTCTGGATGCGCTCAAAAAGCATGACGCGCCTGCCTGCTTTTTCGTGGTGGGCAACTTCATCGACACCGCGCCGGAACTCGTAAAGCGCATGGCAGCGGAGGGGCATATCGTGGGCAACCATACGCTGCACCATCCGGATATGTCCGGCATTGCGGATAAGAGCGCGTTTGCGGCGGAACTGAACGGTCTCGAGGAGAAATACACCGCGCTGACCGGTCAGCCGATGCAGAGATTTTATCGTCCGCCACAGGGCAAGTTCAGCGAGGAGAATCTCCGGCAGGCGCAGGAGCTGGGGTATACTACGGTTTTCTGGTCGCTCGCGTATGTGGACTGGTATACGGATAACCAGCCGACCGATGAGCAGGCATTCTCCAAGCTGCTGCCGAGGATTCATAACGGGGCGATCGTGCTGCTGCATTCCACCAGCGAGACCAATGCGAGGATTCTCGATGAATTGCTGACGAAGTGGGAGAGTGCGGGTTATCAATTTGGTTCACTGGCTGAATTGTCGGTCAATAGCTAAAACGTAGGGTGCGACGACTCGGCGCACCGTATCTAACGATTGGTACACGTTATCTCGTAGGGGAGCACAGTGTGCTCCCACGCAACGTAAAATCAAACGGTTCTTGGCCGTTCCTTGCGCAGGCTCCGGTCGCGCTGCGGGCGCACACTGTGCGCCCCTACGGTTATGCGTGTGCAGATGGTTTACAACGGTGCGCCGAGGTCGTCGCACCCTACGGGAAAACAATATATAAAATAAAAACCTCTCCGAAAACCGGAGAGGTTTCTGTTTGCTTTTACGGCATCATGGTGCGGCCTTCAAACTCGGCGCGGCGCTTGATGTCCTTCATGACGGTATCGAACTGGTTGAGGTCGAGCGACTGTGCACCGTCGCAGAGGGCGTGTGCGGGATCGTTATGCGCCTCGATGATCAGGCCGTCAGCACCGGCAGCGATGGCTGCGCGGGACAGCGGCTGCACCATATCACGGCGGCCTGCTGCGTGGGACGGGTCGATGATGATCGGCAGGTGGCTGAACATCTTAACCAGCGGAACAGCGGAGATATCCAGATTATTGCGGATCAGCTTCTCAAAGGTACGGATGCCGCGCTCACACAGGATAACATTGGTATTGCCGCCTGCGAAAATGTACTCGGCAGCCATGAGGAACTCCTCCATGGTGGCGGACAGACCGCGCTTGAGGAGGATCGGCTTGTTCGAGCGGCCCAGCTCCTTGAGCAGCATGAAGTTCTGCATATTGCGGGCGCCAAGCTGGATGATATCCACATCTGCGAACAGATCGAGGTGCTTTTCGCTCATGATCTCGGTGACGATCGGCAGACCGGTCTGACGCTTTGCCTCGAGCAGCAGCTTGAGACCCTCGGCTTCCAGACCCTGGAACGAGTACGGGGAGGTACGCGGCTTGAATGCGCCGCCGCGCAGGAAGGATGCACCGGCAGCCTTGACGCGCTCGGCACACTCGACGATCTGTGCTTCGTTCTCGACCGAGCACGGACCTGCCATAACATTGAAGTAGCCGGTGCCGATCTTGCGGCCCGCAACCTCGATGATCGTGTCCTCGGGATGGAATTTGCGGTTGACGGCCTTAAACGGCTCGGTCACGCGCTGTACACGCTCGACCACGTCATACGCCATAATGTCCCTTTCATCGAGCCGGGTCGTGTCGCCCATCAGGCCCAGGATGGTGGTATCTGCGCCCTCGGAATAGTTGATCCGCAGCCCCATATCCGTGAAATGCTGCATCAGTTTTTCGACATGTCCTTTGTCGCTGTTTTGTTTGAGTACAACGATCATTTCAGTTCACTCCTTCACAATGTGATAAATTTTAAGCAAGATTTACGGTACGCTTAAATTTTTTCAGCTTTTTTACAGCGTACGATTTGAAGTATACCATATCAGAGGGCAAAAAGAAAGAGCGATTTACGACAAATCGCCCTTTGATTTTCCACGGTTTTTGCACATGGTTGCATCCTGCTAACCGGCTGCTTACGATGCGTTTGCCGCCTCATCGGCCTTCAGCTCCTTGTATTTGGCGGTTACCGCGCTGCAGAATTCATCCCAGCGGCCGCTGTTGATGAGGGTGGACGGGCAGATTTTGCCCGAAAAGTCCTGATGCTTTTTCAGTGCCTTGGACGGGTTCAGATCGTACTCGATCAGCAGCCGCGCACACAGCTTTTCGGTGTTGATGAGCGTCTGTTCGTAGTTGCCGTCCGAGTTGACGCACATTTCAATGCCGATGCCGTTCATGTTGCCGCCGTTCTTCTCCATGCCGTCGCCTGCGTGATAGGCAGTCTCATCATCCGGCAGATGGTGGTAGATCTCGTGATCGTCCACCGTGTAGTGCCACGAAACAATGCCCTCCTCGGCGTTGGCGTTCTGGTGGATGAACGAGTTGTGCGCAGCCGCATTTGCGCCGGAGCCGGTGTTGTCGGTCTCGTGGATGACAAGATACTTGATCTCGCGCTTCTGTCCCGGACGGGCGCGTGTGCCCTCGGGAAGAAAGTCGGTCATCACCGGAATATCCTCAATGTAGGTCAGACCGGCGTCGGTCTGCGGCTCGCGGAACACGATCCTCTGTGTCAGCATGCCCGCCGCAAACGACACGATCATCAGTCCGACTGTCAGCATCAGGCTGACCCGAAGTCCCTTGCTTCTCTTTTTGCGTGCCATGATTCACCTTATCTTTTCAAAATGATATCGTCTTACTGTTCCATTGTACTACGTTTTACGCGATTTTTCAAAACAAAGACTGTAAACTTTTTGTGATGGCGACACCGTATAGGCGGATTCGGTATCAAATTCGTAAAATTTGCAAGATGAACTTGCATTTGCACGCGGATTCCCTTATAATAAAAGTTACTCGGAGAGGCGAAGCCTTTCAGCAGAATTTCTTTGACCGCCCGGTTTCTGCGCGAAAACGGTGCCAAGGCCATACGGACAGCCGGGTCAAATGCCGAAACTGGCAACTTTGTTGCCTTATTGAATTTTATAAGTTGGCTGACTAAAAGCCGTGTGCCGCGGGCGCATCACACTTGTGAAACGATCAATAAGAGTACAAAGGCAACACCGCACAATTAAGACTGCGGCGCTTTGCGGAAATTTTGCCCCCTGATTTCGTTGTGATTTTTTGCAATACAGCAAGTATTGACGCAAAACCACGCCTTATCAGAGCACAAAATTTACTCGCAAATCGCTCTTGCTTCATTATGCGGTATTGCCTAAAAGTAACGATTCTTGCTATATAGACTCTTTCCTCTTCCATAAAACCTACGGAATGTGCAGAAGCATCTGCAAAAAGAGAATGATCATCCCCAAGTGAAAGCGTACCGTGTGTACCCCTTTCGCCTGGGGATTTTTTGGTATTGTGAGGATATGAAATGCAGAACAAGCTCAAACTTTACGGGTTCAACAACCTGACCAAGGCGCTGTCCTTCAACATTTATGATGTCTGCTACGCAAAGACCGAGCGCGAACAGCGTGACTACATCAAATATATCGACCAGCAGTACAACTCCGAACGACTGACCGGCATTCTCGAGCGGGTAACCGAGATGATCGGTGCGCATGTGCTGCACATTTCCAAGCAGGATTACGACCCGCAGGGCGCCTCGGTGACCTTTCTCATCGCGGAGGAGCACATGAAGCCGGCCCTTGAGCCGGATACCATCGTTGCACACCTCGATAAGAGCCACGTTACCGTGCATACCTACCCGGAGTATCATCCGGATACCTGCCTTGCCACCTTCCGCGTGGATATTGACGTTGCCACCTGCGGTGAGATCACGCCGCTGTCTACGCTCGATTACCTCATCGGCTCGTTCGATTCGGATATCATCACCATGGACTACCGCGTGCGCGGCTTTACCCGCGATATCGAGGGCAAAAAGCTGTTCATGGATCACCATATGACGTCCATTCAGGACTTTATCGACCCGAAAACGCTCGAGCGGTACGACGCATACGACATTAACGTGTACCAGTCCAATCTGTTCCACACCCGTATGCTGCTCAAGGAGATCGATCTCCAGAACTACCTGTTCAACACCGACATCTATGAGCTGCCGCCCAAGACCAGACTCAAGATTCACTCCGACCTCAGACGAGAGATGATTGAGATATTTTCGGGGAAGAACATCTACTGATTTCGATTGAAAATACATTTTCAATCGAGAAAGACAAACCGAACGATGTTCGGATTTGTCTCACAATAAAATTTGTGCGTCGCTGCGCGCGAAAGCGCAGCATATCATTCTCTGCCGAAAGAAGGCATTTTTATGGATCAATCCCGTGCGCCAATCATGGAGGCGCTCGAAAACTTCAAAGACATGCGCATTGTGCCGTTCGATGTGCCCGGCCACAAGCGCGGACGCGGCTCACCGGAATTAACGAAATTCCTCGGTCAGCAGTGCATGACGGTGGACGTCAACTCGATGAAGCCGCTCGACAATCTGTGCCACCCGACCAGCGTTATCCGCGAGGCCGAGGAGCTGGCCGCAGATGCGTTCGGTGCGGCGCACGCCTTCCTGATGGTGGGCGGCACGACGAGCAGCGTACAGGCGATGATTCTCTCCGTGGTCAAACGCGGCGACGAGATCATTCTGCCGCGCAACGTGCACCGCAGCGTCATCAACGCGCTCGTACTGACCGGTGCGATTCCGGTTTATGTCAACCCGCAGATGAACGACCGGCTGGGCATTTCGCTCGGCATGTCGGTCGCGGATGTGAAGGCCGCTATTGAGAAGCATCCGTCCGCCAAGGCGGTGCTCGTCAACAACCCGACCTACTACGGCATCTGCTCGAACATTCGGGAAATCGTAAGGCTCGCGCACGCGGCAGGCATGAAGGTGCTGGCCGATGAGGCGCACGGCACGCATTTCTACTTCGGTGAAAATATGCCGGTCTCCGCGATGGCGGCAGGCGCGGATTTAGCATCCGTTTCCATGCACAAGTCGGGCGGCTCGCTCACGCAGTCCAGCTTTCTGCTGTGCGGTCCGTCGATGAACGCGGAGCACGTTCGCCAGATCATCAACCTGACGCAGACGACTTCGGGTTCGTACCTGCTGATGGTCAGCCTGGATATTTCGCGCAAGAACCTTGCACTGCACGGCAAGGAGATTTTCCGAAAAGTCGTTGACCTGACGACCTACGCCCGCGAGGAGATCAACGCCCTCGGTGACTACTACGCCTACGGCAGCGAGCTGATCAACGGCGACACCGTGTACGACTTCGACACGACCAAGCTGGCGGTAAACACGCTGGATGTTGGTCTGGCGGGCATCGAGGTGTACGACATTCTGCGCGACTTTTACGATATTCAGACCGAGTTCGGCGATCTCGGCAATCTGCTCGCCTATGTTTCGGTGGGCGACCGTGAACGCGACCTCGAACGTCTGGTAGCCGCTCTCGCGGACATTCGCCGCCGCTACAAGCGCGACAAGGCGACGCTCATGCGGCAGGAGTACATCTCGCCGCAGGTGGTTGCCGCCCCGCAGGAGGCGTTCTACGCGGACAAGAAGGCCATGCCGCTCGAGGAGTCGGTCGGACGCATCTGCGCAGAGTTTGTCATGTGCTATCCGCCTGGCATCCCGATCCTCGCGCCCGGTGAGCGTATCACCCGCGATATTCTTGATTATATTCGCTACGCCAAGGAAAAGAACTGCATGCTGCTCGGCACCGAGGACCCCGAGGTGAACAACCTGCAGGTCATCCGCGGCGTTGTCAGCCCGGAATAAAAGGAGCGTTTCACTCATGCAACTTACCTTTACTGAAATGCACACGCCGACGGTTGGGCTGCAGATACAGGTAGACCGTCAGCTTTACACCGAACAGAGCGATTTTCAGCGCATCGACGTGTTTGAATGCGAGGAGTTCGGTCGGTTTCTCACGCTTGACGGCTACATGATGCTGACCGAGCGGGACGAGTTCATCTATCATGAAATGATGGTGCATGTGCCGATGGCCGTGCTCGGCGAGAAGATCAAAAAGGTGCTTGTCATCGGCGGCGGTGACGGCGGCTGTGTCCGCGAGCTGTGCCGCTATCAGCACATCGAGCATATCGACCTTGTGGAGATCGATGAGCGCGTTGTCGCGGTCTGCAGGGAGTACCTGCCCGGTGTGGCATGTTCGCTCGACGACCCGCGCGTGCACATTCTCTATCAGGACGGATTAAAGTATATCCGCCGGATTGAGGACGAGTACGACCTTATCATCATCGACTCGACCGACCCGTTCGGCCCGGGCGAGGGCCTGTTCACGATGGAATTTTACGGCAACTGCTACAAGGCGCTCAAGGAGCACGGCGTGCTCGTCAATCAGCACGAAAGCCCGTTCTACAAGGGCGATGCGCTTGCGTGCCAGAGAGCGCACCGCAATATCGTACACTCGTTTGAGCTGAGCCGTCTGTTTCAGGCACATATCCCGACCTACCCGTCCGGACACTGGCTGTTCGGCTTTTCGTCCCGCGGCGTACATCCGGTGCGCGACCTGAATCCGGACTGGTGGAACAGTCTGGGACTGGAAACCAGATACTACAATACCAACCTGCACAAAGGCGCGTTCTATCTGCCGAATTATGTGCAGAAGCTGCTGGAAAAGGTGGAAGAATAACGTTATCGCTTAGAAAATCACTATGGGTTTGATTGGGTATCCGTTTTGCAAGCGGGGAAACGCGCCGTGCCCACGGCGGGGGGATGTGCGCCGTACCCACGGCGGCGGGCAAAAAGGAAGGGACACCTGCGGTTTCCCTTCCTCTTTGAACTCCTACCTTTCCCTTGTTAGATAGTCTGGCGCAGATTGCCGACATGTGACCGCTGCGAAATGGGGGAACGGCAGAGGATTTTTCCTCTGCTACGGACGGACTACCTTCGGAGTCCATCCTCTTGAGCAGCCTATTCGCAGTGTCGGATACCGTACTGCTACATAGGCGGTTTCGTCTGCGCTGGGTGCGGCATAACAGTGCCGCACGATTCGTAAGTCTGGAGGTTACGGACAGCACCTACGAATCTATCTATTTAGTAGCATTTATCCTCGCAGATGCCGTGCGTTACAACGTGCCAAGGATTTGCGCGGCACTGCTATGCCGCGCCCTGCGTTGATTAACCCGCATGTGTAGCAGTACGCTGTCTGTGGACTGCGAATATTTTGCGAAAATCACGCAAGAGTAACCCGACTGCCGTTCCCCTTTTCCTGCTTACGCAGTCTACCGTCTGCACCCAAGCTATCCCAACAAGGGAAACGGGTGTTCAAAGAGGGTAGAAACCGTAGGTGTCTACCCTTTTTGCCCCCGCCGCGGGTGCGGCGCAGTTCCGTTCGCTTCTCAAGCGGCAGTTTAACAAATAAAGACCATTCAATAAATCTAAATTATATATACAGTTAAAAATGAGGAGGAATTAACAATGGGAAGAGCATTGATCATCGGCTGCGGCGGTGTAGCCGGCGTAGTTATCCACAAGTGCTGCCAGAACAGCGACGTTTTTGAGGAGATCATGATCGCATCCCGCACCAAGAGCAAGTGCGATGCCATCAAGGAGAAGCTGGACGGTACGACCGCAACCAAGATCCGCACCGCCAAGGTGGACGCGGACAACGTGGACGAGCTGTGCGCGCTCATCGACGAGTACAAGCCGGACATCGTGATGAACATTGCGCTGCCGTATCAGGACCTGACCATCATGGATGCGTGCCTCAAGTGCGGCGTAAACTACATGGATACGGCAAACTACGAGCCGGAAGACACCGACGATCCGGAGTGGCGCGCTATTTACGAGAAGCGCTGCAAGGACGAGGGCTTTACCGCGTACTTCGACTACTCCTGGCAGTGGGCATACAAGAAAAAGTTTGAGGACGCCGGTCTGACCGCTCTGCTCGGCTCCGGCTTTGACCCGGGCGTAACGCAGGCGTACTGCGCTTACGCACAGAAGCACCTGTTCGATGAAATCGACACCATCGACATCCTGGACTGCAACGGCGGCGACCACGGCTATCCGTTTGCGACCAACTTCAACCCGGAGATCAATCTGCGTGAGGTATCCGCGCCCGGCTCGTACTGGGAGAACGGTCACTGGGTTGAAATCCCGGCGATGAGCATCAAGCGTGAGTACGACTTCGATCAGGTCGGCCACAAGGACATGTACCTGCTCCACCACGAGGAGATCGAGTCCCTGGCGAAGAATATTCCGGGCGTGCAGCGCATCCGCTTCTTCATGACCTTCGGTCAGTCCTATCTGACCCACATGAAGTGTCTGGAGAACGTCGGCATGCTGTCCACCACCCCGATCGAGTTTGAGGGCCGCCAGATCGTGCCGATCCAGTTCCTCAAGGCGCTGCTGCCCGATCCGGCAACGCTCGGTCCGCGCACCAAGGGCAAGACCAACATCGGCTGCATCTTCACCGGCAAGAAGGACGGCAAGGAAAAGACCGCCTATATCTACAACGTCTGCGACCACGAGGAGTGCTACCGCGAGGTCGGCTCGCAGGCCATCAGCTACACCACCGGCGTTCCGGCGATGATCGGCGCGGCGATGCTGCTGACCGGCAAGTGGAACAAGCCGGGCGTGTACACGGTCGAGGAGTTTGATCCCGATCCGTACATGGAGGCGCTGAACAAGTGGGGTCTGCCGTGGCAGATTAACGACAAGCCGGTGCTGGTGGACTGATATGAAATTTACTGAGCTTCCTACGCCCTGCTACCTGCTCGATGAAAACCGTCTGGTGCAGAATCTGGCCGTCCTGCGGGACGTTGCCAGACGCACCGGCGCGAAGATCCTGCTGGCGCAGAAGGCGTTCTCGATGTTTTCCGTGTACCCGCTGATTCGGGAGTATCTGGCGGGCACAACGGCCTCCGGTCTGTACGAGGCACGGCTCGGTCATGAGGAATTCGGCGGCGAGACTCATGTCTACGCGCCGGCCTACGCGGAGGGCGAGTTCCGCGAGATTCTGGAGTACGCCGACCATATTGTGTTCAACTCGTTCACGCAGTGGAAGGCCTACGGCAGCCTTGCCCGCGCGGCAGGGAAGAGCTGCGGCCTGCGGCTCAATCCGGAGTGCTCCACGCAGCCGAGCGACCACGCGATGTATGACCCGTGCGGTCCGGATTCGCGCCTCGGCATTACGATAGAGAATTTCCAGCCGGAGCTGCTCGACGGCATTGAGGGCTTCCACTTCCACACGCTCTGCGAGCAGAATTCGGACGATCTGGTGCGGACTGTCGCTGCATTTGAGCAGAATTTCGGCCAGTATATGGACGGCCTGAAATGGATCAACCTCGGCGGCGGCCACCACATCACCCGTGCGGATTATGATGTGGAAACGCTGGTGCACTGCATTGATTATCTGCAGAAAAAATACAAGGTGCAGGTTTATCTGGAGCCGGGCGAGGCCGTTGTGCTGAATGCGGGCTATCTGGTCTCCACCGTGCTCGAGGTGATGCACAACCATAAGGACATTGCGATCCTGGATACCTCGGCGGCGTGCCACATGCCGGACGTGCTCGAGGTGCCGTACCGTCCGCCGGTGTACCGCGGCGGCGAGCCGGGCAAAAAGGCGTTCACTTATCTGCTGACCGGCCGATCCTGCCTCGCAGGCGATGTCATCGGCGAGTATTCGTTCGATGTGGCGCTCGGCGCCGGTGAGCAGGTCGTGTTCGAGGACATGGCGCTCTACACCATGGTCAAGACCAATACGTTTAACGGTATGCCGCTGCCGCTGATCGCCATCCGGCGCGCCGACGGCACGGATGAGGTTGTGCGTATGTTTGGGTATGAGGAGTTTAAGCGGAGACTTTCCTGATGGAGACGAGGAGATCGGCTCGGCTGCCAAAGTATGATTACGGAAAGCAGGGCGTCTATTTTGTGACGCTCTGCACCTATCAACGGCAATGCACGCTGTCAACCGTAGGGCGCGACAAGGTGAATTGCCCGAAGGGCAAGAGAAGGTGCCCTGGGGTACGACCTCGGCGCGCCGTCCCTGCGGTTATCGGTCATCGGTAAAATTGTTGAACATTATATCCGAACGATTCCTGGGGCATATCCATATGTGTCGATTGATTCCTATGTTATCATGCCAAACCATGTTCATATGTTGATTTCGGTTTTGCGTGATGATGGCGCGCCGAGGTCGTCGCGCCCTACGGAATTGGTGCCACGCATAATTGCGGCATTGAAACGGTTTTCCAATCAGGATGCCGGACGCAATTTGTGGCAGCGGTCGTTTTACGACCATATTGTGCGCGATGAAAACGATTATGTGATACGGTATAATTATATTGCCGATAATCCGCGCAGATGGGCAGAGGACGAATATTACAGCAACAGGTAATAAGTTGTAAATCGCCTGACCGTAGGGTGCGCCGACCTCGGCGCACCGCATTCCAGCGAATATCACCGGATTATAGTCCGTGGCATACGCTGTCGTTAATGTATTCCGTTGCTGTGAAATTTGCCCTGCGGTTTACAAACGGTGCGCCGAGTCGGCGCACCCTACCGGATAGCGTGAGCTTGTATTTATCTGTTAGTATATTCGCTGGCATGTATCGTATAGGCAAGTTGCTGTCAACTGCGTCATATCCCTTGACAAACCCGGATTTAACAGCTATAATATTAAAGTTAATACACAAATGCCATGAAAAAGAGGAGTATTTTTCCTTTGCGCGTTTAGAGAGGGTGCGGTCGGTGCAAGCACCTCGGCGGGGAAGAAGAAGGTCGCTTTGGAGCAGAACAGCCGAATTTTCGTTAAGCTGTTCCGTCTAACCCGCGTTACGGGGCAACGAGTGCGCGTCTTTACGCGAATTCAGGTGGTACCACGGAGCATACTTCGTCCTGTTGTCGGGATGAGTATGCTCTTTTTTGTTTGCACAGAAGTATCCCGCATTTATATCGTAAATCAAATTGAAGGAGATAGATCAATGAGCGAACTGCCTAAGACCTACGACCCGAAATCGGTCGAGGACAAGCTGTACAAGTTCTGGGTCGATTCCGGCTTCTTCCACGCCGAGGTCAATCCGGACAAGAAACCGTACACCATCGTTATTCCGCCTCCGAATGTTACCGGCCAGCTGCACATGGGCCATGCATTCGATGAAACGCTTCAGGACATCCTGATCCGCACCAAGCGTATGCAGGGCTACGAGGCACTGTGGATGCCGGGCACCGACCACGCCGGTATCGCAACCCAGATCAAAGTAGAGGAGAACCTCCGCAAGGAGGAGGGCCTGACCCGTTACGACCTCGGCCGCGAGGAGTTCCTTAAGCGCGTATGGGCGTGGAAGGACAAGTTCGGCAGCCGCATTATCAGCCAGCTTAAAAAGCTCGGTACCTCCTGCGACTGGGACCGCGAGCGCTTCACCATGGACGAGGGCTGCTCCAAGGCGGTCCGCGAGGTATTCGTAAACCTGTACAACAAGGGCCTGATCTACAAGGGCCACCGCATCATCAACTGGTGCCCGCACTGCGCGACTGCGCTGTCCGACGCTGAGGTTGAGTACGAAACCCAGCCGGGCAAGCTGTGGCACATCCGCTATCCGCTGGCGGACGGCTCGGGCGAGCTGGTGGTTGCGACCACCCGTCCGGAGACCTTCATGGGCGATACCGGCGTTGCTGTCAACCCGAACGACGAGCGCTACAAGCACCTCATCGGCAAGACCTGCATCCTCCCGATCATGAACCGCGAGATTCCGATTTTCGGTGACGAGTACGTTGATATGGAGTTCGGCACCGGCTGTGTTAAGGTTACGCCGTGCCACGACCCGAACGACTTCGAGATGGGTCAGCGCCATGACCTCGAGCAGATTCTCGTGTTCAACGAGGACGCGACCGTCAACGCAAACGGCGGCAAGTACGAGGGCATGGACCGCTACGAGTGCCGCAAGGCGGTTGTAAAGGACCTTGAGGAAGGCGGCTGGCTGGTCAAGATTGAGGACCACGAGCACAACGTAGGCACCTGCTACCGCTGCGGCACCACCGTTGAGCCGATGACCTCGGCGCAGTGGTTCGTCAAGATGGCGCCGCTCGCCAAGCCCGCGATGGACGTAGTAAACGAGGGCAAGACCAAGTTCGTGCCCGACCGCTTCTCCAAGACCTACCTGCGCTGGATGGAAAATGTACACGACTGGTGTATCTCCCGTCAGCTGTGGTGGGGTCACCGCATTCCGGCGTTCTACTGTGAGGACTGCGGCGAAATGACCGTCTCCAAGACCGATGTATGCACCTGCCCGAAGTGCGGCGGCACGCATATCCATCAGGAGGAGGACGTACTGGATACCTGGTTCTCGTCCGCTCTGTGGCCGTTCTCCACGCTCGGCTGGCCGGACAAGACCAAGGAGCTTGACTATTTCTACCCGACCTCTACGCTCGTTACCGGCTATGATATTATCTTCTTCTGGGTTGCTCGCATGATCTTCTCCGGTGTGGAGCACATGGGCGAGACCCCGTTCAAGACGGTTTATATCCACGGTCTGGTGCGCGACGCGCAGGGCCGCAAGATGTCCAAGTCGCTCGGCAACGGCATCGACCCGCTCGAGGTCATCGACCAGTACGGCGCGGACGCGCTGCGCTTCACCCTCGCAACCGGCAACAGCCCCGGAAACGACATGCGTTTCTCGGATGAGCGCGTACAGGCGTCCCGCAACTTCTGCAACAAGATCTGGAACGCATCCCGCTTTATCCAGATGAACCTGACCATCGACAAGGACAAGGCAGTCGAGCTGCCGAGCGACCTTGCCATCGAGGATAAGTGGATCATCAGCAAGTTCAATACGCTGGTAGCCGACGTTACCCGCAACATCGACCAGTACGAGCTGGGTCTGGCAGCTGCCAAGCTGAACGACTTCATCTGGGAGAACTTCTGCGACTGGTATATCGAAATTGCAAAGACCCGTCTGCAGACCGGCGACGAGAACGTACAGAAGGTGCTGTGCTATGTGCTGAGCGGCGCAATGCAGCTGCTGCACCCGTTCATGCCGTTCATCACCGAGACCATCTGGCAGGCGCTGCCGCATGAGGGTCCGTCCGTTATGGTATCCGCATGGCCGGAGTACAAGGACGAGCTGCACTTTGCCGCTGAGGAGGCACAGATGGAGAGCCTGATGGACGCTGTCCGCGCCATCCGCAACCGCCGTGCCGAGATGAACGTACCGCCCTCCAAGAAGGCCAAGGTGCTCATCCTGACCGAGAAGAAGGATACGTTCTCCGCAGGCGCAGGCTTCTTCCCCAAGCTGGCATACGCTTCCGAGATTGAACTCATCGACGCCGTTCCGGCGGACGCTGCCAAGATGGCATCCGTAGTCACCGGCGACGCACAGATTTATATGCCGATGGGCGACCTCATCGACTTTGAGGCCGAGCGGGCCCGTCTCGGCAAGGAGAAGAGCAAGGTCGAGGCTGATATCGACTTTGTTATGAAGAAGCTGAACAACCCGAAGTTTGTCGATAAGGCACCCGAGAAGGTTGTTGCAGCCGAGCGCGAAAAGGCCGAAAAGCTGCGCGAGCACCTCGCAAAGCTGGAGGAGTCCATTGCAGCGCTGAACTAAGCTGCATGAAGCTGAATTAAATATAAAAAGAGTGGAGTTTCTCCACTCTTTTTTCTTAACATTTTCTCCGAAAACACTTGACTGTAAACCTACTTTATCCCTTATAATGTAATCAATAGAAGGGAAGGTGATTGTATGAACATAGCGGAAGCAGAGCGCAGGACGGGCTTATCCCGAGCGAACATCCGGTTTTACGAAAAGGAGGGGCTGCTCACGCCGACACGCGGCGAGAACGGCTACCGCGACTACACCGAGGACAATGTACAGACACTGCGGAAGATCATGCTGCTGCGGCGGCTGCGGCTGAGCGTGCCCGACATCCGCGCCATCGAGAGCGGCGAGAAAGCGCTGCCCGAGGCGGCGGCAGGCCAGCTCGACGTATTGCAGGGGGACATCCGCGAGAGCGAACTGGCGTATGCGATGTGCCGCGCCATCTGCGAGGACAGAGCGGAGTGGAACGGGCTGGATGTAGACCGGTACCAGTCCATCGTGCTGCCCGCAGATGACCCGCGCGAGAAAGACCGCATCCCGCCGGCAGGCTGTCCGTGGCGGCGCTTCTTTGCCCGCAATGTGGATGCCGGACTGTATGGGCTGCTGTGGTCGATGCTGTCGCAGTGGGTGTTCCGCATCAATCCGGATCATTTTATGTCGAATCTGGCGTGGACGCTCGCGTGCGGGTATGTCAGCTGGCTGCTGACGTTCGTGTTCGAGCCGGTGCTGCTGCATTACTGGGGCACAACGCCCGGCAAGTGGATATTCGGGCTGTCCGTCCGCGATGAGGACGGAGAAAAGCTGTCCATCCGCACCGCATATGCCCGTTTGTGGGGCGTGTTCGTCTACGGCAACTGCTATGCGCTGCCGCTCTTCGACTGGTACTACAATTACAAGTGCTACCGCGCGTGCAAAGAAGAGGAGCTGCCGTGGGATTTGGAGAACGGGTGCAGCATCGTTGTCCGCGAGCGGGAGGTGCGCTGGTATCGCGTGGCGCTGTACCTGCTGGTGCTCGGGCTGCGAGCAGCCGCAGGTTACGGCATTGACCTGTACGCCGAGCTGCCGCCCAATCGCGGCGAGCTGACCCTTGCGGAGTATGTGGAGAACTGCAACGACTGCCTGAAATATAATCAGGGCATGGCGCCGTATGTCCGGCCGGACGGAAGCTGGAATAAGGATTTGGACATAATGGGCGGCTCGTACACCGGATTCTCGCTGGGCGATTCTGCTGTATCCGATGTGACGGTCGAAACCGATGCGGACGGCTATGTGCAGTCGGTGACGGTGGTTTCGGATTCGCAGAACGGCTCGTGCGGCTATCAGGAGCGCATGACGGTGTATTACGCCTTTGCGGCCGCGTATGCCAAATGGAGCTGGCTGTATGCCGACCACATGAGGGATGACATCATTGACGACGGCTGGGAATACGATGCACCGGATACGAAAAACGTCAAGGAGGCGCATCTCGACGGGCTGGATTTCCGGTATGAATATGAATACAGCAATACAGATACCGTAAACCTGTATCTCAATCAGCCGATGCCGTATCATTCGGTGCTGACGATTGAGAAAGAGTGAATGAGTTATCGTAGGGCGGGGTGAGGGTGCCCCGCCCTGCGGACATTTATCAACTAAATCCGTGGAATCGAATATTACACAGGAGGTAAGCCATTACGGGCGCAGCGCGACCGGAGCCTGCGCAAGGATAGCGCCATTCTCCATTCTCAATTTTCAATTTTCCATTACTCCTGCCTCCTGACTTCTGCCTTTACAAAAGGCTTTCTTATTTGCCCAAAGTGTGCTATACTAATCTCACAAAAACATATAGATAGAGGAATAGCCAATGAAAGGAATCATTCTTGCCGCCGGTAAGGGCTCGCGCCTGTACCCGATGACACGTCCGGTATGCAAACCGCTGCTGCCGGTATACGATAAACCGATGATCTACTATCCGCTGGCTGCGCTCCTGCAGGCCGGTATCCGCGATATTCTCATCATCATCCCGCCCGGAGAGGAAGGCCCGTTCTACCGTCTGCTCGGTTCCGGCGGCTGCTTCGGCGTCAACATCACCTACGAGGTGCAGGAGGTTGCACGCGGCATCGCGGACGCGCTGCTCATCGGCTCCCAGTTCATCGGGGATGACTCGGTTTGCCTTGTTCTGGGCGATAATATCTTCTATTCCCCCAATTTCCAGGACTGTCTGGACCGTGCTGTGCAGCAGAAATCCGGCGCCTGCGTATTCGGCTACTATGTCGACGACCCGCGTGCGTTCGGCGTTGTGGAGTTTGATGATCAGGGCCGTGCTATTTCCATCGAGGAGAAGCCGCGCTATCCGAAGTCTAACTATATCATTCCGGGTCTGTATTTCTACGATAACTCGGTTATGGAGATCGCCCGCGGGCTCAAGCCCTCGGCAAGAGGCGAACTGGAGATTACGGATGTCAATATCGAGTACATGAAACGCGGTCAGCTGCACGTTGAAAAGCTCGACCGGGATTTCGTCTGGCTGGATGCCGGTACCGCCGACAACCTGCTCGAATCCGCACAGGTTGTCCGCCGCGTGCAGGATGAGACCGGACGCTACATCGCATGTCCGGAGGAGATTGCGTACGCGCGCGGCTATATCAGCCGTCAGACGCTGCTCCGTCATGCGGAAGAGCTGAATAAGACCCTGTATGGCCGTTATCTCGAGTGCCTGTAAAGGAGAATCGCAAATGCCTGTTTATACCGAAACCAAAACCTACCACACCAAGGCCCACATGGGCATGATCGACGTTACTGACGACTTCCGCGCAGCGGTGCAGAACGCCTGCCGCAAGACCGGTATGAAGTCCGGCACGATCACCGGCTTTACCACCGGCGGTGTTGCCGGTCTGACCACGCTTGAGTTTGAGCCGGGCATGGTCTACCATGACCTCAAGGCGGCGATGGACGTCTTTTCGCCATACCGCGATGAGCAGGGAAACGTCATTTACTATCACCACCATGACACATGGCACGATGACAACGGTTCGTCGCATATCAAGGCGGCGCTGCTCAGCCCGTTTATCGTTATCCCGTTCGTGAATGGCGAGATCACCATCGGCCCGTGGCAGAATCTGACCCTTGTGGAGTGCGATACCCGCAACCGCGTGCGGGATATTGTCTTTCAGGTGATGGGAGAATAATTCCTTTCTGCTTAGGAATTGTAAAACAAAGCCCCGGTTTCGTCGCTTGACAAAACCGGGGCTTCGCGCTATAATATAGCTGACAAACGGCGGCTCTTGTAGGGAGAGCAGTCGTTCCTCAGTTCGATTTTTAGTCGAGAAGAAGCCGCTCTCTTTTAACTACCGGAGGGCGGTTATTTCTTTAAGTATCCGAGGATACCAAAGATAACCGTGCAGAGCAAATCAAGCAGTCCAATGACTTCCAGAATTGTCATGCAGATCACCTCCCTTCTTTCGGGAGGAACAACCTTTATTCACCGTTTGCTGCCTTGATTATAGCATATAGTAATATATGCTGTCAATAAACCGTCCTTTTGGGCGGTTTTTATGTTATAAAAGCGAAAAAGGGAGGTTGCCCCTCAACTTCTTTCCGCGCAGTCAGAAAGATTAGCGTCCGCTAACTAAATAACTTTTCTTTTTTCTATAAATGTGGTATAATATAAGCGTTCGGAAAATTTGAGTACGGTTCGGGAATCCCTGTGCCGTACATAGAAATGGAGCGACAAAGCATGACTAAAATTGATATTATTTCCGGTTTTCTGGGTGCCGGCAAGACGACCCTCATCAAGCGTCTGCTGGCCGATGCGCTCAAGGGTGAGCAGGTTGTTCTGATCGAGAACGAGTTCGGTGAGATCGGCATTGACGGCGGCTTCCTCAAGGATGCCGGCATTGTTGTAAACGAGATGAACGCAGGCTGCATCTGCTGCTCGCTGGTTGGCGACTTCGGCAAGGCGCTGCACGATGTTGTGGACCAGTACCATCCGGACCGCATCCTGATCGAGCCGTCCGGCGTCGGCAAGCTGTCGGATGTTATCGCTGCGGTACAGAACGCGCACCTCGAGGTTCAGCTGAACAGCTTTGTAACCGTTGTTGACGCGCTCAAGGCCAAGATGTACCTCAAGAACTTTGGTGAGTTTTTCGAGAATCAGGTGGCGCATGCCGGTGCCATCCTGCTGTCCCGCACGGCTGAGTGCCCGGAGAAGCGCCTCGACGAGACCGTTGCCATGCTGCGCGGCCTGAATGAGCACGCCCGCATCGTCACCACCCCGTGGAAGGACCTGACCGGCGAGCATCTGCTCTCCACCATGGAAGGCAGCCGCGACCTCGTTGCGGAGGTTCTCGAGGAGATCGCGCACGAGCCGCATCACGAGCATCATCATCACCACCATGACCACGAGCATGATGAGCACGAGCATGAGCACGACCACGAGCATGACCATGAGGAGCACGAGCATCATCACGAGCACGATGAGCACTGCACCTGCGGCTGCCACGACCACGATCATGAGCATCACCACGATCATGACCACGAGCACCATCATCACGACCACGACGGTCACTGCTGCTGCGGTCACGACCACGATCACGATGCTGACGAGGTATTCACCTCCTGGGGCAAGGAAACGACCCACAAGTACACCGAGGCAGAGCTTAACGCGGCTCTTACCGCGCTCGGCGATGTTACGCTTGGCACCGTACTGCGTGCAAAGGGCATCGTTCCGTGTGCAGACGGCGGCGAGTGGCTGCACTTTGACTACGTTCCGGGCGCACCCGAAATCCGCCGCGGCGCTGCCGATTACACCGGCCGTCTGTGCGTCATCGGCTCCGAGCTGGATGAGGAGCGCATCGCTGCTCTGTTCGGCGTAAACGAAAAGTGAGGTAACCAGATATGGCTAACGAACCCATTCCGGTATACGTCTTTACCGGCTTTCTGGAGAGCGGCAAGACCAAGTTCATTCAGGACATTCTCGCGGACCCGAACTTTACCGAGAACGAGCGCACGGTGTTGCTGCTGTGCGAAGAAGGCATCGAGGAATACGACGAGAAGTGGCTGCTGCACTACGGCACCGCGCTTGTGCCGATCGAGTCCGAGGACCGTCTGACACCGAATATCCTCAAGCGCGTGGAGCAGAAATACCAGCCGGACCGCATTCTTGTTGAGTACAACGGCATGTGGAAGCTGGAAAAGCTGATGCAGGCATTTCCTGCCCGCTGGGAGCTGTACCAGATCGTCACCACGGTCGATGCGACCACGTTTGAGCTGTATTCCAACAACATCGGCCCGATGATGTTCGAGCATATCACCACTGCGGATCTGGTTGTGTTCAACCGCTGCACGGATGAGCTGAAGGACATGCTGTACAAGAAGAACATCAAGGCGATGAACCCGCGTGCGGCAATCTATCTGGATGACGTGAACGGCAATTCCGAGGACTACGCCCGCAATATGCCGCTGCCGTTTGACGTGGATGCGGATATCATCGACATCCAGCCGGAGGACTACGGTCTCTGGTACATCGACGCCACCAGCGACCCGATGAAGTATGACGGCAAGACCGTCCGCTTTCTTGCTCAGGCCTACGTCGGCAAGGATGTGCCCGCCGACAGCTTCGTGCCCGGTCGCTTCGGCATGGTCTGCTGCGCGGATGACGTCACCTTCCTCGGCTTCCTCTGCCGCTATCCCGACCGCGATCAGCTGCATAACCGCGACTGGGTCAAGGTAACGGCGTCCATCACCGTCGAGGAGCTGCCGCAGTACCGCGGTCCCGGTCCGGTGCTGCATGCCATTACGGTAGAACCCGCCGAAAAGGCGAAGGAAGATATCGTTTACTTTAACTGAATCTTCTCCATGCAAAATAAAAAGAGACGAGCCTGCCTGGCTCGTCTCTTTTCTGTATAAAAGCGCACTGACCGCTCGATTAGGCCTCGAACGGTCAGTGACTAAAAATCGCTAATCAATTAGGGTCTGACTGCCTGAACAGCATCCCTTGGAGATAGTATACCCGAGCAGCCCCGGTTTTGTCAAGTGCGGCAAAGCCGGGGTTTTGCTTTGCATGCAGCGATTACTGCCTGCTGATTGCTGATTTCTAATTAGAAAAGTGTGTCCCCCGTCACACAGCAGTGACGGGGGACAGAGACAAAAGGGGGGATACAGACGATTCATAAACTCCATGAACGTCTTTTGAAAGATCGGTGACGGCTTGAGGGATTAGCCGATGCCACCGTACATAACGCCGAGGATCAGTGCAAGAACTGCACAGATAACGTATACCCACTTGCCGAGCGGGAAGAACCAGCTGCCGATCGGCTTCTTAGCGCCTTCGTTAACAGCAGCAAGTGCCTTTTCCTTGCCGAGTACCCAGAAGAACATAACGCCGGCCAGAGCAGCGCCGAGCGGGCAGATGTAAATGGAAACAACGTCCATCCACTGAGAGGTCCACGGCTGGATTGCGATGGAAACGACCAGACCGATCACACCGATGATGCCAACGGCTGCTGCACGCTTGAACTTGAAGTGCTCCTGCAGGAAGGCAATCGGTGCCTCGTACAGGTTTACGATGGAGGATACGCCTGCGAACAGTACGCAGATGTAGAAGATCGCGCCGATGATACGGCCGGCAGGCATTGCGTTGAATACGTTTACGAGGTAAACGAACATCAGGCCGGGGCCGCCGGATACGTCGTTGATGCCTTGGCCCAGAACAACTGCCATTGCCGGAATGATAACGAATGCTGCCAGCAGAGCTGCTATGGTATCAAATACTGCAACGTTGCGTGCGGAGGACGGGATATCCTCGCTCTTGGACAGGTAGGAACCGTAGATTACAGAACCGTTGCCTGCAACGGACAGGGAGAAGAATGCCTGACCGAATGCAAATACCCACAGGTCGGGCTTGAGCAGACCAGCCGGATTCAGGGTCAGAATGTACTTATAGCCTTCGGATGCGCCGGGCAGAGTGCCGATGTAGATTGCCAGTACGAGGAACAGACCGAACAGAACCGGCATCATGACCTTGTTTGCCTTCTCAATGCCGCCTGCAACGCCCATTACCATGATGGCAAGGGAAACTACCAGTGCAACGATCTGCCATACGCCGTTGCCGATGCCGAAGAAGCCGGCCGACGCCATTGCCTTGAGGGCTTCGGGAAGGGTCTCAGCCTCCGGTGCGGTCATGCCGAAGGTGCCGCCGATAGCGCCCATATCCGTGCCGAGGCTGAACAGGCTGCCGGAGAGGGACATGAAGGTGTACTTGAAGATCCAGCCGAGAACGACCGTGTAGCCGATTGCCAGCATCAATGCACCGATGATCGGGATCGCACCGATTGCCTTACCGGTTTTTTCATTGCCGGTGCGCTCCTTGGTACACATACCGAACGCACCAACCGGACCTGCAGCTGCACGGCGGCCGAGAGCGAACTCCTCGATAACGCCGGTACTGCCGATCAAAATTACAAAGATGAAATAGGGAAGCAGGAAGGTCATGCCGCCGTACTTCTGCACCATGATCGGGAAACGCCAGATGTTGCCCATACCAACCGCAGAACCGATACATGCCAGAATGAATCCCCACTTACTCTGAAAACCATCTCTCTGTTCTAAGTTTTTAGGCTCTTTACTCATTACTTTACACCCCTTTTTTGTGTGTAGCGTGCGAAATGATGAAAATGAAGTTCCCCGCAGAAACTGTTCAGTTTTCTGCGGGGAACGCCATTGTTCTTTTCCCCTGTGCACTTTCCACGCGGCACAGGTTACGCCCTGATTATAAAGTTATAAAAAGGTCAGGAGAAATTCCTGTTATGCAATGCCGCAGCGCCTTTGCTGCAGCATTGGCGGAAATACCGCACAATTTATACAATTATGCGGTATCGCCTTTGACGAAAGAATGGAACAGGGGATTATTTCTCTTCGTTCGGGTACGGCTCCAGGAATGCGTGGAAGTGACGCATCGGCAGATTGTGACCCCAAACAATACGCATGTTCGGAATGTTCTCACGATCCTCGTACAGAGCCTTAACAGCTGCGATTACATAGTCCAGATGCTCCTTGGTCAGACGGCTGCGGTCGATTGCGAAGCGAACTACGTTACATACTTCAGCCTGCTGCTCCGGGGTCTTCAGGTCATACTCCATGGAGTAGTCGCCCAGCTCGGATACACGGATGCCGTAGCGGCGGATCAGCTCAAGGCTGAAGCCCTCACCAGCGAAGGTGTCGTGGCCGCGCTTGCCGTCGAAGAACTCATCCATGTTGATGTATACAGCGTGGCCGCCTGCCGGCAGTACAACGCCCTTAACGCCAGCGTCGTAGAAGCCTTCTGCCAGGTAGTTACACTGAGCAACACGCTCGTTCATGTAGTTAAAGTCGCAGGACTCGTACAGGCCAACTGCCAGAGCCATGATGTCACGGCCGGACATGCCGCCGTAGGAATCGTTGCCGTAGCAGGAGATCTGCTTAACCTTCAGCAGAACGCCAACGTCGGTCTTAACGGTGCCGTCTTCGTTGAAGTCGGAGAAGTTCTTCCAGAACAGGCCCTTATCGCGGAATGCCAGCATGCCGCCCATGTTAGCGTGGCCGTCCTTCTTAGCGGACATGGTGAATGCGTCGCAGTAAGAGAACATCTCGGTAGCGATCTCAGCGATGGACTTGTCAGCGTAGCCTTCCTCATTCATCTTGATGAAGTAAGCGTTCTCAGCCCAGCGAGCGGTATCGAATACCAGCGGGATGTTGTACTTATGCGCAACGCGGTTGATCTCCTTCAGGTTGCCCATGGAAACGGCCTGGCCGCAAACCGGGTTGTTGGTGATGCAGGTGAAGATCAGCGGAACGTTCTCCGGACCTACGCTCTGAATCAGCTGCTCCAGCTTCTCGATATCCATGTTGCCCTTGAACGGGTTCTTCTCGTAACGGCCGCCTTCCGGTACTTCCCACAGCAGGGTCTTGTTGTACAGGTTACGCGGAATGGAACCCATCTGCTTGATGTTGCCTTCGGTGGTGTCGAAGTGACCATTCGACGGAATGGTGAACTTCTTGCCCGGGTGACGCTTAGCAAGGATGTTGCGAACGATTTCCATCAGAACGGACTCAGCTGCACGGCCCTGCTGGATGATAAATGCGTTCGGGCGCTCCATCTGAGCTGCGCCGCCATTGAACAGGCCGCCTTCGTACTCGCACAGATAAACTTCGTCCATCATCTTCTCAACGTCGCGGCAATCGGTGCGAACGAGGTCGATGATCTTCTTCCAGTTCTTCTCGCCGCCGCGCTCGAAGATGTCGCGGAAGGTGTCGAGCAGAACGTAATAACCGGTGTTGCGGCCGTAAGCCTCGTCGCCGAGGAACAGGCTTGCCCACTGATGATTGGTCATTGCAGTGGTACCGGAGTCGGACAGCATATCGACGGTCAGCATGCCGGACGGGAATGCGAACTCGTTGTAATGAGTAGCCTGAAGAGCGCGCTCACGCTGCTCAACGGTTACTTCCGGAAGATCACGGACTGCGTAAGTGAAATGATGCGGTGCGGGTACGTTCAGCGGATACTGCTTGCTCATAATAAATTACCTCCAGTTGTGTGTTTTGGAGGTACCCCGGTTGTCAAAGCCGGTTTTCCGGTTCCGGCTTTGCTTAGCGGACAGCACCTTTCTTTTTTTGCTGTTTTCTTTTCTTTTTGGTTTGCCTTACGGCAGGAGAGCGGTTACCTCAATCTCGACGAGAGCGTCCTTGGGAAGTCTTGCAACCTCCACAGCGGAGCGTGCCGGGTAGCTGCCTTCACCGAAGAAGGTGGCGTAAACCTCGTTCATCGCGCCGAAATTGTTCATGTCGCTCAGGAAGACGGTAGTCTTGATCACCTGATCCATACCGGTTCCTGCCTCAGCAAGGATTGCCTTTACATTGGTGAGCGACTGCTTGGTCTGTGCTGCGATCCCTTCCGGAAAAGCACCGGTTGCGGGATCGATCGGAAGCTGACCCGAAGTAAATACGATACCGTTTGCTGCAATTGCCTGTGCATACGGGCCGATGGCTGCGGGTGCGTGTTCCGAACAGATAACCTTTTTCATTTCCTGCTCAGCCTCCTTTCGTCCTTTCGTGAGATAAATTTATCACTTTTCAAATTCTTTGTCAAGATGTATTTGTGCAATTTGGATGAATGAATAAAAAAATCTCGCGTATTTATCAATATTATCAACAACTATTGTGAAAATTGATAATTTTGAACAGACTTTTTGTACAAAAATACTGCGTAAAATATTTACTTTTTTCACCTCGCACTTAGAAAAGTTTATTATTTTACAGAACATGGTAATTAAAGCGCGAATTTATAAAAAATTTTTGTTATCCTACTAAAACAATGCGATGAAGAATTCATGAAGAATCGCAGGGAGAGCGGCACTGCCACGGAAAATGATAAAAATTCCGACACCGGAAAGCTGGGGCAGGGAAAAGACATCCCGCGTTTGCACTTCAAATAAAAGCCTGCGTATGCTATAATAAATTGGATTACATTTCACAGGGAGGTGCACCGCATGCCGGACGAAAAACTCACCGCCTACCGCGGCGGCAAGGCGCTTCGCCGCGGCTGGACAACCGGCTCGTGCGCGGCGGCGGCCTCGCAGGCGGCGGCTGTGCTGCTGCTGACCGGAATCGCGCCGCCGGAGATTCACCTGCACACGCCGGGCGGCATCACCTTCTGCCTGCCGGTCGAGGACGCGCATATGAGCGGAAACGTGGCTGTCTGCACCGTCCGCAAGGATTCGGGCGACGACCCGGACATCACAAACGGGGTCCGCATCACGGCTTCCGTGCGCCGAATCGAAAAGGGCGTTACCATAGAGGGCGGCGCCGGCGTCGGACGAATTACCCGCCCGGGACTGGCGATGCCGGTCGGAGAAGCGGCGATCAATCCCGGTCCGCGGCAGCAGATCGCGGACGCAGTGCACCGTGCCGCACAGCAGAACGGATACGGCGGCGGCTTTTCCGTTACCATTTCGGTGAAGGACGGCGAGGCGCTTGCCGCCCAGACCTACAACGGGCACCTCGGCATCGTCGGCGGCATCTCTATCCTCGGCACGAGCGGCATTGTTGAGCCGATGAGCGAAAAGGCACTCGTGGACACCATCCGATTGGAGCTGGACAGCCTGTACGCGCAGGGACAGCGCATTGCGTTCCTGTGCCCGGGCAACTACGGCGCGGATTTCGCGCGGGACACGCTCGGCCTTGACCTCGAACGCGCGGTCAAGTGCTCCAACTTCATCGGTGAGGCGTTCGACCATGCGGCGTACCGCGGCTATCCCGAGATCCTGCTGGTCGGGCACGCCGGAAAGCTGGTCAAGATGGCCGCAGGCGTGATGAACACGCATTCGTCGGTCGCAGACGCACGGCAGGAGATTTTCACCGCGCATGCGGCACTGTGCGGCGCACCGCGCGAAACACTCGAAGGACTGATGGCCGCCATCTCGGTGGACGCGTGCGTGGAGCTGCTGGACGAAGTGAATCTGCGTCAGCCCGTCCTGTCGCGCATTGGCAGGGAGATGGAAACCCGTATCGCCCTGCGCATGAAGGGGCAGGCGCGCGTGGAATTCATCATGTTTACCGGAAAATACGGCGTGCTGGCCGAGTCAGCGGGCGCGCGCGCACTCTGTGAGAGGTTGAAACTGCAATGAAGGGTATTTTATATGGAGTCGGCGTCGGTCCGGGCGATCCGGAGCTGCTGACAGCCAAGGCGATCCGGCTGCTGCGCGAGTGCGATGCGGTCGCCGCACCGAAGTCCGCCGACGGCAGACAGACCGCACTGGATATTGCTTCGCCGTACATCGGGCAGGACAAGTCAATCCTGCTGTTCGATATGCCGATGACGCACGACAGGCAGGCGAGAAACGCCAGCCACGACGCGGCGGCAGACGCGCTCTGTGCGCTGCTCGACGAGGGCAAGACTGTGGTGTTTCTCACGCTCGGCGACCCGACGATATATTCTACATACTGGTATGTACACAAGCGTGTTGCCGCCCGCGGCTATGCAGCCGAGCTGGTGCCCGGCGTGCCGTCCTTCTGTGCCGCGGCTGCCGCCATGGGACGCGCCCTGTGCGAGGACGGCGAAATGCTGCACATCATTCCGGCCACGCACGGCAGGGCAGAGGAAGGGCTTGCGCTCTCCGGCAGCAAGGTGCTGATGAAGACCGGAAAGAGTGTATTGGAGGTCCGCGAACTGCTCCGGCAGCGCGGCGAACTGGCGAATGCAGCGCTCATCGAGCGGGTCGGCATGGACGGTCAGCGGCTGATCGAAAATTTAGATGAGCTGGAACAGCCGAGCGGCTATTTCTCTATTATATTGGTAAAGGAGCAAAGCGAATGATCTACTTTGTGGGTGCAGGCTCAGGGGCGCCCGACCTGATCACGGTACGCGGCGCACGTCTGCTGAGCGAGGCAGATGTGATTGTTTACGCCGGTTCGCTAGTCAATCCGGCGCTTTTGGACTATAAAAAGAACGGATGCGAGGTGTACAACAGTGCGAAGATGACGCTCGAGGAGGTCATCGCCGTGATGGCGCCTGCCGCGAAAGCGGGCAAAACGGTCGTGCGTCTGCACACCGGCGACCCGTGCGTGTACGGTGCGCATAGAGAGCAGATGGACGAGCTGGACAGGCTCGGTCTGGCGTATGAGGTCTGTCCGGGCGTGTCTTCGTTCTGTGGCGCGGCAGCGGCACTCAAAGCCGAGTACACACTGCCGAACGTGAGCCAGTCGGTCATCCTGACGCGCATGGAGGGCCGCACGCCCGTGCCCGAAAAGGAGCAGATCGAGTCGTTCGCGGCACACGGAGCCACCATGGTCATCTTCCTGTCGGCGGGTCAGCTGGCGCGCCTGTCCGAGCGGCTGATCGCGGGCGGATATGCGCCGGATACGCCTGCGGCTATCGTGTACAAGGCCACCTGGCCGGACGAAAAGGTCGTGCGGACAACGGTCGCAGACCTCGCCGAAGCCGGTGCGCGAGAGGGCATTACCAAGACCGCGCTCATCACGGTGGGCGGGTTCCTCGGCACCGAGTACGAGCGCTCCAAGCTGTACGACCCGACCTTTACGACCGAATTTCGTGAGGCAAGCCGATGAAGCACGCAAAATTTGTATCCTTTACCCTGTGCGGCGCACAGACTGTGCAAAAGGCGGTAAAACTCCTGCCGGATTTCCGGTGTGAGCGGTACGCGCGGACGGTGGATGCGTCGCTCTCGGGCACGAGCCTTAAGCGCTTTGCGCAGCAGGCGATGGTCGATTGCGACCTGATCGTGTTCGTGGGCGCGACCGGAATCGCGGTACGCGCAGCGGCGCCGTATTTGATGGGAAAAGCCTATGATCCGGCGGTAATCGTCATTGACGAGCAGGGAAAGTTCGTGATTCCGCTCCTGTCCGGACATCTGGGCGGCGCCAACGAGATTGCCAAAACACTTGCGGAAGGACTGAATGCCGTGCCGGTGCTCACCACCGCGACCGACGGTCGGCAGGTGTTCGCCGTGGACACCTGGGCGAAAGCACATAGCTGTGCAGTCCTGGAGCCGCACTATATTAAATATGTATCCGGTGCGCTGCTCAGAGGGGAAACCGTGGGCGTTCGCTCGGATTTTCCGATAGACGGGCTGCTGCCCGCCCGTATTGACCTCAAAAAAGACGCGGAAAGCGGGTTTACGATTGGATTTCGCACAGACGCACAGCCGTTTGCACACACGCTGCATCTCGTGCCGCGGATTGCATATCTCGGCATTGGCTGCCGCAAGGGCACGAGCGCGGATGCCATCGAGCAGACAGTTCAGGCGGCGCTTGTATCGGCAAAACTGCCTTGGCAGGCAATCTGCGGCGCGGCGAGCATTGATATTAAGCAGAATGAGCCGGGTTTGCTGCTGTTTTGCGAAAAACACGGACTGCCGTTCCGTACCTTTACGGCCGAGCAGCTGCAGGACGCACAAGGCGAATTCAGCCGGTCGGCGTTCGTGCAGCAGATCGTCGGCGTCGATAATGTGTGCGAACGCGCGGCTGTGTGCGCAGCACAGAACGGCACACTTATCTTGCATAAATTCGCGCAGAACGGCGTGACGGCGGCTGTCGCCGTGCCGGACTGGCGCGTGACGTTTGAAGAACGGGAGGGTGAAGCATGAAGCTGTATTGCATCGGCATCGGGCCGGGCGGCGAGGAGCAGATGACGTTGCGCGCAGTGCGTGCTCTGGAAAAATGTGACTGCGTGGCAGGCTACGGCCTGTACCTTGATTTGATCGAGAACCTCATTTCGGGCAAGGAGCGCATCGAATCCGGCATGACACGCGAGGTTTTGCGCTGCAAAGCGGCGGTTGAGGCGGCAAAACAGGGCAAAACGGTCGCTGTTGTGTCCTCGGGAGACGCGGGTGTGTACGGCATGGCGAGCCTGCTGCTCGAGCTTTGCGAGCACGAGCCGAACCTCGAGGTCGAGGTTATTCCTGGCATCACGGCGGCCTGCTCGGGCGGCGCCGTGCTCGGCTCGCCGCTGACATGCGACTTTGCGTGCATCAGCCTGTCCGACCTGCTCACGCCGTGGGACAAGATCGAGCAGCGTCTGCGCGGCGCAGCGGCTGGCGATTTCTGCATCGTGCTGTACAATCCGTCAAGCAAAAAGCGCACCGACCATCTGCGCCGGGCCTGCGATATTCTGCTGGAGATCGTAGCGCCGGAAACCGTCTGCGGTCTGGTGCGCAGCATTGGCCGAGAAGGCGAAAGCTGCACGCTTACAACGCTCGGTGAGCTGCGTGATACACAGGTCGATATGCTGACCACTGTGTTTGTCGGCAACAGCCGCACGCGCGTGATGGACGGCCGCATGGTCACGCCGAGGGGGTATCGCGGCGTATGAAGCTGATGATTTTCTCCGGTACGACAGAAGGACATGATTTGTGCCGTTTTTTGTCGAAAAACAACGTGCAGGCGGAGGTTTTTGTTGCAACAGAGTATGGCGCTGCGGTGATGGAGCCGATGGCTGGAATCACGGTTCACGAGGGCCGTTTGGATGAGCAGGAGATGGAAAAACGATTGACCTCGGACACGCTGCTCATCGACGCAACGCATCCGTACGCGGCGGCTGTGACCGACAATCTGCGGGCGGCCTGCGCGAAATCGGGCGCACGCTACGAGCGGCTGCTGCGGCCTGCCCTGCCTTATCAGAACTGCGAAATCGTGCTGGACACAGCCGCCGCAGTTGACTGGCTGAACGCGCATCCGGGCACGGTCCTGCTCACCACAGGCAGTAAAGAACTGGAAGCGTACACGGCGGTGCAGGATTTCCAAACGCGCCTGTTCCCGCGCGTGCTGCCGACCGCGTCGGTGCTCGAAAAGTGCACCGCACTCGGCTTCCCGGGCGCGCACATCATCGCCATGCAGGGCCCGTTTTCGCAGGCGATGAACGCGGCGCTGCTGCGCGAGACCGGCGCAAAAATCCTCGTGACCAAGGACACCGGCGTGTCCGGCGGCTTTGCGGAGAAGGTCGCGGCAGCCGAGGAGGTCGGCGTAAAGGTACTGGTCATTGCGCGTCCGCGTGTGGAAAACGGCAAAAATCAGGTGGAAATGCAGAGATTTATCACGGATTTGCTCGGCTTACAGCCGGAAAAAGTGCAGCGCATATTCACCATCATCGGTGCAGGCATGGGCACGGCGGACACGCTGACCGGCGAAGCGGTTCGCGCGTTGGAAACGGCGGAGGCGGTGTTCGCGACAAAACGGCTGGCGGCACTGTCGCCCAAGGCGGAGGTGTGCGCGTTCTCCGAGCTGGCTGAGCGGGCAATTTCCGGCAATGCCCGGCACACGGCGCTGCTGGTTTCCGGCGATGTGGGATTCTTCAGCGCGGCAGGAAAGCTGCGCGAGCGGCTCCTGCCGTACGGCGGGGTAATACTCGTGCCGGGATTGTCCAGTATGCAGTATATGTGCGCGAAATGCGGTATTTCCTACGAAAATCTGTGTTTTAAGAGTCTGCACGGTCGCACAGGAAATATTCTCGGTGCCGTAAGTTACCATGCGGCAACATTTGCGCTGACCGGCGGCGAGAACAACGCGCAGGCGGTTTGCAACAGCCTTACGGACGCGGGATTGGGCGCGCTCTCTGTTCATCTCGGGGAAAATCTCGGCGCGGAAAATGAGCGGATAGTGCACGGCACAGCCGCAGAGATCGCGCAGCTTTCGTGCCCGGATTTAGCGGTTCTGCTGATCGAAAACCCGCGTGCGGCGAACAAAAACGAACCGATTCGAGATGAAATGCTCACGCGCGGAAAGGTGCCGATGACCAAGGAAGAGGTTCGGTGGGTGTCGGTGAACCGCCTGACTGTCCGACCGACCGACACGGTCTGGGACGTGGGTGCGGGCACCGGCGCGGTCACGCTCGAGCTGGCGCGTAAGGCCAGCGACGGCACGGTTTACGCCGTCGAGCGAAAGCCGGAAGCGGTCGCGCTCTTGCACGAAAACCGCATAAAACTCGGTGGATACAATGTGAAAATCATTGAAGGACCTGCGCCGGAGGCACTGGAGAACCTTCCGGCACCGGACTGCGTGTTCGTCGGCGGGAGCGGCGGCAAAATGCGGGAGATTCTGGCACTTGCCAGGGAGAAAAATCCGGAAGTCCGCGTGGTCGTGAACGCGATTGCGCTCGAGACCTTGTTTGCGGCGCAGACGGCTTTGAAAGAATTGGGGTTTTCTGACATCGAGGTCACACAGCTGGCAGCCACGCGCGGCAAGCCAATCGGTGCGTACACCATGCTGACTGCGAACAATCCGGTGTTTATTCTGTTCGGGAGGGCCGCAAATGACACAAAATAATGCATCAAGACTGCTGCTTGCGGGCACCGGCAGCGGCTGCGGCAAGACGACGGTCACGACCGCGATTCTGCGGGCGCTGCAGCGCCGCGGCGTAAAACTCAACGCGTTCAAGTGCGGTCCGGACTACATCGACCCGATGTTCCACACGGCGGTTTTGGGCGTTCCGAGCCGCAATTTAGACCTGTTTTTCGAGGACGAGGCCGGTATTCGCAGTCAGCTTGCGCGGCATATCCAGCCGGACGGTCTCGGCGTGATCGAGGGCGTTATGGGCTTTTACGACGGCGTTTCCGGTACGACGGATACGGCTTCGGCGGCGCATCTGGCCCGCGCAACCGGCACGCCTGCGGTGCTGATCGTGCGGCCTAAGGGGCAGTCGCTGTCGCTTGCGGCACAGATTCACGGGTTCCGCACATTTGCGGAAAATACGCTCGCAGGAGTGATTTTGAACGGTGTTTCGGCGGGAATGTACTCGTTTTACAAACAAATCGCAGAGAAAGCGGGACTGCCTGTGCTCGGCTTTTTGCCGCCGGTTCCGGAGGCCGAAATACCTGACCGCCACCTCGGTCTGGTGACGGCGGACGAGCTGTCCGACCTGCGTGAGAAAATTGATCGGCTCGCGGATGCGGCAGAGGAGGGCATTGACCTCCACACGTTGTGTGCATTAGCACAGACGGCGAAACCGCTGACCGATACGCACATGCCGCTCGCTCGTGTGACCGATTTTCCGGTGCGGATCGCGGTAGCCAATGACCGCGCATTCTGCTTCTATTACGAGGATAACTTCGATGTGCTGCGTGAACTGGGGGCAGAGCTTGTGCCGTTTTCGCCGCTCACAGACGAGCGGCTGCCGGAGAATATCGACGGTCTGTACCTTGGCGGCGGCTATCCGGAATTGTACGAAAAACAGCTTTCAGAGAATGAAATTATGCGAGATTCTATCAAAACAGCGATTCTAAACGGTTTGCCGACAGTTGCAGAATGCGGCGGATTTCTTTATCTGCTGCAGTCGCTCGACGGCGCGGCAATGGCTGGCGTGTTGCCGACTTCGGCGCACATGACGCACAGGCTGCAGCCGTTCGGCTATGTCACGCTCACGGCAAACAGTGATAATTTGCTGTGCGAAGCCGGTGGACAATTTCCTGTGCACGAGTTCCATTATGCACAGGCTGTGGATAATGGCACAGATTTTCGCGCGGTCAAGCCAAACGGGCGCGCGTGGGACTGCGGCTTTGCGTCGGACACGCTCTACGCAGGATTTCCGCATTTGTATTTCCGTGCGAAAACTGAAATTGCAGCGAATTTTGTCCGGAAATGCGCGGAAAGGAGCGGAAAATGACACTTGAACAGACTATTTCTGCCATCCGGCCGCTGGATGAGAAAAGCATGACGGCGGCGCGAAATCGTTTTGCAAATATTGCCATGCCGCTCGGTGGACTGGGTCTTCTGCAGGACGCGATTGTGCAGCTTGCGGGTATTCTCGGTCAGTCGGTGCCGGATATTTCCAGACGCGCGGCGGTTGTTTTCTGCGCGGACAACGGCGTGGTCGCCGAGGGCGTGACGCAGTGCGGGCAGGAGGTGACAGCCACGGTCGCGGAAAATATGGGCCGCGGCGAGTCCACCGTGTGTCTGATGGCAAAACAGCTCGGAATGGACGTGTTTCCGGTCGATATTGGTGTTGCACAGCCGATAAAGAGCGAAAAAGTGCTGCAATTTGCCGTTCGGCGCGGAACTGCAAACCTTGCGCATGAGCCCGCCATGACGCGGAAAGAGGCGCTCGAAGCGGTCGAAATCGGCATCAAAATGGCGGAAATGTGTGCCGAAAAGGGATATTCGCTGCTCATTGGCGGCGAAATGGGCATCGGTAACACGACTACGAGCGCGGCAGTCACGGCGGCGCTCACCGGCGCGGAGGCTGCCGCGGTCACAGGACGCGGAGCGGGTCTGTCAACGGCCGGGCTGGAGCGGAAAATCGCAGTGATCGAGGCGGCGCTGGCGCTTCACAAACCCGACTCGAATGACTCGATCGACGTGCTGCACAAGGTCGGCGGTTTGGATATCGCGGGTCTGTGCGGTCTGTATCTGGGTGCGGCGGCGCAGCGCATTCCGGTCGTGCTGGACGGCGTGATTTCGTGCGCGGCGGCGCTGCTCGCCGTGCGATTGTGTCCGCAGTCTGTGCATTTTATGGTCGCAGCGCACAGATCGGACGAACCGGCGAGCATTTTGCTGCTCGATGCACTCGGCAAGCGGCCGTTCCTGACGGCGGGCATGCACCTCGGGGAGGGGACAGGCGCGGCGGCCGGCGTGGCGCTTTTGGACCTGGCACTGGCGCCATATCGGGAAATGGTGAGCTTCGCGGACATTGGAATGGAGGCATATCAGCCGCAAAAGTAGTTGTCTGTCTGACAGATAGCACAAATTCTTTGCATAAATATTGTGTGTAACGCCGATAAATGCTATCTGCCTGCATTCTTTACAGGAATGCTGCGTGCAGCAAAAAGCACCGAGCGTTAACTCGGTGCTTGCAATTCGGATTTTCAGCATTTCAGGGCTTCATCTGCGATATTTGCGGTGACTTTGTTGTAGAACTCCTGCTTTTGCGCATCGTTTTCAAACGCTGAGAACGGCACGATGACCGCGGAGAATTCATCAACAAAAATATAATAATGCTTGTCATCGGTTGCGGTGCGCTGAACGGCCGAATACTGGTAAACGGTATCTTCGTTCTCGCCGGATAGCTCGAATTCGCTTTCACGCAGCGTGAGCGTTTTCGGTCCGCAAAGCTGCTTGTTCTTTGCGTTTCTGAGAATTTTCTCGATATTTTTGATCATTTTATGACGCATATAGCGCGGTGTACCCCAGAAGCAGACGGCAGCGAGCGCAACGTAAACCGCGATGGAAACCGGCGTGAGCGTATGCAGCCAGTACATGAGCGCACTGCCGCCGAGAATGACAATAGCCGCAGTGGCGATTCTCATGGTGCGAATACTGCGTTGAACAATCGCATTATTGTTGTAATAATTCAAATTAAAATCAATGAAATCCTGTTTGGTGATATCGTAATGCAGCTCCATTTTTTCTTACCTCAACTTACTCGGATAAAATTATTGTATCGAAAATCAGAGCGGATTGCAAGTCTAATTCAGAAAGGGGAGCGAAAATGCTGATTTTAGTGACCGGCGGAGCGGCTTCGGGCAAGTCGGAGCACGCGGAACGGCTGGTGTGTGAAAAAGCACAGAGCCGATTATATCTGGCGACCATGCAGCCGTTCGGCAAGTCCGCAGAGGCGCGGATCGCGCGGCATCGGGCGCTTCGTGCGGGAAAGGGGTTCGCTACGGTAGAGAGAACACTTGATTTAGCGAATCTCAGGCTCTCTCGGCAATACGACGGAATTTTGCTCGAGGATTTGGGCAATCTGCTGGCAAACGAGCTGTTTGCGCCGGAAGGCGCAGGTGCAGGATCGGCGTTCGACAGCATTGTTGCAGGCGTGGATAATCTGCAAAAATACTGTGAAACGCTGGTTATCGTTTCCAACGAAATCTTTGCGGACGGCGTGCCGTATCCGCCGGAGACCATGCAGTATATTCGGATTTTGGGAGAACTGCACCAGAAATTAACTGGAAAAGCAGACGCGGTATATGAATCGGTATGCGGAATTTTACTGCCGGTAAAGGAGGGAAAACAGCCGTGAAAAGTGTAATCAGCGGACTTTTGGTCGCGTTCTCAATGTACTCTGCGATACCTGTTCCGCAGGTGAACTGGGAAAAACAGACCATGCGGTGGGCACTTGGCTTCCTGCCGCTCATCGGGGTGCTGATCGGTGTGATAGAGTTGTTCTGGTTCGAATTTTGCGTGTATTTCGGCGCGGCAGGCGTGTTTTACGCTGTGATCGCAGCGCTGATTCCTCTGGCAGTGTCCGGCGGCATTCATCTGGACGGCCTGTGCGACACCTGCGACGCGCTGTGCTCGTTCGGCGACCGGGAAAAGCGGCTGGCCATCCTCAAGGACCCGCACGTTGGCGCGTTTGGGCCGCTCTGGCTGATGTCATTCCTGCTGGCCGAGGTCGGGTGTTTTGCCCAGATTTACGACCGGCCTGCGCTTCTTCCGCTGGCATGCACAGGATTTGCTTTCGCACGGGCAATGGGCGGCCGCAAGGTGGTTGCGTCACCGTGCGCGAAAGACAGCGGACTTGCACATATCTTTGCGGAAAACAGCGATAAACGCGCGGTATCGCGCATGTTAGTTGCTGAATTTGTTCTGTTTGCGGTGCTTCTCGGATTGTGGATATACCGCGTGCCGCACGCGCTTGCTGCGGCGAAAGTGCTCGTTCTCGTGCTCGTTGTGTGGTATGCTGTGCATGAGCACATAAGCCGCCGCGTGTTCGGCGGTGTCACCGGAGACCTGGCAGGATTCTGCATTTCGCTGTCGGAATTGATCACGCTTGCGGCAGCAGCGATTGGAGGACTGATTTTATGACCGTGCTCATCATTGGCGGGGCATATCAGGGGAAACGAAAAGTTGCCGAAAACCTGTATGCAGACCTGCCGAGAATTGAAAATCTGCACGAAATCGTGCGGAAAATGCTGAAGGAAGACAAAGACCCGCTGTCGCTCGCAGATACGCTGTGCGGACACGTTATCACCTGCGATGAGATCGGCTGCGGCATCGTTCCCATCGACCGTGCGGACGAAAACTGGCGTGAAGCGGTTGGTCGTCTGTGCTGTGCTTTGGCACAGAAAGCAGACGCAGTCGTGCGCGTGATCGCAGGCGTGCCGCAATTCATCAAAGGAGAAAAACCATGACGATAACCCTTGCCGTGCTGCTCGGCTTCGCGCTCGACTGGCTGCTCGGAGACCCGAAAAAATTGCCGCATCCGGTATGTGCGGTGGGAAAACTCATCTCAGGAACCGAAAAAGTTCTGCGCCGCATCTTTCCCGCAACGCCTGCGTCACTGACATTCGCCGGAATTGTACTCTGGCTCATCACCTGTGGCGTGAGCTTTGCCGTGCTGTTTTTCCTTTTGCGCTGGCTGTATCATGTGAACTTCTGGCTCGGTTTTGCCGCCGAAACGCTGCTTTGCTGGATGATTTTCGCACGAAAAAGCCTTGCGGACGCCGGTTATCATGTCTACGGCGCGGTCAAGCAGTCGCTCGAGGAGGGCCGCAAGGCCATCGCGTGGTACGTCGGCCGCGACACCGCAGAGCTGTCCGAGGAGGGCGTTATCAAGGCCGCTGTCGAGACCGTGGCTGAAAACCTGACGGACGGTGTGGTCTCGCCGCTCGTGTTCATGCTCATCGGCGGAGCGCCGCTCGGCATGCTGTACAAAGCGGTCAACACGCTGGATTCCATGGTCGGCTATCATAATGAAAAGTACGAGTATTTTGGCAAGTTTTCGGCAAAAATGGACGATTTATTCAACTTTATCCCTGCCAGACTGTCCGCACTGTGTATGATCGCCGGTGCCGGCATGCTGCACCTCGATAACCGAAACGCGCTCCGGATTTACCGTCGTGACCGCAGCAAACACAAGAGTCCGAATGCCGGTCAGACCGAGTCTGTGTGCGCGGGCGCGCTGCACATCCAGCTCGGCGGCGATGCCAGCTACTTCGGCAAAATCGTTAAAAAAGCCGCCTTCGGTGATCCGATGCGCCGTGTAGACCGCACGGATATTCTCGCAGCGGTCGATCTGATGACGGCGGCAAGCGTGCTTGCGGTTGTGCTTTTGTGTGCGATCAGACTTACGATATAAGAGTGAGGAGTGGAGAGTTGAGAGTGAAGAGAACGTATACGAGAGTTTTGTAATAAGGTAAATCGAATAATCTCTCCACTCTCCACTCTTCAATCTCCACTCTGTTAGAACGTTAGAGGTGAGCAGAAATGTTACAATATGTTCACGGCGGCGACATCCAAACCTACATCGACCGCCACGGCTTCGCGCCGCTCGACCTGTCCGCGAATATCAATCCGTTCGGCATACCGGACGCGGTACGCGCGGCCATGCACAGGGCTGTGGATAACTGCACGCAGTATCCCGACCCGTTTTGCCGCGCCGCGCGGCAGGCGATTGGTGCGAGAGAAGGCGTCAATCCGGATTTTCTGTACTGCGGCAACGGTGCGGCGGATGTGCTCGACCGATTGGCGGCGGTGCTGAAACCACGCAAGGTACTTCTCACCGCACCGACCTTTGCGGAGTACGAGCGCACGCTCTCAGGTGCGGAGATTCGGGTGCATAATCTGCGGGAAACGGACGGTTTTGCGCTCACGGAGCGCATTTTAGACGAGATTTCACCGGATTTGGATGCGGTTTATCTCTGTAATCCGAACAATCCGACCGGGCGAACCGCCCAACCGGAACTTCTGCGGGAAATCGTCCGGAAATGCACAGAAAACGGCGTAAAACTGGTCGTGGATGAGTGCTTCAACGACTTCCTGACAGACGCAGAGCGGCACACACGGAAAGACCTGCTGGAATCCAATCCCGGTCTGATTATCCTGCGCGCGTACACGAAAATGTACGCCGTACCCGGTGTGCGCTTCGGCTGGTGCATGACGGCGGACGCGGCGCTGATTGAGAAATTATACCATGCCGGACAGCCGTGGAACGTGTCGGTCATCGCACAGGCGTGCGCCGCCGCGGCGGCAAACGAGCCGGACTGGGCCACTGAAACTGCCAAACGCATTGCAGAGGAACGCAGGTTCTTATCCGACGGACTTGCAGCCTGCGGACTGACCGTCTTTCCGGGCGAGGCCAACTTCCTGCTGTTCCGTTCAAACGATACCGGACTGCACGAGAAACTCGCGGAGCACGGCATAATGATACGAAACTGCGATAATTATCGCGGACTTTCGGCAGGATACTATCGCGTTGCCGTAAAAACGAGAGAAGCAAGCAAGTGCTTGCTAAACGCAATCAAATTGATAATAGAAAATGGAGAACGAAGGTACGCGCTTTGTGCGGATTTGACAGCGCCGCGGGCGCAAGGGCAGTGACATTTTCCATTCTCCATTTTCGATTTTCCATTATGCGGGAGGTTTGCAAATGGCAAAAATTATCATGATACAGGGCACCTGCTCAAACGCCGGCAAAAGCCTGCTTTGCGCGGCCCTGTGCCGGATTTTCCGGCAGGACGGCTACCGCGTTGCGCCGTTCAAGTCACAGAACATGGCGCTCAACTCGTTCATCACGGCGGACGGCAGGGAGATGGGCCGCGCACAGGTCGTGCAGGCCGAGGCGGCGGGCATCGCGCCCGATGTGCGCATGAACCCGATCTTGCTCAAGCCGACAAGCGACGTTGGCTCGCAGGTCATCATCATGGGCGAGGCGCAGGGAAACCGCACCGCGCGGGAGTATTGGGGTCGCAAAAAGGCGCTTTTGCCCATTATCAAGGACGCATTTGACAGCCTTGCCGCCGAGAACGACATTATCGTGATCGAGGGTGCAGGCAGTCCGGCGGAGATCAATCTCAAGCAGGATGATATTGTAAATATGGGTCTGGCGAAGTTGGTGGATGCGCCCGTCCTGCTGGTAGGCGACATCGACCGCGGCGGCGTGTTTGCCTCGCTGTACGGCACGGTCAAGCTGCTCGAGGAGGACGAGCAGGCGCGGATTCGCGGTCTCATCATCAACAAATTCCGCGGTGACGTGGAGATTCTGCGGCCGGGTCTGACGCAGCTCGAGGATTTGACCGGCAAGCCGGTCATCGGCGTGGTGCCGTACGGCCATTTTGACATCGACGATGAGGACAGCCTGTCCGAGCGTCTGGACGCAAAGGCTGCTCCCGCACTGGTAAACATTGCGGTTGTAAAGCTGCCGCGACTGTCCAATTTCACCGATTTTTCCGCACTTTCGCGTGTATCCGGCGTGAGCGTCGCGTACGCGGACAAACCGGCGCAGCTTGCCGGAGCCGACCTGATTATCCTGCCGGGCACCAAGTCCACGCTGGCAGACCTGCGGTGGCTGCGCGAGAGCGGCATGGAGGCGCAGATTCTCAAGGCGCACGCGGCAGGCACGCCGGTTTTCGGCATCTGCGGCGGCTACCAGATGATGGGACGCACGGTCTCCGACCCGGACAATACCGAGGGCGGCGGCAGTCTGCGCGGCATGAGTCTGCTGCCGATCGACACGGTGTTCCGCTCGAGCAAGACCACGACGCAGACGCGCGGCACGCTGCTGGAGATTGACGGCGTGCTGTCCGATTTGAGCGGTCTGGCGGTCGAGGGCTACGAGATTCACATGGGCGAAACCGTGCGCGACGCGAGTGCAAAGCCGCTCGTTCGATTGCTTCGCAGGGAAGGCGAAATCGAGGACGGCTGTCAGACGGAAAACGCCTTCGGCACTTATCTGCACGGCGTGTTCGATGCGCCGGAGGCGGCGCTGCGGACGGCGCAGGCACTGGCGCAAAAGAAGGGCGTGACGCTGACCGGCGAAGCACTCGATACGCACGCCTACAAGGAGCAGCAGTATGACAAACTGGCGGATTCGGTGCGAAAATCGCTCGATATGGAGTGGATTTACCGCATAATGGAGGGAAAAGCATGACTGGACTCATTCACCTGTACTGCGGCGGCGGCAAGGGCAAAACCACGGCGGCGGTCGGACTGACCGTGCGCTGCGCGGGCCGCGGAAACAAGGTCGTGTTCGCGCAGTTTCTCAAGGATGGGACTTCGGGCGAGTGCCGCGTGCTGGCGAAATTGCCTGATGTGACCGTTATGGCAGCCAATCCGGTCGGCAAGTTCTCGTTCCGCATGACGGATGCGGAGAAGCGGGAGACAGCGGACGCGCTCACCCGCACCTTCGATGCGGCAACCGGCTTTGCCGTGCGGGAGCACGCGCGGCTGCTCGTGCTGGATGAGGTCTGCGCGGCAATCTCGTGCGGCTTTCTGGATGAGAAAACGGTCGTAAAATTCCTTGAAACCAAGCCGGCAACGCTCGAGGTCGTACTGACCGGACGGGGTCCGTCCGAAGCGCTGCAGGCACACGCGGACTACATTACAGAAATGAAAATGCAGCGGCACCCGTTTGAGAAGGGTATCGCTGCGCGGGAGGGAATCGAATTTTGAACGGATACATGAAGCCGCAGGACATCGAAAAGCGGTCGTTTGAAATCATCACCGCCGAGCTGGGCGAGCGCACGTTTCCGGCAGGCATCGCCGAGGTGGTCAAGCGCGTCATTCACACCACGGCGGATTTTGACTACGCGGACAGCCTTGCGTTTTCGCCGGACGTGATCGAAAAGGCAAAGGCCGCGCTTGCGGCAGGGGCGACGGTGGTTACCGATACCAATATGGCGCTCTCCGGGGTGAGCAAGGCGACGCTGGCAAAGCTCGGCGGAAAGGCGGTCTGCCTGATGGCGGATGAGCAGGTGGCAAGCGAGGCCAAGGCGCGCGGTGTCACACGGGCAGTCGTTTCGATGGAGCACGCCGCCAAATTTGAAGGCCCGCTCCTCTTCGCCATCGGCAATGCGCCGACCGCGCTCATCCGTCTGCATGAGTTGATTGAGGAAGGCATTGTCGCGCCTGCGCTCGTCATCGGTGTGCCGGTCGGATTTGTCAATGTGGTCGAGGCGAAGGAGCTGTTCATCGGCGGGGACACGCCGTATATCATCGCGCGAGGCCGCAAGGGCGGCTCGAATGTAGCCGCGTCCATTGTCAATGCGCTGTTGTATCAGATGGTACATCGAGAAGGCTTTTAATTGCTGTCGCCAAACCACGGTTTGGCCGACAAGAGGAACGGACCGTAGGCCGTTCCAAAGTCGTCCGAAAGTTCCCATACGGAAACTTTCTCCCTCTTAGGGTATAAAAACCGGCGCTATCCTTGCGCGGCTTCTCGGCCGCGCTGCGCAGATACATGCTCCCGGTTTTTATGAATCGCGTTGCGATTCTATTAAATGCGCGCTATCGCGCGATATGCTGAAAATTTTAGCAGATATACTGTTCGGAAGAATAAAAAAGAGAGAGTTTCAAACGAAACTCTCTCTTTTTGCTACGACCAAAGACCTTTTTCCCTGCAGTCGGCAATGTATGCGTCGATATTGTCCGCTGTGATGACCTCGGAACCCGAGTCGATCACCGATTCGACGGATTTGCCCTCGAGTGCGTCCAAAGCGGCCTCGACAGCCTTGTAGCCCATTTCATAGCCCTGCTGGGCAATATCGACAGTCAGCTCGCCGCGGTCGAGCGCTTCCACCGCAGCCTGATTGCCGTCAAAGCCGCAGATAACGGTTTTTTGATAGGCGGCGCTGTTGTTATCCCAGATGCACTTGATGGCTGCAAGCGCCATATCATCGCTGGTAACGAGCAGCGCGTCCACACCCTGCGGATACTTCTGCATGACAGCCTCCATCGCGGCTGCCGCACGGTCGGGCTGCGCGTCGCAGTACTGCACCTCAAGCACAGTGCCGCCCGCCTGCTCCACGGCGCTGCGGTAGCCGCGCAGACGTGCTTCGTGCGTCTCGTCGCCCTGTGCGCCGGTCAGGATGACAGCCTGCGGCTTGTCCGCGCCGTTCGACTTTGCCTTCTTCATAGCAGTTAAGCCGCCGGATTTGGCTGCCGCCTCGTTGCCGGTGCCGACAAAGGACAGTTTTTTGTCCGAGGTGAAATCCGTGTCCAGTGCGATGATCGGCTTGTCTGTACTTTCGGCGGCCGCCGACAACTGCCCGGACTGCATGGGCGAAATGACAACTGCGTCTACGCTGTCATCGTCAAGCGCGGACCGGAACAGATCCAGCTGTTCCGCGCTGTCGTCCGCCAAGGACGGAAACTGAATGTCAATCGTTACATTCGGGTGTTCGCTGGCGCAGGCTTCCGCGCCAGCCATGACGTTCTGAAAATGCTCGCCCGCGTGCTTGATGATCACCGCTATATGATGGGTATCGCCGGTGCCGGTCAGGCTGCAGGCGCTCAGTCCTGCCGTGCAGACAAGGCATGCCAGTGCTGCCGCAATCATTCTCCTGTTCATGGTGTGTCTCCTCGTTCTCTTTTCTGTCGGGAGCTGCTCATGCTCTTCTCTTGATAATATTTTAACATATTTTCCGCGGAGAGACAAATAGAAAAGGCATGACTGCAAATCATGCCTTTTTCTGTAACTTTTATCAGGTTATTTGCTCAGACGCTGCTCCATATAATTGTGCGCGTTCAGCTCAAGAGTATCATTGAGCGGTACGAGCGGCTCGGTCTTGCCGTAGCGGCGGTCGAGCGCGGTCTGCAGGATGAAGTCGCACAGCACGGGATTCTTCGGCAGCAGCGAGCCGTGCGAGTAGGTGGCGAACACGTTGTTGTAGCGTGCGCCCTCGGTCTGGTCCTCGCCGTTGTTGCCGTAGCCCTTTATCATCATGCCGAGCGGCGCGACATCCTCACCGAGATAGGTTTTGCCCGAGTGATTCTCAAAGCCGACCACGATGGAGCCGCTGCTCTCCGGCGTTGTGCGGTACATGTAGTTGCCGATCATGCGCTCTTTCGCGCCGATGGTGTGCACGTTGATCGCGCCGATGAAGTCGAGCTGCACGCCGTCCCACGTTTTGTAATACTGGCCGAGCATCTGGTAGCCGCCGCAGATGGCGAGGAACACCTTCTCCTCCTCAACGGCGGTGCAGATGTCCTTGCCCTTGCCGGAGGCGAGGTCGCGCAGCAGCACCTCCTGCTCGAAGTCCTGTCCGCCGCCGATGAAGAAAATGTCGTACTTGTCCACATCGAGCGGCTGACCGATCGAGCACTCGTCCACATTGACGCTGATGCCGCGGCTCTCCAGACGGCGCTTCATCGTGATAATGTTGCCCCGGTCACCGTACAGATTGAGAATGTCGGGGTAAAGATGGCAGATATTCAGTTCCATTGCAGTTTCCCCCTTATTCGTAGAACGCCTTAACGTCGGTGTGCTTGCTGATCTCACCGCGCAGGTCGAACATGGCAGTGTATGTCGGCATAAGGAATGCCGGTGTCTCATCCGAGCCGATCTCGGTCAGCAGCCTGTCGTACTCGCGGATAACCTCGATACGCTCGGGGGCAAAGCCTGCGTACTTGAGACGCAGCGCCATATCATCCGCACGCACGCCGGAAACCAGTACGCGTGTAAAGCGCACCTGCTGGTCGGCGAGTGCCTCGAAGTCAACGTCCCAGATCCAGCTGATGTCCGTGCCGTCCGCGAAGCGGTCGTTGAGCAGGAATGCCAGCTTGTAATTGCCCTCATCGTGCGCGATCAGGTTGATGACCTGATTGAAGCCGGCAGGATTCTTGACCAGCATCATGCGCGCCTGTGCCTGACCGAGCTTGAACTGCTCGGCACGGCCGAAGCCGCATTCGAACTGTGAAAGTGCGCTGACGGCGGTCTGCTCGTCGATGCCGACAACATGAGCGACAGCGGCTTCTGCGGCGGCGTTGTAGATGTTGTAGCCGCCCGGCAGGTTGACGTGTACCTCGTGCTCGTGACCGAAGATGTCCAGTATGATGTCGGACGAGTCCGCACCGGTGGCGAGCACCTTGGTGACAGCGACCTGCGGCGTCTGGCGGTGGTAGCCGCACTTCGGGCAGCGGAAGCCGCCGAGATGGCCGTAGGTGATGTAGTCGTACTCATATTCGGTCTTGCAGTGGATGCAGTACGGCGCGTCGGACAGCTCGTGAGCGGTCTCCTTGTAAATCGGGACATTCACGCCGAACCAGACGATCTTGTTCGGCACGCTGTCCGCAAGGGAAGCGGTGAGCGAGCAGTCCGCGTTCAGGCAGAGCGTTGCATTCGGCACATGCGTGATACCCTCGCGGATGGCGTTGAGCGTGTGCGTAATTTCGCCGTAGCGGTCAAGCTGGTCGCGGAAGATGTTGTTGACGACCAGACATTCGACCGGCAGGTATTCGCTCGTTTTGCGGAAGGCTGCCTCGTCGCACTCGATGAGCGCGTGCGTGTACGGGCATTTGCCGGACAGCGTGGAATGCTGTGCAAATACCGCGATGATGCCGGTCAGCAGGTTCGCGCCCGACTTGTTGGAGAAATATTTGAGTCCCGCATCGGCGAACGCCTGCTCGATCATGCGGGAGGTGGTGGTCTTGCCGTTCGTGCCGGTCACGACCGTGACCTTTACGCCGCGCGACAGCTCACCCAGAATATTTTTATCAATTTTCAGTGCCAGCTTGCCCGGCAGGTTGGTGCCGCCGCGTCCCAGCCTGCGCAGGACAGCGCCCGATGCCTTGCACACCAGCACCGCCAGTCTGGTTTGGAGTTTCATTGTTGTAACCTCTTTTTTCAAGTCATATAAAATAAGTATAGCGCATTTTGCGGCATTGCACAAGGGAAAACGTTGGGGGAGTTGACCGGCGTGCGCTTTTCGAGCGAAGATTTCTCGGCACAGACTTTCCGGTGTGCCCGAACCGTGTGAACGGTTCGCCGTTTCTGGGCGAAGAGTGCGCTGTGGCACAGCGGGGGACTGCGGCACTCGCCGCGGGAGCAAAGAGGAAGGGACACCCATGGTTTCCCTTCCTCTTTGAACTCCTACCTTTCCCTTGTTAGATAGTCTGGCGCAGATTGCCGACATGTGACCGCTGCGAAATGGGGGAACGACAGAGGATTTTTTCTTCCGTGTCTTTCTCAACCTATTCGCAGTGTCAGATACCGTTCTGCTACACAGGTCGGCTACTTCCAGCAGGCGCAACATACCCGTGTCGCGCAATTTGTTAGTCTGGAGGTTACAGACAGCACCTACGAATCTATCTATTTAGTAGCATTTATCCTCGCAGGCCCTGTCCATCATAACGCGCTGACGAATTGTGCGGCACTGTCATGCCGCACTCTGCGTTGATTAACCCGCATGTGTAGCAGTACGCTGTCTGTGAATTGCGAAAAGGCGGAGAAAGCGATTGAGCGGTAGACCGACTGCCGTTCCCCTTTTCCTGCTTACGCAGTCTACCGTCTGCACCCAAGGTAGGCTGCCAAGGGAAACGGGTGTTCAAAGAGGGTAGAAACCGTAGGTGTCTACCCTTTTTGCCCTCAGCGGCGGGCGCCGCAGTTTGCCAAGAGCAACAATTCGGTGCGCATATTGACATTTTTGTGTGCATATGCTATCATAAAGCGCAATAAGGGAGTAGTCGGCGCGGTTGTTCCGCCGCGCGGCAGAGCCAACATACTGGGGAGGACGCTCCTCTGGTTTTGCATGAAATGACGAGACTTATCTGTTCTACGCGGCAGATGGGTCTTTTTTTGTGCCTGTTTTCCGCCGGATAAACGACTGAGGAGGACAAGAAAATGGGTTTACTGGAGTTGTTTTTGATCGCAGTCGGTCTGTCGATGGACGCGTTCGCGGTGTCTGTCTGCAAGGGACTGAGCGTGCGCACACTCAAGGCTAAGCACGCGGTCATCTGCGGACTGTATTTCGGCGGCTTTCAGCTTTTAATGCCGCTCATCGGCTTTGCACTCGGCGTGCGCTTTCAGTCGCTCATCACGAGCATTGATCACTGGATCGCCTTTGTGCTGCTGGGGCTTATTGGCGCAAACATGGTGCGCGAGTCGCGCGAGCACGATGACGAAAGCGTCAGCGATTCGTTCCGCTTTATGACCATGCTGCCGCTGGCGGTTGCCACGAGCATTGACGCGCTTGCGGTCGGCGTGACGTTTGCGTTCCTGCAGGTCGATATCGTTCCGGCGGTGTCGTTCATCGGTGCAACCACGTTTGTGCTGTCGTGCATCGGCGTGAAGATCGGCCATGTGTTCGGCACAAAGTACAAGTCCCGCGCAGAGCTGTTCGGCGGTATCGTGCTGATTTTGATGGGTCTCAAAATCCTGCTGGAGCATTTGGGTTTTCTGGGATAACAAAAGGCACCTCGATGAGGTGCCTTTTTACTGTCTCTATGCGTTTTCGGTCGAAAATCATTCGGCTGCAGCCTGCACGCCCGCCATATCCTGCACGGTCTTGCAGGTCAGCTCCTTGCTGATCTTGCCCGCAAAGCCGGTCAGCGTCTTGCCCGGACCGATCTCGCATGCCGAGGTCAGACCGGCAGCCATGCCGTTCTTCACCAGCTGCGTCCAGCGAACCGGAGAGATCATGTGCTGCTCGAGATGTGCCGGCAGGTCGGAGCAGTCGTAAACCTTGCCGTCGAGGTTGGAGTAAATATCCATCTTCGGTGCGGAGAAGGTAAAGTCCGCAACGTAAGCGCGCAGCTCTGCGGCAGCCTTTGCCATCAGCGGGGTGTGGAATGCACCGGATACCGCAAGCGGGAGCGCACGGCGTGCGCCGGCAGCCTTGCAGTTCTCGATCGCCTCTGCGAGAGCCGCCTTTTCACCTGCGATAACCAGCTGACCCGGGCAGTTGTAGTTTACCGGACGGACCACGCCGGAGGTCACCTTCGCGCAGGCTTCTTCAATTACGCTGTCCTCCAGACCGAGGATAGCCGCCATGCCGCCGTCAATCGAGTCCGCTGCCTGCTGCATCAGCTTGCCGCGCATGGAAACGATCTTCACGCCGTCTGCGAGGGAAACAACGCCTGCAGCCGCCAGTGCGGTGTATTCACCGAGCGAGAAGCCTGCCGCTGCCTTGAATTCCACGCCTGCTTCCTTCAGTGCAGCCCAGGCTGCCATGGAATGGGTGAAAATCGCGATCTGGCTGTTCTCCGTGCGGGAGAGCGTTGCCTTGTCGCTCTCAAAGCACAGCTTGGCTACATCCAGACCGGCGCCTTCGCTTGCTTCCTCAAAAACCAGCTTGGCAGCCTGCGAGTTCTCATAAAGATCCTTGCCCATGCCGGGGGCCTGTGCGCCCTGACCCGGGAAAAATGCAAAACCGTAGTTCACGTTTCGTTCCTCCAAAATAATAATCAAACGCTGACAGCACCGTATTTTAATAGATATTCTTTGCACAAAGTGTTGCTAAATAATAACGGTCTGTCTTGACAATTTACTGTGCTTTTATTATAATAGTCGGAGAATACTTTGTCAATCTAACTATTGTCGCTTTTCCACGCTTTTTGGGAGAGCGATTTGGACTTTTTAGGAGCGTGGAAATCATCAACAGTAAACTGATCGGCACGGGCGCCTGCATTCCGGATTTTGTCCTGACCAACGCCATGCTGGAAAAAATGGTCGATACCAACGATGAGTGGATTGTGCAGCGCACCGGTGTGCGCGAGCGCCGCATCGCAAAGAATACACATACATGGGAGCTGGCGCTCGGTGCCGCACAGGACGCACTCGCGGACGCAGGCATCACCGCAGAGGAGCTGGACCTCATTCTCGTCAGCACCTGCTCGCCGGATACCAACACGCCGAATACGGCGTCTATCCTGCAGGACAAGCTGGGTGCGCGTCAGGTCGGCGCGTTCGATATCAACAACGCCTGCACCGGCTTTGTCTCCGCGACCGACATTGCGGACAGTTACATTAAATCCGGCAAGGCAAAGACCGTACTGGTTGTCTCGGCGGAAACGCTTTCGCGCATCGTGGACTACACCGACCGCTCGACCTGCATTCTGTTCGGCGACGGTGCCGCTGCGGCCGTTTATCAGGCGACTGAGGACGAAACGGTCGGCATTCTGTCCACCTTCACCGCGGCAGACGGTTCGGGTGCAGAGTACCTGCACATGGAAGCCCTGCCGGTCGAGGATCCGCTTTCCGGTGACCGCACGGTGGACCCGAAGGCGCGTTTCCTGAAAATGCAGGGTGCACCGGTCGTGCGCTTCACCGCAAGAGCCGTACCGCTTGCGATCGACACCGCACTCAAGCGGGCGGGCGTCACCGCAGAGGAAATCGACTGGGTGGTGCCGCATCAGGCGAATCTGCGTATTCTGGATGTTATTGCACGCAGATACCATCTGCCGAAGGAGAAGATCTACGTCAATATGGACCGTTTCGGCAATACCTCGTCGGCAAGCGTGCCGATCTGCCTGAACGAAATGCGTAAGAACGGCCTGCTGCACGAGGGTCAGACCATCGTCTGCACCGGCTTCGGCGGAGGACTTACTTATGGCGCTTTTGTGCTGAAATTGTAATTACAGTACAATATCCAACGAAAATGTACGATACCAGATATTCAGCGCAATAACATTTGGTTACATTTCGTGAAAAGTATGCTATAATAACTTGATAGATTTAGAATTACAAGAAATTACCTGTATAAAAGGGGAGAATGACCTATGAAAACCAAGATCACAGAACTTCTCGGTATCGAATACCCGATCGTGCAGGGCGCTATGGCGTGGATCGCGGAGCACCATCTGGCTGCTGCGGTTTCCAAGGCAGGCGGTCTGGGCATTATCGCGGGCGGCGCGGCTCCGGTCGATTACATCCGTGAGGAGATCCATAAGGCGCGTGCCATCACGGACAAGCCGCTCGGTATGAACATCATGCTGCTCTCCCCGAATGCGGACGATCTGGCACAGCTGGCCATCGACGAGAAGATCGAAGTGCTGACCACCGGCGCAGGCAATCCGGGCAAGTATATCGCGGACTGGAAGAACGCAGGCATTAAGGTTATGCCGGTCGTTGCTTCGGTTGCACTGGCAAAGCGCATGGAGCGCGCAGGTGCAGATGCGGTTATCGCAGAGGGTATGGAAGGCGGCGGCCACATCGGTGAGCTGACCACCATGCCGCTCGTTCCGCAGGTCGTAGACGCACTGAGCATTCCGGTCATCGCCGCAGGCGGCATTGCGGACGGCCGCGGCATGGCAGCTGCCATGATGCTCGGCGCCGAAGGCGTACAGTGCGGCACCGTGTTCCTCGCCTCCAACGAGTGCTACATTTCGGATAAGTACAAGGAGCTCGTCCTCAAGGCGACCGACATTTCGACCGTTGTTACCGGTCGTCCGTCCGGTCATCCGGTGCGTTCGCTCAAGACCCCGATGGCGCGCAAGTGCCTCGAGCTTGAGAAGCAGAACACCGATGCCTCCCTCGAGGAGCTTGAGAAGGCAACCGCCGGTTCGCTGCGCAAGGCCGTGCAGGACGGCAACTATGAGGAGGGCACCTTTATGTCCGGTCAGATTGCGGGTATGCTCAAGGAGCTGCATCCGTGCGAGGAGATCCTCAAGGGCATGACCGCACAGGCAGAGGACCTTCTGAAGAACGCTTACAAGAGATTTGAATAAGAGCGGAGAGTGAAGAGATACGAAAACTCCTCACTCCTGCCTGTCTATAGAATGGAGTAAACAATGAGCTTAGCAATCGTAACCGGCGGTTCCCGCGGCATTGGCGCGGCAATCGCGGAAAAGCTGGCGCAGGACGGCTTCGACGTCCTCATCAATTGTGCGTCCTCGGTCGAAAAGGCTGAGGCTGTGGCGGAGAAGTGCCGCGCGCACGGCGTTAACGCTTATGTGAAGAAGTGGGATGTTGCGGACTATGACGCCTGCAGCACCGCGCTCAAGGAAATTAAGGAAGAGATCGGCGTACCGTTCGTTCTCGTCAACAATGCGGGCATCACCCGCGACGGTCTGATGGTCCGCATGAAGGAGGACCAGTTCGACGACGTTATCCGCACCAACCTCAAGGGCGCATTCAACATGCTCAGCCTGTGCGGTGCGATGATGATGCGCGCAAAGCAGGGCCGCATCATCAACATCACCTCGGTTTCGGCGTTCACCGGCAACTACGGCCAGATCAACTACACTGCGGCAAAGGCCGGTATGGTCGGCATGACCAAGACCGCCGCCAAGGAGCTGGGCGCACGCGGCATCACGGTAAACGCGGTCGCACCGGGCTGGATCGCCACCGAGATGAGCGACAAGGTGCCGGAGGACATCCGCGAGAACGCCAAGAAGCAGATCGCGCTCGGCCGTTTCGGCAAGCCGGAGGAGATCGCAGGCGTGGTTGCCTTTCTGGCTTCCGACGCTGCAAGCTATATTTCCGGCCAGACGATCATCGCGGACGGCGGATTATATTAAGATTTAACACCGTACAGGGGTACGGTCGTGATACTGGAATGAAGGAGCAAATATATGGAACGTGTAGTAATCACCGGCATGGGTGCCATCACTCCGGTCGGCAACGATGTGCCGTCGTTTTGGGAGTCGCTCAAGACCGGCAAGTGCGGCATCGGTCCCATCACCAAGTTTGATGTATCCGATTTTAAGGTAAAGCTGGGTGCAGAGGTCAAGGACTTCGACCCGACCCAGTATATGGAGAAGCGTGATGCGCGCCGTGCAGATGCAAATGTGCATTACGCAATGGCGGCAGCGATTCAGGCTGTCGAGCAGGCAGGCCTCAAGGAAGGCAATTTCGATCCCTATCGCACGGGCGTTATCTTCGGCTCGGGCGTAGGCGGTCTGCACATTGCAGAGCAGGAGGTCCCGAAGCTGCTCGAAAAGGGTCCCGGCCGCGTTTCGCCGTTCGCTATCCCGGAGATGATCGCCAACATCGCGGCGGCTTATATCTCCATGCACTTCGGCTTCAAGGGCGAGAATTTCTGCCCGGTCTCCGCGTGTGCGACCGGCAATCACTCCATCGGTGAGGCAATGCGCGCCATCCGCCACGGCTATCAGGATGTTGTTGTCTGCGGCGGCACCGAGAACGGCATTATCCCGATCTCGATGGCAGGCTTCCAGAACATGAAGGCCGTTCACATGGGCGAGGACCCGACGGCGGCCTCCATCCCGTTTGATGCACGCCGTTCCGGCTTTGTCATGGGCGAAGGCGCAGGTTGTCTCGTACTGGAGAGCCTGACGCACGCACAGCAGCGCGGCGCGACCATTCGGGCAGAGGTGGCAGGCTACGGTGCCTCCGGCGACGCTTACCACATCACCAGCCCGTCTCCGGACGGCGAAGCAGCGGCGCACGCCATCCGCGGAGCCATCGAGGATGCCGGTCTGACCCCGGCTGACGTTGACTATATCAACGCGCACGGCACCTCGACCCCGCTCAACGAGAAGTACGAAACCATCGCCATCAAAAAGGCGTTCGGCGAGGAGGCTTACAACGTAAAGGTATCCTCCACCAAGTCCATGACCGGCCATCTGCTGGGCGGCGCGGCTGCGGTTGAGGCCATTGCCTGCGTTATGGCAATCCGTGAGGGCATTGTACCGCCGACCATCGGCTACAAGGAGCCGGATCCGGAGTGTGATCTGGATATCACCCCGAACAAGGCGGTTGAGATGCCGATCAATGTTGCCATCTCCAACTCGCTCGGCTTTGGCGGCCACAACGCCTGCATCCTGATCAAGAAGGTATAAAAATGGACATCAAAGAACTGAAAGATATCGCGCTTGAGCTGATGGACGCACTGGCTGCAAAAAAGCTGGGCGAGGTCGAGCTCGAGCTGGATAACGCAAAAATCAAGATCAAGGCAGCTGAACCGGCTCCCGTGATCGCTGCAGCATCGGTAGCAGCGGCGGCACCCGCAGCGGCGCCGGCGGCAGCACCCGCAGCGGAGAGCGCAGACGCGGCACCGGCAGAGGAGCAGCTTCCGGCAGGCACGCAGGTGAAGAGCCCGCTGGTCGGCACGTTTTATTCTTCTCCGTCTCCGGACGAACCGCCGTTCGTGCTGGTCGGTCAGCAGGTGAAGGAGGGCGATACCCTCTGCATCATCGAGGCGATGAAGATCATGAACGAGATCAAGGCACCGTGCGACGGCAAGGTCATCCGCATTATGGCGCAGCCGGGCGATATGGTGGAGTATAACCAGGTGCTCTGCGTAATCGAATGACGCTTATAGGGGGCTTCACAAGCCCCCTATATACGAAAACAGGTTCCGTGAAAACCTGTTTTCGATACCCGAATGTCGCCGTCCAAGACGGCTGGGTCGGGGGGTAAAAACCCACGCACATGTCGCGGGTTTTTACGAAGCGCAAGGCGCTTCCTATTTCATGCGCAATGCAAAGCATTGCGGTTTTACCGCATAATTAGTGCTGTATTGCGTGTTTTACTTGCATTTTGTAAGGAGAGGGATTATAATATGCTGAACAAAGAACAGATCATGGAGATCCTTCCGCACCGTCCGCCGATGCTTCTGGTGGACGAGATCCTCGAAATGGACGAGAACCATGTAGTCGGTGCGCTGCACCTGACCGGTGACGAGTTCTTCTTCCAGGGCCACTTTCCGGGCAACCCGATTATGCCCGCGGTGTTCCGTCTGGAGGCGCTCGCGCAGGCAGGCGGCGTAGCGCTGCTGTCTCTGCCCGAATTCAAGGGCAAGACGGCGGTCTACACCGGCATTGACAAGGCGAAATTCCGCGCAATGGCAAAGCCGGGCGATACCCTTCGTCTGGAAGTCACCTTCACCAAGCGCCGTGGCCCGATGGCAGTAGCTGAGGGCATTGCCTGGGTCGGTGACGAGAAGGCTGCCGAAGCGGAGATCAAATGCATGGTCATCAATGACTGAGGCGGGAGAGAGCTAATCGAATGTTTCAGAAGGTACTCATTGCGAACCGCGGCGAGATTGCGGTCCGCATTATTCAGGCCTGCCGTGATTTAGGCATTATCTCGGTGGCCGTTTACTCCGAGGCTGACCGCGAAGCGCTGCACGCGCAGATCGCGGACGAAGCGGTCTGCATCGGTCCGGCCCGTGCGGCGGACAGCTACCTGAATATGGATAATATCATTTCGGCGGCGCTGGCTTCCGGCTGTCAGGCCATTCATCCGGGCTTCGGCTTCCTGTCCGAGAATCCGGATTTTGCCGAGCGTATCACGCAGGCCGGTCTGGCGTTTATCGGCCCGACTGCGGCAACCATCCGTCTGATGGGAGACAAATCCGAGGCAAAGCGCAACGCGATCGCTGCAGGCGTTCCGGTCGCGCTCGGCACGGACGGTCCGCTGCGCGATTTTGACGAAGCCATCTCCGAGGCCGAGCGCATCGGCTATCCGGTCATGCTCAAGGCGGCATCCGGCGGCGGCGGCAAGGGCATCCGCGTGGCGGAGAGCGTCAAGGACCTCAAGGACGCGTACGACAGCGCCTCTGCAGAGGCTATCGCCAACTTCGGTGACGGCCGCCTGTACATGGAAAAATATATTCACAATCCGCGCCATATCGAGGTGCAGATCCTGGGCGATAACTACGGGAATGTGGTGCACCTGTTCGAGCGTGAGTGCTCGGTGCAGCGCCGCCACCAGAAGCTGATCGAGGAAAGTCCGTCGGCTTTCGTCACGCCCGAGCTGCGCGAGAAGATGACCTCGGCGGCTGTTGCGCTGGCAAAGCGCGTCGGCTACCGAAACGCGGGTACGATCGAATTTCTGGTCGATAACGACCGCAATTTCTACTTCTGCGAGATGAACACCCGCATTCAGGTCGAGCACCCGGTCACCGAGGAGGTCACCGGCGTAGATCTGGTCTGCGAGCAGCTTCGCGTGGCGGCAGGCGAGCCGCTGTCCTTTAAGCAGGAGGATCTGACCATCCGCGGTCACGCCATCGAGTGCCGCATCAACGCGGAGGACCCGTCGAGAAACTTTGCGCCCTGTCCGGGCACGCTGGTGTCCTTGCATCTGCCGGGCGGTCCCGGCGTGCGCGTGGATTCCGCGGCTTATCAGGGATATAAGATTCCGCCGTTTTACGATTCCATGATCGGCAAGCTGATCGTCTACGGCGCCGACCGTGAGCAGGCCATCGTTCGCATGCGCCGTGCCCTCGCGGAGATGCTGTTTGAGGGCGTTGTGACCGCAACCGACTATCAGATGCATATCCTGTGCTCGAAGGCGTTTGTGGAAGCAAACTTTAATGTTAATTCCATCGCAAACGGCGATTTTGACTAAATCATTTATTATGGTATAATAGATTTAGCACAAGTATAGTTGAATCCGAAGAAGTTTGAGCAATCCGCAGATTTTTGCAATCCGCAGACTGTTAATCTGCAGGATTCAAGAGGTGATACCGCATGATTGTAAACAATCACGCGGTATTGATCTTAACAGTGAAAGGGGAGTTACGCATGGGTCTGATCGACCTGTTTCAAAAAACACGCGAGACCTCTATGGAAATGAAACCGCAGGAGGACGAAGCGGCCAAGGTCGTAACCTGCAAGGGCTGCGGCGCAGAACTGAAGGCGTATGCCTACGGCAAGAATCTGTATGTGTGCCCGCACTGCGGACGCTACGGACGACTGCTCGCGCGCACGCGCATCCGTCAGATCGCGGATAAGGACAGCTTTGAGGAGCTGTACGCCAATCTGGCACCGGCGGACCCGATCCACTTCCCGGGATACGCAGAGAAAACGGCAGAGCTGGCTGAAAAGGTTGGCATGCCGGACGCAGTCAAGACCGGCGTGTGCAAGATCGGCGGCGTGGAAACCGCGATCGGCGTCATGGACAGCCATTTTATGATGGCGTCCATGGGTTCGGTCGTCGGTGAAAAGCTGACCCGCCTGTTCGAGTACGCGACCGAAAAGGGTCTGCCTGTCGTGCTGTTCACCTGCTCCGGCGGTGCGCGCATGCAGGAGGGCATGTTTTCGCTCCTGCAGATGGCAAAGGTGTCCGCGGCGGCGCGCCGTCACTCGGACGCCGGACTGCTGTATATCACCGTGCTGACCGACCCGACCACGGGCGGTGTTACCGCGTCGTTCGCCATGCTGGGCGATATTATCCTCGCGGAGCCGCGCACGACCATCGGCTTTGCCGGCCGCCGTGTCATCGAGGGAACCATCGGTCAGACCCTGCCGGACGATTTTCAGTCCTCGGAGTTCTTGCTATCGCACGGTTTCTGTGATAAAATAGTTCCGCGTAATCAACTCAGAGAAACGCTGGAAAAACTCTTGAAGCTGCACTGCGGCTCCAAGTCCAAGAAATGGCAGGTGTGGCGTCGTGACTAACAAACCCGCAAGTGAAAAAATGCGTATCATCCACGATACCAAGCGCCCGATGATCACGGATTATATCAATGAACTGTTCACCGACTTCACCGAGCTGCACGGCGACCGCTATTTTTCGGACGACCATGCCATCCTCGGCGGCGTTGGCTACTTCAACGGCACACCGGTGACGGTAATCGGCCACCGCAAGGGCCGCACCATTGAGCAGAATATGGACGCCAACTTCGGTATGGCGCACCCGGAGGGCTATCGAAAGGCCCTGCGTCTCGCACATCAGGCGGAGAAATTCCACCGCCCGGTCATCAACTTTGTTGACACCGGCGGCGCGTTCTGCGGCGTAGGCGCGGAGGAACGCGGTCAGGGCGAGGCCATTGCCCGCTGTTTGTATGAGTTTATCGAGCTGAAAACGCCTGTTATCTCTATCGTGACGGGTGAGGGCGGCTCCGGCGGCGCACTGGCGCTGGCGGTGGCAGACCGTGTGCTTATGCTCGAGAACGCCCTGTATTCGGTTATTTCGCCGCGCGGCTGCGCGTCCATTCTCTGGAAGGACCCCAAGCGCGAGGCGGAGGCAGCGGACACGCTGCATATCACCGCGCAGGACCTGTACAGCTTCGGTATGATCGAAGGCATCATTCAGGAGGGCACATCCTCCGCACAGCTTATCCGCAATGTGGCGCGCACGCTGCGCGACCAGCTTGCCGAGCTGGATGCTGAGCCGGACATCGACACGATGCTGCAGAAACGGTATGAAAAATTCCGCAGAGTCGGAGTTTTCAGAACAATAAATCAAGAAAGTAATGAAGGAGTGTAAATCCCATGTTTGAAAAGGTATGTGAAATCCTGGCAGACAAGTTTGACGCTGATGCTTCCACCATGACCATGGACACCAAGGTTAAGGAAGACCTGAACGCAGACTCTCTGGACGTTGTAGAGCTGATGATGGACCTCGAGGAGAACTTCGGCGTAACGATTTCCGATGAGGAAGCTGCTAAGATGAGCACCATCGGTGACATCGTAAACTACATCGAAGCAAACCAGTAAGGCTTTGCTTCGATTGAAAGGCCGTTGGCCTTTCAATCGAGGGGGACGTACCGAGCCGTTGGCTCGGATACGTCCTGTGCGGGATTCTGCGCGTCCGCCTTTGGCGGGCACACAGAATCCCTTTCTTGTATAAAAAGTCAGGCGCATGTCCTGACTTTTTATGCGTTTGCGGGCAAACGCGATGGAATCCGCGCTTACGCGCGGTCCGCTGCGGCGGAGCCAATGGCTCGGATTTCTATGCGAAATCCTGCCATGCGGGTGCGGTTTGCAAGCAAACCGGGATTGAATCGCGCTGTAAGCGCGAAAAAGCCACTGTTCACTGAACAGTGGCTTTTTTGTAATTCTCAATTCTCCATTACTGAGCCGAAATGGTAACAGTAGAGGTGGCGTTATCCCAATCCACGGAAAAGCCGAGTGCGTCACCGAGGTCGCGCAGCTTGAAATAATTATTGCCGCCGATGGAGTAGGCGGTGAGGGAAAGCGGCTTTCCGTCGAGGTAGACAGCGGCGTTCGTGAGCGTGGCAGCCTTATTGCCGGAGGGCAGGGCAGCCTGTTCGCCGCCGACCGGCGTGTACGCGGTTCGGCTCGTCAGGTCGATACGCTGCTCGGCGGCGTTCCACTTTACCTCAAATTCAGAATCCAGACCTTTAAGCGCTTTTGCGAGATCGCGCAGCTTGAAATAGTTGTTGCTGTTGATGGTGTACGCAGCCAGATCAGCCTTTGCGCCGTTGAGTGTTACCTTGTGGCGGGAAACATGTGCGGTCGGGTTGGTGAGTTTACGCAGCGAGGTGATGGTGTCCTGCAGAGCCGCACGCGGAGACAGCGCACGGTCGCTGTTGTAAGGGCTTTCCCAGAAGGAGTAATACTGCTCGTCCATATCGCCGGTGAAGTCGAGGATAGCGGAAGAAAATTCCTCTGCGGTAACGGACTGACCGTTGATAGTTTTGACTGGTGTCGGTGTCTCGGCATCCCAGTCGAAGCCGTCCGTGTAGGTGAGGACCACAACGGCTTTATCGCCCTGTTTGGTCCAGAAGGTGACCGGATTGTTATTCATTACTTCCTGACCAGAGACCAGATACGCCTTGTCTTTGCCAACGTAAAACTGGGTGCACGGCGAAACATCCGTGCCGAAGTTGCTCACGTCTTCGGGGATTACAAGTTCATAGATTTTGCCGTCTGCATACGAGTACATATGCTGACCTTGGTGAGCGGCAGCGCAGTACAGCTCCGGAATCTTATCGCCGTCCATATCCACCAGCTTTGCCATGGAAAGTCCGGTCAGCAGTCCCTTGAAGCCATCGTCCGTGCGAGCAGCGGCCTTACCGTACTTATTCTGCAGGGTGGTGATCTGATTCAGATACGCCTTTGCACCCTGCGGAGACAGGGAACCAAGGTCAGCCGCGCCTGCCGCGCCGACTGCCATTGCGCCGGTCAGTGCCGCGCAGAGCAATACCTTGCTTGTTTTGTTCATAGAGATTCTCCTTCCTTTTATCAGACGCTTGCGTCTTTTCCTTATTGTACGGCAGGAGTAAGCCTGCGTCAACCGGAAAACAGGGGGAGATTTCTCAGTTCGGTAAAATATTTTACAATTTAGAGCGGATATATCGCCGTAATTTTGACGATAAAATAGGTGGAAAATGAACGAAAAAACGGGTATAATAAATTCTGTACGAAAATAATCCCGCTGATGGAGGAATAGAATATATGATCCGTAACGATTTACGCAACATCGCCATCATTGCGCACGTTGACCATGGCAAGACTACTCTGGTCGATCAGATGCTCAAGCAGGCTGGCGCTTTCCGCGAAAATCAGGTGGTAGAGGAGCGTGTCATGGACTCGGGCGACATCGAGCGTGAGCGCGGCATTACCATTCTGGCAAAGAACACCTCTGTACATTACAAGGGCGTAAAGATCAACATCGTAGATACCCCGGGCCACGCCGACTTCTCCGGCGAGGTAGAGCGTATCCTCAAGATGGTAGACGGCGTTGTTCTGCTGGTTGACGCAGCAGAAGGCCCGATGCCGCAGACCCGCTTCGTGCTGCAGAAGGCACTGGAGTTCGGTCACAAGATCATCATTGCAATCAACAAGATCGACCGTCCGGACGCTCGTCTCAACGAGATCGGCGACGAGGTTCTCGAGCTGCTGCTCAACCTTGATGCGACCGACGAGCAGCTGGACAGCCCGATCGTTTACTGCTCCGGCCGTGCAGGCACCGCTTCCATGTCCCCGAACGTGGAGGGCAAGGACCTGACCCCGCTGTTCGAGCAGATCCTCGAGCACATTCCGGCGCCGCATGTTGATACCGAAGGCCCGACCCAGATGCTCGTTTCTTCTATTGACTACAACGAGTACGTCGGCCGTATCGGCATCGGCCGTATCGAGCGCGGCTCGATGAAGGTAGGTCAGCAGGTTACCGTCTGCGACTACCACGGCAACACCAAGCCGTACAACGCGAAGCTGGTTACCCTGTACTCCATCGAGGAGCTGGGCCGTCAGCCGATCGAGGAGGCACAGGCAGGCGAGATCGTTTGCTTCTCCGGCATCGAGGGCGTAACCATCGGTGAGACCCTGTGCGACCCCGAGCACGTTGAGGCTCTGCCGTTCGTTAAGATTTCCGAGCCGACCGTTGAGATGACCTTTATGGTCAACGACTCTCCGTTCGCCGGCAAGGAGGGCAAGTTTGTTACCTCACGCCACCTGCGTGAGCGTCTGTTCCGTGAGCTGCTCAAGGACGTATCCCTGCGCGTAAACGAAACCGACACCACCGACGCATTCCGCGTTTGCGGCCGCGGTGAGATGCACCTGTCCATCCTGATCGAGAACCTGCGCCGTGAGGGCTACGAGTTCCAGGTCGGCGCACCGAAGGCACTGCTCAAGGAGATCGACGGCAAGACCTGTGAGCCGATGGAGCGCATGATCGCGGACGTTCCGACCGATGCAGTCGGCGCGATCATGGAGAAGATGGGCGCTCGTAAGGGCGAGCTGGTTTCCATGAACCCGAAGGGCACCGACCGTATGCGTCTGGAGTTCATTATTCCGGCACGCGGCCTGTTTGGCTACCGTACCGAGTTCCTGACCGATACCAAGGGCGAGGGCGTTATGTCCTCCGTATTCAACGGCTATCAGCCGTACAAGGGCGATATCCAGAAGCGCACCACCGGTTCTCTGATCGCGTTTGAGGCCGGCGAGGCTGTCGGCTACGGCCTGTTCAACGCACAGGATCGCGGCCCGCTGTTCATCGGCCCCGGCACGATGGTATACGAAGGCATGATCGTCGGCGAGAACCCGCGCGGCGAGGACATGGCTGTAAACGTCTGCAAGAAGAAGCAGCTGACCAACATGCGTGCATCCGGCTCGGATGATGCGCTGCGCCTGATTCCGCCGCGCCAGATGTCCATCGAGGCGGCACTCGAGTTCATCTCCGACGATGAGCTGCTTGAGATCACTCCGGAGAGCATCCGTATGCGCAAGCGCGTTCTGTCCAACACCGAGCGTCTGAAAAAGACCAAGGGCGGCAAGAAGTAATTGTGGCTACGCCACAATTGCGTTTCTGTGCGGATTTTATGCACAAAAGCACTCATTTCACCCTGTTATCAAAAAATAAAGATATATAAAGGAGAATTCCCACCATGGCTATCAAGGAAGTTCTGCACACTGATCTCGCACCGGCAGCAGTAGGCCCGTACTCTCAGGCAATCGCTGCAAACGGTTTCGTATTTACCTCCGGTCAGGTTCCGATCGACCCGAAGGCGGGCAAGATTGTAGCAACCACCATCGAGGAGCAGACCGAGCAGGTTATGAAGAACCTGCAGTGCGTTCTGGCACAGGGCGGCGTGTCCTTTGACCGCGTAGTCAAGACCACCTGCTTCCTGTCCGACATCAACGACTTTGCTGCATTCAACGGCGTGTACGCGAAGTACTTCCCGGAAGGCGCTCCGGCTCGTTCCTGTGTTGAAGTAGCTGCTCTGCCGCTCGGCGCTAAGGTTGAAGTTGAGGTTATCGCAGTTCAGGGCTAAAAGCTAACCCCAAAAGACTCGAAACGTATGTTTCGAGTCTTTTTTGTGCAGTAATGGAGAATTGAGAATGGAGAATGGAAAATGAACGTGGAATGAAACGTGTTATCGTATTTTTATCCGGAATAATCGTCATGTAACGCCAAATCGTAGGGTGCAGCACCTTCTCTTGCCCTTCGGGCAATTCACCTTGCCGCACCCTACGGTAAGGCTATCTGAAACGATGTTATTTTCTGCAAATGGCTTTATCTAACACTCATTTTCCATTTTCCATTCTCAATTTTCCATTACTTGATTTCCCACCAAAATGCTTGCTTTGCGGCCTTTGTATGCAAACGGCGAAAAATATTATGCGGTGAGAAGAAATTTATCGAAAAATGATAATGCAATTTGCGGCATACTGTTGTATAATAAAGCTATATCGGAAAATCTGGTCGTATGACCCTTGAGAAACGAAAGGATTTCTGCGATGAATAAAGTAAATGCCGTCATGGTTGGCGGCCTGTTTGACGAAAACGGCATTTCTGCTTTTGCGCGTCCGGTGTTGTTCGGCACTGCGGGCGATGCAATGCGGGATGCGCTGCCTGATGCGGTGGAGGCGTGCTTCTTTGCGCACGACGACAGAGAGCCTGCCGTTGCCGGCGCACAGGACATTGCGCTCGATGCTGCAAATCGTTTTGCCTCGCTGGCTGCGCTGCCGGAGAGCGAGCACGTTCTGGTGCTGGCGGCTCCGTTTGCACTGGCCGAGGAGGACGCTCTGTTCCATCTGGCGGAGACGCACCTGAACACCGGTTACGGCGTCAGCGTACTGTCTGCCGAGCAGCAGGGCTTTGATGCGGAAGGTCAGCCTCTGCCGAGAGACAGCCGCTGCTATGCCGCCATGTTCACCTGGGATATGCTGAAAAAGGCACTCGCAAGCGGCGCTGATACGCTCGACGGCCTGGTTGCGGCGGCTGTTGCAGCCGGTGCGCAGAAGGGCATTGCTATCACCAACAAGATTTACGTCATCTGCGACGGCACTGCCGCCTTTATGGCGCAGGTCGAGATGATGCAGCGTGTCAACTACGGCCTGATTAAAAAGGGCGTGCAGATCTTCGATCTGACCAGCACCTACATTGCGCCGGACGCTGATATTGCACCGGGCGCGACCATTCTGCCCGGCTGTCACATCCGTCCCGGCTGCAAGGTCGGCGCGGGCGCGGTCATCGGCCCGAACACCATCCTCGAAAAGGCCGAGATCGGCGCAGGCACTACGGTAAACAATTCGCAGGTTTATGAATCCACCGTCGGCAGCAATACCACGGTCGGTCCGTTTGCCTATATCCGCCCGCAGAGCGTGGTCGGTGACGGCTGCCGCATCGGCGACTTCGTAGAGCTGAAGAAGTCCACCATCGGCAACGGCACCAAGGTTTCGCACCTGACCTATATCGGCGACGCGACCGTCGGCGAGCGCGTCAACTTCGGCTGCGGCACGGTCGTTGTCAACTACGACGGCTATCACAAGTACCGCACCGAGATCGGTGACGACTGCTTCATCGGCTGCAATACCAACCTCGTTTCGCCTGTCAAGCTGGGCGACCGTGCGTTTACGGCTGCCGGTACGACTGTCACCAAGGACGTTCCTGCCGGTGCGCTGAGTGTTGCACGTTCCCGCCAGACCAATCTTGAGGGCTGGAACGACCGCCGCCGCGCCGCACACGAGAAGGACGAAAAGTAAATCCATAAAAACGTATATAAATCCACACGGAACAAAAAATATATTTATATGACGGAGGCAAATCAATGATTTCTCACGGAAAAAACATCAAAATTTTCTCCGGCAACTCCCATCCCGCACTGGCGATGCAGATCGCTTCTGCGCTCGGACTGCCGATCGGCAAGGCTGCCATCTCCACCTTCGCTGACGGCGAAATCTCGGTTTCCATTTCGGAATCCGTTCGCGGCTCGGACGTGTTCCTCGTACAGTCCACCTGCGGTCCGGTAAACAACAACCTGATGGAGCTGCTCATCATGATCGACTCCTGCAAGCGTGCATCGGCAGGCCGTATCACGGCTGTAATCCCGTATTTCGGCTACGCTCGTCAGGACCGCAAGAGCAAGGCGCGTGACCCGATCTCCGCAAAGCTGGTCGCAAACCTCATTACTGCTGCAGGCGCTGACCGCGTGCTGACCATGGACCTGCACGCTGCACAGATCCAGGGCTTCTTTGACATTCCGGTGGATAACATGCTCGGTTCTTCCGTTCTGATCCCGTACATTGCGGGCAAGTTCGGCGTCGGCACCGATGATACCGTTATCGTTTCTCCCGATCTGGGTTCGGTTACCCGTGCCCGCAAGTTTACCCAGAAGCTGGATATGCCGCTTGCCATCATCGACAAGCGCCGTCCGAAGGCCAACGTATCCGAGGTTATGAACATCATCGGCAACGTAGAGGGCAAGAAGTGCATTCTGGTTGACGACCTGATCGACACCGCAGGCACGCTCGTACACGCAGCGGACGCTCTGGTAGAGCGCGGCGGCGCAACCGAGGTTTACGCCTGTGCAAGCCACGGCGTACTGTCCGGTCCGGCGATCGAGCGCATCCAGAACAGCCCGATCAAGGAACTGACCATCCTCGATACCATCCCGCTGACCAACGACAAGAAGCTGGATAAGATCAACGTCCTTCCGGTTGCACCGGTGTTCACCGAGGCGATCGCGCGTATCTACGAGGAAACTTCGGTTTCGACCCTGTTCGATTAAGATTTTGCATGGAAAAGAGCTGCTGCATGGGTGCAGCAGCTCTTTTTGTATATATTTTCTGCACCGACCAGCTGGGGGACACGAACTGCCGCAGGCGTGTTCGCCCCCTGATGGGCGGCAGCTTTTTCAGCACCGGCTGAGCGGGGGACACGAACGGCGTCAGCGGGTTCGCCCCTGACGGGCGGCTTCTTTTCTGCACCGGCTGAGCGGGGTACTCGAACTGCGTTAGCGTGTTCGCCCCTAACGGGCGGAAAGTTTTTCGCTGAACCTCAGCGGAACCAATCAACGGCTTGCAGCAATGATAGAAAGAGGTAATCCATGAAACTATTAGTCATCGGCGATGTGGTCGGTGAGGCGGGTATTGACGCGCTTCACGGCCTGCTCCGCCGCATCAAGCGCGACACCGGCGCGGATTTCGTCATCGTAAACGGCGAAAATGCGGCCGGCAACGGCGTTCTCCCGCGTCAGGCGGATGATATTTTTGCCGCCGGCGCGGACGTGATCACGCTCGGCAACCATGTGTTCGGCAAGCAGCAGATCGTGCCGTATCTGGACAGCCGTTCGGATGTTCTCCGTCCGGCCAATCTTGCGCCGCAAAGCCCTGGCCGGGGCTGGGGCATTTATGACGGCCCACAGGGCATGCGCCTGCTCGTCATGAACCTGATCGGCCGCTGCGACATGAAATACGGCCCGGACAATCCGTTCCTGTGTGCAGACCGCATCCTCAAGGAAAACGAGGGCATGTATGACGTGGCTTTTGCCGAAATCCACGCGAACGCCACGAGCGAAAAGCTGGCTATGGGCTATTACCTCGATGGCCGCGCGGCGGCTGTCTGGGGCACGCACACACATGTGCAGACCGCGGATGAGCGCGTCAATCCCAAGGGCACCGGTTATATCACGGATATCGGCATGACCGGCCCGATCGTGTCTGTGCTCGGCGTGCGCGTGGAGCAGTCTATCGCCATGTTTCGCGGTGACCTGACCGAGTATTTCAAGACAGCTGAGGGCGACTGTGCAGTTTCCGGTGCGCTGTTCGATATTACAAGAAACGGAAAATGCAATTCCGTCACCCGCGTGTGGGAGCGCTGGAATGTGAGATAAAGTGTACGCAGATGCACAGTATCGCACTTTTGATACACGATTGCGCATTGTGAAACGGATTTTGCCATGCGGAAACGTTTTTACAAAAAGTTCTATCGGCGGACAAGTGACCGTGTCAGGAAAACAGTGAGAAATCCCTCAGGTTTTGTACATTTTGCAAGAACTTGCAATCCGACTTGCAAAAAAAGCAAAATCACAGTTGACGAGAGGGTGGGTTTGCGGTATGCTATAATCGAAAGACAATGGGGCAAAGGTTAAGAAATTTAACCGGCCCGTTTAGCATACCGTGGCGAGGGACTCCGCGGTGCTTAAGGAGGAAATGATACAGATGAACTCATTGCTCACCAAATTCACCTTTACCGATGAATTGACCGATGTCATCGAGAACTGCAAGGGCGTAGTTGTTCCCACCAGCAAGGCGGAACTGTACGACATGGTATTCGGTCCGGAACATGCCGACGTGTACGACGTTGTATTCGATGTACCGGGCAAGGGTCTGGTAAAAGAAGCTGATGTTGTCCGCTGCAAGAACGGTGCATCCGTTAACTTTGTAGAGGATTACATGCGCCGCCGCGAGCCGGACTGCATGCGCATCGCAGACGACAAGCCGACCGATAAGAAGCGCTTTGCGGATGTGTACGGCTACAAGTTTGACAAGCTGCGCCGCGAGACCATGGACTGGTTCAAGACGCAGGAGCTGATCCTCATGCCGTTTAATTCCGGCGGCAACCAGTACGGCTACGGTTCCATGCTCGTATGCCCGAAGCAGTGCGCGTTCTTCGCATTTGCGCTGGCACATCTGCAGGGCTTTGTAAGCGCAGAGGAGACCGAGGGCTACAAGCCGCGTGCGATCATCTATGTTGCACCTCCGTTCCGTCACACCCACTTCGACGGCAAGCAGGTTGTTGTTCACAACCGTCTGGATGACTGCCACGAGGTATTCTCCTATAACCTGTATCCGGGCCCGTCTGCCAAGAAGGGTGTTTACTCCGTACTGCTCGACATTGGCGAGCAGGAGGGCTGGACCACCTGCCATACTTCTGCAGGCCGCCTCATCACTCCGTACGAGAACGAGCTTGTCATCATGCACGAGGGCGCTTCCGGCGGCGGCAAGAGCGAGATGCTGCAGGACATCGCCCGCGAGCCGGACGGCGAGGTGCTGCTCTCTACCAACACGGTAACGGGCGAAAAGACCTACCTGCATATCAGCTCCACCTGCAAGATTGAGCCGGTGTGCGACGATATGGCTACCTGCTATCCGGGCGTGCAGAACAACTCCGGCAAGCTGGTACTCGTTGACGGTGAGGACGGCTGGTTCCTCCGCATGGACGGCGTAACCCACTACGGCTGCGATCCGGTTTACGAGCGCATCTGCACCGAGCCGAAGGAGCCGCTGTGCTTCTTCAACATGGAAGGCCATCCGGGTGCAACCCTGCTGATCTGGGAGCACACGCTGGATTCCAACGGCAAGCCGTGCTCCAACCCGCGTGCCATCGTGCCGCGCTGGGATGTTCCGAACATCGTCAAGGAGCCGGTAGAAGTAGACGTACGCTCTTTCGGCGTTCGTATGCCCCCCTCCACCCGCGATAACCCGAACTACGGCATCATGGGTATGCTGCATATCATTCCGCCGGCACTGGCTTGGCTGTGGCGTCTGATCGCACCGCGCGGCTTCAATAACCCGTCTATCGTAACCGGCAACGAGCTGAAGAGCGAGGGCGTTGGTTCCTACTGGCCGTTTGCAACCGGCAAGCGTGTAAAGCAGGCCAACCTGCTGCTGCACCAGATCGTGGACAGCCCGAACACCCGCTACGTCCTGATCCCGAACCAGCACATCGGCGTTTACAAGGTCGGCTTTGCGGCTGAGTGGATCTCCCGTGAGTATCTGGCACGCCACGGCGGCGCAAAGATCCGCCGCGAGCACCTTGAGCCGGCACGCTGCCCGCTGCTCGGCTACGCGATGAAGGATCTGACCATCGACGGCCAGAAGATCCGCTCTAAGTTCCTGCGCGTTGATACGCAGGACCGCGTAGGCACCGACGGCTACGATGCAGGCGCAAAGATCCTGACCGACTTCTTCCGCAAGGAGCTGGCGAAGTTCGATACGCCGGAGCTTGAGCCGCTCGGCAAGCAGATCATCGACTGCTTCATGAACGGCGGTACGCTGGAGGACTTCGAGAAGATCACTCCGACCGGCCTCTAATAAAACGTAAAAGAAAATCACCGAAACAAATCGTTTCGGTGATTTTTTGTTTTCGGCACAGAATAGACGGGGAACGTGAACCGCGTAAATTTTACCGCAGAATAGTTAGCGACTCTCGATTTGCCGAACGGTCAGCAAGTCACCTTCTACGGTGAATTTGACCTCGAATCCCGCAAACGGGAACCCATACACGCGGCCCGGCTCGTGCTGATAGCCCGGTCGGGGGTCCTGTGCGAGTACGTTCAGCAGCGTCTGACGGCGCTCCTCGGGCAGCTTGTCGAGCAGGAGCTGCGGACATTCCACGCGCACCGCATCGGTCGTGAGCGCAAAACCGCCGCGTGCCTCCGGATGCGAATCCGTGTACGCAAGGTACGGCTTGATGTCGAAAATCGGCGTGCCGTCCATCAGGTCCGCGCCCGAGATATGCAGCACCGGTCCGTCCGGCGTGTTGAGCTCTACGCGGTCAAGCCGCACCGAGGACAGTCCAATCTCGTTCGGGCGGAACGGCGAGCGTGTCGCAAACACGCCGATGCGCTTGTTGCCGCCCAGCTTGGGCGGGCGCACGGTCGGGGACCAGCCGTCGCGCACGGCTGCCGAAAACTGCCAGATGAGCCACAGGTGAGAGAAACCCTCGATGCCGCGCAGCGCATCTGCGTTGCGGTATTCCGGCTCGAATACAATGCGCGCCGGTACGTCCGCCAGTCCGCTCTGCCGCGGAATGCCGAATTTGGTGGGGAAATCGCTGCGTATCCGCGCAATAATGTGCATTTCTACCGTCTGTGACATAAGAATTCTCCTTTGGGGTGATATATTCAGTATAGCACAGGAAATGTCGGGTGCAAAGCGGTGTTTTACAGATTGTTAATGTTAGATACTGTTGTAACTGTGCTGGCTGGTTGGAAAACTGCGTATTGCGTGCGAAATCATCTATGTTATGAATAGAAAAAGTTGTGTTTTGATTTTGGCTGACACCAATTTGACACCATTTGCGCTGAAAAGCCTCAGAAATGACACCAATCAATTCGACATAAGGGAAAATCAGTTTTGAGAGGATGTTGAAATTGATTGACGAAGGCTGTAAGATATTGTACAATATTTACAAAGAGGTAAAGGAGTAAAAGATTATGAAAAACTCGAAACGCTGGATCAGCGGAGCAATGGCGGCATTTCTGATGTTATGCGCAGGCTGCGGACAAAATTCGAACGGTGCGGATTCTGCTGCGGCAGAGACGGAACAGGAACAGCAGCAGGAGCCTGTGGTAGAACAGGTTGAAGATGTGGATATGACCTTATCCTTTTCGGTATATGAAGGTGATGCCACGACCAAAGAAACATATGAAAAAGAGGGTAAATATACTGGACAGCTTGTAGATGGTGTACCGGATGGAGAAGGAAAGTTCACAACGGAGAATTCTTCTGGTATAGAATGGTATTATGAAGGAACTTTTACACAAGGCGCAGTTACTGGTAATGGCGTGAAGTGCTGGCCCAGTGGTAATCAGAAACACGTGGGTCATTTTGTTAATGGTGAATTAGATGGTAATAAAGCAGATCGACTGTATAATTGTGTTCGGCAATTTACATTAAACCTTGAGTACAGTGATCCGGTAGAAATTCCAGATACTGCTATGGCCGTGATTAAGTCCAACGAAGATATTTTTCCGGCTGTAGATAATGCAGCCAAGGAAAAAGCTAAGGCAATGATTGATAGCTCTATTGAATATAAGCATTTAGTTAAGAACATTGCTCCATATGTAGATAAGATGGTTTATTTTAAGAACCAAACCGTGCTTCAAGTATTCTGTGATACAATGTGGGGTAAACCATTTACTTATATTCTCACTGCGGATAGTAATTATGATAATTATCATGTTGTGATGTATGATGGAGATATAGATGTCTTTGAAGATGACAATATCACCTTTGTTGCACTGCCGGTGGCCACTTCGAATTTTGATAACATCGGCGGCGGTATAACGAATGTAGTGGTTGATGTGGCATCTATCATCATTAAGAACTGAGGATAAAACTATGAAACGGACAATATTGCTTGCTGCGGCGATTACCGGTGTTGTTTTCCTGAGTGGCTGCACGGATACCAGTGCTAAAGATGCAACGGAAGCAGTAAAAAGTGCGTATACACAAGCAATCCAGGAATCGGAAGTAGCAAACGAAGGTAAATCTCTGGGAGAATTTATCGACCAGGCTCATGGATACAATGAATTGTATCTCAAACTAACCACACTGGATAAGAATTTAAGCGAAGGCTCGGATGCGGATTACAGCGATCAATACGAAACATATTTTGGAAGCAAACCGACATCAGCTGAGGAAGCAAAACAGTGGACAGATGATGCTCTGGGCTATATTGTGGAAGAAGACCGCGATCTGTTATCTCCGTTCATTCGCACGATGAAGGATTCCACCAGTGTTTCTGAAGGAAATTTTGAAGACCAGAAGGCATCTTTCAAGGTGGAAGATACAGCGGCATTGCTGAATGAACTGCATTTGTCAGCGGATTCGTTTGGTAAGATTCTGGCCATGACAGATATTTACGCATCGAAGATTGATTTTTCTGAAACCGGATTTGACTTTTCGTGGGATGGCACAGGTGGAGAATTTACGCTGAAATTAGTTCCGCCAGCAGACTGCTATGTGGATTTTGTGGAAAAGTTTAATGAGGGTCTGAAGATATTTGATCCGGAAGGAGCGGGTTCTGATTCGGAAGTGCGCCATACAACATTCCTTGATATTGATGAGGCTGTGGTCAATGATGTGGATGGTGCACCGACGTATAATCCGGATTTGAATCGAGATGGAAATTACCGAGAATACTTTGAGTATGTCATGAATGATGAACAAACGGATTGGAAACGCATAACTATTTGCTGCTATATAGGTTATGCTTTAAGCCAGAAAGATGCAATGAGTTATCTGGGCGGAGCTGTAAACTTTACAGATTATGAAAAAACTTTAATGTATGCAACACAAGAGAATGCTACTGAAGATGAAATAACTGATCTTTATAATGCAATAGTCAAAGAGGGAAAAGATAAATATATAATAACAAAAAACGTCAACGGGATTCAGTACACATTCAAAAGTGAAGATGGCCCGGCATTGTACTTCACAGCAGAAAAGTGAAAATAACAGGAGAAGCACCCTAATAGGGTGCTTCTCTTTATATAAGCGGGTGTACTGAGGGAGAAGATGAGAACATACTTGACGTTCTCACGGTGAGATTTGCCGAGCAGGAACCGATTACCCTGACTGTTATCCTGTATAACGATGATTTTTGATTAAAAAATAACTGCGGCTGATGTGCGATTTTTCACGCATATCAGCCGCTTTTTGATGTTTATATAATGATTTTAGTTGAGAATTGTAAATAATACACGATAAACGAGAATGAAATTTGTGCACAACGCTGCGACCCAAAATCCGGTTTTTCGTATAGTAGTATATGTCAAGCAAAAAACACTGCGCGACAAGCTGCATAAGCCTGCGAGAACGCGCCACGATGGTTCCTGCCCTAACTGCGCGTATCTCTTGACGGACGACCACCAGAAACGATTCTGCGCCATCTTGCGCCCATTTGTAGAAAGAGGTGAAATCCCATGATTTAGCAAGCCAGCCGCACGGCCACTCAACGACATTTCAGCGTTGAGTTCAGCCAGCGATTCACAATTCAATAACGTTTCGGTATCGAGTTCAGCCAGTGACCACTCACGACCAACGACCGCGAAGGGGATGACTATGATTTGACAAACAGCGCAGAAACGCTATAAGCCTGCGAGAATGCACCACAATCGTTCCTGCCATACCGTTTCGGTACCGAGTTCAGCCAGTGACCAACCACGATCAATGACCGGAAAGAGAGTGATTACAATTTGATAGACAGTGTGAAAACACCATAATCCTGCGAGAATGCTCTGTAATCGCTTTTTGATGCCTCTGGTGCACCATTCGACGAACAACCACCAGAAACGATTCTGGGCGATTCTGAGTCGATTATGAAAGGAGTGAGAAATTGTGATTAAACTATTCAAAATAAGACTACCATCAAGTGCGGGAGAAGTCAAGTATTTTGGCTCATTCCCACGTTCGAGTTTGATTCGTGCAATCGAGAAAATTCAAGAAAACTTAAATTTTCTGTCTGGGCGGACTTTTCCCGAAACTTCGGTGAGCCGTGAAAGCTGTTTTCCGAAAAATCGGGGCGAGCCAGACGAAAGGATAGAATGTTAAAATTCAAAAAACGCAAAGGAGAAAATTAAAATGATGAATGAAGAACAGTACATTGCAATGATGAGAGAGGATATGAAAGAAAATTTCACAATGTCTTTTCGTAACCGACCGTCGCAGATCAGCGTCCCACGGGCGCTGTTCGACAACCCTAAATACGCGCAACTGTCAACAGGTGCAAAATGTCTGTATATTTTGATGTTAGACAGGCTGTTTTTGCTTTCCACTGATGGATGGTTCAATGAGTCGGAAACGCCGTATGTCTATTACAAGATGAAACAGATTGCGGCTGACCTTCATTGTGCACGCAACAAGGCTATTAAGCTGGTTACTCAGCTTGAAGATGCGGGCTTGATTACACGAGTAAAGGCAGAGCATTACCATCCAAATCGGTATTACATTCACAACATCACGGAGGATAAAAATGAGTAATTCCATTACCACACCGAACGAAACGTTCGGCCAGAGCGAAAGCACACAAGCGTTCGCCAAACTGCCGAAAGTTTTCTTTGATGAAAAAGCGCCGCAATACCCACAATACAAACACCTGACAGCACAACACATTCTGGCGTACACCCTGATGCGTGACCGGCTGCAACTGTCTATCACTAAACAGATGAAAGATGAGAATGGCACGCCGTTCATCTATTATGACCTTGAAAACATAGCGTCGGCTGTTCGCTGTCGCGCAAAGAAAGCTGGGAAACTGGTAGACGAACTGGACAAGGCAGGATTGATTCACAAGGTTCGGCAGGGATTGGGAAAACCCAATTTAATCTATGTGTATGATGTACTGCAAGCTAGCCCGTCAAATAGACAGTTCCAGACCAGTCCGGCAGACAGTCCAGACCCGTCCAACGGACAGTTCAAGACCCGTCCAACGGACAGTTCAAGATCAGTCGAACGGACAGTTCAAGACCCGTCCAACGGACAGAGTAATAAGACTGATAAGAATAATACTGAAATTAGTAAGACTGATAACAGTAACACTGATAGTAACGATACTGAAATTAGTAAGACTGATAACAGTAATTACTCTGTCAATGGTAACGAGCGGGCTTTGGATGGCGGTTTTATGACCTTGGATGCAAAAAATTATTTTCTGGCCAGAAATGAAGAATCTTTAGTGGATGAAGTACGTCAGTTGCTGTTTAAGATAGTGAAGGCAACACCCCAAACTATTCGTATTGATGATCGAGAAATGAAAGGTAATGCAGTTAGTAAGCAATTAGAGAATATCAGCATAGCACAAATCGAAACTGCACTGAATCACGTTATAGAGAAAAAATGTTCAGAGGAACAACGGGAGGAGTGCTTAACGGCAGAATTATACCATGTCACACAAGAATCCAGCCAACAAAGCAATACCACTGCGCTGGCTGAAATAAGTGAAGAAACGCAAGTTCAGAATAGAAAGAATTTCGACCAGACAAGCGAGGAATCTGATGATTTATGGAATTAAGCGTTTTGGGCACTGGTTGAACTAAGGATGTGTCACAACTTGCTATCCTCTTACTGGCTGGACTAAGGGAGTAACGAGCGGGTACACCCTTGTTGATTATAACCGATGAAGTCGCGGAACACGCCCCCGTGTTAAAGGTATCACCGAAATGATGACACCTTGATTAAGGGAGTCGCAAGACACGACACCCTTACGGACTGTGGCTGATAGAGTAACGAAACGTTACCCTATGCAAAGGAGTGACCGAAACGTTCACCCCAACGGCTAAAGGCGGGAACTGCGACCTTTGAACAACAGCGCACCAGCTGCAATACTGTCGCGTTTCACGACGGTATTCTGGAAGATACAAGGCATTTGAGAGTAAAGAGAGAGTAAGCAGCTATTTACTGCGCTGCAGATTTCGTTTTAAGGAGAATCCCGCTCGATGACGGGTATGATTTACACTTTTTACGACCACTGCCTGCACATGAGCGGATGAGTAGCTGCATCTCAATCAACAAATAAGAAAAGAGGTTTTCTATGGCAAATAAAAATAAGAACAATATTACCCCAATCTGGGAAAGCCCTTTATTAAATGTAGAGGAAGCATCGGACTATTTTCACATTGGTGTCAACAAGATTCGAGATTTAACTAATGGAGATAACAATCCCTATGTGCTGTGGATTGGTACGAAACGCATGATCAAGCGCGCGAAGCTAGAACAATACCTGTTGGGAAGCTATTCGGCGTAAAAACAGTGCATTTCTGCCCCAACTATGATATACTGAATATGTCATAGTTGGGGCTTTTCAGTCAATGAAAGGAGAGAAAAACTTGGCTGGAAAGCGAAAAGATAAAAAGGGACGAATTTTACTGAAAAATGAGAGCGAACGCTCGGACGGGCGTTATCAGTACCGCTATACCGATGTTTTCGGCAAACGGCAGACGTTCTATGCGCCGACTCTGGATGAACTTCGTCAAAAAGAGAAAGAACTGCAGCGTGCATTGGATAATGGAATCAGCTATTCTGGCGGAAAGATGACAATTAATGAACTGGTTGAAAAGTACCTTGCTTTGAAAAGCAGAAAATGCTACAGCACAGTGACAACATATCAATCATGGGCGGACAGCATTAAGCAGGAACCCTTTAGCCAGCGGTCTATCTGTGATGTAACCAAGCAGGATGCACAGCTGTGGTTTCAGAAGATGCAGGAAACAGGTAGGGCATACAGTACACTTTCTGCGTATAAAAAACTGCTGAAACCTGCATTTTCGATGGCGATTGACAGTAAACTGCTTCTTCAAAACCCGTTTGATTTCCGTATGGACAGCGTAGCCTCCAATGATACAGTTAAGCGCAATGCATTGACAGACGAAGTAATCACCACCTTGCTGGACTTTCTGAAGAACGACAAGCAGTATGCACGATATTATGATGTGTGTGTGGTATTGCTGTACACTGGAATGAGAGTCAGTGAGTTTTGTGGATTGACAACCTCAGACCTGGATTTTGAGCAGAGAACTATCAGCATCAATAAACAGCTGCTCCGCAGAAACGATGGAAGTCGCTACATTCAGAGAATGACCAAAACAAAAGCGGGAATGCGTACTCTATTTATGAGCGATGCAGTCAGTGAAAGCCTGCACAATATGATTCGCGAGCGGGAGAAACAAAAGGTATCTCCAATGATTGACCAGTGCGGCGGATTCCTGATGCTGACCCGACAAGGGAATCCTGTGGTAGCCTGCAATCTGGAAGTGCCGCTGAAAAAGGCTGTGACGAAGTATAATGCAGAACATCCGGAAAAACTGCTGCCGCGCATTACACCGCATATATTTCGGCACACGTTTTGCAGTAATATGCTCAATGATGGCGTATCACTGCCGAATACACAGGCAATGATGGGGCATGAGAATCCGAATACAACACTGACGTATGCGCATCCGGATGCAACGCAGGCTATGGCTGAGATGGCGCGTATCAACAGACAGCGTGAACAGGCTCGCGCAAGCGTTTGAAGATGACACCATTCTGACACCATTTGCAGGTGCAGTTGTGTGAAGATGTGGAAGGTTATGGAATGTACGGGATTCGCTGATTCATGAGTATGTTGTGAAAAACGCTAATTCCGTAGGGAAATGCACATTTTACGCATGGAAGAATTCAAAGAAGAAATGCCTGACTTGTTACAGATTGTTAATGCTTTTTCCTCAAAAACGCGCTATAATAGAATCAGATTAAACTGGGAAAGCAGGGGAGAACTATGCCCAAGAAGATATTGATCGTAGAGGACGAGGCCAACATCCGTGAGCTGCTGCGCCTGTATCTGGAGCGCGAAGGCTACACGGTGCTCGAGGCGGAAAACGGCGTGGAGGGCATCAAAAAGTGGAAGTCGGACAAGCCGGACATGCTGCTGCTCGACGTGATGATGCCGGTGATGGACGGCTGGGCGGTCTGCAGGGAGATCCGCGCGGAGAGCGATGTGCCGATCATCATGCTGACGGCCAAAGGCGAGACCGCAGACCGCGTTTCCGGTCTGGAGATGGGCGCGGACGACTACATCGTCAAGCCGCTCGAAATGCCGGAGGTCATCGCGCGCGTGCGTGCGGTGTTCCGCCGCATGGCGCCGGATGATGCGCCCGAGAAGCTGTCGTTCGACAATCTCGTCATCGACAAGCAGGCGTATGACCTTGTCATCAAGGGCAAGCGCGTGGACGCGCCGCCGAAGGAGATCGAGCTGCTGTACTTCCTCGCGTCCAGTCCGAACCGCGTGTTCACCCGCGCACAGCTGCTCGACGATGTCTGGGGCTTTGACTATTTCGGTGACACGAGAACGGTTGATGTACACGTCAAGCGTCTGCGCGAAAAGCTGGAGGGCGTTTCGGACAAGTGGGAGCTGAAAACCGTATGGGGTGTCGGCTACAAGTTTGAGACCAAGGAGTAAGCCATGGGCAGACGCAGTTTTTTCTTCAAGGACTATGTGGCTCATCTGGTTTTGATCGTGTGCGCGTTTGCACTGGCCGGCGTGGTGTTCTGCTACCAGATGAGCAGCTACGCGCTGCACGCCAAGCAGACCGAGCTGCGCACGACCGTGCAGAGCCTTGCCGAGCAGAGCAAGCTGCTCGAGGGCACGGACTCCGACGTGATCCGTCAGATTTACATGCTGTCCATCGCGCGCGTGGCCAAGGAGGATGAGCTGACCGTGCTCATCACGGACGCGGACGGCAACATTGAGATGGGTGCCAAGCCGGACGGCACGACCTACACGCTGCCCGGCTATCATATCTCAGCCGAAGTGGTTGCGGAGATGCACAAAAACGGCAGTTATGCGTCTGTCGGGTCGCTCGGCGTGCTGAGTGAGTCCTCGTTTTACACGGTGGGCACCTGCGTCAAGGATGATAACGGCGATGCGGATTTGATGATCTTCGTCTCCACGCAGGACCCGAATTCGGCAGGCGTGGTGCGCCACTCCACGCAGACGCTCGTGCTCATCATGTTGGTGACGCTGGTCGTTATGCTGGTGATTTCGTTCATGATCTCTCAGCACGTCACGCGTCCGCTCAAGACGATTGCCGCCGCCGCCAAGGAATTTGCGGGCGGCAACTTCGATGTGCGCGTGCCCGAGGACAACCGCTGCTACGAAATTGACGAGCTGGCGGTCTCGTTCAACAACATGGCGCGCGACCTTGACCAGCTCGAGGAGCTGACCCGCGGCTTTATTTCCAACGTCAGCCACGAGTTCAAGACCCCGATGACGACCATCGGCGGCTTTGTGGACGGCATGATCGACGGCACGATTCCGCTCGACCAGCGCGACAAGTATCTGAAGATTATCGCGGAGGAGACCAAACGTCTGTCCCGCATGGTAAACCGCATGCTGGATGCCGCAAAAATTCAGTCCGGCGAGCTGATCCTCAGTCCGGCGCCGTTCGACTTTACCGAAATGACGGCGCAGATCCTGCTCTCGTTCGAGCAGAAGATTGAGAAAAAGAAGCTGGATGTGCAGTGCGACCTCGAGGAACGGCTGACCGTCATGGGCGACCGCGACCACCTGTACCGAGTGGTGTACAACCTGACCGATAACGCGGTAAAGTTCATCGAGGACGGCGGTACGCTGAGGCTGAAGGTCCATCAGGAGGGACAGCTGTGCGTATTCGCCATCAGCAACACCGGCATCGGCATTTCGGCGGAGGATCTGCCGCATGTGTTCGACCGCTTCTACAAGACCGACCGTTCGCGCTCGATGGATAAGACCGGCGCGGGTCTCGGCCTGTATATTGTGAAAAACATCATCAACCTGCACGGCGGCGAGATCTCCGTCCGCTCGGGCGGCGGCGAAACCGAGTTTGAGTTCACCCTGCCGCTCGCACCGGAGCAGAACCGACAGAATAACGCGTAAAAAGTGGCTTCCATGTGCTATCACTGTGCATGGAAGTCTTTTTTCTGCATGTGCTGTATTGAAGCGTTTCGCACGGCAGTGCGCATGAAATAGCATTTGCTCTGCAAATGCTCAAAAAGGGGGAGCATGTATCACCCTTTTTGGACTTCTGGAGGGAGAAAGTTTCTGAACAGGAACTTTCGGACGACTTTGGAACGGCCCACGGTCCGTTCCTCTTGTCGGCGAAACTGTAGTTTCGCGACAGGCAGTGTTCAAAAAATATTCATATTGTTTTCAACAAACTGCCACATTGAGAAACTATGATAGAAACATCAACAGAGGGAACGGAATGTTCCCGCGAATAACAACAGGAGGTCAGTATCATGGACGACTTCAACATGAACAACAAAACACCGCTGAACAGCAGCGATCAGAATAACGAACAGCCGGCCGCCGAAACCCGGAACACCGCACCGCAGAACGAGCAGCCCGCACAGGCTCCGCAGAGCGAGCAGCCGATGCAGCAGCCGCAGGCGGAACAGCCTGCACAGGCTCCGCAGAGCGAGCAGCCGATGCAGCAGCCGCAGGCGGAACAGCCTGCACAGGCTCCGCAGAGCGAGCAGCCGATGCAGCAGCCGCAGGCGGAACAGCCTGCACAGGCACCGCAGAGCGAGCAGCCGCAGGCAGAAGAGCCGCGCACGCCGTTCCAGACGCCGGTGCAGCATCCGGAGTTCCGTCAGGCGCAGCAGCAGACCGGCTTCGGCGAGGTTCCGCCGATGAGTCAGAAGCCGCACACCCCGAAGAATAAAAAGCGCAGCAGAGGCTTAGCGCTCGGTCTGTGCGGCGTAGCAGCCGCGTGCCTGCTGTTTGCAGGCGGCGCAGTTGTCGGCAATATGGCGTTCGGCGGCCATGCAAACAGCGATTCGGGCACTTCGGCATCAACCTCGGATTCCGCGCCGACGCTGCAGATCAACAGCAAGCCGGAGTCTGATTCGAGCAATTCCTCGGACAACTACGACACCGCGGACGGCATGGCCGGTGAGGATATCTACAAAAAGGTCAATCCGTCGGTCGTATCGGTTATCTCCACCACCTCTGAGGGCACGGGCAGCGGCTCGGGCGTCATCATGAGCAAGGACGGCTACATCATCACCAACAACCACGTTGTGTACGGCGCGCAGTCGGTTTCTGTACAGCTGAGCGACGGCACCTCTCTTGATGCCGAAATCATCGGCACGGATGAGCAGACCGACCTTGCGGTCATCAAGGTAACGCCGACAAGCGACCTGACCGCCGCAGAGTTCGGTGACTCGGATGAGCTGGAGCCGGGTGAGTATGCCTACGCGATCGGTTCTCCCGGCGGCGTACAGTTTGCGAACACCATCACCGGCGGCCGTATTTCCGCCATCAACCGCGATCTGACCGTCAATGACCGTGTTATGACGCTGATTCAGACCGATGCTTCCATCAACAACGGCAACTCCGGCGGCGCACTCATCAACAAGTACGGTCAGGTAGTCGGCATCACGTCCGCTAAGCTGTCCGGCAATGCGTTCGGCAGCGCCACCGTTGAGGGCATGGGCTTTGCCATCCCGATCAACACCGCCAAGGATATTGTTGATGAGCTGATTCAGAACGGTTACGTTTCCGGCCGTCCGTCCATCGGCATCACCGGCCAGAACGTCGAGTCCGCGGACGGCAAGGTGTCCGGCGTGCAGGTATATTCCATTGATTCCCGCGCAAAGGCAGCCAGTGAGGGTCTGCAGGTTGGTGATGTCATCACCGCCGTTGACGGTACCCCGACCCCGGACATGGATAAGGTAAACGAACTCAAGCAGGATAAGAAGGCCGGTGACAAGCTGACGCTGAGCGTATACCGCATTTCGACCGGCAAGACGCTCAATATCACCATCACGCTGACCGATTCGCATGACCTCGAGGGCGATGACCCGAATGCCCAGACCCAGCAGAGCCAGAGCAGCCAGAACGATAATTCGCAGCAGAATGACGGCTACGGCAGCTATGGATTCTCCAGTCCGTTTGGTTCGTTCGGCTGGTAAATAATTGAGAATTGAAAATGGAGACACCCACCGCAGTGGGCGTCCAGCGAGCAACCGCCGAAGGCGGCTCTTAGCGAGTCGGAATGGAGAATTGGCCAGACGGTCATCCATTCTCCATTTTTTATAGAGCGGTATCCCGTAGGGTGCGACAAGGTGAATTGCGGCAACGCCGCAAGAGAAGGTGCCCTGGGGTACGACCTCGGCGCACCGTGTAAACCATCTGCACATGCTATATCGTAGGGGCGCACAGTGTGCGCCCACAGCACGACCGGAGCCTGTGCAAGGAACGATCCAAACCGCTTGATTTGACGTTGCGTGGGAGCACACTGTGCTCCCCTACGGGTTAGATTCTACCAATCGTTAGATGCGGTGCGCCGAGGTCGGCGCACCCTACGGTAGAGCGTATGCAATACCCAAAACATTCCGAAACAACGGAAATGATTCCACAATAGCAACAAAACGCAGACCTATGATTTTAAGGTCTGCGTTTTGTTTTATTTAGAATGCAGAAATGAAAAATGAAATCATTCTCCATTTTCCGTTTTCAATTACTTGCCATACTGCTCCGCCAGCTGCTGGCTGATAAACTGTCTTGCGGTACGCGGCGAACGTCCGTTGCGGCGCAGCGCGAAGCGCTCTGCAAGCAGGTGCAGCTCGTCGATATCAAGGTTCAGGTCGTTCTCCTTGGCCAGCTGCTCGACAATGTACAGATACTCGTCCTTATCCGGCACGGAGAAGGTGATCTCCAGACCGAAACGGTCGGACAGCGAGGTAACGGTCTCGAGGGTATCGCGCACGCGCACCTCATCGCCCTGACGGTCGGCCATGCTCTCGCGGATGAGATGACGGCGGTTGGACGTTGCGTAAATGACCAGATTGGACGGCTTTCCGGCCAGACCGCCCTCGATGAACGCCTTGAGCGCGGCAAAGTTGTCGTCCTCGCTGCTGAAGGTCAGGTCATCGAGGAATACGATGAAACGGAACGGCGAACGGAGTGTCTGCTCAAACAGCTTGGGGAAATTCGTGATCTGCCGCGGAGACATCTCGATGATCTTCAGGCCGCGGTCGGCGTACTCGTTGGCAACCGCCTTGACGGTCGAGGACTTGCCGGTGCCCTTGTCGCCGTAGAGCAGGATGTTGTTGGCATCGCGTCCATCGAGGAAGGCAAGCGTGTTTTTGAGGATTTTCTGCTTCTGCATCTCGTAGCCGGGCAGGTCGTGCAGACGGATGGCATCGGGATGCACGATCGGGGTCGCCGAGCCGTCGTCCTGCATGGCAAACGCCGAGGACTGTGCGAAGAAGCCGTAGCCCTCCTCACGGTAGTAATCGGCAAGCGCTGCGCCGGTGGAGAACGGAAGCGAGTCCGCGGCCTCGAAGTCCGGCAGATCCTCGAGGGCAGGCTCGTAGAACTTGTCCGCTGCGGCGGACTTGAAGGCTTCGCCATCGAGCGCGAGCAGAGCGTTCAGCACGTCCAGATCGTGGGTTGCGGCATTGAGCACAGCCGCTTCCGGCGCGTTGATGGTATCGGTCAGGGTGTTGGTGTCAAAGTGCACGGCGTCGAGCACTGCCTGCGCGATATCGCCGCAGGAGAAGCGTGTCGCGCACAGTGCGCCGTAGCGGTCGGCAAAGTCGGCGGCTGTGCCGTCGAGCGCGGTCAGCGTGTCGCCGTAGGCGCGCACCAGCGGATGGGAAAGCAGTCCGCGCAGCACGGAAAGCGCGCGCAGACGCAGGGAAAGGGCGGAAAGCTCCATTGTTTTCAACTCCAGTCAGGATTGTAGTTTATAACCTAATCAGCATAGCACACTTTTCCGCTCATTTCAACATAGTATGAGGGGAGAAACCTTAGGGCAATACCGCGCAATTAAAGCGGCGGCTCCTTGCGCAGGCTCCGGTCGCGCTGCCGCGGCTCCTTGCGCAGGCTCCGGTCGCGCTGCCGCGGCTCCTTGTGCAGGCTCCGGTCGCACTGCCGCGGCGCTTTGCGGAAATTTTGTGCCCTGACTTTGGCTTCGGTTCCTTGCGCGAGTTCCGTCCGCGCTGCCGCGGCGCTTTGCGGAAATTTTGTGCTCTGACTTTGGCTTCGATTCCTTGCGCGAGTTCCGTCCGCGCTGCCGAGATTTCACGGTAATACATCAAGTATTACCGCAAAACTGCGCCTCGTCAGTCCGCAAAATTTACTCACAAATCGCTCTTGTTCAATTATGCGGTATTGCCTTAGTTTCTCAGAATTGGGAGGGAGGAGTGCCCTTATGGGCGGTTATGCGCTGTTGATCTGCCGCAGTCAGACCGAGGCCATCGGCCTGCGGCGGCATTTGGCGCGGTTGGGTGTACCGGGAGAGGTCGCGCGCCCGCCGCGTCACGAACGAACCGAATCCTGCGGATGGGCGGTGCGCGTAAGCGCGCAGCAGGCGGACTGGGCCGTGCATCGGCTGCGGCAGCTTGGTGCGCCGCCGTGCCGCGTGCTGCGGGAGGACTGACATGATCTATCTGGATAATGCTGCCACCACCTTGTATAAGCCGCGGGCGGTCGAGCAGGCGGTTCGCCGTGCGATGTACGGCGCGGCAGGCTACGCGCGAGGCGGCTACGCGGCAGCCGATCGAGCGGGAGAGCTGGTGTACGCCTGCCGGGAGCAGGCAGCGGCGCTGTTCGGCGTGGGCGAGCCGGAGCGAGTCATTTTCACGCTGAACGCCACGCATGCGCTGAATATTGCGATAAATGCGCTCGTAAAACCGGATTCCCGCGTCATTGTGAGCGGTTACGAGCACAATGCGGTCATGCGGCCGCTGTCGGCTCGAAATATCGAGCCTACCGTGCTGGATACGCCGCTGTGGGACGGCGCGGCTATGGTTTCTGCGCTGAAACAGGCGTTGGAACACGGTGCCGACCTGATGATACTCAGCCACGTTTCCAACGTGTTCGGCAGCATTGCGCCGCTGGACGAAATCGCGGAATTGCTGACGGCGGCAGGCGTGCCGCTCATCCTGGATGCGTCGCAGTCGGCGGGCGTGGCGGAGATTGACGTAAAGCGCTATCCGTGTCTTGCGGCGGTGTGCATGCCCGGACACAAGGCGCTGTACGGACCGATGGGCACGGGCATTCTGCTGGCGCTCGACGCTCGAATTGCCGCGAAGCCGCTGCTGACCGGAGGAACGGGCAGTCTGTCCGAGGAGATGCGCCAGCCGGATTTTCTGCCGGATGCGCTCGAGAGCGGCACGCCGAACGTGCCCGGCATCGCGGGACTCGCAGCGGGCATCGCCTTTGTCCGGGCGGTCACGCCGGCGCACATTGCCGGGCAGGAGAGACGGCTGGTGCATGAGCTGGCCCGTGCGCTCTCCCGCGAAAGCAAAATCGAGTGCTTTGCCGGAAAGGAGCAGACCGGCGTGCTGTCCTTCCGCGTTCCCGGCACGCCGAGTGAGGTGCTCGCGGATATGCTCTCGGACGAGGGGGTGTGCACCCGGGCGGGGCTGCACTGTGCGCCGCTCGCGCACCGGACGGCGGGCACGGAGGACACCGGAACCGTGCGGCTGTCCCTGTCGTTCTACTCGACGGCGCGGCAGCTGGAGCAGGCCGCAGACAAAGTTTGCAGATTGGTAAAAAAACTGTGAACACGCTATACAGAAAGCCGGATTTGTGGTAGTATAAGTAAGGTAAAACATGGCTTTCTGTAAAGGTAACAGACTGCGGCTTGTCGAAAAGAAGTCTGTGCTTTACTGGTTTGTTTTTTTCGCGCGTCAGCGCGCATAAAATAGAATTTGCTCAGCAAATTCATAAAAAACGGGAGCATGTATCTCGTTTTTTATACACTGAGAGGGAGAAAGTTTCCGAATGGGAACTTTCGGACGACTTTGGAACGGCCCACGGTCCGTTCCTGTTGTCGGCCAAACCGTGGTTTGGCGACAGCTAAAAAATGAGGAACAAGTTAGGATAGGTGACAAAATGGGAGCGCTGCAAAATGTATTCTCACCGAATTTATCATGGCGGACCATGATAAGTTCGTTTTTCAGTGCGTTTGATCAATTCCGCACAATGACGCCGATCGACGTGGTGGATATCCTCGTCGTGGCGTATATCATTTACCGTGTTATGAAGCTGCTGAAGGATACCAGCGCCGCACGACTGGCCAAGGGTATTCTTATTCTGGTGCTTATCATGCTGTTCGCCAGCTTCCTGCATCTGACCATGATCTCGTGGCTGCTGCGCAACGCGCTCAGCGTCGGCGTATTCGCCGTTGTGGTCATTTTTCAGCCGGAGCTGCGCCGTCTGCTCGAGCAGATCGGCAAGGGCAACCTCAGCCGCATGCTGATTCCGGATACCGACCCGGATGTGGTAGAGAGCATGATTGTTGCAACCGTTTCCGCATGCGCGGATATGTCCAGGACCAAGACCGGCGCGCTCATCGTGTTCGAGCGCAAGGAGCGTCTCGGTGAGATCATCGCCACCGGCACGAGAGTGGACGCGGCACCGTCTGCCGAGCTGATCAAGAACATTTTCTTCAAGAACAGCCCGCTGCATGACGGCGCCATGATCGTCCGTGCCGGACGGGTGTGCGCTGCAGGCTGCGTGCTGCCGCTTTCCGGCAATCAGGGTCTGTCGCGCGACCTCGGCACGCGCCACCGCGCGGCTGTCGGCATGAGCGAGACCGCGGACAGCGTGCTCGTTGTCGTCTCCGAGGAGACCGGCGCGATCTCTGTCGCCATCGGCGGCATGCTCAAGCGCCATCTGTCGCCCGAGATTCTGCAGAAGATGCTCGAGAGCGAGCTGCTCGGCGATGAACTCAGGAGCAAAAACGATAAAAGCCGTATTGCCGCCATCCGCGACAAGTGGAAGGGAGGCGCCGGCAAGTGAAGAAGAATTTTCTGAAAAAGCAGGATTTTCTGCTGAAGATCCTGTCGCTGGCGCTGTCTATTGTTCTGTGGGCAGTTGTTATGGATGTTGACAATCCGGAGCGCAACATGCGCTTTGACGATGTGCCGGTGCGTATCATCGGTGCATCCCAGCTGAAAGCAGCGACCGGTCTCGAGCTCATCGAGGGCGAGGACACAACGGTCACCGTCAGTCTGCGCGGTCAGAGCAAGAGCGTCGGCGAGGTCCGCGTCAGCCAGATCACCGCAACGGTGGATATCTCGGGTCTGACCGAGGCGAATGAATACGATCTTCCGGTCACCGTGTCGGTCAGCAAGTCCGGCGTGGAGACCAACTATGTCAACCCCGGCAAGGTGCACGTCCGCGTGGACCGCGTGGAGAGCAAGGATGTTCCGGTCGAGGTCAATGTGACCGGCACACCGGCCGACGGCTACCGCGCAGGCAAGCCGACCACGGCAACCAAGAAGGTCACCGTTTCCGGTCCGGCAACCGATCTGGCGCAGGTGTCCAAGGCGGTTGCAGCCGTGGATGTTACCGGCCGCAATTCCTCGCTGGCCGACTACGAATGCAGGGTAACCCTGTATGATCAGGACGGTGCGGCGTTCACCTCGAACTATATCACCAGCCAGACCGAAAAGATCAAGGTTTCGGTTCCGATCTACCGCGTCAACAACATTCCGCTGACCGTCACCCTCAAGGACGGCGGCAGCCTGACGCAGAATCAGGTACAGTGCGTCATCGACCCGGAGAACGTAGAGGTTATCGCAAGTAATCAGGCGGTGCTGAGCGACATCAAGGAGATCAACCTCGGTGAGATCGACCTCGGCAGCGTCCACACGGGCACGCCGATCTCCATGTCCATCAAGGATAAGCTGCCGAGCGGCGTTTCGCTCGTCAGCGGTCAGCCGGAAACGGCAAACGTCACCATCTCGGTGGACGGTGTTGCGACCCGCAAGGTTCAGGTCTCCAAGTTCGCGTGGAACGACACCGCGCAGGAGAATACGCCGTACACGGTCAACATCCTCACCAAGTCGGTCGAGATGGAGCTGCGCGGCAGTGAAAGCCAGCTGAAGAAGGTCGATGTGAATAACCTGTCCATCGGTCTGACCTACGATTCGGTATCGCTCGGCGTCGGCAGGCACACGGTCAAGGGCGTGGCTACGACCGTCGGTCTGCCGAGCGGCGTAACGCTCGTCGAGGAGGATATCGAGGTCGAGATTGAGATCACCGACGCGCATGTGTCGGATGAGACGATCACCTCGGATAAGACAGACAGCACAGACGATACGGACAGCACGGTCGCAGAGCCGACCGCGCACCGTACAAGGAAGGGCGGTGGCAGCCAGTGAGCCTGATGGTAACCGGCATCCGTCTGCCGTTTGATCTGCCGGAGCAGGCCGCCATTGCGGAGGCACGCCGGCTGACCGGTCTGACGGCAAACGACATACAAGCGGCGGTCTGCCGCGTCAGCATTGACGCGCGGCGCGGACAGATCAGCCGGGTATATTCGGTGCGTCTGGACGCGCCGTTCGACGAAAAGGCATTTGCAGAAAAACTGCAAATGCCCTTCGTGCGTTATAAACCCAATACGAAAATCGTCATTCCGCACGGCGAAAAGCGGCTCGAGCACCGTCCGGTGGTGGTCGGTCTCGGTCCTGCGGGACTGTTCGCCGCCTATGTGCTGGCAAAGCACGGCTACCGTCCGCTCGTGCTCGAGCGCGGCGGAGATCTGGACGAGCGCGACAAGGTTGTGGATGCGTTCTGGAAGGGCGGTGCGCTCGATACCGACTGCAATATCCAGTTCGGTGAGGGCGGCGCCGGCGCCTACTCGGACGGCAAGCTGACCACGCGCATCGGTGATCCGCTGTGCGACAACGTGCTGGAAATCCTTGCCGCGCACGGTGCTCCGGCGGATATCGTCAAAAAGGCGAAGCCGCACGTCGGCACGGATATCCTCAAGAATGTAGTTCGTGAAATGCGCCGCGAGATCATCAAAAACGGCGGTGAAGTGCGCTTCCGCACGCCGCTGACCGGTGTTTCGGTCAAAAACGGTGCGCTCTGCGCCGTCGAGGCAGACGGGCAGGACATCGCCTGCGAGCGGGCGGTGCTGGCCATCGGTCACTCGGCGCGCGACACCTTTGCCGCGCTGCACGGAAACGGCGTGTACTTTGAGCCGAAGGCGTTCTCTGTGGGCGTGCGCATCGAGCACCTGCAGACCGAGATCGACCGCGCTCTGTACGGAAAGGCGGCGGGACATCCCATGCTGCCGCCTGCGGAGTACAATCTCTCGCGCAGAGCTGACGGACGCGCGTGCTATTCCTTCTGCATGTGCCCGGGCGGCGTGGTCGTTGCGGCACAGAGCGAGGAGAACACGGTCGTCACCAACGGCATGAGCTATCATGCGCGTGACGGCAAAAACGCCAACGCGGCGCTTGCCGTGTCGGTTGACCCGAAGGACTACGACGACGGCACGCCGTTCGGCGGCGTGGCGCTGCAGCGCCGGATCGAGCACGCGGCGTACACGCAGACCGGCTCGTACCGCGCGCCGTGCCAGAAGGTCGGGGATTTTCTGAACGGCAAGCCGACCCGAAAACTCGGTGCGGTCAAGCCCAGCTATCCCATCGGCGTGGAGCTGGGAGAAGCGGCAGCCTGCCTGCCCGACTTCGCGCAGACCATGCTGCGGGACAGCCTGCCGTATTTCGGCCGGAAGATTCGCGGCTACGACACAGCGGACGCGCTGCTGACCGGTCCGGAAACGCGGACCTCGTCTCCGGTGCGCATGACGCGCGGCGAGGACCTGTTCGGACTCGGCTGCAGCGGCATCATTCCGTGCGGCGAAGGCGCCGGATACGCGGGCGGCATTATGTCCGCCGCCGTGGACGGAATCCGCGCGGCGTTCCGGATTATGGGAGAGTTTGCAAATTGAGAATTGAAAATGGAAAATGGAGAATGAATGTGCCGCCCAAAGGGCGGAATTAAATAAATGCGCTTTGCGCATAACCTGTCGCAACGCGGACGGAACTCGCGCAAGGAGAGCGACATTTTCAATTCTCCATTCTCAATTTTCCATTACTGCAACTGGTTTTGAATAATAGAGAGGAAGATTTCACAGTGACCCAACAGGGAACCATCAAAAAGCTGCTGCCGAATGGCCTGGCAGAGGTCGAGGTAACGCGCCGCTCGGCGTGCGGCCATGACTGTGCCAAGTGCGGCGGCTGCGGCGGTCTGGAAACTCAGACGCTTTACGTTACCGCACGCAATCACGCGCATGCGTCCGTCGGCGACCGCGTGCTGCTCGAAGGCGAGACCAGGCAGGTGCTCGGCTTTGCCGTGCTCGTGTATCTGCTGCCGCTCGTGCTGTTTTTTGTCGGCTACGGCATCGGCGCAGGAATGAAACTTGGCGGCGGACTGTCCGCGCTCATCGGCGGCGTGCTGTTCGTCGTCGGCATTCTGACGGCCATGTGGTACAGCCATAAGCTGAAGCTCAGAAACGAAGCGCCGTTTGCCATTACCGAGCGGCTGTAAGAAATAGAGTCTGGAATAGAGTGAAGAGTGAGGAGTGGAGACACCCACCGCAGTGGGCGTCCAGCGAGCAACCGCCGAAAGGCGGCTCTTAGCGAGTCGGAGTGAAGAGATTGTCTGGATTTGGCGTTTCACCATGGAAGCAAGCAAATCTCCACTCTTCACTCTCCACTCTTCACTCTGATTGAAGGAGTTTCGCGACAGGCAGTTTTAATTTTTTATGAATTTTCGCCAATTTTCCGCGTTCGCCCTTGTCAGATACGCAAAAGTTCGGTAAAATAGATTGAATACGAAAGTCCGTGCACACCGCACGGCGGGAAAGGGCTATGCGATGTTTGGCTTTATCCGTCCGGTGAAGGCCGAGCTGCGGGTGAAGGAGGCTGACCGTTTTCAGCAGGTTTACTGCGGCTTATGCCACGCAATCCGCGCAGAATACGGCAGATTTTACACCTTGTTTTTAAGCTACGATATGACGTTTTTTGCACTTGTTGCAGGAAGTGAGGAGGCGGAGACTGCTCCGCCGTGCAGAAAACGATGCGACGCTTCTCCGTTTCGGCGGAAAAGCTGCGCCGAGACAGACGATGCACTTCGTCTGGCGGCGGACGCGAGCATCCTGCTGACCTATCACAAGTTTCAGGATGACCTGGCGGACGAAAAGGGCGCGAAACGCGCGCTTGCGGCGCTGCTGTGCCGCCTCGGCCGCCGCGGCTACGAGAAGGCGCGCGCACGCATGCCCGAAGCGGATGAGGACATCCGGCAGGCGCTCGAGGATCTGCGCCGTCTGGAGGCGGAACGCTGCCCGTCCATGGACCGTGCGGCGGATACGTCCTCGCGCATGACGGCTGCCGTTGTGCCGCGCACCGGAGACACCCGCGAGCGTATTCTGCACCAGATGTTCTACCAGATCGGCAGGTGGATCTACCTTGTCGATGCGGTGCAGGACATCCAAAAGGATATGGAAGAGAACAGCTACAATCCGGTCGTTCTGCGGTACGAGCTGCAAACGCCGGACATCTCTGCGGTAAGGAAACCGCTCGAGCGCACGCTCGAACGCTCACTGGCGGATATCTGCATGGCGTTTGACCTGCTGAGTCCCCGGAGAGATGCAGACCTGATCCGCAATATCATTTTTCTTGGTATGCCGACCGTCACCCGACAGGTACTGAACGGCACCTACCAGACAAACGAAGGAAGGGGCAAACATGGATCCCTATAAAGTGCTCGGTGTAACACCGCAAACAAGTGATGATGACGTCAAGCGCGCGTACCGCGAACTGGCGCGCAAGTATCATCCGGATAACTATGTAAACAATCCGCTGGCAGATTTGGCCGAAACCCGCATGAAGGAGATCAACGAAGCGTACGACATGATCATGAACGAACGCAGGAATCCGGCGGGAGGCAGCAGCGGACAGCAGCAGAGCTATGGCGGCGCATACAACGGTCAGCAGTACGGCGGCTATCAGCAGCGCACCTACACCGGTGCGAATGCTGCGCTGTACAGTCAGGTGCGGCAGGCCATCAATCAGGGCAACCTCGGCATGGCGGAGGCGCTGCTGCAGCGTGCCGCAGGACGGGATGCGGAGTGGTTCTATCTGACCGGCACGGTATACTACCGCAAGGGCTGGTACGATGAGGCCGCCCGCGCGTACACGCAGGCGTGTCAGATGGACCCGAACAACGCGGAGTACCAGCACGCGCTGCAGAACCTCCATCTGTCCGGCGGCTACGGCGGCTACCGGCCCATGCAGGAGACAAGCATGTGCGACTGCTGTGTGCAGACGCTCATCTGCAACTGCTGCCTGAACATGTGCTGCGGAGGAGGCGGCTGCTGATATGAGCACGCGCGAGATCGCCCGCGGCGGACTTCTGGCAGCGGCGGCCACGGCGTGGCTGTATTTCGGCGGTGTGATGCCGCAGATCGGACCGGCGGCCTGCCTGATAGCAGGTGCGGCCTCAGCGATACCGCTGCTGCGCCGCGCGAACATAAAAACGGCTGGGCTGCTGTACCTCGTCACCTCAGTACTGGGACTGCTGCTGACACCGCGCAAGCTGATCGCGGCGGCCTATGTGCTGCTGTTCGGCCTGTACCCGATCGTGAAATATCTGATCGAGTGCCGTCTGCCGGTTTTCACGCAGCTGAGCGGCAAGCTGGCGTATTTTAACATTGTGCTGGTGCTCGCGGCCGTTCTGGTAAGCTGCGGTCTGTTTCCGCAGGTGCAGATGCCGGGTATTTTCCGGCTTGCCGGACTGTGGATCGCGGCAAATATCGGCTTTATTGTATATGATATCGGGTTGTCAAAGGTGATCGCGCTGCTGCGCCGCACCCTGCCGCCCGAATAAGAAGGGAAAGAGATATCTATGAAGAGTATGACCGGCTACGGACGTGCCAAGCAGGAGCTGCACGGCAGAACCATCACAGCAGAGCTGCGTGCGGTCAACCACCGCTATCTGGACTGCACGGTAAAGGCTCCGCGTCAGTACGGATTTCTGGATGATGCCGTGAAAAAGGCTGCCGCGGCGCGCATTGCACGCGGCAAGGTTGAGGTTTACATCGGCGTGGAGACGCAGGAGGGCGGCGACATTGCGGTTACGGTGAACCATGCGGTCGCGGAGCACTATCTGGCGGCGCTGCATGAGCTGGCCGACAAGTACGGTCTGCGCGACGACGTGAGCGTGATGAGTCTGGCGAAGCTGCCGGACGTGCTCGGCTCCGAGCGCATCGAGCAGGACGCGGACGAGATGACCCGCGATGTGCTGTCCGTCTTTGGCGAAGCCTGCGACAATTTCGACGAAATGCGTACCCGCGAGGGTGCAAAGCTGGCTGAAGATGTGCGAAACCGCGCGTCCGAGATCGAGCGCATGGTTGGTGAGGTGGAGGTCCGCTCGCCGGAGCGCGTGCGCGAGTACCGCGAGAAGCTGCTCGCCCGCATGAAGGAGGTGCTGGCGGATACGTCCATCGACGAGACCCGCATCGTCACCGAGGCGGCCATCTACGCGGACAAGACCGCCGTGGACGAGGAGACCGTGCGTCTGCGCAGCCATCTGCAGCAGCTGGACGGCATGCTGAATGAGGTCAAGCCGGTCGGCCGCAAGCTGGATTTCCTTGTGCAGGAAATGAACCGCGAGACCAATACCATCGGCTCCAAGGCAAACGATGTGTCCATGGCGCAGATCGTGGTCAATATCAAGAGCGAAATTGAAAAAATCCGCGAACAGATTCAGAATATCGAGTAATTTACAGTATATCGAGGAGTGAGGTCAGCGATGAAGCTCATCAATATCGGATTTGGCAATATGGTCGCTTCGTCGCGGCTGATCGCCATTGTCAGCCCGGAATCCGCACCGGTCAAGCGCACCGTGCAGGAGGCCCGCGACCGCGGCATGGTCGTGGACGGCACCTACGGCAGACGCACCCGCGCCGTGCTCATCATGGACAGCGACCATGTGGTGCTCAGTGCTCTGCAGCCGGAGACCGTTGCGGCTCGTTTTGCGGGCGAGACCGAGGAAGGAGAACCAGAAGATGCGTAAGGGAACGTTGTATGTATTCACCGGACCGTCCGGTGCAGGCAAGGGCACAGTGCTGTCCAGGCTGCTGAGCGAGGACGAGAAGCTGTTCTTCTCGATCTCTGCGACGACCCGTGCGCCGCGTCCGGGCGAAAAGGACGGCGTACAGTATTATTTCCTCACGAAAGAGGACTTTGAGGCGAAGATCGCCGCCAATGCGTTCCTCGAGCACGCGAAGTACGTTGATAACTACTACGGCACGCTGGAGGCTCCGGTGAACGAAAAGCTGGAGGCCGGCTATGATGTTATCCTCGAGATCGAGGTGCAGGGCGCGATGCAGGTGCATGAAAAGCGTCCGGATGCCGTGATGGTGTTCATTGCGCCGCCGTCGTTCGAGGAACTCGCGAACCGTCTGCGCGGACGCGGCACCGAGGACGAAGCCAAGGTGCAGAAGCGTCTGGAAACGGCGAAGGGCGAGCTTGCCCAGCAGGATAAATTCGATTACGTCGTCGTAAACGACACGGTGGAGCGTGCGGTAAACGAACTGCATGAAATCCTTAACAAGCGTCGATAAGCGACATCATATAAACAGAAACTTTCATAAAATAAAACTATATCTGGTAAATAAGGAGAACTGATTACTATGCTGAACCCTTCTATGCAGGAACTGATGAAACGAGTAGGCAACCGCTATCTGCTGGTAAACCTGGCAGCGCAGCGTGCCCGCGATATTGCCGATGAGGCAGAGGAAAAGGGCGAGCCGCTGCCGGACAAGGCTGTTAAGCTGGCGCTCGATGAGATCGCAGCCGGCAAGATCGTTTACCGTCCGGGTCCGCGTGTGGAGACTGCCATTCCGCAGAACAATGCCATTGCAGCCGCTATGGTTGACGTGGACGACACCCTTGATCTGGATGAGGACGAGGAGCACACCGACTCCGAGGCTGACGAGGACAAGGATGAGAATGCGGACGAGGTGCGCCGCCTGAACGAGTTTGACGACGGCTCTCTGAGCGACGGTGACATTCCGGAGGAGGACCTCTAAGCCATGCGTTTTGCAGGGAAAACGGTCGTTCTGTGCGTGACGGGCGGCATTGCGGCCTATAAAGCTGCCGATCTCACCAGCAAGCTGCACCAGAACGGTGCGACTGTCCATGTGCTGATGACCGAGTCCGCGACCCAGTTTATCGCGCCGATGACGTTTGAAACACTGTCCGGCAACCGCGCGGTCGTGGATACGTTCGACCGCAGCTTTCCGTGGGAGGTGGAGCACATTTCGCTCGCGAAGGCGGCTGACGTGTTCGTTATCGCACCGGCGACCGCCAACGTCATCGCCAAGGCCGCGCACGGCATCGCGGACGACATGGTGACGACCACGCTGCTTGCCACCAAGGCGCCGGTCGTTGTCGCTCCCGCGATGAACACCGGTATGTATGACAATCCGGTGACGCAGGAGAACCTCGCTGCGCTGAGAAAGCGCGGCTTCCATATCATCGAGCCGGACGCAGGCCACCTTGCCTGCGGCGACAGCGGACGCGGCAAGCTGCCGGACACGCCCACGCTCCTCTGGGGCATCGAAAAGGCGCTGACCGAGCAGGATCTGGCAGGCAGGCATGTTCTTGTCACCGCCGGCCCGACACAGGAGGCCATGGACCCGGTTCGGTTCCTGTCCAACCACTCCACCGGCAAAATGGGTTACGCGATCGCGGCCCGCGCAGCCATGCGCGGCGCTGACACAACGCTCGTTTCCGGACCGACCGCGCTCGATACGCCGCATGGTGTCACGCGCGTGGATATTGTTTCCGCGCGGGATATGTACGACGCGGTGACGAGCCGCGCACCCGAGCAGGATTTCATCATCAAGGCTGCCGCCGTCGGTGATTACCGTCCGGCGCAGACTGCGGATGAAAAGCTCAAAAAGGGTGACGGCGAGATGAATATCGAGCTGACCCGCAATCCGGATATCCTCGCCGCGCTCGGCAAGGACAAAAAGCCGGGACAGCTGCTGTGCGGCTTTGCGATGGAGACGCAGAACCTTCTCGATAACGCCGAGAGCAAGCTGCGCCGCAAGAACTGCGATATGCTTGTAGCGAATTCGCTGCGCGATAAGGGTGCGGGCTTCGGCACGGATACCAATGTGGCCACCTTGCTGTTCAAGGACGGACACAGAGAGACTCCGCCGATGATGAGCAAGGAATCACTTGCTGACCTGATTCTCGATAGACTTCTCTCGATGAGTAATTGAGAATTGAAAATGGAGAATGGAAAATTAACGTCATGGTTTCCGTTTATCCGTAACCGATGAAAACAATGCCGTAGGGCGTGACGACCCCGGCACGCCGTATGGAACGGTATGCACCGATTGACTTCTCGCGATGCAGGGTTAAAATCTGTTCCGTAGGGCGGGGTGCCCTCACCCCGCCGTTTAACCCGGTGCATGTCGTTATATTCGGCGGGGTGAGGGCACCCCGCCCTACGGTGTATTATCACATGGTTATATGATGTTATACCGTGTGCAGAATGTTAGATTATTGTAGGGATGCGCATTGCGCGTCCCAAAACGAAAGGTTGGTGTGTTCCTTGGCGGAAAAAATCTGTGCGGCCGCTGTGGATGCGGCAACCTATGCCATCGACAAGCTATATTCTTACCGTGTGCCGGACGAGCTGCGGGAACAGGTGCAGATCGGCACCCGCGTTCTCGTGCCGTTCGGCTTTGGCAATAAACGGGCGGAAGCGGTGGTGCTCGCCTTCCGCGAGGATGCGGGCGAGTTCAAACTCAAGCCCATCGTGGAGGTGCTGGACGAAACGCCGATTCTGACCGCTGAGCAGCTGAGACTTGCAGCGTGGATGCGGGAGAGATTGTACTGCACCTACTTCGACTGCGTACACGCCATGCTGCCCGCCGGCTTGTGGTTCAAGCGAAACGAGACGTACACGCTCGCGCCGGACGCGGATTTGGCGGCTCTGCGGGAGCGGGACGGCGAAGAAGGTCAGGTGCTGGCGCTGTTTGAGCAGCCGGGACAGACGCTCTCGGTGAGCGAGATACGCGATCGGCTCGGCAAAGGCGCGGGACAGACGCTGGACGCGCTGGCAGGCGAGGGGATACTCGTTTATCACAGCAATACGGCGCAGAAAACCGGCGATAAGACCGAGAAAATGCTCCGTTTGGACATGGAAGCAAGTGAAGCCATGTCGCACATCAGCCGCCGCAGTCCGGCGCGGATGGACGTGGTGTCGCTACTGTCGGACGGCGGTGCGATGAGCCAGAAGGAAATCGTTTACATGACCGGCGTGAGCGACGCCGCGCTGCGCGACATGACGAAAAAGGGTATCCTCCGCGCGGAATACGAGGAAGTGCTGCGCGCACCGGACTTTTCCGAGGTGCCGCGCGCCGCGGCTCCGGTGCTTTCGGCGGCGCAGCAGCAGGCGTATGACGGCATGGCGGCGCTCATGGACGAAAACGCGCCTCGTGCGGCGCTGCTGTTTGGCGTGACCGGCAGCGGCAAGACGCAGGTATACCTGCGGCTGATCGCGCACGCGCTCGAGCAGGGAAAGAGCGCCATTGTGCTCGTGCCCGAAATTGGACTGACACCGCAGCTTCTGCGGCAGTTTGCGGCTCGATTTGGCGAAGAAGTCGCGGTTCTGCACTCGGCGCTGTCCGCCGGTGAGCGGTACGACAGCTTCAAGAAGATAAAAACCGGCAGAGCAAGGGTGGTCATCGGCACACGCTCGGCGGTGTTCGCGCCCGCGAAAAACCTCGGCGCTATCATCATTGACGAGGAGCAGGACGCGGCGTACCGCTCGGAGCAGTCGCCGCGCTACCATGCGCGGGATGTGGCAAAGTACCGCGCGGCGCAGACGAACGCGCTGCTCGTGCTCGGCTCGGCAACGCCGTCGGTCGAGACGTATTACGGCGCAAAACAGGGGAAATACCCGGTTTTCACGCTCACCGAGCGGTTTCTCGGTGCCGGACTGCCCGAGGTCATCATCTCGGATATGCGCGGTCTGGCCCGCGAGGGACGGAGCGGCATCATCGGGCCTGACCTCGAGCGCGAGCTGATCAGCACGCTCGAAAAGGGAAAGCAGGCCATCCTGTTCCTCAACCGGCGCGGCAACAGCCGCGTGATCGGCTGCGGCGTGTGCGGCTGGGTGCCGGAGTGCCCGTCCTGCTCGACCACCATGACTTACCATTCGGTGTCCGGCCGCGCGATGTGCCACTACTGCGGCGCTTCCATCAAGATAACCGGCAAGTGCCCGCAGTGCGGCAGCACGAGCCTGTTCACCGAAACGCCCGGCACGCAGAAGCTGGAGGAGGAGCTGCACGAGCGGTTCCCGTCCGCGCGGGTGCTCCGCATGGACGCGGACACCATGACCGCCAAGGGCGCACACGAACGCCTGCTGAATAAATTCGGCAAAGGCGAAGCCGATATCCTTATCGGCACGCAGATGGTGACCAAGGGACTGGATTTTGAGAACGTCACACTGGTCGGCGTGCTCGATGCCGACCAGAGCCTGTACGCACAGGACTACCGCGCCCGTGAGCGCACGTTTTCGCTCATCACGCAGGTGGTCGGCCGCGCCGGACGGCGATTCGACACCGGACGCGCCGTGATCCAGACGTACAGCCCGCTGCATCCGGTCATCCTGACCGCCGCGCGGCAGGACTACGAGGCGTTCTACGAGAGCGAAATGCAGACGCGCGAAGCGCTTCGGTGCCCGCCCGTGTGCGACATCACCATGATAACCGCCGTCGGTGAACTGGAGCAGCAGGTGCTCAGCAGTCTGCTCGCGCTCAAAACACGCCTGCAGAGCCTGATGGAAGGGCAGTTTGTCGATGTGAAAGCACCCGTGCTCGGCCCCGCCGCGGCGCAGATGGTCAAGGTGATGGGACGGTATCGCTACCACCTTACCATCCGTGCGAAGGACTGTGCAAGATGGCGCAGGCTCATCTCGGGCGTGCTGCGGGAGTTTATGCAGGACGGTAAAAACCGGGGCGTTACTGTGTTTGCGGATTCCAATAATGAAATGTAGCAGTAATTGAGACCCCGGCAAAGAAGGTTAATTCAATGAGCAAATTTGTAATTCGCAAGGCAACAGAAAACGATGCAGAATCGCTTTTGAAGATTTACGAGCCTTACATAACGAATACAACCATCACGTTTGAATATGAGGTGCCGACGGCTGAGGCGTTTGCGGGCCGCATCCGCGAAACGGCGGCTGCGTTTCCGTATCTCGTCTGCGAGTGTGACGGCGTTATCATGGGTTACGCCTACGCGCACCGCATTCGTGAGCGCGCGGCCTACGACTGGGATGCGGAGCTGTCCATCTATCTGGCACAGGGCACCCACGGACATGGTGTGGGCACGACCGTGCTGGCGTGCCTGATCGACCTGCTCGAGCTGCAGGGGCTGTGCCACCTGTACAGCTGCGTGACCCTGCCGAACGAAAAGAGCATCCGCATGCAGCGCAGACTGGGCTTTGCGGACGCAGGCGTGTGGCACGACTCCGGCTGGAAGTTTGACGGCTGGCACGATGTGGCATGGCTGGAAAAGCATATCGGCAGCGGAAAACCGCAGCCGGTGACGCCGTTTCCGGCGCTCGATGAGAAAAATATACAGGAATGTTTACAAAAATACATGGATAAGCTGAATCAAGTGGAGGAATAAAACAATGGCACTGAGAAAGATTTTGACCGAGGGCGACGAGCAGCTGCTCAAGCACAGCCGCAAGGTAGAGAAGTTTGACGACCGCCTGCACACGCTGATCGACGATATGCGTGAGACGCTCGAGAACTCCGGCGGCGTTGGTCTGGCAGCACCGCAGGTGGGAATTCTGCGCCGCGTTGTTGTGCTGCTGGATGTGAACAAGGAGCCGGAGGAGATGGTCGAGCTGGTAAACCCGGAAGTCATCGAGCAGAAAGGCTCCGAGCGCGTTGTCGAGGGCTGCCTGTCCGTGCCGGGTGTTTACGGCTATGTGACCCGTCCGACCTGGGCGAAGATTCGCGCACAGGACCGCAATGGCAACTGGTTCGAGCGTGAGGGCGAGGGCATCGTTGCACAGTGCTTCTGCCACGAAACCGAGCATCTGGACGGTCATCTGTTCACCGAGAAGGTCGAGGAGTATATCGACCCGGAGGCAATGCAGGGTGGTGACGAGGAATAATGCGTATCGTATTCATGGGCACGCCGGACTTCGCCGTGCCGAGCCTGCAGGCGCTCATCGACGCCGGACATGACGTCTGCGCCGTGTACACCCAGCCGGATAAGCCGCAGGGCCGCAAGCAGATTCTCACTGCACCGCCGGTGAAAACGCTCGCACTTGAGCATGATATTCCGGTTTTCCAGCCGAATACCCTCAAAAATGAGGACGAGCAGGCGCGTCTGCGCGAGCTGGCACCCGAGGTTATCATCGTGGTGGCATACGGCAAGCTGCTGCCCAAGGCGGTACTCGATATCCCGCCGCACGGCTGCATCAACGTGCACGGTTCGCTGCTGCCGCGCTGGCGCGGCGCCGCTCCGATCCAGTGGGCGGTCATCGCGGGCGATGAAATGGCAGGCGTTACCACCATGCAGATGGCGGAAGGTCTGGACACCGGCGATATGCTGCTCACCTATGAGACCAAGGTCGATGAGAAGGAGACCGCAGGCGAACTTTTCGACCGTCTGGCACAGTCCGGTGCGGAACTTTTGACCCAAACGCTCGTCAAACTAGATGAGATCACGCCGCGCCCGCAGGACGATGCGCAGAGCTGCTACGCCCATATGCTGGATAAGCAGATGGCGGTGATCGACTGGAGCAAGTCCGCACATGAAATCGACTGCCTGATTCGCGGCCTGAATCCGTGGCCGATCGCGCTGACCACGCTTTCCGGAGAAAGACTGAAGGTGTTTGCCGCCGAAAAGGCAGCCGGCAATGGCGAGCCGGGTACGGTGCTCGAAGCTGACCCGAAAAAGGGTCTGACCGTGGCGTGCGGAGAGGGTGCACTCAAACTGACCGAGATTCAGTTGGTCGGCGGTAAGAGAATGAAGGCGACGGACTTTCTGCGTGGGCACGCAATCGAAGTCGGCACTAAGCTGGGAGATGAATGAAAAAGCGTGGGGAGTGAAGAATGGAGAGGACGTAAGTTCCAATCTCCAATTCTCCACTCCGGTATGGAGGTTTTCTTATGCCCTATCATGGTTACTACTACGGCATTGACATGTACTATATCGTACTGGTTCTGCCGTGCGTTTTATTTGCATTCTGGGCGCAGAACAAGGTAAACAGCACGTTTAACCGCTACTCGCAGGTGCAAAATCTGCGGGGACTGACTGGCGCACAGGCGGCGGAGGCTGTTCTGCGGTACAACGGCGTTTCCGGTGTGCGGATTGAGTACGTTTCCGGCAAGCTGACCGACCATTTTGACCCGAGAAGCAACGTCATTCGGCTGTCGAGTGCGGTGTACTCGTCCACGTCGGTGGCGTCCATCGGCGTTGCCGCGCACGAGGCAGGGCACGCAGTGCAGTACGCCATCGGCTATGCGCCGATCAAGCTGCGTGCGGCGATCATCCCGCTGACGCAGTTCGGCTCGATGGCGGCGATGCCGCTGCTGATCCTCGGCCTGCTCCTCAACACGAGCACGCTCGTCACGATCGGCATTGCGGCGTTCGGTCTGTCCACGCTGTTCCAGCTGGTGACCCTGCCGGTGGAGCTGGACGCATCCCGCCGCGCCCTGCAGACCATTCAGCAGAACGGCCTGCTGACCGCAGACGAGTACCCGATGGCGAAAAAGACGCTCACGGCGGCGGCGCTGACCTATGTTGCCGCACTGGCGACCTCGCTGGCACAGCTGCTGCGTCTGGTGCTGATTTTTGGAGGAAGAGACCGCAATGATAGATAAACGTCCCACAACACCGCGTGAGGTGGCGGCATTTTCGCTGTTTTCCATGGCAGAGGAGGCCGCCTGGTCGGACGGTGCGCTGCACCACTATTTATCCCGCGCGGGACTGGACAGCCGCGATGCGGCGCTGGCCTCGCGGCTGACCTACGGCACGGTGCAGAACCAAATTTTACTGGACTGGTACCTGCGGCACTTCTCAAGCGTGCGGCTGAAAAAGATCGCGCCGCGCGTGCTGGCGTGCCTGCGGATGGGTCTGTATCAGCTGATCTTGATGGATAAGATTCCCGCGCATGCGGCGGTTGCCGAGACGGTCGCGCTGGTCAAGCACTACTGCCATGCAAATGACCGCACGGTCGCCTTTGCCAATGCGGTGCTGAGAAATGCCGCAAATGCGGTCCAAAACGGCTCTTTGCCGCGCCTGAACTGCCCGGATAAGGAAAGCTACTACGCACTGCAGTACAGTCACCCGGAGTGGCTCGTGCGCCTGCTTTCCGAGCAGTACGGTCAGAAGCTGACGCAGAAAATCTGTCAGGCGGATAACGCGGACGCGCCGATTTCGGTGCGCGTGAACACGATGAAATGCACGTCTGCCGAGGCTCAGGCAGAGTTGGAGGCCGCCGGACTGACTGTGCAGCCGCACGAGGCATTCCCGGAAATCCTGCTGTGCAGCGGCGGAGACGCAGCCGCGCTTCCGGCGTTTATCGAGGGCCGCGTGACCGTGCAGGACGCGGCAAGCGCACTCGCGGCGGCGGTTGCTGACCCGAAACCGGGCAGCACCGTGCTCGACTGCTGCGCGGCGCCCGGCGGCAAGAGCTTTGCCATGGCTGAAAAAATGCAGGGGAAAGGCAGCGTCACCTCGTGCGATATTTACGAGCACAAGCTGAAGCGCATCCGCGACGGCGCAGCCCGCCTCGGACTGCCGAATATCCGCACCGAGCTGCAGGACGCATCGGTCTGCCGTGAGGAGTGGAAGGACAGCGCGGACGTTGTGCTGTGCGACGTGCCCTGCTCGGGACTGGGCATTATCCGCAAGAAACCCGAAATCCGGTTCAAGAATCCGGACGAAATCCGGACTTTGCCGGAGATTCAGGCGAGAATCCTTGCAAACTGTGCACAGTATGTAAAGAAGGGCGGCACGCTCGTCTACTCGACCTGTACCATCCTGCAGCGGGAAAACGAGGACGTTGTCCGCGCGTTTCTCACCGAAAACCCGGAGTTTGAAGCGGTTTCGTGGACGCATCCGGTCTGCGGAGAGAGGGCAGACGGTATGGTGACGCTGCTGCCGCCCGTTCACAATACGGATGGATTCTTTATTGCGAAAATGCACCGGAAGGTTTAATAATGGAAAATTGAGAATGGAAAATGGAAAATGAATGTGCGGCGCAATGCGCCGTTATTCAATCATCGCGCACAGCGCGATACCGCAATTCTCAATTCTCCATTCTCCATTCTCAATTCAAAGGTGAAAATAATGACTGAAATTAAATCATTATCAATAGAAGAATTAAAGGCTGCCCTGAAAGAGATGGGCGAAAAGCCGTTCCGTGCGGGACAGATCTTCAAATGGCTTCACGAGGGTGTGGAGTCCTTTGAAGAGATGTCCAACTTATCCAAGGACTTACGGGCGCGTTTAGCGGAAAATTTCCTGCTGACCGTACCGGAAGTCGCCCGCAAGCAGGTGAGCCGCGTTGACGGCACGGTGAAATACTTATGGCGTCTGCGGGACGGCAACTGCGTGGAGTCCGTACTGATGCACTACGAGCACGGCGTGTCCGTCTGCGTTTCGACGCAGGTCGGCTGCCGGATGGGCTGCAAGTTCTGCGCGTCGGGACTCAGCGGACGCACGCGCAGTCTGTCCGCAGGCGAAATTCTGGACGAAATCCTGTTCATGCAGAAGGACAGCGGCGAAAAGGTCTCCAACATTGTGCTGATGGGCACCGGCGAGCCGCTCGACAACTACGACAACGTGCTCAAGTTCCTGCATCTGGTGAGCTGCCCGGAGGGAATCAACATCGGACAGCGCCATATCTCCTTGTCAACCAGCGGAATTGCTGATAGAATAGAGATGTTAGCACGGGAAAAGCTGCAGATCACGCTGTCCGTATCGCTGCACGCGCCGGATGACGAAACACGCTCGTCCATCATGCCGGTGAACGACGCGTATCCGGTCGAGCGCCTGATGAAGGCGTGCCGGTACTATTTCGACACCACCGGACGGCGCATTTCCTACGAGTACATGATGGCGCGCGACAAGACCGACCGCCCGTGGCAGGCCGACCTGCTGGCGAAGCTGCTGAAAGGAAGACCGGCGCACGTCAACCTCATTCCGCTGAATGAGGTGGCGGAAAGTCCGCTGAAGCCGTCCAGGCCGGAAACCGTCCGCAGGTTCCAGCAGGCGCTCGAGAAGCGCGGCGTTACCGCAACGGTACGGCGCAAGCTGGGTCCGGATATTGATGCGGCCTGCGGTCAGCTCCGTCAGCGGCAGCTGAAGGAGGACGGAAAGAGCAGTTCTCGTGATTAACTTGAATATTCTCACATATAAACACAATCGAAGGAGGTTGTGAAATGGAATATTTCGGCTTGACCGATAAGGGACGGGTGCGCCCGACCAATCAGGATATTTTTCAGATCGAAGCGCGGGAGGACAACCGGACCGCGCTCCTCGTCGTGTGCGACGGCATGGGCGGTGCAAATGCGGGCAACGTAGCCAGCCGCTTTGCCGCGCAGAGCTTTATCGAGTCCGCGGGTGACGCTTTAAGCGGCACGCTGGACGAAACGGCTCGGCAGAACCTGCTGACGCAGGCGCTCAAGCAGGCGAACGAGACGGTTTTCTCTCTGGCAGGCAGGCAGCCGGAGTTCCGCGGCATGGGCACGACCCTGGTTGCCGCGCTCATTCAGGGCGACTGCGCGACCGTCATCAACGTGGGCGACAGCCGCGCGTACCGCTTTGACGGCGAAGCCATGCACCAGATCAGCGAGGACCACTCCTATGTGGAGGAAATGCGCCGCCGCGGCAAGATCACCGAGGCGGATGCGCGCACCCATCCGCAGAAAAACCTCATCACCCGTGCGGTAGGCGTGGAGCCGTGTGTCGAAGGCGACCTGTTTGAAGTGCGCCTGAACGAAAAGGACATGCTGCTGCTCTGCTCGGACGGTCTGACCGGCATGGCGGAGGACAGCCGGATCGCGGAGGTGCTGGCAAACGCGCCGACGCTCGAGCTGGCCGGTGATGCGCTGCTGCAGCTGGCGCTTGACGGCGGCGGCCGCGACAACATCACCGTTGCGCTGTTCACCCTCGGTAAAAAGCAGGGAGCGTGACGGACTATGGATAAATATATCGGCAGTATGCTCGGCGGACGCTATCAGATTGAGGAAATCGTCGGCGTCGGCGGCATGGCGGTCGTTTATCGGGCGCGGGATACCGTTCTCGGGCGCGATGTGGCACTCAAGGTGCTCAAAAAAGAGTTCGCGGAGGACCCGGATATCCGCAAGCGGTTCTCCATTGAGTCGCGCGCCGTTGCCAAGCTGAGCCACCACAATATTGTTTCCGTGTTCGACGTCGGCAGCGAGGACGGCACGGATTATATCGTTATGGAGCTGATTGAGGGCATCACCCTCAAGCAGTATCTGCAGCGCAAAGGCCATCTGTCGTGGGAGGAGACCATTTTCTTCGCTGAGCAGGTTGCCCGCGCGCTCATGCACGCACACTCGCGCGGCATCATCCATCAGGACGTTAAGCCGCAGAACGTTATCATCCTGCGGGACGGCACGGCAAAGCTGACCGATTTCGGCATTGCCTCGTTCGCTGCCGCGCAGGAGACCCGCGTGGTGCAGGAGGCCATCGGCTCGGTGCACTATATCTCGCCGGAGCAGGCCAAGGGCAGCAAAATTGATTACCGCACCGACCTGTACTCACTCGGCGTGATGATGTACGAGATGCTGACCGGCAAGCTGCCGTTTGAGGGCGAAACCGCGCTCCAGATCGTCATGCAGCACATCAATGAGGTGCCGATCATCCCGAGTGCGTTTGTGCCGGGCATCCCCAAGGGCATGGACGATATTGTCATGCACGCCATGAGTGCGCACATCAGCCGCCGGTATGAATCCGCGGAAAAGATGTACGAGGACATGGAGGTGCTCCGCTCGGACCCGAATGCACGCTTCCACTATGTGGCAAGCGAGGACAACTCGGGCGAGACGCAGATCATCGGCGCGGACATTCAGCGCGCGGCGCGCCGCAGTGCGGCAGAGCATGAAGCCGCTTCCGTTGAGGGCGCAGCTGCGCCGCGCACCCGCACGCGCACGCGCACGCAGACCCGCACCCGCACCGGTTTCCGCAGGAAGGAGCAGGATGAGCCGGACGGCTTTTTTGAAAAGCTGGCCGAGCGCCCCGGCATGGCGGTCGGCATGGCGGTCGGCGTGATTGCGGTGATCAGTCTGCTGCTGGTCGGCATTCTGATGATCACCGGCAGCAGTGACAAGTCGGAGAAGATTATCGTGCCCGACCTCATCGGGCGCAATATCGACGAAGTGATGGCCGACCCGGATATAACCGACAACTTCACGGTAAAGGAAGCGACCGAACGGCAGGAATCCGACCGTCCGGTCGGTGAGATACTCGAGCAGGACCCGGACGGCGACGGCAAGAAAAAGGCAACCAAGGGTACGATCATCACGGTAACGGTATCCTCGGGCGGCGAAAACGTCAAGGATACCTACAAGGTGATCGACTTTACCGGCAAGACGCTCGATTATGTGCAGGCGGCGCTGGCATCGCACGACATCAAGTGCGAGGTCGTTGAGGAATACAGCGACGACGTGGAGGAAGGCAAGGTCATCCGCACCGACCCGGAGGCGGGCACCGAGCTGGAAAAGGGCGCGACGCTGACCGTCTATATCAGCAAGGGCAAGCAGAAGGACGATAACGAAAACGTCTCCGTGCCCGGTCTGCTCGGCATGACCGAGGACCAAGCACGTGCGGCGCTGGAGGCAAAGGGCCTGAAGATCGGCTCGGTAGACTCGGTGGACAGCTCTGCGGAAGCGGGATCGGTCGTATGGCAGTCGCAGGATGCCGGTGCTGAGGTGACCAAGGGCAGCACGGTCAACATCCAGATCTCCAAGGGCAAGAGCACATCGAACAATAACTCGCAGGATAATAACAGCGGCGGCAATTCCGGCGGTCAGGACAACGGCGATGGCGACTACGACGATACGCCGAGCCTCGGCAGTGCGACCATTCCGGTTTCGCTGCCGGACAACACGGATACCGCGCATGTTATCATCTATGTGGACGGCGTGATCCAGTATGACGACACCTGCAGCACGAGCGGCGGCAGCACGTCTATCTCGGTGAGCGGCTCGGTGGGCGACCATGATGTTACGGTCAGCGTGGACGGTTCGACTACCTCGCAGACGTACACATTCAGTTAAAAAACGGAGGAATTAAGTTTGATCGAAGGGATCATTCTGAAGGGCATCGGCGGTTTCTACTATGTGGATACCGCCGAGGGTCTCATTGAATGCAAAGCACGCGGACGGTTCCGCAAGACCGTGGGCAAGCCTATCGTCGGGGACCGGGTAACGCTGGAAATCCAGCCGGAGGACGGCACCGGCTATCTGCAGACGATCGCGCCGCGCAAGAACAGCCTGATCCGGCCGGCTGTGGCGAATCTGGATCTGGTCGTTGCCGTGGCGAGCGCGGCACCGCCGGTGACCGACCCGTTCCTGATCGACAAGGTAACGGCGATCGCGGTGCACAAGAACATGGACGCACTGGTCGTCATCAACAAGACGGACGCGAATCCGGGTGACGAGCTGTATGAAACCTACCGCAAAAGCGGCATCGAGGTGCTGCGCGTGAGCGCGCACACCGGCGAGGGCATTGACGCACTGCGCGAACGCATCCGCGGCAGGGTGAGCGCGTTTGCGGGCAACTCGGGTGTCGGCAAGTCGAGCGTGCTCAACCGTCTGGACAGCTCGTTCGGCGCTGAGGTCGGTGCGATTTCGGACAAGATCGGCCGCGGCAAGCACACCACCCGTCATGTGGAGCTGCACCCGATCGAAGGCGGTGGCTACATCGCGGACACGCCCGGCTTCTCCTCGTTTGAGACCGAGCAGATGGATTTGGTTCTTGCCGAGGATCTGCAGTATGCGTTTCCGGAGTTCGAGCCGTACATCGGGCAGTGCAGATTCACCGGCTGCGCGCATGTCAAGGAAAAGGGCTGCGCCGTTCTCGCGGCGGTCGAGAACGGAGAAATTGCGAAAACCCGTCACGAAAGCTATGTAAAGCTGTATGAAAGTGTAAAGGATCTGAAGGAATGGGAACTTACCAAGGGCGGCACGCGCTGATTTTTGCGGCTGCACCGGAAACCGATTACGGTTACATCCGCGCGTTTCTGCGCGAGCATCCGGACGCGCTCGTTGCGTGTGCGGACGGCGGCCTGCGGCATGCGCGGGCGCTCGGTCTGCACCCGGATTTCATGATCTCCGACCGGGATTCCATGACCGAGGTAGAGGGCGACGATGTGATCCTGCTGAGACCTGAGAAGGACGACACGGATTCGCAGAGCTGTCTGCGGGAGGTGTTCCGCCGCGGCTGCCGCGAGGCAACGCTCGTGTGTGCGACCGGCGGGCGCATCGACCATATGCTGGCAAATCTCTCGCTGCTCGAGGAAGCAAAAACGCTCGGCGGCCACCTGACCATCCTCGATCCGTACAACCGCGTCGAGCTGCATCAGGGCGGACGGCAGGAATTCATCATGCCGGAGACGTTTACCTACTTCTCGGTCGTGCCGATGGACGCGGTGCTCGAGGGCGTGACCATCGAGAATGCAAAATATGAATTAACGAACGGCACGGTTACCCGTGTCGGCATGATCTCCACCTCGAACGAGGCAAAACCGAACAGCCGCTTTGCCGTCACGATTGAACGGGGAACAGCTCTGATTATCTTCTCACGCGACCGTGTTTTGTGAAAATTCCACACCTGACCCGCCAATATCGGCGGGTTTTTTTATTGTGTCGATTTTGCAATTTGTTCTGTCAGGACTTGCAAAAATAAATTCGCAGGCATATAATAAAAGCACATGATAACTGATGAGAGATATAAGGGAGTGCTGAGCATGGCATTGAAGCCGATTTCCAAGATTGCAGCAGGTGTGCAGGCGTCCACGACGCTGGCCATTGATTCGCTGTTCAAGCAGATGAAGGCAGAGGGCAAGGACGTTGTCGGCTTTGGTGCCGGTGAACCGGATTTTCCGACGCCGGAGCACATCAAGCAGGCCGGTATCGAGGCCATTGAGAACAACCAGACCAAGTACACGCCGGCAGCCGGTCTGATGGACCTGCGCAAGGCAGCCTGCTACCGTTTGAAGGAGGACTGCGGTCTGGACTACGAGCCGACGCAGATCGTTGTGGCTTCGGGTGCAAAGCACTCGGTCTATATCGCGCTGATGACGCTGTGCAACCCGGGCGATGAGGTCGTTATCGCGGCTCCGTACTGGGTAAGCTACTCCGAGATGGTAAAGCAGGCAGGTGCAATCCCGGTCATCGTAGCCGCAACCGAGGAGGCGGACTTCAAGATCACCGCAGAGCAGCTGGACGCCGCCATCACCGACAAGACCAAGGTGTTCATGCTGAACTCTCCGTCCAACCCGACCGGCATGGTATACACCAAGGCTGAGCTGGAGGCGATCGCTGAGGTTTGCTGCCGCCATAACATCTACGTTATCGCGGATGAGATTTACTGCAACCTTGTATATGATAACAATGAGTTCGTATCGTTCGCTTCTCTGGGCGAGGACGTGAAGGAGCGCACCATTCTGGTCAACGGCGTGTCCAAGAGCTACGCGATGACCGGCTGGCGTATCGGCTACAGCGCGTCCAATCCGCAGCTGGCCAAGGTGATGGCGAACTACCTGAGCCACTCCACCTCTGCACCGTCCACCATTTCCCAGCAGGCAGCTATCACTGCACTGACCGGCCCGCAGGAGGATATGCAGGTGATGAAGCAGGCGTTCGAGCAGCGCCGCGACCATCTGGTAGAGCGCATGAACCAGATCGAGGGCGTTTCCTGCATCAAGCCGGAGGGCGCGTTCTATGTTATGATGAACATGAAGGGCTTCCTCGGCAAGACCATGTACGGCAAGGTCATCGAGAGCGCCGAGGACTTCGCGCAGCTGTTCCTTGAGAAGGGTCTGGTTGCGACCGTTCCGTGCACCGCATTTGCCGCGCCGGGCTTCGTCCGTTGGAGCTATGCGACCTCGCTCACCGAGATTGACAAGGGCCTCGACCGCCTTGAGGCGTTTATCAAAAACGCGTAAGCATTCGTAATTCTGAGCAGCACTCTGAAAAGGGTGCTGTTCTTTTGTTTTCTGCACCGACCCTCTGGGGCACTTGAACCGCGCAGGCGGTTCATCCTTTCCGGGCGGCAGCTTTTTTCAGCACCGGCTGAGCGGGGGACGCGAACTGCCGCAGGCGGGTTCGCCCCTGACGGGCGGGAGTCTTTTTCAGCACCGGCTGAGCGGGGGACGCGAACTGCCGCAGGCGGGTTCGTCCCTGACGGGCGGCAGTCTTTTTCAGCACCGGCTGACCGGGGCGCGCGAACTGCGTTAGCGTGTTCGCCCCTAACGGGCGGGAGTTTTTTCGCTGAACCTCAGCGGGGAGTTGCGCTCTGCGGAGCGCGGGAACGTGCCGCGCCCCGCGGCGGGGCAAGAGGGTAGACACCAAGGTTTCTACCCTCTTAACTCCCACTTCCTTTTATTTCTTAGTCTGGCGCAGACCGGAGACCGGCGACCGCTTCGAAAATAGGGGAACGGCAGTCGGGTTACCACAGCATGTCTTTCTCCGCCTTTTCGCAGTTCACAGACAGCGTACTGCTACACATACGGTTAAATCCACGCAGGCGCGACATATCCGTGTCGCGCAACTCCTTGGCATGTTGTAACGCACGGCACCTGCGAATTAGGCGTTTGGTACAATTTATCTTCGCAGAAACTATCCGTAACAACGCGCTGACGAATCGTGCGGCACTGTTATGCCGCACCCAGCGTAGAGTAGCCCGTATGTGTAGCAGTAATCTATCTGTGAACTGCGAATATGTTGCGAAACAAACGCTGAGGTAACCCGACTGCCGTTCCCTATTTTCGAAGCGGTCACATATAGGCAATCTGCGCCAGATTAGCAAGCAAGGGAAAGGTAGGAGTTCAAAGAGGAAGGAAAACCGCAGGTTGTCCTTCCTTTTTGCCCCCGCGGCGGGCGCCGCGACGTTCCCGCCGTCCGCAGACGGCGAATCCCCCCGCTGAGGTTCAGCGGAAAACTCTCCGCCCGGAAAGGGCGAATACGCTAACGCAGTTCGCGCGCCCCGGCTTTCCGGTGCAGGAAAGGAGCCGCCCCGTCAGGGCGAACCCGCGAACGCAGTTCGCGCGCCCCGGTCAGCCGGTGCAGGAAAAAGAGCCGCCCCGTCAGGGCGAACACGCTGACGCAGTTCGCGCGCCCCGGTCAGTCGGTGCAGGAAAAAAGAGCCGCCCCGTCAGGGCGAACACGCTAACGCAGTTCGTGTGCCCCGGCTTTCCGGTGCAGGAAAAAGGGGAGGACGCAAAATCTAACGGCGAAACCGCTGCAAACTTTGTTTATTGCTACAAGATAGCGCAAAACCGGTCGGTTTTGCTTGAAATGACCGGTGCAAAGTGTTAAACTAAAATCGGACTGTTATGGAAGATTAGACACCATCCAAGTCCGTTATTTCGTTATAATTTGGATAAAATACACACCGGAAAGGACGAATAACATGAACAACGTGTACGAAAGCCCGCTTTCTTCGCGCTACGCTTCCAAGGAGATGCTCTACACCTTCTCCTCGGATATGAAGTTCTCCACCTGGCGTCGGCTGTGGCTGTCGCTGGCTAAGGCGGAGCGAGCGCTCGGTCTGCCGATCACGCAGGAGCAGGTGGACGAGATGGCCGCGCACCTGACCGACATCGACTACGATGTGGCCCGTCAGCGCGAGAAGGAGGTACGCCATGACGTTATGGCGCACGTTTATACCTTCGGCAAGGCGGCTCCCAAGGCGGCCGGCATTATCCACCTCGGCGCTACCAGCGCGTATGTCGGCGACAATACCGACATCATCCAGATCCGCGAGGGTCTGCTGCTGGTTCGCAAAAAGCTGGCGACCGTACTGGACAAGCTGGCGCAGTTCGCGGATGCGCACAAGTCCCAGCCGACCCTCGGCTTCACCCACTTCCAGCCGGCGCAGCTGACCACGGTCGGCAAGCGCGCTACCCTGTGGATGAACGAGCTGCTGATGGATTTGAATGAGGTAGAATACCGCATCGAAAACCTGCGCATGCTCGGCAGCAAGGGCACGACCGGCACGCAGGCGTCCTTCATGGAGCTGTTTGACGGCGACGAGAGCAAGGTTAAGGAGCTGGAGAAGCGCATTGCCGATGATTTCGGCTTTGCAGGCGTGGTTCCGGTCTCCGGCCAGACCTACTCCCGCAAGATCGACGCGCAGACGCTCGCAACGCTCGCCGGTATCGCAGAATCCGCTTCCAAGTTCGCAACCGACCTGCGTCTGCTGCAGCACCTGAAGGAAGTAGAGGAGCCGTTCGAGAAGAACCAGATCGGCTCGTCCGCTATGCCGTACAAGCGCAACCCGATGCGTTCCGAGCGTATCTGCGCACTGGCGCGCTACGTCATCTGCGACAGCCTGAACCCGGCGTTCACCTCGGCTACCCAGTGGTTCGAGCGCACGCTCGACGACTCTGCGAACAAGCGCATTTCCGTGCCGGAGGCATTCCTTGCCGTTGACGCAATTCTCAACATCATGATCAACGTCGTTTCCGGTCTGGTCGTTTACCCGAAGGTCATCGAGGCGCACGTTATGAACGAGCTGCCGTTCATGGCAACCGAGAACATCATGATGGACGCCGTAAAGCGCGGCGGCAATCGTCAGGACCTGCACGAGCGCATCCGTGAGCACTCCATGGCTGCGGGCAAGCGCATCAAGGAGGAGGGCCTCGAGAACGATATGGTTGACCGCATTGCCGGCGACCCGATGTTCGGCATGACCCGTGAGCAGATCCTCGAGCACCTCGACCCGTCCGCTTACATCGGCCGCTGCCCGTCTCAGGTAGACGAGTTCCTGAACGAGTGTGTTCGTCCTGCCATTGCACCTTATCTGACTGGCGAAGATGTAAAGGTTGAGATTAACCTTTGATTCGTTTCAGACTACAGTCTGAAACGAGACAGGATGTACCGCGCACGGCGCGGATACATCCCGGGCGCATATTTGCGCGTCGCACGCGGCACACAAATATGCTTACTTGTATAAAAGGCAGGCGCTGTTCTTGCGTGGCTTTATTGCCACGCTGCGCGTACACGCCCTGCCTTTTTATGAATATCCCGCACGGCGGGATATTCTATTGCATACGCGCCACAGGCGCGGAATTGTTATACAATATGTGCAGAATGATTGACTTTTTGGCTATTATGCTGTATACTAAATCAGTTGTGTAACAAAAAAATTAAAGGAGGCACTTGCAAGTGAAAAAGAGTGTAACTTCCTTTATCGCGGTCATGCTGATCATCATTTTCTTCGGCGTGACGGCGGTAACAGGAGTGTACATTCCGGGCGGCTGGACCATGCCGTTCCGGAACACGGCAACGTCCGACACGTCTGCGACGGATACGAGCGATACCTCGTCTACCGACAGCAGCGCAGACAAGGCGGACAACACGGCAGACAGCACGGATGCGTCTGCTAACACCTCTGCTGACTCGGCTTCGACCGATTCCGCAGACACGACAGACTCCGGTCTGAAGGCCATCTTCCCGAGCGTACTCGATACCGACAACGGTATCCGTCTGGGTCTGGATCTGGTCGGCGGCTCCCGTATCGTATACGAGGCCGAAATCCCGGACGGCTACGACACCAACAACCTGTCCGACGACATGAACTCGGTACAGAAGGTCATTCGTCAGCGTCTGACCGACAAGGGCTTTACCGAGGCTACCGTATCCCTCAGCGGCGAGAACCGCGTAACGGTTGAGATCCCGCAGATCACCAACCCGGAGGAAGCGGTTCAGACCCTGGGCACCACCGCTCAGCTGACCTTCCTCGATGCCGACGGCAAGGAGTGGCTGTCCGGCTCGGACATCAAGAAGGCGTCCTACGGCTACGGCAACCCGACCAACGGCATGTCCGATCAGCACTACGTTGAAGTGCAGTTCACCTCCGAGGGCAAGGAAAAGTTCGCTGAGGCGACCGGCTCCGTTGCTGCCCGCACGGACGGCACCAACCAACTGTACATCGTAATGGACAAACAGATCATCTCTGCTCCGTCCGTTTCCGAGAAGATCGACAACGACAGCTGTGTTATCACCGGCAACTTCACCCGCGACAGCGCGACCGAGCTGGCAAACCTCATCAACGCAGGTCAGATTCCGTTCTCGCTCAAGCAGGTAGAGCTTCGCTCTGTCGGCCCGCAGCTCGGCGCTGACGCGATGAGCTCCAGCCTGAAGGCAGGCCTGATCGGTCTGGTACTCGTTATGCTGTTCATGATCATCATGTACCGCATTCCGGGCGTTGTTTCCTGCTTCGCTCTGTGCTTCTACATGGTTATCGAGGCGCTGCTGTTCAGCCTGATCCGCGTAAACCTGTCCCTGCCGGGCATTGCAGGTATCATCCTGTCCATCGGTATGGCGGTTGACGCAAACGTCATTATCTTCGAGCGCATCAAGGAGGAAATGGCTGCCGGCAAGACCGTCAAGAGCGCCATTGACTCCGGCTTCAAGCGTGCGTTCACCGCAATTCTGGACTCCAACATCACCACCCTGATCGCGTGCGGCGTGCTGTTCTTCCTTGGCACCGGCACGATCGTCGGCTTCGCTACCACGCTGGGCATCGGTGTTATCGTGTCCATGTTCACTGCGCTGACCATCACCCACTTCCTGCTCAGACGCATGGTGGATTTCCACATCCGCAATCCGAAGGCTTACGGCCTGCGCGAGCGCAAGGAAGAGAAGAAGCATTTCCCGATCCTCAAGAACTTCAAGATCTTCAGCGGTATTTCTGTCGTACTGATCGTAACCGGCCTGATCGCGCTGATCTTGCTGCCGTTCGGCAAGAACCTGTTCAACCTGAGCATCGACTTTGCCGGCGGTACCGAGATGGAGTTCAACATGCATACCGCCGTTACGCAGGATATCCAGACCGAGGTCAGCGATCTGTTCAAGGACGCAACCGGTGTGGATGCATCCTCTGTAACCTCCTCCGGTGACGGCAACGAGGACGTGCTGATCCGCTCCACCTCGATCGATTCCGAGCAGCGTGCTGCCGTGATCGACAAGATGCTGGAGAAGTACAGCCTTGCTGACACCGACATCCTCAACAACAACGACGTATCCGCTTCTGTCGGCAGCGACCTGCAGCGTTCGGCATTCATCTGCTCGATCCTTGCAATCCTGCTGATGCTGGTGTACATCACCTTCCGCTTCGAGCTTACCAGTGGTCTGGCTGCGATCTGCTGCCTGGTTCACGACCTGCTCGTTATGCTGAGCGTTTACGTTCTGCTGCAGATTCCGCTCGACAGCAACTTCATTGCTGCTGCACTGACCATCCTCGGCTACTCCATCAACGCATCCATCATCGTATTCGACCGCGTTCGTGAGAACCTGCGCACCGCGCGCAAGGAGCCGTTTGAGGTCATCGGCGAGAAGAGCATCTGGCAGACCATGGGCCGTACCATCAACACCACGCTTACCACGCTGTTCACCATCGGCATGGTATACATCCTCGGTGTTCCGTCGCTCAAGCAGTTCACCCTGCCGCTGATCGTCGGTATCCTGGCCGGCGGCTGGTCGTCCGTTATGCTGTCTACCGGTCTGTGGGGCTTCTTCCGTAAGAAGTTCCGCCGCCGCCGCAAGATCTAACGACTATCGAAAAGGCACCCGTTCGGGTGCCTTTTTGCGTCCGTTTATCGGCGCAGGGGGAGCGGGGGATACGAACCCGCCTGCGGCAGTTCGAGTACCCCGGTCAGCCGGTGCAGAAAAGGAGCCGCCCGGAGGGCAGTGCAGGAAAAGGTGCCGCTTTATCACAATAAAAAATTGACTTAACAGCACCCCGCGTAGTATAATAACAGCAGACAGATAACAAACCACGCGCGTGAAGCGGTGTTCACAAGGGGGAAGTACGATGAAGTGCCCATTTTGCAGCTTTGAAGACAGCAAGGTCGTGGACTCCCGTCCGACGGACGAGGGTACCAGCATCCGCCGCCGGCGTGAATGTCTCCACTGCGGAAAACGCTTTACCACCTACGAGACGGTGGAGCGCATGCCGCTTATGCTGATCAAGCGCGATGGCACCCGGCAGGCGTACGACCGCCAGAAGCTGCTCAACGGTCTGGTGAAGGCGTGCGAGAAACGCCCGGTTTCGCTGATGCAGCTGGAACAGATCGTCGATCACGTCGAGCAGAAGCTGTTCGGCTCGCTCGAAAGCGAGGTCTCCAGCAAGGTCATCGGTGAGCTTGTCATGGAGCAGCTGCGTAAGGTTGATGAGGTCGCGTATGTGCGGTTTGCCTCGGTCTACCGCCAGTTTAAGGACATCAACACCTTTATGGAAGAGCTGAACACGCTCCTCAAAGATAAATAATTCGGCGGGTATGGCGCAGGCTGTACCCGTTTTTTCATATCGAAAGGAAGATGGATTTATGGACGAACGGCTGCAGAAACAGCTGAATTTCATTCTCGAGATCGACAAGGAGAAGAACATTTTCCGGCAGACGCATCTCTCCGGCCACGGCCGCCGCGAGAACGACGCCGAGCACGCATGGCACATGGCTGTCATGGCGTATCTGCTGCAGGAATATTCCAACGAGCCGGTGGATGTGGCGCGCGTCATGCTCATGTGCCTGCTGCACGATGTGGTGGAGATTGACGCAGGCGACACCTACGCCTACGACGCCGACGGTCTGAAGACGCAGAAGGCACGCGAGGACGCGGCAAAGCAGCGCATTTATTCGCTCCTGCCGGACGACCAGAAACGCGGGCTGATGGCTGTTTTTGACGAATTTGAGGCCGACGAGACCGCCGAGGCGCACTTTGCCCACGCGATGGACAATCTACAGCCGCTTCTGCTCAACAACAGCAACGGCGGCAGCGACTGGGCCGACCACGATGTGACCGCCAAGCAGGTCTACGGCCGCCAGAGCCGCACGGAGAAAGGCTCGGCGTACCTGTATAAGCTGACGGATAACATTCTGCAGGCGAACATCAAAAAGGGTGCGCTCAAAGAAAAATAAAAAAATTTCGACCGAGTTGACCATTCGTGGTCAATTTTCGCCGCCGAACGGCGTATGGGTGCAGGCACTTATGCGAAGCAAGGAGGTGAAAACGTGTCAGCTGAGATCATCATTGCGGGACTGAGCCTGCTGGGGACGCTGGCGGGCACGGCCGGCGGCATTATCGTCTCCGGCAAGCTGGTCAATTACCGCATCGAGCAGCTTGAAAAGAAGGTCGAAAAGCACAATAACCTCATCACCCGAACCTTCAGGCTGGAGCAGGCAGTCGCGCTGCTGGACGAGCGTGTCCGCGTGGCAAACCACCGCATTTCCGATTTGGAAAAGGAGGAAGTCGAGTGAACTGGAAGGTGCGGCTTAGAAATCCGGTGTTCTGGGTGCAGATTGTTGTGAGTGCGTTCGCCGCGGTGCTGGCGTATGCCGGTCTGACCGCCGCTGACCTCACCACCTGGGAGAGCGTCGGCGCGCTGCTCTGCAATGCGGTGCGCAATCCGTATTGCCTGTTCCTTGTGCTGTCGAGCGTGTGGAACGCCGTCAATGACCCGACCACCAAGGGTATTGCGGACAGCGAACGGGCAAGAAGTTATGATACGCCAAGCAGGTAAAGGAAAATCCCTCTCGGAAACGAGAGGGATTTTTCGTTGTGCAGAATGGAAAATTGAGAATGGAGAATGGAAAATGGAAAATGAATGGATAGTGCAGGTTGGTATGAAAGCCGGTGCATACCGTAAACAAAGGACGCGCAATGCGCGCCCCTACGGTCGATAACGATTGCAGGTTGGTGTATCTTCCTGCACATGGCAAATCCTTGTAGGGGCGCGCATTGCGTGTCCAAATTCCAACAAATTTGCACAATATAAATGAAAAAATGGAGAATGCTCCATCTAAGGTTCATTCTCCATTCTCCATTTTCAATTCTCAATTATTTAGAGGATTTCTTTCAATGCTGCAATCAGCTTATCCATCTGCTCATCCGTGCCGACGGTGATACGCAGGTAATTATCAATGCGCGGCAGCTTGAAATAGCGGATAAAGATACCCTTTTCGCGCAGGGCGGCGAAGATATCCGGCGCTTTCTTGTTCGGATGGGTGACAAACAGGAAGTTTGTCAGCGACGGCAGTACGGTAAAACCGAGCGCCCGCAGCGCCTCCGCCGAGCGGTCGCGGGTGGTGCTGACCTTGCGGCAGGTCTGCTGGAAATAGTCCTCGTCGCGGATGGATGCCTCACCGACAGCGAGTGCGATGGCGTCCATCGTGTACGAGTTGTACGAGTTTTTAACCGCTTCGAGCGTGGAAATCAGCGTCTCCGAGCCGAGCGCATAGCCGATGCGCATGCCCGCGAGCGAGCGCGACTTGCTGGTTGTCTGCACGATGAGCAGGTTTTCGTATTTATCCAGCAGCGGAACCGCGCTCTGCGCGCCGAAGTCCACATACGCCTCGTCGATGATGACAACGCAGTCCTGATTGTGCTGCAGCAGGTCCTCGAGGAACTCGAGCGTTACGCCGCGTCCGGTCGGCGCGTTCGGGTTCGGCAGCACGATACCGCCGTTCGGCTTGTCGTAATCACGCACATTGACGCAGAAATCCTCGTCGAGCGGCATGTTTTCGTACGGAATGCGGAACAGATCGCACCAGACCGGATAGAACGAGTAGGTGATGTCCGGATAGAGAATGGGCTTGTCCGAGCAGAAGAACGACTGGAACGCCAGCGCAAGCACATCATCCGAGCCGTTGCCGAGGAATACCTGCGACGGCTGCAGGTCAAACCGCTCTGCGATAGCGGTTTTGAGTGCTTTCGCGTTCGCATCCGGGTAAATTGCGAGTTTTGCGGCGTCAAACGTGCGCAGAACCTCGGTCACGGACGGCGCGGGCGGGTACGGGTTTTCGTTGGCGTTCAGCTTGATGATGTTGTCGGTTTTCGGCTGCTCGCCCGGCACATACGGGTCGATCTTGCGCAGCTTATCGAGAAAAGGCTTGTCCATGGGGAGACCTCCTGTGTTCGTTTTCTTTGATGGGGATAGTTTATCATAATAAAGCGATAAAGTCAAGAGGGTTTGTCGATAACGAAAATTTATGATATAATTCATAACATATGAACGATAATCGTAGGGCGCGACGACTCGGCGCGCCGCATTGAACGGTATGCAGATGGTTTACAACGGCGTGCCGAGGTCGTCCTCCAGAGGACCATCTCTTGCCCTGCAGGGCAATTCACCTTGTCACGCCCTACGAAAAAAATGGTTAAGGTGAAACTATGTACCAACCTTTAGCAGACAAAATCCGTCCGAAGACATTGGACGATGTGGTCGGGCAGCGGCATTTACTGGGCGAAAACGGCCTTTTGCGCCGCGTCATTGAAAGCGGCAGCATCCCGAACCTGATATTTTACGGGCCGTCCGGCGTGGGCAAGACCACGGTCGCGTCCATCATCGCGCAGCAGACCGACCGCAAGCTGTACCACCTGAACGCCACCACGGCGGGCATTGCCGACATCAAGGCGATCATTGACGAGCTGGACACTTTCCTTGCGCCGAACGGTGCGCTTGTGTACCTTGATGAGATCCAGTATTTCAACAAAAAGCAGCAGCAGAGCCTGCTGGAGTTCATCGAAACCGGCAAGATCACGCTGATCGCATCGACGACGGAAAACCCGTATTTTTACATCTACAACGCGATTTTAAGCCGCTGCACGGTATTCGAGTTCAAGCCGGTCGAGGCTGCCGATATGCGCCGGGCAGTGGAACGTGCGTTGAAACTTGCGATGGGCGAGGACGCAAAGCCGGTCGAGGACGGTGTGGCGGATTACATCGCGCAGGCGGTCGGCGGCGACGTGCGAAAGGCGCTCGGCGCGGTCGAGCTGCTCGTCTCCGGTGCGGGGGCGGACGGCATCACGCTCGCGGACGCGCAGCAGGCGGCGCAGCGCTCGAATATGCGCTACGACCGCGACGGTGACAGCCATTATGACATCCTCTCGGCGCTGCAGAAGTCCGTGCGCGGCTCCGACCCGGACGCGGCGCTGCATTATCTCGCACGGCTGCTCGAGGCAGGCGATATGATCTCCGCGGCGCGGCGCATGCTCGTCATTGCGAGCGAGGATATCGGTTTGGCGTACCCGCAGTGCGCCGCCATTGTCAAGGCGTGCGTGGACAGCGCGTTCCAGCTGGGATTGCCCGAGGCGCGGATTCCGCTCGCGGAGGCGATCATTTTGATGGCGACCGCGCCCAAGTCCAACAGTGCCATCAACGGCATTGATGCCGCCATTGCCGACATTCGGGCGGGCAGGGCCGGCGATATTCCGGCGCACCTTAAGGATGCGCATTACGGCGGCGCAAAGAAATTAGGCCGCGGACTGACGTATCAGTATCCGCATATGTATCCGAATCACTGGGTGCAGCAGGAGTATCTGCCCGAGGAGCTGCGCGGCGCACAATACTACGAATACGGCCCGAATAAGACCGAACAGGCCGCGAAAGCGTACTGGGATAGAGTGAAAAATCAGAAATAATGGAAAATGGAGAATGAACGTGACGGTTTCATTCTCCATTTTTTTCGCTGTTCACTCGAAAACGGTTTTAACCGGCTTTTTATCGCACCCAACCGGCGTATAGGTCCATTCATCAATGTGTCCTTCGGTGATGAAATACCGTGGCGGTGTCGGTGCGTCATACGGCGCGAGAACGTCGATGACGGTCAGCTTTACCTTCATCCGCTGCGGCAGGATGGACTTGATGTACACGGATACCGCCATGCCGGGCCGCAGGTCCGCGCGCGGCTCCGCGAGACCGGACAGGTTGGGCGTAAGCTCGATGAACACGCCGTACGGCTCGATGGAGCGGACAACGCCGCGCACGGTCTCACCGACGGAGAACAGCGCCGCGTTCTGCGCCCAGGTGCCGAGCAGCTCGCGGTGGGTGAGCGAAATTCTTCGGTTTTCCGGCTCCACGGTGCGGACAGCCGCCAGAATGGACTGCCCGACGGTCAATCGGTCGCCCGGGTGGCAGATGCGCGACACGGACAGATTTTCGATGCCGATGAGCGACGGCACGCCGCAGCCTGCGTCCACGAACGCGCCGAACGGCTCCAGATGCGTTACGCGCGCCGGAATCACGTCGCCTGGACGGAGGGAATCGAGTAGTCGGTCCTGCGCCTTCTGCTGAACGATGGTGCGCGACAGCCATGCCGTGGGCGGGTCCGTGCTCTCGTCGATATCGGTGACGACGAAGCAGGTGGGCTTGCCTACACGCGACAGGATGGCAATCTCGCGCGTGTCGCCCTCCGCCACGCCGAGCGCGCAGGACACGCGCGGCAGGATGCCCTGCGCGATGCCGAGGTCGAACAGCAGGTCGTGCGCGGCGGTGCACCGCTGTGCGACGGCTTCCAGAATGCGTCCCTCGTCCTGCGCCTGCCGCAGTGCGTCGAGCGTTGAAAATGCCTGCCGAACCGCAGGCTGTACCATGTAGCTGCCCTCAGGCAGATAGGATTCGCTTGTTTTCATATGCAGCCGAGCCTCCTTTGGGGTCTGCCTTACTATATGTGCAGGCAGGGCAGAGTAGCACCAAATTTCGCAAAAGTGCATAGTCTGTAAGCAGAAATTATGGATAAGGGGCTGATTGGATGGCAGATTCGGCAAATATTTCGCTGTCGGCGCTGCGGGACGGACAGCAGGCGCGGGTCGCGGCGCTGCATCTCAGCGGCGGCATGCGGCGGCGCGTGCAGGATTTAGGGTTAGTGCCGGGCACGCGCGTAACCTGTGTGCGGCGTGCGCTCTCGGGCGACCCGATCGCGTACCGGATACGCGGCGCGGTGGTTGCCCTGCGTAAATGCGATGCCGCTCAAATCGAGGTGCAGCCATGAGGCGCACCGTGGCGCTGGCGGGCAACCCGAACGTCGGCAAATCGACCGTGTTTAACGCCCTGACCGGCAGCCGTCAGCACACCGGCAACTGGAGCGGAAAAACAGTCGCGTGCGCCGAGGGCAGGCTGCGCGGCGGCGGTCTGACGCTGACCGACCTGCCGGGTACTTACTCGCTGCGGGCGCACTCGGAGGAGGAGCGTGCCGCACGGGAATTTCTGGTTTCGGGTCAGGCGTGCGCGGTGGTGCTCGTGGCGGACGCGGGCTGTCTGGAGCGCAGCCTCATCCTCGCTTTGCAGGTACTGGAGGTACAGAAAAACGCCATTCTGTGCCTGAATCTCATGGATGAAGCCGCGAAAAAGGGCATTGAGATTGATGTTGCCGCGCTCGAGCGGGAGCTTGGCATACCGGTGATACCGTGCGCCGCACGGCAGGGAAAGGGTCTGCACGAGCTCGAAGCCGCGATACGCCGAGCGGCGGCAGGCGAAAATGAAACGCACCCGACCGCCATCCGCTATCCGGCGATGGACGAGGATTTGACGGAGGAACAGAGGGACGATATTGCAACCGCAGCGGCGGCACTCCGCGCGGAGGAGATCGCACTGACGTGCGTCAGACAGCCGGAATGCGCCTGCGCGCGGGATGACCGAGCGGACGATGTGATCCTCAGCCGGAGGTTCGGCGTGCCGCTCATGCTTTTGCTGCTCGCAGGCGTGTTTTACATCACTCTATTCGGCGCAAACGTGCCGAGCGAGTGGCTGAGCACGCATCTTCTGGCACTCGGCACACCGTTTGCGGGTGCGCTTGCGAAGCTGGGACTGCCGCCGTTTTTCGTCTCGATGCTGACCGACGGACTGTGGCGCGTACTGGCAACCGTGGTCTCGGTCATGCTGCCGCCGATGGCGATCTTCTTCCCGCTGTTCACGTTGCTCGAGGACGCAGGCTACCTGCCGCGCGTGGCGTTTCAGCTTGACCACGCCTTCCAGTGCGCGAGAGCGAGCGGCAAGCAGAGCCTGACCATGTGCATGGGTTTCGGGTGCAACGCCTGCGGCGTAAGTGGCTGCCGCATCATCGACTCGCCGCGGGAGCGGCTGATTGCCATCCTCACCAACAGCTTTGCGCCGTGCAACGGACGGTTTCCGCTGCTCATTTTCCTGTGCTCAGTGTTCTTCGCGGGCAGCGCGGCAGGCGGCGCGCTGCTGCTGACCGGCGTCATCGCGGCAAGTGTGGGCTTGACGCTGCTCGTGTCGCGCATTCTCTCAGCAACGGTTTTGCGCGGGGAGGCGGTGTCGTTTGCGCTCGAGCTGCCGCCGTACCGCATGCCGCAGATTGGGCGCGTTATCGTGCGCAGCGTGCGCGACCGGACGCTGTTCGTCCTTGCGAGAGCCGCCGCCGTGGCGGCTCCGGCGGGCGTGCTCATCTGGATTCTTGCCAATGTGCAGATAGGGAATACAGCTATCCTGTCGCACATCACGGCATTTTTAGACCCGGCAGCGCGGGTGTTCGGGATAGACGGCGTGATACTGCTTGCGTTTATCCTCGGCTTTCCGGCGAATGAGCTGGTCATGCCGCTCATCGTGATGGGCTACCTTTCATCCGGCACGATTGCCTCCGGCGTGGACTTTGCCTCCTTCCGTGCGCTGCTGCTGGCAAACGGCTGGACGGTGCAGACCGCGCTCTGCACACTGGTGCTCACTGTGGCGCACGCGCCGTGCTCGACAACCTGCCTTACCATCCTGCGGGAGACGCGCAGCGCAAAGTGGACACTGGCGGCGGTGCTGATTCCTGCGGGAATCGGGCTTGCCCTTTGCATACTGATACACTGCATGTTTACACCGACAGGCTGAAAAGCAGGCAGAAAGTGCGTTTTTTTTTTTTTTTTTAGGTAAACCGTGTAAAAAGTTAAAAAATCTGCATTTTCAAAACAAAACAGCTTGCATCAACCTGCAAAGAATGTTATCATACTAATGGATTCTTTTAGCGTTATCCCTGCCGGTTTTCTGCCCTGCAGACCTCGGCTTTTATGCATGCAGATGCATGCAGGAACACAATTTGTTTTATGCGGCCTGTGATTAATCAATCACGGCATCTATTGCTTGACCGGCAGGAGGTTTTAGCACGAATGAAAGAGAAAAGCACGATTTTGATCGTAGATGATTCTGAACTGAATCGCACGGTCTTAGCCGATATTCTGGGTGACGAATACAATTTTATCGAGGCGGAAAACGGCGCCCGCGCAATCGAGCTGCTGCGGACGCACACCGATATCGACCTTATCCTGCTGGATATGGTCATGCCGGAGATGAACGGCTTTGACGTACTGACCGCGATGAACAACAACCGCCAGATCGAGGAAATCCCGGTGGTGATGATCTCGGCGGAGAACGGCATCGAGCACATCGAGCGCGCGTACGACCTCGGCGTTACCGACTATATCAGCCGCCCGTTCGACTGCATGGTCGTGCGCCGCCGCGTGGTCAACGCGCTGATACTGGCTGCCAAGCAGAAGCGGCTGATGCGGCTTGCCGCCGAGCAGATTTACGAAAAAGAAAAGATCAGCGACCTGATGATCAATATCTTCAGCCATATTGTCGAGTTCCGCAACGGCGAGAGCGGCCCGCATGTGCTGCACATCCGCACCATTACCGAGGTGCTGCTGAACCGTCTGGTGCAGAAGACCGACCGCTATTCGCTGACGCAGGAGGATATTCAGCTGATCTCGAGTGCGTCCGCGCTGCACGATATCGGCAAGGTCAGTATTCCGGATGAGATCATCAACAAGCCCGGCAAGCTGACAAAGGAAGAGTTTGAGATCATGAAGTCGCACACGACGGTCGGCGCGGATATCCTGCACGACCTGCCGTTCTCGAATGAGGAGCCGCTGCTCAAGACCGCGTATGAGATCGCGCGCTGGCATCACGAGCGCTACGACGGCCGCGGCTATCCGGACGGCCTGACCGGCGAGGAGATCCCGATCGCGGCGCAGGTCGTTTCGGTTGCCGATGTGTACGACGCGCTGACAAGCGTGCGCTGCTACAAGTCCGCGTATGACCATGAGACCGCCCTGCGGATGATCGTAAACGGCGAGTGCGGCACGTTCAATCCGCTGCTGCTCGAGTGCCTGCTCGATGCGTCGCTGCAGATCAGGGAGCGTCTGCTCGAGGCGAACGAGGGATATACGCACAGCACGGCGCGCACGCAGCAGCTTTCGACCGAAATGCTGCTCAAGCAGGCGACGCCGCAGGTCGGGCGTTCGATTCAGGCGCTCGAGACCGAGCGCATCAAGACCGAGTTCTTTGCCAAGCAGTCCTGCGGCATTCAGTTTGACTATGACGCGGCAACGCGCACCATCTCTGTGACGGACCACACGGATACGCTGCCGTTTGCCAGCCGCCTGTATGATGCGGCGGATACGGAAAAATTCACGATATTCAGCAAGGATGACCTGAACCGCCTGGAAAACGCGCTGTATACCACCACGCGGGATGCTCCGGATGTCAGCATGCCGATCACCCTGCGGTTTCCGGAGGTCGGCTGGGAACACGAGTACATGCTCGCGGCTCGTGCGCTCTGGTCGAGTGACGCCAAGCCGCGGTATCTCGGCGCTGTCGGTCAGTTCCGCGAGTCGCAGACCGATATCATGCTGCCGGAGATGCAGCTGCCGGATTCCGGCGCTGTCACCGGCAGGCAGCTGGCGGATTCAATGCAGGGCATGAGCCGCATTTTTGATGTGGTGCGGCTGGTTGATCCGAAAAGGGGCGAACTCCTGCAGCTGAATGCGGACGGCACGTTCTCGGACCGCGTCCTGCCGTGCTTTCCGGCGTGGAATCACGGAAAGCGATGCAGCAGATGCATTTCCCGCCGCTGCATGGAGGAAAAGACGCGCATGAGCAAGCTGGAGCTTACCGACGAGTGCGCGTATCAGCTGATTTCGCGCTATCTGGTCGTGGACGGACGCGAGTGCGTGCTCGAGCTGGGCAGCAGGCTCAGCGACAGCGTTTGGGTGACGAGCGGCGGACGGCAGTTCCGGCTGGATGCCTCGCACGGAGAGGATTTTTATCTGGATCCGGTGACAGGCGCGTACGGGCGCCGCTACCTCGAGGACCAGCAGCCCGAGTTGGAAAAGGCAGAGGCGCTGGCGGTGATCGATATTGACCACTTTAAGCAGATCAACGATGAATACGGCCACCTTGCGGGCGACGCGGTGCTGCGGCACGTTGCGAACGTCATTCTCTCGCGCGTCAACACAGCGGACACACTCGTCCGCTACGGCGGCGATGAATTTGTGCTGCTGCTGTCGCATATCCCGCCGGAGAAATTCCGTTCGATACTCGAACGCATTCGGGGAGCCGTGTACACGACCGAAATACCGCAGTACGAGAATATCCACCCGACCGTCAGCATCGGCGGTGTGTATCAGGCGCATCCGCTGGTCGAGGCCATCCGCCGGGCGGACAAGCTGATGTACTGGGCAAAGCAAAAGCGCAACGACGTACAGACCTGAGGAGGAGTACATACATGAATCTGGAAGAGTTTTATGCACAGATCGGCGGCGATTATGCGGACACGCTGCAGCGCCTGTGCAATGAGAATATGGTGAAAAAGTTCGTGAAGAAGTATCAGGACGACCCGACCTGCGCCGACCTGCACAATGCGGTTCTGCAGCAGGACTGGGAAGCTGCCTTCCGCGGTGCGCATACCCTCAAGGGCGTAGCGCAGAACCTCGGCTTTGAGCGGCTGTATCAGGTCAGCGCTGTGCTGACCGAGGCCATGAGAGGGGAGAAGCCGCTCGAGGACAGGAGCCTGCTCGACGCCGTGGAGCAGCAGGATGCCGCAATCCGCAGAGCGATTTCGGAGCTTGAGTAAAAGCAAAGGACGAACCGTTTGGTTCGTCCTTTTGAGACTGTCGAAAAACTTCGTTTTCCGAACAGTCTCTCGCTCGAAACCACGCTTTCGAGCGAAACCGAAGAAAAACCGCGCCCTACGGGCACATTTTTTCTTCCCTTGTATAAATTCCGAGATACATGCTCCCGGAATTTATGAATTTGCTTCGCAAATTCTATTTTATGCGTGCTGCCGCACGAAGCGTAAAAATTATAATAATACTTTTTTGACAGCCTCCAAAGGACGAACCGTTTGGTGCGTCCTTTTTTCTTGACTTTGCCGGATAAAGTGGGTATCCTGAACTTAAGGTAATACCACATAATTGAACAAGAGCGATTTACGAGTAAATTTTGCGTACTGACGCGACGCGGTTTCGCAGCAATACTTGACGTATTACAAGAAATCGCAACAAAGTCAGGACACAAAATTTCTGTAAAGCGCCGCAGCTTTCATTATGTGGTATTGCCTCAAGTAAAGGAGGAAAAACCCATGCAGGTATTGGAAAACGAACGCTTTCGCGTGGAAATTAACGAATTCGGTGCCGAGCTGACCCGCTTTACGAGCAAAAAGGACGGCACGGAGTACATCTGGAAGGGCGATCCGGCGGCATGGAAGCGCCATGCGCCCATTCTGTTCCCGATCGTGGGACGGCTCAAGGACAAGACCTACACCGTGGACGGCAGGCCGTATGAGATCACGCAGCACGGCTTCGGACGCGATCTGGCGTGGCAGGCACAGAAAATCAGCGGCACCTGTGCGGAATTCACGCTCACGCCGAGCGAGTACACGAAAAAGATGTATCCGTGGGATTTTATCTGCACCGTGCGCTATACTTTGGACGGAAATGCGCTGAAAAAGGAGCATATCGTCAAGAATACGAGCGATTCCGTGATGTATTACGAGATTGGCGGCCATGACGCCTACACGCTCTGCTGGGAGGACGGCGAGAAGATAACCGACTACTATGTGGAGTTTGAGGGCACGGATGCGCTCAGCCGCATTGCAACCGACGAGAACGTCATGCTGACCGCCGACCGCGTTTCCGTTCCGCTGACCGACGGCAGACTGCCGATTTCCCGCGAGCTGTTTGCAAACGATGCGGTCATGACCGAGGGTCTGCCGTTCCGCACGGCGACCATTGCCAGCACGAAGAACCGCCGCCGTGTGACGATGGACTTCACCGACTTCGACTATTTCGCGGTGTGGAGCCCGTATAAGGATTTCGAGGTGCCGTTCGTTTGCCTCGAGCCGTGGAGCACCCTGCCGGACGGCAATCACCTTGATCATGCCATCGAGCACAAGCAGGGTATCCGCAAATTGCACCCGAACGAAAGCGAAACCCTGACCTTCACTACCATCATTGACGAGTAATGCACAGCCTGTGTATAAAAAAGAGGACTGCGTTTGCAGTCCTCTTTGCTTTACTCTGCGCTCGAAAGCATGAGCTTGATTCGATTTTCCTGGTTAATTTTCGATGCGCCCGGGTCGTAATCGACCGCGACGATATTCGCCTGCGGGTACACCTCGCGGATTTTTCGGATCATGCCCTTGCCCGCGATGTGGTTCGGCAGGCAGCCGAACGGCTGGGTGCAGACGATGTTGGTCACGCCTTCGCTGATCAGCTCGACCATTTCGGCGGGCAGCAGCCAACCTTCGCCCATCTTGACGCCCTGACCGATAATGGCGTGCGACTTTTTGCGTACCTCGTCAAACGGCATCGGCGGACGGAAATGACCGTCTTTTTTCATCATTTTGATGATATCGGCCTGCTTGCCGAGCACAAACTGGTACACCATCTTGTAGATGGCGGCGGTTTTGCCGTTGCGGCTGTACAGCTCGTGGTCGATGACCGAGTTGTAGATGCAGTACAGGCAGAAGTCCATCAGACCGGGCAGCACCGGCTCGCAGCCTTCGCTGAGCAGGAATTCTTCCAGACGGTTGTTGCCGAGCGGCGAGAACTTGACGTAGATCTCACCGACAATACCGACCAGCTTTTTCTTCTGCGTTTTATCCAGCTTCAGCTTGCCGAATACGGTCAGAACGAACCGGAACAGGTGCTTTACCTCGCCGTAGCGCACCATGCGCTCGCCGGTGAAGCGCTTGATGACCGCGTCCATGCAGATGTCAATCGCCTTGTCGGTCGAGCCGGGCACGATCTCGTACGGACGGCACTGGTTGGCGACCATCATGATCAGATCACCGATCAGAAGCGCGTACGCCACCTGCACGAGCATGGTCTTGGTCAGCTTGAAGCCGGGGTTACTCTCCAGACCGGAAAAGTTGAGCGAAATGACCGGAATGAAGCCGTAGCCGTTCTTTTCCAGCGCCTTGCGGAGCAGGTGGATATAGTTGGACGCACGGCAGCCGCCGCCGGTCTGCGGCAGGATGAGCGCGATTTTGTGAATGTCGTACCTGCCGGATTCGATCGCGTCCATCAGCTGACCGATGACCAGCAGGGCGGGGTAGCAGGTGTCGTTGTGCACGTTGCGCAGACCCTGCTCCGCGATGTTCGGACCCTCGGTGTGCAGCAGCTCCATGTCGTAGCCGTAGTTTTTCATCAGGCGGCAGATGAGTCCAAGCTGCACGGGCAGCATGTTCGGTACCAGAATCTTATAGGTTTTTCGCATTTCCTCCGTGAACTGCGGGTAGGAATATGCGGGCGTTGCCTCAGGCGTTTTGCTGTTCTGCAAGCTTGCGTCCCTCCTCTACGGCGGCCAGCATGCTGCGGATACGGATTTTTGCCGCACCGAGGTTGCTGATCTCGTCGATTTTCAGCTGTGTGTAAATTTTGCCGCCGTTTTCGCAGATGGCGCGCATCTCGTCGGTCGTGATGGCGTCAATGCCGCAGCCGAAGGACACCAGCTGGATAAGCTGGGCGTTCTCCTTCTGGGTGACGTACTTCGCCGCGCCGTACATGCGCGAGTGGTACGTCCACTGGTTGAGCACATGCACCTCGGGTGCATCGGTCAGCTGCCAGACCGCATCCTCGGACACGATGACCAGACCGAACGACGCGATCAGCTGGTCGATGCCGTGGTTGATCTCCGGGTCAACGTGGTACGGACGGCCTGCGATAACGGCAACATCAAGGTCGTGCTCGTCCGCGTAGCGGATGGCGCGCTGACCCTCGATGCGAACGTCGATGTAGTATTCGTCCTGCGCCATGTATGCGTCCTCGACAGCGGCGATGACCTGCTTTTTCTTGATCTGCGGGTACTTGCCGCAGAAATACTTAACGGCGTGCTTCGTGAAGCGCTTTTTGTCCGCGAGCTCAAAGTACGGCATCATAAAGTCGAAGTCCGCGAGTGCGGAGACGTTCGCCTTCAAAAGCTCCGGATAGTAGGCAACGACCGGACAGTTGTAATGGTTGGTCGCGCGTTCCTCATCGAGGTTGTAGGTCATGCACGGATAGAAGATCGCGTCCACGCCCTTTTCAAGCAGGTTCTCGATGTGGCCGTGCATCAGCTTCGCCGGATAGCAGACGGTGTCCGACGGGATGGAATGCTGACCCTGCATGTACATATCGCGGGTGGAAACGTCGCTGAGGACGGTCTCGAAGCCGAGCTTACGCAGGAATGCCGTCCAGAACGGCAGCAGCTCGAAGTTGTTGAGACCGAACGGCAGACCGATTTTTGCAATCGGGTTTGCAATGCCGGACGGCTCACCGTAGCTTTTCAGCTTTTCCAGCTTCCATTTATAAAGGTTGGGCAGGTCGGCCTTTTTCGTGCCGCCGAGCGGACGCTCGCAGCGGTTGCCCGAAATGAAGCGGCGGCCGCCGCCGAAGTCGTTAATCGTCAGATTGCAGTGATTTTCGCACAGACCGCAGCGCGTGGAGCGCACGTTGTGCTCGAAGCCTGCGAGGATATCCGTGCCGATGAGCGTGGTGGTGTCGCGGCGGTTGGCCTTGGCGTGCAGTGCTGCGCCGTATGCGCCCATCAGACCCGAGATAGCCGGACGGGTCACGTCGCGGCCGATTTCCTGCTCGAACGAGCGCAGGATGGCGTCATTGAGGAACGTGCCGCCCTGTACAACGATGTGCTGACCGAGGTCGTCCGGCGAGTGGGCGCGGATAACCTTGTACAGCGCGTTCTTGACGACGGATACCGACAGACCGGCGGAAATCGCGTCAATGCCCGCGCCGTCCTTCTGCGCCTGCTTGACCGAGGAGTTCATGAACACCGTGCAGCGCGAACCCAAATCAATCGGGTGCTTGGCGAACAGACCCAGCTTGCAGAATTCCTCGATGGAGTAGCCCATCGAGCGGGCGAACGTCTCGATGAACGAGCCGCAGCCGGACGAGCACGCCTCGTTGAGCGAAATATTGTCGATGCACTTGTTGCGTATCTTGAAGCACTTGATGTCCTGACCGCCGATGTCGATGATGAAATCAACATCCGGGCAGAAATGGCGCGCCGCGCGGAAGTGCGCGACCGTCTCGACCAGACCGAAATCCACGCCGAAGGCATTCTGGATGAGCGCTTCGCCGTAGCCAGTGACCGCCGAGGACACGATATGTACGCGGTCGCCGCACAGCTCGTACAGCTTGGTGAGCTGCTCGCGGATAACGTCCGCCGGATTGCCCTTGTTGGACTGGTAGTGGTGGAACAAAATCTGGTCGTCCGCACCGATGAGCACCAGCTTGGTGGTGGTGGAGCCGCAGTCGATGCCGAGATATGCGTCGCCCTCGTACATGGTGACGTTCTGCGTCATGACATCGTGCATGGCGTGACGGTGCTTGAATTCCTCGTACTGCTGCTCATCCTCGAACAGCGGCGGCAGGTAGTTGGCAACGACCGGAGCGTCTGCCGCCTTTTCGAGCGCCGCGAGCAGCGAATCGACCGTGTAGGTCTTCTGCGTGCCGCCTGCGTACTCCGCTGCGCCCGCCGCGATGGCATACGGCGCGAGAGCCGGGAAGTGCGCGTGCGCGTCATCCAGCTTCAGCGTCTCCTGAAAGCGCTTCTGCAGACCCTTGAAGAAGAACAGCGGGCCGCCGAGGAACAGCACATCGCCCTTGACCTCGCGGCCCTGCGCCAGACCGGCAATGGTCTGGTTGACGACCGCCTGGAAGATGGACGCGGCAACGTCCTCCTTGCGCGCGCCCTCGTTGAGCAGCGGCTGAATATCCGACTTGGCGAATACGCCGCAGCGGGACGCGATGGTGTAGATGCGCTCCGCGCCCTGTGCGAGTTCATCGAGCTCGGACGGCGTAACGTCCAGCAGGACCGCCATCTGGTCGATAAAAGCGCCGGTGCCGCCCGCGCAGGAGCCGTTCATGCGCTCCTCCAGCTGACCGGTGAGGAAGACGATCTTCGCGTCCTCGCCGCCCAGCTCAATGACAACATCGGCCTGCGGAACGTGCACGCCTACCGCCTTGCGGGTGGCGAACACCTCCTGTACAAAATCAATATCCGCGGCCTTCGCCACGCCTAAACCGGCCGAGCCGGTGATCGAACAGCGGAGCGGTGTGTCCTCGCCGATGAGGCCGCGCGCCGCGCGCACCAGCTCGACCGCCTTTTCACGCACCTTGGAAAAATGCCGTTCGTAGTGCTTGTGGATGATCTCTCCATCGCGCACAACAACGATCTTGACGGTCGTTGAGCCGATGTCGATTCCAACATTTACATTCATAATATCCTAATTCTCTCCCATAACAAAACAGAGCACCCGTTAAGGTGCAACGTGAATGCGGGTAAGTGTTGCCGTGCGTCAGGCTGAAAGAGCCGTGTGATGTGATAAAGGCAATACCGCATAATTGAACAAGAGTGATTTGCGAGTAAATTTTGCGTACTGACGAGGCACAGTTTTGCGGTAATACTTGATGTATTACCGTGAAACTGCAACAAAGTCAGGACACAAAATTTCCGCAAAGCACCGCCGCTTTAATTGTGCGGTGTTGCCTGAAATATGCAGGGCAAAATCTTACCTTTATTACTATAACGGTGTGAGCGGAAAATGTCAATGCGGCGCTTTTCCACTTGGCTGCCGAAAATTTCCCTTGACAAAGCCGGAATTTTTATATAAAATATACGGCGTAAGTGAATACATGTCCTTATCGAGAGCGGTGGAGGGAACGGCCCTGTGAAACCCGGCAACCTGCGTTGTTTTGCAACGTAAGGTGCCAAATCCGGCGTAAGAATACGAAAGATGAGGGAGCAAAACGAACTTTTCGCTCCCGCTGAGGAGCGTTTTTTAATGCTCTGAAAATGAACTGTAGAAAGGAACTGATACTTAATGGCACATCATTTTTTCACCTCGGAATCGGTTACGGAAGGCCATCCCGATAAAATCTGCGACCAGATCTCGGACGCGATTCTTAACGAGATTTTAACGCAGGACCCGTATGCCCGCGTAGCCTGCGAGACCACCTGCACCACCGGTATGGTTCAGGTAATGGGCGAGATTTCCACTTCCTGCTATGTGGATATCCCGAAGGTTGTCCGCGACACGGTTCGTGAGATCGGCTACGACCGCGCGAAGTACGGCTTTGACTGCGACACCTGCGCTGTCCTGACCGCCATCGACGAGCAGTCCGCCGACATTGCGCTCGGCGTTGACAACTCCCTTGAGAGCAAGGAGGGTGCCTCTGAGGCTGACCTCGCCATCGGCGCGGGCGATCAGGGCATGATGTTCGGCTATGCGTGCGATGAGACCAAGGAGCTTATGCCGCTGCCGATCTCTCTGGCGCACAAGCTGGCAAAGCGCCTGACCGACGTTCGCAAGGACGGCACGTTCGACTATCTGCGTCCGGACGGCAAGAGCCAGGTTACGGTTGAGTATGACGAGGACAATCAGCCCGTCCGCGTGGATACGGTTGTTATTTCCACTCAGCACAGCCCGGAGGTGTCCCTCGCGCAGATTCGCGAGGACATGATCGAGCAGGTGGTAAAGAAGGTCATTCCGTCCCATCTGCTGGATGAGAATACCAAGTATTTCATCAACCCGACCGGCCGTTTCGTTATCGGCGGCCCGCACGGCGACTCCGGTCTGACCGGCCGTAAGATCATCGTGGACACCTACGGCGGCATCGGCCGTCACGGCGGCGGCGCGTTCTCCGGCAAGGACCCGACCAAGGTGGACCGCTCGGGTGCGTATGCGGCCCGCTGGGTTGCGAAGAACATCGTAGCGGCAGGTCTGGCAAAGCGCTGCGAGATTCAGCTGGCGTATGCCATCGGCGTTGCCGAGCCGGTTTCCATCATGGTAGAGACCTTCGGCACCGGCGTTGTTGGCGACGATGTGCTTGAGAAGGCCGTAGAGAAGGTGTTCGACCTCCGTCCGGCGGCGATTATCGAGCAGCTTGACCTGCGCAAGCCGATCTACAAGCAGCTTGCAGCCTACGGCCACATGGGCCGCGAGGAGCTTGGCGTCAAGTGGGAGAATACCGATAAGGTTGAGGCGCTGAAGGCAGCGGTTCAGGCGTAAAGGGAAAGAAAAGGCTTCGGAACTTGGTTCCGAAGCCTTTTTTCGTGCAGTAATGGAGAATTGATAATGGAAAATGGAAAATGAACGCGATGGGTGAGGTTTACCGTATATTCGGTGTTACGGCTGCAATTCGGAGGGGAAAGGGCGCGGCGACTCGGCGCGCCAAAACCTATCTGTTCTGCACAACATAAATGAAAAAATGGAGAATGGAAAATCTACACATTCATTTTCCATTCTCCATTCTCAATTTTCAATTCATATCTTGCGTGATCTGCTTGAATCGAATCAAAAACAGCGTTGTCGTTGTAGCCGCGGCTAATAAATCCGCGACCGGCTCTGCGAGGAACACGGCGAACAGCTTATCCGCGAAAAAGTGCGGCAGAATTAAAATAAACGGTATCAGCAGGAAAACCTTGCGCTCGAGCGCGAGAAAAAGCGAGATTTTCGCCTCGCCGAGCGCCACAAACGACTGCTGGAATCCGGTCTGGAACGCATTGGTAAATCCGAGCGCAAAGTACACGCGCAGCGCCCAGACGGTGCGTTCGACCAGCTCCTCATCCGAGGTAAACAGGTGCACGACCGTATGCGGGAACAGCTGCACAGCTGCCCAGATCGAAAACGCGAACACGAACGCCGCCGCGAGATTCAGCTGCACGACGCGCTTCATGCGGTCGGGCCGCTTCGCGCCGCAGGCGTAGCTGAGGATGGGCTGCGCGCCCTGCGCGAGTCCGGTCAGCGGCAGCTGCACCATCTGCGCCACCGAGGTGAGAATGGTCATTGCGCCGACGGCTGCGTCGCCGCCGTACTTTTGCAGCGATACATTGAACGCGATGGTGAGCAGGCTTTCTGTGGACTGCATGACAAACGGGGACGCGCCCAGACCGACTGCGGATGCCAGAACCGGTCGGTCAATGCGGAAATACGCGCGTTTTAAGCGCAGAACCGTCTGCTTTCCGGTCAGAAACCGCAGAACCCATGCCGCAGACACCGCCTGCGAGATAATTGTCGCCACAGCCGCGCCGCGCACGCCCATTTTCAGCACGAAGATGAACAGCGGGTCAAGCACGGTGTTGAGCACCGCACCGATGACAACGGTTTTCATCGCAACCGAGGAGCGGCCCTGCGCGGTGATGAAGCCGTTCAGACCGAGCGATGTCATCACGAAAACCGTGCCGAGAACGTAGAGGTTGAGGTACTGCATCGCATACGGCAGAGTGTCGGCAGATGCGCCGAACAGTTTCAGTAATGGCGCCTGAAACAGCAGGAAAAGTGCTGTCAGCACGAGTGCAAGCGCCCAGAGCGCCGCCGTACACGTTCCGAGGATGCGTTCCGCGCGGTCGTGCTCCTTTGCGCCGAGCGCGATAGACGCCCGCGGTGCGCCGCCCATGCCTATGAGTGCCGCGAACGCTGAGATGAGCGTGATGACAGGGAAGGTGACGCCCATGCCGGTCAGCGCCAGCTTGCCCTCGAGCGGGATGCGTCCGATGTAAATACGGTCTACGATGCTGTAAAGCAGGTTGACCACCTGCGCCGTGATGGTCGGCAGCGCCAGCCGAAACAGCAGCGGCCCTACGGGTGCTGTGCCGAGAGCCGCTGTCTGGTTATTCTGTTGTTCACTCATGCCTTGCTGTCTTCACGGATGAGCACGCGGATGGCCTCGACTGCCGCCTTTACGCCGCGCTCGGTTGCGTCAGGCGGGATCGCCGGTGCATCATCGTTGTCCGCGTTCCACAGCACGTTGAGCACCGCGCCGCACCGAACGTGCAGCACCTGCGCGACGATCATGAGCGCGGCTGTCTCCATCTCGCTGGTGAGCGCGCCTGCCGCCTTCCATGCCTTCCACTTGGCGGTCAGCTCGTCCGCGATTGGCATCTGCGCGGGACGGATTTCGCCGTAAAAGCTGTCCTTGGACTGGATTACGCCCGTATGATACGGGAAGCCGAGCGCCTGCGCCGCCTCATGCAGCGCGGAAACAACAGAAAAATCCGCGACTGCCGGGAACTCGATGGGGAGGTACTCGCGGCTCGTGCCCTCCTGCCGGATGGCGCCGGTTGCAATGACGATATCGCCGCCCTTTACCTTGTCCACAATGCCGCCGGACGTGCCGACACGGATGAACGTGTCCGCGCCGCACTCGACCAGCTCCTCCATCGCGATGGCAGCTGACGGGCCGCCGATGCCGGTCGAGCATACCGCAACCGGAACACCGTCCAGAGAGCCTGTCCACAGCGTGTACTCGCGGTTGTGGGCGATCTGCTTCGGGTCATCGAAATACTGCGCGATCTTCTCGCACCGCGCCGGGTCACCGGGCAGAATGACGTACCGCCCGATATCGCCCTTGGTGATTTGAATGTGCATCTGTCTGCCGTCTATCAACATACGATTTCACCCTCCCGTTCTACGGTTCTGATGTTTTTCTCCGCCTTGCTGCGCGGCAGCATGACCTCATGCCCGCAGCCGAGGCATTTCAGCTTGAAATCCATACCGATACGCAGCACCTGCCACTGCTTGCTGCCGCACGGGTGCTGTTTTTTCATGGTAAGAATGTCGTTTACCTGTATATCCATTGGAATCACTTCCTTTGCTGGGGGCAATACCGCTATGCGGTAATGCCCCTATTATCATAGTGTTGTATATGTAAGACTGTTCAGATTCGCTCGAGCAGGCATACACAGTGCGCGGCAATGCCTTGTTTGGAGCCGGTAAAGCCCAGCCCCTCCTCGGTGGTCGCCTTGACCGAAACCTGCTCGACCGCGCAGCCGATGGCGGCGGCAAGGTTCTCGCGCATCTGCAGAATGTGCGGCGCGAGCTTGGGCGCCTGTGCGAGTACGGTCGCATCCAGATTGCCGAGCTGCCAGCCGCTTTCGCGCACGAGCGCGGCAACGTGACGCAGCAGCGCGATGCTGTCCGCGCCCTTGTAGCGCGGGTCGGTATCCGGAAAATGCTTGCCGATGTCACCGAGCGCGAGCGCACCGAGCAGGGAATCCATGACGGCATGCGTGAGCACATCCGCGTCCGAGTGACCGTCCAGACCAAGCTCAAACGGAATGTTCACACCGCCGATGATGCACGGTCTGCCGGAGACCAGTCTGTGTACGTCGTAACCGTGTCCGATGCGCATATCACTTGTCCTCCCTTGTGAGGAGCGCTTCCGCAACGAGAATGTCCTCCGGCGTGGTGATCTTAATGTTCTGGTAGCTGCCGTGGGTCGCCTTGACGATGGTGCCGAGCGACTCGACAGCCGCGCAGTCATCGGTGAAGCTGTAGCCGCGCTCGGCAGCCGAGGTGAGCGCACGGCGGAGCAGGTCCTTGCGGAACACCTGCGGGGTCTGCACCGCGGCAAGCGTGTCGCGGGCGACATCGGCGGCGATATTGCCATCCTCGATGCGCTTGATGCTGTCCTTGACCGGAACGACCGGCGCGGCAGCGCCGTACTCGGCGGCGGTGGTAACCGCCTCAGTGATAACGGCCTCGGAGACGAGCGGGCGGGCGCCGTCGTGTACGGCAACGAGCACGGCGTTTTCCGGTGCGGCCGTGATGCCCGCGAGAACGGATTCCGTGCGGGTCTCGCCGCCGCGCGTCACCGTGCACAGCTTGTCAATGGAGAAGGCCTTCGCCAGCTCGGTATAGGGCATGATGTCCTGCTCGCGGCAGACGAGCACGATATCGCGGATGGCGGCGCATTTCTGGAAGGCGGAAAGCGTGCGTGCGAGGACGGGTACGCCGTCAATCTCGAGCAGCAGCTTGTTTTCGCCGCCCATGCGGCGGGAGGAGCCTGCCGCTACGATAACAGCGCATACGGCGGGGAGATCAGTTTTTTTTCTGCGTTTTCCCAGCATAATTGTTCGGTCCTTTCTATCCAAAGGCTTTGTGAGCCTTTTGGTTCGTTTGGATAAATCTTTGTACCGTTATTTTACACGATTTCGGCAAAATTTACAAGAGTACAAAGAAAAGATAGGAGTGAGGAGTAATGGAGAATTGAGGATGGAGAATGAATGTGATGGTTTACATGGTTTCATTTTGTTATATCGCATTATGAAAGGTATACCGTAGGGAACGGCAAGGCGAAGTGCGGCAACGCCGCAAGAAAAGGTGCCATGCGGTGCGACCTCGGCGTTCCGAATTTAACGATTTAGTACACGTTATCCCGCAGGGGGAGCACAGTGTGCTCCCGAACAGCGTAAAATCGAACGGTTTGTGGGCGAACAATGTTCGTCCCTACGGTTACGCGTGTGCATGCGGGTTGCATGCGGCGACCATCAATCCAGAGAGAAACAGCCACCCGCCAAATCCCGACTTCCACAGGAGGACGCCGCCCGCAAGGAGGACGAGAACGGACACGCCCGCAATCCCGTTCAGCAGGCGTGTAAACCGCCCGTCCGCGAGGTGCCGGAGCGCCATGCCGCCGTCGAGCGGGGGCACGGGCAGCAGGTTGAACAGCCCGAGCAGGGCACTCGCGCCGGCAAGCCGATATGCGCCGAGCGGGTTCGCCAGTGCGGTGAGCGCAAAGCTGGCCGCCGGTCCGGCGAGGCAGATGGCGGCGCGCGAAAACGGTGACGGCGGCAGGCTGCACCGCAGGACAGCGCCGCAGGCGGTCAGGCACAGGGCGTGCACCGTGCCGCCGGACAGCCGAATGACGAAAAGGTGTCCGCACTCATGTACAGCCGCCGCCAGCAGGAAAATGGGCAGCACGCCGCTCTCATCCGCGCACCAGAGCGCAGCCATGAGCACAAGAAAGCCGTCGCGGACCTGAATCCGGCTCACAGCGCCAGATAGTCGGCAGGATCGAGCGCCGCGCCGTTGTGCCACAGCTCGAGGTGCAGGTGCGGACCGGTGGCGTTGCCGGTCTGGCCGACCTGAGCGATCTGCTCGCCGCAGGTCACTTTATCACCGACTTTGGCGGAAATGCTGCTGCAGTGCGCGTATAAGGTTGCAAAACCGTCCGCGTGATCGACAATGATGTACAGGCCGTAGCCGGATTCGCCGGTCTCACGCACCGTGCCGTCCGCGAAGGCGGTGATGGGCGTGCCCTCGTCCGCGGCAAGGTCAAGTCCATAGTGAAAACCCGGCTGACCGGTGATGGGACTGAGCCTGCTGCCGAAAGAGGACGTCAGCGTGCCGGAAGTCGGCGTGGCGTGCTCGAACTCCATCGGATAGACGGTCTGGTCAACCGTGTCGGGGAACAGGGTCTGGTCGCGGTCTAAAATATCGTCCGCACCGCCGGAGGATTCCGCAGGAACGGTATCTGCGGGCATGGCAGAGCCGCCGAATACCGCAAGAACATGGTCAGCATTTGCCGCGCCGGACAGGGCAGAAGCCGCCTTTTCGCGCACGGTCTGCGCGAAGGGGATATCGGCGTACTTTATCACACCGGCAGCGAGAACCAGCGTTACGATGAATAACAGTCCTTTTCCGTGGCGTTTTTCGGTCATGGGGTACCCTCCTTGAAATTTTGCACAGATTGAATGAATATCGTAATCGGTATGGTGTACATGCAAATTGTTTGAAACGGCATGCCGAGTCAATCCAATTTATGAAAGGGGAAGGGCGCTTATGCGGTTCTCAGCATGAGAAAAATTTTGCATGCTCTCTCTGCAAAAACGGCGGCAGGATGGAAGTAATTTGCAGGAATCCTTGCAGGGCGGACAAGTGTTCTTGTGAGAAGATACAAAAAACGTAAAGTTACTCAAAAGATAATCAGTAGATTATCTGAAATTGTATTCTCAGCACAAAAAAAGTGCGCCGAAATGCGGAAATGGTAGTATAATGTGAAGCATAATCCAAGACACCCGATAGGATATGCTGATTCGGGGGAAACAAAGGAGAAGATTTCACCATGAAGAAAACACTCAGTATGCTTCTTGCCGGCGCTATGCTGGCTACGGCGCTGACCGGCTGCGGCGGCTCCGCTTCGAGCAGCTCCGATTCGCAGAACAGCGGCTCCGACAGCACCGCTTCCGGCACTGCCTTCAAGATTGGCGGCACCGGCCCGCTGACCGGCGCGGCTGCTATTTACGGCAACGCCTGCAAGAACGGCGCACAGATCGCGGTTGACGAGATCAACGCTGAGGGCGGCGATATTCAGTTCGAGCTGAACTATCAGGACGATGAGCACGACGCCGAGAAGGCTGTCAACGCCTACAACACCCTGAAGGACTGGGGCATGCAGCTGTCTCTCGGCTCCGTAACCTCCAAGCCGTGCGAGGCTACCGCCGCTGAGAACTACAGCGACCGTATTTTCGCACTGACTCCGTCTGCTTCCACCGTTGCGGTAACCGCAGATAAGGACAATGTGTTCCAGATGTGCTTCGTTGACCCGAATCAGGGCACCGCATCCGCACAGTACATCGCAGAGCAGAAGCTCGGCACCAAGATCGCTGTCATCTGGAAGAACGATGACGTTTACTCCACCGGCATCCACGACAAGTTCGTTGCAGAGGCAAAGACCAAGGGCCTGCAGGTCGTTTCCGACAACACCTTCACCGATGCTTCCGCTAACGACTTCTCCGTTCAGCTGAACGACGCAAAGAGCAAGGGCGCTGACCTGGTATTCCTGCCGATGTACTATCAGCCGGCATCCCTGATCCTGACCCAGGCAAACGCAATGGGCTACGCACCGAAGTTCTTCGGCGTAGACGGCATGGACGGCATCCTGACCATGGAAGGCTTTGATCCCAAGCTGGCCGAGGGCGTTATGCTGCTGACCCCGTTCAACGCAGACGCAACCGATGAAAAGACCGCTTCCTTCGTTAAGAAGTACAAGGAGCAGTTCGGCGAAACCCCGAACCAGTTCGCAGCCGACGCTTACGACTGTGTTTACGCTTACAAGCAGGCACTCGAGAATGCAGGCGCTACGCCGGATATGTCCGCTGAGGACCTGTGCGACAAGATGATCGAGCAGTTCACCTCCATGACCTTTGACGGCCTGACCGGCGAGGGCATGACCTGGGATGAGACCGGTGCCGTATCCAAGTCCCCGAAGGGCATGGTTATCAAGAACGGCGCTTACGTTGGTATGTAAGACAGAACCGTAGGGTTCCAACAGCATAAACGCAAGGGCGAGTGAAGGAGGTCTGGCAGCAGTCCTCCTTTACCGCTATTATAAAGAAGATAGGAGGTAGGAGATAGGAGGTAGGAGTGGACGACGATAAACGTTTCCCGTAGGGCGCGACGACTCGGCGCGCCGGGGTCGTACCCCAGGGCACCTTCTCTTGCCCTTCGGGCAATTCACCTTGTCGCGCCCTACGGTACGGGTAAATCATCGGATAAACTCCTACCTCCTCCCTCCTAACTCCTACCTTAAAAGAAAGAATGGGGTGTTCCAAACCATGAGCTTTTTGAATCATTTGATCAGCGGCATCAGTCTGGGCAGCATCTACGCCATCATCGCACTCGGCTACACGATGGTTTACGGCATTGCAAAAATGCTGAACTTCGCGCACGGCGATGTTATCATGGTAGGCGGCTACATGTGCTTCTGCGCTACCACCTATCTCGGCTGGCCGGCGTGGATGGGCGTTGTGCTGGCTGTTGTTGTCTGCACCGCGCTCGGTGTTGTTATTGAGAGACTCGCCTACAAGCCGCTGCGTATGGCGCCGTCGCTGGCGGTGCTGATCACGGCCATCGGCGTTTCGTACTTTCTGCAGAATGCGGCGCTGCTGATCTGGTCCTCCAACCCGAAGACCTTTACCTCGGTCGTTACCGGCGAGGCGCTCAGCCTGTTCGGCGGTCAGATGCAGATCTCCAAGGTGACGCTCGTTGCCATCGCAGCCTGCATTGTCATCATGGTCGCTCTGATGCTGTTCACCGGCAAGAGCAAGGTCGGCACGGCGATGCGTGCGGTTTCTGAGGACAAGGGCGCGGCCCAGCTGATGGGCATCAACGTCAACACGACCATTTCCATCACCTTTGCCATCGGCTCGGGTCTTGCCGCTATCGCGGGCGTGCTGCTGTGCTCCGCGTACCCGACCCTGATGCCGACCACCGGCTCTCTGCCGGGCATCAAGGCATTCACCGCTGCCGTATTCGGCGGCATCGGCTCGATTCCGGGCGCGTTCATCGGCGGCATTCTGCTCGGCATCATCGAGATTTTCGCCAAGGCGTACATTTCCACGCAGCTGTCGGACGCGATCGTGTTCGCAGTGCTCATCGTGGTGCTGCTGGTCAAGCCGGACGGCCTGCTCGGCAAGCATGTGAGCGAAAAGGTTTAAGGGGGCAGTCATATGAACAAGTTAAAATCCTATGCTGCGTCCAAGCGCGGACGTGACACGCTGCTGTGCTTCGGCATTGTCATTATTGCGTATATCATCGTGCAGGCAGCCATCGCGGGCGGCGGCATCTCCAGCCAGATCAAGGGTCTGCTCGTGCCGATCTGCGCGTATGTTGTCATGGCGATCTCGCTCAACCTGACCGTCGGCATCCTCGGTGAGCTGTCGCTCGGCCATGCGGGCTTTATGTCGGTCGGCGCGTTTGCGGGCATTGTCACCACCACCTGTCTGGCGGATGCGATTCCGCTTGCACCGCTGCGTCTGGCTGTCGCCATGGTCGTTGCCGGACTGTTTGCGGCGATTGCGGGTGTTATCGTCGGCGTGCCGGTACTGCGCCTCAAGGGCGACTACCTCGCCATCGTAACCCTCGCCTTCGGTGAGATCATCAAAAACATTGTAAACGTTATGTATCTCGGTCTGGATGATGCCGGTCTGCATTTCAGTCTGGTCAACCAGAATTTCCAGCTGGGCGACGGCGGCAAGATGATCATCAACGGCCCGATCGGCGTATCCGGCGTCACCAAGATCTCCACCTTCACCTCGGGCGTTGTGCTCATCCTCGTTACGCTGTTCTTCGTGCTGAATTTTGTAAACAGCCGCACGGGACGTGCTGTCATGGCGGTCCGCGACAACAAGATCGCCGCTGACTCCATCGGCATCTCCACCTCGCACTACAAGCTGCTCGCGTTCGTGGTCTCTGCGGCGTTCGCAGGCATGGCGGGCACGCTGTACGCGATGAACTTCTCCACCGTTACGGCGGCAAAGTTTGACTTCAACACCTCCATCCTTGTGCTCGTATTCGTCGTTCTCGGCGGTCTGGGCAACATCTGGGGTTCGATTATCGCCGCAGCGCTGCTGACGCTGCTGCCCGAGCTGCTGCGCGGCCTGAGCAACTACCGTATGCTCATCTACGCAATCCTGCTGATTGTAATGATGCTGTTCAACAACTCCTCCTTTAAGGTTCGCCTGCTGGAGAAGCGCGCAATGCGTCAGATGGAAAAGGCCGAAAAGGCCGGCGGCAAAAAGGAGGGTGCGTAAGCCATGGCAATGCTGGAAGTTACTTCGCTCGGCATTTCGTTCGGCGGTCTGCGTGCCGTTGACGAGCTGAGCATGAAAATCGAAAAGGGCGGTCTGGTCGGCCTTATCGGCCCGAACGGCGCAGGCAAGACCACCGCGTTCAATATGCTGACCGGCGTGTACCGCCCGACCGACGGCGGCATCCGTCTGGACGGACAGAACCTCATCGGCAAAAAGCCGCATGAAATCTGCAAGCTGGGCGTTGCCCGCACGTTCCAGAACATCCGCCTGTTCTCGCAGCTGAGCGTGCTGGATAACGTAAAGACCGGTCTGCACAATCAGATCACCTACTCGTTCGCAGAGAGCATGTTCCACCTCGGCTCCTACCGCAAAAAGGAGAAGCAGATGGACGAAAAGGCGCTCGAGCTGCTGCGCGTGTTCGACCTGGACGGCGTAGCCGACTACAAGGCGGCAAATCTGCCGTACGGCAAGCAGCGCAAGCTCGAGATCGCGCGTGCGCTCGCTACCAACCCCAAGCTGCTGCTGCTCGACGAGCCTGCCGCGGGTATGAACCCGAACGAGACCGAGGAGCTGATGGAGACGATCGAAATCGTCCGCAAGAGGTTCGGCGTAACCGTCCTGCTCATCGAGCATGACATGAAGCTGGTCTCCGGCATCTGCGAGTACCTGTATGTGCTCAACTTCGGCCGTCTGCTGGCTGAGGGCACGCCCAAGGAAGTGCTGAGCAATCCGGAAGTCGTTAAGGCATATCTGGGCGAATAAGAAAGGAGGAAACAAGTATGGCAATGTTGGAAGTAAAGGACATCAACGTGTATTACGGCCTGATTCATGCACTGCGTGATGTTTCCTTCGAGGTAAACGAGGGCGAGGTCGTGGCGCTCATCGGCGCAAACGGCGCCGGCAAGACCACCACGCTGCACACGGTCACGGGTCTGCTGCCGTCGAAGGGCGGCACGGTGACGTTTGAGGGCAAGGACATTACGCACAAGCCGGGTCATGCCATCGTAAAGCTGGGCATGAGCCACGTTCCGGAGGGCCGCCGCGTGTTCGCGGGTCTGACGGTCGCGGAGAACCTGCGTATGGGCGCGTATACCCGCCCGAAGAATGAGATTCCGGAGTCGCTGAAAATGGTCTACGAGCGTTTTCCGCGTCTGGAGGAGCGTAAAAATCAGGCAGCCGGTACGCTGTCCGGCGGCGAGCAGCAGATGCTCGCAATGGGCCGTGCGCTGATGAGCAAGCCGCGCATCCTGCTGCTCGATGAGCCGTCCATGGGTCTGTCGCCGCTGTTCGTCGGCGAAATCTTCAAGATCATCGAGGAAGTGTCCAAGGCAGGCACCACTGTCCTGCTGGTAGAGCAGAACGCAAAGAAGGCGCTGTCCATCGCGGATAGAGGCTACGTCCTCGAAACCGGCAAAATCGTCAAGACCGGCAAGGCAGCTGATCTGCTGAATGATGATGCCATCAAGAAGGCTTATCTGGGAGAATAAATTTCGGAAATGGAAAATGGAGAATGGAAAATGGAAAATGAATGTGCGGCGCACAGCGCCGATATTAAATAATCGCGCTATGCGCGATACCACAATTCTCAATTCTCCATTCTCAATTATCAATTTATGTAGGGGGTAAATTATGAAACCTTACGTTATTACCATCGCGCGCCAGTACGGTTCCGGCGGCCGCACGGTCGGCAAGATGCTGGCGCGCAAGCTGGGCATTCCGTTCTACAATCGCGAGATCATCACTATGGCGAGTGAGGACAGCGGTGTAAACGCCATGCTGTTCTCGGACGAGCGTCTCAAGGGCGATTTCCTGACGCGCCTGCGCGCGCATTATCACGGCAACGCGCCCGTGCCGAACGACTCGTCCAAGTCCTACCTCAAGGATGAGGCGCTGTTCGCCTATCAGGTGAAGATCATCCGCCGGCTGGCGGATCAGGGTCCGTGCGTTATGATCGGCCGCTGTGCCGACTATATTCTGGCAGGCCGACCGGATGTTGTGCGCGTGTTCGTCCATGCGGACAAGGCTTTCTGTCTCGAGCAGGCCATGAAGGTGGACTCGCTGCCGGAGCAGGAGGTCGAGAAGAAGATCGCGGAGATCGACGATTACCGCGCCCGCTACTACAAGCACCACACCGGCCACGACTGGTATGACGCGCGGAATTATGATCTGTCGCTCAACAGCGGCGTGCTCGGCTTTGACGGCACGGTTGAAGAGATCATCAAGTATATGGAAGTGCGCGAGCAGTTTCAGAAGTAAACAGGGGAGAACCGTCTGTGAGAGCAGGCGGTTTTCTTTTTGTCCATTCCCGCAAATGCTGCACGCGCGTACAATAATGATTACGATATCCCGTAGGGTGCGCCGAGGTCGGCGCACCGCATGTAAATTCATTTTTGACGGATATCCCGTAGGGGAGCACAGTGTGCTCCCACGCCACTGTTCAATGGGCGCGTGTGAATGGTAAATCCGCCGATGGTTCACACGCACGGACGCAACGGTAACGTCTGTTGTGGGCGAACACTGTTCGCCCCTACGGGATAACGTGTACAGACCGGATAGCAACGGTGCGCCGAGGTCGTACCCCAGGGCACCTTCTCTTGCCCTTTGGGCAATTCACCTTGTCGCACCCTACGGTTATATTTAATCGGTTCCGTTGTTGTTGGATTTGGACGCGCAATGCGCACCCTACGATGTCGTATGCCGCGGCAGGGCAACGGTGCAGATTCGACCTGAAAAAACTTTTTCAAAAAAATTTGAAAAAAGGGTTGACGAAACGGGGATTCTGTTATATACTAAACAAGTCGTCAGCGATGAGTCATCAAAAACGACAACAACTTAACAAGATGGAGAGTTGGCTGAGTGGTCGAAGGCGCACGATTGGAAATCGTGTAGGCGTGATGAGCGTCTCTAGGGTTCAAATCCCTAACTCTCCGCCATAAAGAGCTGAAATCGTAAGGTTTCAGCTCTTTTTGCATTACCTGTCGCGAAACTACAGTTTCGCCGACAAGGAGGAACGGACCGTAGGCCGTTCCAAAGTCGTCCGAAAGTTCCTATGCAGAAACTTTCTCCCTCCGGAAGTGAAAAAAACGAGATACATGCTCCCGGTTTTTTCGGATTGCAGAGCAATCCTATTGAATACGCGCTTACGCGCGGGCTGCGAACAGATTTTCACATCCTCTGACTGTGAACAGGGGATGTTTTTTTATTTCCCGGAAAATATTTTTTCGGAGTTGACCATTTGTGGTCAATTTTTTATCCGTTCCGGCGGTAGGGTAAAGGGAGGTGCTCACATGGGCAGAAACAGAAAAGTTGGATTGGACTGGTGGCCGCGCGACATCGGCCTGTACCGTGACCCGAAGCTGAGAGCCGCACGGCAGAAATTCGGCGTGCTTGGGCCGTATGTGTACGAATGCCTGCTCGACATTGCCTACGGCGACAAGGGCTACTACATCGCCTACAGTGGCGAGGGCCGCGAGGACACGCTGTGGCAGCTCCGCGAGTACACCGCCGGACTGGAAAACGTGACGATCGAAACACTGGCCGCCGTAGTCGATCAGCTGGCGGCAAGCGGCCTGTTCCATGCTGCGTTATATGAACGCGGCTTTCTCACATCCAAAAGAATACAGATGGGGTATTTTCTGGCGACCGTGACGCGCAATGCAGTACCCATCAATTTTGACATTTGGCTTCTCACCGAGCAGGAAATGCGGGAGAAGAATCCGAGTGGCAAGTCTTTTGTGCTGCGTGCATTTATTTCCCGCACGGAAAATGCGATTTATCGTACGGAAAATGCGATTTATTGTACCGAAAATCCACAGAGCAGAGAAGAGCAGAGAACAGAAGAGCAGAGGACAGTAGAGGACAGTAGAGCAGAGCAGACCAGAGAAGAGAAAGCAGTTACGGCTGATTCTGGTCTGACGACCGAACTGGAAGAAAAACTGAATTGCAAGTTTGACCATAATTTCTGTCTGGAGCTGCGCAGGCTGCAGAACAAGGGGATGCAACGTGAGGTGTTCTTAGATACCGCCCGACAGACGGCTGAGAATGCACCGCGCAATCCGGCAGGGTATTTCCGCACGCTGCTGCAGAACTGCGAGCGTGACGGCATTCTCACCGCTGAGGATATGCAGAAACGGGCAAAGCCCGCACCGGCGCAGCCTGCAATCGGGCCGTCGAGCGAACAGCTGTCCGCGTTCGATCAGGAATGGTACGAGCGGGTCAAGCGGTACACAAGGGAAAAGGCGGTGCCGTCATAACCCTTTTCAACCGCGCCCGTGTCTGCTATAATGAGACAGACAAGAGAGGTGATTAGGATGGGCTACATTCGCCGTCCTGCGTATTACAAGGCATTCCGGTGCATCGGCTCGGACTGCACGGAAAACTGCTGTATCGGCTGGGAGATTGACGTAGACGAGGATTCCCTTGCGTACTACGAGACCGTTCCCGGCGATTTTGGCGAGCGTTTGCGCGCGAGCATTGCGCCTGCGGACGCGCAGACCGGAGAGCCGGCGCATTTTCGTCTGGACGCCGAGGAGCGGTGTCCGCTGCTGAATGACTGCAACCTGTGCGAAGTGCTGCTTCACTTAGGCGAGGACAAAATGGCGCAGATCTGCACCGACCACCCGCGGTATTACGAGTGGTTTTCGGACGGCCGCGAGGACGGTCTTGGCTTGTGCTGTGAGGCTGCCGCAGAGCTCATCCTCGCGCAGACCGGCGCACCGGCGTTTGACGTGACCGAGGCGGACGGCGTATCCGAAACCGGCACGGAGGCCGAAACCGAACTGGAGAACGTGCTGTTTTCCATGCGCGATGCGCTGTTCCGGCTGGCGTGCGAGGACGCGCCGTTCGATGACAAGGCCGACAGGCTCTACCGCACGGCAAAGGCGCAGCAGGAGCAGTACGACGACCTGCTGTTCCCGTTCCCCGAGGACGAGGATGCAGACGAGACAGACGAGGACACGGCTTCGTGGTCGCAGGCGTTCTGGCGGGAGAGCACGCTCACGAGTTTGCTTGAGCTGCTGCTCGGCTTTGAGATCAACAAGGACGACTGGCGCACGCTGCTGACCGGCGCAAAGGCGCGCCTGCCGGAGATTATCGCCCGCAGGAATGACTTTTTGCAGGCGTATCAGGGCAAACGCCATGAATACGATAACCTGCTGACATACTTCCTGTACCGGCACTTTATGAAGGCGCTCGGGGACGACGCCGTGCAGGACAAGGTGCAGTTGGCGCTCGTGAGCACGGCGGTCATTCAGCTGCTCGATGTGTACGAGTGGCTCGCCAAGGGCGAGGTCACGCACTGGGCGCAGATCTGCATCTGCAAGGCGTACTCGCGCGAGATTGAGTATAACGAGGACAATACCGAGCAGCTTGCCGCGTTTTCCGTCCTTGACGAAATGGAATAAAACAGAACACCGCGGACTGGGGGTCTGCGGTGTTTTTTGTTTGCGGTGCTGAACCACAGCGGGAGGGATTCGTCCCTGACGGGGCGGCAGCCTTTTTTCAGCACCGGCTGAGCGGGGGACGCGAACTGCCGCAGGCGTGTTCGTCCCTTCCGGGCGGCAGCCTTTTTCAGCACCGACTGAGCGGGGGACTTGAACCGCGCACGCGGTTCACCCTATCCGGGCGGCAGTCTTTTTCGCTGAACCTCAGCGGGGAGTTGCGCTCTGCGGAGCGCGGGAGACTGCCGCGCCCGCGGCGGGGGCAAAGAGGAAGGGACACCTGCGGTTTCCCTTCCTCTTTGAACTCCTACCTTTCCCTTGCTTCCTAATCTGGCGCAGATTTCCTATATGTGACCGCTTCGAAAAGGGGAACGGCAGAGGATTTTTTCTCTGCTACGGACGAACTACCTTCGGAGTCCGTCCTCTTGAGCAACCTGTTCGCAGGGTCAGATACATTACTGCTACACAGACCGGCTACTTCCAGCAAGCGCGACATAACAGTGTCGCGCAACTCTTTGGCATGTTGTAACGCACGGCACCTGCGAATTAGGCGTTTGGTACAATTTATCCTCGCAGACCCTGTCTATTATAACGCGCTCACGAGTTGCGCGGCACTGCTATGCCGCGCCTGCGAAGACTTTCCGGTCTGTGTAGCAGTACGCTGTCTGTGAACTGCGAATATTTCACGAAAGACACGCTGCGGTAACCCGACTGCCGTTCCCCTTATTTCGAAGCGGTCACATGTCGGCAATCTGCGCCAGACTATCTAAGGGAAAGGTAGGAGTCCAAAGAGGAAGGAAAACCGCAGGTTGTCCTTCCTTTTTGTCCCTCGCCGTGGGTACGGCGTCATCCCCCGCCGTGGGTACGGCGAATCCCCCCCGCCGTGGGTACGGCGCCATCCCCCCGCGGCGGGCGCCGCGACGTTCCCGCCGTCAGCAGACGGCGAATCCCCCCCGCCGTGGGTACGGCGTCATCCCCCCGCGGCGGGCGCCGCGACGTTCCCGCCGTCCGCAGACGGCGAATCCCCCCCCCCGCTGAGGTTCAGCGAAAAATGGCGCTCCCTTGTGTAAAGTTTGTGTAAAGCGGGTGCACCTTTGGTGATACTGCCGAAAATCCGCTGAACGCCTTCGCATTTACAGACAGAAGCAAAAATGAAAGGGCTTTCACCCAATCCGAAGGAGGCGTTCGCCATGAGTGAATATCAAGGCACATTCAAGCGATATGAGAAGAAATATCTGGTCACGCAGCAGCAGTACAACGCGCTTGCAAAGGTGTTTGCGGCGCGGATGGTGCCCGACCGGTTCGCGGAATCGACCATCAGCAACATCTATTACGACACGCCGGATTTCCGGCTCATCCGCCGCTCGCTCGACCGTCCGGCGTACAAGGAGAAGCTGCGCCTGCGTACCTACCGCACGCCTGGTGCCGATACCGAGGCGTTTGTGGAGATTAAGAAAAAATACGACCACATCGTATACAAGCGCCGCGTTGCGATGACCTACAGCGAAGCGCAGGCGTATTTAGACGGCGGCACGGCACCCGAGCAGAGCCAGATCTCCCGCGAGATCGACTGGTTCCTGCACTTCTACAAGGGCATTCAGCCTGCCATGTGCATCTGCTACGACCGGCTTGCGCTGTTTGACAAGTATCAGCCGGAGCTGCGCGTGACGTTCGACTCGGGCATTCGGTGGCGCATGGACGATTTAGACCTGTCCTCCGGCTCGGCAGGCGAGCAGCTGCTGCCGCACGACACCTGCCTGATGGAGATAAAGATCCCCGGCACCACGCCCCTGTGGCTGGCGCGGGCGCTGAGCGAGAACGCCATCTTCCCGACCCACTTTTCCAAATACGGCGCGGCGTACCAGACCATGCTGCGCGAGGGTCGTTCGCCGCAGTTCGGCAGCGAAACCATTCACATCAACGAAAGAGGAGAAATTTACTGTGCTTGAGACAATTTTCGGTTCGATTCTGACCGCCGGCCTGACCGGCAGCGCGTTCGTTATCTGTTTGCTGGTGGCGCTTGCGCTCGGCGCACTCGTTGCCGCCGTTTATATGTACAAAAACACCTACACGCAGTCCATGGCGGTCACGCTGGCGCTGCTGCCCGCAATGGTGCAGGTTATCATTCTGCTCGTGAACGGCAACCTCGGCGCAGGCGTGGCTGTCTCCGGCGCGTTCAGCCTTGTGCGATTCCGCTCCGCGGCCGGCTCTGCGCGTGACATTACCTGCATTTTCCTCGCCATGACGCTCGGCCTTGCCACCGGCATGGGGTATATCGGCATTGCCATTGTCACCGGCGCGGTGATGTGCATCCTGCTGACCGCCTACGCGGCGCTGTCCTTCGGCAGAAAGCCCGAGGAGGAGAAGAAGCTGAAAATCACCATTCCAGAGAACCTCGACTACACCGGCCTGTTTGACGATCTGTTTGGGGAGTATACCCGCTCGGCAGAGCTGATTTCCGTGCGTACCACCGGCATGGGCAGCCTGTATAATCTGCATTATCATGTAAGACTGGTTTCTCCCGAGATTGAGAAGCAGTTTTTGGACGCGATCCGGTGCCGGAACGGCAACCTCGATATCGTTTGCGGCAAGGTGCCGCAGGTGAAGGAAGCACTGTAATGGAAAATGGAGAATGGAGAATGAAGGTATCGCGCAGAGCGCGATGATTAAATAACGGCGCTGTGCGCCGCACAGACGCAGCGCGGATGGAACTCGCGCAAGGATAGCGTCATTTTCCATTTTCAATTCTCAATTCTCAATTCGTAACCCGGAAAGGATTGATTGATATGAAAAAGAAATTATTAGCCGCTTTGCTGGCCTCCGCCCTTGCGGCGGGGATGCTGCCGGCCTCGGCGTGCGCGGCCTCCTCGTCCTACACGACCGCGAACGCGACGCTCGTCACCTTAACCGACTCGTCCGCGACCGCAAAGGGCAAGTACACCGGCTATGAGATTGACGGCACCGACGTTTCCATCACGGCGGCGGGCACCTATGTGTTCTCCGGCGACTGCGATAACGGCTCGATCACGGTCAAAAAGGGCGTCACGGGCGTTACCATTGTGCTGAACGGTCTGACGCTCACCAATGACGACAGCGCGGCGATCACCCTGAACAAGACCGCCGAGGCGTCCCTGATTGCGGCGGCGGGCACGACCAACACCGTCGCGGACACGGCGGGCTCCAATGACGAGAACGCGGCGGTCAAGGTCAAGAGCGGCGCCGCGCTCGCCATCGGCGGCACGGGCACACTGACGGTTGACGGCAACGCGAAGAACGGCATCAAGGGCGCAGCTGATGCGGTGATTACGGTTGCGGAGGTTAAACTGAACATCAATGCCGCCGATGACGGTCTGTCCTGCGACGATGAGCTGAACATTACCGGCGGCACGCTGAGCATCACCGCGGGCGGCGATGCGGTCAAGGCGTCTCCGGACACGGGCGACACCGAGAACCCGGACACGACCTCGCTGGGCAATGTGACCATCTCGGGCGGCACGCTGACGCTTAACGCCGCTGCGGACGGCATTCAGGCGGACGGCGATTTGACCATTTCGGGCGGCACGTTTCACGTCAAGACGAACGGTGGCCACACGACCGCGCTCACGGACGATTCCGCCTCCTGCAAGGGCTTTAAGGCGGGCGGCGCGCTGACTGTCGCGGGCGGCACGGTGAACGTGGACAGCGCGGACGATGCGCTGCACGCCAACACCGATGTCACGATTTCGGGCGGCACGCTGACCCTTGCGACCGGCGACGACGGCGTTCACGCGGACAACGACCTCGTGATCGGCGCCAAGGGCTCGTCCTCGACCACCACGCCGAAAATCAGCATCACCGCCAGCTATGAGGGCCTTGAGGGCACAACGGTGAACGTGTACAGCGGCGATATTGACGTTGCGGCGTCGGATGACGGCGTAAATGCCGCCAGCAGCCAGCTCGGTGAGCGCAGTGACAAGTACGCCATCAACATCGCGGGCGGTGACCTGTATATTGACGCAGGCTCGGACGGTCTGGACTCCAACAACGATATCAGCATGACCGGCGGCAAGGTGGAGGTCTACGGCGCGGATGCCATGATGGACGCGGCGATTGACTATGACGGCACGTTCACGCTGTCCGGCGGCACGCTGTTCGGCGCGGGCATGGAGCCGACAGCCGGCACGCAGGCGTATATCGCAGTCGGTGAGACCTCGCCGTCCGGCGGCATGGGCGGCGGCCCGAACGGACAGGGCGGCGGTCAGGGCATGACCCCGCCGGGTGACGCAAACGGCACGACCGACGGCAATCGTCCGACCCCGCCGAATTTCTCCGGCAATACCTCGACCGACGGCACGTTTACGCCGCCGACCAAGCCCTCCGGCGGCAAGGCGGACGGCAAGCCGTCCGGCAATCTGCCGAACCGCGAGAGCGCCCTCGGCATCAAGAAGGGCAGCGTCATCACCGTGCAGGATTCCTCCGGCAAGACCCTCTGCACCGCGACCGCGCGCGGCTCGATGAGCAGTGTGATCTTCTCCTCGGCGGATATCAAGGAGGGCGAGACGTACACGGTTCTGGTGGACGGTACCTCGGTCGGCACGGCAGAGGCAAAGCTGGGTACCACTGATTCAAGCAGCTCGATGGGCACGTTTAAGCCGGGTCAGGGCGGTCAGTCGAACCAGAACGGCGGTCAGGCCACGGTCGGCAGCTTCAAGGATGTGCCGCAGAACAGCTGGTTTGCAAGTGCGGTGCAGTACGTCACGAGCAACAGCCTGATGAACGGCACGAGCACGACCGCCTTTTCACCGAGCGCGACCATGAGCCGCGGAATGCTGATGACCGTATTGGCGCGTTATGCCGGTGAATCGACAGAGGGCGGCACGGTTTGGTATGAAAAGGGCATGAACTGGGCGAAGAACAAGGGCATATCCGATGGCTCTGCTCCGAACCGGAATATCACCCGAGAGCAGCTTGCCGCCATGCTGTACCGTTATGCCGGTGAGCCGGACGGCACGGCAGACCTGTCCGCGTACACGGACGCAGGCTCGGTTTCCGCGTATGCGGAAAAGGCGGTGCAGTGGTGCGTCAAGAACGGTATCCTGACCGGTAAAACGTCCTCGACACTCGCTCCCAAGGCTACGGCAACCCGCGCGGAGTGCGCGGCAATGCTGCAGAGATTGGCTTCTCTCACCAAGTAAAAGAAAGAGCACCGCAGAATACAGGCTGCGGTGCTTTATTTTGTAAAAAGTTGATATTTGTATGGACTCAGCCCATTCGCGCGATAGCGCGTATTAAATTAGGATTGCTCTGCAATCCGAAAAAACCGGGAGCATGTATCTCGGTTTTTTCACTTCTGGAGGGAGAAAGTTTCTGTATAGGAACTTTCGGACGACTTTGGAACGGCCCACGGTCCGTTCCAAAGTCGGCGAAACTGTAGTTTCGCGACAGCCTCAGCACCGCAGAATACAGGCTGCGGTGCTTTTTGCTGTCTGTGTCCTTCAAAACATACGGAAGTCTACGCAGAACGGTAACAGTCGGTACACCGTTTCAACACAGAACAAAATTATGATAGTATCATCAAAGAAAGGGAGGCGGCGGCATGCAGACGAGCACACAGGCAGTCCGCGCACGCACGGACGAGCCGTTTTTGGAGCGGTTCATTCAGGCACATGAGGCATTTGTTCTCCGGTGCGCGAGCAGGCATGCAGGCTTTGCGGTCACGCGCAGCGACGATGAATATTCGGTCGCGCTGCTGGCCTTCTACGAAGCCATCAAGGGCTACGACCCGGCAAGCGGGCCGTTCGGCGCGTATGCGTCGCTTGTGATTGGCAGACGCCTTGCCGACCATTACCGCAGTCAGCACCGGTTTGACGCGGAAACACCGCTTGCCCCGCAGACGTTCGACGGCACGGTGGACCGCGAGAGCGCGGACACCGCCATGCAGCAGGCGGTCGCGGAGCAGATGAGCGAAGCAAAGCCGGTCAGCGCACAGGATGAGATCGAGGCGGCAAACACGGTGTTTGAGAAGTATGGATTCGCGTTTTATGATTTAGCGGCAAGCTCGCCCAAGTCGGACAAGACGCGCCGCAGCTGCGCCGCGGCGGTCGGCACGCTGCTGCATTCGCCGGTGCTGTTCGCGTCCATGCAGAGCGCGCACAGCCTGCCCATCAAGGCGCTGGCGCAGCAGTGCGGCGTGTCCGCGCGGACGATAACCCGTCACCGGGATTACATTGTAGCGGCGGCGCTGCTCATCGACGGCGATTACCCCATCCTCTGCACCTATCTGCAGACCATGCGCAAGGAGGCAGAGCAATGCGTGCGATAATTACGGATATTCGAGAGGGAAAGGCCGCCGCGCTCGCGGAGGACGGCACGGTTCACCTTGTAGACGCGAAGAACAGAGCGGTCGGACAGGAGATTCGTATTCCGGCGAAGCGCCGCAGACGGTGGAAAAAGCCGCTGACCTGGGCGGCGTGCGTGGCTGTCCTGTGCGGCATGGCGACCACCGGCGTGTACGCCGCGTATGAGCCATATGCCAGCGTCAGCGTCGTGGGCGGCACGGACAGCGTGGAGTATACGGTAAACCGGTTCGATCAGGTGCTCGGCACCCGCGTTTCCGGCAAGGAGCAGCCGCCGGACAGCAAAATTCCGCGGTTTGTGCACATTGACAAGGCGGTGGAGCATACCGTCCGGCAGGAAGCAAAGGAAGGCGAGAGCGTCAGCATCACCGTGACCTCGCGCAGCAGCGGCCACGCCGAACGGCTCCGCGAGCATATCGACGATCGGTTTCGGCAGTCCGGCGATGAGAAAAACCCGCCTGAGGTGAGGGTGCAGCCGCCGCAGAAACCGGGGAACGCGCCGGAAGAGAACCGGCAGAGTGAAAGCGCAGAGCAGGCATAAAAATGCTCCCGCGCTTGACTTGGCGCGGGAGTGTGGTATAATAAAGATACAAAAGGGAAACGCTGTTGTGCAGCGGTCAGACCTTACAACAGATCAAGGTTTTTTAGACGATGACCGTTTGGGTACCAGCCAAGCGGTCATCGCGCATTTACGGCAAATCACACCGCTTGACAACATGCGCTCGTGTGGTATAATGAAAGTACAAAAAGGGAAACGCTGTTGTGCAGCGGTCAGACCCTTTCAATAATCAACATGCAATAAGACATTGACCGTTTGGGGGCTAGCCAAGCGGTCAATGCGCATTTACGAGAAAAATGTACAGTACAATGACCGCACAGATAAAAAGCTCGAAGGCTTTCTTCCTCATGCGCAGCACCTCCTTCCGCCCACAGACCGTGGGGAAGAAGAAGATCTGACCGCCTGCAGTGATTGCTCACTGCGAGTGCAACAGCGTTTCAACGAGTTAAGTATAACAGGACGTGCAAAAAATGTCAATTTCCGCAGGTTGACAGTGCCTGAAAGTGTGGTATAATAAAGATACAAAAGGGAAACGCCGTGCACAGCGGTCAAACCTTACAACTAATCACCATGTTTTAAGACGATGACCGTTTGGAGGCTACCCAAGCGGTCATCGCGCATTTACGAGAAAAATGTACAGTACAATGACCGCACAGATAAAAAGCTCAAAGGCTTTCTTCCTCATGCGCAGCACCTCCTTCCGCCCACAGACTGTGGGGAAGAAGAGGGTCTGACCGCCTGCAGTGATTGCTCACTGCGAGTGCAACAGCGTTTCCACGTATTCAGTATAGCAGGACGTGCGAAAAATGTCAATTTCCGCAGGTTGACAGCGCCTGAAAGTGTGGTATAATAAAGATACAAAAGGGAAACGCTGTTGCGCAGCGGTCAGACCTTACAACAGATCAAGGTTTTTTAGACGATGACCGTTTGGGGTACGAGCCAAGCGGTCATCGCGCATTTACGAGAAAAATGTACAGTACAATGACCGCACAGATAAAAAGCTCGAAGGCTTTCTTCCTCATGCGCAGCACCTCCTTCCGCCCACAGACCGTGGGGAAGAAGAAGATCTGACCGCCTGCAGTGATTGCTCACTGCGTGTGCAACAGCGTTTCCGCAAACTAATTATATCACACAGACGCAAAACCTGTCAATTTACGGCTGACCTTACCCGGTCAGCCGCTTTTTGTGTGAAAATGCTTGCCTTTTGCATGGAAAATGCCGTATACTTGTATATACCGAATCCACACGCTAAGGAGCGAAACCTATGAATATCACCAAGGGCGATGTGCAGGAGCTGCGCCGCCGTTTGAAAAAGACCGAATGCACGTTCGGGCGTCTGTGCGGCTGCTACGTCAACAGCGGCAAGCAGATCGTGACCAAGTTCACCGAGCAGTTTTCCGAACTGGAAGAGGATGAATACTACAAGTACCTCGAGATCGCGAAAAAGACGTTCAGCGGCACACTCGGCGCAAACCTGCTCGAGCTGGAGTTTGACCGCAGCGACAGCGGCATCGAGCACCAGAAATACCTGCTGACGCTCAAGGACAGTAAGCTGGCGAACGAGGAACTGCTCGACCGCCTGTACGAGCAGGTGATCGAGGAGTACAGCTACCCGGGCAACTACCTGATCGTGGTCTACCACGACGTGTACGACGTGCCGAGCAAGGCCACCTCGGGCGAGGACCAGGACGAATCCACCGAGCTGTATGCGTACTGCGTGTGCGCGGTCTGTCCGGTCGAGCTGGCGAAGCCTGCGCTCGGCTACAGAGAGGACGAAAACCGCATCGGTGCGCGGGAGCGCGACTGGGTGGTCGGTCTGCCCGACCTCGGCTTTGTGTACCCGGCGTTTGCAAACCGCGGCAGCGATGTCAACGCCGTGATGTACTACGTCAAGACCGGCCGTCCGTCCCATCCGGAGTTCATCGAGAACGTGCTCGGCTGTGTCGCGCAGCGCACGGCTGCCGAGGATAAGCTGGCGTTCAAGAACGTGGTGCACGACGCCTTCGGTGAGGATGAGGAGCAGGCGGACGCGGCGTTCTTCCAGATGCAGAAGACCATCAGCGCCATGGTGGCCGAGCGGGAGGAGGACGAGAGCCTGCCGCCGGTCGAGCTGACCGCCGAGGCGGTCTCCGGTCTGGCGACCGAGGCCGAGGTGCCGGACAGCGTGCGCGCGCAGATCGAGAAGTCGTACGAGCAGGTGTTCGGTGACCAGCCGCCGCAGGCGCATAACGTGCTGGACAGCCGTCTGGTCGAGGAGGGCACGGTCAAGGCGCATACCGCCGCTCTGGAGCAGAAGGTGGCAGTGCTGCAGCAGGAGCTGGCGCATCAGGCGGCAAACGCCGCCGACACGGACGAGGACGACGTTCCGTGGGAGAGCGGCACGGTCATCGACGTTCGCATGCCGCAGGAGAGAGCCGCGAACGTCCATACCGAGGTTGTGGAAGGGCAGAAGTGCCTTGTCATTCCGCTCGCCGGGGATGAATCCGCGCGGATCAACGGCGTAGAAGTGGAATAATGGAGAATTGAAAATGGATGATGGAGAATGAATGCAGAGGTTTCATTCTCCATTTTTTCATTCATATGGTACAAATCATGATGTTTTGATTGTGCGGCATACGTTTCATCATTTGCACAATATATACCGTAGGGTGCGCCGACCTCGGCGCACCGCATCCAACGATTACCACCATGTTATATGATATGGGCAACCGTTATGGATAACACATTCCAACGATTGGTACAAACCACACCGTAGGGGCGAACATTGTTCGCCCCTACGGTTATGCGTCTGCATATGAATTTACATACGGTGCGCCGGGGTCGTCGCACCCTACACGATATATTGTGCAATAGATTATATTCGCCGGTGCTGTCTATCAAAACGCGCTAACGAATTGCGCGGCACTGCTATCCCCCAGGGGACCTTCTCTTGCCCTTCGGGCAATTCACCTTGTGCCGCGCCCTGCGCAGAGTAAACCGCCTGTGTAGCAGTACGTTATCTGACCCTGCGAACAGGTTGCGAAAGACACGGTAGAAAAAATCCTCTGCCGTTCCCCTTTTCGAAGCGGTCACATGTAGGCAATCTGCGCCGGATTAGGAAGCAAGGGAAAGGTAGGAGTTCAAAGAGGAAGGGAAACCGCAGGTGTCCCTTCCTTTTTGCCCACCGCCGTGGGTACGGCGTCGTCCCCGCCGCGGGGCGCGGCACGCTCCCGCCGTCCGCAGACGGCGAATCCCCCGCTGAGGTTCAGCGGAAAACTCCCCGCCCGGAAAGGGCGAACACGCCTGCGGCAGTTCGAGTGCCCCGTTGGGTCGGTGCAGAAAAGGAGCCGCCCGTCAGGGCGAACCCGCCTGCGGCAGTTCGCGCCCCCCGGCTTTCCGGTGCAGAGAAAGGAGCCGCCCCGTCAGGGCGAACACGCTGACGCAGTTCGCGCACCCCGGCTTTCCGGTGCAGAAAAGGAGCCGCCCGTCAGGGCGAACCCGCCTGCGGCAGTTCGCGCGCCCCGGCTTTCCGGTGCAGGAAAAAGAGCCGCCCCGTCAGGGCGAACCCGCCTGCGGCAGTTCGCGTGCCCCGCTGGGTCGGTGCAGAAAATCCGGGAAATCCCGAAAAAATTTTCCCGCCCGAAAAGGCAGCAAAAACGCCCGTTCTCACGCTGAGAAAACGTCTATCCGAACGGTATAGTTAGCAAAACCTAACCGCCCGGAATTCAGCCGAAAATTTCTCTCGAAAAAGTGCTTGACATATTAGTTAGGATATGCTAACTTATATACATGGTTAGCCGAGGCTTACTGATACGCCCCGTTGACCGGCACGCTTCCTCACGGAACGGGAACGTGCTGAATAGTTATAAAAGAAACAGCTTCCTCTGTATTTTGCGCATCATTCCGAACAAAACCGTTACTGGTCTGCGCGGCTGAATGGCTAACCGCAGCCGCGCTGTTCGGGAAAAACGCATACCAAATGTACAGACCGGAAATACTGTAAACGGGAGGTGCATCAGCAATGCAAAATGGCTTGGATCGACTTTTAGCGACCTACTGCTCGCCCACACTGGCGGGCATCAAACCGGCAAGTCTGGTGTCGTGCGACCGGAATTTATATCCCGATCTGCCGCAGCGATTAAAGGAATACCGCGATGCGTTCTCAGCGCGAGAAATTCACTTCGAGATCGTCTGCGCCTGCAGCGCACGCTTCCTCTTGCTGGTATACAACAAGCCGCAGCTTGAACGCCGCATGGCGGACCCGCAGGTGCAGCATGTGCTCCGGCACTTTGCGTACCCGGTCGGTCAGCCGCTCGACGTACTGCTGCGCAATCTCAAACGCCGCATCGCCATGTCCAAGGACTTTCCGCACGAAATCGGACTGTTCCTCGGATACCCGATCGAGGACGTTGTGGGCTTTATTCGATACGCCGGAAAGGGCTGCAAATTAAGCGGTCTCTGGAAGGTGTACGGCGATGCCGAGGCGGCATCCCGACTGTTTGACCGCCTATCGCGGGTATGCCGCGCTGTGACCAGACGCGTTGACAAGGGCGAAACCCTTTTTGAAGTGTTTGCAGCATAGCATAACTCGATAGAACTACAAATATAGAACAATACATGCGAAGGAGCAAAATTATCATGAGCAAAGCAGCAGTTATTTTCTGGAGCCAGACCGGCAACACCGAGCAGATGGCAAACGCAATCGCAGACGGCATCCGCGAGGGCGGCATGGAAGTTGACGTACTGAACGTTGCGGACACCACCCCGGCTGACGCTGTTAAGTACGCAAAGATCGCTCTCGGCTGCCCGGCAATGGGTGCTGAGGTTCTCGAGGAGACCGAGTTCGACCCGTTCTTCACCGAGCTGGAGAGCAAGATTTCCGGCCTGAAGGTTGCGCTGTTCGGCTCCTACGGCTGGGGCGACGGCCAGTGGATGCGTGACTGGGTACAGCGTACCAACGACGCAAACGCTGTCATCTACACCGATGAGGGTCTCATCCTCAACGAAACCCCGGACGACGACGGCATCGCAAAGTGCAAGGAGTTCGGCAAGGGCTTCGCAGCATTCTAAATTAGATTTTCTCTTGCGGCGTGTGCATACCTGCGCGCAGCGCCGAAACAATTTCTCACGGTCGTAACTGATACGACGGTATCAGTTATGATACAAATATCCTTTCTTGTCCCGGGGGAAACCCCATGGCATACTGCCCGGTATGTCAAAACATAACATGAGCCCGCGGTCATCCGGAACAATGGCCGCGGGCTTCCTCCTATCTGCGGAAAAGGCTGGTCGGCAGCGGCGTCCGCTATGATACAAATATCCTTTCTTGTCCCCGGGGAAACCCCATGGCATACTGCCCGGTATAGCAGGGTAGTATGAGCCCGCGGTCATCCGGAACAATGGCCGCGGGCTTCCTCCTGTCCGGCGGAAACCGGCAGTTAGCGACAGCATACTGCACAATTAGCCGCGGCAAACTCTGTGCAGATTAGTTAGCTTTAACAAACTTGTTTTTTCCGTATTGACACAAAAGGTTAGCTGGTGTAAACTTCAAATGATAAATAGGTTAGAGCGGTCTAACCTGATACAAAACACTTTTTTTCGCGCAGAGATTACAGAAAAGGAGAGGATTACCATTATGCCGCTTACGTTAATGGATGTTGGTGTAGAGACCACCGTAAAGACCATTCGAGGAAAAGACCAGACGAGAAAGTTCCTGCAGAATCTCGGCTTTGTCGAGGGCGCAAAGGTCACTGTTGTGTCTTCTCTGGCAGGCAACGTGATCGTAAACGTGAAGGATGCGCGCGTCGCAATCTCCGAGCAGATGGCTTCGCGCATTATGGTTTAATTGCAAAGGGGGCAAACGCAAATGAGCAATCTGAGACACACGCCGGTCGGCGCCACCGTAACCGTCCGCAAGATTGAGGGCGAGGGTGCAACCCGCCGCCGCATCATGGATATGGGCATCACTCGCGGTGCGGAGATCTATGTCCGCAAGGTAGCGCCGCTGGGCGATCCAGTTGAGATCACCGTCCGCGGCTACGAGCTGTCGCTTCGCAAGGCAGACGCTGAGATGATTCAGGTTGACTGATTTCGATTGAAACCACGGTTTCAATCGAGGGCTGACGAAAAACCGCGCCCTTTGGGCACATTTTTTCGTCCCTTGTATAAATTCCGTGATACATGCTCCCGGAATTTATGGATTTGCGCTGCAAATCCGATTTTATGCGTGCTGACGCACGAACAGAAAGCCGTCAGCAGGCGAATAAACTCGTTAAATTTTTTTACATAGGGGTTAGCGTACACTAATTATTCCGTGCTCACTGATCCTTAGAAAGGGGAAAAAACATGTCAATTCGTTTGGCACTTGCCGGCAACCCGAACTGCGGCAAGACCACGATGTTTAACGATCTGACCGGTGCGACCCAGTATGTCGGCAACTGGCCGGGTGTTACCGTGGAAAAGAAGGAAGGCAAGTTCAAGGGCGACAAGGAAGTCCTGATCACCGACCTGCCGGGTATCTACTCCCTCTCTCCGTACACGCTGGAGGAGGTCGTTGCGCGTGATTATCTCGTAAATGAGAAGCCGCAGGCCATCATGAATCTGGTGGATGCCTCCAACATCGAGCGCAACCTGTACCTGACCACCCAGCTGCTCGAGATGGGCATTCCGGTCGTTGCGGCGCTGAACATGATGGATATCGTCAAGAAGCGCGGCGACGTGATCGACGTAAAGAAGCTGTCCAAGGAACTGGGCGTTACGGTCGTTGAGACCGCAGCCATCAAGGGAGAGGGCACCAAGGAGCTGGTCGAGGCGGCAAAGAAGGCTGCCAAGGAAGGCAAGGCTCCGGCTCGCATCAAGTTCTCCGACACCGTTGAAAATGCGGTAAACGAGATCGAAAAGCTGATTGCAGACGTTACCGAGCCGGCACAGCGCCACTGGTTCGCTGTCAAGCTGTTCGAGCGCGACAGCAAGGTGCAGGCGCGCTTCACCCTCGGCAAGGACGTGCAGGACAAGATCGAGAAGCTCATCACCGCCGTTGAGGAGGAGCTTGACGATGACGCGGAGTCCATCATCACCGATGAGCGCTATCAGTACATTGGCAAGCTGGTCAAGGACTGTGTAAAGAAGAAAAAGACCGGTCTGTCCACCTCGGATAAGATCGACCACATTGTTACCAACCGAATCCTCGCTCTGCCGATCTTCGCGCTGGTCATGTGGCTGGTCTACTACGTTTCCGTAACCACCGCGGGCGGCATCTTCACCGACTGGGCGAACGACGGTGTGTTCGGTGAGGGCTGGCATCTGTTCACCATCGGCGCTGCTGACTATGAGGAAGCAACCGCTGAGTACGACGACCAGATCACCCGCCGCGATGCATGGCTCGAGGCTGCTGACGAGGCCGGCATCGACACTGCTGCTCTGACCGAGGCGCTCGAGGCCGAGGAGGCTGACGAGACCGCCATCGCTGACGCAGCTGCTGCCATCGAGGCAGACCCGGCTGCTGCATCGGTTGTCGGCACTGCCGAGTTCGAGGACGAGGACTCCGGTGAGGTTACCACCGAGGACGTTACTCTTGCGACCTTCGAGGAGACCATGACCGCCGAGGAGCCGGATCCGGCTGACTTCGGTGTTTGGGTTCCGGGTATCCCGGTGCTGCTGGAGAAGCTGTTCGCCTCCATGGGCGTTAACGAGGACGGCTGGGTTTACAGCCTGGTAATGGACGGTATCGTTGCCGGTGTCGGCGCGGTTCTGGGCTTCGTTCCGCAGATGCTCATCCTGTTCTTCTTCCTCGCTATCCTCGAGGACTGCGGCTACATGGCGCGTGTTGCGTTCATCATGGACCGTATCTTCCGCAAGTTCGGCCTTTCGGGCAAGTCCTTCATCCCGATGCTGATCGGCTCCGGCTGCGGCGTACCGGCTGTCATGGCTTCCCGTACCATCGAGCAGGAGCGCGACCGCCGCATGACCATCATGACCACCTGCTTCGTACCGTGCGGCGCTAAGCTGCCGATCATCGCAATGTTCGCAGGCGCGTTCTTTGGCGGCTCCGGCACCATCGCATTCTCCGCTTATGTTCTGGGCGTGCTGTCCATCATCATCTCGGGCATCATGCTCAAGAAGTTCAAGATCTTTACCGGCGACCCGGCTCCGTTCGTCATGGAGCTGCCGAGCTATCACGTTCCGACCGCCGGCAACGTATTCCGCTCCATGTGGGAGCGCGGCTCCTCCTTCATTAAGAAGGCAGGCACCGTTATCCTGCTGTCCACCATCTTTATGTGGTTCACCCTCGGCTACGGCTGGGAAGGCGGCGCGTTCTGCGCGGTATCCGATATCGACAACTCCATCATGGCGCGCATCGGCTCTGTTATCGCTCCGATCTTCACGCTGCCGGGCTTCGGCACATGGAAATCCGCCGTTGCCGCCATCTCCGGTCTGGTCGCAAAGGAGAACGTTGTTGCTACCTTCGGTCAGCTGTATCACTTCGTCGGCGAGGTTGCCGAGGACGGCTCCGAAATCTGGGGCGAGCTGGCTGCGGACTTTACGCAGGTCGGCGCGTATGCCTTCATGGCGTTCAACCTGCTGTGCGCACCGTGCTTCGCGGCAATGGGCGCCATCAAGCGTGAGATGAACAACGGCAAGTGGACTGCTTTCGCAATCGGCTACATGTGCGCTTACGCTTACGTTGTATCCACCATCATTTATCAGATCGGCGGTCTGATCACCGGCGAGCTGACCTTCGGTGTCGGCACGGTCGTTGCCATCGCGTTCATCGCGCTGATCATCTTCCTGCTGTTCCGCAAGCCGTCCAAGGCTGACTCAACCGAGGGCCTGCGCCGTATGAGCGTTGACGCCAACTGATTTCTTTTGAATTTGAAAAGAGGCTTTAACCATGAGTATTGGTGATATCATTCTGGCATTGATCGTAGCGGCTGTCGTGTTCTTCGCGGTCCGTTCGGTCTTCGTCAAGAAGTCCGTCGGCTGCAGCGGCGACTGCGCCCACTGCGGCGGCAGCTGTCATCATAGCACGCCTCCGCAAAAGAAGAAATAACACCTCTCTAAACCGTTCGGCACTCCGGTGCCGGACGGTTTTTTGCGTTAAGATCGTACTCTCGGACAGGGATTCGCAGGCAGAGCTTTTGCGGTGTGCCCGAACCGCGCAGGCGGTTCGCCGATTCTGGGCAAGGATTCCGCCGCTGCGGCGGCGGGAGCGTTTGCCGTACCCACGGCGTAAAACGCCCTTTGCCTTTCCCACTCGGCGTGCTATAATTGATACATAAAGGTGGCGAACGCGCGTGAAACAGCTGACCAAGAACCAACTGAAGATTTTTGCGATCGTGTGCATGACGCTCGACCACATCGGCGCGGTGCGGACGGCGCTTGAAGCCGCGGCAGGATAACCGCTCGAACAGTGGAAGTACAGCCAAAACTGTGGTATAATAGCCTCATTCGGCTATTATAAATGATTGAATGGCGTATACCGCCAGTGGCATAAAAATTTACGTTAAACTTAACGTTTAGCAGCCACTGTGGTATACTATATATAATGTATCAATGAGCGAGGAAAATACACATGAAAATCATGGTGATAGACGGCAACAGCATATTGAACCGCGCGTTTTACGGTATCCGGCAGCTGACCAACCACGAGGGACTGCCCACCAACGCGGTTTACGGCTTTCTGGCTACGCTGTTCAAACTGCAGGACGAGGAGCAGCCCGACCGCACCATCGTCTGCTTTGACGTGAAGGAGAAAACCTTTCGTCACCTTAAATTCGACACCTACAAGGCCACCCGCAAGGGGATGCCGGATGAGCTGGCGGCGCAGCTGCCGATTACAAAGCAGGTGCTCGATGCCCTGGGCATCGTCCGCTGCGAAAAGGCGGGCTACGAGGCCGATGACCTGCTCGGCACCATCAGCCGCCGCGCGGACGAGCACGGCGACACCTGCGTGGTCGTAACCGGTGACAGGGACAGCCTGCAGCTGGTCGGCGGCGGCACGACCGTCATGCTGGTCTCCACCCGCATGGGCCAGACCACCTATCAGACCTACGACACCGCCGCTTTCCGCGAGAAATACGGCTTCGACCCGATTCGCCTGATTGACCTCAAGGCGCTCATGGGCGATTCGTCGGACAACATTCCGGGCGTGCCCGGCATCGGTGAAAAGACCGCCATGCAGCTGCTGCACGACTTCGGCACGCTCGACGGCGTGTACGAGCATATCGAGGACGAGCGCATCAAAAAGGGCGCCCGCACCAAGCTGCAGAACGGCGAGCAGTCCGCAAAGGACAGCTACTGGCTTGCCACCATCGACCGCAATGTGCCGCTCGATTTGGATGTGGAGCACCTGCCCGCGCAGGACATCGACGAGACCGCGCTCTACGACCTGCTGACCCGGCTGGAGTTCAAGAATTTCATCAAGCGGTTTGACCTTTCGGGCGAGAGCGTGTCCGCGCCGCGTCTGCCGGAGCTGAAAACAGAACGAGTGGAGAATGTGCTCGAAGCGTTCAACTTAATGGATTCGCTGACCGACTGCGACCGCGTGTACGCCATCGTGCCGGAAACCTTAGGTGCAGTTTGCCTGCTGGACGGCGACACGGCACACATCCTGTTCGCGGAGGCGTTCGGTGACGCGTGGAACGACATTCTGCGCCGCCTGTTCGACGGCACGCTGTCCCTCGTGCTGCACGATGCGAAGGCCGCCGTGCGGGCGCTGCTGCAGCGCGGCATGGACCCGAAGGGCATCGTGTTTGACACTGCCATTGCGGCGTACCTGCTCGACCCGACCCAGTCCGGCTACGACCTGCCACGGCTTGCGCTCGCGTACTGCAATGCCGAGCTGCCGGAGCTGGATCTGGACGATCCGGCGGCGGTTTCGCTGCTCGGCGGTCAGGAGGACACCGAGAAGGCCGTGGCGCAGCATGCCGGTGCGCTGCGCGCCATTTACGCCGAGGCGGCCGACCGGATCGAGCAGCTCGGCATGCGAAAGCTGTACTACGAAATCGAGCTGCCGCTCCTGCGCGTGCTGGCTGAGATGGAAGCGGCGGGCTGTGCGGTCGAGCCGGATGAGCTGCGTGCCTTCGGTGACAAGCTGGACGTGCGTATCCGCGACCTGACCGAGCAGATTTATCATGACGCGGACGGCGAGTTCAACATCAACAGTCCCAAGCAGCTGGGCGAGGTGCTGTTCGAGAAACTCGGCCTGCACGCCCCGAAAAAGACAAAAACAGGCTATTCCACCAACGTTGAGGTGCTTGAGCGTATCGCGGAGGACCACCCGATCGTGCCGCGCATCCTCGAGTACCGCAAGCTGACCAAGCTGAAAAGCACCTACGTTGAGGGACTTCTCAAGGTCATCAGCCCGGTAGACGGACGCATTCACACGCATTTTCAGCAGACCGTGACCGCCACCGGACGCCTGTCCTCGACCGACCCGAACCTGCAGAATATTCCGGTCCGCACCGAGCTTGGCCGCGAACTGCGCCGCATGTTTGTCGCACCGGACGAAAATCACGTCCTGATCGACGCGGATTATTCGCAGATCGAGCTGCGCGTGCTCGCGCATATCTCGCAGGACGAGCACATGATCGAAGCCTTCAAGCATGGGCAGGATATTCACGCCGCGACGGCTGCCAAGGTCTACCATGTGCCGCTTGAGGAGGTCACGCCGCAGATGCGTTCCTCGTGCAAGGCGGTCAACTTCGGCATCGTGTACGGCATCTCGGATTTCTCGCTCGCGCAGGATATCGGCGTAACGCGCAAAGAGGCGGGCGAGTTTATCAAGACCTACCTCGACACCTATCCGGGCGTTAAAAAATATATGGAGGATATCAAGCAGACCGGCAGGGAGCAGGGCTACGTTACGACCCTGTTCGGCCGCCGCCGCGCGCTGCCCGAGCTGAAGAGCAAGAACTTCAATATGCGCTCGTTCGGTGAGCGTGTCGCCATGAATACCCCGATTCAGGGCACCGCCGCGGATATCATCAAAATCGCCATGGTACGCGTCCGCGACCGCCTGCTGAGAGACGGTCTGCAGAGCCGGTTGATTCTCCAGGTGCACGACGAACTCATCCTCGAAGCACCGAAGGACGAGCAGGAAACCGCCATGCGTCTGCTCACCGAGGAGATGGAGCACGCATTCCGGATGGATGCTCCGTTAGTGGCAGAGGCCAAGGCGGGGCACAGCTGGTACGATGCGAAATAAATGGAAAATGGAAAATGGAGAATTGATGTGCGGTGCGCAGCACGGATGAAACTCGCGCAAGGATAGCGGCATTCTCAATTCTCCATTATAAAGTTGAGAGTGAAATACAATGGAACAGATTATATTTATATGCACCGGCAACACCTGCCGTTCCCCGATGGCGGAAGGCTTATTCCGCGCACATAACGGCGAGGAAAAGACCGGTTTAACGGCGGCTTCTGCCGGATTATACACCGAAAACGGCCTTCCGGCTTCCGCGAACGCGGTTACCGCAGCCGGAGAACGCGGCGCGGATATTTCGGCGCACCGCTCGCGTCAGCTGACCGCCGAGATGGCCGAAAACGCGAAGTATCTGGTCTGCATGACCGGCTCGCACTACGACCGCCTGTGCGAGCTGTTCCCGGACTGCGCGGACAAGATTTTCACGCTGCTGCCCGAGGACATTTCCGACCCGTTCGGCGGCGATCTCGCCACCTACCGCCGGTCTGCCGCCGAGATCGACAAGGGCGTGCAGGCGGTCATCAAGAACCTGAGCCGATGAACATTGTCGTGATGCAGGAGCGCCATCTCGCGGCGCTGGCGGAGATCGAGCGCGCGTGCTTTCACGCGCCGTGGAGCGAGAACATGCTGCGCGAGGAGCTGGGCAAGGGCATTTTTCTCGTGGCGGAGCAGGACGGCAGAACGGCGGGGTACGTCGGCTGCCAGACCGTGCTCGACGAAGGATATATTACCAATGTTGCCGTGTCGCCCGACTTCCGGCGGCAGGGCATCGCGCGGGCGCTGATTGCCGAGCTGACAGCGAAAGCCGGAGAAAACAAGCTGGCGTTTGTGACGCTCGAGGTGCGCGAGAGCAATGCACCGGCGATAGCGCTCTACACCGGAGCCGGATTTGCGCCGGTCGGAAAACGAAAGAATTTTTACAGCAATCCCACAGAAAACGCGGTTTTAATGACGATTTCACTGATTTGAAGGAGGATTTTGCCATGCTGGAGCTTCGCTTTGTTGACGCGGAAAACACGGATTTTCACGACCTGACCGCTGCGCTGGACGAGTATTATTTCATGCTCGTCGGTGAGGTGGAGAAGCGCTACGCCAAGTACAACCTGCCGCATCTGTTTAACTGCCGCATCGTCGCGTACGAGGACGGCAAGCCCGCAGGCTGCGGCGCGTGGAAGAAGATCGACGAGGGGACATTCGAGGTCAAGCGCATTTACATCGCGCCGGAGTTCCGCCGAAAGGGCGTTGCGAGCGCGGTCATTGCGGCTCTCGAGCAGGATGCGGCAAAGCACGGCTTCACCAAGGCCATCCTCGAGACCGCCCGCACGACCGAGGATTCGGCGGCGCTGTACACCAAGCTCGGCTATCGCGTCATTCCGTACTACGGCAGTCCGGCGGGCGCGGAAAACTGCCTGTGCTTTGAGAAAAATTTAGGAGATTAACCATGAAAATACTTGCAATCGAGTCCTCGTGCGATGAAACGGCGGCAGCCGTCATCGAGGACGGACGAAAAATCCTGTCGAGCGTGGTGGACACGCAGATCGCCACGCACGCGCTGTACGGCGGCGTTGTGCCGGAGATCGCCTCGCGGCGGCACATGGAGGCGGTCGTGCGCGTGACCGAGCAGGCGCTCAAGGACGCGGAAATGGACAAGCACGATGTGGACGCGGTTGCCGCGACCTGTGCGCCCGGACTGATCGGTGCGCTGCTCGTCGGCGCGAACTTCGGCAAGTCGCTCGCCTTTGCGATGAACAAGCCGTTCATTCCGGTGCACCACATCCGGGGACACATTGCGGCTACTTATCTGGCGTATCCGGAGCTGAAACCGCCGTTTTTGACACTGATCGCGTCCGGCGGTCACAGCGAGATCGTGATGGTGAAAAGCTACACCGAGTTTGAAATCCTCGGCGGCACGCGCGACGACGCAGCAGGCGAGGCATTCGATAAAGTCGCCCGCGTGCTCGGTGTCGGCTATCCGGGCGGCCCGAAGATCGACAAGCTGGCGCAGGACGGCGATGCGAAGATGTACAAGCTGCCGGATTCGCACATCAAGGATGCGCCGCTGGATTTCTCCTTCTCGGGACTCAAAACGGCGGTCATCAATCTGGCGCACAACGCCGAGCAGAAGGGCGAAACCATAGACCGGAACGGTCTCGCGGCTTCGTTCTGCGCGGCTGTCGTGCATACGCTCGTGCCGCGGCTCGAGATGGCCGTCAAGCAGACGCATGCGCGGCGCGTTGTGTGTGCGGGCGGCGTGGCAGCCAACTCCTTCCTGCGCGCGGCCCTGCAGGATATGGCAAAGCGCGAGCACGTTCAGTTGTTTATGCCGCCGCTGCAGCTGTGCGGTGATAACGCCGCCATGATCGGCAGTCAGGCGTATTATGAGTATCAGGCGGGCACCCGCGGCAAAACCCTGCAGAATGCCTACGCCACCGCGGATATCGGAAAGAATATCTGCGATTGAGATGAATTGAGAATTCACTTCGTCTGCATAGCAAAACCCCGGCCGTGTCGCTTGACAAAGCCGGGGCTGCTCGGGTATAATATACCCAAGAGGACACTGTTCAGCAGTCAGACCCTCGCACCATAATTAGATTATGATGACCGTTCGGGGTTCAGACGAGCGGTCATCGCGCTTTTATACAGAAGATGTACAGCAGGATTACTGCACATACGAAAAGCTGAAATGCCTTTTTCCGCATTCGCGCCACCTCCTTCCTGCCGCAGACAGCGGGAAAGGAACAGAGGGTCTGACCGCTATGTGAACTTGTCCGTTTCGATTATAGCATATACAATCGAAATTTGTCAATAAGCCGCCTTTTGGGGCGGTTTTTTGCATTTTATGACAGAAAAAAGACGGATACATGAGTCCGTCTCTTACAGCAAAAAATAAAAACCGTCTGAAAAGACGGTTGATTGACACAATATGACACACATGCTATAATCAAAGTGCAAACGGTGAAAATTGGTATCTTAGGATACATAAAGAAATAACCGCCCCGTAACCGGAGCGGCGTTTCCTCAAACACTTAACTATGGGGAACGACCGCCCGTTACCAGCAGGCCGCCGTTTGTACTTAAGATTATAGCGCAGAGTCCCGGCTTTGTCAAGCGACAAGGCCGGGACTCTGTTGTTTACGCGTCATAGGAAATCAGTCCAAGCTGCATTTTCCAGTCGATGACGCGCACGGCGGAAGCGTGAATCTGCGACTCGGGAATCGTGCCGTCCTGTACGGCAGCAAGCACGGCGTTATACTGGGTCACGAAATCCGACGAGGTGAGCATATCATTGCCCGCCTGTACGGCAAGCACCGCCGCGTTTTCGCCGCCGGTGTAATCGCGGATGGCGTCCATGATCAGGTCGTCGGTCAGGATTACGCCGTCAAAGCCGAGTTTCTCGCGGAGAATGCGGTGCACCTCGGCTGAGAGCGATGCCGGCCGGTCAGCGTCCATGCAGTTTACCACATTATGGCTGACGAGAACCGACTGCGCCCCGCTCTCAATACCCGCCTGAAACGGCAGGAAATCCGACTGCCGGAAGGTGTCCATCGGCCGCTCGTCAATGGCGATGCCGGTGTGCGTGTCCGCGTTATTGCCGTAGCCGGGGAAGTGCTTGAGCACCATGCCGGTCTTGTCGCTGACCATTTGCGTGACCACCGTGCGGACGTATTCGCCGGTCTGCTCGGCGTCTTTGCCGAAGCTGCGCGCGTAAATGAAATCGCTCGGGTCGGTCGAAACGTCGCACACGGGCGCAAAATTAACATTGATACCTAAATCGCGCAGCAGCGCGTCCTTCTCGGCGGTGTCGCTCGTGATGCGGTCAAAGCCGCCCTCGCGGTACAGCGCCTGCGGTGACTGGAATTTCGTGCCGCGCAGATTCGGGTTGGAGCTGACGCGCACGACTGTGCCGCCTTCCTCGTCCACGCCGATGAGCATGGGCGTTTTTGCGGCATTCTGGTAGGCTGCGATGGTATTTGCGACGGATTCTTTGGTCTGGCCGTCAAAATCGCGCGCAAACAGCAGATAGCCGCCGATGTCGTACTGCGCCGTCAGCGCCGCCGCGTCGGTCTCCGGACAGCGCACGAAGAACATCTGCGCGACCTGCTCCTCGAGCGTCAAGCCGTCCGCATACTGCTCTGCCGCCGTCCGGCGGATCTCCTCCGGCGTGGGTTCCGGCTCGGGCTGCTCGACGGACGGCGCGGACGGCGTTTCGTCCTTTGCGGCGGTGTCCGTGCTGCCGCAGGCCGTCAGTCCGGCGCAGAGCAGACCCAGCAGCAGCGCAAGCATTCGTTTTTTCATGTGCGTCACCTCGTTTGCCTATATTATACAAGAGAGCAGGGGAGTTGTAAAGCATAGGGTGAATGTGGTAATATTACAAGGCAGGAGTTTGATGGCAGGAGGATGCGTGAGAGCGGAGAGCGCGTCACTCGTCAATTATCTGCACATGTGCAACCGTAGGGGCGAACTATGTTCGCCCACAAAACGGAAATCCCTAATCCTGTCATTTGTTCTACACAAGAAAGGATGTTCACTATGAACATAACCATAATCTATCCGCACAAACGGAAAACCAAATCGTCCACCTACGGCATTGCACAGATGGTGCTCGACCGCCTGCTTTCGGGCGGCACGCTGCACGAATTTTATCTGCCGCAGGACATGCCGCATGTCTGCGCGGGCTGCTATGCATGCATGAACGGCCGCGAGGACAAGTGCGGCGGGCACGAATACATGCAGAAGCTCATCGCCGCGATTGATGACTCTGAGCTGATCGTTTTCTGTGCGCCGACCTACGTTTACCACATTCCGGGGCAGGTCAAGACCCTGCTCGACCACTTTGGGTACCGCTGGCTGGTGCACCGTCCCGACCTGTCGCTGATGTGCAAGCAGGCGCTCATCATCACGACCGCAGCGGGCGGCGGCATGAAATCCACCGTCAGGGATTTGCGCGACAGCATGAACTACTGGGGCGTCGGTCGCACGCACGTTATCACGCAGGCTGTCTGGGGATACGACTGGAGCAGCCTGCCCGAGAATTTCATGCGCAAAATCGAGCAAAAGGTAGAGAAAACGGTGTCTGCCATTCGGAAAAATGCCGGAAATGTCACGCCGTGCGCGAAGGTCAGAAGCCTGTTTTACATGTACCGCCTGTTCCATAAAAAGCGCAAAATGAATCCGGCAGACGACGAGTATTGGTACGAAAAAGGGTATGTAAGCGGTAAACCGTGGAAAAGAGGACAATAATGGCGACCACAAAGGAATTTCTTGCGGAAATATTAGACCGCCTGTCCGGACTGGACGGCGTAACGCATCGAGCCATGATGGGGGAGTACATACTCTACTACAACGGCAAAATCGTCGGCGGAATTTATGATAACCGCCTGCTGGTCAAACCGGTCAAAGCTGCGATAAGCTGCCTTCCGGATGCGCCTTATGAATTTCCGTACGACGGCGCAAAACCCATGCTGCGGGTGATGAAAACCGACGATGCCGCCCTCCTGCAGAAGCTGCTGCGTGCCATGTATGACGAACTTCCGGCACCGAAATCCAAGAAGAAAAAGCAATAAGGAGTGAAAAACATGCACACCATCGGACGTTTTGCACCCAGTCCGAGCGGCCGCATGCACCTTGGCAACGTGCTGTGCGCGCTGCTGGCATGGCTGAGTGCGCGGCAGCAGAACGGCGAATTTCTGCTGCGGATTGAGGATTTGGACGAAATGCGCTGTCCGCGCAGCTTCGCGGATTTAATTATCGACGACCTGCGGTGGTTAGGGTTAGACTGGGACGGCGAAATCCCGTATCAGTCCGAGCGCACGGCTGTTTACGAGAAATACGAGGCGATTCTGCGCGAAAAAGGTCTGCTGTACCCGTGTTTCTGCTCGAGAGCGGCCCTGCACGCCGCAAGCGCGCCGCACCTGTCGGACGGCAGGGTGGTCTACGCCGGAACCTGCCGCGATTTAACACCCGAGCAGGTGGCCGAAAAGCGCAGAAAGCGTGCGCCTGCAACGCGCGTGCGCGTGCCCGAGCGCACCATCACGTTCACGGACGGCGTGTACGGCGAGTATACCGAAACGCTCACCGAGGAGTGCGGCGACTTCATCATCCGGCGGTCGGACGGCGTGTTCGCGTATCAGCTGGCGGTCGTGGTGGATGACGGCCTGTCCGGCGTGACCGAGGTCGTGCGCGGGCACGATCTTATCGGCAGTACGCCGCGCCAGATCTGGCTGTATGAGCTGTTCGGCTTCACACCGCCGAACTTCATTCATATCCCGCTGCTGTGCGACCATGACGGGCGCCGCCTGTCCAAGCGCGATGAGGACCTCGACCTCGGCCTTCTGCGGGAGAAATTCACACCCGAGCAGGTCATCGGCGCACTTGCCTGCGCCGCAGGACTGACCGACACCGCAGAGCCGGTTGCCGCGAAGGAGCTCGTGAAAGCGTTTTCGTGGGAGAAGATTCCGAAGCATGAGCTGTACCTGCCGAACGTGTTTCGAGACATCGAGAAAAATTGAGAATGGAAAATGGAGAATGGAGAATTACCGTAAGGGTTTTCCGTTCTCCATTTTTTATTAGGTGCAAACGGTTTTCATAACGTGTGATTTGGCGTCCAATGACCGCCCCTACGGGATAGATTGTACCAACCGTTTGATACGGTGCGCCGAGGTCGTCGCACCCTACGGTAACATTTGTTATCAATTAAAACCCGTAGGTGCTGGGCGGAATAACGTGAAAACGAGTTGCGCGACACGGGTATGTCGCGCCTGCGTAGATGAAACCGCATGTGTAGCAGAACAGTATCTGACACTGCGAACAGGTTGTGAAAGACACGGAAGAAAAAATCCTCTGCCGTTTCCCATGTCGAAGCGGTCACATGTAGGCAATCTGCGCCAGATTAGGAAGCAAGGGAAAGGCAGGAGTTCAAAGAGGAAGGAAAACCGCAGGTTGTCCTTCCTTTTTGCCCCCCGCGGCGGGCGCCGCGACGTCCCGCCGTCCGCAGACGGCGAATCCCCACCGCTGAATCTCAGCGAAAAACACCCCGCCCGTTAGGGGCGAACCCGCCTGCGGCAGTTCGTGTGCCCCGGTCAGCCGGTGCAGAAAAAGGAGCCGCCCGTTAGGGGCGAACCCGCCTGCGGCAGTTCGTGTGCCCCGGTCAGCCGGT
>PVMN01000098.1_pt1 | contig 204746 bp, 203 predicted proteins | sample 1853401 | NCBI WGS metagenome assembly PVMN01 (sample SAMN08533510, study PRJNA380276) | Human gut metagenome, whole genome shotgun sequencing project.
CATTAGGGATAAAATGTGTCTCCCTTCCGTAGGTCTCCAAGAAATACTTCTGCACTCCTTTGCTCAGAACAATGACCTCGTCCGCATATTTCGCAGCATTTTTTTCGCCTTGGTGGATAAACTTAGAGCCAAGTCCTGATTGCCATTTCTCGCGCTGCCAATCAATGCCATGGACGGTAACAACAACTCTTTTCCCAAACATCTTCGGCAGCCATGCAAAGAACGCCGGTCCTTCTGCATGGATATGCACCACATCGTATCTTCCAAATGCACTACAAAGTGCTGCGAAAAAGGAAGAGCTTACCGCTGCAAGTCCACGCCGTTCAATGGTCGGAACAGACTTCTGACGGATTCCCTCGTACTCCGTTTTACCAGCATCGTCATATTCTGCACCACTCACATGATGGCCTGCTCTGTTGTAGCAGGTCACGTCACAGCCATTCTGTGCCATTCGGGTGCAGAGCTCTTTGACAACGATTTCTACTCCGCCTTCTCTCGATAATCGCTTCTGTCCGAACATTGCAATCGCAAGTTTTTTACTCATAAATCTTTCCCACAATCCCACTCAATTTCTTCATCAACATCTCGGCCAACACAAAGAGCGGATAGGTTCGTACACCTGTCCGCTGCCTGTCACCCCACCCTCATGGTCGAGATTTCTTTCTGAGCGGCATTTCTGCCACACAGAAAGATCAATCGTTCATTCTTCGGGTAAGAAAATATGAACTTCGGGTCGCGGAGCCTTTCATTCTCTGCCGTGCCCTTGTTCCTATTATGACAGCCGCGTATTATATCTCTAGCCCCCTTCTTCTCAATAGTCGGAACAACCTTTTGACGGATACCATCATATTCAATTGTTTTGTCATACTCTGCACCGCTCACATGATGGCCTGCTCTATTGTAGCAAGTTATATCACAACCATTCTGTGCCATTCGGGTGCATAACTCTTTTACAACAATCTCTATCCCGCCTTCACGCGAAAGACGTTTCTGTCCGAAAACCGCAAGTCTGATTTTTTCTTCCATTACTTCTCTCCAACCGTCATTCCATAGTTTCTATTCTTGTCCTAGGCTTATACACAATCCCAGCAGTTCTTTTCCTTAAATTGTCATGCTCGTCTTTCACTATTCACCTTTCCTACTTCATAGCACAACAACAAGCCTGTATACAGATTGCAGCAACAATCTATACGCAGGCTTGTCCTCGTACCTCCTTATTCTGTTTTCTGCTCTATCAGCTTTCGCTGTGGTGGGTTAAGTATAGAGCGCAACCAGAAGCCATTAACCCCTGAAAACACGCTAGCCGTAACGCACCATGACAAGCAGAAACAAGTTGAGGTGAAAAGGTCAAGCCGCGCAAACCCGCATGAAATCAGGCTTTTCTCTGGTTGTCCATATTATTTCACACTCCCCATGGATCGTCACCACCACTCTCTTTCCCAGCAGTTTCGGCAGCCAGGCGAAGAAGGCAGGACCTTCTGCGTGAATATGAACCACGTCGTATCTTCCAAAAGCACTGCAAAGTGCCGCAAATCCGGAGGAACTCACTGCCGCCAGACCCTTTGCGTCGATGGTAGGGACCGTTTTCTGACGGACGCCCTTATACTCCACCGCTTGGTCATACTCTGCGCCGCTCACATGATGGCCGCCACGGTTGAAGCAGGTCACTTCATATCCGTCTCGTGCCATTCGAGTACAAAGCTCTTTGACGACGATCTCTACGCCGCCCTCTCTCGACAATCGCTTCTGTCCGAACATTGCAACTGCAAGTTTTTTGTCCATACTGTTTCCTCACAACCCCCACACATGATTGGCTCTACGGTCAACCTCTCGAAGCATCTATCCCAGATAACACAAATAGCGGATAGGTTCATACACCTGTCCGCTGCTTGTTACCTTACCACCTCAGCCCAGTGTTCTGTTCTGAGGTAAGACAATATAAACTTCGGGTCATAGAGCCATTTACTTTACAGCAATCTTTCTTCAGTTGACTGCAGTGTATCATGATGCTATGTTTCCTATCTTCTTATTGTTTGCAACAGGCACCCGATCACATCAACTCCATCTGGACAACCTGCCACCTGAATGTCCTTTCGTATCTGGAGCTCACTCTCCGAACCCCAGCAGGCACACCTTGAAGGTCTTAAAGATGATCTTCCAGTCCACCCAGAAGCTGCGTTCCTTAACGTATTTCACGTCCAGGTCCATCCACTCCTCAAAAGAAAGCTCATTCCGATGGGGTGCGATCTGCCAATAGCAGCTGAGGCCCGGCGTAACATACAGACGCTGCCAATCATACTGGGTATACTGCTCCACCTCACGAGGCAGTGCCGGGCGAGGACCCACGATGCTCATATCGCCCTTCAGGATGTTCCACAGCTGCGGCAGCTCATCGATGCTGGTCTTGCGGATAAACTTACCCACACGAGTGATCCGAGGGTCTTCCTTGATCTTGAACACCGGGCCATCCATCTCATTCTGGTCCAGCAGATCATCCAGTTCCGCCTCCGCATTCGCACACATCGAACGGAACTTGTAGAATTTAAAGGGCTTGCCGCTGCGGCCGATACGGATCTGGCTGAAGATCGGTCCCGCCGAGGGGTCATCGATCATAATGGCAATAGCAGTGATCAGCATCACAGGAGACAGCACCACCAGGGCGATCAGGGACAGAATCACATCCTGGGTCCGACGACCAATCCAGTACCACTTATGATTTTTCAGATTTTCTTTTCGGTTGATTTCCAACGGTTTTTCGTACTTAACTGCTTCCATTTTTCTATCCTCTCACTTCCACGATCTCATGGTGCAACTATGCACCTTTATGCTTTTGGCTTACTCTTATAACAGTCATTTTCAGACATCCAACTGTTTTATCAGGCACCTGCCATCGTCACTTAACAAGCAATCCTCCTATTCTAGCTTGCGATACCTTCGTCGTTATCCACTTCCAGGCAAATAAAAACCCCGGGCGACAGATTCGTCCAGGGTCATTTCAAATGCAATGCGGCCACGCTGTTCTAGCAGGTTTCATCTTCCTGTGTCATTCAGAGGTCTAGTGGGGCAGCTTTCTTGCGCTGCTCAGGCCGCAAGCCAGCCCTCCCGAGCCAAAATCAGGAAGTTATTGTACCATCGCTTTCAATCAGGCGGTTTCTTGCTGGTTATGTACAATCGCAGAGACCGTCGGGTTATCCCCAGCCGCAACTCCAGGGGCACCTTTCATCCCCGTGGGAAAAGATGCCATGACTCCTTGGATCTTTTTCTCATCACAACCACTATTTTACCATAAATCCCATTATGTTACAAGATTTTGCGGTAGGTTTGTGGTTCAGACGCCTCCAAAAAAGGGTCCGTAAAATCAGGTTTTTTCCATATTGTATCCAAGATTCTCCAATATCGTCTTTCCACCTGCAAAAAAGCCGGCTCTACGCCTTAATTTTCTGGTTCTACCCTCTCCTCTGTAAAGGGCACCTGTCTATTTTTGACCTGTGCTGGGGAGATTTTACAACTCCCCCTTCCTACTATATTGGACGCCTATTTCAGATTTTTAACCACCCCCCGGGGTCCGTAGAGGGAAAAACGCCTTTTCTCCACCCCATATAGGAGTTATTGCTCTCTCCTCCGCCGGGAGCCGGGTAGCGATCACAGGGGGCACCCTATTCCATGGACAGGGAAACAGGCAATCAAGGCACCACCACCCCAGAGCCCCACAAGATTTTCCACAGCCCCTCTTATAAGCACCAGCAATTGGACACATAATCCGTTATCCTATTGTCAGACCCCAGGTTCCATGGCAGGCCGGAGGTCCTGTTTCACAAAGTAAAGAAAGCCAGCGGTAGCGTTCCACACGATCGTAAGGCGAAGGACCAGGTACATTCCAACGTCAGACCAGGCCCTCTGCCCAGTAGGAATTCCCAGGAGAAAAGCTGCATCAAAAGCAGATAAGCGCACCACCAATGTCCCACTCTGGCAGGGCTCTCTTGGGTATGTACTGTTTGGTACAGGGTCAGGGTTGTCGTGTATTGCGACTTCCTTTATATATAACTAAAAGGCAGCTTGGCGCATTTTTTGCTATTTATATATATAATTTATACCAAATTTTGCGCCACAAGCTATAGTCACTGTTTCATCAAAGTCCAGAAAGTTTTATTGCGATTCTCATTTCTCTTATTCTCTCTATCACTTACAATCTTAACACCATAACATGGAAGAAATTTATTCAAACCCATCTGACCCGGCTCTCTCCCTTGATATCTTTCAATATAGCCAAAACTCATAATTTTTTCTGTCATTTCCTCTGGATCCATCGGTTGATTGAGGTGTGCATAGAGCCAATCTTCCAAATCCTTGAACCGATACGCTTTGATGGGTTGGTGTAGGTTAAACATCGCATACTTCATAAAAGACTCAGGATAATACGTTGAGCTCATAATGTCATCAAGCATTTCAATATCGTGCTCTACCTGTTGAAGCCCCAGCGGATTGATATGGTATCCTGTGACTACATTGTGTTCCAAAATTTTGCTCTTATCGATTTTCTTTTGAATCACTTCCGGATTGTCACTATGCAGGTATTTATCAAATTCTTCTTCCCCCGCCATGTACGCCTGCGCTGGTAAATACTTGTTCAATAGCATACTGCGAAACTTTTTCAACCCACTGTTTGTGCCCCAGTACCAGTCAAGACTATAATCCCTGAAATAAACAGTACAAGTGTCATCTGCATCCAGGGAGCGCTTGCGTCCGAGCGACTGAGCTATTTCCAGAGGATTCCATTGGTCGATAAAAATATGCTTCACGCCCCGATCTTTCAATCCGATTCCCACACCCATAGCCTTTGTCGTGAACAGAATATCCTTTAGCTGCTGACCATCCTTTATGCAGACCGACAAATCGCTGTACTTTTTCCGATATCTTTCGTTGAAAGGGGAACAATAATAGGCGGCTGTGTCGCCAAATATTGTTTCCATTTCAGCCAGATCATCACCAAGCTCCACGAACACGATCGCTTTTTCGCCCACTGGAAGGCGTTTCAGAATTGTCACCAGATTGTGTCGGGCATAGAAATAGGCGGCTTTGACGTACTCATAGTGCTGCGGCAGCCTATAGATCCGTTCAGGCTGCGTTGGACCGCCTTTTTCTTCCAGAAGTTTCCAAGTATCCCGCCCGGTCGCACTCATATAAATCACGGTATGATCCTTCTCTGCCTGTAGGAGGGCATCAAGTGAATAGTGTGTATTGATGTTGAAGGCTGAGAACTCGGACCAGTAGTGGCATTCATCCGCAATGATAATTCGATGTCTGTCCAATAGCTTCTGAAGGCTTCTATGATCGGATGCGTCTCCTTTACAGAGCTGCTCAAGTTTCTGGTAGGTTATAACGGTTAAGACCTCTTCATACAGATCCCATTCCTCTTCCGAAGCATCGCCGAACACTGTCAAGTATTCTTCCCTGCGTCGATTTTCCAGATCTTCATGCAAAAGCGTCAATGGGCAAAGCATAAGGATCCGGTTGTCACAATTTCCCTCCAAAAATTGATCAACCGCCCATCCAGCCATCTTCCGGATAACGAATTCACTCTTGCCCCGTCCGGTCCCCATATCCAGAAGGACTCTTCCATTTCCCCAATGCTGGAACGCATCACCGATCAGCTCCGAGGCATACGCCCACCGTTCCTCCGCCGCCGGGGCGTCCTCTCCTGTCTGTCCTAATGGCACAATTGCTTCCGGGGGCACCACCTCCACCTCTGGCACACCCTGTACGGTTCCATCCCCAGCGTTCTCCCATGCTGTCAGGGCTCCTACCGCATCTGGCACGTTCCCCTCTGCAGTGTCTGGGAGATCGTCCGGTGGGCCATTCGGCACATCAGCTCGCACAATGTCCTGTGGAGCGTCCGTCAAGTCCTCCCATACCGTGTCCTGTGGGGTGTCTGGCACCCTCTCCGGTCTCATAGTACAGGGGATATCCCCGGCGGCTTGCTCCGTGGCGTGGCTGGCCGCCCTCTGTGCCTCCTGCTCCGCCCGCTTCTCCTCTGGGGTCATCCTATTCCAGCACAGAAATCTGTCTACCTCCTCTAAGGACTCCTGCATGGTCATCGCCTTTGGGTCCTTGGAGGGGTGAAATTCCGGCTCGTCCCCCTGGGGCACCATCAGATGATCAAAGACACCGCCAGGCGTCACTGGTTTCTCTATAGCCGTCTTCATTGCGTCTGGTCCTCCTATAATAATAAGGCGCACAGCCCAGCCATCCTGCCAGACCATGCGCCGGTTGGTATGCGCCTGCCCAGAAAAAATCCCTGTTCAAACGCCTTGTTCTGTGATATTATAGGAATGAGAATGAACATCACACATCATTCCCGTTCCTATAGCCGCTTTACCTGGTCGCAACAGGTAAGGCGGTTTTTGTTTTACTGTTGCACATGGGCCCCTGCCTCGAGTGCTGCCGCCGCTTCTGCAAACGTCTGCATGGCACTGCTTCTGGACATCCTGCTCATTCCGCACCCTGCTCATTTGTTTGGGTGCGCTGTTCACTGCCGGTAGCTTGGTAAATGGTTATCGCCAGCTGTGGTGCACCGTCCTTGTTCTGGCACGGTTCAATGCTGATTATCGTGTTTTCCGGGTTATCTGGTTTGTCCGTCAGCCGCATTATAAAGCCATCAGCAAACGATTTTCCTAGCTGAAGCGGTTTTACACCTCCGCATCATAGGTTATTCCTGATAAACACCCTGCATGGGTCAGGCATTTTTGTTTACGATGGCATATTACCAGCACATGGCTCATCAAAATCGTAATTCGAGACCCACTGGTACACCTCCTCGACAGTCTCCTCCGTCACGCATCCGATCAGCAGCTCCGGCTCTCCCACCTCATTCAGGGTAGGCTTGATCCGAAGCGTTGTGCCGTCGTCCAGATTGATCAGCACCCCCTTACGCATGGGCGCATGGTAGCAGGGCAGGATGCACATCTCCGTGTCGGCCGTTTTTCCAGCCAGGATGTCGTTGAGTACCGCCTCTGCATACTGCTCCTCTTCACGGTTCTCGGGCAGAAGATTCGCATCATTAAAGTAAAGTTCTGGCATACAGTCCCTCCCATTTATGCACAATTGTTTCCGTTCTTCAGAGCCAGGTCCAGAGCCTTGTCTGCAGGGCTGATAGACTCCAGCAGCCCCTGGACCTCACTCTTCAGCCGCCGGAATTCGCCGCACAGCTGCTCCCACTCCGTCAGCTTCTCGCCTGCGACCCCCTCTCGGAGCCCACGCCGCACAGCTTCTGCTAACGCCTCCTCCAGTCTGGTGTGGTAGGTACAGACATCGTACTCCAGCTTGCCGTCACCTTTCACATGAGCTTTTTTCAGCACATAGCACACACTGCTTGCGTCCAGATAGTAGTTATCAAAGATCTTTAGCATAAAATGCCTCCATTATTTTTTACCATTGCTTTTTCAGGCGATACACGGCCCAGGCTCTACGAGCTATCCATCCTGTGCTCCCTCCTTGATTTGTTGTATTTTAAGACGGACCAGCCGACTGCCCCCCAGTGACCCGGGAATCAGTCCAACCAATCACCTATCAGGTCTATGGGATTTTAGCTGCAGCAGCACATCCCGTGTAGTCCTTGCGGAGGCAACACCTCGCTACCTCGTCCTCGGGTACAGATTCAGCCCTCTCCCCATGATGGCATCTCCTTTCTTAAAAAGTTGGTCCGAAATGGACTCTTGCGAGATTCTCATATCGGTCATCCACGCAGCGTAAGTATACTCCCAATCAGTACCCATGTCAAGAACTTTTTCAAAAATAGCTCTCCAAATTGAGAATTTGTTAGTATCGCCAATTCTCGTTCTTGGTTTTTATTCATTTTCTCTTTCTGTCAATATTGACATTTTAGAATTTCGTAGTATTATATATACATCTATTAGAAAGGAGTGTTTCGAAATGCGCGTCGGTCAGAACATCAAGACGATTGCAGAAGCCAAGAGGATTTCCATCAAAGAACTCAGCCGCATGGTCGGCATCCCCTATACCACCTTGTATAATATGGTGAATCGCAACACCGATCGGTTCGACCTCGGTCTGCTGGAGGACATTGCACACTCTCTTGACGTACCCATTGGAGCACTACTGGAATCGGGAGAGCTATCCTTAACCGAGATTTTGGGCAGCCATTATTCTCCATCCAGCAACGGAGCCCTCTCCAAGCACCGCCTACCCGAACACGAATCCGAAGATTCACAAGATACCGGCAATCATCTTCCTAACAACAATGAAACGGACAATTCTATTCCGTTTGATATAGGTGACAAAAGATACGATACTTTGTGCAATTTCGACCGGCTAAACGCTCTCGGGAAAGAAGTCACCATAAAACTTCTGCTTACCATAAGGGCCCATCAGTTTGATGGGGATCTGCGGCGTCAATTCATCTTCCTGCTGAAGCATTCCAATAATAAGGCCGTCTATCAATTGAATCAGGCTCTTGCAAATCTTGTCTTTATAGACAGCTTCAACGATCAATACGCCACCCCCAGTTCCATCGAACTCCTCAAACTTTTAGACCAAGAAATCGACTGATCTTACACCTCCGTTACTCTCTCCGCAGAGCAATGGGGGTATTTTTATGCCCATCTATCAAAAAAGCAGCCCCACCACCCGGCGGAACTGCTCCTATGCACACGATCTTCTGTTCTTTTACAGGTTCATCAAGGGGCTGGTCTGGGTGCCCCGGTCCACAATGTCCTTATCCTTGATGCCCAACAGATACCGCTGGGTAATCATGATATTGACGTGCCCCATCAGGCGAGAGACACTGTACAGGTCCAGGCCATTCTTCAGCTGCATCTGAGCGAAGGTATGGCGGCAGGTGTGGGGGCTGACCCGTACCGAGGATGAGACTCCCACTTCCTCTGCAGCGTGCTTCAGCATCCGAGCAACTGCTTCATCTGTAAGGGGTTTGCCTGTTTTGCTGAGGAAAAGATTTCTGTGGCAGGTGGGGCATTCTTTCCGGTAACCATCCCGGAGCGCACAGTATTTGATGAGCTGCTTGGACAGTGCCGGAGATTTCGGTACCACACGCTCCTTGCCGCCCTTGCCGTGCTTCACCAGAATGTAATCCGGTTTGATGTCCTCGGGCTCCATCAGGATCATCTCGTTACAGCGCATTCCTGTGTCAAACAGCAGCATGATGATGGTCTTGTTCCGCACCTCCAGAAAGTCCTTGCCGTCGTAGAACTGGATCATCCGCTTCATTTCTGCTGCGGTAAAGGTATCAATGATGGTCCGGGGCTGCCGCAGTGGCTTCACCTTTTTGGCCGGATTATCTCGCTCCTCCAAATAGCCCTCCTCCACCAGATAATTGAACCAGGTGCGCCAGACCTTCAGCAGGTCGTTGATGTACCGGGGCGTATTGCCTGCATCCTGCTTTTCCTTCATCAGGTCCCGAAGGTGCCGTGGGCGCACATTCTCCAGTTCTGTGATCTGCTTCCGCTCCAGAAATTCCAACAAGAACCGGGTAGATGCCCGATAATTCCGCAGAGACCCTTTTGCCAAGTGGCGGCATTCACAGTCATACAAAAATTCGTCCCGAAGCTCTTTCAAACACATAAAAAAACACCCTTCCTTTTGCGGCGGACCACAAAAAGAAGGGCGAAAAATTCCTAGATATGGTTGTCGTACCAAGTCAAGCTTGTTCGTAGTTGAGCAAGACAAACTCCGGCAGACAAATCAGGCGATTTTTAACGACAGAACGTCATCAGCAGTTCTCAGCGAAGTACTTAATGGTACGAACCATCTGAGAAGTGTAAGAGTTCTCGTTGTCGTACCAAGACACGACCTGAACCTGGTAGGTGTCGTCGTCGATCTTAGCGACCATGGTCTGGGTAGCGTCGAACAGAGAGCCGTAACGCATGCCGATGACGTCGGAAGAAACGATCTGATCCTCGTTGTAGCCGAAGGACTCAGAAGTAGCAGCCTTCATAGCAGCATTGATGGACTCCTTGGTGACATCCTTGCCCTTGACAACGGCAACCAGGATGGTGGTAGAACCGGTGGGAACAGGCACACGCTGAGCAGAGCCGATCAGCTTGCCGTTCAGCTCGGGGATGACCAGGCCGATAGCCTTAGCAGCGCCGGTGGTGTTGGGAACGATGTTCTGTGCGCCAGCACGAGCACGGCGCAGATCGCCCTTGCGCTGAGGACCATCCAGGATCATCTGGTCGCCGGTGTAAGCATGAACAGTGGTCATGATGCCGGAAACGATGGGGTAGGTCTTGTTCAGGGTGTTAGCCATGGGAGCCAGGCAGTTGGTGGTGCAGGAAGCAGCGGAGATGACCTGATCCTCAGCGGTCAGGGTCTTCTCGTTGACGGAGTAGACGATGGTCTTCAGATCCTTGCCGGCAGGAGCAGAGATAACGACCTTCTTTGCGCCAGCCTGGATGTGAGCCATGCTCTTCTCCTTGCTGGTGTAGAAGCCGGTGCACTCCAGAACGACATCAACGTTCAGTTCGCCCCAGGGAGCGTCCTTTGCGTCCTTAACAGCGTAGATCTTGATCTCCTTGCCGTCAACAATGATGGAGTCCTCGGTAGCCTCGACGGTGTGCTTGCCCTCGCCGATCTTGCCGCAGAAAGAACCCTGAGCAGTATCGTACTTCAGCAGGTGAGCCAGCATCTTGGGGCTGGTCAGGTCGTTGATTGCGACGACCTCGTAACCCTCAGCGTCAAACATCTGGCGGAAAGCCAGACGGCCAATGCGGCCGAAACCATTGATAGCAACTCTAACAGCCATGTTAATAGTACCTCCTAATTGTTTTTACCCTAAAATGGATAAATCACGGTATCTTTATTTTAGACCAAAATGCAGAAACTTTCAAGTCTCTGCCAAAAAATTAACAAGGTAAATCCATCATTTTTTGCTTTTGTACGATTTTATCGAATTTCCCTCTCCCGTTTTGGGCAATTACACCAAGAGAACGGGCGGTGTTTTCGTCACTCCGGACGCCGTGCGCAGGCTGCGGCGCACACGCCGCCCAGCGCTCCCACGCAGCACAGTGCCAGCGCGGCAAACAGCTCCGGCAGCAGGGCCGGTTCTGCCGCTGCTCCAACCGCCAGGACCGCTGCATGGGGCAGCTCCCAGCACAGGCACAGGCAGAGTGCTGCCAGACCGGCGGCGCACAGGGTGCGGCCGTTTTCCGGCTTTGGCAGGTACAGCGCCCGGGCAAGGCTGCTCAGCAGCAACAGTGCTGCCAGCGCCTGCCACACCGCTGCGGTGGGGGCCACCCGGTGCCAGCTGGAGCTATTTTCCATAAAGCGCATCAGCACGTTCCAGTAGAACAGCACACTGCCCGCCACCGCCAGATACAGCCCGCCCGTAGGCTTTTTCCAGCCGGAAGGGGTAAGCCAGCAGCGGCCCAGCGTGCTGAGCCACACCGCGCAGATGCACTCCAGAATGGACCGCACGAAGCTGCTCGTTGCCGACAGGCCCACCGCCAGCTGCGCACCGGCAGCCGCCAGAAAGCACACCGCTCCGGCAAAGGCCAGCACTCCGGCCAGAGGCTGACGGCTGCGGACCGTCTCGGCTTTTCCGGCGCAGTGCCGACCGATGAGCACTGCGGCCAGCACCACCGCGCCCAATGCCGCATAGCGCCACCACACCGAACCGACCGTACACAGCCCGGTCACGGCATCGGTACCAAAGGCAAGATCTGCCCCGCGGGCGATGCCCAGCGCAGCGGACAGGAGAATCGAAAGCAAAATCAGTGCATTCATCAGCGTTCCTCGATCGGCTTGTATTTCTGGCGCACGCCCAGATACTTGTAGGCCGGGCGGATGATGCGGTTGGCGAACACGACCTCTTCCACCCGGTGAGCGCACCAGCCCGGCACACGGGCAATGGCAAACAGGGGGGTGTACAGGTCCTCGGAGATGCCCAGCATATTGTAGATCAATCCGCTGAACAGGTCCACATTGGCGCAAACAGGCTTAGTGCTGCCCTTTTCCTCGGCAAAGATGCCGGGGGCCAGCCGCTCGATGCTGCACAGCATATTGTACTCTTCCTCAAAGCCCTTCTCGTAGGCCAGGTGACGGGCACGCTGCTTCAGGATCACCTCACGGGGGTCGCTGATGGTGTACACTGCGTGGCCCATGCCGTAGATCAGACCGGAGCCGTCACCGGCCTGCTTGCGCAGGATGCGGCGCAGATACTCGCGCACCTCATCGTCATCCTCCGGGTTTTCCACATGCTTCAGGATGTCCTGGAGCTGGCGGTTCACCATCAGGTTGGCACCGCCGTGCTTGGGGCCTTTCAGGGCACCGATGCCTGCCGCAATGGCCGAGTAGGTGTCGGTGCCCGAGGAGGACAGCACACGGGTGGTAAAGGTGGAGCAGTTGCCGCCGCCGTGGTCTGCGTGGACCAGCAGGCACATATCCAGGAGCTTGGCTTCCTCGTGGGTGAACTTCTGGTCCGGGCGGTAGGTGCTCAGGATGTGCTCGGCCGTGCTCTGGCCCGGCTTGGGCAGATGGAAGAACATACTCTGCTTGTCGTAGTAGCGGCGTTTCATCTGATAAGCGTTCACCATCATGGTGGGCATGCTGGCGATCAGGTTGATGCTCTGGTTCAGGATATTTTCCAGGGTCAGGTCCTCGGCGTGCTCGTCGTAGGAGTACAGGCCCAGCACACAACGCTGCAGCTTATTCATAATGTTGGGGGAGGGGGCATTCATGGTATCCATAAAGCCCTCCGGCAGGGCACGGTGCTCTGCCAGGATCTCGCAAAAATCATCCAGCTGCTCCTGGGTAGGCAGGCTGCCGAACAGCAGCAGCCAGATCACTTCCTCAAACACGAAGCGGTCGTTGCGGTAGGCCTCCTCCACGATCTCGTTGATGTTGACGCCGCGGTAGATCAGCTTGCCGGGGGTGGGGATCACATGTCCTTCCTGATCCTTTTTGTAGCCCACAACGTCACACACGTTGGTCAGGCCGGCCAGCACGCCGGTGCCGTCCGGGTTGCGCAGACCGCGCTTGACGCCCAGACGCTCACTGGTCTCGGGGTCGATGTAGTTGTTGGCCATGTACTCCTCGCACAGGGTCCGCATCGTGGTGGGGTCCAGGGTCGCCACTTCTGCATGTGCAAAATTCACGGGGGATCTCTCCTTTCTTCCGGTTCCTATTTTTTACTTTCTCATACTTTCCTGCCATCCTCACTGATGGACATAATCTTATATTATCGCTTTTGTGCAGTAAATTCAAGCGCAATGTGTTCACTTCTCACCGGCCCGTGCCAAACGACTTTCATTTTTGCGGGCAACGTTTTTTCGCAGGGTTTTGCAGGCAGGTCTTTTTATACTGGAGACAGAATCTTTTTTACGCTGCAAGGGAGATCCCGTTATGAAAAAAGCCTTTCTGCTGCTGTGCACTCTGCTCCTGGTGCTTGGATGCGCCCTGCCTCTGGCCGCCTACCACCTCACCCGCACGGTGCTGGGGCCTGCCGTTTCCACGGTCCGCCTTCCGCTTTCATCACCGGAGAGCACTGCTTCCGCCCCGGAAATCTCCGCTGCCTACGCCGGTGACGCGGACCGGTTCCTGATTCAGGATGCCTCCACCGGGCAGGTGCTGGAGTTGTCCCGCCGGGAATATCTCATCGGCGCGGTAGCGGCCGAAATGCCGGTAAGCTGGCCGGACGAGGCCCTCAAGGCACAGGCCGTTGCCGCCCACAGCTACGCGCTGTACTGCCGCGACCATGCCGCACCGGACAGTATCGGCTGGCTGACGGCCGACCCGGCACGACGGCAGGGCTGCCTGACTGACCCGGTGCTGCGCAGCTACTGGGGCACTGCCTATGAGACCAACTATGCCCGTTTGGCCGCGCTGGTGGACGAGGTGGAACATACCGTACTGCTCTGCGACGGTGCCCCTGCCTGTGCCAGCTATTTTGCCATCTCCAACGGCCGCACCGAGGCCAGCGAAAATGTCTGGGGCACCGCCCTGCCCTACCTTGTTTCGGTGGACAGCAGCACCGACCTTGCCGCCGACCATTACGAGTACGCCCTGACCCTTTCGGCACAGCAGACGGCACAGCAACTGGCTGCCCTGGGCCTCACCGCTGACCTTGCCGCCCCGGAGCAGTGGTTCGGCACCCCGGAGTACACCGCCGCCGGTTATGTTGCTGCCCTGCCGGTCTGCGGGCAGCGCATCACCGGTACGGCCCTGCGGCAGGCGCTGGGCCTGCGCAGCACCTGCTTCACGGTCCGGTATGAGAGCGGTGCGTTCTGTTTTACCACAAAAGGCTACGGCCATGGCGTGGGGCTCAGCCAGTGGGGTGCCAAGGCACTGGCCGAGCAGGGGCAGAACTTTGCCGACATCCTGGCCCATTACTACCCCGGAACTTCCCTGTCCGGATAAAAAAGAGCCCATCTCCCGAAGGAGACAGGCTCTGTGAAATGCATGCAGAAGGGATCAGCCAAACAGGCCGGACAGCCAGCCGAGGGTGCTCTGGATCGTTTCTTCCGCCGTGGCCGTAATGGTCTGGTCGGTAAGTTTGGTACCGTCGGGGTCCTGCACCGACCAATAGGTAGCGGTGCTGGTGGCGGCATCCGAAACGGTGAAGTCGCTGGCGAAGCAAAGAGTCTCGCCGCTGGACTCGGTCACGATGACCATGTAGGTGTAGCAGCCCATGGGCAGCTCACCGAAGTGGATCTGGTCGTCCAGCGTCTTGAGGGAGAAGCTGGTTCCGCCCACCGGGGCCTGTGCGGACTGCACGATCTTGTCGTTCTCGTCCAGGATGGCCACCTGCACACCTTCCAGCGTGCTGCCGGAGGTGCTGTTGGCGGTGCCGGTAAGGGCCATGCCGCTGCCGGTGTGCACATTGACCGGATAACGCATGCCTTCCAGCCGCAGGTCATCTGCCTGCAGGGCTGCGCCGTTGTGGTCGGCGCTCACATACCAGTAGCAAGACGCCCGTGCAATGGACACGCTGGAGCTGGTGAGCGGGATGCGGCCGGAGGAGATGTTCCCGGCGGGGTCGGAACAGTAGAACACGCCGTTCGTATAATCGGTCAGCAACACGGCATGGGGCTGCGTGCGGTCGTACAGGACGATGCCTTCCGGGTGCTGAGCCAGCAGCTGGATGAGCAGCTGGGTCTTTTCCTGATTATTGGAGGGCAGGGTCGCATAGGCCACCTGCATCTCCCGGTATGTAAAGCTGTGGGCCAGACCATTGGACCAGGCCGTGGAGCGCACACTGTTTTCAGTCACATCCACCCAGTCGGTCCGTCCGTCAAAGTAAGCGCGGCGGCGCAGCATCATGGCAGCCGAAGCCAGCGTGCAGGTGCCGCCCCGGCTCTGCTTGAAGTAGAACCCGGCATCCACATTCAGGTCCACAGCCAGTGCTGCGGGCAGACAGGTGAGTGCAAACACGATGGTGAGCAGAATGCCCACCAGTTTTTTATGTGCGGTCGTTGGCGCTGCGGTATTCACGGTCTGGTCGCTCCTCCCTTTTCTGGCATCATTTTTCACGTTTCACTGCCATAAAGTATACCAGCCTGTAACCATTTTGTAAACAAAGGCGGTTATTTTTTCTCAGGATTGACACGTTTTCAAGGTTTTTGTTGGAAGAAATGCACAATTTCAAGCGTGATATTCTACATATCCTACAAATTTTTTGTGATTTATTTCTGCCGTCGTTCCTCCTGTCGCACGCAAAAAAGCCGTCTGCCGCAGGCACAAAAAAAGAAAAGGTCCAACGACTTCTGTTGCGAAATCGTTGGACCTCTTGGTCCGAGTGGCGAGAATCGAACTCACGGCCTCTTGAACCCCATTCAAGCGCGCTACCAAAACTGCGCTACACCCGGATATCTGTAAGCGTTTGTCGCTCACAGCTTGATTAGTATACCCGACTTCTCGCATTTTGTCAAGCACTTTTCGGCAACTTTTTTAAATTTCTTCGTCCGCATCCTCCTGCAAGGGCAGGGTCGGCTGGGCAATGGGCGGAAATTCCACCGTAGCCACAGCCACCGCAAACACGCTCTCCGCACCCGCCGAAAGCAGAGCCTGTGCACAGGCGGCAGCCGTAGCACCGGTGGTGATCACATCGTCCACCAGCAGCACGCGGCGGCCCTCTATGAGGTCCGGGTCCTGCACGCGGAACGCACCGGCCACATTGGCCAGGCGCTGTTCAAAGGGCAGTCCTGCCTGCCGGTCCTTCCGGCGGGCAGGACCAAGAACCTTTGTTTCCAGCGGAAGGTCCAGTGCCTCTGCCAGCGGCTGCGCCATGCGTTCCGGTACATTGTACCCGCGTCTGCGGCTGGACGCCGGTACCGGCACGATGCAGTCATAGCCGAGCCGGGCACCTTCCACCCGCTGAGGCACCGGTTCCGCGCCCCTCATCCGGACCTCGCTGCCAAAGGCAAGCTCTGCCAGCACCACGCCCAGCTCCACCGCCGTCCATGGTGCAGCCTGATACTTTGCCCGCAGGATGGCCCGCCGCACGCAGCCCTCATACCGGAACGGTGCCGCTACGCCGCTCAGGCCGCCCAGATAATGCTGCGATGCGTCCAGCCGGATGCCGGGCTTCCGGCGCAGCCGGTCCACTTCTTCCGCACAGTCCGGGCAGGTCCTTATGCTGCCCAGCACCGCATTGCAGAAGGGGCACCGACGCGGATAAAGCAGCTGCCGTACCCCGCGCAGTGCCCGGCGCGGGGCGCTGTAATAGCGCATCAGTCCTTCTTCACGGCCACGATAACGCGGACGCGCTTGCCCGCGGCGCAGCCAAAGTTGTCGTACCAGCCGGTGAGGTAGTAATCGTCCGAGTTCACCTCGGCCAGCTTCGTGGCGTAATACTGGCCCTTGTACCACAGGTACACCTGGGCATTGTCCGCTACCTCATAGCGGGTGGAACCGGACAGCACCGACGCGGCACCCACCTTGTCGATCTTCATGGGCATCAGCTGAATCATCGCCTTGACCGAACCGTTCACTTCCTGCCGCACCGCCAGGCCGCCGGCCAGCACCGGGTATTTGATGGAGGTGGTGTAGCTGGTAAGCTGTCCATTGACATAGCACACATAGGTGGCACCGCCGCCCACATAGTTCAGGATGGTGCCATAAGGCTCCCCTACCACCTTAGCCAGCTGTTTGACGCCGATGCTCACCAGGGAGCCGGTGCTGCTGGTGACCTTATTCCACACGGTCTGGAGGATATCGCCGTTGATGACGCCCCACAGGATCTCGCTGGTGGTAGGCACCAGCACGCTCCGCAGGTCCTTCAGCACCTGGGTGGTCCCATCAGAGCCTTCGCCCTCAGAATCCCCTGCAGTGGCAGGGGTCTTGGTGGAGGGCAGATTGGCCGCAATGTTGCGGATATCGTCCAGCACGCCGTACTTCCACAGGTCGCCGGTGACATCGTTGAGGATCAGCCGGTCGATCTCACCGTTGTCGTTAAGCGTATAGTAGCGGACATTCAACATGTTCAGTTTCGTCCCGGATAGGCGGCTGGGACGAACCGTCCCAGCCACACCCTCCGTAGTCGTATCCAGGATCTGCACGTCGTCTGCCAGCTTATGGTCGCCCAGCATGGTGGCGTCTGCGCTCACCGTGCCGCTGATGGTCCGGTTTTCAATAGCGGTCACGTTCTCGCCTTCCGGCGTCACGTCGATGCGCACCATCCAGCCGGCGGGGTAGTTCAGGCTTTTGTCCACATTCACGGTGCGGGTGATGCCGTCGGTGCACATCACTGCTACGCGCTGCAGCACGTCGGCACCGTTGTCCTCCACAAGGGAGCGGGTGGCCGTCTGCACCACGCCGTAGAACACGCTGTCGGCCTCTTCGCCGGTGACCACATCTGCCACCTCATTGTCCATGCCCAGCAGCAGGGTGACCACTTCGCCCACGCCGCCGCCGTTCAAGGACGAGATCTTGGACGCCACCGCCGAGCTGCCCAGCTGGTAGCTGGTACCGGCCACGGTCACCGCCGTGGGAGCGCTGGCGCTGGGCGAAACTGCTGTGATGCGGCCTGCGGCGCGGCGGGTATAGATCCATACCGTCTGCAGACTCTCGCTGTAATAATACACATCGTATTTGTTCAGTTCACCGGACTCCGACACCTTATCGTTGCGGTACACGCTCACCGGTGCAAAGGGCAGCTGGGTGCCCTCCGACGCCACAAAGGGTCCCTTCAGGCTGCTGAGCAGCACCGTGGAGGTGTCCACCTGACCATTTGCCACGGTAAAGCCCAGGGTGCTGCCATAGGCTCCGCCGGAGGCCGTGTTGGCCGTGAGGGCGTTGTACAGCAGCATGGCGCAGTCCTCATAGTTCATGGTCTGGCCCTGTGCCCTGTTCAGCTGGCTGCGCAGGCCCAGTTCCTGAGCCTTGTTCAGCTGCGCCGCCGGGAAAGCACCGTTCAGATCTGTCATCTTGTAGCCCAGCAGCTTGAGCACGGCCGTGCAGGCTTCTTCCAGCGTGACGGCGTTGTCCGGGCGGAAGGTGCCGTCCGTGTAGCCGTTCATCCAGCCCTGCTGCACCGCAATGCGGACGTAGGGTGCCCACTGCGAAGAGCCGGGCACGTCCTTATACAGAGTGCCCACAGCCCCCTGGGAGGCTGCGCTCTCCCGGTACGCCGAGAACGCCACCAGCATGCGGGCAAAGGCCCCGCGGGTGACGACGGCGTCCAGGCTGCCGGTCTGTCCGGCGTCCATACCGCCCAGCGTGATGGCCGTCTGCACGGCCGTGTTGCTGGCACTGCCCAGCGCAGCCGCCGGCATGGCCAGCATGGACACCGCCATGCTCACCGCCAGCAAAAGTGCGAGAAAACGTTTTTTCATAGGTATTCCCCTTTCTTCGGGCTCAGTCGTAGCGCAGCGCCTCGATGGGATTGAGACGTGCCGCGCGCCGGGCCGGCAGATAGCCGAACAGCACACCGATGCCCACCGAGATGCCAAAAGCCACCACGATGGAGTTGAACGACGGGCTCACCGTGATGGCGGTATCGCTCATGAACATGGGCAGCACCTTGTTGGCCGCCATGCTCACCGCATAGCCCAGTGCGATGCCCAGCGCACCGCCCAGCGCCGAGGTGGTGGCAGCTTCCACCACGAACTGCGCCAGAATGGTGCGCTCCTTGGCACCCAGTGCCTTGCGGATGCCGATCTCACGGGTGCGCTCGGTCACCGACACCAGCATGATGTTCATGATGCCGATGCCGCCCACCAGCAGCGAGATGCTGGCAATGCCGGTGAGCACCACGATGACCATGTTGATCATCTTGTTCATTTCCTCCAGCCACTCGCTGGCGCTGTACACATAGTAGCCGTTTTCGGTCTTGAGGATCTTCTGCAGCTCCTCTTCCATCGTGGTTTTGGCCTCGTTGGCAAAGTTTTCGTCCGTCATCACAGCCGTGTAGTTATTCACCGCGCTCTGGCTGGAAAGCCGCATCACGGTGGTGTAGGGCAGGTAGACGCAGTCGTCGTCGCTGCCTTGCTGCATGGTGGGGTTGCTGACCTTGGCCGCCAGCACGCCCACAATGCGGAACTTGTTGGCACCGATCTTGAGCGTCTGCCCCACACCGTTGCCGCCAAAAGCCACCCGGTTCAGGTAATCGCCAATGATGCAGACCTGCTTGTTGTCCTGCATATCCATGTACTGCAGGCCGCGTCCCTGTGCGATCTGGTAATTTTTCATTTCGGTGTAGTTCTCGTCCACACCGCTGATGTTGGACCAGCGGTAACTGGTGGTGCCGATCTTCAGCGTACCGCTGGCGTTGCCGCTGAATTCGATCTGGGGCGACACTGCCTTGATCAGGTCGGAGTGCCGCTGGCAGATGTCGTACATATCGTCCACCGGTACGGTACGGGAGCCGTAGCCCCAAACCTGAATGCTCAGGGTGTTGGTGCCCAGCGCGGAAAAACTGTCCCGCATGCTCCTGGTCATACCGTTGCCCAGACCCACGATGACGATGACCGCCATCACGCCGATGATGATGCCCAGCATGGTCAGAAAGGTGCGCAGCTTGTTGCTCCACACGTTCTGGATGGCCTGCCGGAAGGTTTCAAAGATCATGCCTGTTCCTCCTTTTCCGGCGTTTCGGGCAGCAGAGTGGGCTGCACCATGGCCTCCGGTGCGTGAGAGTCGCCGTCATACACCACCCGGCCGTCCTCCAGCCGGATGATGCGGTCGGCCTGCACGGCAATGGAGTTGTCGTGGGTGATCAGCACCACGGTATGTCCCTGCTTGTGCAGTTGCTGCAAAAGCCCCAGCACCTCGCGGCCGGTGTGGGAGTCCAGTGCACCGGTGGGCTCGTCGGCCAGGATCACCGGCGGGTTGCGCACCAGTGCCCGCGCAATGGACACACGCTGCTGCTGGCCGCCGGAAAGCTGGTTGGGCCGGTTTTTCAGTTTGTCGCCAAGGCCCACCTGCTCCAATACCTCACGGGCACGGGCGTGCCGCTCGGCGCGGGAGACGCCCGCGTACACCAGCGGCACCTCCACGTTTTCCATCAGGTTCAGCCGGGGCAGCAGATTGTACTGCTGGAAGATGAAGCCCAGCATCTCGTTGCGGACCGAGGCCAGTTCGTTGCGGCTCATCTTACCCACGTCCCGGCCGTTGAGCCGGTACACCCCGTGGGTAGGCACGTCCAGACAGCCGATGATGTTCATGCAGGTGGACTTGCCGGAGCCGGACTGGCCCACGATGGCCACGAACTCGCCTTTGTCGATCTTCATGGTAATGTGGTCTGCGGCCTTTACCGTGGTGTCGCCCATCTGGTAATACTTGCAGACCTCTTCAAATTCGATCAGAGCGCTCATGCATTCCTCCGTGTCAGGTCAGGATCACGCCGTCGGCCTCGCCGATCACTTCGCCGTCATTTCCGGCGTCCACCGGCTCGTCAACGGCCGGTTCCTCGGTCACGGTGCTTTCTGCACCTTCCCCATCGGCCGTGCCGTCGGTGGTCTCGCCGCCCGTCGTGTCGGTGGTGCCATCGGTCATGTACTCATAGCCGCCGTTGTCGTAATAGGTATCGCTGCTCACCGAGCTGGGGTCGTAGCCCACGGTGTCCTGCGCGGTCAGGCCGCTGACAACCTGGGTATAATCGCTGTCACTGACGCCCAGCTTGACCTTGACGTACACAAAGCCGTCCGGTGCGACCATGTCCGGGTCCGCGTTGACCGCACTGGGGGAATCCTGGGTCACCAGCACATAGCTGCCGCGCACCACGGCTGCGTTGGGCACCGCCAGTGCGTTCTTGGCCTGGGCCACCACGATCTCCGCGTTGGCGTTCATGCCGGGGCGCAGGCCGTCGGTCTCGTCGATGCGCACGGTGACCGGGTAGGTGGTGGTGCCACCGCTGGTGTCGCCCTTCATGGACACGCGGGTCACAACGCCCTCATAGGTCTTGTCCTGCACGGCGTCGGCGGTGACCTGCACGGTCTGCCCCACCGACAGGCTGCTGACCTGCAGCTCATCCACATTGATGGTCATTTCCAGGTAGCTCAGATCGTAGATGGTGCACAGGTCGCTGCCCGTGCTCAGGGCATCGCCCACCTTGGCGGCCTTTTCGATGATGGTGCCGCTGATGGGCGAGGTGATGGTGTAGTTGTTCATGGTGTCCTGGGTGCTCTGCATGGACAGCTCCGCACCGCGCAGGGTCTCAGAAGCGGACTGGATGGACTCGCTCAGGTCGTCACCGCTGATCTGCAGCACGATGTCGTCCTTGTTCACGCTGTCGCCCTCGCGTGCATGGATGGCGGTGACCGTACCGGCGGCCAGCGTCGTCAGGGTGCGCTCGGCCTGATACTGGAAGGCGGCCGCGCCGATAGAACTCACGCCGTTCACGGTAGCGGTGGCCGCCTGGGCGGTGGTCAGGCCGCCCGCATTGCGCACCGAGATGGTCACGGTGCGGGTGAGCAGGTTGCCGGTGCTCAGGGCATCGGTGCCGGTGACGGCGGTAATGGTGCCGGTCAGGGTCTCAAAGGTACCGTCCAGCGTCACGTCCGCGCTCTGCCCCACCGAGAAACCGGCTGCGTCTGCCGCCGGGAACTCCAGTGCCAGTGTCATCTTGGAGTTGTCGCGGATCACGGCCACTTCCTGGCCGCTGGTCACCTCGTCGCCCTTGGCGACCTTCAGGCTGCTCACGACACCGGCCACTTCCGCGCGCACATACTGGCGGTCCACCGTCTTGTCGTAGTTGCGCTGGGCCTGCTGCAGGGTGATGCCCGCCTGCTCCACCTTGGTGGTAGCGTCGGAGGAGTCCACGGTGTAGAGCACATCGCCCTCTTCCACGTTGTCGCCTTCCTCAAAGCTGCAGGTCAGCACCTTGCCGGACACCAGCGACTTGACATTATAAGTATTCGCCGGCTTCAGGGTGCCGGTGCCGCTCAGGGCATTGACGAGGTCCCGCTGTTCCGGCGCGGTCTCCACATAGCTGGTATCCACGCTGGCAGGCTTGTCGGCCTTGGGCTTGAGCAGCCACACACCGCCCAGCACGGCCACGCATGCCACCGGGACCAGCCACTTCCAGTTCTTTTTCAGGAACCCGGCTGCTCCGGTACCGGCCGTTTTCCCCGTCTGCGGCGCTCCCGCAGCATTCTGCTCGGTTTTCTTTTTCATAGATCCTCCTAAAAATGAGCAGGCGGCGCTCCCGCCTGCAGGCATCCGGTTTACGGTTCAGTTGATTGTAGTGTAGCGCATTTTGGGGCAATACACAAGCGTCCAAATTTCGTACATCCATCTTTTCAACAAAATTTAACAAAGCCGGGGCACACCCGCAGGCATACTCCGGCTTTTCCGGTTTTTCTTCGGTTTTATACGCGCACCATATCGGGGGTGATCTCTGCCAGACTGTGAGCGCCGCACATCTGCATGGTGTCGGCCAGTTCCCCGGCCAGCTTGTCGATGTAGCACTTCACGCCTTCCTCGCCGCCGCCGTACACGGCCGTGACAAAGGGGCGGCAGATCAGCACGCCGTCCGCGCCCAGAGCCAGAGCCTTGAACACATCCACACCGGTGCGGATGCCGCCGTCCACCAGGATCTTCACGCCGGTGCCCTTGAGGGCTACAGCGATCTCCGGCAGGACTTCAGCGGTGGCGGGGCACTGGTCCAGCACACGGCCGCCGTGGTTGGACACCACGATGGCGGCGGCACCGGCCTCCCTGGCCTTCAAAGCACCCTTGACGGTCATCACACCCTTGACGATGAAGGGCCGCTCGGCCAGCTTCACGATCTCGGCCAGCTCTTCCACGCTCTTGCTGCCGGCCGGCGGGGTCATGTTCTTGAGGAAGGGCAGGCCTGCCGCATCCACGTCCATGGCCACGGCAAAGCAGCCGCTGGCCTTGGCCTGGGCCATCTTCTCCCGGATGGTGTCGATGTTCCAGGGCTTGATGGTAGGCACGCCGCAGCCGCCCGCCGCACCGATGGCCTTGGTGGCCATCTCCATCACGGTGGGGTTGGTGCCGTCACCGGTAAAGGCGGCAATGCCGTTCTCGGCGCAGGCGCGTACCAGCACGTCGTTATAGGTCATATCGGTGTAGGTCTCGGAGTAGTGCAGGTTCACCGCACCCACCGGGCCTGCAAAGAAGGGGTATTTGAACTGCTTGCCAAACAGTTCAAGCGTGGTGTCCGGGGTGCCGCCCTCGCACAGGGTGTCCATGTTCACCCGGATGTCCGCCCACTTATTATAGTTGCGGATCGCCGTGTCGCCCACGCCCTTGGCACCGGGACCGGGGATCTGGTTTTTGCAGGCCACGCCGTTGCACACCGGGCAGGCCTTGCAGTATTTGCCGATGCACTCCCGCGCATTGGCCAGCACTTCAGCATAGTTCATACAGAGTCCATCCTCCTTGTTTTCCATTTTTGCGGCAGGAAATGCCCTGCTGCTGCACTCTCTGTCCCCATCATAGCCTTGTTTTGGCTCCCCGTCAAGGGTTCTGCACACCTTTTGCCCGCCTCTTGTCATTTTGCAGTACGATGGTACGTCATTTTGAAAAAAGTCTGATCTTTTTCAAAAAAATCCTTGACAAAACAGCTGGTTTCAGGTATTATAGTGGAGCGCCAAGGGCACCCGCCCAAAGGCAGAACAAAAGATGTGGAAAGATGGCTGAGTTGGTCTAAGGCGCACGACTGGAAATCGTGTAACGTGTCAAAAGCGTTCTGGGGTTCGAATCCCCATCTTTCCGCCAGAAACCTGAAACAGAGATGTTTCAGGTTTTTTGTTTTATTCCAAAACGCTGTCCTTGACAATCGCCCTGCGTTCCGCTATGCTGAAAAAAAGATTTTCCTGAAGGAGGAACATTCTATGGCTGCATCCAAAAAGAAACGCACCGGTGCCCGCGCTGCGGTCGTGGTGGTGCTGTGCCTTGTGCTGGTGTGCGTAGTGGCCGCCGCCGTCGCGCTGGGGCTGGTGAGCCGCCGCGTGAAGAGCTTTGCCGGTGGAGCCAGCTTTTCGCTGGACTACCAGATCACTTCCACCGCTGCCGAAGAGCCCGCTTTATATAAGGTGCTGGCGCAGTTCGGCGGCACCTCCGGCCGGGTGGACGGCCAATATACGCCGGAAGCCCTGCAGCTGGAGCTGTACCCGCAGGCCAGCGGCAGCAGCCAGCCCCTCACCCGCCTGTACATCAGCAAGGACGAGACGCTGTACGATGCCGGGCAGCTTTACCGCACCCTGCGCAGCAGCATCACCGACAACTATCCGCTGGCCGGTGTGCTGATCCCGGAATGGAATATGGGCAGCTACATCTCCCAGACCCAGCTGGCCAGCCTGCTGGACGTGGACGATACCGCCACCAGTCTGCAGTCCATGAACGACTTCCAGCTGGACCTGAAAAAGATCAAAAAAGTGCAACCGGAGAACGCCAAGGAGGGCTACCTCTACTTCCGGCTGGAAACTGACGACACTGCCGCCGATTCCCCCGTTTTGACGCTGGGCGTGGAAAAGAGCGGCCTGCTGCGGGCTGCCTCCCCCGCCGTGCACATCCTGCTGGACATCCCGGCCCACGGCATCCACACCGAGCTCACCGGCACCGTGACCCCGGCAGCTCCGACTCTGACCGCTCCCACCTCCCGCATGCAGGACAGCGACATTGCTTCGCTGGTGCAGCTGCGCCAGACTGTCGAGAGCGTGGTGCAGTTCGTGCAGGGCGCTGCTTCCGGCACGCAGAGCGCCTCCTGAACCTCCTTGATATGCAAAAACGGCAGACGCCTTGCAAAGCGTCTGCCGTTTTTTAATGCGTTTATCGGTCCAGGATGCGGCCGTCGGTGGAGATGGTCACCACCTGCCACGGCACGAACTTGCCGCTGTTTTTCAGGGCGGTCACGGCGGCGTGTTCCAGCCCGCCGCAGCAGGGCACCTCCATGCGCAGCACCGTCACGCTCCGGATGTCGTTGTTGCGGAAGATCTCGGTCAGCTTTTCGCTGTAGTCCACAGCATCCAGCTTGGGGCAGCCGATGAGGGTGATCTTGCCCTTCATGAACTCTTCGTGCACATTGGCGTAGGCGTAGGCGGTGCAGTCGGCTGCGATCAGGAGCTTTGCCCCGTCAAAATAGGGGGCGTTCACCGGCACCAGCTTGATCTGGCAGGGCCACTGGCGCAGCTGCGACGGCTGTGCTGCGGTGGGGGCAGCAGGTGCGCTTTCCTCCCGGCGGAACTGGCGCATGGCGCTGCCCGGGCAGCCGTGGAAGGCCGGTTTTGCAGCCTGTGCCGCCTTTTTCTGCTTGTTTTCCAGCACGGCCTGCTCGTCGTAGGCGGCTGCCTCGCGCTCTTCAAAGGTGATGGCACCGGTGGGGCAGCCGGGCAGGCAGTCGCCAAAGCCGTCGCAGTAGTCGTCCCGCATGAGCTTTGCCTTGCCGTTCACCAGACCGATGGCACCCTCGTGGCAGGCGGTGACGCAGGCCCCGCAGCCGTTGCATTTTTCTTCGTCTATATGAATGATTTTCCGGATCATAGAAAAGCCTCCTTGTGTTTGTGCTTTGAGTATACTATAATCAGGGCAGACCTTCGGTTGTTATAACCACGAAAGTGAGGTTTTTTTATGAGACCCGTTGCATCCCCGCTGTTTCAGGGCCTGTCGGCAGAGGAGTGGGCTGCACTGGAGCAGTCCGGCTGCCTGCGCACGAAGAGCTACCCCCGGCACGCCGTCATTTTTCATGCCGGAGAGCAAGTGCATGCTCTGGGCGTGGTGCTGCGCGGCACCGTCCACATCGAAAATCTCGACCTGTGGGGCAGTAAGAGCATCCTGAGCAGCATTTCTGCCGGGCAGGCCTTTGCCGAGACCTACGCGCTGTGCGGCGACGTGATGATGGTGGACGCCGTGGCCGCCGAGGATTGCGAAGTGCTGTTCGTGAACATTTCCGCCTTTTCCGGCGGCGCACCCGGCACGGTGCACGAAAAGCTGCTGCGCAACCTGCTCACGGTGTCCATGCGCAAAAACCTGAGCCTTTCGCAGCGCATCTTCTGCACCACCCCCAAGACCGTGCGGGGCCGTCTGCTGACCTACTTTTCCGCACAGGCCGCCCGCAGCGGCAGTCTGCAGTTCGAGATCCCGTTCAACCGGCAGCAGCTGGCCGACTACCTCAATCTGGACCGCAGCGCCCTCTCCAAGGAGCTGTGCAAGATGCGGGACGAGGGCCTGCTGACCTTTGAAAAGAACCGCTTTGCCCTGAACGAACTGCCGGAGTGAACCTCCCGCAAACGCAAGAAGCACCCGCCGGGTCCCACGATCCGACGGGTGCTTCTGGTTTTTATGGGTTCAGCCTTGCTCAATCTGCCTTTTTGGCAGGAGCCTTACGGGTGCGCTTGGGCTTTTCGGCCGGGGCGGCAGCTTCTGCCTTGGGTGCAGCCTTCTTCCGGGCAGTGGTCTTGCGGGGAGCCTTGGCGGGCTTCTCTGCTGCTTCCGCCTTTGCGGCGGGCTCCGCCTTCGGCTCTTCTGCCTTTTCGGCAGCGGGCTGGGCGGTCACAGCCGGTTCCGCAGCGGCTTTTTTGGTGGTGCGGGGCTTGCGGGCGGCAGGCTTTTTGACCGGTGCCTTCTTCTCCTCTGCCGGGGCAACAGCCTCAGCGGCGGGTGCGGCTTCCACAGCAGGCTCGGCAGTCTTTTTAGCGGTGCGCTTTGCGCGGTCCTTCACCTCAGCGATGGTCCACAGCTGGTCGGCACCGGGCACCTCCTGCCAGATCTGCAGCACGGCACCTGCTTCGGCACCCATGCCCACGGTGTCCACGCACTTGCCGCCGGCCCAGGACGAGCGCAGGCGCACGGTGCCTTCCGGCGTGGGGCAGAGCTCCCACATCTGGGAGGTGCCGCCCACATCCTCCCACAGGTGCAGCCAGGTGCCGTTGGCGGTGCCAGTCATGGTCAGGTCCAGCAGCTTGCCGGAGGCGCGGTTGCGGATGCGGTACACGCCCTCGCCCACCCGGACAAAGCTCCACTCCTGTTCGGGCTTGTGGTCATACTTGCCCAGACGAACGGTGCCGCCGTCCTTGCTTGCTTCCACGGCCTGGATCACATTGCCGGTGTGAGCGGCAATGGTATAAAAATGATCGGCTTCGATCACGGTCTGTGCTACGGTTTTCATGCTTCAGTTCCTCCATCTGTCACGATGCCGGGCAGGGTCTGCCAACATCTTCCTGCCTAAATGATACCACATATCGTGATTTTCCACAAGCAATTCGACCTTTCTTTAGCAAATCATACAGAATCGCCGGTTCTTTCGGCGTCATTTTCGCCCCTTCGCACCGGTTTGCGAGCCGTTTTTTCACACGGTTCCCCTCTCGACTTTTTGCCGTACTTGCGTTATACTATGATGTTGCTGATTTCCGCCGTCCGCTTTTGGCGGCGGCTTTCCCTACTCCATCCCATTCAAGGAGGCTTTTTATGACAAGCGATGACCGCAGTGCGCTGCAGTTTCGCCGGATGACCGAGACGCCCATCCCGCAACTGGTCCTCAGCCTTGCTGCTCCCACCATTTTAAGTATGCTGATCACCAGCATCTACAATCTGGCCGACACCTTTTTTGTGGGCCAGATCTCCACCAGTGCGTCCGGTGCCGTGGGCGTTGTTTCCAGCCTGATGGCCATCATCCAGGCGCTGGGCTTTATGCTGGGCCACGGGGCCGGCACCATCATCAGCCGCAGCCTGGGCAGCCGCGACACCACCGCCGCCACCCGGTTTGCGTCCACCAGCTTTTTCACGGCTCTGGTGTTTGGCGTGGTGCTGGCCGTGGCGGGCCTTGGCACCCTGCCCCACTTCATGATGCTGCTGGGCAGCACCGAGACCATCCTGCCCCACGCCTGCGCCTACGCGCGGCCCATCCTCATTGCCGCCCCGCTGATGATCTCCAGCCTGGTGATGAACAACATCCTGCGCTATGAGGGCAAGGCCAGTTTTGCCATGATCGGTCTGGTCACCGGCGGCGTGCTGAACATCGCGCTGGACCCGCTGTTCATGTTCGTGTTCGGGCTGGGCACCGCCGGGGCCGGTATCGCCACGGCTCTGAGCCAGAGCATCAGCTTCTGCATCCTGCTGTCCATGTTCCTGCGGGGCAAGACGGTCAGCCAGTTCTGCATCACCGCCGTGACCCGTGAAGCCCGCGATTTCGGCCGCATCCTGCTGGGTGGTGCGCCCAGCTTTGGCCGTCAGGGCCTGAACAGCATCGGCGGCATGCTGCTGAACCTTGCCGCCCGCAGCTACGGCGACGCCGCCGTGGCCGGTATGAGCATCGTGTCCCGCATCTTCATGTTCATCATCTCGGTGGCCATCGGCGTGGGGCAGGGCCTGCAGCCGGTGGCATCCTTCAACTACGGTGCCCGCAAATACCGCCGGGTGCGGCAGGCCGCCATCTTCACCATCGAAGCGGCCTTCTGCATGCTGGTGGTGCTGGTGGGCCTGTGCTGGGTGAACGGCGATGCCCTCATCCGTCTGTTCCGCGATGACCCCGCCGTCACCGCCGTGGCGCTGCCCGCCTTCCACTACCAGTGCCTGGCCATGCTGCTGCAGCCCATCATCGTGGTGGCCAACATGACCTTCCAGAGCGTGGGTGCGTCCGGCCGGGCCACCTTCCTGGCCTGCTGCCGACAGGGCGTATTCTTCATCCCGCTCATCCTCATCCTGCCCCGCACCCACGGGCTGTTCGGCGTGGAGGTCTGCCAGCCCATCGCGGATGTGCTCACCTTCCTGGTGTCCCTGCCCTTCCTGCTTGCATTCCTGCAGCAGCTGGGCCGGATGGACGACGCCGAACAGAGCAAAACCGCGTCCTGAAATTCTGTCATAAATCTGTAACCATCCGCCGCGCATTTTCTGCAATGGAATGCGCGGCCGTTTCGTATTCCAGATGAACCGGAACTTTCTTCCAGGTGCGTTTTTCCATTCCAGACAGTAGCATCTGCATTTTGCATTGCTTTTTGTATTGTTTTAAGAGGAGTGATCCCATGAAAAAGACCGTTTCCCGTCTGGGCAGTGCTGCCCTGTGCGTGACCCTGAGCCTTGCGCTGGGCTGCGGCTGCGCGGTAATGCCGCCTGCCTCCTCCGAGAAACCCGCTTCCTCGGCGGCTTCCGTCCCCACCGACGCCGAGGGAAAGCCCCTGTACGATGCCGCCCCGCTGGACGACGGCCGCCTGCGCATCCTGTACGGCTACGACAACTCCGGCGACTGCCGCACCGTCCTGTGCGGCAGCAAGGTGCTGTACCAGTCTGCCCGCAGCGAGACCGTGAACCTGCTTACCGACACCGTCACCGGCGAGACGAACTACTGGTTCCGCTCCTGGTCGGACTCCACCGGCCGGGGCGGCCGCCGCAGTGCCCTGTATGACAAGGACGGCAGCGAAGTGATGGCCTTTGACGGCGAGCAGAGCGCCACCATCCAGAACGGTCTGCTGGTGCTGCAGGAGAGCAGGATGGTCGGTGACAGCTACGATGTCGACTATGACAGCTACGGCACCTGCAGTGTCATCGACCTTGCCACCGGCAAGAACCTGCCCGTCCCGGAGGGTGCCTACAGCTGCATCGTCTGCGGGGATATGCTGGTGTTCACCTGCTACGCCCGCCCGGCAGACCTTGCCGAGAACGAATGGGATGACGACAGCAACCTGCACAGCTGGGTCGCCATCCAGCAGAAGGACGGTACCCAGACCTATGGGTCCTCCACCTCCATGGCCAGCCGCATTTCCTATGAGCCGGATGAACTGGACAACTGGGTGGAACTGGACATCTCCCATGCAGACGGCAGCCCGGCCGACCAGATCCTGCACAACCCCGCCACCGGGGAGGGCCTGCGCGGCTACCGGCAGACCTGCGGCCACGGTACGGCGGCTTTCCTGACCCCAAGCGGCACCTATCAGCTGCGGGACCTGACCACCGAGGACCGGGGCGTGATCGCCGAATTTGACGACCTGCCCAGCAACTATTTCCCGGGGTATGTGGTCACCTGGAACGTGGACAGTGACTATCGTTATTCCCTGCACGACCTTTCCACCGGGGAGGTCACACCGCTGTATGCTGTCAGCCTTGCCGGGAACCGCATCGCCCTGTATGCGCAGGACGGCAGCCTGAAGGTCTACGACGCCGACACCGGAGCACTGCTCACCGACGTGAACGCCGGGACCATTGGGGACGCTCAGCGCGTGACGCTGGACTGTGAGGAGGACTGCTTTGTCTGGATGGAGCTGCGGGATGCCGACAGTTATGAGATCGCTGCCATCCGGGTATACGGCCCCGAAGGCCTCGTCTCCGACCTGAGCAGCCTGAATGAGACCTACAATTATCTGGGCTACCTCACCACCGATGCCAACGGCAGGCCGCTGTACTACGGCACCCGCAGCGTTCCCGGCAGCAGTTACGCCACCGGATGCGATGTACTGGACGAAACCGGCAACGTGGTGATGCAGGGCCTTGGCAGCTGCTACAGCTACTACGACAACAGCCTGAACGCCCTGCCGGACCATGTATTCGTGGCACGGCGTGGCTTCTATTACGGCTGGATGGACACCGACGGCAACTGGCTTTACTGCCAGAGCATCTTCTCGTCCGTCAATGCCGATGACGAACTCGGTTACTGAACCATGACAGGAGGTTTTTTCTGATGAAAAACACGAAAATTTCCCGCCGCAGCTTTCTGCTGGGTCTTGCCGCCTGCTCTGCCGCCGGGGTCCTGACGGCCTGCTCCGGCAGCAGCGAGCCTGCTTCGTCTGCTTCCACCGCCCCGGAGCCCCCTGCTTCCTCGGCTGCCAGTGAGGTGACCGCCGCACCGTTCCTGACCGTGGAGGACTTCCCTGCCCTGGACGGCAGCACGGCCTGCATCCCCCTGATGGCGCAAATGCTGGCCGACACCACCGGCATGGACCTGGAAGAAGCCCAGAGCATCATTTCGGTCAGCACCACCGCTTATGCCTGGGAGAGCTTTGGTCTGTACAACACCGACACCAAAATGCTGGTGGTGTACGAAGCCCCGGATTCCGTCAAGGAAGAGCTGGAGGCCGCCAACGTCCAGCTGGAGCAGAAGCCCATCGGCGTGGACGCACTGGTGTTCATCGTGAACGAGGACAACCCCGTGACCGACCTGACCCAGCAGCAGCTGCGGGACATCTACGCCGGAAAGATCACCAACTGGAAGGACGTGGGCGGCCAGGATCTGGACATCGTGGCCTTCCAGCGCCGGTCTGACTCCGGCAGCCAGACCCTGTTCCAGAAGCTGCTCATTCAGGGCGGTGAACTGATGGACCCGCCCACCGAGCTGGCCCCCACCGCCATGGGCGAACTGGTGGACAGCCTTGCCGCCTACAACAACTCCGCCAACGCCATCGGCTTTTCGGTGTACTACTACATCGACCAGATGTACTCCCAGCCCGGTCTGCGGCTGCTGAGTGTGGACGGCGTGATGCCCTCCAACGACACACTGGCCGACGGCAGCTATCCCCTCTGCAACGACTTCTATGCCGTCATCCACCCGGATGCCGCCGCAGACAGCCCGGAGCGCATCCTGTATGACTGGCTGGACACCGACGCCGGGCAGGACTGCATCAAAAAGTCCGGCTATGTGGCCGTCGGCCCGCAGACCGCCGTCACCATCGTGGATTGAAATTGACAGACCTTCTCTCGTCTGCTACAATAAAGGCAGGATTTTGTCGATCTTTATGCAGCAGAATGCCGAAAGGACGGTCTTGTTATGGAACATCCCGCTTCGCATGTGGAAAGCCACTGGCGCACCCAGCTGCGCAACCACATCATTCAGGCGTCCAGCCTGCTGGAGATCCTGCTCTCCGGGCTGGTGCTCATTGGTCTGCTGCTCAGCGCCGTGCCGCTCATCCGGTGGATGCCCGGCCTGCTGATCGACGGCAACGAGGTGGAGATCCGCACCTTTCTGGAGCGCAGTCTGGACATCGTGATCGGTATCGAGTTCATCAAGATGCTGGCCAAGCACAGCCCCGGCAGCAGCCTGGAAGTACTGCTCTATGCTATTGCCCGCCATCTGGTGGTTGGCCATGACTCGGCGCTGGAAAACCTGCTCAGTGTGGGTGCCATCGCCCTCATCTTCATCGTGCGCAAATACTTCTTTGTGCCTGCCTTTGGTGCCCATCTGCCGGACGGCCACCTCGCTCCGGACCTTTCGCCCGCGCAAAGCGGCATCCACTGGCTGCACCCCGAACCGGAAACAGAACCGGGCGAGGACGACGAATAACCTTACAAAAAGAAAAACAGGCGGTGCCGCACAGCATTGTGTGCAGGCACCGCCTGTTTCATTGTTTGATTTTACTGTTTGCCGTGGCGGCCAAAGCGGTATTCCTTGCCGTCGCGGATGCGCTGGATGTTGGAGCGGTGCATATAGATGACCATGGCAGCCATGATGACAGAGCCCACCAGACAGATGAGCAGGTCCTGTACGGCATAGCCACGCAGCAGGCAGTAGCCCAGCGTCAACAACGGATAAGCCGCCGCCATGGTCACACTGCCCAGCGACACCATACCGGTGGGCAGCAGGCAGGCCAGAAAGATCAGGGCCAGGAACGGCAGCAGCACCGGCTGGATGGCCAGAATGGCTCCACCGGCCACCAGCACGCCCTTGCCGCCCTTAAAGCCGAAATACAGGGGCTTCAGGTGGCCCACCACCGCCAGGATGGCGGCCAGATACACGCCCAGCCAGGCCGAGAGGCCAGCGTCGGCGGGCAGGAAGTGGAACAGCCAACGGCCGATGCACACGGCAGCTACCCCCTTGAGCACGTCACCGGCGGCCGTGAGGGCCGCGGCTTTCTTGCCAAAGGTGCGCAGCATGTTGGTCATACCGGCAGCGCCGCTGCCGTGGTTGCGCACGTCATCGTGATACACGAATTTGCTGATGAGGATGCCGGTGTCCACACTGCCCAGCAGGTAAGCCTGCGCAGCCGTGAGCACGGCGATGAGGATGGTTTGCATCATAACGGAACCCGGATGCCTCCTTCGGGGCGCTTACACGTCCTTGGCACCCACTTCGCCGGAGCCGCGCTCCCGCACGACCAGACGGATGGGGGTGTGTTCCAGGCCAAAGTTCTCGCGGATCTGGTTGATGAGATACCGCTGATAGCTGAAGTGGAACAGGTGTTTTGCGTTCACAAAGGCCACAAACGTGGGCGGGCGGGTGGAAGCCTGGGTCAGGTAGAAGATCTTCAGGCGGCGGCCCTTGTCGCTGGGCGGCTGCATGCGGGCCGTGGCACGGGCCAGCATCTCGTTCAGCACGCCGGTGGGCACGCGGGCACCGTTCTGTGCGTCCACGTCGCGGATCAGCTGCATCAGCTTGTTCACGTTGTAGCCAGTCTGGGCCGAAATGAAGATGATGGGGGCGTAGCCCATGAAGCTGAAGTCCTCGGCATAGCCGCGGCGCTGCTGCTCCATGGTGTTGGTCTCCTTGCCTTCCACGGCGTCCCACTTGTTCACCACGATGATACAGGCCTTGCCCTGGTCATGGGCATAACCGGCCACCTTGCTGTCCTGCTCGGTAAAGCCGACGGTGGCATCCACCAGGATCAGGGCCACACGGCTGCGCTCCACGGCAGCCAGGGCGCGCACCACCATATACCGCTCCAGACCGTCGGTGATGTTGCTGCGCTTGCGCAGACCGGCGGTGTCGGTAAAGATGAACTTGCCGTAGGCATTGTCCACCGGGGTGTCGATGGCATCGCGGGTGGTACCGGCCTCATTGGCCACGATCATGCGGTTCTCGCCCAGGATGCGGTTGGTCAGGCTGGACTTGCCTACGTTGGGGCGGCCGATGATGGCCACCGGGATGCGGTCCTCTTCCACCACCGTCTCGCTGAAGTCCAGGTGCGCGCACACGGCATCCAGTAGGTCGCCGGTGCCGTGACCGTGCACGGACGAGATGGGCATCACCTCGTCAAAGCCCAGGTTGTAGAACTCGTACAGCTCCATGGGGGCCTCGCCCACCTTGTCGCACTTGTTCACGGCCAGGATGATGGGCTTGTGGCTGCGGCGCAGCATGTGGGCCACGTCCTCGTCGGCAGCGGTCAGGCCGTCGCGCACATCCACCACCATGATGATGCAGTCGGCAGTGTCAATGGCGATCTGGGCCTGCTCGCGCATATGGGCCAGAATGCCCTCGGTGGCCTTGGGCTCAATGCCGCCGGTGTCCACCAGCAAAAATTCGTGGCCGTTCCACTCGCAGTTGGCAAAGATACGGTCGCGGGTGATGCCCGGGGTATCTTCCACGATGGCCAGACGCTGGCCGCACAGTTTGTTGAACAGGGTAGACTTGCCCACGTTGGGGCGGCCCACCACTGCTACGATCGGTTTGCTCATGGGGGTTCCTCCTTTCTTGTAGCAAGACCCTCTCAGTCACGGCTCACGCCGTGCCAGCTCTCCCGAAAGGGAGAGCTTTTTGATGCGTTGCGGGAAAGCAGCTCAGACCTCGCCCTTCGGGAGAGGCGGCATTGCGCAGCGATGACGGAGAGGGTTCTTTTTTATCGCTTTCTTCTTGCGATGTGCAGTCCGCTGCGCAGCAGGGCGCGGGCCTCGTCGCCGCCGCCCACGGGCAGCACCTCGACCTTCACGCCCAGACGCTCGCCCAGCTGGGTGATCGTCACATCGTCCAAAAAGGTATCTTTCTCTTCGCGCAGCATCACAGCGGGCACGCCCAGCGTACCGCTGGTCAGTTTGCCCTCACACTGGGCGATGATGTCGGTGGCCGTTACAAGGCCCGCCACGCCCACGTTGCCGCCAAAGAACTTGTTCTGGATGGGGTGCACGGTCACCTCGATCATGGGGTACTGGCGGTGCAGCTCTTCCATCATCTCAATGATGAGGGGGGCTGCCATGGTGCCGGTGACCACATCCAGCTTTTTGGTGCCGTAAATGCGGTGGGGCTTGTCCAGTTCGGCCAGAAATTCCTGCCGGAACAGGCTCATCATGCCCACGCCGTTTTCCAGCTGGTCGTAGTCCTCGTAGAATTCCGGGTCCGGGATGGGACGCCCGGCCTTGAGATACCACTCATCGCTGGGGTAGATGATGCGCTTGCCGTGGCGGCGCTTGCACTCGTCGCCGAATTCTTCCAGAATGTCGATGACAGCGGCGCTGGTCTCGGCGTCGTAGGGGATCTGTTTGAACAGATTCTGACGGTAATCCGTCACACCGCAGGGCACCGCCGCCACGCTCTGCACCATGGGAGTCAGCTCCAGCAGATCGGTCAGGGTGCGGCGCAGCTCGTCGCCGTCATTGATGCCGCGGCACAGCACCAGCTGGCAGTTCACGGCAATGCCGCCCTGCACCAACCGGGGTAGGTACTTGAGCACCTCGCCGCCGCGCTTGTTGGCCAGCATCCGCACGCGGAGCTGGGGGTTGGTGGTGTGCACCGAAATGTTGATGGGTGAGATGTGCATCTTGATGATGCGTTCGATCTCATGATCCTGCATGTTGGTCATGGTGATGTAGTTGCCGAACAAAAAGCTCAGGCGCTCGTCATCATCCTTGAAATACAGGCTCTCGCGCATACCGGGGGGCAGCTGGTCGATGAAGCAGAACATGCAGTGGTTGGAGCAGGAGTGCTTTTGATCGCCCAGATAGGTCTGGAAATCGCAGCCAAAGGGACCGCGCTCCGTGCGCTGCACATCCCACTCGCGGATGCCGTCTGCCACCCTTGCTTTCAGGTGGAAGCTTTTGCTGTCGGTGTAGAAATCGTAGTCCAGACTGTCGTTCAGCTCGTTTTCGTCCACGCTCAAAAGCTCGTCACCCGGGCCAAGGCCCAGCACTTCCGCTTCGCTGCCGGGTTCCACCCGTGCGATCTTCATTGCCACCGCATCCACCTCCTTTCAGACAGAACAAGAAGGGGAAGGCATGCGCCCTCCCCTTCTGTACATAACACCATTATGCCACCAATTACGCGCAAATTAGGCCTTCTTGATGACTTCCTCGCCCTTGTAGTAACCGCAGTTGCCACATGCCTGGTGGGGGAGCTTCAGAGAGCCGCAGTTGCTGCACTTGACCAGTGCGGGGGCCTCCAGCTTCCAAACATTGCTGCGACGCTTGTCGCGGCGGGCCTTGGAAAGATGTCTCTTAGGTACTGCCATATTTTTGCACCTCCTTGATGGGTTTATCAGTTCAGCAGTGATTTAAGGATTGCGAGCCTTGTGTCTACGGGAGCTTCGGTCGGTTCTGCCGGTTGACAGGTGCACTCCGCTTTCTTTTTGCCGCACTGCGGACAAAGTCCGGCGCAGTCGGGGCTGCAAAGCAGCACCGTGGGGATCTGGAACATGAATTCCTGGCTGAGCCACTCATCCACATCCAAATGCCCTTTTTCATCCAGCGGAAGCTCGAAATCCGGGTCATCCAGATCCCGTTCCTTGACGGTCCACTCCGTATCGACTGTCTCTTCCCGGGTGACCGGGTCCAGGCAGCGGGCGCACTCTCCGTGCACCAATGCGTTTGCCCGCAGTGTCATCCGGATCTCGTCGCCGTCCGTCTCCGCGTCAAACACCGCAGTGACCGGCTGAGGGATCCTTGCACCGGCATAATCATGAGCAGATAAATCACACTGAAACTCTGCATGATAGGGTTGCCTGCCGGCTGTGATAAACTTTCTCAGGTCAAATTGCATAGTACACCTCTAAAAGGCTGCTTTGTTAGTATAGCGCCAACAAAGGCCTTTGTCAACACCAAAACAGGCAGAAAACCGAAAAAATTTCAAATTTTCCGGTCTCCTGCCTGTTGTAAGCCTACCGTTCGGAACTTACAGGTACTTCTTCACGTTGTGGGGCAGGGCAGCCTCTTCTGCGCTGACGGTGACGGTGACCTTGACGGAGTCGCCCGCAATGGCAGCCATCTCATCCAGCACAACGCCCAGACGGTTGATGTCGTGGTCCAGCACCTTCAGGATGCCGTCGATGTACAGGTCGGTGATATCGTAGTTGCTTGCCATCAGGCCGGCAACAAAGCCGTACAGCATTTCGCCGCCGGAGATCTTGTACTCGTCCAGGTCGATCAGACGTGCAGCAGGAGCGATGTCGTAGGTGAGCTTCATGCCCTTTTCAACGACGACCACGTTGCCCTTGGAGGTCTTGACCGCATCATTGATCTGGTCGATCATAGCCTTGGTCTTGCCGGAGCCCTTGGTACCAACAATCAGTTTAATCATAGTTCAGTCCTCCTGTATTTTCCACGCCTCGCGGCGGGAGATCATTTTTAACAACTTACTTCAGCATTGCTTCCAGCTCTGCGGTCAGGCCTTCGTAGCCGGGCTTGCCCAGCAGCGCAAACATGTTCTTCTTGTAGCTTTCCACACCCGGCTGGTTGAAGGGGTTCACACCCAGCAGATAGCCGCTGCAGGCACAGGCACGCCAGAAGAAGTAGATCAGGTAGCCCACGTTGTAAGCGGACAGGTCGTCCACTTCCACCAGCACTTCCGGCACGCCGCCGTCGGTGTGAGCCAGGATGGTGCCTTCCATGGCCTTGCGGTTGACCACGCTCATGTTCTGGTCGGCCAGGAAGTTCAGGCCGTCAAAGTTGCCCTCCAGCGGGTCGATGAACAGGTCCTTTGCGGGCTTCTTGACGTCCACGATGGTCTCGAACATGGTGCGGGAGCCTTCCTGGATGAACTGACCCATGGAGTGCAGGTCGGTGGAGAAGATGCAGCTGGCAGGGAACAGACCCTTGTTGTCCTTGCCCTCGCTCTCGCCGAACAGCTGCTTGTACCACTCGTTCATCAGGGCGAAGTCCGGCTCGTAGCACTCCAGAATTTCAACGCTCTTGCCCTTGCGGTACAGGATGTTGCGGATGGCAGCATACTTGTAAGCGTCGTTGTCCTTGCTCAGAACGGAGAAACGCTCCATGGAATCGGCAGCGCCCTTCATCAGGTCGTCGATGCTGATACCGGCAGCAGCAATGGGCAGCAGGCCCACAGCGCTCAGCACGGAGTAGCGGCCGCCCACGTCGTCGGGGACCACGAAGGTGGGCCAGCCCTGTGCGTCGGCCAGCTGCTTCAGGGTGCCCTTGGCACGGTCGGTGGTGGCGTAGATGCGCTTGTTGGCTTCTTCCGCGCCCATCTCCTTTTCCAGCAGTTCACGCAGCACGCGGAATGCCAGAGAAGTCTCGGTGGTAGTGCCGGACTTGGAAATGACGTTGATGGAGAAGCGCTTGCCCTTGCACAGGCTGATGATGTTGTTCAGGTAGGTGGGGCTGATGCTGTTGCCGCAGAAGTAGATCTTGGGGCCGCCCTCCAGCTCGTTGTGGAACTGGCCCTTCACGGCCTCCACCACGGCACGGGCGCCCAGATAGCTGCCGCCGATGCCGGCCACGACCAGCACGTCGGAATCCTCACGGATCTTTTTGGCAGCTGCCTTGATGCGGGCAAACTCTTCCTTGTCATAATCACGGGGCAGATACATCCAGCCCAGGAAGTCGCTGCCGGGGCCGTTCTTGGCCTCCAGCTGCTTGTGAGCTGCTTCCACCTGGGGATAGATAGCTGCATATTCCTCTTCGCTGATAAAGTCGGAGAGGTGTTTCGTGTTCAGTGCAACACTCATTGTATTCGAACCTCCAAACAATTTGCCGGGCACTTTGCCCTGCGAGGAACTAGTCTTGGTATAAGTGTACCGTTCCCTCCGGGCAAAGTCAAGGTCAAAATCCTTGGATTTCATACAATTTTAATAGTGTTTTTTTGTTTCTTCATCCAGATTTGTTCAGGCAGACAGTTTCTGCGCACGGGGCTGTTTTCGCTTTTGTGCGCTGAAGCGTATGTTTCGGTTTTTCAGCCGGTCAGGCTGCCCCACAGCAGGCTGAAGGCGGTGCCAAAGTCCATACGGGGCGCGTCGGCGGCCGCTTTCACCTCGTATTCGCCCAGCAGAGTCTCGCCGTGGTATACCTGCACGGTGCCCACCGTCTGACCCTTTTCCACCGGGGCTTCCAGCTGCTGGGGCAGGCAGGCCTGCGCGGTCAGCGCCGCCGTGCCCTCCCGGGGCAGCAGAACGGTCTGCGGCAGAGCGGAATAATCCAGCGGCACGCTGTCCTCTGCACTGCCCTTTACCTTTAATTGTAAGGGCTGGACCTCCGGTGCCGGCAGCGGGGCGGCCTGCCAGCCCCCGAAGCCATAGTCCAGCAGGGCGGCGGCGGCTTCAAACCGGTCCTTGCTGGAGGGTGCCCCCAGGATCACCGCCACCAGCCGCAGGCCGTCGCGGGCGGCACTGGCGCTGATGCACACCCCAGCCCCGCCGGTGGTGCCGGTCTTGAGGCCGGTGATGCCGTTGTAGCGGTGCAGCAGTTTGTTGGTGTTCACCAGCTGGGTGGCCCCGCCCCGCAGGGTATCGGTCCAGATGCCGGTATAGTGCAGCACCTCCGGGCAGGTGTTCAAGATCTGGCAGCTCATCACCGCCACGTCCCGGGCGGTGGAAAGGTGCCCTTCGGTATCCAGCCCGCAGGCGTTGTGGAAGGTGGTGTGCTCCATGCCCAGCTCGGCGGCCCGGGCATTCATGCGCTCCACAAAGGCCGGCTCACTGCCGCCCACCAGCTCCGCCACTGCCACAGCAGCGTCATTGGCCGAGGACACGCAGATGGCCTTGATCATCTCATCCAGCGTGAACTGCTCCCCGGGTTCCAGCCAGATCTGACTGCCGCCCATATGGTAGGCGTGCTCGCTCACCGGCACCGTTGTTTCCAGTGTGAGCTGCCCGTTGTGGATGGCTTCAAAGGCCAGCAGCAGGGTCATCACCTTGGTGATGGAAGCAATGGGCACCTGCTCATCGGCGTTTTTTTCGTACAGCACCGTACCGGTGTCCTGATCCACCAGAATGGCCGCCCGGCAGTTCAGCGCCAGCTGCGGCTGCGCCGCAGCGTCCACCACCGGGACATCTTCCACCGCCGCCGGGGCCGCTGTGGGCAGTTCCGCCTGCACCGCAACGCCCCGGCCCTCTGCCGTGCCGAAGGCCAGCGCAAACAGCCAGAAGCACAGGACCCCCGCGCACAGCAATGCCAGATTTCTCCGTTCCATTCCGGTCCCCTCCCCGCACGATCTCGTCTGCTGCAATGTATGCGGCAGACTGCCCGCAAATGCCCCGTTGTAAAATCCCGTTTTTGTGCGCTGGAACGTGCTGCCGGGCAAAATCCGCTCTTGCACTGTGGGGCCGCTCTGTTATATAATGAATAATACTGCAATTTTCTGAACTCACTTTTGTCGAAAGGATAATCCCTCATGCGAGTTTGTTTTTATACACTGGGCTGCAAGGTCAACCTGAACGAGACCGGCGCCCTGGAGCAGATGTTCCGTTCCAACGGCTTTACCATCGTGCAGGAAGGCGAACCGGCAGACGTATTCGTGGTGAACAGCTGCACCGTGACCAACTTTGGCGATCAGAAGAGCCGCAAGTGGCTGCGCCGTGCCAAGCGCGAGAATCCCGGTGCCGTGACCGTGCTCACCGGCTGCTATCCGCAGGCCTTCCCGGAGGAGGCTGCGCAGTTTCTGGAGGCCGACCTGGTGTGCGGCAACGGCGACCGCAAAGCCATTCTGGACAATGTGCTCAAGCTGCTGGACGGCCATGAGCGCATCGTGGCCATCACCCCGCACCAGCGCGGCGAGCAGTTCGAGGAACTGCCGGTGGAGCGGTTCGAGACCCACACCCGCGCCTTCATCAAGGTGGAGGACGGCTGCAACCGGCAGTGCGCCTACTGCGTCATCCCCCGTGCCCGCGGCCCGGTGCGCAGCCGCGCCGAAAGCAGCATTCTGGCCGAGCTGCGCCAGCTGGCCGCCGCCGGTTACCGGGAAGTGGTGCTCAGTGCCATTTCCCTGCCCAGCTACGGGCTGGACACCGGCACCAATCTGGTGGAGCTTGTGGAGAAATGTGCTCAGGTGGAGGGCATCGAGCGCATCCGTCTGGGCAGCCTGGACCCGGACATGCTCACCCCGGAGTTCATCACCCGGCTGGCCGCTGTGGACAAGCTGTGCCCCCAGTTCCATCTGAGCCTGCAGAGCGGCTGCACCGCCACTTTGCGCCGGATGCGCCGCGTTTATACTGCCGAACAGTATGCACAGGTGGTGGACCAGATCCGCGCCGCCTACGGCAGCCGCCCGGTGAGCTTTACCACCGACTGCATCTGCGGCTTCCCCGGCGAGACGCCCGAGGATTTTGCCGAGAGCTGCGACTTTCTGAAGAAGATCGGCTTTTTGAAGGTGCATGTGTTCCCCTACTCCCGCCGCAGCGGCACCCCGGCCTACGACTTCCCGGATCAGGTGCACGAGCGCGAAAAGCAGGCGCGCAGCCGTGAAATGAACGCCCTTGCCGAGCAGGTGCGCTGTGAGGTGCTGGCTGCCCACGAGGGCACCGAGGATGACGTGCTGCTGGAAACGCCGCTGTCCGGCACCCTGTTCACCGGCTACACCCGGCTGTACATCCCGGTGGTGGTGTCCGCCCCCGGCCGCAAGAGCGGCGAGATCGTGCATGTGCGGCTGGGTCCGTACGACGGCGAACGGGTGCGTGCAACACTTTGCTGAAATTTCAAAGTGAAATTTGTTCACTTTTATCCATTTGCGATTTCTTTAACGAATTTTGCGGTTTTCTCTTTTCATGAGCGAAGCTTTATGCTAAAATGAGGATGGAATATCCGGGGCGTGGCACCGTTTGCAGTGGTGCCGTACCAAACGTTCCCGTGGGATGCCGTGTGCTCCGGGCCGTCCGGAGACAGGGCAAACGATGCATTTTTGTTGTTCACTGCAGAGCAAGGAGAGATTGGAATGAGTTTTCGAGGAATCAATACCACGGTCATCCAGATCCGCCGCCAGGTGTTCACCGAGGTGGCCCGGATGGCATATGCCAACGTCAAGGGTGAAAAGGCAAACCACCTGATGCGCAAGATCCCTTACACCATCATCCCCGGCGAGGAAGGCAAGCTGCGCAAGGACATCTTCCTGGAGCGCGCCATCGTTGAGGAGCGCGTGCGTCTGGCCATGGGCCTGCCCACCCGCCGCATGGACGAGCACAACAGCGTCGTCTCCGGTCTGGAGGACGCTTCCATTGCCGATAAGTATTATGATCCCCCGCTGGTGAACGTGATCAAGTTCGCCTGCAACCGCTGCCCGGAAAAGCTGGTCAAGGTGTCCGACCTGTGCCAGGGCTGCCTGGCACACCCCTGTATGGAAGTGTGCCCCAAGAAGGCCATCACCTGGGAGAGCGGCCGTTCCACCATTGATCAGGAAAAGTGCATCAAGTGCGGCCGCTGCGCCACCGTCTGCCCCTACAATGCCATCGTCAAGACCGAGCGTCCCTGCGCCGCAGCCTGCGGCATGGGTGCCATCCACTCCGATGAGCTGGGCCGTGCCGAGATCGACTACAGCAAGTGCGTGTCCTGCGGTCAGTGCCTGGTCAACTGCCCCTTCGGTGCCATCGCCGACAAGGGCCAGATCTATCAGTTGATCCAGGGCTTCAACCGCGGCGACCGCATCTACGCGCTGGTGGCTCCCGCTTTCGTCAACCAGTTCCCGGGTCTGGCTTCCACCGGCAAGCTCAAGGCTGCCCTGAAGGCCGTCGGCTTCTGCGACGTGGTGGAGGTGGCCATCGGTGCCGACCTGTGCACCGTGGACGAGGCCCACGACTTCCTGAAGGAAGTGCCTGAAAAGCTGAACTTCATGGCAACTTCCTGCTGCCCGGCCTGGAGCATGATGGCCAAGACCGCGTTCCCGGATCTGGCCAAGAACATCTCCATGACCATGACCCCCATGGTGTTCACTGCCCGCATGATGAAGCAGGCCGACCCGGAAGCCCGTATGTGCTTCATCGGACCCTGCGCCGCCAAGAAGCTGGAGGCCTCCCGCCGCACCGTCCGCTCTGATGTGGACTTTGTGCTGACCTTTGAGGAGCTGGCCGGCATCATCGAGGCCAAGGATCTGGATCTGGATAGTCTGGAGGTGGATCCCGCCGAGATGGATCTGTGCTACGCTTCTGCTGCAGGCCGCGGCTTTGCACAGTCCGGCGGCGTGGCCAAGGCCGTTGCCGATAAGATCAAGGAATGGCGGCCCGACATGGAGGTGAAGATCGCCTCCGCACAGGGTCTGGCCGAGTGCAAGAAGCTGCTGATGCTGGCCAAGGCCGGCAAGTACAACGGCTATCTGCTGGAAGGCATGGGCTGCCCCGGCGGCTGCATCGGCGGTGCCGGTACCATTGCCGACCCGGCCCGTACTGCCGTCCAGCTGAACAAGTACATCAAGGAAGCTCCCTTCACCGACCCCGAGCAGAGCGCCTTCATGAGCAACATCCATGTGCTGAAGGACGACCCCGACTTTGAGCTGTAAGCTGCTTCTCGTCTGAGCATTTCTGCCGTCTCCCGTTTCCGGGAGGCGGCTTTTTTGTGGGATGCGCTCTGCTTCTTCGTGAATGTGCAATATTTTTGTGAAGCATTCACAGCCTGCATTGACAATTCTGCCGGAGTCTGCTATATTTGCGGTGACAAACCATGTGATTCTGTCATTGCCGCTTCCTGCGGCAGGAAAGGCTGATATTTTATGACAACTTCTCTCAAGCGTGCCGGTACGGTCCTGCTCTCGGTGCTGCTGCTGTGCACTCTGGCGCTGAGCGCCGGGGCTGCCTCCAAGCTCCGGGTGGGCGTCAAGTTCTGGAAAACCGGCTCCGACAAGGAGTCCATGGCCAATTCCGGCATCGACACCAGCCGGGAGGCTTCCCTCACCCGCCAGTCCAACGGCACCTACACCCTGACCCTGCCCATCCAGCAGGTGTCCAAGATGGGCGTCACCGGCTACCTGACCGGCCTGACCATCGGCGATGTGACCTACAACGGCACCGTGACCGGCGATGTGACCAAGGACACCGGCGTGCTCACCATCAAGAACCTGCCCGCCTCGGTGCTGACCGGCAGCGATGTGAACAAGGCCCTCACCGTGACCTGCAACATCCAGATGGACCTGAGCCTGCTGGGCGAGATCAACACTTCTGCCCGGATGTGCATCTGGAATAAGTAAGGTTTCCCCGCATATGCACAACGCCGTTCCCGCAGTGGGAACGGCGTTGTTTTTGGTTCAGCTGTCCATGTGCTTTTCCACAAAGTCGCCGACCATGCGGTCCAGCTGCAGCACAGCGTTCTCTGCGCCCTTCATCACCTTGCGGGTGGTACGGCGCAGCTGCCGCTGGTTCTGGGTGGCCGCCATTACGCCCACGGCCCCCAGTGCCGCCCCGGCCGCCATGCCCAGCAGCATACCGGACGCTCCCTGATTTGCCTGCTGTTTCATTGCAAACACTCCTTTCCCTGCCCGCTGTGCGGGCCCTTGGCGGTAGTATTTCCTGTAAAGAATCCACTATACGCTTTTTTTGTGCAGAAAGTTGTGGTATACTGTAGCATGGTGTTTCAGGCAGTTCTGCCTTTTGGCGGCATTCTGCCTGCATTGGACCCGTACAAAGTAAGGAGGTTCCTTATTTGATAAAACCTGTTGAACCCAAAAAGATCCTCTGCATCCATGATCTGTCCGGCGTGGGCCGCTGCAGTCTGGCGGTGATCCTGCCGGTGCTGTCGGTCATGGGGCTGCAGCCTGTGGCTCTGCCCACGGTGGTGCTTTCCACCCATACCGGCGGGCTGGGCACCCCGGCCCGTCTGGACGGCTGTGCCTACGGCGAGGCCGCTCTGGAGCATTATCATGCACTGGGCCTGGATTTTGACTGCATTTATACCGGCTACCTGGGCGGCGAAGCGCAGGTGGCACTGGCCGAAAAAGCCTTTGCTCTGTGGCCGTCGGCCCACAAGGTGGTGGACCCCGTGATGGGCGACAACGGTAAGGCCTATGCCACCGTGACCCCGGAACTCATCAGCCGCATCCGGCAGCTGTGCCGGTCGGCCAACCTGATCCTGCCCAACTACACCGAGGCGCAGCTTTTGCTGCAGCGTACTCCCGTGGATGATCCACTGGATGACGCAGCCGCCCAGGCACTGGCCGACGAGCTGACGGCTCTGGCCCCCAGTGCCGTGGTCACCGGCCTGCCGCTGGGCAAGTACATCGGCTGCGCCGGCAGCGGCTCTGACCGCTTTGTGGTCAAGAAGCTGCACATCGACCGCAGCTTCCCCGGCACGGGCGACCTGTACGGTGCGGTGCTCATCGGCTCCCTGATCCAGGGCAACGCCCTGAGTGCTGCCGCCGACAACGCCGCTGAGTTCGTGTCGCTGGCCATCCAGAACACCCCCGCCGGGCAGGACACCCGCTTCGGCGTCTGGTTCGAGCCGCTGCTGCCCCGCCTGTGCCCGCCCCGGGACTTTTAACGGAGGACCGCAGATGAGTGAAAAACCAACTTTGAACATCGTTCTGGTGGAGCCGCGCATCCCTCAGAACACCGGCAACGTGGCCCGGACCTGTGCCTGCACCGCCTGCCGTCTGCATCTGGTGGGGCCCATGGGCTTTGCCATCGACGACAAAAAACTCAAGCACGCCGGGCTGGACTACTGGCATTATCTGGACATCAGCTACTATGACGGGCTGGATGACTTCTTTGCAAAGAACAGCGGCCCGTACTACTACTTCACCACCAAGGCACCCCAGCGCTACACCGATGTGGCCTACCCGGACGGGGCTTACCTCGTGTTCGGGCGGGAGGACGCCGGCCTGCCGGAAGCCCTGCTGGCCGCCAATCAGGAACACTGCATCCGCATGCCCATGCGGGACACCTGCCGCAGCCTGAACCTGTCCAACAGCGTGGCCGTGGGCGTGTACGAGGTGCTGCGCCAGTGGGATTTCCCGGAGCTTCTGGACCACGGACATTTACGAGACTACGAATGGAAATGAGGTTACTATGAGCAAGATCGCGATCCTGACCGATTCCTCCTGCGACATCCCGCAGGAGATGGCCGAGAAATACGGCATCGACATCATGAGTTTCCACATCCTGCTGGACGATGTGGATTATGTGGAGCGGGAGAGCTGCACCAACACCGAGTTCTACGACAAGATGCGTCTGTCCAAGGGGGTGCCCTCCACCGCCGCCATCACGCCCATCCAGTTCTGTGAAAAATACTGCCAGTATGTGGACGAGGGCTATACCGATGTGATCCATGTGCCCATCAACAAGTCCGGCAGTTCCACTTACAACAACGCCCTGATGGCACAGGGCATGCTGCGGGAAGAGCGCCCGGAGCACCATATGAAGATCCACCTGCTGGATCCTCACACCTATTCTATGGTGTTCGGCTGGTATCTGTGCGAGATGGCCCGCAAGCTGAAGAACGGTGCCGAGATCAGCCATGTGATCCAGGAGTTTGAAAAGCAGATGAACTGCATGGAGATCATCCTGGGACCCTACAGCCTGAAGCAGATGAAAAAGAGCGGCCGCATCTCCGCTGCGGCTGCCGTCATGGGCGAGCTGATGGGCGTGCGCCCCATCATTACCCTGATCGACGGCAAGACCAAGGTGGAGAGCAAGGTGCGCGGCGACGACAAGGTCGTGCCCGCTATGATCGAGCTGTGCAAAAAGCGCGCCGACGGCGTGGAGAACTTTGACTATATGATCGGCCACACCAACATCAAGCAGGCCGAGGACCTGGAAAAGGCCTGCCGCAAGGCCTTTGGCAAGGCTCCGCTGGTGGTGTTTGAGCTGGGCGGCGTGGTGTCGGCCAACACCGGCCCCGACACTGTGGCTCTGGTGTACACCGGCCACCTCAGAGGGTAACATTTCAATGCCATTGCATGATGCAATGGCATTTTTTGTTGCATTCCGTGCCAATTTATGCTATACTCCCCTTTGCTGTGCTTTTTTGCGCAGTTCCTTTAGAGCAACTTAGGATTTTAGGCTCCCCGGTGCGTCTCGAACCGCGCCGGGCCAAACCCACAGGGGCTGGCGGCCCTGTGCGGTCAAAATCAAACCGCTGGAGTATTATCATGAATCAGAATTCTTCCGTCCGTAAACTGGTGCGCTGCGGCCTGGTGGCCGCCATCTATGTGGTGCTGTGCCTGGCACTGCAGCCCCTTTCCTACGGGGCTGTGCAGGTCCGTGTGGCCGAGGCTCTGTGCCTGCTGCCGGTGTTTGGCACCGAGTACATCCTGGGTGTGGTGCTGGGCTGCTTTTTGGCAAACCTGCTGGGCTCCACCATCGTGGACGTGATCTTCGGCACTCTGGCCACCCTGCTGGCCTGCCTGGTCACCTACCGGCTGCGGAACATCCGCTTCAAGGGCCTGGCCCTGGCTGCCAGCCTGCCGCCGGTGCTGTTCAACGCCGTGATCATCGGCATCGAGATCGCCGTCATGTTCCCGGACCCCTCTTCCAGCGCCCCGATCTGGCTGGCCTGCATCACCAACGGCATCTCGGTGGGCATTGGCGAAGTCATCAGCTGCACCGTTCTGGGTGTGCTGCTGGTGAAGATCATTGAAAGCAACACCGCTCTGAGCCAGATTTTTGGGGCGGAATAAGCGGCTTTGCCGCAGGAGGGCCCCATGCAGCCAAATGGTATGATTTTCTGGGACTGGAACGGCACCCTGATGGACGATGTGGGTTTTACCCACGGGTGCCTGAACTGGATGCTGGAAAGCCACGGCTACCCGCAGCGGTATGATCTGACCCAGTACCGGGAGCTGTTCCGCTTCCCCATTGAGGACTACTACCGCCTTGCCGGGTTTGACTTTTCCCGGCACCCCTACCCCATGCTGGCAGAGCACTTTATGGCGCACTACAATGCCGGGGTGGACGCCTGCCCGGTGATGGCCCACGCCGTGGACACCCTCACCGAGCTGGCCCGCCGCGGCTGGAAACAGGCTGTACTTTCCGCCTCCCGCCGGGACTACCTGATCGAGCAGGTGGCCGCGCGGGGTCTGCAGGGCTTTTTTACCGAGTTGCTCGGCCTTGCGGACATCTACGGCGTGAGCAAGGTGCAGCTTGGCACCGACTATCTGCGCCGCACCGGCATCGACCCGGCCCACTGCGTGATGATCGGCGACACCCAGCATGATGCCGAAGTGGCCGCCGCCATTGGCGCCAAGTGTGTGCTGTACACCGGCGGGCACCAGTCCCGCGCGCTGCTGGAAGCTGCCTGCCCCCATGTCATCGACGACCTGGCCCTGCTGCCGGATCTGCTGGAGAGCTTATAATGCAAAACCGACCACCTGTGATGGCTGCATCACGGGTGGTTTTTGCGTTTATGAACGCCCCGGCAGCATCTTTTTACAGAAAGTTCATGCAAAAAGCGGCTAAACTAGCCTTGCAGATTTGACGCCCCTGCTGCTTTGGTGTATCATATAGATTGTATTGATGTGCCTTTCCGGACGTGTGTGCGTCCTGATTCTATTGTATGAGGTGTAACGAATGTCCCTTGTTGAAAAACTCTTTGGCAGCTTCTCCGACCGGGAGCTGAAAAAGGTCAATCCCATTGTCAAGCAGGTGCTGGCACTGGAGCCCAAGTATGCGGCCCTTTCGGACGCAGAGCTGCAGGCCCAGACCCCTGCTTTCAAGCAGCAGCTGGCCGACGGCAAAACGCTGGACGACATCCTGCCCGACGCCTTTGCCGTGTGCCGCGAAGCTGCCTGGCGTGTGCTGGGCATGAAGCATTTCCCGGTGCAGATCACCGGCGGCATTGCCCTGCACCGCGGCGATATCGCCGAGATGCAGACCGGCGAAGGCAAAACGCTGGTGGCCACCCTGCCCGCCTACCTCAACGCCCTGACCGGCGAGGGCGTGCATGTGGTGACCGTGAACGACTACCTGGCCAAGCGCGACAGTGAGTGGATGGGCAAGCTGTACCGTTGGCTGGGCCTGAGCGTGGGCCTGATCGCACAGGGCATGGACGGCGACGCCCGCCGTGCCGCCTATGCCGCCGACATCACCTACGGCACCAACAACGAGTTCGGCTTTGACTACCTGCGCGACAACATGGTGACCTACAAGGCCAACATGGTGCAGCGCGGCCATGCCTTTGCCATCGTCGATGAGGTGGACTCCATCCTGATCGACGAGGCCCGTACCCCGCTGATCATCTCCGGCAAGGGCGAGGACTCCTCCAGCCTGTACACCCAGGTGGACCGCTTTGCCCGCACTCTGCGCAAGAGCGTGGTGGTGGAGCTGGAAGATAAAGTCTCCACCGACGAGCAGGCCGACGGCGATTACGTTGTGGACGAAAAGCACAAGACCTGCACCCTGACGGCCAGCGGCATCAAGAAGGCCGAGGCCTACTTCCACATCGAGAACCTGGCCGCCGCCGAGAACATGACCCTGGCCCACCACATCGACCAGGCCATCAAGGCCTACGGTGTCATGCAGAAAGACATCGACTATGTGGTGAAGAACGGCGAGGTCATCATCGTGGACGAGTTCACCGGCCGCCTGATGATCGGCCGCCGCTACAACGAGGGCCTGCATCAGGCCATTGAGGCCAAGGAGGGCGTGAAGATCGCCGCTGAGAGCAAGACGCTGGCGACCATCACCTTCCAGAACTATTTCCGCATGTACAAGAAGCTGTCCGGTATGACCGGTACCGCCAAGACGGAAGCCACCGAGTTCACCGAGATCTACGGCCTGAACATCGTCACCGTGCCCACCAACCGCCCCAAACAGCGCATCGACTATCCGGACGCCATCTATAAGACGGTGAACGGCAAATACCGCGCCGTCATCGAGCAGGTGCTGGAGTGCCACAAGAACGGCCAGCCCGTGCTGGTAGGCACCGTGAGCGTGGAAAAGAGCGAGACGCTGGCAAAGATGCTGCAGAAGTACACCCGCGACTTCAACGTGCTGAACGCCAAGAACCACGAGCGCGAAGCCGAGATCGTGGCACAGGCCGGCAAGAAGGGTGCCATTACCATCGCCACCAACATGGCAGGCCGTGGTACCGATATCATGCTGGGCGGCAACGTGGAGTTCATGGCCAAGGCCCAGATGCGCAAAGAGCACTTCTGCGAGAATCTGCTCAGCCCCGAAAAGCCCCAGGACGCCGACCCCGCTGCCGTGGAGATGCTGCTGGCCGAGGCCAACGGTCACGGTGACACCGAGGACGCCAACATCCTGGCCGCCCGCAAGCGGTTCGAGGAGCTGTACGCCCAGTACAAGCCCGCCGTGGAGGCCGAGGCCGAGGAAGTGCGCGCCGCCGGCGGCCTGTTCATCATCGGCACCGAGCGCCACGAGAGCCGCCGCATCGACAACCAGCTGCGCGGCCGTGCCGGCCGTCAGGGCGACCCGGGTGCTTCCCGCTTCTACCTGAGCCTGGAAGATGACCTGATGCGCCTGTTCGGCGGCGACCGCGTCTCCAGCCTGATGGATACCCTCAAGATCGATGAGGACACTCCCATCGAGAACCGCATGATCACCAACACGCTGGAAAGCGCCCAGAAAAAGCTGGAAGGCCGCAACTTCGAGATCCGCAAGAACGTGCTGAAGTACGACGACGTGATGAACCAGCAGCGTGAGATCATCTACGGCCAGCGCCGCAAGGTGCTGGATGGCGAGGATATCAGCGCCGAGATGCACAACATGCTGCGGGAGAACATTGACTCCAGCTGCAGTCAGTTCCTGGCCGGTGACGTGAAGGATGACTGGGACTTTGGTGCCCTGCGCCGCCACTATCAGGGCTGGCTGACCACGGACGCCGACTTCCGCTACACCGTGGCCGACTTTGACAACATCTCTCGCGAGGGCATTGCCGACATGCTGTACAACCGCGGCATGCAGATCCTGCAGGCCAAAGAGGTGCGCTACGGTGCACCCCTGATGCGGGAACTGGAGCGCATCTGCCTGCTCAAGTGCGTGGACCGCCAGTGGATGGACCACATCGACAACATGGACCAGCTGCGGCAGGGCATCGCTCTGCGCGGCTACGGCCAGAAGGACCCCGTGGTGGAATACCGCATCGAGGGTTTTGACATGTTCGACCAGATGGTGGACTCCATCCGTGAGGACAGCGTGAAGATGCTACTGACCATCGAGATCCGGCAGGCCGGTGCCGCCCCCAAGCGGGAGCAAGTTGCCAAGCCCACCGGTGAGGGCTTTGTGCCCGGCAACGGTGCCCCCGGCGTAAAGGGTGCCCCCAAGGGCCAGCCCGTGCGGGTGATCAAGATCGGCCGCAACGATCCCTGCCCCTGCGGCAGCGGCCTGAAGTGGAAAAAGTGCACCTGCGCCAAGTTCCATCCGGAAGGCCTGCCCACCGACGCAAACGAAGATTAAGCTGAAAAGCCTCCCGGCTCCTGTCTTTGGCAGGGGTCTGGGAGACTTTTGATAAAATGAAAGGGAGCTGATTTGGAATGATCACACCAGAAAAGCTGTTGGAAGCTGCAAAGCAGCTGGAACCCCAGCTGCAGGAATGGCGGCGCACCCTGCACCGTCACCCGGAAGTTGGGTTCGACCTGCCCCAGACCAAGGCACTGGTCAAGAAAGCCCTGACCGAAATGGGCTACGCCCCGCAGGACTGCGGCAAGTGCGGCGTGCTTGCGCTGGCGGGCGGCAAAAAGCCCGGCAAGGTGATCCTGCTGCGCGGCGACATGGACGCTCTGCCCCTGCAGGAGGAGTCCGGCGAGGCGTTTGCCTCCGAGGTGCCCGGCAAGATGCACGGCTGTGGCCATGATATGCACACCGCCATGATGCTGGGTGCCGCCAAGCTGCTCAAGGAGCATGAGGACGAGATCGAGGGCACCGTCAAGCTGGAGTTCCAGCCCGCCGAGGAGATCTTCCAGGGCTCGCTGGACATGCTGAAAAACGGCCTGCTGGAGGCCCCCAAGGTGGACGCTGCGGTCATGTTCCATGTGCTGGCCGGGATGCCCCTGCCCGCCGGTATGGTGCTGGTGCCGGGCGGCGGCATCACCATGGCCAGCTGCGAGCAGTACCACATCGTGGTGCACGGCAAGGGCGGCCACGGCTCCATGCCCAACGCCTGCATCGACCCCATCACCGCAGCGGCCCACATCCACATCGCCCTGCAGGAGATCAACAGCCGCGAGCTGGACCCCGCCGGGTTCGGCGTGTTCACCACCGGCCGGTTCGAGGCCGGCAAGGCGTCCAACGTCATCCCGGACAGTGCCGATATGTGGGGCACCATCCGCACCATCGACCCGGAACAGAAGGTCAGCGCCCAGATCCATCAGCGCATGACCGAAATTGCGCAGGGTGTGGCCACGGCCTACCGCTGCACCGCTGAGGTGACCTTCAGTGATTACTGCCCCTGCATGGTGGTGGACAAGCCCCTTGCCCAGAACGCCCTGGCCTATATGACCGAGCTGCTGGGCAAGGGTGCCATGGACATGACCTCCCTCACCGGCGGCAAACCCGGCGGCGGCAGTGAGGACTTCGCCTTTGTGAGCCACGAAGTGCCCACCGTGAGCATGTTCCTCTCCGCCGGCAACGCCAAGGAGGGCTATCTCTACGGCCAGCACCACCCCAAGGTGCGCTTTGACGACAGCGTCCTGTACGAGGGCTCTGCCGCCTACACCTATATGGCCCTGCGCTGGCTGGCAGACCATCAGTAAACCAACACTGCTATATTAACATAAGCCCGGAGCCTTTAAAAAGGTTCCGGGCTTACGTTTTGCCGGGTCCCTAAAAAACAGAACAGCCAGGCCCACCACAAGCCTGGCTGTTCGGAAAAGTATACTATAATGATAGGCAGCAGGGCGTCACAGCAGTTTTGCGCCGGAGTGCGGCAGACGGTCGGCGTGCAGGGTCTCCCGCAGCAGCTGCGGCAGGGCGGTCAGGTCACCGCCGGTGAACCACCAGCCCGCCGCCAGCGCGGCCAGGGCCAGCGCCACCAGCAGCAACAGCACCCGGCGCAGCCAGCGGCGCTTCTTTTGGGGCGGAGCTGGGCGGGCCTCCGCCTGCGCTGCAGGCGGGGTAGGCACAGCTTCCGGCACCGGGTCGCGGTAGTGCTGCCAGCTCGTGCCGGGGACCTGCGGCAGACCGCAGGCTGCCCGGCGGATCATGTCCAGCAGCCAAAGGCCCGGCCCATCCTCCTGGTACACGGTGCGCAGCCAGCAGCCCTTGCGGGTGCCCAGCAGCAGCAGAAATTTCCCGTCCTGCTCCCAGCACCCAGCGGACAGCTCTGCCCCCACAAGGTGCTGTGCCGCCTGTACCCGGGCCAATGCGGCGGCAGCGTCCTGCCTGCGGGCAGCCCGGCGGGCGATCTGTGCCCCCACCTTGGGGTCGGCATAGCTCTGGGTGCCAAAGTCGAACACCTTTTCGGCCCCGGGCACGGCTTCCAGCCGGGCTTCCATCAGGGCCCCGGCGGCAGCATCCGCGCACACCAGCAGCCGACGGCGGTGTTCCAGCGCCTGCACCACGGCGGCGGCAAGGTCCGTGTCCCCTTCCCCATACAAGTCAGCCGCAAAGCAGCCGTGCAGACTGCGGCGGGCCTTGTCCAGCCCGGCGGCATTTTCGCTCCGCAGTGCGATCAGCGTTTCCGCGCCCCGGCTGCGGCATTGGGCGGTCACACACCACTCCGGCGGGAAAGCAGACGCCGCCTGCTGTACCCCCAGCGCCGATGCCCCGAACAGCCGGAGCACACAGCGGACCGGTTCGTTTTGTTCACAGCTCAAGTTCTTCACCCCCGCGGTCCGCAGGGGACCGTATTATTCTGCGAGAAAGGCGGCGTTCAGGGCCTCCAGCGCGGCTGCATCGCGGCAGTCGGCGGCGGCCAGCGGCTTTGTGGCGGCAGGCACCTTGTCCTGCGCCCGCCGCAGGGCCAGCACCAGTGCTTCCTGCGCGGCGCGGGCACGGATGAGCGCCCGGTCCGGCCGGGAAACGAACAGCTTTTCCACATACACGGTATCACCGCGGGCAGCACCCAGATACACGGTGCCCACCGGCCGCACGGCATCGCCGCCGGTCGGCCCGGCCACACCGGTGACACTGATGCCGATGTCGGCCCCGGCAGCCTGCGCCGCGCCCAGCGCCATCTGTGCCGCCACCGGAGCAGATACCACGTTGTACTGCTCGATCACGGCAGGGTCCACCCCCACCAGCTTTGCCTTAGCCTGCTCCCAGTAGGTCACGAAGCCGTAGCCGAACACCTCGCTTGCACCGGACACGTTGGTGATGCGCTGGGCGATCATGCCGCCCGTGCAGCTCTCTGCTGTGGCAAGGGTCAGCCCCTTGCGCTGCAGGGTGTGCACCACCGTTTCTTCCAGCCCGGCCACATCCTCATCATACACCGCATCGCCCAGCAGATCATAGAACTTTTTGGCATAGGCGCGGCACATTGTTTCGGCTTCCGTGTCGGTTTTGGCCCGGGCGGTGATGCGGATCTCGCATTCGCCGGTCTTGCAGTAGATGGCGGCGGTGGGGTTCGCATTTTCCAGCAGATCCCGCACCTGATATTCCAGGTTGCTCTCGCCGCCCAGCACCCGCAGCGTCAGACTGTGCAGGGCGCAGTTCTGCCGCGCCAGCAGCAGCGGGCGCACTTCCTCCTGCCACATGGCCTTCATCTCGTGGGGCACACCGGGCATCAGCACGGCGCAGCGGCCGTCCTGCTCAAACCAGGCACCCGGCGCGGTGCCATGGCGGTTGACCACCTTGCGGCCGTGCACCGGCACCATGGCCTGCTTGCGGTTGTTGGGGGTGACCGTGCGGCCGGTGCGGGTAAAGTAGGCCACGATCTTGTCCCACTCTTCCGCGTCAAAGGCCAGGGTGTCGCCGTAGCAGGAGGCCACGGTCTCCTTGGTCAGGTCGTCCGCCGTGGGCCCCAGCCCGCCGGTGAACACCAGCAGGTCGCAGCGCTGCTTGGCCTCGTTGACAAAATCCGCCAGGCGGCTGTGGTTGTCACCGATGGTGCTCTCCCGCTGGACCGTGATGCCCAGCGCGGCCAGCTCCCGGCTGAGGTACTGGGCATTGGTGTTGAGAATGTTGCCGAGCAGCAGCTCGGTGCCGACACTGATGATCTCTGCAGTCATGGACAAATCAACCCTCGAATTCTACCTGATCGGTGATGCGGATGCGGATGCGCTCGGCGTTCTCGGCGGCCTCGGCTTCCAGTGCGGCAAGGCCCGGCATGGCGGCTTCGGCTTCCAGGATCTCTTCCAGCTCCGGGCGGATCTTCGGGTGCGGGGGCGTGAAGATGGTGCAGCAGTCCTCATAGGGCAGGATGCTGGTTTCAAAGGTATTGATGTGGCGGGCCGTCTCCACGATCTCGGTCTTGTCCATGCCGATGAGCGGGCGCAGGATGGGCAGGTCCTGTGCGGCGTCGGTGCACTGCAGGGCCTTGACGGTCTGGCTGGCCACCTGAGCCAGGCTCTCGCCGGTGACCAGTGCTTCGCAGCCCTGCCGCTTTGCGATGACGTTGGCAATGCGCATCATGCTGCGGCGCATGAGCACCGTGAACAGCACATCGGGGGCGTTATCCCGGATGTATTCCTGCGGTTTGGTGTAGGGCACCACAAACAGGTTGGAACTGCCGGTATAGATGCTGGTGAGCTGGGCCAGAGCCTTAACTTTGAGTTTTGCACGCTCCGAAGTATACGGAGGGGACGCAAAATGAATGTGGTCCAGGGCCAGACCGCGCTTTGCCATGCGGTAAGCTGCCACCGGGCTGTCGATGCCGCCGGACAGCATATTCAGGGCGCGGCCGCTGGTACCCACGGGCAGACCACCCTCACCCGGTACTTTCGGGCCGTGAATATACGCACCGTAATCACGGATCTCCACGATGACCTTGAACTGCGGGTTGTGCACGTCCACCTTGAGGTAGTTGTGCTTGCCCAGCAGGTAGGCGCCCAGCTCCCGCATCAGCTCCGGGCTGGTCATGGGGTAGCTCTTGTCGGAACGGCGGGCCTCCACCTTGAAGGTGCGGATGCCGTGCAGGCTGGCACCGAGGTACTCCTCGGCGGTCTGGCAGATGGTGTCAAAGTCCTTGTCGCAGACCACGGCGCGGCTGAGGGACGCCAGACCGAACACCTTGCTCACCCGGTCGAAGGCCAGGTCCATGTCCACGTCCTCTTCCTCCGGCTCCATGTAGAAGGTGGACTGGGTGCAGTACACCTTGAACTTGCCCACGGTCTTGAGCCGGTAGCGCAGGATCTTCATCATGGCCGACTCGAACTGGTTGCGGTTGAGGCCTTTCAGGGACATTTCGCCCTGATAGCCCAGAATGATCTCATGCATAAATGTTGTATCTCCTGATTATTTTTTGATTCTCTGCAAATGCTTCATGCCATCTTCAAAGCGGTTCAAAAAGGCATCCACGTCCTCCGGGGTGTTGTCGGCGCAAAAGGACACCCGGATGGCGGTGTCGATGGCCAGCGGGTCCCGGCCCATAGCCGCCAGCGTGTGGCTGGGCTGGCCCCGGCCGCAGGCACTGGCCGAGGAAACGTAGATCTGCGCTTCGGCCAGGAATGCCAGCATCGTTTCGCTCTTGATGCAGTTTTCACTGAAGTTCAGCACCTCCGGCACGGCATCCGCCGGGCTGTTGAGCACCACTTCCGGGAAGGCCGCCAGCCCGTCCCGCAGGCGCTGGTTCAGCGCCCGCATGGCGGTGTCGCGGCTCTTCATGGTTTTGGCAAGGCGGGCGGCCGCGGCGGCAAGGCCCATGGCGTAAGGCAGGTTCTCGGTGCCGGGGCGCAGCCCGCGCTCCTGCTCGCCGCCCAGATATGGCGGCTGGAACGCCTGCACCAGTCGGTCGCTCAGGTACAGTGCGCCAATGCCCTTGGGCGCGTGGATCTTATGGCCGCTCACCGCCAGAGTGTCGATGTTGTCCAGCTTGATGGGCACCCGCATCCACGCCTGCACGGCGTCCACATGCACGATGGTGCGGCTGTTGCGGCGCTTGACCTCGGCCGCCAGACGCTCCACATCGTTCCGGGTACCCACCTCGTTGTTCACCATCATGCAGGCCACCAGGATGGTGTTTTTGCCCACATGCTCCAGCATCTCGTTGATGTCCAGCGTGCCGTCGGCGCGGGGCTTCACCACGGTCACGTTGTAGCCGCGCTTTGCCAGATCTTCCAGCGGGCGCTGGACGCTGGGGTGCTCGAAGCCGGACACCACGATGTCCTTGCCAAAGGTACGGGTGCGGGCGGCCCCCAGCAGGGCCAGATTGTTGCTCTCGCTGCCGCAGGAGGTAAAATACAGCTCCTTTGCCTTGCAGCCCAGGGTCCGGGCCACGGCAGCGCGGGCGGCGTTCAGTGCTTCCTCGCTGCGGGCACCAGGGCCGTACAGGCTGGAGGGGTTGGCCCAGTGCTCCCGCATGGCCTTGTCGATGACGTCTGCCACCTCCGGTGCCACGATGGTGGTGGCGGCATTGTCCAGATAATGCAATTCAGGATTTTGCAGCATAAAGGGATTCCTGCTTTCTGTTTTCATAATAATCCAGAGTAAGTATACCACAATCATCTGTGCAACGCAAAACTTTCTGTTCTGTTTTTCCTTGACAAACACCCTGCCGGTGTGCTATCTTTACAGCATAGAGACCGCATCCCTGCTGACGGAACGTTGTGGAGCACCACAGTGCAGGGCTGCGGGGATGTCAATGCCGACCGTCTGGGCAGCCTTGCGCAATTGCTGCGCAAAGCTGTCCTTTTTTGCTATCAAGGAGGATGTCTGATGAAAACCGATATCGAGATCGCACAGGAAGCCACCATGAAGCCCATCACTGAGATCGCCGCCCAGCTGGGTCTGGCCGACGAGGACGTGATCCCCTACGGCCGCTACAAGGCCAAGATCAACCACCGCCTGATCCACAACGCGAAAAAGCAGGGCAAGCTGATCCTGGTCACCGCCATCAGCCCCACCCCGGCCGGTGAGGGCAAGACCACCACCAGCGTGGGCCTGGCCGACGCCATGAACGCCCTGGGCAAAAAGACCATGCTCTGCCTGCGCGAGCCCAGCCTGGGCCCCGTGTTCGGCATCAAGGGCGGCGCAGCCGGCGGCGGCTACGCCCAGGTGGTCCCCATGGAGGACATCAACCTGCACTTCACCGGGGACCTGCACGCCATCGGCACCGCCAACAACCTGCTGGCTGCCATGATCGACAACAGCATCCAGCAGGGCAACCCCCTGAATATCGACCCTCGGCGCATCACCTGGAAGCGCTGCATGGATATGAACGACCGCCAGCTGCGCTTCATCGTAGACGGCCTGGGCGGCAAGGTGAACGGCACCCCCCGCGAGGACGGTTTTGATATCACTGTGGCCAGCGAAGTGATGGCCATCTTCTGCCTGGCCACCAGCATCTCCGACCTGAAGGAGCGGCTGTCCAGGATCGTGTGTGCCTACACCTACGACGGCAAGCCGGTGACCGCCGGTCAGATCGGTGCCGCCGGTGCCATGACCGCCCTGCTGAAAGATGCTCTGGACCCGAACCTCGTCCAGACCCTGGAGAACAACCCCGCCATCATCCACGGCGGCCCCTTCGCCAACATTGCCCACGGCTGCAACAGCGTGCTGGCCACCAAGCTGAGCCTGTCGCTGGCCGACTACACCATCACCGAGGCCGGCTTTGGTGCGGACCTGGGTGCCGAGAAGTTCCTGGACATCAAGTGCCGCTATGCTGGCATCGCACCCAGCGCCTGCGTGCTGGTGGCCACCGTGCGCGCCCTCAAGAGCCACGGCGGCGTGGCCAAGGCAGACCTGAGCCAGCCCAACCTGGAAGCCGTCAAGGCCGGTGCGGCCAACCTCATCCGCCACATCGACAACCTGAAGAACGGCTTCGGTCTGCCGGTGGTGGTGGCCATCAACGCCTTCCCCACCGATACCCCGGAAGAGCAGGCCTATGTGGAGCAGGTGTGCGCCGAGCAGGGCGTGCCCTGCGTGCTGAGCGAGGTGTTCGCCAAGGGCGGCGAGGGCGGCAAGGCTCTGGCCGAGAAGGTACTGGAAGTGATGGAGGACCGTCCCATCCAGTACACCTACCCGCTGGACATGCCCCTGAAGGACAAGATCAACGCCATTGCCACCAAGATCTACCGTGCCGACGGCGTGAACTACAGCGCCGCCGCCAGCAAGACGCTGGCCGAGCTGACCGAGATGGGCTACGGCGACCTGCCCGTGTGCATTGCCAAGACCCAGTACAGCTTCAGCGACAACGCCAAGCTCACCGGTGCCCCCACCGGCTTTACCATGGAGGTGCGTGAGGTGCGTCTGGCCGCCGGTGCCGGTTTCGTGGTGGTCATCTGCGGCAGCATCATGACCATGCCGGGCCTGCCCAAGAAGCCCGCCGCCGTGGGCATCGACGTGGACGCCGACGGCAAGATCACCGGCCTGTTCTGATCCGATTAAAAAAGCAAGGCGATGCCGCACACGTTGTACGGCACCGCCTTTTTTCGTTTCCTTATTCCGGCACGGCCATGACCTGCCAGATGTCCCCTATGATACACAAAGAGTTTGGCAGTACTTGCGCAAAATGACTTCTACTGCCAGACAAAAGCCAAGTCCTGACAAATTGGCAGGACTTGATTTTTAGCATATCAACGTCAGATATTCAAGTACCGACAAATAAATCAAGTTATAATAGAGTTTCACCCTCTGCAAGTACTGACAGATTTGGCAGAACTTGACGGCCTGCCGCCTTTCACCGGCATCACCCTGCCGTGTGGCTGCACAGGTAATCCACCCAGGCCGTGTAGCCTTCCGGCTTGAGGTGGTAGCCGTCCGGCTGGGCGTATTCGGCCTTCAGGTCGCCGTTCTCGTCGGCCAGCACCTCCCACAGGTTGAGGAAATAGCAGTTCTTTTCCAGCGCCACGGCGGCCAGCTCATCGTTGATGCGGCACAGGCGGTCGCGGTTGAGACCCTCGTGGCCCTTTTTCGCAGCCACTTCCGGCCGCACCGGGGTGACGGACTGCACATACACCGGCGTACCCGGCAGCGCCTGGGTGATCATATCCAGCATCAGCCGGTAATAGGTGAGGAAGCTGGTGTAATCGCTGTCCGTGCCCAGCACGTTGGTGCCCAGCAGCAGATACACTGCCTTGGGCTGCTGGGCGGTCAGGGCATCCAGCGGCACTTCGGCTACGCCGTCGGCCCGCTTGCAGCTGGTGCCGTTGACGATGGCATTGGGGCCCACCCCCCGGTAGGCGCAGAACATGGCACCCGGCAGGCCGGTGTCGTACATCTGCATGCCCTGGGTCAGGCTGTCGCCCACAAAGCTCACCTGAGAGAACCAGCTTTTTTCCACCGGGGCGGTGCGGGGCAGCGCCGCCATGCGGAAGTCCAGCGCCGTCGTGGTGCCAGTAGACAGCGTCTGCACCGTGAGCGGGCGGGTGGACGCATATTGCAGCGTGTTCCAGGTGTTGTCCTCCGTGATCTCCTGCAGGATGGTGTCCTGCCGTGTCTGGGCCGGGTCACGGTGCAGGCGCTTCCACATCACGCTCACCGCCCCCAGCAGCACCAGCAGAAACAGCAGCCCTGCCGCCATAAAGCGCCGACGCCACCGCCGGTGCAGCACCCGCCGCCGGTATTCCTGATAATCAGCCATCCTGTTCGCTCCTTTTTCTGGTGCGTGATGCACCGTTTTCCACTCTTAGTATACCATACCGGGCCGGGCCTGCAAGGGGCAAAACGCGCAAAAATCCATTGCCGGTTCCGGCTAAAAGCACCGGGCGGTTTTGTACGTTGCTCCGTCGATGTGTGCAAAACCTCCGGCAAATGCTTGCATCCTCTATTGCAAATGTGTTATACTGGAGTGAAATCAAACGACAGGGAGGCTTTCACGATGGCATTTACTCCGAAACTGACTTACAAAGGCAAGCCCCTCGTCCGCAAGGACAACGAGCTGTATTACGGCCGCATGACCGACCCTTATGTGCTTTATCTCCAGATCCTGACCACGACCCCCGTCGGGGACCAGCAGGTGGCCGATAAGGTGCATCTGATGCTGCTCTCCACCGACACCACCAAGGCTCCGCAGGAGCGTGTGGCACGGCAGACTACCAAGCATGGCCTGTACAACGCACTGGACATCGGCAGCATCTGGCTGCAGAAGGCAAACGCTCAGTAAGATAGAACCCTCTCAGGCGCTGACGCGCCAGCTCCCCCGAGGGGGGAGCTTCTTATCCCGCCGTAAAATGCTAATAAAGCTCTCCCTTTCGGGAGAGCTGGCATCGCGCAGCGATGACTGAGAGGGTTTCCACAAAAACAAAAGCATCTGCACGCAAATGCAGATGCTTTTTGTTTTATGCACGGGCAGGCAACCGGAAGATTACTCCTCCGTCACCTCAAAGTCCAGTGGCTTGCCGCAGTTGGGGCACTTGGGCTCACCTTCCAGCAGCTCCTCTTCCTCAAACACGGCAGTGGTGCCGCAGTCCGGGCAGGTCACCTCGTACTGCACGGGAGCATCCTCGTCGGGCTCTTCCTCGTCGCCTTCCAGCGCCACCTCAAAGGTCACGCCGCAGTGGGCACAGTTGGCTTCACCGGCGTCCAGGTCGTCCTCGCTCACATACACGGTCTCGCCGCAGTTGGGGCAGGCCACCTCATAGAAGGGCTCGCTGGCGATGTCATCGTCGTTGGCATCATCCGCATCCTCTTCGTCGTCCTCGTCGTCGTCCTCGTCGCCTTCGTCCTCGTCGTCGTCTTCGTCCTCGTACAGGTCGGCTTCCAGATCCTCCAGCTCATCGCTCAGGTCGTTGATCTGGTCGTATGCGCGGGAAAGATCCTCGTCCATGCCCTCCAGGGCCTCGGCCATCTCCGCCAGCAGTGCGCTCATGGCCTTGATGATCTTGCCTTCCTTGGTGGACTCATCCACGCCCAGGCCGTCCACAAGGCCCTGCAGATAGGCTGCCTTCTTGCTCAGTTCCATACGATTGCCCTCCTTGTTGTTTGAAAAAAACCGGGCAAACGGTTGCCCGCTGCCCGGTAACTTCTGAAAAAAATCAGACGCGCTCCATATACTCGCCCGTGCGGGTATCAATGCGGATGTGGTCGCCCTCGTTGATGAACAGGGGCACACGGATCTCAGCACCGGTCTCGACGGTAGCGGGCTTCAGGGTGTTGGTGGCAGTGTTGCCCTTGACACCCGGCTCGGTCTGGGTGACTTCCAGCTCGATAAAGTTGGGGATCTCGACGCTGAACACCTTGCCCTTGTAGCTCAGCAGCTTGCACAGCTCGTTCTCCTTGCAGAACTTGAAGTTATCGGGCACATCGCTTGCGTTGACGGGGATGTCATCGTAAGTCTCGTTGTCCATGAAGTGGTACAGATCGCCATCCTCATAGCTGTAGGTCACGTCCTTGCGCTCGATGAAAGCCTGCGGGAACTTAGCGGTGGGGTTGTAGCTGGTCTCAACCACAGAGCCGGTGATCACGTTCTTGGTCTTGGTGCGGACAAAGGCAGCGCCCTTGCCGGGCTTCACGTGCTGGAACTCAACGACCTGAAGAACCTGGCCGTCCTGCTCAAAGGTCACGCCGTTGCGAAACTCGCCTGCAGAAATCATAGGAATTCCTCCATAAATTTAATCTCAAATGCTTATCGCATATCTTTATTTATTTTACCCAATCCGCTGCCGTTTGGCAAGGGGTTTCGGCAAAAAACACGATGAAATCACAAAATTTTTCTCAAATCCCGCGCTGCACGGTACATCTGCTGCATGGTGCAGGCGTCCTCGGCCTGGGTGCCCGCGCTCTCGCAAATGACCACCGGGGCCATCCCGCGCTCTGCCAGCAGCTCCATCAGCGGCTGCGGCTCCGGGCCGAACTGGGTTTCGGCAAAGGTCCAGTGCCGTTTTTCGCCGCCCTTGGAATACTCGATGCGGGAAAAATGCACATGGAACCGCCGGGCACGCTCATCCCCCAGTGCCTCGGCCATGCGGTCGAGGATGGCGGCATAATCGGCCTTGGACTGGATGCCGCCCAGCGTGCGGGCGTTCAGGTGCCCGAAGTCGATGCAGGGCGTGATGCGCTCATCCACACCGCACAGGGCCAGCACCTCGTCCAGCGTGCCCAGCTGGCCCACCTTGCCCATCGTCTCCGGGCAGAGGGTCATGTCGGCAAAGCCCGCCTCATCCAGTGCTTCCACGGCACGGCGCATGGTGTCCAGCGCTTTTTCAAGGGCCGCTTCCCGGCTCTGCTTGCCGCAGCTGCCGGAATGGAAGATGATGCGTTTTCCGCCCAGCGCCCGGCACACCGCCGCGCTCTGCAGCAGGTACTGGATGCTGTTCAGCCGCTTGTCCTCTTCCAGGCTGGACATGCTGATGTAATAGGGCGCGTGCACACTGAACAGGATGTCCTTCGGGGCGGCAAGGGCGGCCATCTTCGCGGCCTTGTCCAGCCCCAGGCGCACCCCGCGCCCGCACTGGTACTCAAAGGCGTTCAGGCCCATCTTTGCGGTGTACTCCGGCACCTCCAGGCTGGTCTTGTACCCCTGGGCGGCAAAGCTGTCGCTGGTGCCGGCCGTGCCGAACCGGATCTTCCAATCGTCGCTCACAGGGTCTTCCCTCCCCGGTCGTAATATTCCTGCCAGTGTTTTTTCTCCCACTTGCGCTTGAGGATGACCTGCGCGCCCAGGTCCGGGCCGCGGGGGATCACCATCAGGCCGGGGATGCCGTACAGGGCGGCAGCCATCCGGTCGGCATAGAGCTGGTCGCCCACCATGGCCATCTGGCTGTGCTTCACGCCCATGCGGTGCTGTGCCGCCATCAGCGCAAAGGGCAGGGGCTTGGCCGAGCGGTACAGATAGGCAAGGCCCAGCTTCTGCGCAAAGGGACGCACCCGCTTTTCGGCCCCGTTGGACACGATGGTCAGCCGGACCCCGGCTTTGCGCATGGCGTCCAGCCACCCGGCCACCTCGTCCGGCAGCTCCTGGCTGCGGTCGGCGGTGAGGGTGTTGTCGATGTCCAGCACCAGTGCCCGGATGCCCTTTTGTGCCAGCCATTCCGGCGTGATGTGGGTCACGTCCTTGAAAACGTATTCGGGGGTGATGAGCATAGTAGTTCTCCCTGAAATGAAAATAGGAGAGCCTGCAGAACAGGCTCTCCTACATCGGCGTTAGCAACGCGTTTGAAATCAAAAGCAACGTGCGATTTCAAGCAGTTAATTACTTGAACTTGCGCTTGCGGGCTGCTTCGGACTTCTTCTTGCGCTTAACAGACGGCTTCTCGTAAGCCTCGCGCTTACGGACCTCTGCGAGCACACCGCTGCGAGCGGTGCTGCGCTTGAAGCGACGCAGTGCGCTTTCCAGCGACTCGCCCTCTTTAACACGAATTTCCGACATCTTATTCCCTCCCTTGGACCGTGAGGCAGGAATTTCGTTGTTACATGGTAACTAACAGTAGACAGTATAGCGCATTTTATCCGGTTCGTCAACCTTTTTTTGAAAGTTTTTTGCTCAAAACTTTTGAAAAGATTTTGAACAACCGTTCCCGGGTGTTCTGCGCGCCGGTCCGCCTCCGCGGGTGATGATATGTTCACGCTTTTTCAGCGGAGCAGCAGTTCTCAGCCCTTGACGGCCAGGTTGACCAGACGGCCCTTGACGTAGATCTCCTTGACCAGCTGCTTGCCTTCCAGCGCAGCAGCCACTGCGGGGTCGGCCTTGGCCGCGGCGATGGCAGCAGCGGCGTCGATGTCGGCAGCCACCTTCAGGCGGGCCTTCACCTTGCCGTTCACCTGCACGGCGATCTCCACGGTGCTCTCCACGCACTTGGCCTCTTCGTACTGGGGCCAGGGGTAGTAGGCCAGCTGCTCATTGTGGCTGTGGCCCAGCTTCTCCCACAGCTCCTCGGTCATGTGGGGAGCAAACGGGTTCAGCAGCTGGACGACCGTCTCCAGCTCAGCCTTGGTGGCACCGCCGTTGTCGTACAGGGCGTTGACCAGGGTCATGAGCTGAGCAATGGCGGTATTCATCTTCAGGGTCTCGATGTCTGCGCCAACCTTCTTGATGGTCTGGTGCATCAGGGTCTCGATCTGGGGGCGGTAGCCCTCGCCCTCCACCAGCTTGTCGCTCAGGGCCCACACGCGGTCCAGGAAGCGGTTGCAGCCGGCAATGGCAGAAGTCTGCCAGGGTGCAGCCTGCTCAAAGTCGCCCATGAACATCTCGTACAGACGCATGGTGTCGGCACCGTACTGGTCCACCACCTCGTCCGGGTTGATGACGTTGCCCAGGCTCTTGGACATCTTGACGATGGGATGACGGGACATCTCACCGTACTTCTCCTCCAGAGCCTTCTCGGCGGCCTTCTGGCTGCCGTACTCCTTCAGCAGCTTGTCCTGCTCCTCAGCGGGCAGGTTGACGAAGCTGTGGGGGTTCAGGCCCAGGATCATGCCGTGAGCGGTACGCTTCTGGTACGGTTCCGGAGAAGGCACTGCGCCGATGTCGTACAGGAACTTATGCCAGAAACGGCTGTACAGCAGATGCAGGGTGGTGTGCTCCATGCCGCCGTTGTACCAGTCCACCGGAGACCAGTACTCCAGAGCCTCCTTGGAGGCAATGGCGTCCTTGCAGTGGGGGTCCATGTAGCGCAGGAAGTACCAGGAAGAACCAGCCCACTGGGGCATGGTGTCGGTCTCGCGGGTAGCGGGGCCGCCGCAGCAGGGGCAGGTGGTCTTGACCCAGTCCTTGTGGCGGGCCAGCGGGGACTCGCCGTCCGGGCCCGGCTCAAAGTCGGTGATGTCCGGCAGGGTCAGGGGCAAGCTGCTCTCGGGCAGGGGCTGCCAGCCGCACTTGTCGCAGTGCACCATGGGGATGGGCTCGCCCCAGTAACGCTGACGGCTGAACACCCAGTCGCGCAGCTTGTAGTTGACCTTATCGCAGCCCTTGCCGTTTGCCTCCAGCCAGTCGATCATCTTTTTCTTTGCATCGGTGACGGACAGGCCGTTCAGGAAGCCGGAGTTGACCAGCGTGCCGGTGGCCACATCGGTGAAGGCGGCTTCGTCCAGATTGGACGGGGTATTGCCCTTGACCACCTCGATGATGGGCAGGCCGAACTTCTTGGCAAACTCCCAGTCGCGGGTATCGTGGGCGGGCACAGCCATGATGGCACCGGTGCCGTAGGTGGACAGAACGTAGTCGGAGATGAAAATGGGGATCTCGGTATCGTTGACCGGGTTGATGCCCATGACACCTTCCAGCTTGACACCGGTCTTTTCCTTGTTCAGCTCGCTGCGCTCAAAGTCGCTTTTGCGGGCTGCCTCGGCCTGATAGGCCTTGACGGCATCGGCATTCTTGAGGATGCCCTTGTCCAGCCACTCCTTGACCATAGCGTGCTCCGGAGAAACGACCATGTAGGTAGCACCAAACAGAGTGTCACAGCGGGTGGTGTACACGGTCAGGGTATCGCCTGCGGTGGTGCCGAAGTTGACCTCTGCGCCGTGGCTGCGGCCGATCCAGTTCTTCTGCTGGGTGGCAACGCGCTCAATGTAATCCAGACCGTCCAGACCATCGATCAGCTTATCGGCATAAGCGGTGATCTTGAGCATCCACTGGCTCTTGACGCGGTGAACGACTTCGCTGCCGCAGCGCTCGCACACGCCGTTGACAACTTCCTCGTTGGCCAGCACGCACTTGCAGCCGGTGCACCAGTTGACGTTCATTTCCTTCTTGTAGGCCAGACCGTGCTTGTACAGCTGCAGGAAGATCCACTGGGTCCACTTGTAGTATTCCGGGTCGGTGGTGTTGATCTCGCGGTCCCAGTCAAAGGAGAAGCCCAGAGCCTTCAGCTGGCTGCGGAAGTGGTCCACGTTGTTCTTGGTGACGATGGCCGGGTGGATGTGGTTCTTCATGGCGAAGTTCTCGGTGGGCAGACCGAAGGCATCCCAGCCCATGGGGTACAGCACGTTGTAGCCGTTCTGACGGCGCTTGCGGCTCACCACATCCAGGGCGGTGTAGCTGCGGGGGTGGCCCACATGCAGGCCGGCACCCGACGGATAGGGGAACTCCACCAGGGCATAGAACTTGGGTTTGGTGTGGTCGATCTCGGCATGGAAAGTCTTTTCGTCCTCCCACACCTTCTGCCACTTGGCTTCAACAGCCTTGTAATCGTATTTCATGTTTGTAATCAGCTCCAGACTTTTCTTTTGCAAATACCGCGATCGGAATGATTTATGTTTAAGGCAGCTGCCTTAATCCCTTTTTTACTCGATGGTGCTGTCCGGGGTCAGATACTCCGAAATATCCACCGGCTCGCCGTCGGCCCACAGGTGCTCCAGATCGTAATAGGTGCGGGTGTTGGGCACAAAGACGTGCACGATGACGTTTGAGTAGTCCAGCAGCACCCAGTTCTTGGAGTCGTAGCCCTCGGTGCTGTAGGGCTCCAGACCCTTCTGCGAGAGCTCGAACTCCACCTCGTCGGCCAGAGATGCCACCTGGGTGGTGGAGGTGCCGGAGGCGATGACAAAGTAATCGGTGAGGACGGTCAGGCTCTCCACCTTGAGCACCCGCACATCGTGGGCCTTTTTCTTGTCCAGGATCTTGGCGATCTCAATGGCAAGGGCCTTGCTGTCGTTGAAATTTTCCATAGGTTTCTCCCTTCTGTAAAAGGTCTTTCCGGCACGCGGAAAGCGCCTGTCAGGTTCAGTTTGCGGAACCGGCAGCCTGACCGTCGGTGGTCACAGCGCCGGAAAGATCGGTGTTGCCGTTCAGGATGGCATCGTCCGACTCCTTGTCGATGCGGCCCATATACTGCACGTTGGCGTCCGTGGAAGCGGTGCCGTGGGGCCACTGGTCGGTGACGAGGTGCATCTCGCTCACGTCGATGGGGCCGGTGTAGGTGCAGAAATACTGGTTGAGCAGCGCTGCAATGGAGCCGGCATCCGGCACCACGCAGGAGTAGCCGTCAAAGCTGTCGGTCTTGCCCACGTTGGGCACGCCCATGAACACCGGCGTCTGGGCCAGGATGATGTTGGAACTGTCGATCTTCAGGAAGGACACCACCAGCTTTGCGATGGTGGAGATGTCCATATCCGTCTTGATATAGTTCTTGAACACCAGCGGCAGCTGGTTCAGGATGTCGGTCACGCCCATGGAGCGGGCACGCTTGAACAGGCCGGCGTAGAAATAACGCTGCATGTTCAGGCGGTCGAGATCCGAGTTGGCGTAGCCGTCGCCGTGGCGGCAGCGCACGAAGAACTCAGCCGAGGAACCATCCAGGTTCCGGTAGCCCTTTAGCAGCTTGCTGCCGCCGTAGGACATATCCCGGGGGATATACACCTCGATGCCGCCAAAGTTATCCACCATCTCCACCAGGGCCTGCATATCCACGCTGACGTAGTAGTCCACCGGCAGGCGGTACTGGTCGTAGATCACATCCGCCAAAGCGGCAATGCTGCCGCCGTTGGACAGGGCCACCGAGTTGATCTGGTAGTTGGTGGCGGAATAGGTCTTGCCGTTGGACAGGGTGATCTTTCTGTTCTGAGTGGCCACCAGGCTGTTGCGGGGGATCTGCAGCATGTGCAGCGCCCCGTTCTTGATGTCGAACTGGCAGTACAGGATCATGTCCGTCATGCCGTCGTTGGAGCTGGCATCGCTGTAGTTGCGGCCTTCCTCATAGTCGATGCCGCAGACCAGGATGTTTACCACATCCCCCTTGTACTCCTCGGCGGTCTTGACCTCTTCCTGAATGGTGGGGGTGCTGTCGTCCGGGCGGAGGCTGTCCTCCACCTTGTTCAACATGCTCACACCGTACACTACGACGCCCGACACCACGGCGATCACCGCCATGACCACCGCAAACGGCAGCCAGAGCGGAGTTTTTTTCTTTTTCTTGCGGCGGCGGGGCGGTTCAACCTGCCGGGCCGGCTGTGCCGAATGGCGCGGCGGCGCACTGCGTCCGCTGCCGGACGTGCTGCCTGCAGCCGGTCTGCCGGATGTTCCGGTCGTTCCGGCAGCCGGACGCGGGGCGGCCTTTGCGGCCTGATCCGGCCGGTTCAGCGAGCGGTCTGTGTTAATGCGGCGTGGCGCTTGACTCATGTTTTTAGGCTCCTTCAGCTTTCACGGTGCTGCAGAAAAACGCAGTTCTCTGCAAAAACCTGTCATACGTCATAGTATAGCATCGTCCGGCAGAATCTGCAATCGGTTTTGCAGCCCTGCCCCTGCAACGGTTTTTAAGCGTTTTCCCCATTCTGTGCACTGTGGGCCAGAATATCCTCGTAGGCAGCTTTTGACATGGGGTCCAGCGGTTTGCCCTGGGAGAGCACAAAATCGTTGGTCTGCTTCAGGGCCGCCAGCATAGCCGCGTCCAGGTCCTTCAGCTCCAGCTTGCGCAGCTTTTCCACACCGGGCCAGTCCCGCTCGGCGCTGGTCATATCGGCCAGATACAGGATCTTGTCCAGCTGGGTCATGCCCGGCTTGCCCGCCGTATGGCAGGCAATGGCGCTGAGCACGGCTTCGTCGGTCACGCCCCATTCGGTGCGGGCCAGAATGGACGCGCACACGCCGTGCCACACCGGCGTGGGGCGCGCTTCCCCGCCCTCGGCGTATTCCGGGTGCGCCTGCATGATGGCGCACATCTCGTCCTTGCTGATCTCCTTGGCCGCGTCGTGCAGCAGGGCGGCCAGCGCCGCCTGCTCCTCGTCGGCACCGTAGTGCTTTGCCAGCTTGACGGCCATTTTTTTCACATTGATGGTATGCTCGTAGCGCTTGTCGCTCAGACGGCTGCGCACAAGCTCCTTTGCCTGTTTGAGGTTCATTGCGTGGTACTTCCTTTACGTTTGGTACAGATGCTCCCGCCGGATGACGGCGCGCACCGCTTCCGGCAGTTCCTCCGCGCAGTCCTCCCCGGCGGCAAGGCGCTGGCGGAGGGCACTGGACGCCATGGGCAGGGCCGTGACCGGGGCAAACAAAATGCGCTGCCCCGCCGGGTCCAGCTGCCGGGCCTTGGCGCACAGCTCCGGGGCGTCGCCTGCATTGCGGCTGGTCACCACCAGATGGGCCAGCCGCAGGATGTCCTGCCAGCGGTGCCAGCCGTCAAAGCTGAGCAGCATATCGCTGCCGACGGCCAGATACAATTCCCCTTCCGGGTCCTGCGCGGCCAGCATCTCCACCGTGAGCACCGTGTAGTTGCGGCGGCCCGCCTCGGCCTGGGCGATCTCCCAGCTGCTGACTTCCAGCTGCGGGGTCACGGCCTCCTCCCCCTGTGCCAGCTGCCGGAAGCAGCCGCACATCTCCAGCCGCAGCGCCGCCGGGGCAGCCGTGTGCTGTTTGAAGGGCGAAAGCCCTGCCGGCATCACCACCACCCGGTCCGGGCGGACACAGGCAGCAGCGGCCCGCAGGTTGTTCAGGTGGCCGTTGTGGGGCGGGTCGAAGCTGCCGCCATAGAGCAGCGTTTTCATCTTACTTCAGCAGGTCGGCGTAGGCGCTGTCCTTTTTCTTCTGCAGGTACAGCACGAACTTGGAGCCGATCACCTGTACGCAGTCGGCACCGGTGGCCTCAGCCAGCTTGACCGAAGCTTCACGGGCATTGTACATGCTGTTTTCCAGCACCTTGAGCTTGATGAGCTCACGGGCATCCAGACAGTCCTTCACACCCTGGATCATAGTCTCGTCGATCTCGCCCTTACCCACGATGAAAACGGGGTCCATGGTGTTTGCCTTGCCGCGCAGAATGGCGCGCTGTTTGCTCGTCAGCATAGTTGTTTCTCCTTTGTAATTCAGGTTTGTTGTTCGGTCAGATTACGATTTGAAATGACCTCCGGAGCTGCCAGAAACCCCGGCAGCTGCTTTTCCAGCTCTGCCAGGGCGTTGCCCCGGTGGCTGATGGCGTCCTTTTCGTCCGGGGTCAGCTGGGCATAGCTGCGGTGCTCGGTGTTGGGGCGCTTGTCCCGCTTGCCCACGCCGCAGTCTGCGGGGATGAACAGCGGGTCGTACCCGAAACCGTAGTCCCCGTTCAGCCGCTCGAAGGCGATGCTGCCCGGACACTCGCCCATGCAGGTCAGGTGTCGGCCGTCCGGCAGGATGAAGCACACCGCCGAAACAAACTTTGCCCCGCGCTTTCCCTCCGGGACCTCCTTCATGGCGTCCAGCAGCTTGTCGTTGTTGGCCTCGTCATCGCCGTGGTGGCCGCAGTAACGGGCACTGTAGACGCCGGGTGCACCGCCCAGTGCGTCCACACACAGGCCGGAATCATCGGCGATGGTGGGCAGACCGCTGGCCTTGCAGATCGTTTCAGCCTTGATGAGGGCATTTTCTGCAAAGGTAGTGCCTGTCTCGTCCGGCTCGATGGTGATGCCCAGTTCCTTCTGGCTCACCACCTCGTGGCCCTGCGCTTCCAGGATGCGGCGCAGTTCGCGGAGCTTTCCGGCATTGCCGGTGGCTGCACAAATTTTCATTGGTTTCTCCTTTTTTCCAAGCTCCCCGTTCGGGGGGGAGTTCCGTCCCCGCGCCGCAGGATGCGGACGGGACGGTGAGAGGGTCAGTGCTTCCACTCACGCGGCAGCAGCTCTTCCACAAAGCCCTCCGGGGTGAAGGGCAGCAGGTCGTCGATGCCCTCGCCCACGCCGATGAAGCGCACCGGCAGGCCCAGACGCTGCTTGACCGCCACGACGCAGCCGCCCTTGGCGGTGCCGTCCAGCTTGGTCAGGATGATGCCGGTGGCATCCGCGGCCTTGCAGAACTCCCGCGCCTGGCTGATGGCATTCTGGCCGGTGATGGCGTCCAGTACCAGCAGGGTCTCCAGGCTGGCCTCCGGGGCTGCCTTTTTGACGCTGCGGCTGATCTTGGACAGCTCAGCCATCAGGTTGGACTTGTTGTGCAGGCGGCCTGCGGTGTCGGCAATGACCATGTCGTAGCCGCGGGCGGTGGCGGACTTGACGGTGTCAAAGATGACAGCCGCCGGGTCGGCACCTTCACCGGCCTTCACGATGGGCACCCCTGCGCGATCAGCCCAGATCTCCAGCTGCTCGCTGGCAGCAGCACGGAAGGTATCGCCCGCTGCCAGCATCACCCGCTTGCCCTGCCGGGTGTAGTAATCAGCCAGTTTGGCAATGCTGGTGGTCTTGCCCACGCCGTTCACACCAATGACCAGAATGACGGCGGGCTTGCCGCTCAGGTCCATCTCAGCTTCCGGCGTCATCTCTTCGGCAATGATGTCGCGCAGGGCATCTGCCGCCTGTTCGCCGGTCTTGAGGCCCTTTTCCTGCACGCGGTCGCGCAGCTTGTCCACCAGATGGACCGCCACATCGCCGCCCACGTCGGCCAGGATCAGCTTTTCTTCCAGCTCATCGTACATGTCATCGTCGATCACGCTGCCGGTGAGCGTATTCATAATGCTGCCCCAGAAGCCGGTGCGGGTCTTTTCCAGGCCCGTTTTCATCTTGTCTTTTTCTTTTTTTCCGAATCCGAAGAACCCCATGGTGTCCTCCTTTGTATTTTTCTTTTATTATATATCAGGAAACCAGCGTCGCGTCAACCTGTTCCAGATCCAGTTTGAGCAGCTTGGACACGCCGTCCTCCTGCATGGTCACGCCATAGAGCACGTTGGCAGCTTCCATCGTGCCGCGGCGGTGGGTGATGACGATGAACTGGGTCTTGTCGCTCACCCGGCGCAGATACTGGGCAAACCGTACCACGTTGGCGTCATCCAGTGCGGCCTCGATCTCGTCCAGAATGCAGAACGGAGCCGGGTTGACCGCCAGAATGGCAAAGTAGATGCTGATGGCCACCAGCGCCTGTTCGCCGCCGGAAAGGGCCTCCAGATTCTTGATAACCTTGCCTGGCGGGGCCACCCGGATGCCGATGCCGGAGGAGAGCACATCGCTCTCATCTTCCAGCATCAGGCTGGCTTCGCCGCCGCCGAACAGCTCGGCAAAGACGCGGCCAAAGTTTTCGTTGATGGCGCGGAAGCTGTCGGTGAAGATCTCCCGCATCTGAGCTGAGAGTTTCGAGATCATGCGGGACAGCTCATTTCGGCTCTCCTCCACATCGGTCACCTGGGTGACCAGCGCGTCATACCGCGCCTTGACCTCTTTGTATTCCTCAATGGCGCTCACGTTCACGCTGCCCAGCGCACGGATCTTGCCGCGCAGGTCGGCCACCTGTGCCCGCAAAGCGGGCAGGCTGTCGAACTCCACACAAAGCGCCTCGGCCTGACTGACCGAAAGCTGGTACTCATCCCACAGCTTTGCCACGGTCTGGTCGTATTCGCTCTCGGCCGCCGCCTTGCGCTCTGCCAGACGGGCCATCTCCCGGCTCATCTCCTCGCGGCTGTCGGCCGCTGTGCGGGCACGGGCCAGCGTTTCGGTCTCCGCCTGCTGGCGGGCCAGACGTTTCTGGGTCGCCTCGCGGATCTCAGCTTCCTTCTGCGCAATGGTGGTCTGGCTGTCGGCGCGGGTCTGCCGGATGTCCGCGATCTCGGCACGGCAGGCATCGCTGCGGGCGGCCAGTGCCGCCACGCTCTCTTCCAGTGAGGTTCGGCGGGCGGCGGCATCCCTGGCCCGCTGTTCCAGCGCGGCGATCTGGCTGTAGGCCAGTTCTGCGTCCTTCTGGCGGGTCACCTGTTCCAGCCGTTTGGCGCTCAGGTCCTGCGCCAGCGCGTTCTGCCGGGTCAGGAAGCTGTCATCGCCCTCCGCGATGCGGCTCATCTCGGCGGTGCGCCGGTCGATCTTTGCGGTGAGCTCTGCCTGCAGCTTTGCGGCGTCCTCTGCCTTTGCGCGGCTGTCGGCCAGCGCAGCCTGCAGGGTGTCGATCTCCTGTCGGCGGGCGTTCCGTGCCGTTTCCAGCTGGGCGGCAGCGGCTTCCAGCCGCTTCTGCTCTGCCTCGGCTCGCACCCGGTCATTGGCTGCGGTGATCTGCTCGCTGGCGGTAGCGGTCAGCTCAGCCTGCAGGGCGTCCACCTGTTCCTTGCACTGGTCGGTCTTTTCCTGCGCGGCAAGGCAGTCCTTCTGCAGCTTTGCGGCCCTGATGCGCAGTTCTTCCATCTCCTGCTTGCGGGTGAACAGCCCGGCGCTGCGCTGCACGCTGCCGCCGGTAAAGCTGCCGCCCGCGTTGATCACCTGACCGTCCATGGTCACCACCCGGCTGCGGAAACCATTGTCCCGCGCCACGCGGGAGGCCTCGTTGATGTCCTCCACCACGATGATGCGGCCCAGCAGGTTCGACACGATGTTGTCATACCGTGCATCGGCCTGCACCAGGCTGGAGGCCAGCCGTGCGGTGCCGGACAGCCGCCCCCGGAACACCCCGGGCTGCACCGTGTCCAGCGGCAGGAAGGTGGCCCGGCCCGCATTGTCGCTGCGCAGCAGGGCAATGGCCGCCTTGGCCGCGGCTTCGTTTTCCACCACGATGTTCTGCAGGGCCGCGCCCAGCGCCGTTTCCACGGCCACTTCGCAGCCGGGCTCCACCTTCAGGATGGCCGACACCGGCCCGATGATGCCCCGCAGGCGGCGGGCCCCGGCGGCGCGCATGACGGCCTTGACCGAGTTCTGGTAGCCGTCCATGTTCTTTTCCAGCTCCCGCAGCACCGACAGCCGCTGGCGGGCTGCATCCAGCTCCCGGCCCAGCCGCTGTTCGGCGGTGTCGGCCTCGTCCAACGCAGCCTTGCGGTTTTTGAGCTTGAGTTCCAGCCCGGAGCGCACATTGGCCAGCTGTTTTTCGTTTTCGGTCAGCATCTCCCGGTAGCGGATGGTATCGGCCAGATCCTGCTTTGCGGCCTCCCACTGGTCGGTGCCCTCCTGCACGGCCTGCTCCAGTGCCGGCAGGCGCTGACGGGCCGTTTCCTCGGCGGCTTCGGCGGCAGCCTGTGCCACCTGTGCTTCGGTGCGCTTGGCTGTCAGGTCGGTGATCTCGGCCCGCAGGGTGTCCTTTCGGGCACCGCTGGCATTGCTGGCGTCGGCCAGCTGCTCCAGTTCTGCGTTCAGGGCGTCGATCTCCGCCGCCAGCTTCTCGCCCTCGGCTTCCATTTTGGCGGCCACGGCCCGGTGGCGCTGCAGGGCGGCATCCGCTTCTGCGCCGTCCTGCTCTCCGGCTTCGATCTCGCTGCGCAGGGAAGCGATGCTTTCCTCGTTGCGGAGGATATCGTTTTCCAGCACAGCAATGCGGCTGTCCGAACCGCTGATCTGCTCGGTGATGCTGCGGATATCCCCATTCAGGCGCTCGACCGCAATGGTCAGCTGCTGTGCCTGCATCCGGATCTCCTCAGCCTCCTGCTCGGCGGCCTTTGCCTCGCCGTCAAAGCGCTCGTAGTCCGCCTGTGCCGTCTCGTAATCCCGCACCTGCTGGCGCACGGTATCGCGGGCCCGGTGCACGCTGTCGGTCCACAGGGTCACTTCCAGCGTTTTGCGCTGTTCGCTCAATTCCAGGAATTTCTGTGCCTTGGCACTCTCTTTTTCCAGCGGGCCGACCCGGCTTTCCAGCTCACCCAGGATGTCCCGCAGGCGCTCCAGATTCTCGCCCGCCGCAGCCAGACGGCGCTCGGCCTCGGTCTTGCGGTAGCGGTATTTGGCAATGCCGCAAGCCTCTTCAAAGATCTCGCGCCGCTCGCTGCTCTTGGCCGCCACGATCTCCGCGATGCGCCCCTGCCCGATGACCGAATAGCCATCGCGGCCGATGCCGGTATCCAGCAGCAGCTCGTACACGTCGCGCAGGCGGCACACCTGCCCGTTGATGGTATATTCGCTGTCGCCGGAGCGGTAATATTTGCGGCCAATGGTCACTTCGTCGGCGTCCACGTCCAGCGTGTGGCCGGTGTTGTCCAGCGTCAGGCGCACACTGGCAAAACCCATGGCGCTGCGCCGCCGGGTGCCGCCAAAGATCACATCCTCCATCTTGCCCGCCGCACGCAGCTGGCGGGAGCTGGTCTCGCCCAGCACCCAGCGCACTGCGTCCGAAAGGTTCGACTTGCCGGAGCCGTTGGGGCCCACCACGCCGGTGACACCGGCGTCAAAGGTGATCTTTACCTTGTCGGGGAAGCTCTTGAAGCCCTGGATCTCCAGTTCCTTGAATACCATCGTTTTACTTTTCCTTTATCACGCCCAGCAGCTTCAGGGCCTCTTTGGCGGCATGCTGCTCGGCGGCCTTCTTGCTGCGGCCCTCGCCCCGGGCCACCCGGTCCGAGTTGAAGCGCACGGCCACCACAAAGTGCTTGTCGTGGTCCGGGCCGGACTCGCTCTCCACCACATAGCTCAGCCGCTCTTCGGGGTTCTGCTGCACGATCTCCTGCAGGCGGGTCTTGTAGTCGGCCTCGGCGTGCTTGCCCTCGGTGATGAAGGGCAGGATGAAATTGCGGGCCACCTCCATGCCGCCGTCCAGATACAGGGCAGCGATCACCGCCTCAAAGGCGTCCGATACCACACTGGGGCGGGTGCGGCCGCCGCAGCGCTCTTCGCCGCGGCCCAGCCGCAGGTACTCACCCAGATGGATCTCCTGCGCGAACTGGAACAGGGCACCCTCGCTGACCAGACTGGCGCGGATGCGGGTCAGGTCGCCCTCCGGCCGGTCGGCGTAGGCGTGGAACAGGTAGTCTGCCGAGACGATCTGCAGCACGCTGTCGCCCAGAAACTCCAGCCGCTCGTTGTGCTTCACCGGGGCGCGGCTCTCGTTGGCGTAGCTGGTGTGGGTGAGCGCCGTTTCCAGCAGCTCCGGGTTTTTGAACGTATAACCAATGATTGATTCCAACGGATGGCTCATATGTCATTGCTCCCTTGCATTGTGCTTTTTATTCCTCAGGTTTGTTTGCCGCCGCAAGCTCATCCAGGGCAGACTGCATGGTGCCGCACAGGTCGTTCTCCACGCAGGTCTTGGCCTGCCGGATGGCGTTCTTGATGCCCTTGGCCTTGGAGGAGCCGTGGGCCTTGATGACCGGCTGCTTTGCGCCCAGGAAGGGTGCGCCGCCGTATTCCTCGCTGTCCATCTGGTGCTTCAGGTCCGACACGCCGCCCTTGAGCAGCAGGTAGGCGATCTTGCCGCCGAAGTTTGCCAGGAACATCTGCTTGAGCATGCCCAGCAGCATCTTGGCCACGCCCTCGGTCAGCTTGAGGATCACGTTGCCGGTAAAGCCGTCGCACACCACCACGTCCACTTCGCCGTTCGGCACATCGCGGGGCTCGATGTTGCCCACAAAGCGGATGCCCGGGGTCGTTTTCAGCAGCTGGTGGGCCTCCTTGAGCACGGGGGTGCCCTTGCTCTCCTCGGCGCCGTTGTTGGCCAGTGCCACGCTGGGGTCCTTGCGGCCCTCCACCTTGTTCACATAGCAGCTGCCCATGACGGCAAAGGCGGCCAGCATCTCCGGGCGGCACTCCACGTTGGCACCGCAGTCCAGCAGCAGGTAAGCCTGCTTTTTGGCGGGCACCATGGTGGCCAGAGCCGGACGCTTTACGCCCCGGAGGGTGCGCACGATGAGGCTTGCGCCCACATGCAGTGCACCGGTGCTGCCGGCAGAGACAAAGGCGTCGCCCTTGCCCTCCTTCAGCAGGTTCAGGCCCACCACGATGGAGGAATCTTTCTTGCTGCGGATGGCCCTGGCGGGCTCGTCGCACATCTCAATGACCTGGGTACAGTTTACCAGCTCGATGCCGTCCAGCGGGATGTTATTGTCCGCCGCCGTCCTGCGCACCAGTTCCTCATTGCCCACGCCGAGGATCTGCACGCCGTATTCCTTCACGGCCTGTGCCGTGCCTTCCAGCACGGCCAGAGGGGCGTTGTCGCCGCCCATCATGTCTACAATGATCTTCATAGTTGCGCTCCTTTCTGTTCCGGGAGATCGGCCCTGTGGTTACAGGGCGGTTTCATCCAGCCACTGCTGGAAGCTGGCAACAGCGCGCTCGGCCTGTGCCATGTAACGCAGGCGCTTGTCGCGGGGACGCTTGTCCTCCGGCAGCGGGGGCAGGATGCCCATGTTCGCGCCCATCGGCTGGAAGTTCTTGTTCTCGGTGGTCAGGTACTGCACCAATGCGCCGCACATGGTGTCCGCCGGCGGGGGCGGCAGCTCCCGGCCTTCCAGCCGGGCATAGAGGTTCCGCGCAGCCAGCAGGCCGCAGGCGGCACTTTCCATGTAGCCCTCAAAGCCGGTGATCTGCCCTGCAAAGAACACATTGGGGTGCTCCTTCAGGCACAGGCCCGCACTCAATACACGAGGTGCGTCCAGGAAGGTGTTGCGGTGCATCACACCGTACCGCACGAACTCGGCATGTTCCAGGCCGGGGATCATGCTGAACACCCGCTTCTGCTCCCCCCACTTGAGGTTGGTCTGGAAGCCCACGATGTTGTACAGGGTGCGCTCCTTGTTCTCGGCCCGCAGCTGGACGTTGGCCCAGGGGCGGTGGCCGGTGTTGGGGTCCACCAGGCCCACCGGGCGCAGGGGGCCGAACCGCATGGTGTCGGCACCCCGGGCTGCCATGATCTCAATGGGCATACAGCCCTCGTACACGGTCACGGTATCGGCCTTTTTGCCGTGGGCATCCGGGTCGGGCCGGGCGCTCTGCTCTGCCCCGGTGTCAAAATCGTGGAGCGGGGCCCGCTGGGCAGAGGCCAGTTCCTGGTGGAAGGCCTCGTACTCGGCCTTGTTGAAGGGGCAGTTCAGGTAGTCGGCATCTCCGCGGCCATAGCGGGAGGCGGCAAACACCTTGTTGTAGTCCAGGCTCTCGGCCGTCACGATGGGCGCCACGGCATCGTAGAAGTGCAGCCGCTCGTCGCCGGTCAGGGCACCGATCTCGTCCGCCAGTTTCCCGTCGGTCAGGGGGCCGGTGGCCACCAGGATAGGGGCGCTTTCGTCGATGTGCTCCACCGGCTGGCGGTGCACGGTGATGTTGGGGCACTCCTCCACCCGGCGGGTGACCTCCGCGCTGAAGGCGTCCCGGTCCACTGCCAGGGCACCGCCGGCGGCCACGCGGGCCACCTCCGCCGCCTGCAGCAGCTGGCTGCCCATGCGGCGCATCTCTTCCTTCAGCAGGCCGGACGCAGAGTCCAGCCGCTCGGCCTTCAGGCTGTTGGAGCAGATCAGCTCCGCAAAGCCCTCGCTCTTGTGTGCGGGCGAGAAGTGCATCGGCTTCTGCTCATACAGGTCCACCTGTACGCCCTTACCGGCCAGCCACAGGGCCGCTTCGCAGCCCGCCAGACCGGCGCCCAGAACAGTTACTTTATAATCGCTCATGTTGTCGTTTTTTCCTTTAATCCTTCTTCGGCACCGGCATCTCAAAGCCGCAGCCCTCTTTGGCGCAATAGAGCTTGGAGCCCTTGCGGAAGAGGGTGGAGCCGCACTTTTCGCACTTGGTGGCCACCGGCATATCCCAGGTCATGAAGTCGCAGTCCGGGTAGCGCTCGCAGCCATAGTAGATGCGGCCCTTTGCGCTCTTGCGCTCCAGCATGCGGCCCTTGCCGCACTTGGGGCAGATGCCTCCGGTGTCCTTGACCAGACGCTTGGTGCCCCGGCACTCCGGGAAGCCGCTGCAGGCCAAAAACTTGCCGTACTTGCCCACCTTGATGACCATGGGGCGGCCGCACAGGTCGCACACCTCGCTGGAAGGCTCGTCCGGCACCTTGACCTTTTTGCCCTCCATGTTCTTTTCGGCCTGCTCCAGGCTGGCCTCAAAGCCCTGGTAGAAGTCATCCACCGTCTTGCGCCAGTCAGCCTTGCCGCTTTCCACCTTATCCAGATTCTTTTCCATCTGGGCGGAGAAGTCCACGTCCACGATGTGGGGGAACTGCTCCAGCATCAGGCCATCTACGGCCCGGCCCAGCAGGGTGGGCTTGAGCTTTTTCTGGTCGCGCTCCACATAGCCGCGGTCGATGATGGTGGTGATGATGGGCGCATAGGTGGAGGGGCGGCCGATGCCGTTTTCTTCCAGCGCCTTGATGAGGGTGGCTTCGGTGTAGCGGGCGGGCGGCTGGGTGAACTTCTGTTCGCTCTTCAGCTCCTTGAGCTTCAGCACCTGGCCCTGTTCCAGCGGGGGAAGGTTGGTTTCCTTCTTTTCCTTCTCGTCGGTAGCTTCCTCGTACAGAGCGGTAAAGCCGTCAAAGGTCACGGTGTAGCCGCTGGCCTTAAAACGATAGTCTGCCGCGCTCACGGTGACGGACACGGTGTCCTGCTGGCAGTCTGCCATCTGGCTGGCCATAAAGCGGCTCCAGATCATGCGGTAGAGCTTGGCGGTGTCGCCGCTGATGCTCTTGTCCACCTCGTCCGGCGTCAGGGACGGCACCGAGGGACGGATGGCTTCATGGGCGTCCTGCGCAGCGGTCGCACTCTTGGTTTTCCACACCCGCTTGTAGGGGCAGATATAATTTTCGCCGTAAGCCCCGGCGATATACTCCTTGGCAGCGGCAACGGCTTCGTCCGAGATGCGCAGGCTGTCGGTACGCATGTAGGTGATCAGACCCATGGTGCCGTGCCCGGCGATGTCCACGCCTTCGTACAGGGTCTGGGCAGCCCGCATGGTGCGGGTAGCCGTGAAGCCCAGCCGACGGGAGGCCTCCTGCTGCAGGGTACTGGTGATAAAGGCCGGAGTGGGCTGCTTGGCGCGCTTGCCCTTTTTCAGCTCTGCCACCGCATACTCGGCCCCTTCCAGGCCCTTTTCGATGGCGCGGGCCTCGGCCTCGTTCTTGGGCAGCAGCTTCTTGCCCTTGCTGTCGGTGGCAAGGCGGGCGGTAAAGCTCTTGTGCCCGGCACCCAGCGTCACGTCCACGTTCCAGTATTCGTCCGGCTTGAAGCTCTCGATCTCCTTTTCGCGGTCGTCGATGAGGCGCACGGCCACGCTCTGCACGCGGCCTGCGGACAGGCCCCGGCGCACCTTGCGCCACAGGAAAGGACTGAGCTTGTAACCCACCAGACGGTCCAGCACACGGCGGGCCTGCTGGGCGTTGAACAGATCTTCGTCGATGGCGCGGGGGTGGGCCATGCCCTCCTTCACGCCCTTTTTGGTGATCTCGTCAAAGGTGACGCGGTTGGGGGCGTGGGGGTCCAGCCCCAGGATGTTGGCCAGATGCCAGCTGATGGCTTCACCTTCGCGGTCCGGGTCGGTCGCCAGCAGAACGCCGTCGGCATGTTTTGCCTTGCTTTTCAGTTCCTTGATGAGCTTTTCCTTACCCTTGATGCTGATGTACTGGGGCGTATAGCCATGCTCCACATCAATGCCCAGCTGGGAAGCCGGCAGGTCCCGGATATGGCCCATGCTGGCGGTGACCTCGTAGTCATCGCCCAGATATTTGCCAATGGTCTTCGCCTTTGCAGGCGACTCCACGATCACTAGTTTCGCCATTCGTGTTTTTCTCCCGTTCTCTTTCTATCAAAACGCACCGCACAGCGTCTGCACGGCACGGATCCTTGTTCTTATGATTGTACCACAGCTGTTGTGTGCTTTGCCAGCAAAAATTATACTACCGCAGTACATAGCGCTTGCCCGGCAGGCAGGTCACCCGGCCGGTGAGCTGGAGCTTCATCAGGGTGCTCAGCAGGCTGGCCGTGGGCAGGCCGCTGCGCACGCACAGCTCCTCCACCCCCAGCGGCTGCGGCCCGACACAGGCCAGCACCCGCCGCTCGGTATCGCTCATGGGGTCCGGCTGGCGGATCTCTGCTTCCGGCGCGGCACTCGCCTGCAGGCCCAGCGCCTGCACCAGGTCGGCCCCGCTGCAGGCCGCGCGGGCGCGGCCCTCGTGCAGCAGGCGGTTGGTCCCGGCCGAATCCGGGGAATAGATGCTGCCCGGCACCGCAAACACCGGCTTGCCGTACCGCTCCGCGTGGGACACGGTGGACATGGTGCCGCTTTTCTCGCGGGCTTCCACCACCAGCAGCGCCGACGACAGCGCCGCGATGAGCCGGTTGCGCTGCAAAAAGCCCACCGGCCCCGGCGTGGACTCGCCGGGTGCGTATTCGCTGAGGATGCAGCCGTTCTGCTCGATGGTATGCCGCAGGGCCACATTGGCGGCGGGGTAGGTGCGGTCGATGGGCACCCCAAGGATGCCGATGGTGGGGCAGCCGTTTTTCACAGCTGCCCGGTGCCCGGCGCTGTCCAGCCCGTCGGCCAGGCCGCTGACGATGAGCGCCCCGCTGCGGGCCAGCGCCTCGCCGATATCGGCTGCCGCCTGCAGGCCGTAGTCCGTGGGCTTGCGGCTGCCCACGATGCCCACAGTCCCCGGCTCGTTGAGCCACACCGGGTCGCCGGTGCAGTAGAGCACCAGCGGCATGTCCGGAATGCGGGAAAAGGCCAGCGGGTAATCCGGGTCGTCAAAGGGCAGGATGCACACCCGCAGCGCGGCGCACCGGCGGGCCAGTGCACGGAACTGCTCCGGCACCAGCTGCCCGGCGCGTTTGGCTGCCGCCGGCCCGGCAGCCTGCCGGAATTCTGCGGTGTCCCGCGCTTCCCACGCTTCCTGTGCCCCGCCGAAGGCGTCCAGCACACGGCCCGCGTGGGGGCTGGCCGGGCCCAGCACATGGGCCAGCCACAGCCAGCACAGCAGCGGGTCCGGGGCAGGCTCCGGCGGGTAGAAGCTGGTCTGCCCGGCAAGGCCGTTCACAGGCTCTCCTCCCGGAAATGCCACAGCAGGATGCTGCCCGCAATACCGGCGTTCAGGCTCTCCACCCGGTCGGTCATGGGGATGCGCACCGTGCTGGTGCAGGCGGCAATGGTCTCGTCGGTCAGGCCCTGGCCCTCGCTGCCGATGACCACGCACACGCCGCCGGGGCAGCCGGACTGTGCCGCGCTCAGCGGCTGGGACTGGTACAGGGCTGCAGCCAGGCAGGTGATGCCCTTTGCCCGCAGCTGTGCCACGGCCTGCGGCATGGCCCCGGCTTCAATGACCGGGATGCGCACGGCCGCGCCCATGGAGGCCCGCAGGGTCTTGGGGGCCCACACGCTGGCGCAGCCGTCGCTCAGCAGCACGCCGTCAAAGCCAAAGGCGGCCGCACTGCGCAGCAGCGTGCCCACATTGCCGGGGTCCTGCACCCGTTCCAGCGCCAGATAGCGCCCGCCGGTGTGCACCTCGTCCAGCGTGTGCACCGGGGTGCGGAACACCCCGAACACCCCCTGATGGGTGCCCACATCGGCCAGCTTGTCCGCCACATGGTCCTCCACCAGATAGTGCTCCCCGGGCAGGTCGGCCAGCTCCGGGCAGCGGGCCATGGCGTCCTCGGTATAGAATAAGGTCTCCAGCTGCGCACCGCGGGCCAGCTCCGGGCACAGCTTGCGCCCCTCGGCCAGAAAGCGACCCTCGCTGCGGCGGAAGGCCGCACTGGAGGAAAGGCGGCAGGCGTATTTGATCTTCGCGTTTTCCCGGCTGGTGATTTTTTCGTCCATCTGTGTTCTCAACCTTTCGCTTCTGATGCGTTCAAAACTCGTCTGCCGCCCTGTTTTTTGTGCGGCGCAGGGGGCAAAATGCAAAAAAGGGCCGCGTCTGCCACAAAAATCGCTTCGCGGCAGGGCGCAGCCCCGAACATGTTTCTTCCCGCCGCAAAAAGCCCCAGATACAAAACGGACGCCCGCGTATGCGCGCGGGCGTCTCGTCAGAAGTTTGATCAGGCGTTCTTCACGGTCTCGACCAGAGCAGCAAAGCTCTTGGGATCGTTGATGGCCATCTCGGACAGCATCTTGCGGTTCAGCTCGATGCCTGCCTTCTTCAGGCCAGCCATGAAGGAGGAGTAGTTCATGCCCAGAGGACGAACTGCGTTGTTGATGCGGCAGATCCACAGGTTGCGGAACTGGCGCTTCTTCATGCGGCGGCCAGCCAGAGCGTAGTTGCCGCTCTTCATGACCTGCTGCTTGGCCATCTTAAAGTGCTTGCTCTTGCAGCCGTAGAAGCCCTTGGCCAGCTTCAGCATCTTCTTACGACGTTTGTGAGTCATGGTTGCGCCCTTGATACGTGCCATTTTTTATATCTCCTTTAGTTGTCTCAATAGAATGTGTTTGCCTGCGGCTCGCTCTTAGGCGTAGGGCAGCATGCTCTTGATGGTAGCTGCGTTGGTCTTATCAACGTAGCTGGGCTGACGGTAGCCACGGGTCAGCTTGGTGGTCTTCTTGGTCAGGATGTGGCTGCGGAATGCGTGGCCGCGCTTGATCTTGCCGTTCTTGGTCAGCTTAAAGCGCTTCTTAGCGCCGGAGTGCGTCTTCAGTTTCATCTTAGCCATTTTAGTTTCCTCCTAAAATTAGTCCTTATTGGGTTTCGGGATCAGCAGAATGGACATCGTGCGGCCCTCGAGCACCGGCGGCTTATCGGTGGATGCCTGAGGCAGAGCCTCGGCAAAACGTTTCAGCACGTCTGCGCCCAGAGCACTGTGCGCCATTTCACGGCCGCGGAAGCGGATCGAAACCTTAACCTTGTGGCCAGCTGCCAGGAACTTGGCAGTCTGGTTCAGCTTGGTATTGAAGTCGTTGGTGTCAATGTTGAGCGAAAGGCGGGTCTCTTTAACTTCGACCACCTTCTGGTTCTTCTTGGCTTCCTTCTCCTTCTTCTGCTGTTCAAAACGGTACTTGCCGTAATCCAGCACCTTGCACACAGGCGGAACAGCCTGCGGTGCGATCTTGACCAGATCCAGACCAGCATCTTCAGCAGCGCGCATGGCCACCTGAATGGACACAACGCCCTTCTGCTCGCCGTCTGCACCGATCAGACGGACCTCACGGTCACGGATCTGACCGTTGATCTCCAGTTCCTTCGACTTTCCAGCGGTAGCGATAATGAATGCACCTCCAAACAAAATCCATTTTGTTGCAATATTTGGCATAGAAAACGCGGCCGCCCATTTTCAGGACAGCCGCGCAAAAATTCACTCAAAGCCGCAGTCCACTCACAATGAACTGCCTTCAGGTATAGCCCGGGGGATCTTTCCCTCGCAAGGCGAGCGCGGCACAGGCCGTAGCTGCTTTCTTTACCCGGTTATTCTACCACAGCCGCAGGGGCCTGTCAAGCACTTTTTATGCGTTTTACGAGAAAAATATGAATCGTCCTCATGCCTCGATCAACCTGCCCAGTTCCAGCGAGTAGATGCCTTTATAGGTCACCGGCTTCGGGGCAAAGCGTTTGCCGACGGCCAGCGCGTACAGGTCCAGCTGGGGTTTGTAGGCCCGCACAAAATCCGCGGCTGTTTTGCGGCGGTCGGTCTTGTAGTCCAGCAGTTCCAGATGGTCCGGGTACACCAGCACAAGGTCTGCGATGCCCTGCACCAGCACCTGCGCTTCCGGGGCCGTGTCCGGGGCCGTACTTCCCTGGGCGGCAAGCACCTCGGCGGCGGGCAGTGCTGTGATGAATGCCAGCTCCCGCAGCACCTGCTGTGCCGCGCAGATCTTTGCAAAGGCCTCGCTCTGCACAAAGCGGCGGATGCGCACGGCATCCAGCTTTGCGGCGATCTCCGGTGCGGTGAGCTGTGCAGCCGCCTGCCGGTCACGTTCCGCTCCGATGGCTTCGTCCAGCGTCCCGGCTGCTTTTGCCTCTGCCAGCGCCGCAAAATCGGCGTGCTCCAGAAATGCATGCAGGGCCGTGCCCATCTCGGCGGCGGTCAGGCCGTCTTTGGAGAGGAAGCCCGGCCGCTCCAGCGTGGTCTGCTCCGCCTTGTGCACGATGCTGGTCACGCTGACCTTGGCAGGCACCCCGGCCAGGGCTGCCGCCGGGTACTGCCAGGCAAAGCCCGCCCGCAGCTGTGCCACAAGGGCCGGGTCCGCGGCCGCCGGGGCTTGCGGTTCCAGCTCCTCAGGCTGTTGTTCCTGCTCCGGCTGCGTTGTTTCCGGCAGGGTGATAGTCACCGTGCTGCGGGTGTCCACAAAGGGCAGCTCCAGATCCCCTGCCAATCGCCGCAGCGGCCCGCCGCAGGGGTGCACCAGCAGCGCCGCCCGCAGCCAGTCGGCAAAGCAGTTTGCCTGCCCGTGCAGGGTGGAGCCCGCTCCCGCCGCCAGAAACGCCGCCGCTTTGGCAAAGGGGTTCGCGGTCTTGCCGATGCCCAGCGGTACCGTGAGGATGAGCCTGTCCTGTGCGCGGGTCAGGGCCACATACAAAAGGCGCATCTGCTCGCTGCGCAGCTCCTGTCCGTGCACCTCGGCCAGCGCGGTGTAGGCCGCCGTTTTATAGGCGCCCTCGCCCTGTTCCGGCCGCAGCCGCAGGCCTGCCCCGTATTCCCGGTGCAGCAGCACCGGCTGCCGGGTATCAGCCGCGTTGAACCGCCGCCCGGTATCGGCCACGAACACCACCGGGAACTGCAGGCCCTTGGAGCGGTGGATGGTCATCACGGTCACACAGCCGGGCCTCGCCCCGCCGGGGGTGGTGTCCTGTCCGGTGGAACCGGCCAGCGCCGCCGCGTCGATGGCGCGCACCAATGCCGAGATGCCGCCCGCACCGGATACCGCGCAGAAGGAGGCGAACCGCCGGGCATCCTCCCGGCGGCGGGCACCGTTCTCGGTCACCCCCAGTGCGGCAAGGTAACCGGTGGTGGCAAAAATTTCTTCCAGCAGCTGCTCTGCAGGCACGCTGCGGGCCATCTGCCGCAGAGCCGTGAGCTTGTCGTAAAAATCGTTCACCTTTTGGGTGAATGGGTCCTCTGCCGGGCCTTGCCGCGCCAGCAGCAGCGCACCGTACAGGCTCATGCGGGCGGGCTTTCCGGCACTTCCGGCGTTCTGTTCCTTCTGCAGCGCGGCGCTCTGTGCCCGCAGCCGCACCAGGTCGTCATCCGTAAAGCCGAACACCGGCCCCAGCATGGCCGCAGCCAGATAGATGTCCTGCGCCGGGTTGTCGATGACCTTCAGCAGCGAGATGAGCGGCCGGATGTGGGGTGCTTCCATCAGGTTTTCCCGGGCGTCGGCATACACCGGGATGCCACGGGCCGTGAGAGCTTCCACATAGGCCGGGAAGTCCCCGCGGGCCGAAAGCAGGATGCAGCAGTCCTCGTACTGCACCGGGCGGGTCGTGCTGCCCTCCCGCACCGGCTCCCCGGCGGCCACCAATTCTTCGATGCGCCGGGCGATCCATGCTGCGTCCGTCTCCGCTTCATCGTCCGGCAGAAACTGTGCTTCCACGCTGCCGGAGTAATCTCCCGGTGCGCCGCACACCAGCCGCTGCCCGTCGCCGTAAGCGGTATCGCCCAGCTGCGGGGTCATGAGCTGCTCAAAAATGAAGTTGATGCCCTCCACCACCTGCGGGGCCGAACGGAAATTCGCATCCAGCGCCAGCAGAGCGTTTTGCCCGGCAGTACCCTCCGGCGGGCGCGGGCGGGCCGCCCCGCCGGGCAGGGCCGGCCAGCGGTCCAGCTTTTCCCGGAAGATGCTGGGGTCAGCCTGCCGGAAGCGGTAGATGCTCTGCTTCAGGTCGCCTACCAGAAAGAGGTCATCCCCCGCCGGGGAGGCAAGGCAGCGGTACAGGACATCCTGCAAAGCATTGGTGTCCTGATATTCGTCCACCATCACGGCAGCATAGTTCTGCCGGATGCTCCCGCACAGCGGGGTGGGGGTGCCGTCCGGGCTGCGCAGCAGCCGCAGGGCAAAGTGTTCAAAGTCGCTGAATTCCAGCAGCTTGCGCTCCCGCTTTTTGGCCGAGAACCGGGCGTCGAAATCCCGCACCGCCGCAAACAGGGCCTGCAGCCGGGGCAGTGCCGCCTGCCGGTCGGCTTCCGCTTCTTCCTCGCTGCAGGAGACAAGCTCGGTGATCTGAGCAAACAGGTCGGCGGCCTCGTCAGCACGGGTCTTGATGGCCGTCTTGTGGTCGCCCTTCAGCCGTTTTTTCATGCCCTTCAGGCCGGGCTGCTCTTCCATGCCCAGCACAAAAGGGGTGAGCCGGTCGTACAGGGGCGTCCACTCCCCTGCCTGTGCCAGCCGCTCCACCTCGCCCAGCAGAGCGGCAGAGCGTTCCAGACGGCCCTGCGCGTCGGCGTATTTTTCGGCCACCGCCGCTTCCGCTTTCCGGATGGCCGCCGGGGTCTTTTTTTCTCCGGCCTCCGTCATTTCCTGGGCGTAGTCTTCCCGGCAGTCCTGTTGGGCGGCGCACAGCAGCTCGCGGGCCGCCTTTGCATCGCGGGCTGCCTGCGCCAGCAGCAAGTCATGCCAGCAGGTGGCGTCAAAGCCGTTTTCCTGCTGCCATGGAGCCAGAAATTCGTCCAGCTTGCGGTCGTAGTCCGGCAGTGCCCGCAGGAAATCATACACCTGCAGGATGGTGTCCCCCGCCGGTTTGTCGGTGCGGCCCTTGCCGTACAGGTCGGCAAAGGCGCAGAAATCCTGGTCCGCGTAGGCGTGCTCCAGCGTTTCGGCCAGTGCCGCCGTGCGCAGCAGCTCCACGCTGCCGGGGTCTGCCGGGGCAAAATCTGGCGGGATATCCAGCGCCTGAAAATGCTTGTGCAGCAGGTCCAGACAGAACGCATCCATGGTGCAGATGGGTGCACGCTGCAGCAGCATGCGCTGGCGGCGCAGGGCGGTGTTGCCCGGCTCCTGCTGGCAGCGGCGCAGCAGTGCCTGCCCGATGCGGGCCCGCAGCTCCGCCGCCGCCGCATTCGTAAAGGTGACGATGAGCAGCCGGTCAGCGTCCACCGGGTGCTCCGGGTCGGTGATGAGGCGCACAGCGCGCTCGGTCAGCACCGCCGTCTTGCCGCTGCCGGCCGCTGCACTCACCAGCAGCGCCCCGCCCCGGTCGTCGATGGCGGCACGCTGGGCAGGCGTCCATCTGGGTTCGCTCATGTCGGTTCCTCCTCATCCTCTGCCGCTGCTTCCGGTTCAAAGGGCTTTGCCGGGGCTTCCAGGCCCCGCTCCCCGATGCCGGTCTCATGGCAGCAGATAAAATCATAATCGCACCAGGCACAGGGGCTGCGGTTGGTGCTGACCACCAGCGGCTCGGCAGCAATCTGCCCGCCGTACAGCTGCTCCCCCATCCGGGTGACGAGGTCATCCAGATGCAGCCGGATGCGGTTGAGCTTGGCGATGTCAGCACGTTTGTCCTTCTGGTAAGGGCTGGGCGCGCCGTTGCGGTAGCCGAAGGGCAGATACCGGCCCGTCTCGTCCGCGTCCATGGCGTCGAACACCTTCTGTTCGTCCCGCACCAGACCGTCCAGCTGATATTCCACGCTGCGGGCGGCCTTTTCGCGGGTGGTGGTCTCCGGGGCGGGGTCGGCCAGCAGATACAGCACGCCCGCCGGTTCTGCCCCGGTAAAGCGTCCGCTGGGGTCGCGGGTCAGGCTGAACAGGTACAGCAGCATCTGGCAGTCCAGCCCGCAGTACACTTCTTTCAGGTCCAGTTTCTTGGTGCCGGTCTTGTAGTCCACCACCCGCACCCAGCGGGTGCCGTCCTCTTCCACCCACTCGTCGGCGCGGTCCACCGTACCGATGAGCTGCACCGTGCGCCCGTCCGACAGGTGATACAGCTGCCCGGGCACGGCGTCGGCCCCGCTGCCGATCTTCAGCTCACAGGCCACCGGACGGAACCGGGACTGGTTCTGTTCGTCCCGCAGGTAGCACAGCAGGCCGGTCATGCTCTTTTTCAGCCGGGAGAGCAGGTAGGCAAAGCGGGCCGTGTCCTCCGGCAGAAAGCGCTTTGCATACTCGTCCACCAGCAGCCCGGCCAGCGCGGCCATGGCTTCGTCATCCAGTTCCAGATAGGGCTGCAGGGCCGCACAGGGGTTGTCCGGCCCCGGGTGGGGGTCCAGTGCCATCTGCAGCACCCAGTGCATCAGGGTGCCGCTCTGGTCGGCGGAAAGCTCCGCCCGTTTGCGGGGCTTCAGCCCCAGCACATATTGCAGAAAATAGCCGTACCGGCAGGTATAGTATTTTTCCAGCTGGCTGGGCGAGACGCGGAGCCTCCGGCCCAGCAGCGTTTCCAGCGCGGGCAGGTCGTACACCTGCCGGGGCGGGTTCTCTTCCATGCGGTGCAGCAGGGCAAGGCCCTTCGGCTGCCCGGCACCGGGGGTGTGCAGGGCCTCGGTCAGGCTGGCGCGCTCCACATCGGTGAGCAGCCAGCCGCCGCCCAGCGTGTCCAGACCGTCCGCCGGGGTGGCGGCAAGGTCGGTCAGCTCCAGTTCCGGGGCAGCCGGGTGCAGTGCATCCACAAGGGGCTCCACCGCCGCGCACAGGGTCTGGCCCTGTCCCTTGGGCCAGCTGAGCCACAGCCCTTTTGCCGGGGCAGTGAGCGCTTTATAAAAGCACACCTGCTCCCGGATGACCCGGTTCTCAAAGCAGTCCGGCAGTTCCACCTGCTGGGCCATCAGTGCGTCACGGTCGGCGTGGGTCAGCAGGCCGCTCTCAGCCGGTGCACAGGGAAACTCCCCTTCTGCCAGCCCCAGCACGAACACATAATCCGGCGCGTCCAGACGCATCTTGCCCGCGCTGGCCAGCACCACGGCGTCCAGTGTCTGGGGGATATGCCCCAGGTCGGACGAACGCAGCAGCAGGCCGAACAGGTCCTCGTACTCGGCCACGGTCACGCTCTGCTGCCCCAGCAGGCTGGCCATCTCGTCCAGCAGCTGCATCACCACGTTCCACTCGCGGGCGGCTTCCTCCGCCGCCGGGATGCCCCGTGCCGCGCGGATATCCTCCACCAGCCCGGCCTGCTGTTCCTCGGCCCCCAGCTCCTTCAGGCAGAAATAAACAGCCCGGCTGATCTGCTCCGCGTTGCCGCCCTTCACCTTTCCGCGCAGGGTGTCCACAGCGTCCACCAGCTTCCGGCGGGCGTCCTCGGCCCAGGCAAGATTCTGCCGGTCCTCGTCGGTCAGCTCGTTTTCACCAAAGCCCTTTGGGTTTTTGGTGAATTCGGCCCGCCAGGCCGCCGCATTGGGCGACCAGGTGTAGGCATAGTTTTCCAACGCACACACCTGCTCTTCCGACAGCGCACACAGCCCGGTCTTGGCCAGCACGGTAAGCTGCTCGGTCATGTCCGCACCCCGCAGCAGGGCCAGCAAGGCCCGCACCGCCGTAGCCGGGGCACTGAACTCCGGGGTCGTGGGCTCGTCGCAGTACAGCGGGATGTCCGCCATGCGGAACTCATACCGCACGGCCGCCCGGTATTTTGCAATGTCGCGGCAGACCACGGCGATCTTGCCGCACCGCACCCCCTGCCGCATCAGGCGGCGGATGGCGGCCGCTGCGCACCGGGCTTCCTCTTCGCGGCTGGCTGCCGGGAACAGCCGCACCTCCGGTGCCTGTGTCACTTCCGTGCCGTTTCCTTCCAGCAGTGCTGCCACTGCCGCAAGACCCGGTGCGTCCTTGTGGCGCAGATCCTGCCGCAACAGCTCCGGGGCTGCCACCTCCGTGCCGCTCTTGCGGGCCAGCTGCCGCAGCTGTGCCGCCACCAGCTTGGCACCGGCAAACAGCCCAGTGTCCCCCGGCACCAGCGGGGCGCCGTCATCGCACAGGGCCACCGTCACCTGCGGCAGTGCCGTGAGCAGTGCCGCCAGCAGCCGCTTTTTGGGGGCGTTGAAGGTATCGAATTCGTCAATGAACACGGCCCGGTCCTGCAAGAACTCCGGCAGGCTGCCCCGGGCAAGGGCCGCTTCCAGCCGGTCCGCCGCCAGTTCCAGCCGGTCGGAGGGGTCCATACCGGTGCTGGCCAGCAGCGTTTCATAGCCCTGCAGGATCAGTGCCAGCTCGGTGAGCTTGCCGCTGCCGGAACCGCATTCCTGGGCCAGCCGGTACAGCTGCTGCCCCGAAAGCCCGGCGCTTTTCAGCTCGTCGATGGTCTCAGCGGCCATCTGGCAGAACGCAGCACTGCGCCGGTGGCGGTAATAATACTGTACCGTGTCCTGCAGCTCTTCCAGCGTGCGGCGCACCAGCACAGCACGGCCCGCATCCGAGAGGGTCTGCACCGCTGCACCGCCCTCGGCCGAGAGGATGTGCTCCGCCAGGCTGGTGAAGGAATAGCTGTCCACCATGCCGGAGAGCGCGTCCCCCAGTTCCCGGTAGATGCGGCCCTCGGTGCTGGAGGTGAACTGTTCCGGCACCAACAGAATGCTGCGCTGCCCGGCCTCGGCCCGCGCCTTGATGCGGGCGTACAGCAGGGTGGTCTTGCCGCTGCCGGAGCCGCCCAGAACCAGTTTGAGCATGCTGTTTCCTCCTTTGTCGTTTGGGATGTCCTGCCGTTATTGTAACACGAAACCGCCTGCAAAACTACGGTTTTCTTTGCAATGGGGCGGCGGCTGTGGTACACTGAGAAAAAAGACTGCACAGAAAGGACGTTTGCATGAAGATCCTAGCCGTTGATTACGGAGACAGCCGCACCGGCCTTGCCACCTGTGACCACACCGAATTTCTGACCACGCCCATCACCCCGCAGATCACCCTCAAGGCCCGCAACAAGGTGGCCGCGCGGGTGTGCGAGGTGGCCAAAGAGATCGAGGCCGAGCTCATCGTCATCGGTCTGCCGCTGAACATGGACGGCACCGAGGGCGAGCGTGCCGCAAAAAGCCGCAAGCTGGCAAAGACCGTGGAGCTTTGGAGCGGCCTGCCGGTGCGCATGTGGGACGAGCGCCAGACCACCTGCGCCGCCGCCGACCTGCTGGACGAGAGCGGCACCTTTGGCAGCCGCCGCAAGGAGATTTTGGATTCCGTCAGCGCCACGGTGATCCTGGACGACTACCTTGCCTGGCGCAAGGAGCACCCCGGGGAGATCTGATGTGGAAAGAATGTTTTCACGAAAAAGGGGCACAGCACAAAGGGCACCTGCCATATAGCAGGTGCCCTTTTGTTCACTGATACGTTTCAATGCTCACACTGTTGATAGTGATATCCTCGGTGGGCTTCTGATTTTCATCCACGCCGGTCTGGCCGATGGTGTCCACCACATCCATGCCTTCATACACCTGCCCGAACACGGTATCGGTGTAGTCCAGATAGGGTGCGCCGCCGACGGTCTGGTAAGCGGCCACCACCTCGGCACGGTAGCCCGAGGCGTTCATCTTGTCCACCAGTTCCTGAGTCACCGACTGGTCCCCCGGCAGGGTCTGCACCACATAGAACACGCTGGCGCACTCGCCGGAAGCATCCACGCCCATGCACAGCGCACCGGAGTAGTGGTGCAGACTGTCGGTGGTCTCCGCCGGGTAGCGGCTGCCGCTCCAGATGGTGGTGCCTTTTCCGTCGGTGCCCTGCCCGGCCTCCACCACAAAACCGCTCTCCACACGGGAGACGGTCAGGCCGTTGTAATAGCCCTGCTGCACAAGGCCGGTAAAGTTGTCGTAGGCCTGCGGGGCCTTGTCCGGGAAGAGCACTGCCTTGAACACGCCCGCCGAGGTGTCGAACACCGCCACGGTGTCCCCTGCCGCCGGGTGCGTGAACTGCTCTTCCGCCGACTCCACCGCCGGGCGGTCGATCTTCTGCACCGTGGTGCCGCCCCCGCCGGAACCGCCAAAGCTGCAGCCCGCCAGTGCCAGCACCGCGGCCAGTGCCAGTGCCACCCATCGTTTTTTACGCATAGTTTTCCCCCTCGCTCCATATGCTGTATCAGACGTGCCCGCCGGACACGAAAAAATTCCAGAGCTATAGTATACCATATTCCGTGCCGCAGTGCGAGAGCAAACTGGTGAAAATTTGCAAAGCAATTTCTGTGCGAAAAAGCATCTTGACGAGCAGGCAAAAAAACGCTACACTATATGCAGGCCAAGCGGGCGGCGCACAAACAGCCCGTTTTATGACACGATACAGGAGACAATATCTATGTCTGACGAAATCAAGAACCCTAATACCGAAGAAGATCAGCCCGACCTGATGACCCTGGAGGATGAGGACGGCAACGAGATCACATTTGAGGTGATCGATGCGCTGGACCACAAGGGTGTGCATTATCTGGCTGCTGTGGAATACGCCGAGACCGAAGAGGAAGCTGAGAATGCTCAGCTGGTCATCCTGAGCGTTGGCGAGGATGATGAAGGCGAATATCTGGACGTCGTGGACGACGACGAGCTGCTGCTGGAGCTGGGCAAGCTGTTTGAAGAGCGCCTGAGCGACGAGTACGACATCGAAGAATAATTCCAGACAAATTACCCGGCAAAACTTCCTGCCCGGCTCGATTTGTTGCGGTTTATATGATCCTACTAATCATTCAACGGGAGCCCGGAGTTCTCCGGTGGAATGCAGACCTCCCCGCCATGGGTCGACCATGGAGGCTCGATGAGGAAGCGTGAAACCGGCGACAGGGCACCCACCTGTCCGCAAGGGTAGGTTTGATTGGCCGCAGACGACCGGGCGGGATCTTTTATAGGTTTTGATCCACCGCTGCCCCCTGCCGGGACAGTGTGTGGATTTTTTTATATCGGAACATTTGCACCGGGCACTGTGCGCTCCGGTGCGCGGCAAGCCGGAAAGGATGTGCAATTGTGGCATGAGTTCTGAGCACTTGGTGGGCACTTCGATCCCCCGTTTTACTTTCGACACCCCTACAAAGCCCGGCAACGATTTCTACGCCCTGTGTGAGGGGGAGCAGCCTCTGGTCATGATCTTTCTGCCCGCTTTTGACCACCCGGTCACGCGGGAATATCTGACCCATTACCTCAAGACCTGCGCCCGCCTGCGGGGCGTCCGGCTGGCCTGCGTGGTGCGCTCCTCGGCCCGGACGGTGGCGCAGGCCACCCAGGGGGCTGAATTTCCCTTTCCCATCATCTGCGACGCACCGGGCGTGCTGTACAGCTATCTGGGCGTGGAGCAGGCCCGCGGCCTGCGGAGCTGGAGTTTTGCCGCCCAGCGCATCTACAAGACTGCAAAGGAGCAGGGCTACCGCTATGACAGCTCTGCCCCGCAGATTTTACCGCTGACGCTGGTGGTGGGGCACCTGGGCAAGATCTTGTTCATCCACTCCGGCCGCAGCCAGACCGACCTGCCGGAGGACTGCACCGCCATCCGGGAGATCGCCCGGGAGGTCGCCTCCACCCTGGCCGCCGGGCCGGAAGGTCCCCGGACCCGCTGCTCGGACGAGACCCTCACCCTGCCGGACCTGGTGGGGTGGGACGATGTGGATAACGACCGGTAAAACAGACCGATGCTTACACAAAAGCAGGACACCCCCACCACGGGAGTGCCCTGCTTACTGCCAGTAATATAGCATAGTGAAAAATGCTTGTCACGGCTGTTTTTTTAGATTTGCACATTTGTACGCTATAAAACGGCTGCTGCACGCTATTGTGCAGCAGCCGTTCTGTTATTCCTCGGTTTCCTCGGTGAACAGCCCCGGGATGCCGCACAGGGCCGCCAGACCTACCAGCGTGAACACGATACGGGACCAGATGGAGGCGCTGCCGCCCAGCAGCCAGCCCACAAAGTCGAATTGGAACAAGCCCACAAGGCCCCAGTTGATGCCGCCCACGATCATCAGGATCAGGCAGATTTTATAAAAGGTCTGCACAAAAAAGACCTCCTTCCCTTGGAGCCATTCTGCCCCGTGGGAAGGAGGTTTATTCATGGACAGATCAGACGACCCGTGCGCCGCCCTTGTCCGGCTGCGCGGTGTACACCTGCTTCCAGCGGTGCTTTGCCGCCGCAGCGGCGGCGCGGGCGGATGTCTCATCCCGGAAGATGCCAAACACCGCCGACCCACTGCCGGTCATCAGAGCCGTCACAGCGCCCTTTTCACGTAGCAGAGCCTTGATGGCCCCGGTGTCCTTGGCACCGCTGCATTCTTCCAGGGCGTTGCCGGCAGCGGCGCACACCGCGTCCAGATCTCCGGCGCGGACGGCGGCTTCCTGGGTCTCACAGTCCGGGTGCACCGTGCTGCCCACCTTGTCGTAGGCGGCAAAGGCCTCCGGGGTGGAAACGCCGTAATCCGGCATCACCACCGTGAACCAGCAGTCCGGCACCGGCGGCAGGGGCTTGAGCAGGTCGCCCACGCCCTGCACCCGGCAGGTGCCGCCCATGAGGGCAAAGGGCACATCTGCGCCAATGGACGCGCCCAGTGCGCACAGCTCGCTCATGGAGAGCCGGGCACCGTACAGCTCGTTCAGGCCCACCAGCACGGCGGCGGCATCGGCGCTGCCGCCGGCCATGCCTGCCCGCACCGGGGTATTCTTATAAATAGTGATGTCCACCCCCGCCAGCAGGCCGGTGTAGTGGAAAAACGCCAGCGCCGCCTTGATGGCGGTATTTTTGTTGTTAGGAGCCACCAGACTGCCCGGCAGCCGCAGATTCAGGTAAGGGCTGCGGCGCAGCACCACCCGCTCGTACAGGGTGATGGCCTGCATGGTCATGTCCAGATCATGGTAGCCATTGGGCAGCAGGCCCACCACGTCCAGCGCCAGATTGAGCTTTGCCGGGGCCAGAACGGTCACCACATTCTGCTTTCGCATGGAGCATTCCCTCCTCAGTTGCCCTGAACCAGGCCGTTTTCCTGCAGGAACTCCCGGATGCGCTTGAGCGCCTCGGTCAAGTGCTCCACGCTGTAGGCGTAGGACACGCGGCAGTAGCCCTCGCCGGATGCGCCAAAGGCGTCGCCGGGGATGATGGCCACATGCTTCTGCTCCAGCAGCTTCGTGCAGAACTCCTGGCTGGTAAGGCCGGTGCTCTTGATGCAGGGGAAGGCGTAGAACGCGCCCCGCGGCTCAAAGCAGGTCAGGCCCATGTCGTTGAAGGAACGCACCACCAGACGGCGGCGCATGTTGTACTCGTCGCGCATGCGGTCGATCTCGCCATCGCAGTCCCGCAGGGCCGTGATGGCGGCATACTGGCTGGTGGTGGGGGCGCTCATAATGGCGCTCTGGTGGATCTTGGTCATGATCTTGATGATGGGTTCCGGGCCGCAGGCGTAGCCCAGCCGCCAGCCCGTCATGGCGTAGCTCTTGGAGAAGCCGTTGACCACGATGGTGCGCTCTGCCATGCCCGGCAGGGAGGCAATGGACACATGGGGCCGCAGGCCATAGTTCAGCTCCGCATAGATCTCATCCGACAGCACCATCACATTGGTGTCCCGCAGCACCTCGGCCACGGCTTCCAAGTCCTCCCGCTCCATCACCGCGCCGGTGGGGTTGTTCGGGAAGGGCATGATCACCAGCTTGGTCCGGGGGGTGATGGCCGCCTTCAGGGCGTCGGCGCGCAGGCGGAACTCGTCCTCCTGACGGCAGGCCACATGGACCGGAACGCCGCCGGACAGGGTGGTGATGGGCTCGTAGCACACGAAGCAGGGCTCCGGGATGATCACCTCATCCCCGGGCTGGATCAGCGTGCGGATGCACATGTCAATGGCTTCGCTGCCGCCCACCGTCACCAGGATCTGCCGCATGGGGTCGTACCGCAGGCCCATGCGCCGCTCCAGATAGCGGCTGATCTCGGCCCGCAGCTCCTTTAAGCCAGCGTTGGAGGTGTACCGGGTACGGCCGTGCTCCAGGCTCTCGATGCCTGCTTCCCGCACGGCCCAAGGGGTCTTGAAGTCCGGCTCGCCCACGCCCAGGCTGATGCACTCCGGCATCTCGGCGGCCAGATCAAAAAATTTGCGGATGCCGGAGGGGCGCATGGCCTTGGCGGCAGGCGCGATCAGTTTATCGTAGTCCATCACAGCACCGTGCACTCTCTTTCATCGATTTCTTCGTCCTGATACAGGCGGCCCTCCTTTTTATAGGTGCGCAGCACAAAATGGGTGGCGGTGGACAGCACATCGTCCAGCGGAGAAAGGCGCTTTGCCACGAACAGGGCGATCTCCTGGAAGGTCTGGCCCTTGATCACCAGCTGCAGGTCGTAGCCGCCGCTCATCAGCAGCACGCTCTCCACCTCGTCAAAGGCGGCAATGGTGGCTGCGATCTCGTCAAAGCCGCGGCTCTTCTTGGGGCTGACGTTCAGCTCGATGACGGCTTCCACCCGGTTGACCCCGGCCTTTTCCCAGTCCACCAGCGTCTTGTAGCCCTTGATGATGCCCTGCGCACGGGCCAGGTCGATCATGGCCGCCACCTCGGCGGGGGATTTGTTCAGCATGGTGGCAATGTCCTCGATGGGCAGCCGCGCGTTGTCTTCCAGAATCTTCAAAAGCTGTTCCATAGCTCGTTACTCCTTCTCATCCCTGTATTGCGGAATTATACTTTAGTATAGCACAGTCCCCCATGGATTGCACCCAATTTTTTGCATAGAATGTCTTTTGCACCCGCAATCTGCTCTTTTTTACAAAAAGTGTGTTCAAATTTTGCCAAATCTGCTATACTGAAAGAGTAACCGTGTGCTGGCTCTTTTTGCGGCACGATCCAATCACAAGAAAACGAGGGTGGAAACGATGAAAGCATTTATTACTGTCATGGGACACGACACTGTGGGCGTGGTGGCAAAGGTCTCCGGCCTGTGCAGCGAGCTGAACATCAACATCGAGGACGTGACCCAGAGCATCCTGCAGGGGATGTTTGCCATGATCATGCTGGTGGACCTGAGCCACTGCAACGTAGGCCACGAGGAACTGCACCGCCGCACCGATGCCCTGGCTGCTGAGATGAAGATGCAGATCAACGTAACCCGGCAGGAAGTTTTTGACGCCATGCACACCATCTGACCGAGCAAAGGAGTACAACACTGCTATGAGTATGTTTAACACCGGTGATATTCTTGAGACCATCGAGATGTTCACCCAGGACAACCTGGACGTCCGCACGGTGACCATGGGCATCAGCCTGCTGGACTGCATCGACCCGGACCCCAAAAAGGCCTGCGAGAATATCTACAACAAGATCACCACCAAGGCTGCCAACCTGGTGCCTGCCGTGGAGCACATCAGTGCCGAGTACGGCATCCCCATCATCAACAAGCGCATCAGCGTCACCCCCATTGCCATGCTGCTGGGTGCCTGCCCGGAGGCAGACCCGGTGGATTTTGCCAAGACCCTGGACGCTGCCGGCAAGAAGGTGGGCGTGAACTTTGTGGGCGGCTACAGTGCTCTGGTGCACAAGGGCTTTTCTGCCGGTGACCGCCGCCTGATCGAGTCCATTCCCCGCGCACTGGCCGAGACCGACATCGTGTGCAGCTCGGTGAACATCGGTGCCACCAAGGCAGGACTGAATATGGACGCTGTCAAGCTCATGGGCGAGGCTGTCAAGAAGGCCAGTGAGCTGACGGCTGATCGTCAGTGCATCGGTGCCGCAAAGCTGGTGGTATTCTGCAACGCACCGGAGGACAACCCCTTCATGGCCGGTGCATTCCACGGCCCCGGCGAGCCGGACTGTGAGATCCACGTGGGCGTTTCCGGCCCCGGCGCTGTGCGCGCCGCACTGGCCCGCCTGCCCAAGGATGCCCCCATCGACGAGGTGGCAGAGCTGGTCAAGCGCACCGCCTTCAAGATCACCCGCGTGGGCCAGCTGGTGGCCAATCTGGCTTCTCAGGCACTGGGTGTGCCCGCCGGCATCATCGATCTTTCGCTGGCACCTACCCCCGCCATCGGCGACAGTGTGGCCAACATTCTGGAAGAGATGGGCCTTGAGACCTGCGGCTGCTGCGGCACCACCGCCTGCCTCGCCCTGCTGAACGATGCCGTGAAGAAGGGCGGCGTGATGGCCTCCAACCACGTGGGCGGTCTGTCCGGTGCCTTCATCCCGGTCAGCGAGGACGCCGGCATGATCCACGCCGCCGAGATCGGCTGCCTGACCATTGAAAAGCTGGAAGCCATGACCGCCGTCTGCTCGGTGGGCATCGACATGGTCATCATCCCCGGCGACACCACCCCCGCCGTGATCAGTGCCTTGATCGCCGACGAAGCCGCCATCGGCATGGTGAACAGCAAGACCACCGCTGTGCGTGTGATCCCCGCCATCGGCCGCAAGGCCGGCGAGGTGCTGGACTTCGGCGGCCTGCTGGGCTACGGCCCCATCATGCCGGTCAACAGCCACGACCCCTCGGTGTTCATCAACCGCGGCGGCCGCCTGCCGGCTCCCATGCAGTCGCTGAAGAACTGAGCCCTCTCAGTCATCTCACATTCGCTCGAAGCAGCTGTATAAATCACCTTTTACAGACCCATCCTCTGGATATCATTTCCAGAAGAAGGGTCTGTTTTTTTATGGGTAAGATGCTTTCCCGGCGGCAGATGCAACACCTGTGCATCTGCCTTGCGCTCGGACTTTTGCTGTGCAGCCTGTGGCAGGCGGCGGTCTGGGGCCGCACCCAGCTGCACACCGGCGATGCGGTATGTGCCGATACCCTGCGGCTGCACATCCGCGCTGCCAGCGATGCCGTGGCCGACCAGAGCGCCAAACTCCGGGTACGGGACGCCGTGCTGGCCTGTCTGGACGCTGCCTGTCCCGCCGGGAACCAGACCGACGCCCGCAGCTGGGCGGCCCGGAACCTGTTCACTTTGCAGCTCGCCGCCCGGCACGCGCTGGCCCGGTGCGGGGTGGACGCCCCGGTGCAGGTGCAGCTGGTCAACATGTACTTCCCGGCCCGGCAGTATACCGGCGGCTGCCTGCCCGCCGGGCGGTACGATGCGGTGCGCATCACCATCGGCTCCGGCAGCGGGCAGAACTGGTGGTGCGTGCTGTACCCCGGGCTGTGCCGTGCCGCCTGCGGCGGCTATGCCCTGCCGGAAGAAAACGATCTGGTGTGCGGGGACTACATTCTGCGCCTGCGCTTCGTGGACTGGTGGAACCGGCACACTGCTTCCCGCACCACCCGGGTGCTGGCCGGGTGACGCTGCCCTCCCCTGCCGCATAGCATGGAGGGAAAGGAGCGTGTGATCCTATGGCGATCCCTGCTTATTATTCCCTGCTCCATCGGGGCTCCTCCGGCCCGGATGTGGCCCTGGTGCAGACCTGGCTCAACGGTGTCCGTGATGCCTGCACCTGGCATGACCCCCTGAAGGCGGACGGAAGGTTCGGTCTTTCCACCGAGAACGCCGTAAAGGAGTTCCAGCTGAAAAACAAAATGAACGTGGACGGCAAGGTGGGTGCCAACACCTGGAACGTGCTCTACACCCGCTACACCGCAAAGCACGGCTTAAACGTGCCCTACCCCGGTATCCCCCTCCGCAGTGGAGCCTCCGGGGGCACCGTGCGGCTGGTGCAGCAGAAGCTCAACTCTCTGGGTGAGCGTCTGAACGCAGACGGCCGGTACGGAGCCGCCACCGCAGCCGCCGTGCAGCGGTTCCAGCGCCGCAACGGCCTTGCCGCCGACGGCAGCGTCGGTCAGGCCACCTGGGAAAAGATGTTCTGAGTTTACAATTTAAAATAATTTTCTCCTAGAACTCCCTCAGTCAAATCCTTCGGATTTGCCCGCTCCCTCACAGAGGGAGCCTTTGGCAGAGCGGAAATCGTTCCGGTTTCGTCAGAGGCCCCATCTCCGAGGGGGCTGGCATCGCGCCAGCGATGACTGAGGGAGTTTTTTTCGGCAGCCTTTTGTTTCCATCCCGTTGCGAAAGAAACCTCCGTTGTTCTATAATAGGGTAAAAATCATCTGAAAGGCGGTGTTCGCTTTTGCGTTTTGCGCATCTTTCCGACCTGCATCTGGGCAAGCGGGTGTGCGAGTTTTCCATGCTGGAGGACCAGAAATACATCCTGGAGCAGATTCTTACCCTGCTGGATGCCCACCCTGTGGACGGGGTACTGCTGGCAGGCGACCTGTACGACAAGCCCGTTCCCCCGGCCGAGGCCGTGCGCCTGCTGGACTGGTTCCTCACCCAGCTGGCAGCCCGGGGCCTGCCGGTGTTTGCCATCAGCGGCAACCACGATTCCGCCGACCGTGTGGCCTTTGGTTCAGCCCTACTGGAAACCAGCCGGGTATACGTCAGCCCGGTGTTCTCCGGTGCGCCGCAGCCCATCTGCCTTGCGGACGAGCATGGCCCGGTGGATGTGTACTTACTGCCCTTTCTGAAGCCCGCTTCCGTGCGGCATGTCTGGCCGGACGAGCCCATTGAGAGCTACAACGACGCCATTGCCTGCGTGCTGCGGCACTGCACCCCGGACCCTGTCCACCGCAGCCTGCTGGTAGCCCACCAGTTCGTGGCCGGTGCCGCCGCCTGCGAGAGTGAAGAGCCTTCCGTGGGCGGGCTGGACTGCGTGGACGCGGCCCTGTTCGATGCCTTTGACTATGTGGCCCTGGGCCACCTGCACAGCCCCCAGAAGGTGGGCCGCGACACCCTGCGCTACTGCGGCACCCCGCTGAAGTATTCCTTCTCGGAAGCGCACCAGCATAAAAGCATCACCTTTGTGGACCTGGGCGAAAAAGGCTGCGTGGACATTTCCGCCGCGCCCCTGACCCCGCTGCACGACCTGCGGGAGGTCCGGGGCAGCTATCTGGAACTGACCGACCACCGCACCTACGAGGGCACCGCCACCGACGATTATCTGCACATCACCCTGACCGATGAGCAGGACGTGCCGGACGCACTGGCCAAGCTACGGCTGATCTACCCCAACCTGATGCGGCTGGACTACGACAACCGCCGCACCCGCGAAGATCAGCAAATCACCGCGCCGGAGCGGGTGGAGAACATCACACCCTTGCAGCATCTTGCTGCCTTTTACGAACTGCAGAACAACCAGCCCCTGACCGATGAGCAGGCCGCGTTCTGCCAGCAGCTCATTGAGGACATCTGGAAGGAGGGGGAGGACGCATGAGACCGCTCCGCCTGACCCTGTCGGCTTTTGGCCCCTATGCCGCCGAGACCACCCTGGAACTGGAAAAGCTGGGCAAAGGCGGCCTGTACCTTGTCACCGGCGATACCGGTGCCGGCAAGACCACCCTGTTCGACGCCATCACCTACGCGCTCTACGACCACTCCAGCGGCGGTGTGCGCGAGGGTGCCATGCTGCGCAGCCAATATGCCGACCCCAAAACGCCCACCTTTGTGGAACTGGAATTTGAGGTGAATGGTGCCCGCTACACGGTGCGCCGCAATCCGGAATACCCCCGCCCCAAGGCGCGGGGCGAGGGCTTTACCACCGAAAAAGCAGACGCCACCCTCACCTATGCCGACGGCCGCCCGCCGGTGACCAAGGCACGGGATGTGAACGCCGCCGTGCTGGACATTCTGGGGCTGGACTACAACCAGTTCTGCCAGATTGCCATGATCGCGCAGGGGCAGTTCACCAAACTGCTGAATGCCTCCACCGAGGAGCGCAGCCGCATTTTCCGCAAGCTGTTCCGCACCCAGCGATACGCCAAATTGCAGGACCGTCTGCAGGAAGAAGCTTCCCGCCTGAACCAGCAGCGTCTGGCCCAGAACACCCAGCTGGACAGCCTGCTGGCCGGGCTGCAGGTCGCACCCGACGACCCGGACGCCGACGCGCTGGCCGCCCTCTGTGCCCAGACCGAGCCTGCCACCGCGCTGACCTTATTGGAGGAGCTGCTGCAGCGCCAGCAGGCCGCACAGGAGGCCGCCGCCGCATCCCTTGCCGACACCGAAGCCCGGCTGGATGCCATACAGCAGCAGCTGGGAGCCGCCCGGCAGGCCGCGCAATTGGCCCGGCAGCTGGCCGAACAACAGGCCGCGCTGGACGCCGCCCGGCCCGCACTGGATGCCGCCAAAGCCGAGAGCGCCCGCCACGCCGGGGATGCCGCCCGGTTGGATGCCCTGACCGGCCAGGTGACCCAGGCCCGCACCGCCCTGACCGCCTACGACGAGCTGGACGCGCTGTGCCGGGAGCAGAAGCAGGCACAGGATGCCGCGCAGCTGGCCGGGGCACTGGCCGCGAAGCGCCGCACCCAGCTGGAAGCGCTGGACGCCAGCCTTGCTGCAGCCGACACCGCCCTTGCCGTGCTGGTGGATGCCCCCACCCGGCAGCTGGCTTTGCAGAATCAGGCTGCGCAGCTGGAAGCCCGCAGCACCGCGCTGGACGCCCTTGCCCAGCGGCTGGCCGACAGCCAGAAACAGGCCCGGCAAGCCCGCCGGGCACAGGACGCCTACCGCGCCGCCGCTGCCCGGCAGGATGAAGCCCGCGCCCGACGGGATGCACTGGACCGGGCCTTTCTGGACGCGCAGGCCGGTCTGCTGGCACAGGAGCTGACCGAGGGTGCCCCCTGCCCGGTGTGCGGCAGCACCCATCACCCGGCCCGGGCCGTCCTGCCCCGCACCGCACCCACGCAGGTACAGGTGGAGCAGGCCCGGCAGGCCGCCGAGGAAGCCGACCGTGCCGCGCAAACGGCCAGCGCCGCCGCCCAGAGCGCCCTTGCCGCTGCAGACGAAGCCCGCCGCAGCCTGCGCCGGGACGCCGAGGCCCTGCTGCCGGAGCGCTTTGCCGTGCCGGAAGGCAAACCTCCGGTGCAGCTGACCTTCGCCCTGATGAATACCGTCCTGTCCGAGGAAACTGCCGCCCTGCAGGCCGCCCGCACCGACTGCACGGCCAGCCTGCGGCAGGCCGGAGCCGACTGTCGGCGCAAGGCGCAGCTGGAAGCCGACCGGCAGGCCCACACCCGCCAGCGCCCGGCGCTGGAACAGCAGGTGCAGGAGGCTGACCGCACCGCTGCCGCTCAGTCTGCCCGCGTGCAGGCACTGGAACAGCAGGTGCTTGCCAAACAGAAAGCCCTGCCCTACCCCCAGCGGGCGCAGGCGCAGGCCGCGCTGGACCTGCTGGAAGCCGACCGCACCGCCCTGCGCGCCGGGATGGAACAGGCCGAAGCTGCCCTGCGCACGGCACAGCAGAACTACGCGGCCGCCAAAGCCGCTGTGGATGCCCTGCGCAGCCAGCAGGCAGCGGCCCAGAGTTCCGCCCCGGCTCAGCCTCCGGAAACCTTACGGGAAGCGGCTGCTGAACTGACTGCTGCACGGGATGCCGCCCGCGGGCAGGAAAAGCAGCTGGCCGCCCGCCTGCTGCCCAACCGCCGCATCATGGAACAGTACCGCACCGCCGCTGCGCAGCACGCCGCATTGGAGCAGCGCGCCCAGTGGGTGGGAGCACTGGCCGCCACCGCCGGCGGCACCCTGACCAGCAAACAGAAGATCAAACTGGAAGCCTACATCCAGATGGACTACCTCGACCGCATCCTGCGCCACGCCAACCTCCGCCTGATGCAGATGACCGATGCCCAGTACGAGCTGGAGCGCATCGGGGCCGAGAACCAGCGCAGCCAGTCCGGCCTGGACCTTGGCGTCATCGACCACTACAACGGAACCCGCCGCAGCGTCAAGACCCTGTCCGGCGGCGAGAGCTTCAAGGCCTCGCTGGCGCTGGCACTGGGCCTTTCGGATGAAGTGCAGAGCGCCGCCGGCGGCATCCGGCTGGACACCCTGTTCCTGGACGAGGGCTTCGGCAGCCTGGACGAGGAATCGCTGGAACAGGCCATCCGGGTGCTGGCCGGACTGACCGAGGGCGACCGGCTGGTGGGCATCATCTCCCATGTGGGGGCCCTGAAGGACCGCATCGACCGGCAGGTGGTGGTGCACAAAAACCGCACCGGCGGCTCCACCGTGGAGCTGGTGGTGTAAAACGCCCCGCCGCCGGGCATCCTAACGGCAGGAGGTGACTGCTTTTATGAATTCCCTCACGCCGTTCATCCATCATGCCCTTCCGGACCGGCCCGGGCCTTCTTCCGCGCCGGAAGCAAGCTGCAGCCGGTGCAGCCCGCCGCTGGGCAAACAGCCGGACCCGACCCAGCCGCCCGGAGACCCCTCGGCACCCGGCACCCAGCTACCCCCGCCGGAAGTGCCCGGCAATCCTCCGCACCCGGAACCGGGCAGCGCTCCGCAGGCCGGTGTGCCCATGACCGACGGCACCCCCGCCGCCTGCCGCCAGAAAAACGCGCAGGAATTTCTGGCCGGGAAGGTGCCCGGTGTGATGGCGCAATATGCCCCGGGGCTGTTCAGCACCCAGCAGCACACCTACAGCGCCCACCCGGCCCCGGAGGAGGACCCGGAAGCGGTGGAGCAGCTGGTAGAATGGCGTGAAAACGCCCCCTACGGCTGAGATCGCCGGGCTCCGGGCAAAAATTTTTCCGCAAATTTTGCTTTACCTGTTGAAATCTTGTTCCACTTCCCTTATTATGGAGACAAACAAAGATAAAGGCAGGTTTTGCATTATGGCAGAGATCAAATACGAAGTCGTCGAGCGCATCGCGGTGCTCTCGCAGCGTCCCCGCGGCTGGGAGCGTCAGCTCAACCTGATCAGCTGGAACGACGGCGAACCCAAGTACGACATCCGCGACTGGTCCCCGGACGGCACCCGCATGGGCAAGGGCATCTCCCTGAGCCACGACGAGCTGGCCATCCTCAAGGGCATCCTGGAAGATATGGAGCTGTGAGCATGACCGACCGCGAGGAGTTTTTGCAGATCTTCCGGCAGCATGTCACCCGCCCCGGCAGCGAAAAGCTGCTGGACTGGCTGGACCACAAGACCGATTTCTTTTCGGCTCCGGCGTCCACCCGGTTCCACGGTGCCTGCACCGGCGGGCTGTGCATGCACAGCCTGAACGTCTACCACGCCCTGCACGACACCTTTTTTACCGAGGGCGAGAGTGAGGAGAGCTTTGCCATCTGCGCATTGCTGCACGATCTGTGCAAAGCCAACTACTACAAGGCCGGCACCCGCAACGTGAAGAACGAGACCACCGGTCAGTGGGAAAAGGTGCCCAGCTACAGCGTGGAGGACCTGTTTCCCTACGGCCACGGTGAAAAAAGCGTGTTCCTCATTGAGCGCTTCATGAAGCTCAAGGTGGAAGAGGCCGTGGCCATCCGCTGGCACATGGGCGGCTTTGACGATGCGGCCCGGGGCGGCTGCTTTGCCATCTCGGAAGCCTACGACAAGTACCCCCTTGCCGTCAAACTGCACATCGCGGATCTGGAAGCCACCTATCTTATGGAGCACCGCACCAGCGCCGTGCACTGAGCATATTTTATCCCGATACCAAAAAAGACCCGGATACCGGCAGCACCTTTTTGTGCCTGCCCCGTGTCCGGGTCCTGTTTTTTATTCCTTGTTGCGGGCCTTGTTCTGGTACATCCGGTCATCTGCCTGCCGGATGGCCTCCCGCAACGGGTGCACGCCGCACACACCGCCCACGCTGATGGACAGGCGGATCTCCGGGTGGCTCTCCACCCGGGCCTGCCGCACCGCTTCCTGGATGCGGTCCATTACCAGCGGCAGCCCCTCCGGCCGCAGCTGCGGCATCAGCAGCAGGAATTCGTCGCCGCCGTAGCGCACCAGAATGTCGCTCTCCCGCAGGCAGGCCTGCACCGCCGCAGAGATGCTCTCCAGCGCCTTGTCGCCCACCAGATGGCCGTAGCTGTCGTTCACGGCCTTGAAGCGGTCCACGTCAATGACCACCACACCGTTGATCTGCTCACTGTCGGCCAGGAACTTTTCAAAGTACCGGCGGGAGTAGGCCCCGGTGAGCGGATCGATGAAGGCACTGTTGTCAAAGTCCTCGCTGCGGTCCAGCAGCATGCGGCGGCCGCCCATGTCCAGCCAGCGTCCGTTGGACAGCTTGGAAACCATTTCCAGCACGCAGCCGCGGCCGTTGTTCTCCACATAGCGCGACAGCACAAAATAGGCGTCCTCGCCATTGAATTCGATCTTGTTCAGGGTCTTTTTGCTGGTGAACACCTTGGCCGAGATGCAGTTCTCGCACCGGCCGGCCTTGTTCCACACCACATGGCAGTGACCGGCCCGCTCTTCCAGCGTGCCGTCCGGGTGCAGGGTGAGCACCTTGGCGCGCTCCGGGTCCACCAGACGCACCAGGTCAAACACGCCCTGCAGCTGCTGCAGGACAGCCGCCATCGAGCCTCCGGAGCTGTGCAGCAGCACATCCGGCTGCGCCTTTGCATCCTCGGCCTGCTCCGGCAGCAGCTGGCCCACCACGCTCACACAGCGGCGCTGCCCGCCGCGGCTCCACTGGGTGCGCAGCACCAGCCGGTGCGGCTGGTATCCGCCGCCGGTCTGCACCTCCACGGGGAAGCTGGCCTGCGGGATCTCCGGGGTTGCCTTTTCCAGCGCTTCCAACAGGCGGCGGCGGTCCTTCAGGGAAAGGAAGTTCAGCCCTTCGCCATGGTCAAAGTCCAGCACCTGGGTGCGCTCGGCGGCGCTGGCGTAGTGGTTGGTCACCGTCACCCGGCCGCTGAGCAGGTCGTAGTCGAACTGGATGCCGCCGCACTGGTCCGCATAGAACTGGGTGCGCTCGCGTTCCAGGTTGAGCAGCCGCTGGCTGCGGTCCTCCCGCGGGAGGGCTTCCCGGTGCAGGATCTCCTCCGACAAGCGGTGGGTGTCCTGGTGGAAGCTGCGGTCCCACTCGTTGCGCTGCAGCTCCTGCCGCAGCAGCTCCGACGACTCATTCAGGCATTCCAGCAGCAGCGGGTTGAAGGCCCCGCACTCGCCGTTCAGGATCATGCGCAGGGCCGTGTCGTGGTCGTAGGCCGGTTTATAGCAGCGGTCGCTGGTCAGGGCGTCGTACACATCTGCCAGTGCCACCACCTGTGCTGCGATGGGGATCGCATCGCCCTTCAGCTTGTCCGGGTAGCCGCCGCCGTCCCAGCGCTCATGGTGCCAGCGGCAGATGGCATAGGCCACCTGCAGCAGGGGCTCGTTTCCCCCGCCGATGGTGTTGCTCAGGTCCCGCAGGATGCGGGCACCCTTCACCGTGTGGGTCTTGATCATCGCGTATTCTTCGGCGGTCAGGCGGCCGGGCTTGTTGAGGATCTCGGTGGGGATCACGATCTTGCCCAGGTCGTGCAGGGCCGATGCCGTGCTGATGAGCGAAATGTCGCTCTCGTCCAGCTGATACCGGTCGGTCTTGCCCGCCAGCTGGTGCAGCAGCAGGTCGGTCAGGGTGCGGATGTGCAGCACATGCAGGCCGCTCTCGCTGTTGCGGAACTCCACCACATGGCTCAGGATGCTGATCATCAGCACGCTGTTGTGCTCTTTTTCGTACACCTGATCGGTCACCAGCCGGGTCAGGCGCTTCTGCTTGGCATACAGCATGAGCACGTTCTGCACCTGGCGCAGCACCATGACCCGCTCAAAGGGGCGGCGCATGTAGTCGGCCACACCCAGGTCGTAGGCACGCTCGATGTTGGCCGTGTCCTTTGCCGCCGAGATCATGATCACCGGGATCTCGTCCAGCCAGGAATAGCAGCGCATGACCTTCAGCACGTCAAAGCCGTCCATCTGCGGCATCATGATGTCCAGCAGCACCAGTGCGATGTCCGTGTGCTCGCGCAAAAGCTCCACCGCCCGGACACCGTTTTCCGCTTCCAGATACTCATACCCGTCGCCCAGGATCTCCATCAGCAGCGCGCGGTTGATCCCAGAATCGTCTGCGATCAGGATCTTCTGTTTCACATTCATGTGCCTTGCTCCTCGCCATCCCCATCTGGCAATGTGCTGCCTTGCCGCAGCAAAAATCCCCTGTTCACACAAAAAGCTGCTGCACCAGTCCATGCCGGCACAGCAGCTTGTCGAATCATTCTTGCATCATTTCATCAAACCGGCGCAGCAGCTCCACCGAAAGCTTCTCCAGCTCCGTTTCCGGCTGCCACACGGGTTCCGGCTGCGCCGCAGGCTGTGCGGCCGGTCTTGCACAGCAGGCCACAGCTTCTTCGGGCGGTTCCGGCGTCGGGGCCTGCACCGGCACTTCCGGACAGGCAGACCTCTGGGCAGCCTGCTGCTCTGCCTTTTCGGCACGGGCCACGGCCATCTGCAGCTCCTCCCGTGCCTGCTCACAGGCCGCTTCGAGGTCGGCATTTTCCCGCCGCAGAGCGATCATCTGGCGCTCGCAGGCAAACAACCGGGTCTGGTAGCGGCGGATCTCGGCGTGGGCCGCTTCCAGCTTGCGGGTCAGCTGCTGCAGCTTGTCGCTGCCCTCTGCCCGCACCGATGCTGCGGCCTGCGCCGCCGCCTGCTGGGCAAAGCGCTGCCGCAGAGCTTTGTTCTCCTGCCTGAGTTGCGCCATGGTCTCCTCCATTCCCTGCTGCGTCTGCCGGGCAAGGCGGAGTTCTGCCGCATACGCTGCGCGGATGTGCGCAATACAATTTTCAACATCCAGTTTCCGGTACCCGAACCATCCGGTCCGCAGCGGAACGTCCTGTTTCAGCATTGCATTGCCTCCCTCCGCTTGCGCGCAAGAGACCCGCCCTCCTCACGGGCGCTGTGCCACGATGCGTTTATTATTTGCCAGCCTTACTTCCGCTTGTTCAGGATGGCCAGCAGCTCGTCGTAGTAACGGTTGTCGCTGCTTTCCTCTTCCACGGGCTTTGCGGCAGCTGCCGGAGCGGCCGGGGCTGCTGCCGGAGCAGCAGGAGCAGCGGCAGTGGCTGCACTGCCGGTGTCGCTGCTGAACACTGCCGACGGCACCGACTGGGCACCGCCCATGGCGTTGTTGATGCTGTTGCGCAGGTCGCTGGCACTCTTGTTGTCGAAGCCGGTAGCAACGACGGTCACGCGCATCTCGTCGGACAGGTTCTCGTCAAACGCAGTACCCCAGATGATGTTCGCATCCGGATGAGCGCTCTGGGTGATGAGGCCGGCTGCGGTCTCCACGTCCTCCAGGCCGATGTCGGGGCTGGAAGTGATGTTGATGATAACGCCGTGTGCACCGGCAATGCTGGTCTCCAGCAACGGGCTGGAAATGGCAGCCTTGGCGGCGTTCTCGGCCTTGCCGGCACCCTTGGCGCTGCCCACGCCCATGTGCGCGTAACCGGCATCCTTCATGATGGAGCGCACGTCGGCGAAGTCCAGATTGATGAAGGCGGGCACGTTGATCAGGGCGGAAATGGACTCGACGCCCTGACGCAGCACGTTGTCGGCAGCCTGGAAGGCGTTCATCAGGGTGATCTTCTCCTGGCTGATCATCTTCAGGCGCTCATTCGGGATCACGATCAGGCTGTCCACATGCATCAGCAGGTTGGCAATGCCCTGCTCAGCCAGGCCCATCTTGCGCTTGCCCTCAAAAGAGAAGGGCTTGGTGACGATGCCCACGGTCAGGATGCCCAGGTCGTGTGCCACCTCGGCCACCACAGGAGCCGCACCGGTGCCGGTGCCGCCGCCCATACCGGCGGTGATGAACACCATCTGGGAGCCCTTGAGCGCGTTTGCGATCTCGTCCTTGCTTTCTTCAGCGGCACGCTGGCCGATCTCAGGGTCGGCACCTGCGCCGCGGCCCTTGGTGAGCTTGGAGCCCAGCTGGACCTTGACGGTGGCATGGTTCTTGGCCAGCGCCTGCTGGTCCGTGTTCATCGCAATGAACTCCACGCCCTGCAGACCATCGCTGACCATGCGGTTCACGGCGTTGCCGCCGCCGCCGCCAACACCGATCACCTTGATCGTCGTAACATTTTCGTCCATTTCTTCATCGAGCATCAATGCCATAACTTTGTCCTCCATCCGGATTTTATCGTAGAACTGTGCAGAACGCACAGAAATATCAACCTACACTTATATAACTGTATCGTATCATCTTTTTGCCGTGAATGCAAGTCAAATTTACGTTTTTGAAGTTCTTTTTTTCGGGCAGTCTGCCCCGCGCGGGGTTTCTCGTGCAATTTGCCCACCCAGAGCCGTCAGTTTCTGTGCAAAATCGGCATAGCCGCGGTCAATGAACTCCGTATGGGTGATGCGGCTGCTGCCCTGTGCCGCCAGCGCCGCGATCACCAGCGCTGCCCCGCCCCGCAGGTCGGGCGCTTCCAGCACCGTTCCCTGCAGGGTGCCGCCGGGTTCCGCGTACAGGGTGCGGCCCTCCACCCGCACCCGGCCGCCCAGCGCCGCAAAGCCTGCCGCGCAGCCGAACCGCCGCTCAAAGATCACATCCTCGATGCTGCCGGGTCCCTCCGCGCAGAGCAGCACCGCCGCCAGCAGCGGGGCCGCGTCGGTGGCCAGCGCCGGATATGCCCCGGTGAACACCCGCCCCGGCCCGTACAGCCGCCCGAACCGGGTAATAACGGCAGCATCGCTCCGGCGCACAACGCCGCACCCCATTTGTTCCAGAATTTCCAGCACCGGCGCATACAGCCGGGGCGCGCAGCCTGCCAGCTCCACCCGTCCCCCAGCCGCTGCGCAGGCACAGGCAAAGGTGGCTGCCGTGATCCGGTCCGGCAGGGGCGCAAAGCTGCATCCGTGCAGCCGCCGCACCCCCTGCACCCGCACCGTGCCGGTGCCCGCGCCCTGCACCCGGCCGCCGCACCGGTTCAGGAATGCCGCCAGATCTTCGATCTCCGGCTCCCGGGCCGCACCCCGCAGGGTCGTCTCCCCCTGTGCCAGCGCCGCCGCCAGCAGCAGGGTCTCGGTGGCCCCCACGCTGGGGAACCGCAGGGTGATGTCCGCTCCGTGCAGCCCCGCCGGAGCCGTGAGCAGCAGGCGTTCGCCTTCCAGCTGCGGGCAGGCTCCCATCTGCACAAGGCCCGCCAGATGCAGATCAATGGGCCGCGCTCCGATGCGGCAGCCCCCGGGCAGCACGGTCTGTGCCCGGCCCAGCCGGGCCAGCAGCGGGGCGCAGAACAGGATGGATGCCCGCATCCGGCCCGCCGGGCCTGCCGCCAGCGTCCCGCTGCCGGGCACCCCGTCCACCCGTACATCCGCCCCCTGCCGCTCCGCTGTGCAGCCTGCACTGCGCAGCAGGGCAAGGCTCTCGGCCACATCGGCCAGCTCCGGCACCCCGCACAGCCGCACTGGCCCGCTGCACAGCAGGGACGCTGCCAGCAGCGGCAGCACACTGTTCTTGGCCGCCGGGACCCGTACCGTTCCATTCAGCGGCCGCCCGCCCGTGATGATGTAATCCCCTGCCATGCAAAGACCCCCGTTCTGCCAAAGATACCCCATGGTATGCAGAACGAGGGCCGTCGGTTCCCTGTTTTGTACCCGGACACCGCAAAACGCATTTGTCCGGTCGTTTGTCTGTTTTTTGCGTCTTTTGCGGGGCAAACATCCCATTTTGCGGCAGAAATGGCCGCCTTTATGTTTCCCCGCGGGAGACGGACAGCACGATGCCCATCTCGCCCAGCAGCATCATCAGGCTGGTGCCGCCGGAGGAAAAGAAGGGCAGGCTGATGCCGGTGTTCGGGATGGTGTTGGTGACCACGGCGATGTTCAGCACCGCCTGCAAGGCCACCTGCACCACGAACCCCACCACCAGCAGTGCCCCGAAGCGATCCGGCGCGTGGGCCGCCAGCGTGACGCCCCGCAGCAGCAGCAGACTGAACAGCAGGATCACCGCACAGGCCCCCACAAACCCCAGCTCCTCGCACAGGATGGAAAAGATGAAGTCGTTCTGGGGTTCCGGCACGAACAGGTGCTTCTGGCGGCTGTTGCCCAGCCCCAGCCCCACGGCCCCGCCGGAGCCGATGGCGTACAGGCTCTGGATGGTCTGGTGGCCGTCGCCCAGCGGGTCGGCAAAGGGGTCCAGCCAGGAGCTCAGGCGGCTGGCCGCATAAGGCACCAGATCCGGCATGATGACGATGGCCGCCCCGATGGCACCCGCTCCGCCCACACCGGCCAGCACGAACCACCGCAGCCCGGTGCCGCCCACGAACATGAGCACTGCCCCGATGCCCAGGATCAGCACCGTGCCGGACAGGTGCGGCTCCAGCAGCATGAGCACCGCCACCGCGCCCAGTACCAGCGCAAAGGGCACCACCCCCACCGCAAAGCTCTCCATCCGGCTGTGGTTGAGGGAGATGATGTGGGCAAACACCAGCACCACCGCAAATTTGGCGATCTCGCTGGGCTGCAGAGTGCCCAGCCCCGGCAGCACCAGCCAGCGCTTGCAGCCGTTGTATTCCGGCATGAACAGCACCACGACCAGCAGCACCAGCGAGAGGGCCAGCAGCGGCCAGGCCAGTTTGTGATAGATGTGGTAATCCACCCGGCTGGCCGCCCACATGGCCCCGATGCCCATGGCCGCATACAGCAGCTGCGGCCGCACATAGGCCCAGGCATCGCCCCGCCGGTACAGCGCCACCGCGCTGCTGGCACTGTACAGCATTACCAGCCCAAAGCCCACCAGCGTGAGCACCAGGATCAGAAACGGCAGGTCCATGGCGGGCAGCGGACGCAGCAGTCCGCGCCGGGCCCGGGCAGGCACAGCGGCCCTGTGCATCCTCATCACCTCCGGCAGTCCTTTTGGTCTATTGTACGCAGGCCGCCGGGCTGTTAGTCATAGCCGCAGGCCCTGCCCGCATAAACTGAGCCGGAAAAGGAGGTGCTGCCATGTCCCGGCCCGAACCCCTGCGCACCCTGCCGGAGCAGGCGTTCCGCGCCCGTGCCCGGCTGGTGGCGCTGCTTTTGTGCGGCATCTGCTTTGCAGGGCTTATTGCCCGGCTCTACTGGCTGCAGCTGGCCGCCGGGGACTGGTACACCCGGCGGGCACTGGGGCAGCAGCTGCGGGACACCGTGGTGCCCGCCGACCGGGGCCGCATCTACAGTGCCGACGGCGTGTTGCTGGCGGCCAACAGCAGCTGCTGGACCCTGCGGGCCAGCCCGCGGGAGATGCCTGCCGACAAACTGGAGCTGGCCGCCCACGGTCTTGCGCAGATTTTGGAGCTGGACGAAGCCGCCCTGCTGGAAAAGTTCCGGGACCGCGCCTCCAACGACTGTCTGCTGCGCTACCGGGTGGAGCGTTCCATGGCGGATGCCGTGCGGGATTTCTGCGAGGAAAACGACATCACCGGCATCCGTATCAATCAGGACAGCAAGCGCTGGTACCCGCAGGGGGAGTTTCTGGCGTCGGTGCTGGGCTTTACCAATGTGGACAACGCCGGAGTGAGCGGGCTGGAGCTGGAATACAACGAGCAGCTCACCGGGCAGAACGGCGTGGTGCTCACCGCCGTGAACGCCTGGGGCTACACGCTGGAGCAGAGCTACGAGACCGAGCAGTTCCCGGTGGAGGGCAGCAGCCTGTGGCTGACCATCGACGCCAACATTCAACATTATCTCGAAAATGCGTTGAATTACGCCGTACAGGAACACCATGTGGCCGCCCGTGCCGTGGGCATCGTGCTGGACGTGAACACCGGGGCCGTGCTGGCCATGTCCACCACCCCGGCCTACGACCCCAACCAGCCGCGGGTCCTCTACGACGAAGCTGCCCGCGCCGCCGTAGATGCCCTCTCTGGGGAGCAGCGGACGGCCGCCCTGCAGCTGGCCCAGCAGACCCAGTGGCGCAACAAGGCCGTGAGCGACCTGTACGAACCGGGCAGCGTGTTCAAGCTCATCACCTGCGCGGCCGCGCTGGACGCCGGAGCCATCACTCGGAACTCCAGCTTTTATTGCGGGGAGTCCATCTCGGTGGCGGGCACCCGGTTCCACTGCGCCAACCACAAGCGCCACGGGACCCAGACCGTGACGCAGGCGCTGGAAAATTCCTGCAACCAGAGCTTTATCCAGATCGGAGCGCGGCTTGGCAAGGAGGCCTTCTGCGATTACTTTGCCGCCTTCGGCCTGCGGGAGCCCACCGGCATCGACCTGCCCGCCGAGCCGAAAAAGAGCCTGTACTACACCGCCGACCGTATGGGGCCGGTGGAGCTGGCCTCCTGCGCCTTCGGGCAAAGCAGCAAGATCTCCTATCTGGAAATGGCCGCCGCCGTGTGCGCAGTGGTCAACGGCGGAAAACTGATGCAGCCCTACCTCGTATCGGACATTCTGGCCCCGGACGGCACGGTGCTGGAACACCGGGACCCCGTGTGCAAACAGCAGGTGATCCAGCCGGAGACTTCCGCCGTCATGCGGGAGATGATGGAAGCCGTTGTTCTGTACGGCGGCGGACGCAACGCGCAGATCTCCGGCTACCGGGTGGGCGGCAAGAGCGGCACCAGCCAGAAGCTGGACAGCGCCGACGAAAAAGCCCGCATTGCCAGCTTTGTGGCCGTGGCGCCCATCGACGACCCGCAGTTTCTGTGTCTGGTCTGCCTGGATGAACCCCACAGCTGGACCACCGCCGGCGGCAGCCTTTCGGCCCCGGTGTGTGCCGAGGTGTTGGAACAGACGCTGGTGTACAAAGGCGTGCCCCGCGCCGCCGCAGACGTCCCCGCCGAGCAGACCGCTGCCCTGCCGGCAGACGGGGACAGTACGGATGGGGCGTAACCCCTCTCCGTCATCGCCTGCGGCGATGCCAGTTCCCCCAAGGGAGGAGCTTTTGACGAAACGGGAAACTTTTCCGTATAAACAAAAAGCTCCCCCTTTCGGGGGAGCTGGCAGCCCGGAGGGCTGACTGAGAGGGTTCTGATCAGTTCTGATGCGGCTGCTCGCGGAACACGATCTCGCCGGTCTCGCTGTTCATGGATTCCACGATGGCAAGGCTCTCCAGCTGGATGCCCTTGCTGCGGATGAGCTCACCGCCCTGCTGGAAGCCTTTTTCCACGGCGATGCCGATGCCTTCCACGGTGGCACCGGCCTCCTGTGCCAGCTCCAGCAGGCCCATCAGGGCACAGCCGTTGGCCAGGAAATCGTCGATGATCAGCACATGATCCTCTGCGGTGAGGAACTTTTTGGACACGATGACGTTGTAGATCTTTTTGTGGGTGAAGGACTGGATCTTGGTCTCGTAGTTGTTGTAGTCCAGATTGATGCTCATGGACTTTTTGGCAAATACCACCGGCACGTTGAACTCACTGGCCACAATGGCGGCAATGCCGATGCCGCTGGCCTCGATGGTGAGCACCTTGTTGATGGGCTTGCCCGCAAACAGGCGCTTCCACTCCCGGGCCATCTCGCGGAACAGCGGGACATCCATCTGGTGGTTGATGAAGCTGTCCACCTTGAGCACATTTCCTTCGCGCACAATGCCGTCTGCGCGGATACGATCTTCCAGCATCTTCATAAGCAGTCTTTGTCCTCCAGCCTTTTTCCATTCCGGGGCACAAAGCTGTGCCCGCAACCTGTATGTATTTTACCTAGTATAACGGAAGTGCCTGCCTTTGGCAAGTGGCTTTGTGCCCAAATTTGAAAAAATCCGGGCTGCATCTGCGTGGGCTTTTTCCAAAAGCATGCCTATGGCAAAAAGCACCGAAACTCCGCAAAACAGTCCTGTAATTTTTGGCTTTCGGCGCTCTTGTGCTTTGCTGATTTTTGAGTATACTTGGAAGAAAGACCGGTGCCTGTACGCCGATCGGAGGAGAGGGAGAACGGTTATGAAAACGGGACTTATACTGGAAGGCGGGGCTATGCGCGGCATGTTCACCGCCGGTGTTCTGGATGTGCTGATGGAGCACGGCATCGCGGTGGACGGTGCCATCGGTGTTTCGGCGGGAGCCGTGTTCGGCTGCAACTATAAGTCGCACCAGATCGGGCGCACCATCCGCTACAACACCGAATACTGCAAAGATAAGCGCTACGCCAGCTTTGGCAACCTGCTGCGCACCGGCAACCTGTACAGCGAGCAGTTCTGCTACCACACCGTGCCGGAAAAGCTGGATCCGTTTGACGCCAAAGCCTTTCGGGAAGATCCCATGGACTTTTTTGTGGTGTGCACCGATGTGCGCACCGGCGACCCCATCTACCACAAGTGCCGCACCGGCGACGCCGAGGACATCCAGTGGATGCAGGCGTCGGCCTCCATGCCGCTGGCCGCAAAGATCGTGAAGATCGGCCACTACCAGCTGCTGGACGGCGGCATTGCAGATTCCATCCCGGTGCGCTTCTTTGAGTCCATCGGCTACAAACGCAACCTCATCGTGCTGACCCAGCCCAAGGACTTTGTGAAAAAGAAAAACAAGATGCTGCCCGCCATCCGGGCGCGCTACCTGCGCTACCCCGCCTTTGTGGAGGCCGTGGCTGACCGCCACGAGCGCTACAACGAGACACTGGAACATGTGGCCATGCTGGAGCAGACCGGCCAGGCCTTTGTCATCCGGCCGCCCATCCCGCTGGAGATCGGCTCCATGGAGCGTGACCCCGCCCAGCTGCGCCGCGTGTACGACACCGGCCGTGCCGTGGCCGAGATCCAGGTGGACAAGATCGCCGCTTTTGTGGAGCAGTCCCGCGCAGCCGAATAAGTTTTGCGGCAGTGCATCATCCAAAAGGCCCCGCACCGGTTCCGAACGGAACGGTGCGGGGCCTTTGGTTTACGCGGGTGGTTCAGGCTGTAGGGTTACAGCTGGCTCTTGTACAGCTCCACGATCTCTTCCACGCTGGTGTCACGCGGGTTGCCAGGGCGGCAGGCGTCGGCATAAGCGGACTCGGCCAGGAACTGGATGTCCTCTTCCTTCAGGATGCCGTGCAGGTTTGCGGGGATGCCCACATCGGCGCTCAGCTGCTTGACAGCGGCGATGGTGGCATCGGCTGCCTCGGCGTCGTTCATCTCGTCGATGCCCTTCACGCCCATGGCCTTGCCGACGGCACGGTAGCGCTCACCGGCGACGGTCTTGTTGTATTCCAGACCCACCGGCAGCAGGATGGCGCAGGCCACGCCGTGAGGGGTATCATACAGGGCGGACAGGCCGTGTGCCATGGAGTGCACGATGCCCAGGCCCACGTTGGAGAAGCCCATACCGGCGATGTACTGGCCCAGAGCCATGCCCTCACGGCCTTCCGGGGTGTTCTGCACGGCACCGCGCAGGTTCTCGCTGATGAGCTTGATGGCTTCCAGATGGAACATATCGGAGATGGTGCAGTGGCCCTTGGTGATGTAGCCCTCGATGGCGTGGGTCAGAGCATCCATACCGGTGGCGGCGGTCAGGCCCTTGGGCATGGAGGACATCATATCGGGATCGACCACAGCGATCTCGGGGATATCGTTGGTGTCCACGCAGACGAACTTGCGCTTCTTCTCCACATCGGTGATGACGTAGTTGATGGTGACCTCAGCAGCCGTACCGGCAGTGGTGGGCACCGCGATGGTGAACACGGCGTGCTTCTTGGTGGGAGCCACACCCTCCAGAGAGCGGACGTCTGCAAACTCCGGGTTGTTGATGATGATGCCGATGGCCTTGGCCGTGTCCATGGAGGAACCGCCGCCGATGGTCACGATGCAGTCTGCTTCGGCAGCCTTGAACGCGGCCACACCGTCCTGCACATTGGCAATGGTGGGGTTGGGCTTGATCTCACTGTACACGCTGTAGGCAAAGTTTGCGGCGTCCAGCAGGTCGGTGACCTTCTTGGTGACGCCGAACTTGATCAGGTCGGGGTCCGAGCAGACGAAGGCCTTTTTGTAGCCGCGGGCGGTGAGCTCCGGCACAATGTTCTCGATGGCACCATGGCCATGGTAGGAAATGGTATTCAGAACGATGCGATCAGCCATAAGTCAAATCCTCCAAACTCATTTGCGCCGCCGGTTCCGGCGGCGGTTCTCTGCCTTTCAGCATAGCACATCGTCAAAAAATTTGCAATGCAGAATTGTATGAATTCTCTGTAAATTCTGATATTATCCCCATTTTTCTGGACAGATTGCACCGTTTTGAAGGGATCGTGTTATTTTTCATATTCCGTGGTTATAGCCACGGATTTCACCCTACAAAAGGGTATACTATAAAAAATGAGCCGTCTGCCGTTGTCATAGTGGAACCGGCGGCTCCACTTTCCGCACAAGGAGTCCGTTTTATGTTCAACCAGCCCTTCACCCCCTCGCAGGTGCGGCCCATCCGCCCGGCCATGACCGTTTCCCGCCCGGAACGCTGTGCGGCACCCGCACCGACAACGGCCTTATCTATACCGAAATCATCCTCAAAAAGGAGAACCTTACCATGAACAGCATCCTCAAAGCAGGCGCAGCCACCGAACTGAAGGACCTGATTTCTTACGAAGAGGGCAGCATCGCCAACCTGGACCTGGCCCACACCGACAACATGAAATTCGTGCTGATGGCCTTTGACGAGGGCACCGGCCTGACCCCGCACCGTGCTCCCGGCAACGTCATCCTGACCGCACTGGAGGGCAAGGCCATCATCGGCTACGAGGGCCAGGACTACGAGCTGACCGCAGGCCAGAGCTTCCGTTTTGACAAGAACGGCCTGCACAGTGTGACCGCACAGGGCAAGTTCAAGATGAGCCTGCTGCTGGTGCTGGAGTAAATTTGTTCTGATTTTCAGAGCTGCTGCGTATTTTTTTCGCAGCAGCTCTTCTTTTTTTGCCAAAAGGGCTTGACAAGCGGGGCAGATCGTGTATTATTGTATCAAGCGCTTAATACAGCAATACAAGGAGACAACAGTATGTCGGAACAGTTTGATTCCAGCCGCCCGATCTATGCACAGCTGGTGGAACGGCTCAAGGCCCGCATCCTGGCAGGCACCTACCCGCCCGGCGGGCACCTGGACTCGGTGCGGGACCTTGCCGCAGCCGCCGGGGTCAATCCCAACACCATGCAGCGGGCCCTGGCCCAGCTGGAAACCGAAGGTCTGGTGCGCACCGAACGCACCTCAGGCCGCTATGTTACGGAGGACACCGAATTGATCGAACAGCTTCGGACCGAAGCCGCCCGGAAACTGGCGGAAGAATTTCTGGTCAAGATGCGCGGCATCGGCTACAGCCCTGCACGCGCGGCTGCTCTGCTGGAGCAGCTGGACACCACCAAGGAGGATGCACAATGAGTGAGATTCTGACCTGTGAAGCACTGACCAAGTGCTATGACAAAGACAAGACCGCGCTGGACGGCGTGGATCTGCATGTGAATTTTGGCCGCATCGTGGGCCTGCTGGGCCCCAACGGCAGCGGCAAGACCACCCTCATCAAGCTGGCCAACGGCCTGCTGCAGCCCACGTCCGGCAGCATCAAGGTAGCCGGCATGGCCCCCGGCCCGGACACCAAAGCCCTTGTTTCCTACCTGCCGGACGCCGACTGGCTGCCCGACTGGATGCAGGTAGAGCAGCTGGTGGGCATGTTCACGGATTTTTACGCCGACTTTGACCCCGCCAAGGCCTTTGAGATGCTGGACGCCCTGCACATTGCCCGCACCGCAAAGCTCAGGACCCTCTCCAAGGGCAACAAGGAAAAAGTGCAGCTCATCCTGGCCATGAGCCGCGCGGCCCGGCTTTACCTGCTGGATGAGCCCATCGGCGGCGTGGACCCCGCCGCCCGCGACTACATCCTGCACACCATCATCAGCAACTACAGCAAGGACGCAACGGTCATCCTGTCCACCCACCTCATCGGGGACATCGAGCCGGTGCTGGACGAGGCCATCTTCCTGAAGGACGGCCGGGTGTTCGCCCATCGCAGCGTGGAGGAGCTCCGCGAGACTGAGGGCATGAGCGTGGATGCATATTTCCGGGAGGTATTCAAATGCTGAGCAAACTTTTAAAGTATGAGTTCAAGGCCACCGGCCGCATTTACGGCGGACTGTATCTGGCCATTCTGGCTGCTGCTGCACTGCTGGGGGCGTTCTTCCGCTTTCCGGCACTGGTTTCTGATTTTCCCTTCGCCGTCGTCACGATCGTTTACCTGATGCTGTGTGTCGCCATTGCAGTCATCACTGCACTCACCATCATCCAGCGGTTCACCCGCAACCTGCTGGGGCGCGAGGGTTATCTGATGCACACCCTGCCGGTCACCCCGGCGCAGCTCATCCTGTCCAAGCTCATCTCCAGCATGGTGTGGCTGCTGTGTAGCATCCTGGTCATCGCGCTTTCCCTCGGTGTATTCTTCCTGTGCGGGATGCTGAACGTCAACGGCATCTTCTCGGACTGGGCCAGTGCCGTGCGCGACTTCCGGCAGCTGGCAGATATTCTGCAGCGCGTTCTGAATGTCAGCGGCTTTATGCTGCTGCTCACGGCCATCGAGTGGCTGGCCACGCTGGTCTGCTCCATCCTGTGCCTGTACACCGCCTGCATGATCGGGCATCAGTTCAAGCAGCATTTTGCGCTGGTGGGCATCGCGGCCTTTGTGATCCTGAACATTGTGCAGAACCGCCTTGTGGCTCTGCTGCCCTACACCAACAACACCGTCGGGCTGGATATGGTAGTCATCGCTTCCGGTGATACCTGGCAGGTCACGACCAATCGGTTCTATCTCCGCGCCGTGCTGGTCTCCCTGCTGGCCGATGCGGTGCTGTGCGGTGTCTACTTTGCCGTCACCAACTGGCTGATGAAGAACAAACTGAATCTGGATTGATTTCTCTATCACAAAAGGGTCTGCTGCCGTTTCCGGCAGCAGACCCTTTTGTGATTGGGGCAGATTCAGCACGCGTCGTACTGCTTTTGCAGGTATTGCAGGCACTGGACCGAATTCTCCGGCGTGGTGTTTTCCAGTGTGGCGAACACCCAGGGCTTTTCCTGCTTGGCAAAGCGCAGGATGGTGCGGTAATCGCCCATGCCGCCCTGCCCGGCACCGGTGGCGGCCAGCTGCCCGCCGGCGTCCTTGCGCAGGAAGTCCTTGAAGTGGATCATGGCCACATCCTTGCCCAGCAGCTCAATGGCCTCGGCGAACACCTCTTCGCGAGCATCCACGTTTTCCATATTCAGCAGGTTCACCGGGTCCAGCAGGATCTGCAGGTTGGGGCTGCCGATCTCGTCCAGCACGGTGCGGGCACGCTTGGCATCGTACACGATGTGCTTGACCACCGGCTCGATGGCAATGGTCACACCATACTGCTCGGCGCAGCGCACCACCGGCTTGAAGTTCTTGATAAAGGTGGCAAGGGCCGCGTCGCTGCGGCACTCCGGGCAGAACTTGTACTCCGCGTTGGGTGCACCGGTCTCGGTGCCCACCATACCGCAGCCCAGCAGGCTGGCAAAGCGGATGTGGGCGTAGTATTTTTCCTGGATGGCGTGCAGAGCGTCCTCGTCCGGGTGGGCCAGGTTGAGGTAGTTGCCCAGCACGGCAATGTCAATGCCGTTCTGGGCAAACAGGCGGCGCAGATAGGCGGCGTAACCGGGGGTGAGGGCGCTCGGCGTGTTGGGCACCTCCTTGAGGGATTTGCTCAGGGCCAGGTGGGCGCAGGTGAAACCCCGCTGACGTACCAGCGGGAGCACCTGCTCCAGGGGCAGCTTTTCGGCGTCGTGCAGACGCAGGCCAAATTGGATCATAGAAAACTCCTCCTCGCATTGCTTCTGGCCCGATGATAGCATATCCGGACGCAAAACACAACAGCAAGCTGCAGCCGTCAGCGGCGCAGATACCGCCCGGTGATGCTGGCCGGGTCGTTACAGATCTGCTCCGGGGTGCCGCAGGCCACGATCCGCCCGCCGGCATCTCCGCCGCCGGGGCCCATGTCGATGATGTAGTCCGCATTGCGGATGACGTCCAGATCATGCTCGATGACCACCACAGTCGCACCATTGTCCAGCAGGGCCTGGAACACCCCCAGCAGCACCTGCACATCCAGCGGGTGCAGGCCGATGGACGGCTCGTCGAACACGAACACGGAATCGGTCTGGGTCCGGCCGATCTCGCTGGCCAGCTTCAGACGCTGGGCCTCGCCGCCGGAAAGGCTGGGCGTTTCCTCGCCCAGAGTCAGGTAGCCCAGGCCCAGCTGCTGCAGGACCTTCAGCTTCTGGCAGACCGTTTTCATGTTCCGGCAAAAATCGATAGCCGTGTTCACGTCCATGTCCATCAGCTCCGGCAGCGAGGCCGTCTGCCCCGCCGGGCCGGTCAGTTTTACCAGTCCGGCCGCCCGGGCATAGCGGGAACCACGGCAGTCCGGGCAGGGGATGTTCACATCCGGCAGGAACTGCACGTCCAGGCTCACCTCGCCGGTGCCGTCGCAGCCGGGACAGCGCAGGGACCCGGTGTTGTAGGAAAAATCTCCGGCTTTGTAGCCGTGTGCCTTTGCGTCCGGCGACCGCGCAAAGAGCCTGCGCAGGTCATCGTGGACGCCTGCGTAGGTGGCAACGGTGGAGCGGACGTTGATCCCGATGGGGGTCGCATCAATGAGCTTGACGTGGGCGATGCCCTCCGCGTCAAGGGCGCGGACATGCGGCGGCAGTGTCTTGCCGTCGATGCGGGCTTCCAGTGCCGGAACAAGGCTCTCCAGCACCAACGTGGTCTTGCCGGAGCCGGACACGCCGGTCACGACGGTCAGCCGCCCCTTGGGCAGGTCTACTTCCAGCGGCTTCACCGTGTGGAGCTGCGCGGTGGAAAGATGGAGTGTTCCCTGTGCAAACAGGGCGTCCGCCAATGCGCGCTTTCGCCGCAGGGTGTCCGCCTTTCCGGAGAGGAAGGGCCCGATCTGGGACGCCGGGTCCGCCTCGATGGCCGGGATGGTGCCCTGTGCGATCACATGGCCGCCCTTTGCCCCGGCTTCCGGCCCCATTTCCACGATCCAGTCTGCTTCCTTTAAAATCTGCGTGTCGTGATCCACCAGGATCACCGAATTGCCGTCCGCGATCAGGTCATGCATCACGCCGGTCAGGCCCACGATGTTGGAGGGATGCAGGCCGATGCTGGGTTCGTCCAGCACATAGAGCACCCCGGTGGTGCGGTTGCGCACGGCGCGGGCCAGCTGCATGCGCTGGCGCTCTCCGGTGGAAAGGGTCGAGGCCGCACGGTCCAGCGTGAGGTAGCCCAGCCCCAGGTCCATCAGTCGTTTTGCCGGGCCGGTGAAGGATTCCACAATGTTTTCCGCCATCGGGCGCATCTCTGCGGGCAGGCTGTCCGGCACGCCCTGCACCCAGCCGACCAGCTCCGAAAGGGGCATCCGGCAGGCCTCATCCAGCGAGAGGCCCCGCAGCTTCGGGGCGCGGGCCGCTGCTGAAAGGCGGGTGCCATGGCACGCAGGACAAATGTCCTCTTTCAGGAACTTTTCTACCCGCTTCATGCCTTTTTCGTCCTTGACCTTGGCCAGTGCATTCTCCACAGTGTAGGTCGCATTGAAATAGGTAAAGTCCAGCTCCCCTGCCTGATTGGAATTCTTGTTGTGATAGAAAATGTGCTTTTTCTCCGCCGGACCGTGGAACACGATCTCCTTTTCCTGCGCGGTCAGGTCCCGGAAGGGCACATCGGTGCGCACGCCCATCTCCCGGCAGATGTCGGTCATCAGCGACCACATCAGGCTGTTCCACGGGGCCACGGCACCCTCGTCGATGGTCAGGGAATCATCCGGCACCAGCGTAGCGGGGTCCACCGTGCGCACCGTGCCGATGCCGCCGCACTGTGGGCAGGCCCCCTGCGAGTTGAAGGCCAGCTCTTCGGCCGACGGGGCCAGAAACTGCGCCCCGCATTCCGGGCAGAGCAGCTCTTTCCCGGCCGCCACCCGCAGCGACGGGGCCAGATAATGCCCATTGGGGCAGCGGTGGCTGGCCAGACGGGAGTACATGAGCCGCAGGCTGTTGAGCAGCTCGGTCCCGGTGCCAAAGGTGCTGCGGATGCCCGGGACGCCGGGCCGCTGGTGCAGGGCCAGCGCAGCCGGAACGTACAGCACCTCGTCCACGCCCGCCCGGGCGGCCTGAGTCATCCGGCGGCGGGTGTAGGTGGACAGGGCATCCAGGTAGCGCCGGGAGCCCTCCGCATACAGCACGCCCAGTGCCAGCGAGGATTTGCCGGAGCCGGACACGCCCGCAATGCCCACGATCTGGTGCAGTGGGATGTCCACATCAATGTTCTTGAGGTTGTGGACATGGGCATTGCGGATCTGCACCGCCTGCGGAATGTGATGTTCTTCCATGGGTTTTCTTCCTTTCATGCTGTCCGCTTTTTTTCTGATTATACCGCGCACAGACGCAGTGCGTCCAGCACAAAAAATCCGCCGTTCCTTTGGAGAAACAGCGGATCTTTCATCATATTCTTACGGTCTGCCTGACGGGGTCCCCATCAGATCACTGCTGGGCCTGCTCTGCGCGCTTGGCTTCCAGAGCCAGGATGGCGTCGCGGCGGCTCAGATTGATGCGGCCCTGCTGGTCGATGTCGGTCACCTTGACCACGATGGCGTCGCCCACGGCGACCACATCCTCCACGCGCTCCACACGCTTGGTGTCCAGCTTGGAGATGTGCACCAGACCTTCCTTGCCCGGTGCGATCTCCACAAAGGCACCAAAGTTCATCAGGCGGGTGACCTTGCCCTTGTAGATGGCACCGATCTCGGGGTCCTCCACAATGGTCTTGATGGTAAAGATGGCACGCTTTGCGTCCTCCTGATCCACGGCGGAGACGAACACATGACCGTCTTCCTGCACGTCGATCTTGCAGTTGCAGGTGGCGCAGATGTCCTGGATGACCTTGCCGCCCTTGCCGATCACGTCCTTGATCTTGTCGGTGGGGATCATCATGCTGAACATCTTGGGAGCGTAGCGGCTCAGCTCATGGCGCGGCTCGGCGATGACGGGCTTGATGATCTCGTCCAGGATATACAGGCGGCCCTTGCGGCACTTCTCGAAGGCCTCGGCAATGATGTCGTAGGTCAGGCCGTCGATCTTGATATCCATCTGGATGGCGGTGATGCCCTTGCGGGTACCGCCCACCTTGAAGTCCATATCGCCGTGGAAGTCCTCCACGCCCTGAATGTCCAGCATGGTCATCCAGCGGTCACCCTCGGTGATCAGGCCGCAGGAAATGCCGGCCACAGGGGCCTTGATGGGCACACCGGCATCCATCAGAGCCAGCGTAGAGCCGCAGATGGAAGCCTGCGAGGTGGAGCCGTTGGAGCTCAGCACCTCCGACACGCAGCGGATGGTGTAGGGGAACTCCTCCAGAGAGGGCAGCACCGGCACCAGAGCACGCTCGGCCAGAGCGCCGTGGCCGATCTCGCGGCGGCCGGGGCTGCGGGGTGCGCGGGCCTCGCCTACCGAGTACGGCGGGAAGTTGTAGTGGTGGATATAGCGCTTGGTCTGCTCGTCGGTCAGGTCATCCATGAGCTGGTTGTCCTTGGTGCCGCCCAGGGTGCAGGTGGTCAGCACCTGGGTCTGGCCGCGGGTGAACATACCGGAGCCGTGGACCCGGGGCAGGATGCCCACTTCGGCAGCCAGCGGGCGGATCTCGTTGATGCCGCGGCCGTCCACGCGCTTGCCCTCGTCCAGCAGCCAGCGGCGCACCACGAACTTCTGCATCTTGTAGCTGACCAGGTCAAGGTCTGCAGCGGTCAGGTCGGGGTACTCCTCGGCGATCTTGTCCATAATGGGCAGCAGAGCGGCATCGCGCACATTCTTGTCGTCGGTATCCATAGCGGCCTTGAAGTCGTCCAGATACTTGTTCTGGATGGCGTGGAACACGTCCATATCCAGACCCACCACCTGGAAATCGATCTTCGGCTTGCCGCGCTCTGCAACGATGCCGTTGATGAAGGTGATGATCTTCTTGATCTCAACGTGGGCGGCCTTGATGGCATTGAGCATGGTGTCCTCGTCCACCTCGTTGGCACCGGCCTCGATCATCACGATCTTGTCCATGGTAGCGGCTACGGTCAGGGCCAGGTCGCTCACCTTGCGCTGCTCCTGGGTGGGGTTCAGCACGATCTGACCGTCCACCAGGCCCACCTGCACGCCGCCGATGGGGCCGTTCCAGGGGATGTCCGACACAGCAGTGACCAGAGAAGCGCCGATCATGCCGGCGATCTCCGGGCTGCAGTCCGGATCCAGGCTCATGACGGTCATGGTGATGCACACGTCATTGCGCATTTCCTTGGGGAACAGCGGGCGCATGGGGCGGTCCACCACGCGGCTGGTCAGGATGGCGCGCTCACCGGGGCGGCCCTCACGGCGCATAAAGCTGCCGGGGATGCGGCCTGCGGCGTAGAGCTTTTCCTCATACTCGACGTTCAGCGGGAAGAAATCCACGCCTTCGCGGGGCTTGGGGCTCATGACCACATTGCACAGAACGCAGGTCTCGCCGTAGCGGATCAGCGCACTGGCGTTGGACAGACCGCACATTTTGCCCATTTCTACCTTGAACGGGCGGCCTGCCAGCATGGTCTCGTAGACCTTGTAGTTCTCAAAGGTCTCTCTGCGGGAACCAAATTCAATTGCCATTGTTTTTGCCTCCTTGTTTTTTCGGATTTTTTCTATCCAAAAGGCGGTGGCACGCGCATCATAGCAATAAATCCAGCGTCCATGCCGTTCACATCCGGTTTTGTTTGAGATATTTCCCCCACCGGGGGAATGTCTCTGCCGTTGATGTGAGCCGTCCGCGCCATGAAAAAGCATTCGGGGCACAGGCGTTCGATTTACTGCTGCAATACGCAGCCGCTGCCATTTGTATACAAAAGCAAAAGGCAGGCACCTTTGCGGTACCTGCCCTCTGTTTAAATTACTTACGCAGACCCAGAGTTGCGATCAGAGCACGGTAACGCTCGATGTCCTTCTTCTGGAGGTAGGCCAGCAGATTGCGGCGGCGGCCAACCATCTTCATCAGACCACGGCGGCTGTGGTGATCGTTAGGGTTCTTCTTCAGGTGCTCGTTCAGCTCGTTGATGTGAGCGGTCAGCAGAGCGACCTGGACTTCGGGAGAGCCAGTGTCCTTCTCGGTCAGAGCGACTTTGGCCATAACTTCCTGCTTGTTCATAGTACTATACCTCTTTATAAAATTTTATGTGCCAATGGAACAGCGGCGGGAAACGGTTTTCCCGGTATGCGGGCATACTCCCAGCCCCGTACCACGGTAACAGATACAGTATACCAGATTGCAGGGCAGATTGCAAGGATTTTTTTGCCTGCTGCCCTCATTGCTGTCCATTATCATTAAACGCACAGAGACTCAAGTGAGTCGGCTGTGCGTTTTTTCTTTACTACAACCCCATAGGACGGAGGTGAGACTGACGGGAAAGTACCGCTACCTGACCTTCGAGGACAGGAAGAAGATCGAGGCGTGGCATCTGCTCGGAGATCGGCCGGTCGACATCGCGGCCCGCCTGAGCGTCCACCACACCACGATCTACAAGGAGCTCCAGCGAGGCGCGACCGGCGCGCTGGACGCCAACCAGCGCGAAGGGTACAGCGCAGAGCTCGCCGAGAGGCGGCTGCGCGAGAGCTTCAAGCGCAGAGGTAAAAGAGCACCGGCCGCACAGTAGCCAAGAACACCCGGCAGCGCCGGGCCGAAGAAAGGAGAGCCCAACATGAAAACGACCACACGACCCCGACGCTGAAAATGGACGAGCTGCGCACCCCCTCCGCGCTGCTCTCTGAAGCGATCCGGCGGTCGTGTTTCTGTTTTTCAGGGACTCGACACCACCAAGATCCCCGGCTCTGGCCGGGCCAAGATGAAAGGAGACCACCATGACACACGATCCGAACGTGTACGGCTATGTAAACGGAAAACCCGTTTTTTCCCGCGACGAGTTCATCTATGAAAGCCGCCGGCGCGGCCCCATCGAGGACGACGCCGAGCTCATAGCCTTCGCCGAAAAAGCGACGAGCGGCTGGCATAGCGCCGGCTGGAGCCATAGCTTCATCGACTTCTACATCAGCGACTACGCGCTGAGCGAACCCTTCGCAAGCCTGACGCTAAGTGAGTTCGGGCGCCTGAAGGAGCTCCAGCAAGAAGCGCGCGAAGCCGCCAAAGCAGCGGACGACGCTCGGTGCTGGCAGCTCAAGGAGACGATCAACTGGGCCGACAACAGCGTCGAGGAAATCTACGAGGACAAAGACGGGAACATCAAGCGCATCACGGTCATCGGCCCGCACGGCGACGCCTGCTGAGGAGGTGAGGAACATGAACACCAAAGCCATCCGGCAGCTCGCCGACGTCACACTGGACAAGTACCGCAGCTCAATCCCCCGCAAAGCCTTCGAGGAGTTCGTGAAGGACATCATCGCCGGCGAGAACCGCGCGACCGCCTTCAGATACGAGGCAAGCCCCATCTGCCGGGCCTCGTTCCCGTCCACACTGGACGAGGACGGCGCCCGCTGCACCGTGGAGGTCACGGTCTACCGGCTGAACGCTGTGGCCGTCACCGCCTTCCTGCTGGATGGGCCCGAGACGCTGCTGCGGCACATCGGGCTCGACGAGCGGGACACCTACACCACCAAGCACGAGATCGACGACCTCGTCACCGTCGTGCACATCACCAGAGAGGAGGCAACAGCATGGCAGCACTGAGAGACATCGCCCGGGACTTCGCCGCGGAGATCCGCGACGGCATCGGCTGGACAATCGTGTACCGCACCGGCCGCTCGTGGAACGCCCTGACGATCTGGAGCGACATCTGGAACGGCGAGTGGGAGACCGACGACCTCAACGACGCCATCGGGATCCTGAAGGCAGACCCGGACGCCGTCATCGTCAACGGCTACTACTGCGGCCACTTCGGTGAGGACATGACCATCGACGAGATCGCCGCCGGGATCCGCTGGCACTACGAAGGCGGCCGCAACCGCCTCGCGGACTATTGCGAAGTCACGCAAGGCCGGGACGCCCTCGAGGAGGGCCGCAAGGCTGCCGAAGCTGCCGGCCTCCCGTTTTGTGAGCGTCTGGCCGACGGAGGCGACGACGAGCTGAGCCCCTACGTCTACGACGGCAGCATGGCACTCGCTGATCGTGAGAAGATGCAGCAGGCCCGCAAAGCCTTCGAGAAGCTGGCCGACGCTCTGCGGGAAATCGCCGCCAAGCTGGCCGAGGCCCTGAAGCCGGTCATCAACGCCGTGCTCTCTGCCCTCAAAAAGCTCTGGAAGGTATCGGCCAAGGCCATCGGAGTGCCGCCGAAGTGGATGCACCTCGCAGCTCACGCAAAGAAAGCCAGAACCCGGAAGAAGTACCGCAACCGCATCCGGCGCTATGTTTTCGAGGCTCTGGCCGCGGAAGGAGGTGGAGGCCCATGACAGCCAAGTGCGTCGGCTGCGGACTCGACTGGAACGTCAGCATCTACCAGAAGATCCCCCGCACCGGCTACATCTGCCCGCACTGTGAGAGCCGGCTCCGCGCCGGCGAGACCCTGCCGAACATTCAGGCCAGCCAGAAGGCTCGGCCGCAGAGAACGAAAGGAGCAACCCCATGAAAAAGATCGCACTCAAGAACGCCGCCCGCGGCACGGCCTTCGGCTATGCCGGCCAGAGCTGGATCCTGCTGGAGAACGACCCCACCGGCCGGACGCTCTGCCTGAGCAAGGACATCACCGAGACCCGCGCCTTCGACGAGGGCAACTGCAACAACTTCGCCGTCGCCAGCAGCAACAAATACCTGAACGGCCCCTACCTCGACAATCTGGTCGACGCCTGCAACGGCGCCAACGCCTTCCTCGAGAGCGAGCTCGACCTGACCACTGACGACGGCCTGAAGGACTACGGCACCTGCACCGTCACCATCTTCCTGCTGACGGTCGACCAGTACCGGCGCAACCGCGATGTCATCCCCAACGCAGACGACTGGTGGTGGCTGTCCACCGCCTTCAGCACGAAGTCTAACGGCTACGAGTCGCTCGCCCGCGACGTCGACTCCGATGGCACGCTGGGCTGGAGCAACGCCTGCTACGGCCTCTGCGGCCTGCGCCCCGCTTGTTATCTGGACTCCGATCTCCTGATCTCCGTCGAGGACGACGAAGCCACCGACGACGTCACGCCGGAGCACGCCGGCGAGATCATCGCGGCGCTGGCCGAGCAGTTCGGCGGCACCTTCGCCACCAAGGATCAACTGACCACGGCCCTCTCGTTTATGCTCGGCACCCTGAGAGCCACCCGCGAGAAGGAGGCCGCCCATGAATAAGCAGACCGGCCTCGAGTTTATGCGCACGGCATCAGCGGAGGAGATCGCCAAAGTCATCAGCGAGGGGCACCCGCCCGTCGGATCTGTCCACTGTGACTGCACCCCTTGCGTGAGGTGCTGGCTGGAGTGGCTGCTCACCGGCACGGCTGCGCCTTGCGAATGTGGAAAGGAGGCCCGGCATGAGTAACCTCTCCACCCTGTTCGACCGCTACAAGGCTCTCGTCGTGTTTGACACCGAGACCAGCGGCCTCGACTTCGACAACGACCAGATCATCGAGCTCGCCGCCCTGCGCGTGGAGCGCACGGCCACCGGCGGCCTGCGGATCGCCGGCAAGATGGACACCTTCATCAAGCTGCCCGAGGGCGAGACCCTCCCGGAGAACATCGTCAGCCTGACCGGCATCACCGACGAGCGGCTTCAGACCGAGGGCGCGCAGCCGGCCAAGGCGGCCAGCCAGATCGCCAAGCTCATGCAGAACGGCCCGACCCTGATGATCGCCCACAATGCGCAGTTTGACGCCTGTTTTCTCCGTGGCCTGCTCCGCGGCCAGAAAGTCGGCCGGATCGACTGGCTGGACAGCCTGACGGTCTACAAAGACCGCAGGGCCTACCCGCACAAGCTCGCCAACGCGATCATCGCCTACGGCCTCACCGGCAAGGTGCAGAACAGCCACCGCGCCATCGACGACGTGCTGGCCCTGTTCGAGGTGCTGAAGGCGATGGACGACGAGCGCGAGGATCTCGGCAGCTACGTCAACCTGTTCGGCTACAACCCCAAGTACGGCGTCAGCGGCCGCCGGATCGTGGGCGTCAGATATGAGCCGCAGAGTTTCAGCAAGGGCCTGACCCGCCCGGAGCAGACGCTCCCGGCCCGCGTGGCGCGGAGGTGACAGCATGAGCCCGGAAATCACGATCACGAGCGAGGAGCTGCGCGAGCGCGTCGAGGATCGCCTCGACCGCTGGATCCCTGACGACGTCTGGAACCGTACCGAGCCCTACGCCCGCCACAAAAACGAAGTAAACCGGCAGCGGCATCCCGAGATCGACTACTACGACAACGACTACCTCGTGCTGCTGACCGCTGACACCGTCCGAGAGACCGAGTTCAGCGACCTCACTCGTGCCCTCTGTGGTCTGACCGTCGCACGGGCTCAGTGAAAGGAGAAACCAATGGAAACCACAAAAGAAAGGGCCGCCCGTTGCGACCGGGCGACCCATGCGAGAAGATCCAGCAGCCTGCCAGCATACGGATCCCGCACCGCAAGTATAACACGCCGGCGCCGCCGTGCCAAGAGGAAAGCCCTGAGAGCTGCCACGCTGGCCGCTGCCGTCCTTCTGCTGGGCGGCATCTCCGTGGCAATCTTCACCACCCCGGCCGGCAGCAAGCAGGAGACCGACATCCTGCCGCCGACCAGCACCGTCGGCGCATACATCCCGGGCACCCCCGCCCCGGCCGCTGAGACCGTGGAGCCGACCGAGCCCGCCGTGCGCTACCCTCTGACCGACGCCGAGCGCGACGTCGTCGAGCGCGTGGTCATGGCCGAGGCCGGCGGGGAGTCCTTCGAGGGCCAGATGCTCGTCGCTCAGTGCATCCTCAACGCAGCCGAGAAGCGCGGCGTCGAGCCCTCTGAGGCCGTCGTCCTTTACAGCTACACCAAGAGCCGGCCGGATCCCACACAGCGCGTCAAGGACGCCGTCGCGGCCGTGTTCGACCGAGGTGAGACCGTCGTGGACGAGCCGATCCTCTACTTCTACAACCCCGCCCTCGTGACCAGCGACTTCCACGAGAGCCAGATCTTCGTCATCGAGGAAGGCGGGCACCGTTTCTTTGCAGAAAGGAGTACCAGATGAAACACCTCACCGAAATGAAGCCGGGCGAGACCCTGCACCTCCGCAGCGGCCGCGACCTCGAGCTCGAGAGCGTCACCCCTGTCACCTGCGGCGTGATGCTCACCTTCAACGTCACCGAGAGAAAGGAGCACAACAATGAGCGATAAGACCACCGCGGCCCTCGCTGCCGAGCAGGCAGACGTCGAAGCCACCACCACGCAGGAGCCCGAGCTGCTGCCCGCTGCCACGCTGGACGAGCTGGAGCAGGTCGATCTCGGCACCGTCGCAGAGGGCGAGCGCGCCCCGTTCCGCATCACTGACGACCGCTGTGCCGACTGGGCCATCCGCAAGATCGCCGACGAGCGCAGCGAGTACGACCGCCTGAAGGCTCTGGCCGACGAGCAGATCGCGGCCATCAACGAGAAAGTCGCCGCCGCCCGCAAGCGCATGGAGAACGGCACCTCGTACCTGACGAGCTGTCTGGCCGACTTCTTCGCCACCGTCCCCCACAAGGAGACCAAGACGACGGAGAAGTACCGACTCCTCTCCGGCACCCTGACCTTCAAGAAGGGCACCACCAAGACCAAGCTCGACGAGGCCAAGCTGGTGCCGTGGCTCAAGGCCAACGGCTACGGCGAGCTCGTGAAGGTCGAGGAGTCGACCCGCTGGGCCGATCTGAAGAAGCTGCTCAGCTACACCGGCGACATCGCAACCCTGACCGAGACCGGCGAGATCGTGGAGGGCGTCACCGTCTACGAGACCCCGGGCATCTTCACGGTCGACGTGTAAGGAGGCACCGATATGGCAGAAACCAAGAAAACCGAGGCGGCCGCTGCTGCGGCCCCTCCTGAAGCCGCCTGCCTGACGCTCCGGCAGAAGCTCGTCGAAATGCGGAAAGCCTGCCCGGAGATCGTCAAGAAGCAGCACAGCGACGGCGTCAGCTACAAGTACGCCAAGATCTACGACGTGTGGGAGAAGATCACCCCCATAATGAACGAGCTCGGCGTCGACTTCGACGTCATCAGCGAGCAGGCCACGCGCCACGCCGAGAACGGCGACCCGGTCTACTGGATCACCATGCAGACCAAGACCCGCAACGGCGACAAGCTCATGTTCCTCTACGAGGCCGACCTGACGATCCGCTGGCTGAACCTCGACAACGACGACGAGACCATCGAGGCCACCGTCCACGCCGTCGGCTGGAACGATGACCCCGCCAAGGCCAAGGGCGCGGCCCACACCTACGCCCTGAAATACTACCTTTTCGAGAAGTTCACCGTCGACCAAGGCGAGGACGACCCCGACAACAGTGACTTCGGCGCACAGGGCAAAGGATCCGGCGCTGGAGGCCGCCAGCAGGCCGCACAGGGCCGTCAGGGGCAGAGCTCCGGCCGCCTGAGCGACGCGCAGCTCGCACGTCTCTACAAGAAGGCAGAGGCCGCAGGAATGACCAAGGAGCGCACCAACGCCCGGATCGTGGAGAAGTACAAAAAGCAGGATCCGGCCACCCTGACCCGCCAAGAGTACGACGAGATCTGCACGTCCCTCGACAACGCAGCCGCGCAGCATAACCAGCAAGGAGGAAATGCCTAATGTATAACCACACCGGCCTCCAAGGCCGTCTAACCGCCGACCCTGAGCTCAGATACACGCAGCAGGGCACGGCGATTACCAGCTTCACCCTCGCCAGCGACACCGGCCGCAAGACCAAGGACGGCAAGAAGATCACCAACTTCATCGAGTGCGTCGCATGGCGCGCGCAGGCCGAGTTCGTCTGCAAATATCTGAGCAAGGGCCGCCTCGTCCTCGTCGAGGGCGAGCTCACGAGCCGCAGCTACGAGGACAAGGACGGCAACCACCGCAAGGCCGTCGAGATCACGGTCGACTCCGTCCACTTCTGCGACAGCAAGAAGGACGGCAGCCAGAGCTCCGGCAGCGACTTCGCTGATCCGGGCTACTCTGAGGGCTCCAGCGACTTCACGGAGATCGAGGGCGATGGCGACCTTCCCTTTTAACCTGACCGCCGGACGACCGGCAGACGACCAAAAACAGGCCACAAACCAACGACCACAGAAAGGAGGTGACGACCGTGGCATGGCTGCAAGTGCATCAGACACTCAAGGATCACCGCAAACTGTTCGACGCTGCTGACCAGCTCGAAGTCGAGCCGCCGCACATGATGGGGCTGCTCGTCTCGTTCTGGCTGTGGGCCCTCGACAACGCCCCGACCGGCAGCCTCTCGGACATCACGCCGCGCATGATCTCGCGGGCCGCTCAGTGGGACGGAGACCCCGAAAAGCTGGCGAAAACGCTGATCCGGGCGGGCTGGATCGACGAAAAAGAGGACGGGACGCTCGAGATCCACGACTGGTACGAGTACGCCGGCAAGCTGATCGACCAGCGGCAAGCCGAGAAAGAGCGTTCCCGCAGCCGCCGGGCCGCTGCTGCGGCGTCTGCCGACGCCTCGCCGGACGACCCGACGCCGACCGCCGGACGACCGGCAAACGGCCGCAAGAAAGCCGGAGGCAGAGTAGACCAGAGTAGAGAAGATAAGACAAGAGAAGGTAATACACCCCCTTCCCCCTCCGACGAGGGGAGTGACGGCGGCACGAAGTCGCTCGTTGAGGCCAGATTTCTCGAGTTCTGGAAAGCCTACCCGAAAAAGACCGGCAAGCAGTACGCTCTGAAGGCGTGGAACAAGATCAAGCCCACCGCTGAGCTCCACGAGAGGATCATGCAGGCGGTCGACGCTCAGAAGCGGAGCGACCAGTGGCGCCGGGAGAACGGGCGCTACATACCGAACCCGAGCACATGGCTCAACGGCGGCTACTGGGATAACGAGGAGGTGAACGAAGGTGCAGAAAATCAGCGAGATCCTGAGCAGCCCGACAGCTCCGGCCGAGACTGGGGCAAGGGCTTCAAGCCGGCCGACGACGAGTGATCCCGGCAACTGGATCTGGAGCAACGACGAGCGCCTCGCTGGCCGCCCCGGAGTCCCTGAGCCCGTCCCCTGCGAGTTCTGCGGCGCCCTGCGCTACCACAAGGGCATCCCGCTCGGCGACCGCATCCTCTGGCCTCCCTACGGAGCCGAGCGATGCACCTGCCCCGAGGCCGTGGCTGCCTACGAGAAGGAGAAGGCAGAGCGCGAAGCTGCCGAGGCCGCAGCTGCCAAGGCTGAGGAGGAGAAGAAAATGCGGGAACGCATCAAGCGCATCGTCGGCGAGTCCGGCATGGGCGACCGTTTCCTGCGGCGCACCTTCTCCACCTTCCAGCTCACCGACGACAACAAGCGCGCAGCGTCAGCCGCCCGGCGCTACGCCGAAGGCTTCGACGCCATGCTGCCGCAGCCCGGCCGTCAGGAGCCCGGCCGCAACGGCCTGTTTATCGCTGGCCCGCCGGGCACCGGCAAGACCCACCTCGCCGCTGCCATCGCCAATCACCTGATCGCGCAGGGCAAGCCGGTCATCTGCATGACGATGATCGACCTGCTGGAGCGTATCAAGCGCACCTACTCCGCGACCGGCGGCAGCGAGAGCGACGTCCTGAAGATCTACAAGACCGTCCCGCTCCTCGTGATCGACGACATCGGCAAGGAGCCGCCGACAGAGTGGGCGATCTCCACGGTCTACAACATCATCAACGGCCGCTATGAGGCATACCTGCCGACCATAGTGACCACCAACTACGACACCGAGGCCCTGATCGACCGCATGACGCCGCGAGAAAGCCGCGACAGCATGACGGCCCGGGCCACCATCGACCGGCTCATGGAAATGTGCAGGGGCATCACCCTCACCGGCCAGAGCTGGCGCAGCAGGTGATCGAGATCCGCGAGACTACGCTCAGAGAGGCCAATGCCTACGTCGAGGAGCTGCACAGGCACCACGGCAAAGTCGTCGGCCACAAGTGGAGCCTCGCAGCCTACAAAGACGGCCGGCTCTGCGGCGTCGCAATCGTCGGCAGGCCGACCGGCCGCTATCTCGACAACGGCAGCACCCTCGAAGTGACGCGACTCTGCACAGACGGCACCCGGAACGCCTGCTCGGCGCTTTACGCAGCCTGCGCCAGACGCGCAAAGCGGGAAGGCTACGCCAAAATCATCACCTTCATCCTCCAGAGCGAGCCCGGGACAAGTCTCAGGGCCGCAGGCTGGACGCTGGAGGCCGCAAAAGCCGGAAAGCCCCGATGGAACAAGGAACGATACGCCGCCAAACCCGTGCAGCTCTCTCTTTTCCCGTCAAAGCAGCCGCCGGCCGAGTACAAACAACGATGGGCGAAAGCCCTGAACCAGAAGGAGGACACGACAACATGAAAAAGGTTTACATCTGCTCCCCGTGCCGCGGGGACTACGAGAACAACATCCAGCGCGCCAAGGAGTACAGCCGCGCGGCTGTGGAGAAGGGCGTCATCCCCGTCACCCCGCACATCTATCTCACGCAGTTCATGGACGACAATGTCCCCGAGGAGCGTGAGCTGGCCCTGAAGATCGGCAGCGAGCTGGCGCTCGGCTGCTCCGAGCTGTGGGCCTTCGGCATTGACCACCCTTCGGCCGGCATGGCTGCGGAGATCGAGCTCGCCAAGGCGCACGGCATCCCCGTCCGCAACGGCTTCGAGGCCATCAGCGAGCTGAAGCCTGACGAGGAGACCGAAAGCGCCGAGGAGGACGAGCCTGACATCGGCAGCGTCACGCTGCACCTGCCCGCCTTCAGGGCGATGGCCGTCTGCAACCAGCACCTCGACCACGGCCCTCTCAGCATCAAGCTGGACGGCAGCGTCATCCTCGAGCTCGCCGACCGCCTGATCTCCGATCCGGGCGTCCACATCGAGATCGGAGGCTGAACGCCGTGACGAAGTACGACCCGAGAAAGAACGCGGAGGGCTACAACGACCCGACGCCCTACGCAGCCGAAAAACACATGATGGCGCAGATCCGCGGCAAGCAGGCCAGAGTCGCCGGCGGCTACTTCGAGAATATCATCTCGGCCTCGTGCGACTACTACCTCAGCCGCGGCCTCGCCAAGATTGAAAAGACGCCGGAGCCCATGAAGCCCCTCGGCGCCAAGAACCGCAAGGGCCAGTTCCTCGCCTGCTACACAAAGCAGGCCCAGCCGGACTATGGCGGCACCCTGAAGGGCGGCCGGAGCATCTACTTCGAGGCCAAGCACACCGACGACGAGCGCATCGAGCAGCGCCGGCTCACTCAAGAGCAGCAGGATGACCTCGAGGCCCATCACAAGCTCGGCGCCATCGCCTTCGTGCTCGTATCCGTGAGCCTGACGGACTTCTACCGCGTGCCGTGGCCCGTCTGGCGTGATATGGCCGAGATCTACGGCCGCAAGTACATGACGCACGCAGAGCTCTCCCGCTACGAGGTGCCAGCGACGGCCGGCTTCATCAAGTTCCTGCACGGCATCGAGTCGGAAGTGCTCGGAAAGGAGGCCGCCCATGATCCCACTCCCTAACAAGAAGTACAGCATCATCTACGCCGATCCCCCGTGGAGCTATCAGAACCGCGGCACCAGAGCGGCAGCCTCCAAGCACTACGACACCATGACCATCGAGGACATCAAGCGCATGGGCGTCGGAGCTGCGGGGGGGGGTATTGCTAACGAGGATTGTGTGCTTTTCATGTGGGCGACCTTCCCCATGCTCCGCGAGGCCCTCGACGTGATCGAGGCGTGGGGCTTCAGCTACAAGACCGTCGCCTTCAACTGGGTAAAGCAGAACAGGAACGGCACCGGCATCTTCATGGGGCTCGGAAACTGGACGCGCAGCAACTCGGAGATCTGCCTGCTGGCGACCAAGGGAAAGCCGAAGCGCATCAGCGGCAGCGTCCGCAGCGTCGTCCTCTCCCCGCTCCAGCAGCACAGCAGAAAGCCGGCCGAGATACGCGACAGGATCGTCGAGCTGATGGGAGACCTGCCCCGCATCGAGCTTTTCGCCCGAGAAGCCGCCCCGGGATGGGACGTGTGGGGCAACGAAGCGCCGACGCCTGAAGTCAAGGACGCGCCAGCCGACAACGTCGAGCTGGCCGGAAAGGAGGAAACGCATGAACCAGACAACCAAAGAGACCCGGCGCCGCAGCTATGACGCCGTACTACCCAAGCGGGCCGCCCGCTGCCGCCTGATCCTCGAGACTCTCGGCAACCGTGAGCTCACGGCCAGCGAGATCACCGAGGAGCTCGTCGCAGCCGGCCGGATCCCGTACTTCAACCGCAACTACGTCGCCCCGCGGCTCACGGAGCTGAAGGAGATCGGGATCCTCACGACGGTCGGCCGCCGCAAGGCCACCCGCTCGGACGCCACTGAGGCCGTGTGGGCCAGAGCGGAGCCTTCGGGCCCCACGGGCCAGACGGCCGCAGCCCACGCAGACAACCCAACCGAGGCCGAGCAGATGACGCTCGGATCGGCCACCTGAGAGGAGGGCCAGCATGGAACGCCTGACCCACGAGAGAGCCAACGGCATCAAGACGGGCTACTGGAGCGCAGCCACCAAGGAGGTGCTCGTCCAGAAGCTCGCCGCCTATGAGAACACGGGCTACGAGCCCGACGAGATCCGCGCAGCTATTGAACGGGCTGCCAAGAACAGCGGAACCAAGACCGCGACCATCATGGCCGAGTGCATCGCCGGAGCGATGAAGGACACGCTCGAGAAGTATGGCACGGCCGGCAACGGAAAGAAAGGAGAAACCCCATGAACGAACAGAACCAGCGCGACAGCATCATGTCGATGGCCCGCGGCGCCTTCGAGGAGCGCGTCGACTATGAGATGGACAAGGTGATCCAGAACATCCTCGACCCCAACACGAAGGCCACGGCCAAGCGCAAGATCACCCTCACCATCGAGCTGACCCCGGACGACGAGCGCCGCACCATCGGCGTCTCCGTGACGGCCAAGTCTACGCTCGCAGCCACCAACCCCGTCGCCACGGCCCTCTATGTCACCTCTGACGGCAACGGCGAGCTCGTCGTCGCCGAGATGGTGCCGCAGGTGCCCGGCCAAATGAACATGGACGGCACGCAGCAGGAGGCCCCGAAGCTCCTGAAGCTCGTCCAGCACGGATAATCACCCACAACACAAAACAAGGAGGACAACACAATGCTCGCAAAAATGATCGACAAAATCGTCAGTCTGAAGGAGACCAAGATCTTCGAGATCGGCGGCCAGACCTACGCCGACGCATCCCTCACCCGCATCCCGCCCCACGTCGACCGCCCTGACTGCATCAGCGTCAGCGGCCTCGATAGCATCTGCAAGCTGATCCGCACCGAGCTCGAGAAGGTCGGCACGACCATCATGGTGCAGGTCAAGAGCAACGACACCGTCGAGGTGATGACCACCTACCTGAGCGACTTCTCCCGCAACACGCTCTACCGCGCCAAGGCTGACGCCCCGGGCCTGCGCACCGGCTTCAGAGGACGCGAGGTAGCTCTGATCGAGCTGCGGAGCCTCTGCATCCCCAACGAGGGCACGGCCTACCTGCTCGACCTGCTGAGCCGCATGACCAACGAGAACAGCGTCAGCACCAACGACAACGGCGTCACGCAGACCGTCGAGGCCCGTCAGGGCGTCGCCCTCAACGCGCTCGTCGAGATCAAGCCCCGCGTCATGCTGCGGCCGTTCCGCACCTTCCTCGAGGTGGAGCAGCCCGAGAGCGAGTTCCTGCTGCGCGTGGATCCCGACGAGGGGATCGGCTTCTTCGAGGCCGACGGCGGCATCTGGAAGCTCGAGGCGAAGAAGAACATCGCCGACTACTTCCTGAAGAACATGGGCGATCTGATTGACGCCGGCAAGGTCGTCGTCATGCAGTAAATGGAGCGCCGGGCGGGCTCCGGCCCGCTCGGCTTTTCTGAAAGGAGCAGCACCGTGAAAGAATACGAAACCCTCACCCGTGAGAAGGTCGACGTCGTGCCCTTCGGCTGCGGTATGCCGGAGACCCACCTGATGCAGGACTGGAGCGACAGGATGCTCGACCTGATCCTGAACGGGCCCACCATCAACGGCATCAAGAAGGACGAAGCGCGGGCCATGCTGCGCGAGACCTACACGGCCCTGAAGCAGTACGAGAAGATCGGCCCGATGGCCTCGCCGTTCATCAACGACCCGACAGCCATCGTGGCCCGGGCCTTCTCTGAGCTCTACCCCGGCGTCGAGTACGTCGCGCAGTACGTCCCCGACCTGCGGGACGAGACCAACGGCACCGCCTACGGCCTGACCATCTTTCCCGACGACGGCAGCACGCCGATAGTCTGCATCTCGGCCGAGGCGCCCATCAGCGCCGCCCCTGAGCTGCTGGCGCACGAGCTGGCCCACGTCGCCACCCCGGAGGACACGGAGCACGGCGAGAGCTGGAGCGCAGCGTCGGAGGCCATATTCAAGAAGTACAACGAGCTCCTCGGCACCATGATCCCCGACGAGCCTGAGCCCATCCTCTCGCCCCACCAGCCCGGAGACGGCGGGATCCTCACCATGCCGCTGCGCGATAACGTCCCGGAGCCTCCGACGGACGACTGGCAGCTCACCACCTGCCCCGTCTGTGGCGCTGAGTGCTGGCAGACAGACACGGCCCGCCGGATCCTCGCACTGGAACCCGACGTCCGAACCGCCTGCACAGCCTGCGCGCTGAAGGGGCTCGGAAAATAATACTGGAGGTAATACATGAACAACGAAAGAAACAACACGACGGCCGGCGGGATCGGCTTCTGCGGCCTTCTCGCCGTCGCCTTCATCGTCCTGAAGCTCACCGGCGTCATCAACTGGAGCTGGCTGTGGGTACTGGCCCCGATCTGGATCCCGACCGCCATCACCCTCGCCATCATCGTGATCGTGCTCGTGGTCGTACTGGTCAGAGAGCTGACGAAGGGAGGCCGCCCGCGATGACCACGGAGGAGCGCCGGGCCCTGCTGGATCGTGCGATCACGACCTACGGCGCGCCGGCACAAATGGACATGGCCGTCGAGGAGATGGCCGAGCTGACCAAAGCCCTCTGCAAGGTGAAGCGCGTGAGCTGCGCCGCAGAGGCGAAGGCTGCACTCGAGAACGCGGTCGAGGAGATGGCAGACGTCCAGATCATGCTCGACCAGCTCCGCATCATCTTCGGCCGCAGCACCGCCGAGGCTGAGGAGTACAAGCTGGAGCGCCTGAAGAAGCGCCTCGACGCAGCCACAGCAGCGGAGGTATCTCACCGCGGCTGAAAGGAGGAACCACATGGCAAAAGACAAACCGCAGCCGCAGACCGGCCCCGAGATCGAGGAGTACAGCACCACGGCCACGCCGAAGGCATACGCCGGCAGCGTCCCCGTGTTCTGCGCACACGACGCCATCGTCCCGCTGAAGGATCTGCGGCCCAACCCCAAGAACCCCAACCAGCACCCGCCGGAGCAGATCAAGCTCCTCGCCTCTATCATCCGGGCGACCGGCTGGCGCGCCCCGATCACCGTCAGCAAGCGCAGCGGGCTCGTCACCAAGGGCCACGGCCGTCTCATGGCCGCACAGCTCGATGACCTGACCGACGCCCCGGTCGACTATCAGGACTACGCCAGCGAGGCCGAGGAGCTGGCTGATCTGACGGCCGACAACCGCATCGCGGAGCTCGCCACCACCGACAACAAGATGCTCGCCGAGGTTTTCGCCGACATCGACACCGGCGAGATCCCGTTCATGCTCAGCGGCTACACCGAGGACGACTACGGCAACATCGTGACGGCCCTCTCTGAGGCGCTGCACACCAAGGAGCCGAGCGACGACCCCGACGCCGAGATCCCGGCCCCGGCCGCGCCGGTCACGCAGTACGGCGACCTCTGGATCCTCGGCCGGCACCGCGTCCTCTGCGGAGACTGCACCCGGCCGGAGGATCGCGCGCTGCTGCTCGACGGCAACAAGCCCGAGATCCTGCTGACCGACCCGCCATACTGCTCGGGCGGCAGCAAGGAGTCGCAGAAGTCGACCGGCAGCATCGGCACTGAGCGCAAGAACGGCAAGGCCCCGAAGATCGCCAACGACATCCTCAGCACGCGCGGCTACCAAAACCTGATCCGCGGCGCGCTCACAGACATCCCCTGCCTCTACGCCTACATCTTCACCGACTGGCGTATGTGGGTATATCTGTTCGACCTCGTCGAGGCGGCCGGCTTCGGCGTCAAGTCTGAGATCGTATGGGACAAGGGCACGCCGGGCATGGGCGTCGGCTGGCGCTCGCAGCATGAGCTCATTCTGTTCGGCGCCAAGGCTGCCACGCACTTCGACGGTCACAAGGGCTACGGCAACGTCCTGAGCATCTCCCGCTCCGGGAACGAGCTGCACCCCACGCAGAAGCCCGTCGAGCTGCTGGAGAAGCTGGTCGACAACACGGACTTCGCCACGGGCGTCTATGATCCCTTCGGCGGCTCCGGCACGACACTCGCCGCCTGCGAGGCATACGGGCAGCCCTCCTACATCATGGAGCTGACGCCCGCCTTCACGGACGTGATCGTCAAGAGGTACATCAGAATAACAGGAAAGACAACCGTGCGCTGCGTCCGTCAAGGCCGAGAGCTACCGCGCGAGGAGATCGCCGCGATCTTCGAGCCTGACGAGGAAGGAGGTGAGCAGGAGTGACGCCCTGACATAATGAGCGAGAAGCCGATCACACAACGGATCAAGGACAGGCTCGCGGCCTACACCGCCATGCTGAGGGACATCGACAACCAGCTCGAGCGCCTCGACCGCATGGAGATGACGATGGCCTCCCCGCCCGGCCCTGACCTGACAGGTATGCCCCGCGGATCCGGCACACCATCCGACCGCACCGGCATGATGGTGGAGCGGAAAATGGAGCTCGAGGAACAGATCGACCGGCTCAAGGCTGAGGAGAAGCAGGAGCGCAACGCCATCGAGGGCCTGATCCTCCAGCTCTCCGACCCCGACGAGCGCGCCGTCATCCGGCTGCGCTACTTCGACCGGGCCGACTGGGAGAGCACCTGCGGCGTCCTGTTCGGTGATCGGCGGGACTACGTCGACAGAGTGGACGCCTACCAGAACAGGACATACAAGATCCACGGCCGCGCCCTGCTCAACCTCGCCGCCGTACTGGACGAGTTGGAGCCCCTGCCTGAGCTGCGGCAGTAAAACGCAGTAAAAGGAACAAAAGGGAAGTAAAAGGAATTGAAAAGCAGTAGCGACCCGTGCTATCCTATATCCTGCAAAAGACCGCCGGACACACGGGCAACGCCGTGACAATTCCGAGCGGCTGACCAGAGGAAAACCGAATAACAACCGACGGCAAGAGGCCGACGGGCGAACCAACGCCCGCCGGTCTCTTTTTGCATATTCAGGAGGTGACAATAACGGCAAAGGCAACTATCACCATGCAGGTCGAAAACTTCCAAAAGCTCATGGACACTGTCGCGCAGATCGACGAGCAGGGCCGCAAGGCCGTGAAGGCCACCGTCCGCGACGTCAAGGCCAGAGCGCCGAGCTGGATCGCTCAGGAAGTCACATCGGTCTACAACATCAAGAAAGGCGAGATCACCCCGTCCGGCAAGAACAGCAGCAAGCCGAAGAAGATGGCGGGCAGCGTCAGCGTCTCAGGTGAGACCATCGAGGAGCTGACCATCACCTATTCCGGCCGGCTGCTCACTCCCGTGCACTTCGGCATGACGCCCAAGACCGCACCGCCGGGCAAGAGCTACACGCTGCGGATGCAGGTGGTCAAGGGGCAGAAGAAGGTCATCGGCCGCTACCTGAACACCCGCACCCCGGGCGGCCCGTACTCCGAGCGATCGCACAATATCCTCATGGGGACGGGCAACACCAAGGCCGGCGGCGTAAGCGCCATTCCATTCCAGCGAATGAGCAGGACGCGCACCGACATCAAGAAGTTCACCACCATCTCGGTGCCCTCCATGATAACCAGCGAGCGCACCAATGAGAAGATAATGACCCGACTCCAAGAGGAGACAGCCAAGCGCCTCCAGCACAACCTCGACCGAGCCCTCGGGAAATAGCCCACAGCGGCCCACAGGGCGCAACACCACGGCGCCCGGCACCGAGCCCGGCCAACACCGCCAGACGCGCACAGAGCGCAGCGCAGCGCCTCACAGACGCATCCACGCGCGCAGCGACGCGCCGAAGGTACTGTGACGGCCCGCTCTGGCCTGCGGTGCTGGCGAGCCCAAAAAACGCGCAGCCGGGGAAAATTTTTTTCGGGCCGTTTCGTTTCGCCCGAGCGGCAGAAAGGAGGGAACGCCATGCCGAACCCAACCAACAACAAGCTCGTCGACAGCAAGACCATCGCGGCCCTGTTCGACATGACGCCCCGCCGAGTGCAGCAGCTCACCAAGGATGGCGTCATCGCCGCGGTCAAGGAAGGCAACGCCAACCGCTACGACCTTCTGCCGACGATCCAGAGGTACATCCGATACCTGACGGCCAAGGCCAACGGCCGGGAGCCGTCGAAGAAGGACAGCGAGATCGAGGGCCGGCGTCTGGAGGCTGAGGCCGACCTCAAGCGCAGCAAGGCAGACATCGCCGCCCTCCAGCTCAGCGAGCTCGAGGGCACCATGCACCGCAGCGAGGACGTCGAGGCTGTGATGACCGACCTCGTCTACAACATCAGGTCGATGCTCGTGGCCCTGCCGGGCCGTCTGGCCGTCGACGTCACCGGCGCAGCAACACCCGCCGAGGCGTCCGAGATCATCCGTACAGAGGTCTACAAGATCCTGACGGAGCTGGCCGGCTATAAATACGATCCCGAGGTGTATGCTCGGCGAGTAAGGGATCGGGAAGGCTGGAGCGAGCAGCTCGCCGATGACGCGGACGACTAAAAAAGCCGCCGCGAAGCTCAATACCGCCATCGCCGGAGCGGTCAAACGCTTCGCCCCGCCTGAGAGTCTGACCGTGGACGAGTGGGCCGACAAGCACCGCCGCCTCTCCCCGGAAAGCTCGGCCGAGGCCGGCCCGTGGCGTACCAAGCGCACCCCGTACCTCGAGGAGCCCATGCGGGCTTTTACGGATCCGAAGGTGCACAAAATAGTCATGGTGGCCGCCTCTCAGGTCGGCAAGTCCGAGCTCGAGCTCAACATCATCGGCTACATCATCGACCAAGACCCCGGCAGCATCCTCTACGTCCACCCGACCATCGACGACGCCCGGAAGTTCAGCCGCCTCCGCGTGGCCCCTATGATCCGCGACAGCAAGCCCCTGAAGGCGAAGGTGCACGACGTCAAGGCCAAGGACAGCGGCAACACAATCCTCCAGAAGTCGTTCCCGGGCGGGATGCTCACCCTGACTGGCTCCAACAGCGCCTCGGCTCTGGCCTCCACGCCTGCCCGCTATATCATCGGCGACGAGCGCGACCGCTGGGCGACCAGTGCCGGCACCGAGGGCGACCCGTGGGCGCTGGCTGAAGCACGTCAGGCCACATTCTACAACGCCAAGGCGGTCGAGGTCTCGACCCCGACCATCAAGGGTAACAGCAACATCGAGACGAGTTTTTACCAAGGCACGCAGGAACGCTGGTGCCACCGCTGCCCCGAGTGCGGGGAATACAGCGAGATCGTGTTCGACAATATCCATTTCGACCCGGAGGTCAAGCGGATCCGCGGGAAAAAGTCGTGGAGCCTCAAGAGCGGCGTCTCGTGGAGCTGCCCGGCCTGCGGCTGCCTGATCCCCGAGGACATCATGCGAAAGCAGCCGGCCAAGTGGATCGCCGACAACCCGGACGCCTACAAGAAGGGCGTCCGTTCTTTTTGGCTCAATGCCTTCTCGAGCCCGTGGACTCCGTGGGAGAAGATCGTCCTCAAGTTCCTCGACGCCAAGGATGACCCGCAGCGCCTCAAGGTCGTCTACAACACCCTGCTCGGCCAACTGTGGGAAGATCGCGGCGACCTCGAGGACGAGGACACCATGCTTGCCCGCCGTGAGGACTACGGCACCCGCCCGGACGGCACCCCTGTGGAGCTGCCCGATGGCGTGCTCGTGCTGACCTGCGGTGTCGATACTCAGGACAACCGCCTCGAATATGAGGTAGTCGGCCACGGGAAGTACGGCGAGACGTGGGGCATCGTCAAGGGCTACATCATGGGCCGACCAGACACCCCGGAGGTATGGCAACGGCTCGACGACGTGGTCGACCACGTCTACAAGTTCAAAAACGGCCGCGGTCTGAAGATCTCCATCACCTGCGTCGACTCCGGCGGCCACTTCACCCAAGAGGTCTATGAGGCGTGCCGGGCCCGCGTCGGCAAGCGCGTCTTTGCCATCAAGGGCAAGGGCGGCGACGGCATCCCCTTCGTCTCGCCTCCGAGCAAGGTGCCGATCCGCGACAACAAGCGGATCACCTGCTGGCTCTACACCATCGGCGTCGACGCCGGCAAGGCGACGATCATGGCTAATCTGAAGGTGCAGGAGCCCGGGCCGAAATATTGCCATTTCAACCGGCACCCCGACGCCGGTTATGACCTCAATTTCTTCAACGGGCTCCTCTCCGAGAAACTGGTGCTCACGCACACACGCCGCGGCGACCGCTGGGCGTGGGAGAAGCTGCCCGGCCACAACCGCAACGAGGCCCTCGACTGCCGCGACTACGCCAACGCCGGCCTCAAGATCATCAACCCCGACATGGACGCCATCGAGCGCCGCCTGCAAGGGCTGGAGGAAAAGCCGAAGGCCCCGCAGCAGCGACGGCAGCGGCCACGGCACAACCGGGCCGACGCCTTCGACGACTGGTAAGGAGGACACACCACAATGAGAAAGACCCGCGAACAAATCGAGTACCAGCTCTCCATCAAGAGGAACCGGCTGGAGCTCTACCTGAAGCGAGAGGCCGAGATGCTGGACGGAGGCGTCCAGAGCTACGGTATCGGCTCGCGCAATCTGGCCCGCTACAACACCGACCTCGGATCCATCCGGGCCGCCATCAAACAGCTCGAGGCAGACATCGAAGCCCTCGAGGCCGCACTGAACGGCGAGAAGCCGCGAAAAGCTGTGGGAGTAGTGCCCCGAGACTGGTGAAAGAAGCCCCGAAAGGGGCTTTTTTCATAGGCCGACGCCGGGAGTTTTCGCTCCTTTTCTCCCGGCCCGGCCATCTTCACCATGAAGGAGGTGAGCACCATCAGCAAAAGAAAAAGCAGAAGCCGCCCACAAAACAGGCGGCAGCAGCCGCGCCCTGTGAATAAGGGCTACGGCGACGCCGGCGCGAGCTGGCACAAGAAGGCGACCAAGGGCTTCAGAGCTATGAGCGGCAGCCCGAAGGAGGACATCGACGCCAACAACTACACCCTGCGGCAGCGTGCCCGGATGCTTTACATGGCGGCACCGATCGCCACCTCTGCCATCCGCACCAACCGCACCAACGTCGTCGGCATCGGCCTCCAGCTCAAGAGCCGGATCGACCGCGAGGCGCTCGGCATGACGCAAGAGGCCGCGGACGCATGGCAGGCTCAGGCCGAGCGGGAGTTCGCCCTCTGGTCTGAGAACAAAAGGGCGTGCGACGCCACCGGCGTCAACAACTTCGCAGCCATGCAGCAGCTCGCGCTCTCCTCGTGGCTGGTCAGCGGCGACGTGTTCGCCGTCGTGAAGCAGTACGAGCCGACGCCGCTCACGCCCTACTCGCTGCGCCTTCACCTGATCGAGGCCGACCGAGTCGCCACACCGACGACCTCCGGCATCATCACCCCGATGCTGCTGACCACCGGCAAGGCGGCCAACGGCAACACCATCTACGACGGCGTCGAGGTGAACGGTGACGGCCAGATCGAGGCGTACCACATCCGCAGCACCTACCCCTTCGAGCTCGGCAGCACGACGACAACGTGGGCCCGCGTTCAGGCATACGGTGAGCGGACTGGCCTGCCGAACATCCTGCACGTCATGGAGAGCGAGCGCCCGGATCAATACCGCGGCGTCAGCTATCTCGCACAGGTCATCGAGCCCCTGCTCCAGCTTCGCCGCTACACCGAGAGTGAGCTGACTGCGGCGGTCGTCGAGTCGTTTTTCACGGCCTTCATCAAGACCGAGGCAGGCGCCGGCGACAACCCGTTCAACGAGGTCGGGAGCAGCCTGCCGGAGGTGAGCCGAGATCCTAACGAGTACGAGATGGGCCCCGGCCAGATCAACATCATGGAGCCCGGCGAGGACGTGACCTTTGCAGACCCCAAGCGGCCGGCCAGCGGCTTCAACACCTTCCTGCGCGCCATCTGCGAACAGGTGGGCGCCGCGCTCGAGATCCCGGCCGATCTGCTGCTCAAGAGCTTCAACAGCTCGTACAGCGCCAGCCGTGCCGCCCTGATGGAGGCGTGGAAGGCGTTCCGCATGAGACGCAAGTGGTTTGTCGATGACTTCTGCACGCCGGTCTATGAGATCTGGCTCTCTGAAGCCGTCGCCCGCGGCCGCATCAGCGCCCCGGGCTTCTTCGCAGACCCGGCAATCCGCGCCGCATACCTCGGCGCCGAGTGGATCGGCCCCTCTCAGGGACAGCTCGACCCGACGAAGGAGATCACGGCCGAGATCCTCGCCATCGGCGAAGGCATCACGACCAGAGAACAGGCGACCATCCGACTCAACGGCGGCCAGTGGGACGCCAACGTCGACCAGCTCGCTCGGGAAAACGAGAAGCTGCGCGCAGCGCAGGGGCAGGTCGACCAGAGCACAGCGGCCAGCGGCACGATCTCCGCAGCTCTGCGGGAGGCAATCGTCGCCGAGGCCATCAAAAGCATCAAGGAAGGAGACAAGCATGAGAACGCATAACACTCCCCGGCTCTGCGCCGGGCCTCAGACTGCGGGCACGCCGATCAAGTTCTGGAACGTCGCCAGCACCGGCGACGACGAGGGCGAGATCACCCTCTACGGCGACGTCGTGAGCCGTCAGCCTGTGGACTGGTGGACGGGCGAGCCCGAGCCCGGCCTCTACATCGCGCCCGAGAGCTTCATGGAGGATCTCGCGGCCGTCAAGGGCAAGAGCAACATCACCATCAAGATCAATAGCTGCGGCGGCGACCTCTACACCGGCATCGCCATCCACAACGCCATCAAGGGCCTGACCGGCCACAAGGTCGTCGTCGTGGAAGGCATCGCGGCCAGCGCGGCCAGCGTCATCGCCTGCGCAGGCGACGAGGTGCAGGTCTATCCCGGCAGCATGGTGATGATCCACGGCGTCGCCGGGCTGCTCTACGACTACTACACCCTCGCAGACCTGAAGAAGCTCCAGAAGGACTTCGACGCTAGCGAGCGGGCCATCGCGGAGATCTACCACGCCAAGACCGGCATCGAGGTCGACCAGCTCCGCAGCATGATGACCCGCGAGACGTGGATGGTCGGGCAGGAGGCCGTTGACAACGGCTTTGCCGACACCCTGCTCACGGACGAAGGCCCCGACGTCACCCTGAGCGCCGACAAGAAGGTGCTCCTCGTCGCCGGCATCCGGCACGACGTCAAGGGCTTCAGACACATCCCGGGGACGATCCCCATCGACAACAGCATCCACGCCGCCCCTGCGGCTGGAAATAAACACGCGGCCGCCAAGAACGACGGCCCCAAGAAGGAGGACAACAAGACCATGACCCTCGAAGAAATGAGAGCACAGCACCCCGACGTCGTGGCTCAGATCGAGCAGCAGGCGGCCGAAACTGCCAGAACGCAGGAGCGCGCCCGCATCGAGGCCATCGACAGCATCGCCGCAAGTGTGGGCGACGCGCAGCTCGTCAGGGACGCCAAGTACGGCGAGACCCCCTGCACCGCTGAGCAGCTCGCGCTCAAGGCTATGCAGAAGCAGGCGGCCCTCGGTGCCAAGCACCTGAAGGACGCCAAGGCTGACAACGACGAGTCCGGCGCTGCCGGCGTCGGCGCTGCCCCTAACGGCGGCGAAGAAGGCAGCCAAAACGACGACAAGGCAAAGGTGGACGCCATCGTCGGCCTCTACAACTCCACCAAGTCTCAGAACGGAGGTAAGAAGTAATGAGCAAGAGACTGGACGAAAACCTCGGCAGCGTCGGCTATGACGGCCTGATCGTTGCCAATGAGCCCGTCGCTGACGTGCTCACCGTGACCATCCGCAAGGAGGCCACCGCCGCGGCCACCTATAAGCGCGGCACCGTGCTGGCCCTGTCTGCCGGCACCGCCGGCGACGGCAAGCTGGTGATCCTCGGCTCCACCGCGACCACCAACGAAACCCTGACCGCCAACTGCATCCTCGCCGAGGACGTGGAAGTCGGCACCGCCGCGGACGTGACCGTGCTGGCCTACCGCACCGGCCACTTCGCCCGCAACAAGCTGGCCGTCGCAAGCGGCTACACTCTGAAGGCGACCGACGAGGAGGAGCTGCGCAAGGCCGGCATCCTGCTCTCCGACGCCATCGAATACTAAGAGAAGGAGGACAACAAAATGCCTTTTAACTTCTACGACACCCACACGCTGCTCATGGCCGTGCAGCAGCTCACCCCTGCCGCGACCTTCCTGCGTGACCGCTATTTCCCCACCAACGACGCGAGCGACATCTTCGCCACCGACGACGTGCTCGTCGAGTTCCGTGACGGCAGCAAGAAGCTGGCGCCCTTCGTGGCCCCTCGCAAGGGCGGCGTCACCGTCCTGCGCGCCGGCTACAATATGGAACGCTACACCCCGCCCTTCGTGGCTCCCCGTCGCGTCCTGACCCTCGACGAGCTGCGCAAGCGTGGCTTCGGCGAGGCCCTCTACTCTCAGCTCACCCCTGAGCAGCGCCAGCAGACCCTCATTCTGCGCGACGCTGACGAGCTGGGCGAGCTCATCACCAACCGCGAAGAAGCGATGGCTGCCGAGACCATGCTGACCAACGGCTGCGTGATGAAGCACATCGCCGACGACGTCGACAAGGCTGACGAGATGGAGATCCGTTTCTACTCCGAGGCCAGCAACCCCGCAACCTACACCCCGACGGCCAAGTGGGACGCCACCGGCGGCAAGATCCTGAAGGATCTGGAGGCCATGATCCGTATGCTGACCAAGCGCGGCCTCCGCGCCTCTGATCTGGTCTGCTCACCGGACGTGGCTGACACCATCATCAACGACGCGGCCGTGCAGAAGCTCCTCGACAACCGCCGCATCGAGATCGGCAACGTGGAGCCCGAGCTGCTGCCTGACGGCGCTGCCATCGTGGCCCGCCTGAACGTCCTCGGCCGCATCATCAGCGTCATCTCCTACGACCTGACCTATACCGACGACGAGGGCAACGACAAGCTCTACATCCCGTCCGGCAAGTGCGTCCTCACCGCTCCCGGCGCTGGCCGCACCGCCTACGGCGCCGTCTCTCAGGTCGAGCAGAGCGACGGCGAGTTCCACACCTACGCCGGCCGCCGCGTGCCGAAGTATGTGAGCAGCGCCGAAGGCAACAGCCGCACGCTGACCATCTCCAGCCGCCCGCTGATGATCCCCAACAACAAGAACCCGTTCATCGTTGCGGACGTCCTGACGGACTGAGCGCAGCAGAAAGGAGTGGAGCATGATCCAGATTATCAAGGGCACCTTCGGCTACTATAACGGCCGCAAGGTGATCCCCATCACTGAAGCAGACGGCCCTCAGAAGTTCGACGACGAGCTGGAGGCTCGTCTGGTGAAGGAAGGCGTCGCCAAGTACATCGGCGAGCAGGGCGAGACTGGCGAGCAGACCGCACCTACTCCCGGCGACGGCGCCGACGAGCCTGCCAGCACCAACACCGCGGCCGACGAGGCCCCTGAGTACGACGAGGACATGAAACTCGACGAGCTGAAGGAAGTGGCCGCGCGCTATGGCGTGGACGCCTCTGCCATGCGCAAGAAGGCCGACGTCATCGCTGCCATCGAGGCCGCCAAGGCCGAGCAGCCTGATGACGGCACCGACGACGAGGAGCCCCCTCAGATCGGCGCCGCCGATCCCGTCTGATGGCCTTCAGCTTCAAGGCGATGGTCGAGGCTGACCGCCGGCGCACGTTTCTCAATCTCGACGAGTTCGGAGAGAAGCACACCGTCGAAGGCCGGGCCATCGCTGCCGTGCTGGATGACAACGCCCTGAAGGAACGCCAAGGGGGGCAAGAGCTGAGCGTCGCGGAGTCCTCTCTGCTGCTTTACGCAGCGGTCGAGGATCTGCCTGCTCGGCACCCGGCGGGCGAAGGGCTCAACGTCGACGGCCGCGAGTACATCGTCAACGACTGGAGCGAGGACATGGGGATCGCCACCGTGGCCCTCGGCCAGACCGTCACCATGTAGGAGGTGCCGCCATGTCCATCGTCAACAGCATCGAAACCGTCCGGGACTGGCTGACCGCTGAGGTCTGCCCTCTGGTCAAGCTGAAGCTCCCGGACGATAAGGCCACAGACGCCTCCTACCCCTACAAGCTGGTCAACCCGGCTGCCTTCTCGCTTTTCGTTCCCTCAAAGGACAGGACGCCGCCGAACATCGCCGCACCGATCCCGTCGGTCTGCGTGCAGCTCGTTCAGGGCGACGACCGCCTGATCCGAAGTGCCCGCAGCGTCAAGATCCGGCTCCTCTTTTCAGCGTGGGATCCCGGCTATCACGGGCCCGACATTTACAAGCCGAAAGGCGACGGCAGCGGCTCCTACGTCCAGCAATACAACGAGGCCGCGGCGGCCTACTTCGTGAAGAACGGAGAGGGCTGGCGTGACGCATGGAATTTTGTGGACACAGCCCTCCGACGGATCGAAAACGCCGAGTACCTCGGCGACCTCCGCGTCATCAAAGAGGAAGGCATCACCTTCGGCCCCGTCGCCGAGCAGGACGCCGTCCCCGACTTTTACCCGTACTGGTTTGCGTGGGCCGAGTTCTCCGTCGAGGAGACGCTGACCCGCAACCCGGAAAGCTACCAACACCTGCTTTAAGGGCAGCCCCGCGGCTGCCCTAATTTCATGCAAAGGAGGATAAGCAGATGGCAAACGAATACCTCTACGGCGCCTACGGCCACATCGGCGAAACCGTGGCACAGAGCGCCGTGCAGGCGGGCACCACGCCGGTCTATATCGGCACGGCACCCGTCAACCTCGTGCGCGGCTTCGGCAAGGCCGGCGTCATCAACGCGCCGATTAAGATCACCAGTCTGGTCGACGCGCAGAAGAAGCTCGGCTACGCGGCCGACTGGGGCACCTTTACCCTGTGCGAGGTCATGTACGCACATTTCAACAACACCCTCGGGAACATCGGCCCGATCTACGTCATCAACGTGCTCGACCCATCTGAGGGAAAGCACCGCAAGGAGGAGGCCACCACCAAGACCCTCGCCTTCACCGGCGGCCGTGCCGAGTTCGCCAGCAGCACGGTCATCCTCGACACGCTGACCATCGCAAAGGCGACCAGCGGCAACTACGTCGAGGGCTCCGACTACGCCGTGGACTACAACTTTACCAAGGGCACGGTCATCATCACCAGCCTGAAGGACGACGCGCAGCTCACCGGCAACCTGACGGCCACCTTCTACGAGGTGGACGACAGCGTCGAGGACAGCGACATCATCGGCGGCGTCACCTCCTCCGGCGAGTACAGCGGCCTGAGCGCGATCGCGCTGCTCTATCCCGAGCAGTTCGCGGTCTGCAATCTGATCGCAGCCCCCGGCTGGAGCCACAGCCCTGCCGTCTATAACGCTATGCTGACGGCCAGCCAGAAGATCAACGGCCACTGGGACGCCTTCGTCGTGGCCGACCTGCCCCTCGTGGACAGCACCGCGCAGGCGGTCGACACGATCACCAAGGCGATCGCATGGAAGAAGGCCAACGCCTTCACCGGCGAGCGTTCCAAGGTCTACTGGCCGCAGGGCGTGGACAATCTCGGCAACGTGTACCACCTGAGCACGATGGCCGTGGTCGAGCTCATGCGCGCCGACTTCAGCCACAACAGCGTCCCGATGGAGACCTGCGGCAACAAGGCTATCCCCATCATCAAGCAGTATTTCGGCGCCAACGCCAACAACCGCGGCTTCGACCAGCAGACCGGCAAGGAGCTGACGCAGAACGGCATCAGCACCGCCGTGGCATGGGGCGGCGAGTGGGTACTGTGGGGCGACCATACGGCTGCCTACACCTACGGCGCAAATGTGGATCCCCGCGCGATCTTCGACGTCTCCATGCGGATGCTCATGCACATCACCAACGACTTCCAGCGCGAGTGGAGCCCGGAGATCGACGAGCCCATGACCCGCGCGCTGAAGGATCGCATCATCAACCGCGAGCAGGAGAAGCTCGACGGCTATGTCAGCATGGGCGCGCTGCTCGGCTCCCCTGTGATCCTGTTCCTCGAGAGCGAGAACAGCACCACCGACGTGATGAATGGCGACTTCCGCTGGGACATCGCCGTCACCCCGACCCCGCCCCTCAAGTCTGCGAGCGTCTACGTCGCCTACACCGACGCGGGCTTCTCCGTCTACTACGAAGGAGGTGACGAGTAATGGCAAACCTGTGGCTCGACCTGAAGGGCCCCATCCTCGCCGACACCGTCTACATCGGCGGCACCCTCGTCGCCAAAGACGTGACCATCTCGCTGCCGGCCGTCACTCCTGTGACCGCTGACTTCAAGGCTATGGGAACCTACACCGCCCCCATCCTCGGCCAGATCGAGGCTATGGAGGCGTCCATCACCAAGATCGGCATTGACCTCGGCCTGCGGAACATGATGAAGCTCGAGAGCAAGACCATCGAGATCCGCTGGGCTCAGGACGTGAAGCAGGCCGACGGCTCCACCAAGACCGAAGGCTGCAAGGCATTCCTCCGCTGTGTCTCCAAGGGCATCCCGGGCCTCTCTGTGGATCCCGGCAACACCAGCGAGAACGAGGCCACGTTTGCCGTGAGCCGCTACCAGCTCTACGTCGGCGGCGCTGAATACTGGCTGATCGACCAGCTCAACACGATCCTGCGCGTCGGCGGCGTCGACTACGCCAAGGACATCCGCAGCCTGCTGTAACCTGAAGGGCGCCGCGCCTGTGCGGCGCCCTCTATTTATCGAAAGGAGACGCACCCAATGAAGAACACCATCAAGCTCGACAACCCCGTGCAGATCAACGGCAAGAGCTACGACGAGCTGACCTATGACATCAGCGAGATCACCGCACAGGCGTTTGCTGAAGCTGACGCCAGAAAGCTGAGCGCCAGCGGATCCAAGAACGGCAACGCGGCCGGCGCGGCCGAGCTGGACTACGGCCTGCACCTCTACCTCGGCTTCGCTGCCATCATCGCCATCAACCCTGAGATCGACATCTCCGACCTCGAGCGCGTCCGTGGCTACGACGTTATGAAGATTATGAGGATCGGCCGGGATTTTATTTCCGGGAAGTCGGAGGAACCCTACACCCCCGACAGCTCCGACGCGCAATCCGAGACTACGCCCGAGCCTTCCACACGTCGACGCGAGACCTCGGAGAGCGAAGGCTGACCGACTTCCTGACCGAATACGGGGAGGCCGTCGAGGAGGCCAAGCGGCTCCAAGCGAGCCGGCCGACTCGTGCGGCCAGCTTTAAGAAACCCCACATCAGAAGGAGGTGACGCACATGGCAAACGGAAAAACGATGCAGGCGGTCGTCAATCTGGCCGGCAGCATCGACCCATCACTCGGCAAAGCCATCGAACAGGCTCAGAAGAAAATCAGCGGCCTGAACGTGAAGGCGCTGGCCGTTGGTGCAGCCGTGGGCGGCATCGCTGTGGCGACAGGCAAGGCAGTCGTCGAGGCCGGAAAGTACATGAAGGATCTCGGCGCGTCCTTCGATGACGCTGCTGATGCTATCCGCATCGGAACCGGCGCCACCGGCGACGCGCTGGACGGGCTTCTTGATGACTTCGACGCCGTCTACAAGAGCGTCCCGACCACAATAGAGGACGCCAGCAAGGCGATCGCAGACTACAACACCCGCCTCGGCCTCACCGGCCCGCAGCTTCAGGAGATCTCCAAGCAGGCCATCCAAGTGAGCGATATGCTCGGGGACGACCTCGGCAGCGTGATCGAGGAGTCGAGCCAAGCCTTCCAACAGTGGAACATCGACGCCGACGACATGGGCGGCGCTATGGACTACATTTTTAAGGTCAGCCAGAGCACGGGCATGGGCTTCACGGATCTGATGGCAGATATGCAGAAGTTCGGCCCGCAGCTTCAGGAGATGGGCTACTCCTTCGAGACGGCGAGCGCCCTGATGGGCCAGCTCGACAAGGCCGGCGTAAACACCGACGAAGTGCTCGGCGCCATGAAAAAGAGCGTCGCCACGCTCGCCAAGGAGGGCATCAGCGCCAGCGACGGGCTCGCCATGTACTACGAAAAGATCAAAAACGCCGGGACGGCCGCAGAGGCCGCCAGCATCGCGTCGGAGATCTTCGGCACAAGGGCAGGCTCCACGATGGCCGCAGCAATCCGAGACGGCTCTCTGGCCGTCGCAGACCTGACGGCTGAGCTGCAAGAAAACGGCGAGACAATCGCCGGCGCAGCCGATGACACCTACGACTTCGCCGAGCGGCTTCAGGTTATGAAGCAGGGGCTCGAAGTGGCCCTCAAGCCTATGGCGAACACTGTGTTCGACGGCCTCAACAAGTTCATGCCGACCCTGCAAAAGCTGATGGAGCAGATCACCCCGGCCATCTCCAAGGCGGTCGAGGCTGCGGCCCCGTTTGTCGACGAGTTCCTGACCGGCGCTGCCGACGCCCTCGAGGACGTTCTGCCCCTGATCTCTCAGCTCGCGGCCGACCTTCTGCCCGTTCTGACGCAGCTAATGAGCACTCTGCTCCCGCCGCTTCTCAACCTCGTGCAGACGCTCCTCCCGCCACTCATGCAGATCGTCTCCGCGATCCTGCCACCTATTGCCAGCCTGCTCGCCACCGTGCTCCCGATCATCACGCAGATCGTCAGCGCTGTGCTGCCTGTGCTGGTGAGCATCATCTCGAGCCTGCTGCCGGTCATCACCCCGCTGCTGGAAGTGGCCCTGCAAATCGTCAACAGCGTCATCATGCCGCTGCTTGATCCCCTGATGCAGCTCGTTCAGGCACTACTCCCTCCGATCCTGAGCCTGATCGGTGCCATCACCCCGCTGCTGACTCCGCTGCTGTCTATTCTGGAACCCATCGCCAGCGTGCTCGGCACGATCGTCGGCTGGGTATCGAAAATTGTCAGCTTCGGCTCCGGCGTCATTTCCAAGATCGCCGGCCTGTTCGGAGGTGGGGGCGGCGGCAGCGCGTCCGTCTCTGGCTATGCGACCGGCGGCTTCACAAGAGGCCCGTCCATCGCCGGCGAGGATCCGCGCTACCCGACCGAGGCGGTCATCAGCTTCAACCCTGCATACCGCTCGCAAAACCTGTCCTACTGGGCCGAGGCGGGCCGGATGCTCGGGGCATCTGACGGCGAAAGCGACTACGAGCTGCTCAGCGGCGGCTCCGGCACCGCTGTGGTCTACGACCTGAGCGGGCTGTCCTTCTCCCCACAGATCAAGATCGAGGGCGACACCGACGAGGACGCACTGATCCGAAAGCTCCGCGACCTCGAGCCGGAGTTCATCGACTTCATCCTCGAGGCACTCAGCAGAAGGGAGGGCGGCGCCTATGTCACAGCAGACAGTCGGCTTTATTGATTATGTTGCGCAGGGCGGCGACACCTTCGACAGCATCGCGCTCGTCGCCTATAACGAGGAGCGCATGGCGAGCACCATCATCGAGGCCAACCCCGACCTCAGCGACGTGCTGATCTTCGAGGGCGGCGAGGCTGTGCGGATCCCGATCGTCGAGACCGTGGAGACGCCGGAGACCCTGCCGCCGTGGAGGAGGTGACGCCGTGAAAATCCTATACGAAGGCGTCGACATCTACCCGGACATCAGCGTCCACCGCTGCTATCACGATATGTACGCCGAAAAGCAGAGCGACGAGCTGCTGCTCAAGCTCAACGACACCCGCGAGCTGTGGGACTCGTGGAACCCCAAGAAGGGCGATACCATCGCCATCGAGGACGGCGCGGCCAAGACGGGCAAAATGTTCGTCGAGAGCGTCGTCCCCGAGTCTGGCATCATCACCCTGCGGGCCTACTCCGTCCCACAGTCTGCGAAGGATAAGCGGAGCAAATCGTGGGAAAAGGTCAAGTTTCTGCAACTGGCCCAAGAGATCGCCAGCCGCCACGGCCTGACGCTCGAGACCTACGGGATCACCGACCAGACCTACGACTACGTCGAGCAGAACAACCTCGCAGACTTCGCATTTTTTCAAAACCGCTGCACCCTCGAGGGCGCGGCGTTTCTGGTGTATGACGGCAAGCTGGTCGTCTACGACGATGCATACATGGAAAGCCAGCAGCCCGTCGACACCATCACCATCACCCCGGCCAATGACTTCGAGTATCGCGACGAGGGCACCAACGCCTACGGCTCGGCCGAAGCCGTCAACGGCGGCCTGACCGGCACCTTCGCAGCCCCGAGCGGCGGCGACAAGGTGCTGCGCCGGATCCTGCCCTTCCGCATGACCGACCAGAGCGAGGCCGACCGCTTCGCCAAGGGCCTCCTCCGGGACGCCAACAAAAACGCGACCGTTGGCACCCTCTGGACGGGCTCGCTGCTGCGAGACTATGCGGCGGGCTCTGTGGTCACGCTGGCGACCGAGGGCGTTAAGTCGTGGGACGGCACGGCCTTCATCAGCCGGATACGGCACGACTACGTCAAGACGCGGAGCAAGCTATACCTCCGCAAGCCACTGGAGGGATATTGATGAACAGCAACAACCAAATGATCCAGAAGGGCAAGATCTCCAGCGTGGAGGGGAAGGCCGACAGGAACGGCGACAAAACCACGGCCAGAGTGCTCCCAAGCACCGCCGACAGCATGGTCACGCGGCCGCTGACGATCCCGTGGTATCTGCGCGGGGAGATGGGAAATCTGACCCCCGGCACAGAAGTCGCCTATGCTATGTTCGAGGACGGCACCGGCATCATCCTCTCCCGCATGGACGGAGAGTGGGACGGCATCGTCCCGGGCGACATCACCGTCAAGAAGGGCGCGCTCACGATGCAGGACAAGGGCATCAGCGTCCCGTCGGCAGATGTGACCGCCACGGGCATCAGCCTGACCGGCCACACCCACACCGACAGCCGAGGCGGCACCACTTCTGGCCCACAGTAAGGAGGGATAGACATGGCCGTCATGGCATCGTGGAACGGCAAGACGTGGGGCGTCTCCAGCCAGAGGATCGCCGCACTCAATGGCATCTCCCACAGCGTCGAGCTCGACACGGAAAACAGCGACGACAAGGCCGGATCTCCGGCGACCAAGACCAAGGCGCTCAAGCTGCAAAGCATGAGCTTCGACTTCGATCTGGCCGCCGCGGTCGGCTGCGACGTGCGCAGCGAGTACGAGTCGTGGACGGCGCTGGTCGGGCAGTATGCTCCCTTCTATCTGGCCGGCCGGCGCTTCGGCCCGGCCAACCTTCAGCTCACGGCTGTGAGCCTATCAGACACCAAGCTGGACAACCTCGGCAGGATCCTGACCGGCAAGATCACGATCAAACTGACCGAGTACGCCGAGGAGGCCAGCAGCAAAAAGGCCAGTTCTGGAAAATCCAGCAGCAGCGGCAAGAGCGGCAGCAGCTCCAAGTCGGCGGCGGGCATCGCTACCTACAAGGAGCTCGGCATCAGCTCCTCGGCCGTGAGCGTCGGAGCCTCCAGCAGCGCCAAAGCATCCAAGAAACCAACCAATGCGCAGCTCAAGTAAAGCGAGGTGATCCCAATGAAAGCATCCGGCAACGGAGCGCCCGAGATCTGCGTGCAGAACCTCCTCAAGACCATCCGCGGGGAGGTGCCCTACGAGCGCATCAAGGGGATCGACCGCACGCTGATCGACAAGCCGAGCGAAACCGCTGCGACCGATCTGGCCGCCGACGTGGAGTTCGTTGTGGAAACCTACGAACCACGCGTGCAGCTCAGTGACTCCGACCTGAAGGCCCTGACCGCTCAGACCGGCGACTTCGAGCTGAGGGCCAGCATCGAGAACATCACATGAAGGAGGTGAACAGCGTGAGCGACGCGACAAACACCTACGGCGAGGACATCAAACTCACCACGACAGACGCGAGCACCCTATACAAGACCATCATCACCGAGCTCGAAAAGGGCGCCGGCGAGCCGCTCTACCCGGGCGACGAGCGCCGGATCTTCGGCGAGGCTCTCGTGCCCGTGTTCGTTGCCCTCTACAACAGCCTCAACGACGTCGGCCGGCAGACGCTCCTCCGCTATGCGAGGGGCGAGGTGCTGGACGCCATCGGCGAGCGGCAGGACGTGAAACGACTGGAAGGCACACCGGCCAAGACGACCATGCGCTTCTCCGTCTCCACGCCGCAGGAGAAAAACATCATCATTCCGAAATGGACGAAGGTGACGCCGGACAGCGAAAACTATTTTGCAACCGACGAGATCGCTGTGCTGCAAGCTGGCGCCTACTCTGTGGAGGTGCCGACCTCGGCCGTGAGCAACGGCACGAAGTTCAACGGCTACGCAGCCGGCACGATCGCCACCCTCGTCGACCTGATCCCATACATCGAGTCCGTCACCAACCTGACCGAAACGGCCGGAGGCGATGACGGCGAGCCCTACACCACCGAGGGCGACAACCGCCTCCGCGAGCGGATCCGTCTGGCTCCCGCCAAAAGATCCACCGCGGGCCCCGAACAGGCTTACATCTACTGGGTAATGACGGCCGACAGTTCCATCGTGGACGCGAGGGCCGTCAGCGAGAAGGAAACCGTCAGCGAGACCCTCACGGTCTACGACGGCAAAGCCTTCAAGGGCGGCGGCACGCTCCTGACCGACACCCTCGTCGTGAAAGCCCACGGGCAGAGCACGGCGGCGGTCAAGGACACGGACTACACCGTCGACTACACCGACGGCCTGCTGACCATCACGCTCAAGGGCAGCCTCACGGCCGCCGAGAGTATCGACATCATCATCACCCGCACGCTGGAGGGCTGCGTCAAGATCGTGCCCCTGCTGGAAGGCGGCGGGATCCCTGACGCTGCCATGCTGGCGAAGGTGCTGGACGTGGTCAACGCAAAGGACATCCGGCCGCTCACTGACAAGGTGAGCGCCGTGCCCCCGGAGGTCGAGACCTACGACATCGAGATCGTGTACTACACCACGCCGGAGAGCGAGGCCGAGGTGATCGCCAACGTCGAAGGCACCGGCGGCGCGATCGACCGCTACAACGAGTGGCAAGTCGCAGCCCTCGGCCGGGACATCAACCCCGACCAGCTCCGCAAGAGGATCCTCTCGCCTTCGTGGGGCGAGAACCTGACCGGCGCCTTCCGCGTGGACGTCGTCAAGCCGACCTACAAGGCCCTCGACGACACGCAAGTCGCCAAGTTCAGCGGCCACCTGACCGTCAGCCACAAGGTCGAGAGCGAGGTGGTGTAAATGCGGCTCAATGAGACCGAGATGGTCAAGCTGCTGCCTGCGTGGATGCAGGAGGACGGCAGCGACAAGGGCCTCGCCGACGGCTGCGACATCGTCAGCCGCAACGCCTATGCGCGCCTGAAGCTCCTGAGCAGGTGGGACAAGATCGACCAGCTCAGCGACGCAGAGCTCGACGAGATGGCGTGGGAGCTGAACATCCAGTGGTATGACAGCACCGCGCCCATCGCAGCCAAGCGGGCCGTCATCCGCAACAGCGACCGCGTCTACTCAAAGCTCGGCACCCCCTACGCTGTGGAGCAGATCGTGGCCGACTACTTCGGCACCGGCGAGGTCAGGGAGTGGTATCAGTACGGCGGGCAGCCGCATCACTTCAAGGTGCTGAGTGACAACCCGAGCCTCGTCAACAGCAACCTCGACCTGTTCCTGAAACTGCTGCGGACGGTCAAGCGCCGCAGCTCATGGCTCGACGCGATCCTAATCTGCCTGACCGGCGAAATGTTCCTCTATTCCGGCATGGCCGTCAGGGATCACACCCAAGAGGTGCACGTCATGGGCAGCGACGAGATCCACATCTACCACGCGGCCGTCGTCCACGACAACAACCGCGAGACCGTCAGCATCGGCACCGACGCGGCGGTCATCTCAGACTAAGGAAAGGAGATAGACATGGCTGCATTTATCAACAACGACATCACCACCGCCGGCCTGATCGTTCTGGCAAAAGGCGTGGCCGGCCAGAAGATCAACTACACCAAGATTGTCCTCGGCGATGGCTACCTCGAGGAGGGGCAGACGCCCCGCACCCTCACCGGCGTGGTCAGCCCGAAGGCGACCGTCGACATCACGAAGCTGAAGATCAACGGCGACGGCACCGTGGCCGTCGGCGGCATCTTCACCAACGGCGACGAGACCGAGGGCTTCTACTACCGCGAGCTCGGCCTTTATGCCGAAGATCCCGATCCCGAGGTCGGTGAGGTGCTGTACTGCTACGGCAACTGCGGCGATCTGGCCGAGTGGATCCCGCCCTCCGGCGGCGCCACCATCGTCGAGAAAACCATCGACATCGTCACCGCGATCGGCACGGCCACCAATGTGACCGCCTACATCCCCGCCGACGCCTACGCCACCAAAGAGGACTACGAGACCTACAAAGCCATCGCCCTCGGCGCGCAGGCTACGGCAGAGGAGGCTCTGGCGCTCGCCCGGCAGGCCATCGCAATCGCACAGGCCGCCGAGGCGTCGGTGAATGACCTGAGCAACGCGGTCGGCCAGAACACCAGCAAGATCGCAACACTGTGGGACGCCGTTTTCAGCGAGATCACGACCAACCCCTTCCAGATCACGTTTGCAGACCTGACGGGCATCACCCTGACGGCCGGCATCTGGAACAGCGGACTCCAGCGCCTCGAGTGCTAAACTACCGGCCAAAGGCCAGAAAGGAGGCCGCCCATGTATAGAGGCACCACACCAACCATCACCATCAACTGTGACATCGACGTCAGCGAGTTCGTGACAATGTGGGTAACATTCCGCACGCAGCAGCTCGCCACCTATGCCCCACCGAAGCAGGTGGAAGTCACCAAGCACCTCGGGGACGAGGGCGTCGACGCGACCGACAAGGTCGTCACCGTCAGCCTGACGCAAGCCGACACGCTGCTGCTCGGCTCTCTGTCTCCCGACGAGGATCAACAGGTGGAGGTGCAGATCCGCGGCAGGACGGAGGACGGGCGCGCGTTTGCGAGCAACATTATGACCGCCCCGCTCAGCCGGATCCTGAAGGACGGCGTCATCTAAGTGAGCGTCGACTTCAATGCCTCGTTCTCTGGCAGCGCGGAGACCTTCGGGGCGAAGATGACCGAGACGCCTGCCTCCATGACCGCCTCCATGAAGGAGACGGGCGGCGGCAGCGCCTCAAACTACGAAGCCCTGCGCAACAAGCCCAAGATCAACGGGCACGAGCTGATCGGCGACATGACGCCGGCGCAGCTCGGCATCACGGACGACAGGCACCACACCCACAAGCAGGCACAGGCGGCGAAGGTGTGGACAGTCGCCCACAACCTCGGAAAGCGGCCCGCCGTCACGGTCGTCGACAGCGCCGGCACCGCGGTCATCGGGGAGGTTGACTACCTCGACGACAACACCGTGCGCCTGACCTTCTGCGCGGCCTTTTCCGGGACTGCATACTTCAACTAAGGAGGTAAACCCGTGAAAATCCTGACAAATCTGGATCTCTCGCAGAATGAGATCCAAAACGCCATCATGCAGCCGCTCGCTGCACCTCCGGCCAACCCGAAGCTCGGCCAGATCTATTTCAGCAGCGTCGACCTGACGCTGTACCTGTGGACGGGCGAGAAATGGATCCCCGTGCCGACCAAGCTCTCGCAGCTCGAGAACGACAGCAAGTTCATCACGGCCAAGGACGTCCCCGAGGGCGCAGCAGCGTCCACGACCACACCGAAGATGAACGGCACCGCCGCCGTCGGCTCCGAGACAGCGTTTGCACGCGGCGACCACGTCCACCCCAAGGACACCAGCAAGCTGAACACGGACGGCGACGGCTCTAACGTGACCGTCGCCTTCGAGGCAGCGACCAAGCGCGAGGCACCCACCTCCGGCGAGAAGCTGAGCGTCCTGCTCGGCAAGGTGCTGAAGTTCTTCAGCGACCTCAAGACCGTGGCCTTCTCTGGCAGCTATAAGGATCTGAGCGACAAGCCGACGATCCCGTCCGCTGCCGCTGACGTCGGCGCGATCCCCGCAACGGAAAAGGGCGCAGCCGGCGGCGTGGCCGAGCTGGACAGCGGCGGCAAGGTGCCGGCCAACCAGCTCCCGAGCTATGTGGACGACGTCGTCGACGCCTACATCCGCACCGGCGCCACGGCCCTCGGTGCTGACTGGCTGAGCAAGACCTCCGGCGGCGCGGCTCTGACGCCTGAGTCCGACAAGATCTACGTCATCCTGAGCGAAGGCGAGTACCAGAACAAGACGTACCGCTGGAGCGGGACGACCTACGCCGTCATCGGCAACGACCTCGCCCTCGGCGAGACTGCGAGCACCGCCTACCGCGGCGACCGCGGCAAGACGGCATACGACCACAGCCAGAGCGCCCACGCTCCCGCCGACGCCGAGAAGAACGTCCAGAGCGACTGGAGCGAGACGGACGGCAACAGCGACGCCTTCATCAAGAACAAGCCCGCGATCCCGAAGGCCGTCACCAAGACCGTCCAGACCATCAGCGACGCGGCGAGCAAGAGCTTCACCGTCACCGGCTACATCCTCAGCGTGATCCTGATCGACAGCGTCACCAAGGAGCAGGTCATCGGCGACGTCTCTTTCGAGAACGCCACGGCCTCGGCCAACGGCAAGGTCACGGTCACGCTCTCGGCCGCGCCCTCCAACCCGATCCTCGTCATCATCACAAGCATCGCACTGTAAGGAGGCCGGCCTATGAAACACTACGGAGCAGTCGACGACCCGAAGGACATCACGACGAAGGAGTATGTCGACGCGGCTGACAACGCTCTGAAGGTGAAGGTCGACGCCCTGTGGGACTTCGTTTGCACGGACATCACGAGCAACCCCTTCCAGATCACATTCGACGATCTGGAGGGGCTGACCGTGAGCTCCGGCATCTGGAACACAGGGCAGCGGAGGCTCGAGTGCTGATGGGAAACTGCTACAACTACACCCCGATCCCACCGGCCGAAGCCTCCTGCATCATCGCGCACCTGTTCGTCGAGCTGGCCTTGCCCTGCTCCTGCTGCAAGCGGGAGGACGGCGTCATCGTCATTCAGGGCAAGACCTACGACGGCAGCAGCGCCCGCGTCACAATCAAAGGCGAGGAGGTGAGATACTACGGCAAGCAACGGACACTCGCGGCCATACGAGCGGGCCAATGTAGGCCGCCCGCCCTTCGGCCGTGACAAACTGCCCGAGATGCAGGTCATCACGGACGCCAAGGAGCTCGAGAAACACACCTACATCAAGACCAGAAACCCGGCCGTATTTCCAAAGAAGGAGCGGCTCGGTCTGGCGCAAAGGATGATGAACGAGGCCAGCGACCTCGTCGCCGATCTGATGGAGGCCAACGATCTGCTCCTGACGGATCCCGAGGAGCGTGAGCTCAGGTATCGCGCGCAGCGGTCGGCGCTTCGCAACTGCCGAAAGCTGATCCACCACATCGAGCTCGCGCACGAGATCCTCAGCGGCTTCAGCGATGACGCCTTTGCATACTGGGCGAAGATGGCGGCCGGCGTAAAGAACCAGACCGCCAAATGGTACAAAACGGATAAAGAGAGGGCCGCCAAGCTGGACGCGCAGAAGCGTCACCAGTGAGGCGGCCCTCGGGGTATGCCTTGTTTTTTCGTGCCGGCTCGGCCAACAACGCCCGCAACGTCAACTCCGATGGCACGCTGAACAGGAACAACGCCTACAACGGCAACAACGGCCTGCGCCCCGCTTCGATGGATCGCCCGACTTATTAACCGCCCGGAGACGGGAGGCGAACACTGTGCCCCATCATCCAAGGAAGGCATATCCCTCCCGCAGCCGCGGCCGTCTGACCGGCCCGGTCATGGGTAAACACAAGACCGCCGATGCTCCCGGCGGCGCACGCAAAGCGTGGCCGGAGCTATACACGGCGGGGAGACTTTTCAATGGAGAATATCGTAAACAGCACCATCGCGCTCTACAAAGCATACCGCAAAACCCGCTGCGGAAAGCGCGACAACCCGACCGCCATGCGCTACCGCATGGAGGCCATCGAGCGCACCGTCGCCCTCTCTGAGAGGCTCCAGCGGCGCGACTATTCCTTCGGGCCCTACTACCCCTTCAAGGTGTACGAGCCCAAGGAGCGGCTCGTCCTCGCCATCGACTTCGAGGGCAAGGTCGTCCAGCACTCGCTCTGCGACAACGTCCTCGAGCCGGCGTTCTCCCGGCGCTTCATCCGGGACAACTACGCCGGCCAGATCGGCAAAGGCACCCACGACGGCCTCGACCGTCTGGCTGCGGCCATGCGCCACTATTTCTTCAGCCGAAAGGCAGCAGACGAAGCAGCCCGCAAGGCTGCCGGCCTGCCGCCCCGGCCGATGAACGAGTGGGACTACGCCGACGGCTGGGTACTGAAGGGCGATTTTTCAAAGTTCTTTTACACCCTGCTCCATTCCTACTGTTACGAAACGGCCCGCCGGGCCCTGAAGTGGCTGAAGGATCCCGAGCTGATCGACTTCGCTGAGTGGCTGCTGTGGCTCATAATCGACAGCACGCCAGACCCCGGCATCCCGATCGGCAACCAGTCGAGCCAACTGCTCGCGCTGCTCTATCTGGACGCCTTCGACCACTGGCTGAGGGATGACCGCGGCCTCGTATATGGCAGGTACATGGACGACTTCTACATCATCCACAGCGACAAGCTGCTGCTCCGGCAGATACTCAAGGAGATCGAGGCGTACATCAAGCCGCTCGGCCTTCGGCTGAACGGCAAGACGCAGATCCTCCCGCTGAAGAACGGCATCGACTTCCTCGGTTTTCACACCTACCTCACGCAGACCGGCAAGGTCGTGAGGAAAGTGCGAGCCAAGAGCATCGACAACATGAAGCGCAAGATCCGCAAGTTCCGCGGGCTGGTGGACTCCGGCAAGATGACACTCGACAGCGTCGTGCAATCCTACGCGAGCTGGACGGGCCACATCTCACACGGCAACACCTACCACCTGCGGCAGAACATGGACGCCTATTTCTTCAGCTATTTCCCGGAGCTCAAACCATCACCGAAAGGAGACACAACTCATGGCCCAAAAACTGAGCAACCTCGCAAACAAGTCGAAGGTCAAGTTCGGCAGCCTGTACGGCAGCCCGATCGTCTGGATCGTGGCCGATAAGAACCACGCAGGCTACCCCTCCAACAGCGTCACGCTCGTGACCAACCAGATCATCAAGATGCTGTGCTTCGACGCAACAGAACCGAGTAACGGCAACAGCGACCGCCGCGGCTACGGCAACAACCGCTACATCTACTCGAACCTGCGCCAGTGGCTCAACAGCCCCGCGGCTGCCGGCCAGTGGTACACCGCACAGCACTCCGCAGACCAGACGCCGGACTCCTCCCACGTCTGGAACAGCGTCAACCCGTACAGTGGCCTCGCCGGTTTTCTGAACGCCTTCACCGCCAACGAGCGGGCGGCTCTGCTGAACACCACCATCACGGTCGGCAAGAGCTCCACAGACGGCGGCGGGACGGAGACCTGCACGGACAAGATCTTCCCGCTGTCCTGCACTGAGGTCGGCCTGAGCGGCGACCACGTCTGCGGCAGCAAGCTGGCAATCTTCAGCGACAACAACAGCCGCATCGCCACCGTGACGGCCTCCTGCGTCGCCAATTCCAACTATTCCAGCAACCCGGGCTCTGGTGCCGCGTGGTACTACTGGCTGCGGGACGCCTATGCCGGCTCGGCCGGCGGCGCCCGCCTCGTCTTCTCCGGTGGCGCGCTGTACTGGGTCGACGCCTTCGGCGGCCGCTACGGCCTGCGCCCCGCTTGTAATCTGTCCTCTGATCTCCTGATCTCCGACTCCGTCGACTCGGATGGATGCTATACAGTGATCTACAATCAGGCGCCCACAGCGCCGTCGTCCATCACTGTCCCGAGCGAAGTGCTCGGCGGCGAGAACCTGAGCATCTCGTGGGCGGCCTCCACCGACCCCGACGGCAACCTCTCCGGCTACGTTCTGGAGCGCAAGGTCGGGAGCGGCACATGGGCGCAGATCTACAAGGGATCCTCGCGCAGCTACACCGACGCCATCACCTACGGATGGACGAGCGTGCAGTACCGCGTCAAGGCATACGACGCCGCCGGCGCGGAGAGTGCGTACACCACCAGCGCCACCCGCACCGTCACCAATAACCGACCGCCCGTCATCAGCGGCACGGACGGCGCCCTCGGCAGCTTCAGCACGGCGGCCCCGTCCTACGAGTACACCGTCACCGACGCCGACGGCCATCAGGTCGACGTCGTGGAGATGCTGGACGGCGTGACGCTGCGCAGCTACACCGTGACCCTCGGCCAGACCAACACGCTGACGATCGGCTCCGAGGCGTGGCTGAAGGTCGTGAACGGCAGCCACACCCTGAAGATCGTGGCGACCGACGCCAAGGACGCCAGCGTCACCCGCACGCTGACCTTCACCAAGGCCGTCACGTCCGTCGAGTTCGAGCAGACCCTCGCTATGGAGGCCGACGCCATGCCGACCAAGGCCCTCGTCAACATTCAGGGCAATTTCCCGGCCGGCTGCACGCTTCAGGTCTGGATCTGCAACAACGGCAACGACGCGAGCCCGACGTGGGAGGACATCACGCAGAAGGCCCGCACCGGCCAGAAGCACTACTTCACAAACAAGACCAAGACGGCCGCAGCGTGGGGCGTCAAAGTCAAGGCCAAGCTGCTCCGCGGCTCTGCTACGGAGACCTGCTACATCCAGTCGATCGGAGGTAACTTTGCATGATTAAGCACAGACCTGACAGCATCAAAGAGCTGAACGACAAACAGGCCGCAGAGGCCGAGAAGGACAAGACCATCGCCGAACAGGCTGACACCATCGAGCTGCTGAAGGGCTGCATCATGGAGCTGGCCGACGTGGTCTATGGCGACGGAGAGGAGGACACCACAGCATGAGCAAGATCGTCGAGCTGTACGTCAAGGAGCTGACCCGCGAAGGCTCCACCATGACCATCAACGACGTCCCGAAGAAACTGCGCAAGCAGGTCGAGGACGCCATCGCTGCCCTCGAGGCAGCCGCAAACGCCGGCACCGCGAAGGAAGGGGCGACCGAATGATCGCCCGGGCCCTCGCGTGGCTATTATTAAAAATTGCAGGAAAGGAGGAGCGTGAAATGCTGGTACGTCTGTATGCAGGCGAGATCATCATGGGCCGCATCACCGAGGACGACGTCCCCGCGAAGCTGAAGGCCCGCGTGCACAAGTATCTCGTCGACATGGGCTACTTCGACGACGTCGAGGAGTAAGCCCAAACAACAAGGAGGGCCGCGTCCTGCGGCCCTCCGGCTTTTATGAGGTGACACAATGATCGAAATCAACATCGGCGCGCTCGTCGTCCTGCTGGGGATCCCGACGGCCGTGACCGGCTTCTGCTTCTGGATGCTCGAGCACAGGATCCAGAAGCGCGAGAAGCAAAAGGAGGCCGAGGAGGCCAAAAAACAGCAAGAGGCAGCGGCCCGGGAGCGTGCCCGTGAAGATCTCCAGATCATCACCATTCAGGGCACGTCGGCAGCCATCGCCCTCGGCGAGGCGACGGCCCGGGCCATGCAGCGCATCCCTGACGCGCATTGCAACGGGGATATGCACGCGGCCCTCGACTACGCTGCCAAAATCAAGCACGCGCAGAAGGACTTCCTCACCAGTCAGGGGATCCACGCGATCATCGACTGAGGAGGTGGAGCAGCATGGCCGCAAAGAAGCGCCGGCGCAAGCGGAAAAAGAAGATCGAGGCGAGCAAGAAGCTCGCATACTGGGCGGCCATCGTGGCGAGCCTCAGCGCGGCCACGTCCTACCTGCTCTCAGCCTTCGGGCGTGACCCGGTCAGTGAAGTGACTGGCACGATCTTCACCGCCTGCGTCGGCTATCTAATCACATACGCCGGCAAGAGCCTCGGCGAGAAAATCAGCCGAAACCGCCACAGGCTCGACGCCGACGGCAACCCGCTCCCGGATCCATCCGGGGACACTCTCAACAATGAGGAGGCACAAGGATGAACACCATCGACATCACCCCTATCGTCAACGCAGCCATCGCCCTGATCGGCGCCGGCGTGAGCGTTTTCCTGATCCCGTGGCTCAAGAGCCAGACCACCGAGGCACAGCGCAAGGAGCTGACCGCGTGGGTAAAGATCGGCGTCGCTGCTGCTGAGCAGCTCTACAAGGGCGCCGGCCGCGGCGAGGAGAAGAAGCAGTACGTCATCGACTTCCTGAAGCAGAAGGGCTTCAAGGTCGACGAGGAGAGCGTCATCAACGCGATCGAGGCAGCAGTCAAGCAGCTCAACACCGAGGGCCTGACTATAGAATGACGGAGAGGGGCGGGCTCCGGCCCGCCCTTTTTCTTTTTACAGCTAAGGAGGTAAAATCATGAGCAAATGCTACGCATCGGCCGTCCTCGCCATCGCTGCGGCAGAGATCGGCTACCACGAGAAAAAGAGCAACAGCCAGCTCGACAACCCGACCGCCAACGCGGGCAGCGCCAACTATACCAAGTACGCCAGAGACTTCGACGAGAAGTACCCGAAATGGTACAACGGCAAGAAAAACGGCTTCGCGTGGTGCGATATGTTCGTCGACTGGTGTATGCTGACTGCCTTCGGATACACGAACGCGCTGCGCCTGCTCTGCCAGCCCGAGAGATCCGCAGGTGCCGGCTGCACCTACTCCCTCATGTACTACGAGAAGCAGGGCCGCTATCACGCCAAGGATCCCAAGCCCGGCGACCAGATCTTTTTCAGCACCGCGCACTCCAAGAGCAACGTCAGCCACACCGGCCTCGTCGAGAAGGTGGACGGCAGCAAGGTCTACACCATCGAGGGTAACACCTCCGACCAAGTGGCCCGCCGCTCCTACTACCTGAGCGACAGCTACATCGTCGGCTATGGCCGCCCGGCCTACGACGCGGAGCCCGGGAACGCCAACACGGGCAGCCAGACGTCGAGCAACGGCACCACCAGCGAAGTGACCTACACGGTCGTCGCCGGCGACACCCTGAGCAAAATCGCGGCCAAGTACGGGACGACCTACCAGAAGCTCGCAGCGTACAACGGGATCACCAACCCGAACATCATCAGAGTCGGCCAGAAAATCAAGATCCCGGGAACGGCAGCCCCCAAGAAAACCAACGCCGAGCTCGCCAAGGAGGTCATCGCTGGCAAATGGGGCAACGGCGCAGACCGCAAGAAGCGCCTCGAGGCCGCTGGCTACGACTACAACGCCGTCCAGCAGGCCGTCAACGCAGCACTCTCGCACTGAGCTACAACTTCACACGCACAAGAAAACCCGCCCGGAGATCCCGGGCGGGCTTTTCCTGTTTTATAGGGCCCCGCGCTGCTTCAATCTGGCGGCGGCCATTTTGTAAACCTTCGTGCCTCTGTTCGGGCCTGCGAAATCATAGACATCACGATCCTCCAGAGACTTCAGCAGGGCAGGATCTTCAGCAATCTCAGCCCCGCAACTGCGCAGAAACTCATACACCGAAAGACCACGCGGATCGCTGAACCTTCCACCGCTCTCCTGCCGGTAAACGGCATAAGCATACAACTCGCCCCGAGCGGCTCCGTGCATCTGGCTGACCATATACGAAAGCAGAGCCTTTTCACCGACAAAGCGCGAAAACTTCACCCCGCAGGCGTGCGCATACAACGAAAGGCCGGGATCTGGTGCAGCCTCGTCCTCGTCGGTGATCCTGCTGATGATCGCGCTGACGTCCTCCTTGCATACGCCGTCGGGGAGCATGGCCTCGAGTTCGAGCGCGTAGTCCATTTGCCGATCGGTCGGCGGGATCTGCGGCTCCACCTGCACAGTCATGGGCTCAACGAGGCCATCATCCGCAGCCGCAGCTCTGGCGTCAGCCTCGGTCTGCGCCTCATATCGTTTCGTGTTTTTTCTCCCCGTGCTGGAGTTCATGCCAGTAACGCAAAAACGCCCATAGTTTACAAAACCGCCGGACGGGCTCACATAGCCGCCGATCTCGGCAAGCGGGAGCTCGCCGCGCGTCCGTTGCTTCACTTCTACGGTCTGAGCGTGGATCGTGGCCGTGATCGCAGGAGCCGGCTCTGGCTCCTTTTTCTTCAGAAAGCTAAACAGCCCCATGCAGTACCTCCTCCTGATGACTTTGTATTTATTAGTGTTTAGTCATCTTTGGCATAATATTACCATGCCAAAACTGGTAAAGTCAATATTGCATAGTCATCTTTAGCATAAAGGGAGGCGAGGGCTGCGAAGATATACAAACCAGACGGCAGGTGCAACATCTCCGGGGAGAGAGTCAGAGAGGAGCGGCTGCGGGCAAACCTGTCACAGGAACAGCTCGCCTATAAGCTCCAGATCATCGGACTGGACGTCACGCAGAAGGTCATCAGCAGGATCGAGAACGGCAGCCGAGTCGTCGCTGACTACGAGCTGGACTATCTGGCGACCGCTCTCGGAACCACCATCAACCACCTGCTCGGGAAAGAATGAGAAAACCGCACGGCAGCGACGCCGTGCGGCTTTTTTTCGTGGAAAATCGCGGGAAAATGTTGAAAATCTGCCGAATTATGCTTGACATTATAGAGCAAATGCTCTATAATATAATCACAGGCAAGGGATAGCCGAGTACAGAAAGAAAGGAGAACAAAACCGCGGAAAGGAGGCAAAGCCGTGGATGCTGAGCAGATGAAAAAACTGCTCGAGCTGCTGGAACAGGCTCTAAAGTGTGAACAGGTTGCCACCATTACGATCACAATAAAGCCGAACCAAAAGCCCAAGCAGTAAGGTCGAAGGACGGCGGGAAAAATCCCGCCCGCCGTTCCTTTTCATTATAACCACGAAACCACGGCAAAGTCAAGCGGGAGGAACAACATGGACATCTCGATCAAAGTGACCTACAAAAGCGAGGGGCTGCAAAAGCTCCGCAAGGCTGCCGGCCTGTCTCAGTCTCAGCTCGCCGATCTGGCCGGGATCAAGGTGCAGGTGCTCCAGCAGTACGAGCGCGGCGCCCGGGACATCAACGGCGCAAAGCTGCCGACGCTGCTGAAGATCTGCAACGCGCTGGAGTGCAGGCTGGCTGACATCATCACAGACGAGGAGACGCTCGAGCTCCTGAAAAAGTACGAGGAACACTGACACACAGAAGGGGCGGCCGGCGGGCCGCCCCTTTTCTTTTTATCACGGAGGGGAACACAATGGGACAGCACTGGAGCCATCTGACGCCGACCAAGCGCATCCAGCTCGACGCCTTCATCCGCGCAGGAATGAAGCCGACGGACATCGCCAAGGAGCTCGGCGTCCACCATACGACGATATACCGCGAGCTAAAGCGATGCACCTATGAGCACCGAAACAGCGACTACACCACCGAAATCAGATACAACCCCGACGGCGCGCAGGCTCGATATGAGGCAAACCTCCGCGCCAAGGGCCCGGATCTGAAGATCGGCAACGACTACGAGCTGGCCGACTACCTGATCGCAAAGATCCGCGACGAGAAGTACAGCCCGGAGGCTGCAATCGGTGAGGCCGAGGTCAAGGGCTGGCCCTTCAAGACCCACATCTGCGCGAGTACCGCCTACAACTACATCCGCGGCGAGATCTTCGGCGACGAGCTGACCGTCTCCATGCTGCCGCAGCACGGCAAGCGCCACCAGCCGGAGCGCCCGGCCGGATCCATGCCACGCAAGCCCGCGGGCCGGAGCATCGAAGATCGCCCCGAGCACATCAACGACCGCAGCACCTTCGGTCACTGGGAGATGGACAGCGTCGAGAGCTGCCAAGGCGTCAGCAACACCTACATCGTGATGACCGAGCGGAAAACGCGCTGGGAGCTCATTATACCGTCGCCGGACAAGACGGCCGCCAGCGTCGTCGCTGCGATTGACGGGCTCGAGGCCAAGTACGGCGACCTGTTCCCGAAGGTATTCAGATCCATCACCTGCGACAATGGCTGCGAGTTTGCAGACGCCGCCGGGATCGAGCGCAGCGTCACCGGCCGGGGATCCCGCACTGAGGTCTACTACTGCCACCCGTACCGCCCGAGCGAGCGCGGATCCAACGAGAACCAGAACGGCCTCATACGTCGGCACCTGCCGAAGGGCACCGACCTGAGCACAATCTCCTACGAGGAAACCAAGCGGATCGAGGACTGGCTGAACAACTACCCCCGCAAAATGTTCGGTTATCTGTGCTCCGAGCAGCTTTTCCGGGAAGAAATCGCCCTCATTCTGGCCTCATAAAAAATATTTTTGCTTTTTTGTGCATTTACTCTTGACAAATGGCCCTGCTGCCCTCATTTTTGGGTGTACGCTCCCCAGTACAGCTGCACCTCCGGCAGCTTCTTTTTCCGCAGCAGGAACGCAACGGGCAGCAGGTATACCACCACGGTCAGCAGCATGGAGGCGTCGTAGCCGCTCACGCTCTCGGAGAGGGTCGTGGTGCCGTATAGCCCGCCGATGAGCATGGAGGCAATGTCCATGGCCCCGTGCAGGAATACTGTGACCCAGAGGTTGCCGGTGCGGAAATAGATGGCCGCAAACAGCGCTCCCAGCGACGCCGAGAACGCGCACTGCATCAGCACGCCGAAGGGTGCCGAGCTGGACAGGTTGGTCAGGTGAGCCGCGCCGAACAGCACGCCGGACAGCAGGCAGGCTTTCCAGACACCGGCCCGGCTGGTGCCGAAGTGTTCCAGCAGCGTTTCGGCAATGACGCCCCGGAACAGGAATTCCTCCGCCACGCCCACCATTGCCATGCAGGCCAGAAAGCTCAGGATACGCCCCGCCGGGAGCAGCGGCGTGTCCGGCCGCTCAAAGATCAGTGCGCTGTATATGCTGTAGCAGATGAATGCCAGCGGGTACATCCCCACCAGCAGACCGTTCCAAAAGCCGCTGCCGCGGCGGCCCAGCAGTCCCTGCCGCCCGGTGCGGCGCAGCAGCAGCCAGGCCGCCCCTGCCCCCACCAGCTCCTGTACAAGGCTGAGAAGGTATTCATCCAGACCGGAAAAATCTGCCCCGGCCGCCACCAGCGCGACGGTCAGCACCAGACTGGACAAAAACAGGGAGCCGAGGAACAGTACCTCGGCAAGGATGCAATACAAAATGGGGTGAGCTGCGCGCAGACGTTTGAGCATGAAAGCGCCTCCTGTGTAACTTGATGGTTTCATTTTACCACATTCTGACCAAAAGCAACAGGGGCCTTTTTTTCAGCGCAGGGCAGCCACACCGTTGCCTTTGCACCGTTTGGCACATTCTGCCCGAACGTCACCCTGCCGCCATGCGCGGCGGCGATCTGCTCCACCACATGAAGTCCCAGAATGTGCGGGGTCTGCTCGTTCTGTGGCATACCTTGCAGTGCCGCCAGAACGGCAGGCGGATAGCCTGTGCCGTTGTCCGCGACGGTCAGGCAGAAGCGATTTCCGGCAACATTCGTCTGCACCTCGATCTCTACAGGTGCCGAATTATGCCGGATGCTGTTGCCCAGCAGGTTTTCCAGCAATCGTTCCAACAGGGCGCGGTCCACGCAGAGTTTCGCCTGCTCTGCGGCAGCGGTCTGCTGCAGCGACACCTCGCAGGTCTCCGCCTGCGGACTTTCGCAGAACTGCGCCACCAGCTCCCGGAACAGCGGCCCCGCCGCAAATTCCTGCTTGCGCAGGGGCTGTGTTCCATATTCCAGCTTGCTGGTCAGGTTCAGGTCCTCGATCAGGGTGCGGAGTTTTTCGCTCTGGGTGCGGATGCCTCCGGCCTTTTGCCGGGCAGTTTCCGGCAGGACGGCGTCCCGCTCCAGCTGCTCCGCCCAGCCCAGGATCAGCGCCAGCGGGGTGCGCACATCGTGGCTGACCCCGGCGATCCACTGGGTGCGGGCATCGTCCCGCCGGGCCAGCAGTTCGTTCCGCGCTTGCAGCTGCGCACTGGTCCGGTTCAGCTTTTCGGCCAGTTCCCCGGCAAAGCCCTCCGCAGGCAGCTGTACGGTCTGCCCCTCGGCCAGCGCATCCAGCCCGGAAGCCACCGTTTCCAGCCGCTTGGCTCCCTGCCAGCTGAGCAGAAAACAGCAGATCGCTGCCAGCAGCAACAGCAGCCCAAACCCCAGCGGAATGGTTTTGGCAAGGTTCAGGATGTACTCCGGCGAGGTGTAAATGCTGCATTTCCACAAACTACCTCTGGCAAGCCCGATGACGAACAGGCCATAGTCCTCTGCCCAGCAGAACACCGGATAATCGTCCAGATACCAGCGGGCAAACCCCGCCACTTCTCCGGTGGTATAGGCATGGTTCAGCGCGTCCGGCAGGGCATAGTTCCACCGGATATTTCCGGTATCGTCCAGCACCATGGCCCATGCATAGCCGTCCATCCATTCTTCCGGGGTGTGCGCTGCGCCAAGGGCAAGCCCCGCCGGAGTTTCCACCATGGCATCCGCAATTTCGCTGGATGCATAGGTCCTCTGCGGCAGATGGGTCGTTTCCTGCCAGCCCAGAAACACCAGCAGCCCAAGGCCCAGAAACACCAGCAGCAGAACGATGCCCACCGCCGCCAGAACATACCGCCGGATGAGCCGCACAAAGGTTTTCATCGTGCATCCTCCTTTGCCAGCTTGTACCCGATGCCCCTCACCGTCTGCAGAAAGCGCGGCCTGCCCGGCTCCGGTTCCAGCTTTTCCCGCAGATGCCGGATATGAACACCCAGACTGTTTTCATACCCATAATAATCCGCGCCCCACACCGCTTCGCACAGCGCATCGTAGGTCACGATATGCCCGCGGTTTTCGGCCAGCTTGCGCAAAAGCGTCCGCTCGGTCGCTGTCAGGGCAAGGGTGGTTCCGTCCGGCAGGGTCACAAGGGCATCGTGCAGGTCCACGCTCCGGTCGCTCAGCTGCAAGATTGCTGCTTTTGTCCGGGAAAGCTCGGTCCGGTAAGCACGCTGCAAAAGGTGCTGCACCCGCAAAAGCAGTTCCTGCATCAGAAATGGCTTGGTCAGGTAATCGTCTGCGCCCAGTCCCAGCCCGAACAAGCGGTCGGCATCGGCGTCCCGCGCAGAGAGGAACAGGGTCGGCACATCGGCTTTTGCCCGCAGGGTACGAAACAGCGAAAACCCGTCCCCGTCCGGGAGGTTGATGTCCAGGATCATCAGTTCCGGCATCTCGGCTGCAAAGGCGGTCTGTGCGGCGGCACAGTTCTGCACGGTGCGGATGTTCTGATAGCCTGCCCCACGCAGCTGCTCTTCGAGCAGCCGCAGCAGATCGGTGTTGTCATCTACAAGTAAAATGTGTGCCTGTTGGATCGTGTTCATCGCGGTGTTCCTCCGGTCATTTTCTGTTCCCACTATAACACGTTCTGGCCGGAAATGTCCGGATTTTGCGAAAATTTAAGCGCAGATTAAGACAGGCTTCGGCGGAGCTTAAGCCCGCCGAGGTAAACTGTGGGTGTTCCAAGCGAACGAGAAAGGAGCATCCTCTATGAAACCTGTCATTGAAACACACGACCTGTGCAAAAGCTACAACGGCCGCACCGTGGTCGATCATCTGAACCTGACCGTCCCGCAAGGGTGCGTCTACGGCTTTTTAGGCCCGAACGGTGCGGGCAAATCCACCAGCATGAAGATGCTGCTGGGGCTGGTGCACCCCACCGGCGGCAGCGTGGAGCTGCTGGGCCATACCATGAACGTAACAAACCGCATCCCCCTGCTGCGGCAGACCGGAAGCCTGATCGAATCCCCCTCCGGCTATCTGCATCTGACGGCCCGGGAAAATCTGGCCATCGTGGCCGACCTGAAAGGCGTTGCCCACAAGGACATTGACCGGGTGCTGGAGATTGTCCACCTGACTGCCGATGCCAACCGGAAGGTGGGGCAGTATTCCCTTGGCATGAAGCAGCGGCTCGGCATTGCCATGGCTCTGCTGGGCAGCCCCAAGCTTCTGATCCTGGACGAGCCGACCAATGGTCTGGACCCGGCCGGCATTCAGGAAATGCGCAGCCTGATCTCCTCCATGCCGGAAACCACCGGGGCAACCGTGCTGATCTCCAGCCACCTATTGGGCGAGATCGAGCAGATGGTCACGCAGGTGGGCATCCTGAACCACGGAAAGATGCTGTTTGAGGGCTCTTTGCAGGCCTTGCAGAAGCACAGCCGCGGCGGGATCCTGCTGCGGGTGCTGGATGTTCCCAAAAGCATTGCGGTGCTGAACCGACAGGGCATCCGGGCGGTGACACAGGCACAGCACCCGGATGTGCTGGAACTGCCCGCCCTGCCGGACGAAGCACTGGCGGCACTGGTGAGCACGCTGGCCGAAAACGGTGTCGGTGTGGTCGGGCTGACCGCCCAGACAAAGAATCTGGAAGAGATCTTCCTCAGCCTGACCCAGAACAATGGGGAGGTGGCCTGAGATGCTGCGTTCCTTTCATGCTGAACTTCAGAAGGCGCACCGGCGGCACGATCTGCTGCTCTGCCTGCTGGTGCCCCTCATCATGATCTTATGGGTGGGCGGGCTTGCTCCCTCTGACCCTGAAGAACTGGCCAACGGTTACAGTGCCCTGCTTTACAGCATCCCGGTCATCGAGGCCATTCTGATGCCGGTGCTGATGGCCGTGCTTGCCAGCCGCCTGTGGGAGATCGAGGTCAAAGGCAGTATGCCAAAGCTCCTCTACACCCTGCAGGAGCGCCGCAGCCTGTTTGCGGGCAAAGCCGCCTTTGGCCTGCTGGAAATTCTGCTGGTGACTCTGCTGGAAATGGGAGCCGCCGTCCTGCTGGGCATCGTGCACGGCTACACGGAAGCCTTTCCCACTGGGCAGCTGGTCTATCTGTTCGTCTGCACGCTGGCTGTGGATGCAATGCTCTTCTTTGGCGAATTTCTGCTGATGCTGTGGGTGGGCAATCCCCTGCCGGCGCTCTGCGTGGGCATTGTAGGGGCGCTGGTGGGTCTGTTCTCTGCCTTTATGCCGCCGCTTGCCAGTTACTTTGTGCCCTTTGGGTACTACATTCCTCTGAGCGCCTACGAAGTGGCGAACTGGAACAAGGCCACCCACACCGTCACCTACGGCACCCGCCCCTTCAACTGGGGGCTGCTGGCCTTCACCCTTGCGCTGGGCGCTGTGCTGTTTGCCCTTGCGTGGCGCAAGGTACAGGACGAGGAGGTATAAAACCATGCTGAAACGCTGTATTCTTGCGGAGAACCGCAAACTCCACGCATCCCCCATCTGGGCAATGTTCTTTGTGCTGCCCATTCTTTCGGCCACCTATGGCACCTTCAATTATCTGCAAAATCTTGAGATCCTCACCGACGGCTGGTATAGCCTGTGGACCCAGCACACCCTGTTTTATTCCATGCTCTTCTTCCCTGCCATGGTCGCCACCTATGCCGCCTACCTGTGGCGGCTGGAGCATCTGGGGCACAACTGGAACCTCATCATGGCAAGCCCCGTGCGCCCGATGGACCTGTTTGCCGCAAAGTTTGTGGTGGTGACAAAGCTGGCACTGCTGACCCACGGTTTTGTGTTTGCACTGTTCGTGTTCTGCGGCAAGGTATTTGCCCATCTGCCCGGGCTGCCGCCGGTCACCTTACCTCTGTTTTTACTGCGGGGACTGCTGGGTGCGTTGGCTGTCATTGCCGCACAGCTGGTGCTGGCCATGGTCATCCGCAGCTTTGCCGTGCCCATTTTTCTGGGGCTGCTGGGCGGCATTACCGGCATCTTTATCGGCTCCAAGGGTCATGGGCTGTTGTGGCCCTATTCTCTGATGCAGCTGGGCATGAACTCCAACAAAAGCGAGGACGCGCTGGCCGGAAGCTATGGAATGTTTTTTCTCAGCTGCGCATTCTGGCTGGCGGCAATGTTTTTGCTGGCATGGGGCCTGCTGCGGAAACGGGATGTAAAAGCGTGACGTTGTTCCTGTAAAAAGAAGCGTTCTGCCACAATAAAAAATCTCCTGTTCAGAAAATCAAGACCCCGCGTTTTCACGCGGGGTCTTGATTTTAAAGTCCTTTTATGATGCACCCATCCTCGATTCGGATGATCTGCTGCGCTTTCTTCGCGATCTCCGGGTTGTGGGTGACAACGATCAGGGTCTGTCCGAATTCTGCTGCACATTCTGTCAGGAGCTTCATGGTGTCCTCACCCGTTCTGGTGTCCAGATTTCCGGTCGGTTCGTCTGCAAAGACAATGCGCGGTTTCCCGATCAGTGCGCGGGCGATTGCCACACGCTGCTGTTGTCCACCCGAAATCTGAGAAGGACGAGCATCGAGTTTCTCTGCGATTCCAAGAATTTCCGTCAGTTTACGGAGCATCTGCTCGTCCGGTGTCCGATGGTCGAGATAAAATGGGATCAGAATGTTGTCCCGCACCGTATACTCCGGGAACAGCCGGAAGTCCTGAAAAATAAAGCCAATTTTTTGCCGCCGCACCTGTGCAAGCTGCTCTGCATTCATTGCATAGAGGTCCTGCCCATCCAGCAGAACGTTTCCGGTCGTGGGCGGCAGCAGTCCTCCCAGGATCTTCAGAAGAGTGGATTTCCCGCTGCCACTGGAACCAATGATGGACGCAAATTCCCCCTTCCAAATCGTCAGGTCGCTGGCTTTTAATGCCTGAACCGCACTTTCGCCCTCGCCATAGGTTTTGGAAATTTGCACAGCTTCCAGAATTTTGTCTTTCATAAGATGTCCCCCTTCGATGCTTTTTTCCGGATAAAGGAGAAAACCGGCAGCAAAGCCGCAGCCAGCCAGAATCCCATCAGCAGAATGCTGACCAGGATCTGACTTCCCACAGGTCTGTGAAATTCAAACACACGCCCTTCTGTAGGGATCCGGATCAGATCCAGAATGCTTTGAATCGGAACAATGTGTGAAACTGCCAAAGATACAAGGATATTGACGATCAGCGTAGTTCCAACGATCACCGGAATCACCCGTTTTGCATAAGAACACACCAGTTTTTTCGGGGAAACGCCCAGCGTCAGGAGAAGGGACAACCGCTGCTGCTGGACTTCATAGGCAGAAAGGTTCAGGACGACCAGCAAAGCGCACCCCAGAAGAACACCAAGTACCGCCAGAATTCCGACCAGAAATGCACTTTGCGTTCCTTCCGTATAGCTTTGGCTGAGCAGATCGTAGTTGTCTGCGCTCAGAATCCCATTTCTGCGTGTGGCAATGGATGCAATGGAACGCCGCAGCGAGAAGTTATTGTCGGCAGCCAGCTTTACATTCAGGCTGCTGTATCCTTCTTTTTCCATATGGTAGCTTCCTGCGCCTTCAAACATTTTATGATAAAGAGCCGTGCTGACAAAGACCATGCCATTGTAGAAGATCCGATCCGTTGTCAGCAGTGTGTAATCTGCCGTAGATTTTACAATGCCGGCAATGGGCAGCTCGGCGGCATACGTCTGATAAACATCATTTCCGGCTTCATCCTGCCCGGTATAACGCTGGTATTGGATGCTCAGCTTATCACCGGCCGAGAAGACCGGTTCAACCGGCGTACTGCCATCCGGTTGGAAGCCCTGATAATATTCATCCGCAGCGGAATCATAATAGCAATCTCCCCACCGGATCAGAACAGAATCTCCGGACAGCAGCGCCTCCATACTGTTTTCCGGAACGTCTGCATCCTCGGCAATGCGTTCCAGTTCATCATCCGGCAGGGCGCAAACGAACGTATTCAGCGTCCCATTCGAGGCATTATGCATGAGATTCGGAACGCCCGTATAAAATCCGTTGTCCTTGACCCGGATCTCGGAGAGCATCTGGCTGCTCCGGATCTTGTCCGAAGTAATACTGTAGGTGTCGGTCAGGTTGATCGCAGCCGAAACATCTTCCACACCAGGCAATGCTGCAAGATCTTCTTTCAAAGAAAATGGCATCCCGGACGTTCCGTTCATCTTGATGGACAGACAGGCATACGGCGCATCCAGATCATACGGCAGCATGACACGCCATCCGACATAAAGGCAGCTGACTGCGATCAGCAAGACCGCACAGCCGACACCGACCTGCGGTGCAAGCGGAAGCTGCGCCAAACGGAACTTTTTGGCCTTGCTTTCCTTCTTCTGTGCTGCCTTTGGGCGGGTCAGAACAGCCGGCAGGAATGCGCCCAACAGCACAGCAATCAAAAATAGTACGGCAAGCAGGATCAACGATGCAAAAGGAACCGCAAAGAACGAAAGCTGTTTTTGCAGTCCAAGCCCTATGGCGGCAGCACCACACCCAAGTGCAAAACCAAGGAAAACTGCCGCAAGACCTGCAAAAAGAGCTTCCCACAGGCACATCCGGTGCAAGTCCTGTTTTCTTGCGCCAAGGATCTGGAATGTATGCAGTGTCTGCACTCGTTTATGAAGCACGATCACAAAATACTGCGCAACGGCAAAGAAGCTGACCAGGATCGCGATCATCAGCAGGAACGTCAACGAAGAAGACACCGTATCTTCCTGCGGATAGGCATATTCATTTGCAATGAAATCCGGGTCATCCGATGCAGTACCTACGGTGTCCGCATTCAAATCGTAGAAGGTCTGAAATTTTTGCCCAGCCAGTGCAAGCGGCTCAACGACAACCGCACTGACCGTCAGGTTGCTGCCAAGATTCCAATAGACGTCATAGGCCGGAAGAACACCACACAGGGTATAGGTCTGTTCCACGATCTTACCGGAACCGGATAACGGGTCATAATCATTGTCTGCGACCTTCAGCGTGATCGTCTGCCCCAGATCGTAGGAACAGCCCAACGCATCCAACAACGTTGTCGTCATAGCGATCTCATCCGGTTGTGCAGGAAAGTTTCCGCTGATCGGCACGATACGCCCCAGTTGTGCAAAGGCGCTGTCTACGGTTCCGATACCGCCCGCCAGCCCATTGTCTGCACCAAGAACGATTCCATCCTGAATTGCCGTGCTGGCTTTTGCGGACGCAGGCAGATTGTCCCGCACCTGTGCAGCATCCGTGTCCGTATCCGATAATCTCAGGTATTGCCACTCGCCGTACAGTTCGCATCGGGTATCCTGCAACGCCTGGGCAGAGCTGCCAGAATAAATCGTGGCTGCTGTCAGGAACGAAAAAACCATCGTCAGCAGGATCAGCAACAGACTGGTCTGCTTTTTCCGCCCAAGCATCCCATGGAACGCCAAAATAAGAGATGGGTTTTCTTTGCCTTTCATAAAACACCTTCACCTCCGCTTTTCATTCTGATCAACTGTTTCTATCCAATTAACGCAATTCCCACCCTTTTGTTACAGCTTTCAAGAGAATTTTTTTAATTTTTTCTTTTTGTTCATCAATTTTTCGGGGTACACAAACAAAAAAGAGCATCAAGTCCAACGACTCAACGCTCTTTTATTGTCCAGTCATCCTGCACATCACTGTGCATCAACTTTGATTCCTGGCAGGGAGTTCCAGACGCAAAAGGTCATCCGATGCCGTTTTCTATGCATCGGATGACCTTTTGGGGCAGCGTTTCCGTTTAAGCCACCCTGGTCTTTCGCAGATATCCCCATGCTGCCAGTCCAACGAGCAGAACGATCTTGACCGGTGCCGATGCCAGCAGTACATCTGCCTGAAAGAAGGCATGCCCGCCTGCATAGAGAAAATCAAAGCTGATCATTTTATACAGCAATGCATTGGAAAGCCCAATGCCCCCTGCCGGAATCAGGGTGGACAGCCATTCTCCAAAGGAGCCCGGCACGACCATATAAACGATCAGCGGTGCCACCACACTGATCAGCGCCACAGACAAAGCGGTCAGGTTGTTCTTGGCCCATACGGATGCCATCAGCACAAAGGCCACCTCCGCAAAGAAGATCAGGAAGTTTGCCACCAGCATGACCCACTCCATCTGGCCAACGGTATACGGCAGCAGGCTGGTCACAGAAAACAGCCATTGCACGGAAGTTTGGGTACTTTCCCAGCCAAATAGAGCATTCGTGACCAGGATCCACACCACGCCGCAGAGCAGATACGCCGCCCCTGTGATACTAAACGCCGCCGCCAGCTTTGCCGCTGCTAGCCGCAGACCGCCGTTTTTTGTGCACAGTTGGATGTCCTGCGCCCCGGTCTGTGCATCCGATGCAAACACCGGGGCCGCAATCACCGCGCACAGCAGGGTGAGCAGCAAGCTCAACAGGGTCTGGTAATCCATTGCGTCTGAACTGACCCCAAATGAATAGGTGAACGGTTTTTGTACAGCATCGAACTTTTTCTGTGCAATGGCCTGCGCCTGCTCATAGCCGGGCTTTCCGCTCTGTTCCAGCCAGATCACCGATTCCAGCCGTTTGGGGAGCTGGCTGTAAAAGTTCTGCATATCCTCTGCGGTCAGCCCCATCACGCCCGGTGCCATGCCGGTTTTCAAGTCGGCAAAGGCTTCCTTTGCGTTGTTCACAAGAGGCTGATACCGGGCAAGTTCTTTATAAAATACCTCGATCGGGATATCGTTGATGGAGCTTGCATCATACTGCCGGTACACCCGCTGATAGGCTTCCAGTGCTTCCTGCATGACATCCGGCGTGATGGTACCGGATACCTGCTGCTCCTGCCGTTTCCGGATTGCTTTCAGACCCGTGTAACGCACTTCGTTTCCGCTGGCATCCAGTTCCGTCCAGCCGATAAAGGTCACCGGCAGATATGCCATGACCACAGCCAGCACCAGTGCAATGGCCAGCAGAATAGCTGTCATACGGGTTTTGCACACACGTTTCAATTCCAAACGATACAGGTTCATTTTGCTTCCTCCATTTCCTCCGGGAACAGCCACAGATACAGATCTTCCAGCCGGGGCTGTGCCGGGACGCTGTCCGGCAGTTGCGGCGCATCGGCAAGATAGCGCAATGTTACCGTTCCGTCCGGCTCGTTGCGCAGGTTCACTACCCGCAGCCGGTATTCCCACCGGGCAAGCTGTTCCATCGGGATGTTCCCCTGCCAGACCTTGGCTTCGATCTGCTTTACCAGCCCTTCGGTGGTGTCCTGTGCAATGATTTTGCCAGCCTTCATCACGGCATTTTCGGCCGCAATGTATTCCACATCCGAAACGATATGCGTTGAAATGAGAACGATCCGTTCCTGCGCAAACTCCGACAGCAGATTGCGGAAGCGCACCCGTTCTCCGGGGTCCAGCCCTGCCGTAGGTTCATCTAAAATCAGAATTTCCGGGTCATTGAGCAACGCCTGTGCGATGCCTACCCGGCGCTTCATACCGCCGGAGAGCTTTATGATCTTTTTGCGGCGCACCTCGGTCAGGCTTACCCGCTCCAGCAGTGCATCGATTTGCCGGGCAGCCTCTGTGCGCGGCAGACCCTTGAGGGCCGCCATATATTCCAGATAATCCTGCACCGTGAATTCCGGGTAAAACCCGAATTCCTGCGGCAGATACCCCAGCTTTTCCCGGTAGGCCGCACCAAGCGTCCCAATCTCCACCCCATCGCACAAAATCCGGCCACTGCTAGGCCGCAGAATGCCCGCCAGCATCCGCATTAAGGTTGTTTTGCCTGCACCATTCGCCCCCAGCAGCCCCCACACACCCGGCGTGAGAGTGATGGACACATCATCCACCGCCGTTTTATCCCGGTATCGCTTTGTAATATTCTGGATTTTCAGTTCCATGACTTGCTCCTTTCAGCCTTCTGCAATATATTCTGACCGGGCGGCAAGCCGGATGCACTGCAACACCATACAGAGCACCAGTACGCCCGCCGCCAGCGGCAGACCTTTCGGCAGTTCCGATAATTGCACGAACCGCAGCAAACACAGCTGCCCTGCAAACAGTGGTACAGCCCCGGTCATCATCCATTCCGGGCGCACCCAGCGCAGCAGCAGAAGCAGCTCATTGTTTGCGGTCAGGAATGGCACGGTCAGCACCGCCAGCAGTTGCCCGATGCTCCATGGCACGGCTGCCCGCACATTGAGTACCAGCACTCCCAGCAGGATCGTTTCCCCCGCCAGCAGCAGCAAAAACCGCATCACCAGCGGACGACCGATTCCTGCATATGTGGCATATTCCAGTTCAAGCATCTTATATTGGCTTGCCCGGTATAAAAACGGCAGACCGAGCAGGGCTGTCAGCATGGCAAGTGTGCTCAGACCAAACAGTGCATTGCGTAATGTCCATGCCTTCTCCCACAGGGCAAGTTCCCGGCCCACACTGTACAACGCCAGTGCCGCCATTGCTTCCAGCACCCAGACCTTCCAGCCCAGCAATTTGAACTGGCAGTGCAGCAAATCGCGCCAATCACTCCGTTGTTTTACGACATGTTCCGCCCGGCAGCGGCGCAGCAGCGTTTTCGGTGCGGCTGTGTCAAGCTCTGTCGCCAGTGCTCTGGACAGTTCTTTTTCAAAGGCTCGATTCATCTCCAGTCCTCCTTTTCCCATTGCATTTTCAAGGTTTTCAATGCGGCACGCAGGCGGGACTGCACTGTGCGCAGGGGCAGACCTGTAATCTGCGCGATCTCCCGCAATTTAAGCTGTTGTGCGAACCGCAGCAATACCAGTTCCCGCTGTTCCGGCTCCAGCTGGGCCGTCAGCGCTCGCAGGTTCGCTTTCTCCTCTGCCGCAGCAAAGCCGCTTTCCTGATAGGCGGGTTCGCCCGGCAAGCTTTCCAGCGATACCTCCGTCCGCTCCATGGTACGGTTCAGATCGATGCAAATGTTTTTTGCGATTTTGTACAGAAAGGGACGGAATGCCCCCTGAAATCCACCACAGGAATCCAGCCAGCGCACCGCTTTCAAAAAGGTTTCCTGTGCTGCATCCTGCGCCTGCTGCTCGTCCGCTGTATGCCAACGGCAATAGTTCAGAATTTGTGGATAGTACGCTGCAATCAGAGTGTCCAGCGCACCCGTATCTCCGCTCTGCGCTTTCCGCAGCAATAATTCTGTCTGGATACGGTTCACCCCCTTCCTGTCTATTAAAACGTTCCACATCATAAAAATGATTTCTGTTTTTTCAAAAATTTCAAATAATTGCCTTTATTATGTTCTTATAGCTTTATTATAATAAAGAGCCTTGTGTTTTTCCTTGTCAAGAGGGCTGGCACCCGCAAGATGGAGGAGCCTTGCCCCGACAAGTCCGCGTTTGCGCAGGCGGAACAAGCTCATCATGCAAACAAAGAAAAACAGAGCGTTCCCGATGGGGAACGCCCTGTCAACCTTATCGTCTGTGGATTTTTGCAGGGTGCGTCCGGGTGGATGCCCCCTGTTTTTGTTTTGTCTGAATCTGCCTGCGGACTATTCTTCTGGCGAATCATCCGCTTCAACACGCAGCATCCGGTAGCCGACCCCCACATGGGTCTGAACCAGATGCAGAGAATGTGCGCCTGATTCCAGCTTTTTGCGCAAAGATGCCATGTAGACACGCAGGGATGCAATGTCGTTTTCTTGCGAGCTTCCCCAGACTTTTTGCGTAATCGCCGTATGGGTCAGAACCTTTCCTACATTGTGCGCAAGGACACAAAGCAGCTTATATTCGATTGGGGTCAAATGCAGTTCTTCATCGTTCAGCCAGACACAGCCGGCAGCAAAATCAATTTTCAACGGGCCATTTACAAAAACCGAGCTGCCGACCTCACCGGATGCCTGCAAATTCAGCCGCCTTTGCGTCACGCGCAGGCGAGCCAGAAGCTCATCCACTGAGAAAGGCTTCGTCAGATAATCGTCTGCGCCCTGATCCAGTGCTTCGATCTTATCGGAATCCTCACTGCGGGCACTCAAAACGATGATGGGTAGATTCGACCACTCCCGGATGCGGCGGATCACCTCAACGCCATCAATATCCGGCAGTCCGAGATCCAGCAGCATAATATCCGGGTTATGGCTGGACGCCATCATCACAGCCATCTCTCCGTTGGCCGCTGTCAGGAATTTATACCCGTGTGCTTTCAGGGTGGTTGTGATCAGACTCCGTACCGATGAATCGTCCTCAACAACCAGAATCGTTGGTTTATTCATGAATACTTACCTCGCTTTTGGGAAGTTCAAAAGAGAATATGCAGCCGTGCGGTTCGTTATCCCGGAGAGTCAGGGTACCTTTATGAGCGGCAAGGATCGTCCGGCAAAGCGCAAGTCCCAGCCCCAGACTGCGGTGGCTGTCTGCAATCTGATTCTGCCCGGTAAAGAACATTTCAAAGACCTGCGCTTTATTCTGCTCCGGGATACCGGGGCCATCATCGGATACATCTACCACGATATTACTGTTTTTTGCATACGCAGAAATATTGATCCGGGAGCCTTTCTGCGTGTATTTGATGGCGTTGTCCACCAGATTGATAATGACCTGCATGATAAGCCGTGCGTCCATGTCGGCAAGAAGAATTTCATCCGAATAAGTCGTTGTGATGATATGCTCCTTGCTTTTTCGGCTGATATGCCGCAGCGTTTCCTCGACCACCTCATCCATGAGCTGCGGAGAGATTTGAAGATTCATCCGCCCATCCTCAATGCGGGTGATAGAAAGCAAATTTTCCACCAGACCGATCAACCACTGTGCATCATCAAAAATATCCGTACAGATCTTTGTCCGTGTTTCTGCATCCAGCGTTTCCGCATTGGAGAGCAGATTACTTGCATTGCCTGAGATGGAGGTCAGCGGCGTCCGAAGATCATGGGAAATGGTTCGCAGCAAATTTGCCCGGAGCTGTTCATTCTGTGCATGAACAGTGGCTTGCTCCTTTTCCAGCGCAATGCGACGGTTTTCCACTGCCAATGCGCATTCACCAAGGATCGACAGCAGGACGCTGTTTTCAAACGCATCCATGGAGCGTTCCGACAGGTCGATGCCGATAACACCAAACACACCGCTGCCTGTACGAATCGCAAGGTACAGTCCTTTTGCATCGGTGCAGTAATCCGTCGATGCACCTGAACGCTTCTTATTTGCAAAGCACCACTCAGCGGCACTGCGTTCCGGCGCAGAATCAAAACGGAGTCGGCTGCTTTCTTCCACTGTGTTAAAAATTTGCCCCTGTCCAAGAGAACCATCCTGCTCTGGATACACGATCAGGTTCCGGTTTAGCAGTTTGGTAAGCTGCGCTGCCGTCAGGGATAAAATTTCGTCTTCGTTGGTCGCTTTCTGCAAAAGCCGGCTGGTATCAAACAGCACCTTCGTCCGAAACGCCGCCTGTGCAGACATTTTTGCCTGATCTTTCAACCGGGTCGTCAGCGTACAGGTGACGATGGCAGAAGTCAGCATCAGCACAAAGGTGATTTGATACCCCGGATCATAGGCATGGAATGTCAGTCTTGGCTCCGTCAGGAAGAAGTTATAGAGCGCAACGCTGGCGATCGAACCCAAAACGCCGCAGGAATAGCCAGATGTTGTAAGAGCCGTGAGCAAAACACCCAACATATAGAACATAATGATATTGTAGCGCGCAAAGTCCAGTTGCAGGAACAAAAATCCAATCACCGTGATGCAGGCTAGAATCCCTGCCGTAATCAGCAGATCACGGAACGATGGGACGATGGAACGGGCAAACAGCCTTCTGCCAGAGCCGTAATCCTGCTCAACTGCTGCATCCGGGATGATATAAATATCCAGATTGGGCGCAGTCAGCGTCAATTTTTCAGTCAGTGACGGTCCACTCCAGAAATGGCGGCGATGTACACTGGAGCGCCCCAGTACGATTTTTGTAATGCCGGAGATCCGGGCAAACTCTGCGATCTGCTGCGAAATGTCATCGCCGTAGAGGGTCGTAATATCTGCGCCCGCTTGTTCCGCCATGTGGATATGCTGCTGCAAGCGCTGTTTGTCCTGCGCACTCATCCAGTCGGCATCCGGTGTTTTGACATACAACGCAGTAAAAGAGCCGCCGAAAGCCTTTGCCATTGTTGCCGCCGTCCGCACGATCTTTGCATTGGAGGGAGAAGATGACAGACACGCCAGAATATGTTCGGTGGGGGAGTCGGTCCGATTCATAAAGATCACCTGCCTTGCCCACAGTATAGCACAATTTGATGGTCACGACCACCAGCCGCGTCTTTTTCCTTCTTGGCGAATGATCTCCTTTCGCATGTGATCCAGCGCATCTGCTGCCCAAAAGCCACTCAACATGACTCCAAGAACCATCAACAACAAAACGACATCCATATGATCCGTCCTATCTTTTTAGAGCCGGAAACACTTCTGGATCGATGCGTATTTTCCCAAAACCAGCATACTTTCATCCCGGCACAGCTGCGTATCCGGCGTAATGCTCATATCGAGCTTTCCGTCTTTTTTCAGCGCAAGAATGTTGATGTTATACTTTTTTCGGATATTGATCTCACCGATCGTGCGATCCATCCATTCCGGCGGAATAGTCACTTCCATGATGGCGTGGTCGTCCTGCAGCTCGATATAATCCAGAATGTGTTCAGAGCTGTATCGGATCGCTGCCCACTTTGCCAGCTGCTTTTCCGGGTAGACCACTTCATCCGCACCGTTGCGCAGCAGGAACTTGGCTTGTACATCCCGCTCTGCACGCGAGACCACAAGCTTTGCGCCCAACTCCTTGAGCAGTGATGTTGTTTCCAACGAGCTTTGAAAATTGCCGCCGATGGTTACGATACACACATCAAAATTGCCAACACCAAGGGAGCGCAGAAAGTATTCGCTGGTGCTGTCACCGATCTGTGCATTCGTCACATAGGAAAGCACGGCGTTCACACGGTCTTCGTTGCTGTCGATCGCCATGACCTGATGACCCAGCTCATTCAGTTCCTGCGCAATATGGCGGCCAAAACGGCCAAGCCCAATCAAAAGAATCGATTTCATACTTGTCTCCTTTATCCGATTGCGATCTTCTCCTGCGGCAGACGAGAGTGGGCAGGGCTGCTGCCAAATGCCGCATAGATCAACGTCAATCCGCCAACACGTCCCAAAAACATCAGTGCGATCAGTACCCCCTGCGAAAGGATGCCCAACTGCGGCGTGATACCCAATGTCAGACCTACCGTTGCCACGGCCGAAGCAGTCTCATACAAACAGACCGACATCGGCAGCTGCTCTGCCGTAGCAATGACAAAGGCTCCGAGGAAGAACAGCGTCAAATACATTCCTGCAATCGTGGCAGCATTCTTGACCGCAGAACTATCTATGCGCCGCCCGAAAAATTCGGCATCTTCTCTGCGGCGGAAGGTCGCCCACATATTGGCCAGCAGAACGGCAAATGTTGTGGTTTTCATGCCGCCTGCCGTAGAGCCGGGCGAACCGCCTAACAGCATCAGAACCACCATCAATGCCTGTGAAGTGCTGCCCATCGCAGCAAGATCGGCGGTGTTAAAACCGGCAGTACGGGGGGTAACGGATTGAAACATCGACAATAAAATGCGCTGCCGGGCAGAGCCTGCCGTGAACTCGAAGCAATAAAAGTACAGCGTCGGCAATACCAGAAGAAATGCCGTTGTGACAAGGATCACCTTGCTCTGCATCCGGTAACGGTGAAAATCAAGGCGATATGTACAAATGTCCTCCCATGTCAGAAAGCCAAGGCCGCCAAAGACGATCAGGGCCGCGATCACTGTGGTAAGCAATGGGTTTCCTGCATACTGTGTCAGCGAAACAAATTTTGCCCCCTCTGTTCCCAGCAGGTCAAAGCCGGCATTGCAGAACGCCGAAATGGAATGAAACAACGCGTACCAGATCCCGCGCAGTCCATAATCGGCGCAGAACGTCGGCAGCAGCAGTGCAGCACCGACCAATTCAAACAGGGCGGTGATCCGCAGAATAAAGCCTGTCAGCCGCACGATGCCGCCCATCTGCGGGGCAGCAGTAGCTTCCTGCATCGTGCTGCGCTGCTTGAGGGAGATCTTTCGCCCGGAAAGCAGCGCAAAGGCAGCGCCCACCGTAATGACACCCAATCCTCCGATCTGGATCAGAAGAAGGATCACGCTTTGCCCAAAAGCCGACCAGTAGCTTCCGGTATCCTGAACCACAAGTCCGGTCACACAAAGGGCGGAGGTGGAGGTAAACAGTGCCTCATGGAACGGTGTGACGCACCGCTGCTGTGCAGCGATCGGAAGCATCAGAAGCAATGCGCCCACCAGATCAACTGCCGCAAAACCTGCAATAATGACCTGAAAAGAAGAAAAACGGTGCCGCTTGTAACGAGGATATTGAATCATAAAAGCTCCTTTACCTATCCGTGTGCATAAAGATTAGCATGGAATAGATAAAAGAGCCGTAAAGAAAATTGTAGAAGTATAAAGATTCCATTAAAATTGGTCAGCCAACGCCAAAAAAATGCCGGACAACACCAGCTCAAAAATGGTACTGTCCAGCATTCATTTAGATTTCTAGCCTGTGGCTCCCGGTTACATTTTTCAAGTATTCCTCCGGGTCACCATTGAGAATCAGGTCTGCATACGCCAGCGGATTATTTTTCGGGGGAAGCAATGGATTCGTTCTGTTTTCCGAAGAAAACAAAAAATCCGAACCCTTCCCCTATCGGAAAAAAGTTCGGATTTTGTTGTTTTGGTGCACCTCCAGGGACTCGAACCCTGGGCCCACTGATTAAGAGAAGCCGATGTGCAACATTCGTCAATTTCCAAAATCACGCAGTTTCGTTGTTTTTAGCGTTTTGTCGTGATTTTATACTTTTCATCCTTTGCATTGTCTACACATAATGTTCGTTCTTGCATCTGTTATCCAGCTATTCCGATGTGCAAAAAGTGTGCAAAAATGTGCAGAGCCAAAATCAGCCCCTTAAAACAGGTATCGGATTTTTATAGCAAATTCCGTGCCTGTTCATCGGCCACGAGGATAACGCTCCAATCGCCTTCCGGATGCTCCTTGGGCAGGCTGCGGCACATATCCGTGCAATCTCCTGCACCCATGATTCCGCAGTCGTTTTTCTCGATTATTTATCGCACAGCTTGTGGGCCAGCTTCATCACGTTTTCGGCATTACCGATGGCATAATCCAGAGAGGGAACTTCTGCGATGGGCAGCTTGATTTCCTCCTGCAGCTGCTTCAGGCGGTAGCTCACCTGGGGAGCCAGAAGCACGCACTCGTAGCCATTCTGCCAGGTTTCCACAGCCTCGCCAGTCCCCATAGCCTGAATCTCCAGATCCTCACCGTGTGCGTCAGCCCAGGTCTTCATCTTCTTCATCAGGATGCTGCTGGACAGACCGCCAGCGCAGCAGAGCAAAACTTTCATAATAAAAAGCTCCTTTCAAATCATCTCACCGCACACAGAGGTGCGGAGAAAAACATTTTAGGTCAGATCCTCGCCATTTGTGGCGATGCACTTTTTGTACCAGTAGAAAGAATCCTTGCGGTAACGCTTGAGCGTACCAGTGCCATCGTTGTTTTTATCCACATAGATAAAACCGTAGCGCTTTTTCATCTCACCGGTGGAAGCGCTTACCAGATCGATGCAGCCCCAGGGGGTATAGCCACGCAGGTCTACGCCGTCTGCCATAGCAGCCTCCATGGCCTGCACATGCGCCTTGACATAGGCGATGCGGTAGGGGTCGTGCACAGTGCCGTCTGCTTCCAGTGTGTCGGAAGCGCCGAGACCGTTTTCCACGACCATGAGCGGCAGATGATACCGAGCGTAGTACTCGTTCAGAGAGTAGCGCAGGCCGTCCGGGTCAAAGCTCCAGCCCCACTCGCTGTATGTGAGGTAGGGGTTCTTGGGGCCCATGTTCAGGTTGCCGCCTGCCGTCTCAGTGACCGGGTGGGTGGTAGCACAGCTGGTAGAGTAATAGGAGTAGGTGATCATATCCACCGTACCCTGCTGCAAGTCTACCACATCTTCAGGTGTTATGTCCAGATTCACGCCGTACTTTTTCCAGATCTTTGGTGCAAAGTATGGGTACGCACCCTTGGCCATCACGTCGGCAGTGTAGTAGATGCCTTCCTGCAATTTTTCCTGCACCAGCAGCACGTCCTTGGGGTCACAGGTCAGTGGGTAGGTACTGGGTCCACCGCCGATCATGCAGCCCACCACATTTTCAGGATCGATCTCATGAGCACGTTTCACGGCACGGGCGCTGGCCACATACTGGTGGTGCAGCAGCTGGAAATCCTGCCGGATGTTCTCTGCCGGGTAACCGGGGATCAAATCCTTGATCATGAGGGGCACGTTGATTTCATTGAAGGTGAGCCAGTATTTGACCAGACCTTTGTATTCCCGGAAGATGGTCTCGGTGTAGCGGTCAAACAACTCGATCAGCCTGCGGTTCTTCCAGCCGCCAAACGTTTCTTCCAGATACAGCGGCACATCGTAATGCTGGATGGTGACCAGCGGCTCGATGCCGTACTTCTTCAATTCCAGAAATACGTTCCGGTAAAAATCCAGACCAGCCTGATTGGGCGTTTCCTCCACGCCGTTGGGGTAGATGCGTGTCCATGCAATGGACATACGGAGCATCTTGAAGCCCATCTCGGCAAACAGGGCAATGTCCTCTTTGTAGTGGTGGTAGAAATCGATAGCCTCATGATACGGATAGTAGTAACCCGGCAGCACGGCACGGTGTGCACCCTCCGGCAGCGGCTGGAAGACCATCACCTTGCCGGGGTTGCCGTCCTTATCGATGTAGGTCGCATAGCGGGGTTCCGTCAGGGAACCGGCGGTCTGCACGTCCGAAGCGGCAAGGCCCTTGCCGCCCTCGTTCCAGCCGCCTTCACACTGGTTGGCAGCGGTAGCACCGCCCCAGAGAAAATCCTTCGGGAAAGGCATGGGGACGCACCTTCCTTTCTAGTTTTCAGAAGTTGAAACCGAACGGGGTGGAGCCCTTCATGTAGGGCAGCAGTTCGACCTCACGGGGGTCAATGTGACCCACCACGTTGGTCTTGCCGTAGTTCTTCATGGGCTTACGAGCGATCTGCACCTCACCGGCGTACTGGCCATAGAGGTTGTTGTCGATCAGCACGTCACCGGGCTGGATGTCCACGGTGTTGAAGGGCTCGGTCGCCTCTCGCAGCATACGGCTCTCCAGGGTGCGGATGATCCACTCGCCGCTGTCGCCACGAACGGACAGGTTCATCCGCAGGCGCTTCTTCATGCTCTCGGGCAGGCCTTCGGCCGGGGTCATGTGGAACATGATCTTGGTGCTGTTGGCGGCGGCCATGGCTTCCAGCTCGGCATCGGTGGCGTAGGCGTTGGCGATGATGATATCGTTGACATACCCCATCATCACATAGTGCCCCACCTGGATCTCAATGGGCCAGTCACGGTGCATTTCCAGCGTGGGCAGACCCTCGGTGACGGGCCAGGGGCCAAAGGCCTCCGGGTTTTGGGAGGTAACGAAGGACTGCAGACGCAGGTTATGCTTGACCATGGGTGCAGATCCCTTTTCAAAGTGCTCCAGAGAAACGCCGGTGTAGCGGTGCGGATAGTAGTTGTGGCAGCCCAGGATCATATCACGGTCACCGCCGGCAGCCAGCACATGACCCACATGATCCTGCGTGTTGCAGCCGTTCACGCAGATCTTGATCCCCTCTTTGTTCTTGGAGAGGAAGGCTTCTTCCATATCGTTCAGGCCCAGATCCAGACGCAGGATATCCACCTGCAGCTCGGTGAAGAAAGACAGATCCAGCGGACCGTGGAAGAAGCTGGCGTTGATGCCCATGCGTTCAAACATCATGGGGTTCACATCGGCTTCGATCTCAAAACCCAGCTCCTTGGCCTTGGCCAGCAGGGGCTTGTAGCGGTCGATGGTCTGCTGGCGGTCACCTGCGCCCAGCAGAGCGATGAACAGCAGGTCAAAGCCCAGCTTTGCAGCCTTTTCCAGATAAGCCACATCCTGCTCAAAGGTACTGCGCTCAGGGTACAGGGAGATGCCCAGTCTTCTCTTTTGCATTTCAGTTTCTCCTTAAATGTTTATTCTGTGTGATAAAAACCGAAAAAGCGAGCCGATCCATGCCGACCGGCCCGCTTTTTTCAACCGGCTTTGGGTTCCAAAGTGGTAAATTTACAGTTGTAAGGGTTGCCCGGATCTTGCAAGATCACTTGTTCTGGGCAGCCAGTTCAGCAGCTTCGGCAGCAGCCTCTTCTTCGATGCACTGCTTCTCGTAGATCTTGTAGAAGGGACGCCAGATCAGCCAGCAGATCGGGAACATCAGCAAAGAGTAGATGACATTGCGCCAGTCCAGCGTGCTCAGGAAGGTACCGAACACCACCGGCATCGTGGTCATGATCAGCACCTGGGGATAAGCCATCAGGTGCAGGTTCCATGCAACCAGTGCCAGTGCAGAGCAGACCAGCGGGCACAGCATGAAGGGGATCAGCAGGAGGCCGTTATACATGATGGGATAGCCGAAGATGGCAGGCTCGTTGATGCCGAACAGGCCGGGCACAAAGGATGCCTTGGAAACAGCCTGGATGCGCTTGGATTTGCTCTTGAGACCCATCAGAGAGAAGGGCATGGTATTGCCTGCACCGCCCATGATGCCGTTGCCGAGCATCAGGAACACGGGGAAGAACTGCAAGGGCTGGCCAGCGGCAGCCAATGCGGAGTTTGTAGTGTAAGCAGTGATGTAAGGCACCATCAAAACGGTGAAGATCACGCTGGTGCCGTGGATACCAAAGAACCAGCACAGCTGTGCCAGTGCGATGACCAAGAACATACCCGGAGTGGAAGTGAGGAAGTTGACCGGGACAGACAGTGCAACAGTGATCAAGGTCGCCAGGGTCAGGGTGCCGCCGGAAACAGCAGAGATGATCAGGGAGATGCCGTACCAGACGATGATGTTCACTCCCATGGGGATGATGGCATTGAAGGAATTTGCGATTCCTTCGGGCACAGCATCGGGCAGCTTGATGGTCCAGTCGTGGTCGATGACGAACTTGCTGATGGCCACAGAGCACAGACCAACGATGATAGCCACGAACAAACCACCTGTGCCCAGTTTACCCAGATTCAAAGCGTCAAAGGTGGAAGTAACGCTGCCATCTGCTGCCAGAGTGGAAGCAGAGACCGGAGGAGAGACCACCAGAATGTAACTGACCAACGCAGTGATAACGGACTGCATCTGGTTCATCTTCTTACGTTTTGCAAAGTTCCAGGACATGGAGAAGGCCATGAAGAAGCCCATCAGGCCCATGGTCAGCTTATAGGGCATATAGAATGCCTGATAGGATGCACTGGAAGTATCCCAGCCGAACATTGCGCCAACAGCACAGACGATCTGGATGACGGCACCAACCATGATCAAACCCATGGTAGCGCCCATGCCGCCGGAAATGGTCGAGAAGATCTCGTTGGAAGCCAGCTTCTGGCTGCCTTCCTGCAGTTTTCTCATAAACTTGCTTTCGGCAAAACGCTCGATCGCGCTTTTCTCTTTTGCCATGAGAAAATCCTCCTTTAAATGTGTGATGGGGTGGATGTTCGGTCAAGGGTTACTCTTTGTCTGCCTTCTTTTCGTGCAGCTCAATGAGCTCTGCAATCAGCTCCTGTGCCAGCATACTGGTCATCAGGTGGTCCTGTGCGTGAACCAGCAGCAGATTGACCTGGGGGCCTTCGCCGTTGCCCTCAGCGGTCAGCAGGCCGGTCTGGATGTGGTGCGCCTCCAGCGCCTTCTTTTGGGATTCTGCCATCAGCTTTTTCGCTTCCTCGTAGTTGCCGGCTTTTGCTTCCTGCAATGCGTGGAACGCAGCGGCACGGGCATCGCCGGAGTGGACGATCAGCATCATGGAAGTGTCGATCAGCTCATCGGGGGTCATTGCCATAGGTGTATTCCTCCTTCATCGGTTTGCGGCATCGCACGGCGGTGTGCCGCTTTCATTGGCCCGATTATACAGATGCCCTGCCGTTTCTGTCAAACCAGCTGCGGCAGGCCGTGCAGACGGAATTTTATACGCTATGTTCCTCATTTTAAACACTCTGGTCTGCGATCCATCAAAAAAGCGGCCAGCATCCCATTTTTGTCAACCATTTTCTTTCATTTGCACCAATTTTATCCAAAACCATCCTTGAAATGCGGTCGATCGGTTATACACTTTTCTTCAAAGATCCTTAAAGGGTTCTTCATAAATATTTTAAGAACAAATAAAAATGACACATAATTCCATCTTATCAAGGCGAAATCTGCATATCACCTACAAAAAAAGCTCTGCCTTTTCAGCAGAGCTTGAACAGCACGAAGGATCTCCCATTGTGCAAGTTATACACAAATGCTTATAGTTTTTTGACCATTGCGATCATATATGCGAGCTCATCGTCCGAGAAACGAATGTCAAATGTTTCTTCAAGCCCGGACAAGATCTCTCGCAGATCGTTGTACAGGCGCTTGTTGCGGCTGATGATACCCTGCCGATTGCCCTTTTCCGGCATGGCTTCACCGTTTTGCAGCCGATCGATGGCGCAGGCAATGTGCAGGAAAAGCCCCAGTTCCTGATTCTGATCCAGCCCTTCGGCGGAGATGCGCTTAATCTTCGCCAGCGCCCGAGGCAGACTCTTACGCAGCTTTTTGATGTCCAGCGCAGGCATCTGGCTGGACAGGTAGGAGAAGATCATCTCGTAGTTCACCGGCGTGTGGTCGGACTCCGGAATGGTGAGCAGCATATCCAATTTATCTGCCGACGTCTCGAACAGCTTGACCACCGAAATAAATGGAATGCCGTGCAGGCCGGGGTCGTAAGTGCCGATGACGCAGCGGATCTCGTGTTCTTCACGCAGGCGGTTCACCTCGTTCAGCAGAGCCTTGCGGTCACTGATAGAAAGTGGGATGACCTGAATGCCGTTGAGCCCGGCGTTCTTTTCCAGGTAGTTCTTCATCTGCACTGCGCCACCCTCACCGGTCATGCACAGCGTGATGATGACCGGCGTGTTTTTGTGGTGGGAACGTCCTTCCGGCTCTGCAATGTTGGTGTAAAAATCCCGGCAGCTGCCCATGGCATCTTCGTGCAGTTCTTCCAGCGAACTGGCCGAGGCCGCCTTGCGGGAGCAGTCCACTGCGATCAGGGTGCCCGGTACCGCCACGGTGCGGATCTGCACACCGGTCTCCTTGGAGATCACCTCTGCCATGGTGCGTAGAGAGCCCATATCGTACAGCAGCAGAATGCCCTGCCCACGGTCCAGCTCCTGGATCATGGCCTTAAGCTCATCGCACGCCTGCTGCATATCCTTGTCCAGCGGCATATCGTAGGCATAGGTATTGCCGCACCCGGCCAGCGAGTTGACCACATCCGCCACGGAGGAAGCCGTAGAGTCGCCATGCATGGCGATCAGTACCACCGGGCCGTCCTCGGCTTTATGGGTCTCGTTGCCCTCGCACAGGAACAGGGTCAGCAGAACAGCCTCATCAATGGACATGGGCACACCAAGTTCTTTTTCCATTGCCGAAGCGAACTGCATACAAATGGCATATTCCTCCCGGTGGTTCTGCACCACATCCAGAATACGCTCATTGGACAGCCGCTGCTTTGCTGCCTTTCTGCGTTCCAGCGTGGAGGAAAGGTGCAGACACAGACCGTAGAAAGTGGATTCCGGGTACACTCGGTTGAACTGGCGAGAGGTCTGTTTGAGCAGTGCATCCACACCATCCACGATGCGCCGATCCATCACCTTATACAACGATTCACGATTGACCTTGCTCTGGGGCATCCGGCTGGTGAACTGCTTCATATCGTATTCCAGTTCGGCGTTGATGATGCGGCTGATGTCCTCTTCGCCGATGCCGCGCTGCCGCAGCTCGTCGCCCTTGCGGTCGATGATGTCATAGACCGAATCGCTGAGCGGTGGGTGCCCGAACTCTGGCATCTGCTGGCCGGCATCGCAGTTTTCCTTGTGCATACTGTCCGCCGAGAAGGTATAGGCATAGCCCTGTGGGATCAGTTCTTCCAGCTGCTTGCGGTAGGTCTTGTAGTACAGCAGGCCTCGCTGCACGCCGCTGGGAAAATCGTTGAGGTAAAGCGGCAGTTCTTCCTTTTCGTCTGCATGAAAGGCCCGCAGGTAGGCATTGGCGCAGCCCAAACGGATATCGTTTTTGAATTGTTTTACGTTATTTTCGCACCGATACAGGCACAGGCAGTGCAGCAGTTCAGCGTTCACTCGCACAGTGCGCTTCATTCGCACAGCCTCATTGATCAGGAACTGCTGCACCAGCGCAAAACGCTCCCCCAGCTGCCAGTTTTGCAGCGGCTGCAATTCGATCCGGGCGGAAAAGCGAGCCGTGTAGGCATCCTTGACCGAAGCACGGGCTTTATCCTGCAGGGAACACACCAGAATGATATCTCGCAGCACAGCATCGTCATTCTCGATCAGATCGAGCAAATGTTCCCGGCAGCCCACCGGCAGATATTCGACGTTATCCAGAAACAGCATCCCACCCTTGGCCTTTTCCAGTGCTTCGCCTGCACCAAACAGGCGGCTGTATGCTTTTTCCTCCTGATCGTCATAATAGTGGCAGCTGAAACGTTCAAAGGGTGCACCCATCGGGAGCACCTTGTTCTCGCAAGCGAACTGGTACATCAGGTAGCCAAATGTAGTCTTACCTGAACCGGAAGGGCCTTCGATCAGGGTATTCAGGCTGTGATCCGGGTAAAGAATCGCTGCCTTTGCCATCTGAATCATGGGCCTCAAACTGCCCTCGCAACTGTCCAGTATCTTGAAGCAGGAAGTCTCGCCCCTCGGTGTATCCCCTGCCATCAGCGGCCGGTAGTGCACCGGACGACCCGGCAGCTTTTCCATCTTCCCATCTGCCACCAGCTCGTTGAGCAGAGTGCTCAGGTTAGAGCGCTGCATTTGCAGCTGTTCTGCCAGTTCCTGTGTGGTCACGCCAACTTCCCGTTTTTCCGGAGCAGCGGCCGCCAGCCGCTGCACACAGGAAACCACTTCCTCTTTCTTGGTCATACGCCGCTCCATTCCCATAGTGTATAAAAGTGTATACCCACAGCATAGCATGTCTGCCTCCATTTCGTCAAGTAATTTTAATTGGCCTTTTATCCTTCGTGAAACCTAACAGGGGCAAATACCGTCCCTGTTCTAGCGCCTTATATTCCCTTACATTGTGTTTCGATGCAACTTTCACCTTGATTCTTTGTCAAGAGGGCTGGCAGCGTCCAGCCCTCTCTCTTTTTACAAAAGTTTTTCTTGTCTTTTCTTGCAAGCTGCCGAAATCAGCGTGTTCTCGAAACTTTGTGTTGACATAGCTCGTTTTTTGTGGTAACCTATTCCAACAATTTAATATAACATATTTACTTAGAGTTCCAGCTCGGCTCCCGAAGGAGTCGGAGCAAGTTTTTGACTTTCTTATCGCTACATAGCAAACCCGAACCAAGGCCATCCCAGAAGGGATGGTCAGGTTCAGGTTGTTGTGTGGCGATTTTTTATTACCAAATCAGCAACGAACCTTGAAAACCGCATGACCGTCTGCATGGGATACACGGCGATGACCCCCAAGAGGGAGAGCCGGAGAACGCCGCCGGAAGGGGGCAGGAAAGCCATACAGGGAGAACGACTAAACGTTGATTCCTCAGTTACCAGAAAACAATGTGGTCAAATTGACCACATTGTTTTTCTGTAACGCCAGTGAAAGGAGGGTCATCTCCATGTATATGACAAACGAAGAATGGGAGCAGAACAATCAGGATTATTTGAAAGAATCGTAACGCCTCAAGGCCTGTTGAAAATCAGGTTGCCAAGATGACAACCTGATTCTGACCGTAACAGAATCAGTGGGTCAAAATGGCCCACTGAAAAAGCCGGACGAGCTGCGGGCAGGGATTCGCAAATCTTTGACCGCCAGCTTGCCAAAATCAACGGGCCAAAATGGCCCGTTGAAGGGAGTCAAGGGGGAACGCCTTGCCCAGTGATATGATGCTGTGCGTCATATCCTACTGGGTATTATCTGGCGCAAAACGGCGGCAGATCCAGCAACTCCGCTGCTGCGTTTTTCCACGCCAAGCTGTTGAAACGGAGGGATGCCTATCTGAAATTGACACGACACAACGGACGAGCCGGAGCCCACGGCACCTATAACCCAAAACACAATGACCGGAGTTTCAACCTTGCCAACAGTGAGCACATCGACCCGGAACGTGCCAAGGGTAACATCTACTGGGACTGCTTCCACGGTTTCCGTTCGGCGCTCGCTCTACAAGACCCGGACGATCTGGCGGCGACCTTCTCGGATGTAGAACGGCAATTCTACGAGACCCACTACACGGCCTTCATCGAAAGCCAGAACGAGCGCAACGCCAAGATCCGGCACACAGAGCGCAACCGCTCCATTCGAGAGCCGCTATCATCCCATCCGGGACTACCTGAACGGCCTGAAATGGGATGGAACAGAGCGGATAGCTCACGTCCTGTACCATTTTCTCGGTGCTGCGGAGGACGAGTACACTTGCGAAGCTATGAAGATATTTCTGCTGGGAGCCATCAAGCGGGTGTTCCAGCCGGGATGCAAATTTGAAACCATGCTCTGTCTGGTGGGCGGGCAAGGGTGCGGGTCGCCAGTGGCGACCTCAAAATGCTGCAGGCATTTTGAAGCACCGACCGAGCCGACAGGCGAGACCTGGGAAAGTCCACCTTCTTCCGGCTGCTGGCGGTCAAGGATGAGTGGTTCTCGGATGACCTGCGGCGGCTGGACGATGACAACGTGTACCGCAAGTTGCAAGGTCACTGGATCATTGAAATGTCGGAGATGATCGCCACCGCCAATGCTAAGAGCATCGAGGAGATCAAGAGTTTTCTCAGCAAGCAGAAGGAAACCTATAAAGTTCCCTACGAGACACATCCTGCCGACCGTCTGCGCCAGTGCGTCTTTGCTGGTACGACCAATCGGCAGGATTTTTTGCCCCGTGACCGCACGGGCAACCGCCGCTTTATCCCTGTCCCAGTGGATGCGGAACTAGCAGAAGTCCACATTCTGGACAATGAAGCTGAATCCCGTGCTTATATCGACCAGCTTTGGGCAGAAGCTATGACCATCTACAACAGCGGCAACTACAAGCTGGCGTTCAGCCCCGCCATGCAGGAAACGCTGCAAGCCCATCAGCAGGACTTCATGCAGGAGGACGCGCAGGCTGGTATGATCTATGCCTTTCTGGAGGACTACACGGGTGACCGGGTGTGTTCCAAGCAGCTCTATGCGGAAGCGCTGGGCAACACGAACATCCCGGCAGAGTGGGAGACCCGCGCTATCTGTGAGATCATGAACACGGGAATTTCGCGCGGCGATATTCAAGGCTGGCAGGCACACAAGACCGCCAAGCGTTACCCGAAGTACGGCGTTCAGAAAGGCTGGGAGCGCGTAACCAGCCCCGAAACCGGGGCTGAAAATTTCTCCGAAATAACGGATGCGGAAGCCAAGCAGCTGGGCTTTCCCTTCTGATGAACAGCGGTTACACGGTCAGTTACAGGTTTGGTTACGCTGCAGTTACAGCGCAAAAACCGCATGATTGCTGCGTTTTCCGCTTTCTGTAACCATGTAACCTTAAAAAGATAAGAAAAAGTATAAAGTCCACCGAATGTCCTGCATACAGAAAAAGAGAGTTTTCCTGCCCGGTTACAGGCGTTCGGTTACAAGGATTGGAGGTCTGCCTATGAATATGAATCGGCCTGACATGACCGAAACTGTGAAAT